>Ga0209269_1000014_pt1 | contig 460056 bp, 382 predicted proteins | sample MTBAKMMethaMetaG_FD_187455 | JGI IMG/M metagenome (GOLD analysis project Ga0209269, IMG submission 187455) | Enrichment culture microbial communities from Arthur Kill intertidal strait, New Jersey, USA, that are MTBE-degrading - MTBE-AKM (Arthur... | ecosystem: Environmental > Aquatic > Marine...
CCTGCTCCTTCAGCTTCACCGCCTCGCCCTGCAGCGCCTGAAGCTCCGCCTGAAGCTCCTCGGCCCGCTGGTGCGCCGACCAGATCGTACGGATCCACTGATAGCCGTCCTGGAAAGGCTCCGCAGCCCGAGCTCCCCACGTCTGCAGGGGAGAGAGCACACTCAAGCCCGCCTGCTGTATGGCATGGACCGGACCCGACTCCGTTTCCCTGAAGGAGACCGTGAGTATCGCGAGAGAGGCGATGATCAGGACGACGAACACGGCCCGTCGCCAGACTACCTTGTTACGCGGCATATTGACCTCCGCTACCTAGTAGCGGCGTCTTCTCGCCCTTTGTGACGTCCGATGTAGCGTGTCGAACTCTTCCAAAGACCGCCCGGAGCCCACCGCGACGCAGGTCAGGGGCGACTCGGCGAGATTCACGGGCATCTGGGTCTCTTCACGCACGCGTTCGCACATCCCCCTCAGCAGTGAACCCCCGCCGGCCAGCATGATGCCCCGGTCCATGATGTCGGAGGCGAGTTCGGGAGGAGTCTTGTCGAGAGTGGACTTGATCGCATCGATGATGGCGGCCACGGGCTCTGCGATGGCCTCCCTCACCTCTTCCGACGAGATGACGAGGGTCTTGGGAAGCCCGGTCACGAGATCGCGCCCCCGGATCTCGGCGTGCTCCTCTTGCTCCAGGGGGAAAGCCGAGCCGATCTCGAGCTTGAGTTCCTCGGCGGTCTGACTGCCGATCATCAGTTTGTACTCTTTCTTGATGTAGGCTATGATCGCCTCATCGAGCTCATCGCCCCCGATGCGGACCGACTGGGCGACGACGATACCCGCGAGAGAGATGACCGCCACTTCGCTGGTACCCCCACCGATGTCGACGATCATGCTTCCCGTGGCCTCGGCCACCGGGAGTCCGGCGCCGATCGCCGCGGCCATCGGCTCTTCGATGAGGTAGGCCGACCGCGCACCGGCGCTGATGGTCGCCTCTTCCACGGCCCGCCGTTCCACCCCGGTCACACCGGAAGGCACGCAGACGACCACTCGAGGGTGCGCCCACCGGTTCTGGTGGACTCGTTGGATGAAGTGACGCAGCATCTGCTCGGTCACATCGAAGTCGGCGATGACCCCGTCCTTGAGCGGCCTGATGGCGGAGATGGTCCCGGGAGTACGTCCGAGCATCCGCTTGGCATCCGCACCGACCGCCAAGACATCCCCGGTACGGGAATCGATGGCGACCACGGACGGTTCGGAGAGCACGATCCCTCGTCCGCGTACGTACACAAGGGTCGTGGCGGTACCAAGATCCACCGCCATATCTCTTCCGGCAAACCCGGTGATGAACTCGGTAAAGGCTATTGCCGTCCCTCCATCCAGGACCTCGCTGGGCCGCCACGGTCACGGCGTCCCGGTATTATACCCACTGAAAGCTTCGTACGCCGAAAGTGACTTCGCCGCACCCCTGTCCGACCCTTCACACCCATGAGCGCCCCGCGAGGGAGAACCCGAACGCGCGGAACAGGCTCCCAAGCAAGCAGAGGGGTAGGCCCACGACGTTGCTGTACTCGCCCGACACCTTGCTCACGAACGTCCCGGCCAGTCCCTGGATCGCGTAGGCCCCGGCCTTACCGTTCCATTCACCCGAATCGATGTAGGCCCTCGCCTCGTCCGCTTCGAGCGTCACGAAGGTGACGTCGGTCACGGCGCTCGCGACCCGCACCTCTTCTCGATCGCCTCCCCCGTGCCCCGTCGTGCGCAGGAGCGCCACTCCCGACACCACCTGGTGAGTGCGCCCCGACAACTGCCCCAGCATCGCCTCGGCCTCCGAGGCGGAGCGGGGCTTGCCCATGATCAGGCCGTCGACGGTGACCAAGGTGTCTGTACCCAGGACGAACGCTCCGGGGATGAGATCGGCCGGCAGGACCGCCCCTTCGACCTTGGCGAGCGCGTTGGCCTCGGCAAGGTCGACGGCCGTCCCCCCGGCAAGCTGTTCATCAGCCGTCGACGACACCACCGTGAACGGGACGCCGACATCCTCCAGCAAGGAGTGTCGCCGCGGCGACTGCGACGCCAGGATGAGGCTGAAATCAGACGGAAATGGAGGTCTCCGATCCATCGCGGTCGCAGTGTGGCGACGTTCAGATGGTCAGCTCGCCGCCTTCGGGGAAGAAGATCTCGATCTCACGCTCGGCACTGGCCGGACTGTCGGCGCTATGGACGACATTCAGCCGCGTATCGAGGCCAAAATCGCCCCGCACTGTGCCGGGGGCAGCTTCGAGAGGGTTAGTGGCCCCCATCATTCGACGGACCACGCTCACCGCTGACGGACCCTCTACAACCATCGCGAAGACGGGACCGGAAGTGATCTGCTCCACCAAGCCGTCATAGAAGTCCTTGCCGACGTGCTCAGCATAGTGACGAGACGCCATCTCGGGCGAGACCATGAGCATCCGCGCCACTTTTATGGTGAGTCCCCGTCGCTCCATGCGACTGATGATCTCTCCGACAAGTCCTCTGGCCACTCCGCTCGGCTTGACCAGTACCAGAGTGCGCTCCACGATCTCGTTCCTCCTTGTTCACGTTGCATATCGATGGGTTCAGTGGAACCCTGACCTTGAAATATGGCGTTAAAGCCCCAGCTCAGATCGCCGGGGTGATGTTACCGGGGTTCGATCACCTCGGTGGGCTCGCCCATCGGCGGGGCCACCCGTTTCACCTTGAAGTCGTCCCCGCAGTACGGGCACAGTTTCCAGCCTGGTTCCAACACGCGCTCGCACGAGGGGCAGGTGGCCCTGAGCGGTCGCCTGCAGCTGGGACAGGCCACGTAGTCAGGTCGGATCACATCCCCGCAGGACGGACAAGCCCTCAGGATCTGCAACTCCTGCTCCATGGCCCTCATCTCCAACTCCCGCTCCCGCACTTCGGCCAGATACTCGGCCGGGCGCAGGATCGCATAGACCACCGTCCCCATGAAGGGCAGGATGAGCGAGGTGAGCACGGACACGCCCACGATGATGAGGTCGTCGATACGCTTACGCGCGTCTTTGAAAGTCCAGAACACCAGCGACAGCCAGAGGACCACCACGCAGAATCCGAACACGTAGAGGGCGACCATCCAATACGGGGATTCGATGATGCTGTTGATGGTCTCAAAGAGGTTGTCCAAGGTCTTCTCCTAGATCAAGACCTGCGCCAAGACATAGCCGATGGTAAAGAATACCACGACGATAATGAGCAGAACGAGAAGGGTGATGAGCACCATGGAGCCTGTCCCCCGCCCATTCCGCCGAGCGGCCACAGCCTAACTCAGTCCCTTCTTGAGGTCCGAGATGAGGGTGAGGGAACCCGTCACCAGCACCACTTGGTTCGAAGTCGCCAGCCGGTACGCGCTCATCATCGCCGATCGAGGATCGGGGTCGATGAACACTTCCGGCCCCTTGCCGAGTTCGGCTACGATCTCCGCCAGCTTGTCGGCGCTCAGCGCCCGGGGGCTCGAACTCTGGGTGGCGAAGATGATGTCGCACCGTGGGGCCAGATGCACGAGCATCTCGGGAGCGTCCTTGTCCTTGAGGATGGAGATCACCGTGATGAGCCTCCTGCGTTCCAGGATCTGGTCGAGCGAATCCATGGTCTCTTCCATGCCCGGAGCATTGTGTGAACCATCGAAGATGCACAAAGGCTGGGTACTGATGATCTCCAAACGCCCGGGGATACTGGTGTCGGCAAGAGCCTCACGCACCTTATTGCCGTCGAGCTCATCTCCCAGGTACAGCTCCCCGGCCGCGACGGCCAGAGCGGCGTTGGCCCTCTGATAGCCTCCCAAGACTTGGAGTTGCAGATCCGTATAGCAGCCGTACACTCCGAACACGTCGAAGGATTCGGCCCGCGGGTCGGCCAACACGACCACCTGCTCGCCCAAGTGATAGCAGTCCGCCTTCCGAGCGGCACACAACCCCGTCAGTTCTGCCTTGAGGTCCGGTTCCAAGGCGCCGGCGACCACCCGTCCGCCCTCGGGGATCGCAGCCGCCTTCTCCTTGAGTATGGCGAAGACGGTGTCGCCGAGCAGTTCCGTGTGCTCCAAACCGATGCTCGTGAGGACTTGGACATCCGACGAGATCACCGAAGTGGCGTCCAGACGCCCCCCTAGACCGGCCTCGATCACGGCCACATCGCAGCCCCGCTCCTTGAAGAACAGCAGGGCCGCGGCGGTAAGCACTTCGAACTGAGTGAGCGACTCTCCCTTGCCCAGCCCTCGCTCGACCTTCTCGACCACCGGACGGATGCGCGCCACCACATCGCAGAACTCCGCGTCGGTGGCCGGCACGGAATCGACCATCTGCCGCTCGGCGAGACTGACGAGATGGGGCGACACGTAGGCGCCCACGGTGAGACCCTGGGACTGAAGGAGAGAGGAGATGAACCGGGTCGTCGAACTCTTGCCGTTCGTACCCAGAACGTGGATGGTCTTGTAGGCCTTCTGCGGGTCCCCCAAGGCGGCGGCCAATTTCCGGATCCTCTCGAGGCCCAACCGGGTCCCCAGCATCTCCAAGCCGTCGATGTAGGCCCAGACCTCCACCGGATCGACCACGTGGTCGCTCATCGCCGCTTCCCTTCGGTCAGGGGCAGATCGCCCCCGATGCGCTCCGAATACTGCCGACGCACTTCGTCGAGCACCGCCTCGGCGGCCGCCAGTCGCGTTCGCTCCTCGGCCACCACGGCTTCGGGAGCCTTGGCGACGAAACCCTTGTTCTCCAGCTTGGCCCGCGATTTCGCGGCCTCGCCATGGGCCTTCTGAGCTTTCGCGACGAGCCGCGACCGTTCCCGCTCCACGTCGACCAGACCCTCGAGGTCGAGCAACCCTTTGACCGCCGGACCCTCGATGGAGGCGAAACGCCCCTCGGGAGCCTCGGCGGCGGTCGATACGCCTGTCAGTTCGCACCCCGACAACAAACGGAACGCCTGCTTCAATCCGGTCAGGGCGGAGGCAGCTCCCGGCTCCGACTCGATCAGGTGGACCGCGCCGACCACGTCCCGGGCTAAGCCCAGCTCCTCGCGCGCCGACCGCGCCCCGCCCACCACCGCCGTGAAGGCTTCCATCGCCTGCTCGGCGGCGGGGTCCGCCCACGACCCCTCAGGCTCCGGGTAGTGGGCATCGAACAGACCGGCCACCCGCGACCCGGACCGGACCTGGGGAAGATACCCGTAGATCTCCTCCGTCACGAAAGGCATGAGCGGGTGGAGGATCGTCATGACCTGCTCGAGCAACACCAGGAGATTGCCGCTCACCTGCAGTCGTTCGCTCTCCACATCGCTATAGAGGTGGGTCTTGGCTATCTCCAGATACCAGTCACACACCTCGTTCCACACGAACCGATACAGCACCCGGGCCACATCGTCGAACTCGTATCCCTCATACAGTTCTGCGGTCTCCTGGACCACGGCCGCCAACCGGCTGAAGATCCAGCGGTCGGCAGGCGTCGCCAGTTCCACCACGGCCTCGGCTTGAGGATGGGCACCCTGCAGGACCAGTCGCGAGGCGTTCCATATCTTGTTCGCGAAGTTCCTGCCCATCTCGATGCGCTCCGCGCTGAAACGCACGTCTTGCACCGAACTCATGTAGGCGAGACCGAAGCGGGTGGCATCGGCTCCGTACTCGTCTATCAACTCGAGGGGATCGACGCCGGTACCGAGGCTCTTGCTCATCCGCCGTCCGTCGGCCGCCAAGACCGTCGGATGGATGATCACGTCGCTGAAGGGCACCTCTCCCCTGAATTCGAGGCCCATCATGATCATACGCGCGACCCAGAGGTAGATGATGTCGCGAGCGGTGGAGAGCACGGTCGTCGGATAGAACGTCCGCAGCTTCTCGGTCTCCTCGGGCCAGCCCAGCGTGGCGAAGGGCCACAGCGCCGAACTGAACCAGGTGTCGAGCACGTCCTCCTCTTGGCGGACCGCACCACCGCACCTGTCACAGGCGGCCGGGGTCTCCACGGCGACCATGAGATGGTCGCAGTCTTCGCAGAAGTAGGCGGGGATGCGATGTCCCCACCACAACTGCCGGCTGATGCACCACGGGCGGATGTTCCGCATCCAGTCGAGATAGATCTCGCCCCACCGACCCGGCACGAAGCTCACCCGCTCGTCCTCCACGGCAGCGATGGCCGGAGGAGCCAGACGCTTCATATCCATGAACCATTGCAGGGAAAGGAGCGGCTCGATGGTCGTCCCGCAGCGGTAGCAGGTCGACACCGCGTGGTCGTAGTCCTCCGCCTTGACGAAGAGACCGTCCCGCTCGAGCGCCTCGATCACCGCCGTGCGGGCCTCGGCCGAGGTCATGCCGGCGAAATCACCAGCCTCAGGTGTCATGAGACCGTCAAGTCCGATGACCGTCACGGTGGGCAACCCGTGGCGCAACCCGATCTCGAAGTCGTCCGGGTCGTGCCCGGGCGTGATCTTCAGTGCTCCGGTGCCGAAGCCGATATCCACGTGCTCGTCGGAGATTATGGGCACCTCCCGCCCGACCAGCGGAACGATCGCCGTGCCTCCCACGAACCGTCCATAGCGAGGGTCCTTCGGATTGACCGCCACCGCGGTGTCGCCGAGTATGGTCTCGGGTCGAGTGGTGGCCACGGTCAAAGACTCGTTCGACCCGGCTATCGGATACTTCACGTGATAGAGCTTGGCAGTCCTGTCATCGTGCTCCACCTCCAGGTCGGAGATGGCCGACCCGCAGCGCACGCACCAGTTGACCAGGTACACATCGCGGTAGATGTCGCCCTTTTCGTACAGGTCCACGAAGACCTTCACCACGGCCCGCTGATAGGCCTCGTCCATGGTGAAACGCTCGGAGCCGTAGTCGCAGGCGCAACCCAGCCGCTTCAACTGATGGATGATGGTCGAACCATACTCCTCCCGCCAGGCCCACACCCGTTCCTCGAAGGCTTCCCGGCCCAGGTCCTCCTTGCGAAGTCCCTCGTCCGCCAATTGCCCCTCGACCTTGTTCTGAGTGGCGATCCCGGCGTGGTCGGTCCCCACGATCCAGAGAGTGTTGTACCCGCGCAGGCGGTGATAGCGGATGAGGATATCCTGGATGGTGTCGTTCAGCGCGTGGCCCATGTGCAGCGAACCGGTCACGTTCGGAGGCGGGATGGCGACCGTGTAGGCCGGCCGAGGATCGGCGGCGGCGGGGCTGAACGCCGAGCGGTCGAGCCAACGCCTCATGAGCCGTTCCTCGACCTCGGGTGAGGCGTAGCGCCCTGCCATCGTCAGCTCACTCACGTCGGTCCCGCTCCCTTTCGTTCCCGTACCCCGCCAGCGCGTGCGGAAGCACATCGGTGTAGTTGTCGACGTAGACGATCTCGAGACCCCGCTTGAGTTCCGCGTCGAGTTCGCGGACCTGGGGGGCCACGGCGACCGGCAGCACTACCGTCTCCACTCCTTCCCGCAGAGCGGCAAGCAGCTTCTCCTTCAGACCTCCGACCGGCAAGACCTGCCCGGTCAGGGTGATCTCCCCGGAAAGGGCGATCTTGGGGCGGACGGGCTGCTGGAGAAGCGCGGAGAGCAGGGCCGTGGCCACCGCGATCCCGGCCGAGGGACCTTCCTTGGGCACGCCGCCCTCGGGGAAGTGCATACGCACCTCCAGCCCCGACAGGACCTCGTGGTCGGAGGGCTGGGTGGCCTCGCATTCTCCGGATTCGACCTCGCCGACCGTCCCGACAGAAGCCCTCTCTGCCCCTCCGACAGCCCCGTTGGGTCGGAAGCCCTCGTCCTGCGTCGCCGGATCGACGGCCCGCGTCTTCGACCCGCCGGGTCCCGGGTCTTCCCCAGGCTCGGGCGGCTGATAGTTGTCCAGCAGATACGCGCGTCCGGCGGAATGGGCCCACAGCCTCGAGAGCACCGGGTCCCTCACGAGCGACGTCTTCAGATACCCCCAAGCGGCGGTCACACTCTCCTGCATGATCTCCCCGAGTTGGCCGGTCAGATGGAAATCACCCTTGCCGGGCGTGACCACGCACTCGATGCGCAACACGTCCCCCCCGGCTCCCGTGTATGCGAGACCCAGACTGATCCCGATCTGGGGCTCGGCACCGAGCCGCGCGGACAGGAACGGCGCCGGCCCGACCAAACGATCCAATCTTTTGGGACCCACACGGCGGGGCAACGTCTTCTGCTCCACCTTCGAACGGGCCAGCTTGCGATAGACCTTCCCGATGAGGCGCGCCATCTCCCTGACTCCGGCTTCCCGGGTGTATTCGCGGACGAGGGTCCGCAGGGCGCCGGGAGTGAACACGTCACCCAGTTCGGCCAAGCCGCTCTCCTCGGCGATCTTGGGGACCAGATGTCTCCGAGCTATCTCCAACTTCTCCCGGTCGGTGTAGCCGGGAAGGCGGATGATCTCCAGCCGGTCGTGAAGGGTCTCGGGGATGTCTTCCTCATAGTTGGCCGTCGCGATGAAGAACACATGCGACAGGTCGTACTCGAGCTCGAGATAGTTGTCACGGAAGGTGCGGTTCTGCACCGGATCCAGGACCTCCATGAGCGCCGCCGCCGGGTCTCCCCGCCAATCGGACTCCATCTTGTCTATCTCGTCCAGAACGACGACCGGGTCATCCACTCCAGCGCGCTTGAGTGAGTCGATGATACGACCGGGCATGGCACCCACGTAGGTCCGGCGGTGCCCGCGGATCTCACCCTCGTCGCGCACCCCACCGAGGCTGATACGCTGGAGAGGGCGTTCGAGACCCTTGGCCGTGGCCATGGCCACCGACGTCTTGCCCACCCCGGGAGGACCGACCAGACACAGGATGGCGTTCGGCGGCGTACCCCCGCGCAGCGAGGCGACGGCCAGGTATTCGACGATCCGGTCCTTGACCGACTTGAGCCCGTAATGGGTCTCGTCGAGTACTCGGGCCACCGCGGCCACATCCGGCGACGCCGCGCCTGAGCGAGTCCCCCAGGGCAGACCCAGGGCGATATCGAGGTAGGTCTTCGCAACCGCTACCTCGGCGGACAGAGGCGGCAGGTCGGCCAGGCGCTTGATCTCCTTGGTGAGCACAGCGGCGGTCGCCTCGGGGAGCTTCTTCTCCCCCAACTGCTTGAGATACGCGCCCCGGTCGCTGTCTTCTTCCCCTTCTTCGCCCAACTCCTCCTGCAGCACCTTGAGCCGCTCGTGGAGGAACACCCGACGTTGCTGTTTCTCGAAGCTGTCGTGGACCCTGTCGGCTATCTCGTTCTCCAGCGCGATGAACTCGTTCTCTTGGATCAGCGTCTCGAGCAGGAGCAGCAGCCTCGCCTGGACGTCGTCGCCCTCCAACAATTCCTGCTTGCGATCCGGCCCGATCATCAGGTTCGAGGCCACGACGTCGACCATCGTCTCAGGGTCGGTGACCGCTTCGAGCGCCGTCTCGGCCTCTTCGGGCAACTGCGGGGTCTGGCCCACGTAGTTGCCGAACTCCCTCGCGACCGAGTCCATCAGCGCCCGCAGCCGTGGCTGCTTCGAAGACGGCCGGGACGCGAGCGGGCTGTAATGCACGTTGAACAGGGGCGACACCGTCTCGTACTGGTCGATCGACACCCGTTGGAGACCCTCGATGAGGGCCTTCAGAGTGCCGTCGGAGAGTCGGGATACCTGGACCACTTTGGCCAACGTACCGACTGCGTGGATGTCTTCCGGCTCAGGCTCGTCCACCGCGGCCAAGCGTTGCGCAGCCATGATCAGCAGCCCGCCGGAGTGCCGGGACTGCTCGAGCGCGCGGACCCCCTTGTCGCGCTCCACGAAGATGGGCGCCAGCATCCCCGGGAACAGTACGAGGTCACGCGTGGCGAGGAGCGGGACCACCCGCTGCGTTTCAACCATCATCCGTCCCGCCTATGCGGATTCTTGGTCCAGCTCCAGCTCTTCAGGCGCGGTGCTCGTGACGAGAGTCGGATCGATCCTCTTCTCTATCACCTCTCGGGTGACCACACACTTGGTCACATCGCGCCGGCTGGGGAGCTCGAACATCACATTGGTGAGTGCCGACTCGATGATGGACCGAAGGCCCCGCGCTCCCGTCTCCAACTTGAGGGCCTGCTCGGCTATGGCTTCGAGCGCCTCTTTGGCGAAGATGAGATCCACGCCATCGTAGGCGAAGAACTTGTGATACTGCTTGCTGAGAGCGTTCCTGGGTTCGGTGAGGATGGCGACCAGGTCTTCCTGGCGGAGTTGGTGGACGTTGGATATCACCGGCAGACGCCCGATGAACTCGGGGATGAGCCCGAACTCGAGCAGGTCTTCAGGCAGCACCCGGGCGAACAGTTCGCCCACATCACGCTGGGCCTTGCTCTCGATCTGGGCCCCGAACCCCACGCCCTTCTTGCCGATCCGACGCTCGATGATCTTCTCGAGTCCCGCGAACGCGCCCCCGCAGATGAAGAGGATGTTCGTGGTGTCGATGGTCAAGAATTCCTGATGGGGATGCTTGCGGCCGCCCTGGGGCGGTACGCTGGCCGTGGTCCCCTCGAGGATCTTGAGGAGGGCCTGCTGCACACCCTCGCCCGACACGTCCCTCGTGATGGACGGGTTGTCGGCCTTACGGGCGATCTTGTCGACCTCGTCGATGTAGATGATGCCGGTCTCGGCCTTCTTCACGTCGAAGTCGGCCGCCTGGATCAGCTTGAGGAGGATGTTCTCCACGTCCTCGCCGACGTACCCCGCCTCCGTGAGAGCAGTGGCATCGGCGATGGCGAACGGCACGTTGAGGATGCGGGCCAGGGTCTGAGCGAGCAGGGTCTTACCGCATCCGGTGGGGCCGAGAAGCAGGATGTTGGACTTCTGCAGTTCCACGTCACCCTCTTCGAGGGCCCCCATGTGCACGCGCTTGTAGTGGTTGTACACCGCCACCGCCAGAGCGCGCTTCGCCTCATCCTGACCGATCACGTAGTCAGAGAGGATCGAATAGATCTCCTTGGGTTTCGGCAGGTTGTCGAGATCGAGTGATTCCGGAGGAGCCAGCTCCTCGTCGATGATCTCGTTACAGAGATCGATACACTCGTCGCAGATGTACACGCCCGGCCCAGCGATCAGCTTCTTGACCTGGCGTTGACTCTTTCCGCAGAAACTGCAGAGCAGCTGCTCGGATCCTCCCGACGGCTTCGGCACTAGTCGACCCCCTACCTGTGCTCGATGATCTTATCGACGATCCCGTACGCGAGGGATTCCTCGGCCGTCATGAAGTAGTCACGCTCGGTGTCCTTTGCGACCTTCTCCAACTCCTGACCGGAGTGGTTGGCAAGGATCTCGTCCAGGCGCTTGCGCAGGTTGAGCGCCTCCCGGGCATGGATCTCGATGTCGGTCGCCGGCCCTTGGAACCCTCCCGATACCTGATGGATCAGTATCTTCGAATTCGGGAGAACGTACCGTTTACCTTTGGCGCCGCCCGCCAACAGCAGCGCCCCCATCGACATGGCTATGCCGACGCAGATAGTGGACACATCGGGCTTGATGAACTGCATGGTGTCGTACACGGCCAGTCCCGCGTAGACGTTGCCGCCGGGGCTGTTGACATACAAGGAGATGTCCTTGTCCGGGTCTTCCGATTCCAGGTGGAGCAACTGCGCCACCACCAGATTGGCCACCTGGTCGTTGATCGGAGTGCCCAGGAATATGATGCGCTCGTTGAGCAGGCGCGAGTAGATGTCGAATGCGCGTTCTCCGCGGCTGGTCTGCTCGACCACCATGGGGATGAGTGGACTCACGGCGCCTTCCTTTCTGCTTCGGTTCAGGCTTCTTCCGTGCCGGTCTCCACCGGCGGGGCATCCTCTTGGGCCTCGGCTGCCTCGTCGGTCACAGCAGCCTCCTCCTCCGACTCCTCGGTCTCAGCCGCGGCATCCTTCTTGGCCGCTGACTTCGGCTTGGCCGTGGACTTCGGCTTGGCCGCTGGTTTCGGCTTGGCCGCCGATTTGCTCTTCGGCTTGGCTTCTTCAGCCTTGGCCGGACCGTCCGCGTCTTCACCTGCGGCGATCTCCGGCTCGGTCGCGATCGCGTTGGCCATGATGAAGTCGGCAGCCTTGTCGCGAATGATCTGCCACCTGACCGCCTCGATGCGCCCTGTCTTGCGCAGGCGTTCCTCGAACGCTTTCGCGTCTACCCGAGCACCCGCGGCCATCTGGGCCACTGCCGCACGGAGCTCTTCATCGCCCGCCTCGATACCCTCGGCCTTGGCCACCTCGTCGAGCACCAGCCCGGTCTTCACGTTGTTCGCCGCGGCGGGCATCATGTCCTCGATCATCTGCTCTACGGTGGTCCCGGTGGCCTCGACGTACGCGTCGAAGGTGCCCCCCTGAGCCTCCAGCGAGCGCCGGAAGTCCTCCAGCATCTCCTCGGCCTGCTCACGGACCACCACTTCCGGCATGTCGAGGGTGGCGTTGTCGCTGGCAGCCTTCACCGCCAACGCGCGGAACCGCTGGTCGGCCGTGCGGGTCTTGCTCTCTTGGATCTTGCTGCGGATCTCCTGGCGGAGTTCGAGCAGGGTCTCGAACTCGCTGACCTCCGATGCCCACCTGTCGGTGATTTGCGGGAGGACCTTCTCCTTGATCTCTTTCAGGACGACCTTGCACTCGACCGTCTTGCCCTCGAGAGCTTCGTCGCCGATGCCTTCCGGTATGGGCATCGGGAACGTCCGCTCCTCACCCGCGCTCATCCCGGCCACGTTCTCTTCGATCTCGGCGAAGATCCGGCCGCCCCCGACCTCGAAGACGAAATCGGCGGCCTCGAACTGACTGACAGGCTCCCCATCCAGTGAGGCGCTCAGATCGGTCGTGACGAAGTCGCCGGTCTGCGCCGGTCGATCAGATATGGGCCGGAGTTCCGCGAACTGGTTCCGCAAACGGTCCATCTGCTCGTCGACTTCTTCGTCCTTCGCCTCCGACGGCTCCCTGGGAGCTTCGAGTCCCTTGTATTCGCCGAGGACCACTTCGGGCATGACCGTGACCGTCGCCGTGAACGAGAGAGTCTTGCCCAGCTCCGGAGCGTCGTCGACGAGATCGATCTCGGGACGGTCGACCGGGTCGAGGCCCAGTTCGATGACCGCGTCAGTGAACCACCCGCTCATGGACTCTTCGATGGTGTCGGCAAGGACGGCCTCGTCACCTAGACGTTGCCGGACCATGCTTATCGGGGCTTTGCCCGGCCGGAAGCCGGGGAAGCGCACCTCACGCGACAGCTGTTTCAAACGCTTGTCGAAGGCTTCCTGCAGCTCTTCGCCGGAAACCTCGACCGCAAGCTTGACCGTGTTTCCTTCGCGCTCGCTGAGGGTCGTCTTCACATCAGTCCTTTCTCTGAGTGTCCGTGAGGCTGCCCGAGTGCGGGTGAGAGGACTCGAACCTCCACGTCAAAGACACATGATCCTAAATCATGCGCGTCTGCCATTCCGCCACACCCGCATGTCCAAAGGGGTGAACGACGGGACTTGAACCCGCGACCGCTGGGGCCACAACCCAGTGCTCTACCACCTGAGCTACGTTCACCACGTTCTCCAATTCCCGGTGCCGACCACCGGCCCGAAGCGCGCCTGGCAGGATTCGAACCTGCGGCCCACGGATTAGAAGTCCGTTGCTCTATCCAGCTGAGCTACAGGCGCATGCCCAACCGCGACTGCCACAGCAATCGGCCGACAAGAGAGCGGGCGACGGGATTCGAACCCGCGACAACCAGCTTGGAAGGCTGGAGCTCTACCAACTGAGCTACACCCGCCTGCTCAGGCCTGCCGCCACTGACCGGACCATGGTCGGGACGAGAGGATTTGAACCTCCGACCCCCTGCTCCCAAAGCAGGTGCGCTACCAGGCTGCGCCACGTCCCGACAGCCGCACTCCTCTGGCTTCGGCCGCGAGAGTATAGCGTATCGACCGTCCGTCTGACCTCAGGGCAGCTGGTGCACTACACTGGTGACTGTCCACCAAAGCTTTACGCCGCACAGCGCCGAAGCCCTGCGAGGGAGGCACATGTGAAGATACTCGTCACCGGGGGAGCCGGCTTCATCGGATCACACGTGAGTGACCGCCTTCTGTCCGAGGGCCATCAGGTGGTGATCGTCGACAACCTGGCTACGGGCAAGCACGCGAACGTGCCTTCGGGCGCGACGTTCAACCAGACAGACATCAGAGACGCCGAGCTTGGTGACATCTTTGCGCAGGAACGGCCGGATGCCGTCATCCATCACGCCGCCCATATCGACGTCACCCGCTCGGTCCGCGAGCCCGCCTACGATGCGTCTGTGAACATCCTCGGCTCGCTCAATCTCATCGGGTGCTGCGTCGCCCACGGCGTGAAGAGATTCGTCTACGCCGGGACCGGCGGAGCCCTGTTCGGAGAGCCCAGCTACCTACCTGTGGACGAATCGCATCCGATAGATCCCATATCCCCCTACGGGGTCAGCAAGCACACTGTCGAACACTATCTGTTCGCGAACCACGCGACCCACGGACTGTCGTATACGGTTCTCCGCTACCCGAACGTGTACGGCCCCCGCCAAGACCCCCATGGTGAGGCCGGCGTCGTCGCCATCTTCTCCCTGCAGCTCCTCACCGGACAGCGACCGGTCATCTTCGGCGACGGGACCAAGACTCGGGACTACTGCTATGTCTCGGATATCGTCGATGCGAACCTTCTCGCCCTTAACAGCCCGCGCAGCGGCGTCTACAATCTGGGGCGGAGCATCGAGGTGACAGATCTGGAGGTCTTCGAAGCGGTACGCTCCGCCGTCGGCTCGGAGACCACCCCTTCGTTCGCCGCCACGCGACCGGGCGAAGTCGAGCATATCGCCTTGGATGCCACCAAGGCAGAGAGAGAGTTGGGGTGGAGATGGAAGGTGGATCTGAACGAAGGCGTGGCGGAGGCCGTCGCCCACTACCGAATGCTGACCGAGAGGAAACAGGTATGACCAGGAGAGAACGCCGCGACGGCGACAAGCGCGATTCCGACCGACGCGATGGCGATCGCCGAGACGACCGACGAGACACCCAACCGGCCGACGACCAGGCCCGCATGGCCGGCGATATCGATCCGCAGGAGGGCGATTCCCTCACGGCGCTGAAGGGCATCCTGGCGAAGGTCGCCTCCCTGCTCAAACCCCTGAAGCTGACACCCGACGAATCGATACGACTGGTCGAGCAACTCTACGAGAGCGTACTCGAGATGGACCTGAAACTCGCCGGCGAATCCGACGACACGCGCAAGGCCTCGGTGCTCGCGCACATCCAGAACACGGTGGTCCGCCGCGATGGCGACAGACTTCTGGTGGAGCACCCCGAAGCGACCGAGCAACCCAAGGCCGCTGAGCAACCCAAAGCCGCTGAGCAACCCAAAGCCGCTGAGCAACCCAAGGCCGCTGAGCAACCCAAAGCTACGGAGCAGGCCAAGGCCGCGGAACAGCCCAAGCCGGCCGAGCAACCCAAAGCCGCCGAGTGACGGCCCAGGCGCCGGCGCCGCCTCGAGGCTGCGTCAGCCGCGAGCTCCCGCCAGAGCGTCACCGCAATCGCACTCGGGCTCCATAGTGAGCCTCGGTATCACGGCGAACAGTAGTCCCCTCAGCCGCTCGTTGTTCGCATTGAACGTCTGGACGACATCGTGGTGGCTCACCGCCGGGACGCTGGGGTCGTCCGCAAGGCCCGCGTCGTAGTCGGTGATGAGCGAGATGTTCGCGTAACAGAGTTCAAGCTCCCGCGCCAAGTACGCCTCGGGATAGCCGGTCATATTGATCACGTCCCAGCCCATCGCGCTGAACCACTTGCTCTCTGCGCGGGTGGAGAACCGCGGTCCCTGTATGACCACCACGGTACCGCCGTCGTGCACAGTGATGCCGAGCTCGCGCCCCGTACCCACCAGGATCTTGCGAAGATCCGGGCAATACGGGTCCGCGGAAGACACATGTGTGGTGATGGGTCCGTCGTAGAAGGTGTCGCCCCGGCCCCAGGTGCGGTCCACGAACTGATCGCACACCACGAAATGACCCAGCCCCACCTCTTTCTTCAGACTACCGGAGGCACAGGGTCCTATGATCCGCTTCACGCCGAGCTCTTTCATGCCCCAGACATTGGCCCGGTAGTTGATCATGTGCGGCGGTAGTTGATGCCGGCGCCCGTGACGGGGCAGGAAGGCGACCCGCACACCGCCTACATCGCCAACGAAATAACTGTCGCTTGGGTGCCCGTAGGGAGTGTCGAGCGTGATCTCTTCGACATCTTCCAGGAACGAATAGAACCCGGACCCGCCGAACACGCCCACATCAGCTCTTGCCCGCATCATCAGCCCTTCCTGTGGTCCTTTGGGAGTATCCCGGGCCATGGCCCGGGCTGACCGCTCACGCCGTCGACGGCCCAGCCTATCACGTCACACCTCCGGGTCGGGTTCCCGGGTATCGGCATCGCCGCCTTGGGGTTCCGGACCGGGTGCGTCACCCGAGTCGCCTGCCTGTTCGATCGAATCCTCGCTCTCAGTCCGACCCGCGTCGTCGACGATGCCCTGGTCCGCACTGTGACCCTCACCACCGGCGGCGCCGACATAGGCCATCTGGAGCTGGGCCAGCGCGCTGCGATGCAGCGCCGCCTCAGACTCCGGGCGCGTGTCGGCGACGACATCGACCAATGCTTTGAAGGCGTCGATCGCCAAGCGTGCCTGGCCCAAGTCCCTGCGCTTCGCAGCATCGGGCGCCAGTCCCATCCGATCGACCGCGAGCGCCGAGAGCGACTGGAGCATGTACACCAGGTGCTCGCTCACGTTCAGTCTCTGCAATTCCTCCTCGAGCCGCCGGACGGCCTCCGCCTCATCCACCCTCGCGGTGTTCCCTTCGTCCGCCATGGGACCTGTCACCTCCTCGAAAGACGTCCCCATTGCCTTATGATCCCCTTTCGAAGTTACCACGACCCGGCGGCCGTGCGAACCTTTCGGGCGACTCCGCTTGTCCGGCACCCCGATGCAAACAGCCCCCGTTATAATGGAGTGGTTTTTCTACGAGATTCGACCGCAAGGGCAGGTGCCCAACTTGAGTATCGGCGAACAGGTGCGCGACGCAGACGCTCATCTGATCGATCGCGCCCGCGAGGGCGATCCAGACGCGCTGACCGAGCTCTACCGGCGGCACGAACGCCGAGCCTACAACCTCGCCCTGCGCACGCTGGGCGACCCGTGGGACGCGGCCGATGTCGTCCAGGAGGCCTTCATCAAGGCCTTCCGGAACATCGACTCCTTCAAAGGCGAGGCCAGGTTCAGTACCTGGCTGCATCGGATTGTCGTGAACGCGGCCTACGACCACCTGCGCCGTCATCGACCCGAACCGATGGAATCGGACACCTTGGTCGATATATCGGGCCCGGCGGGCGGCGCGACCATCCTCGGCTCCGGCCGCCAGAGCATCGACCCTGTCATGGACGGCCTCTCGGACCCGTTGCGAGACGCGTTGCTGAGCCTGAACGAGGGCTTCCGCTTCGCCGTGGTGCTGTGCGACCTCCTCGGTTTCCCCTACGGCGAAGCCGCCGAGATCCTTGGAGTCCAGGAGGGGACCATCAAGTCCCGGATATTCCGCGCTCGCGAGGCGCTTGCCGTCGCTCTGGCCGAGGCGGGCTACGACCTTCCCGGACCCAGGAACCCGAAGCCTGAGGGGAGCGTCACACCACAGGGCACGATAGGGGAAGATGGGTGATGACGAGGGGTGATCAAATAGACGGCTTCGGTCCGGCACGTGGCGGTGCCATCGTCGGTCATGTCGATGATTGGGACGAACTGGCCGTCGACTATCTTGATGGCAGAGCGCATCCCGACACCAAGGCCGCCATCGAGAGGCATCTGAGCGCGTGCCCGGAGTGTGCCGCGCGTCTGGGCGTACAGCAGAGCGTCGTCAGGTTCGTCCACGAGACCCTCCTGGACGACCCACCGGCGGATCTGGAATACCGGGTCCTCGGCGAGATGCTCTTCCCTTCACAGCCGCTGGAGAGGCCCAAGGTCGAGGAGTCTTCACGGTGGTCGGTGTTGTGGCGTAAGCGCATTCGGCCATGGATCCCGGCGAGCGTGGCCGTCGTCGCCCTTCTGGCGGCCGTTGTCGGTTATGGCATCGCTCGTTCAGCCGGTGACTCCGCGACCCAAGTCGCCACCGACGGTGGAGCGGTCGCCTCGGCGGAACAGGCACCCGAACCCGGCACCGAACGGACTGTGGCCGCGGTCGGTGCAGAAACGACCTTGGCCGCCCTCGACACGACTACCGCGGCCGGCGGAGAGGTCACGACGACCAGCGCAGCCTCGCAGGAACCGGTGCCTCCCGCCACTCAGGACAAGAAGACCATGGAGAAGAACCTCCGGGCCGCCCAGGCCCCCGCCTACATGGTCTTCGAAGCCACGGCACTGAACACGTCCGACCAAGAGACCGCCACTGCCCCCTCGACCACCGTTTCCAACTCCACCACGACCACGGTCCGCTCCGCCGGTGATCCGGGCAAGACGGAAGAGGTCGTCGCCAACATCGTCGCCCACACCGGCATGGAGCCGCTGGGTGACGACCTGTCCGTGGGCGGCCCGACGTTCGCCGCTTTCGTCCCGCGTGACGATGTGAACCAGCTGGTCGAATTGATGCAGTCTATCGGCAGTTCGCTGCGCCTCCTGGTCACACTGGAGATGGAACCACCGGCCCAAGCGGCTGCCACGGTCGAGCATCTGTTGCAGAACGTCACCGACGTGCCGGTCCTCGAGGCCCGCCGTCTACCCCAGCCTGCCGTGTCCGGCTGGGGCTTCACGACCTCGACGCTCGATCCGACCCTGCTGGAGATCGACCCCGAGGAGATGGAGCTGCGGGACGTCGCCGGCACCCACGTTCTCGTCGTCTTCTGCCTCAGACTCTGAGGCAGACAAAAAGAGCCGCTCTCGCGGCTCTTCTCTTTCCTGATGGTCGGGGTGCCGGGATTTGAACCCGGGACCTCATCGTCCCGAACGATGCGCGCTACCAGGCTGCGCTACACCCCGCCGTACGGCACACGCGTGCTCGACGGTCGCCTATTGTATACCATCGTTCAGGACCGGGCCATCTTGATGCACACCTCCCGCACCTCGCACCATGCGCACTGCTCCCCTTCCCGCCGAGGATACTCGCCGCGCAAGACCCCGGCCAAGGCTTCGTCGACGAGTGACTCGAGCCGGAAGCGGTCTGCCGCGTCTCTCTCGATCGTGACGGGTTCCTCAGGTCGCTCGAGGAACGCGAAATCCATGACCACGGACCTAGCCCCCGCCTCGAAGGCTGCAAGGCTGTAGATCGCCGCCTGCAGAGCGTACTCCGAGGCCAGCTCACCCGGCGCCTTGCCTCCGAGAGCATTCGTCTTGTGATCGATCAGGCGCCAGCGGTCGCCCTCGCACCACACCACGTCCATCACCCCAGCGATCTGGACGTCGCCGCGCGTGAAGAGGAAGGGAGCCTCGCGAAGAGCTCCAGCCGACCAGGCTTCCGCCGCCACGGGCGTCCGCCAGTAGGCCGCCACGAGGCCGGCCGACCGCTCCGCCCCGGCCGCCGAGAGGGAAAGGCCGAGGTCATCGCTCACTTCGGCCACCAGCTCCGTCATGCGTACCGGCTCCGGCGGAGAGTCGTCCGAGCCGCACCGCTCGAGGATCGAATGCACGACGAGGCCCACGTCTCTGCCTGAGAGTGATTCCGCATCGTCCAGGAGACCCTCTTCCCCAGGCGTCGGTGGCGGATCGTCATCGCATCCCCCGCGACTCCTCGGGCTCAGATGGACGCCCAACACACGCTCCAGATAGAAGCGCCGGGGGCAGTGACGGTAAGATGTCAACGCGGAGAAACTCAGCCGCCCGATCGTCGGCACTCGGGGATCGAAGTCCACGAAGACCGGTCGGTCCTCCCCCATCGCCGCGAGCCCGTCGGGGCCGGTCGGAGCCGAGGGAGCGGCCACACCAACGCCACCCAGATGCGTTGCCGTGGCCGCGTGCGCGGATGCCTCGGCCGTCGCCCCGACGACGACGGCACCCGACTCATCCAGGACTACGGTCTCACCAGGAGAGGGCAACGTCGAGAGGTCGAGGGCGGAGACGATGCGACCGATCCGGCATCCGTCCATCCGCTCACCCCTCGGCCGAGCGCCGACCAGCAGCAGTCTCTCCTTCGCCCTAGTCATCGCGACATAGAGCAGACGCACATCCTCCTGCCGCTCCCGCTCCCTATGCGCCTCGACGATGGCGTCGGCGGGGCCCAGGCAGAGATCGTTTGATTCGTAGGTGCCATGCTTCGACCCCTTGAGAAAGACTCCGGCCTCTCCGTCGTCCCCGACGACGAACTCACCGAAGGTGGTGCGCGGCACGTCGGATCCAAGACCGGCCAGCACCGCCACGGGGAACTCCAGACCCTTGGCCTGGTGGACGGTCATCACTCTGACCACGTCCTCTCCCTCGGCAAGGATGGGCGCACTGCCTTCTCTCTCGTTCAACTCCCCCATGGTCTGGACGACCCGGACGAAGCCGGCCACATCGGGACCCTCCAGAGCTTCGAAGTCGTCGGCCATGCGCATGAGCTTTCGAACATTGGCGAAGCGTCTTCTCCCCTGGTCGGAGGCCAGCAGACTCAGGTCGTAGCCGCACTCCCAGAGAGCATCGTCGATCAGCCCGGCCAACCCGGGGCGGCCCACCCTGCTCCTCAGCGCCTCAAGCCGCGCGAGGAAGGCGCTGAGAGCCTCGGCGTCTTCAGGCTCCAGTTCGACGTCCCCTCGACCTATCGCCCTCCAGAGAGACCCCGCCCGGGTCGCCCTCGCTTGTCGCCCGATCATGAATAGAGCGTCATCGGATAGCCCGACCAGCGGGGAGCGAAGGACTGTTATCAGAGCGAGATCGTCGTGTGGATTGACAAGGAGCCGAAGGAGGGCGGCGATGTCGGTCACCTCGTCCTGGGTGTAATAGCCCCTCCCGCGTACGACGTATACATCGACTCCATGGGCGACCAAAGCCCGCTGGTACACGTCGACATGCGTCTGCGCAGGCGTCAGTACGACGATGTCGCGCTGACTCCAGCCTTCGTCATCCAGCAAGTGCCTCACCCGGTCGGCGAGGACTGCCGCCTCGGCCTCCTGGATGCTGACCGCTGACCCCTCGCCGGAGTCGGCACAGGAGCGATCCGCGACCAGGACCTCCACCGCGCCCGGGTTCCCCGAGGACTCGCGATACGGTAGCAGGACGGTGAAACGGTCGCCGAACATGGTTTCGTGCTGGAAGAGCCTGTTCACGAACGCCAGGATCTCGGGACGGCTCCGGTAGTTCACGTCCAGATGATGGACTCCACCCTCAGGCGCGGCGGCCGGTGCCGCCAGAGCCGTCTCGCGCTCCCTGAAGACCTCGACATCGGCGCCACGGAAACGGTAAATGCTCTGCCGATCGTCGCCCACCATGAGCATCCTGTCGGCCCCCAGCCCCTCCAGGATGGTGCATTGGAGTTCGTTGGTGTCCTGGAACTCATCCACCAGCAAGCGTAGGCGCGACCCCGGTCCAATTCCCAGAGGGTCGGCCCCCTCGTCCCTCCCCTTCTCCGCGACGAGAGCACGTGCGCGAAGCTCGAGATCCGCGAAATCCAGCACCTTCCGCGCCCGCTTCTGCCCTTCGTACCGCAGGTGGAACCGGTCCAGGAGATCGTTCATGACGTCGACGAGAGTGCGAAGCTCACTCGTTGCCAAGTGGGCTCGGTGGGAAGACAGGGCTTCTCTTACCGGTTCGAAGTGGACAGCCATCGCCTTCGTCGAGCGGCTGGGAAAGAACGATGCCCACTGATCGAGATCGGCCCGAAGCGCGGGACCCACGTCCTCGCCTGATCGGTCGTCCCGCTCGGTCTCCGCCAAGCAGGCTCGGAGTCGCTCCAGGTCGGCTCCGAGTGTCTTCGTGGGCCTCTGTACGGCCTCTGCGGCCGCCAGGGCAGCCCGCACGGCCGCGGCCAACCTGCCTCGCGTGTCGCTCGAGCCCGCCGCCTGGATCTCGAGTCGAGGCCGTTCAAGGCCCAGACCTCTCAATCGATCGTAGATCGGTACCACCTGCCGACGTAGCGATCCCCCCCGCGAGGCGATGACCTCCAGTTCGCGCTCCCCGCACTGCTCGACGGCCTGATCCCAGATCTCTCCGCATGCCTCTTCCTTGAGCAGAGCGGCCGACTCCGCCTCGATCACGGAGAAGGCCGGGTCTACACCGGCCAGCAGCGCGTCCTCTTTCAGAAGCCGCCTGCAGAGGCCGTGGATGGTCCCCACAGGCGCCGCGTCGAGTCCTCGGGCCAGATCGCTCCGACCCGATCCCTGGAGGACCTCCCGGAGGCGCCGGACCAGTTCGGCCGCAGCCTTCCGGGTGAACGTGACGGCGGCCACTTCTTCTGGGCCGAGACCATCCTCGACGAGGGCTTTGATGAAGTACGCCACGAGAAGGCTGGTCTTCCCACTTCCCGCCCCGGCCGCGACCAGAAGACGCCTGCGCTCGTCGGCCACCACCGCCTCTTGGACCGGGGACAGCCCGAGACGCCCGACGCGCCTGCTCCCATTCATGGTCGGCGACCCCCAACTCGGGATCGGCATACCGGACCCAGGTCGCACCATCCCGGGCATTCCCCTTCAGGCGAAGGGACGATCCTGCCGGCCCGCATGCCCGCCGCCGCCTCCTCCGCCAGGTTCCGCACGGTCGCATACATCTCCTCGAACTCCTCGCCGTCGACGGTCCGCATGCCCCGGACACCTGCCCCTATGAGTCCCATATCGTCCGAAGCCACCACTCCCGACCGTGTGCCATCACGCAGGCCGAGATAGGCGCCGCCGATGATCCTCGCGCCCGGACGCTCTGCGGCAAGCGCCAACAGATAGAGCGGCAGTTGCAGGGCTTCGCTGGTGCCGATGACACCCGCCCGGGGCGGCGTCCCGCTCTTGTAGTCGATGACGAAGAGGCCTGAACCATCATGCGTGAGATCGATCCTGTCCACCCGACCCCTGATCCGTATGCCGCCCACGTCCACACCCTCCCGCCCCCCCACTTCCCACTCCGTCTCGGAGAAGACGAGCGTCCCCGCAGAGAAGGCCTCCATCTCCAGGAGCGTGCGCAGGTGACCGTCGAGCCGCCTGCGGACCAGGCGTTTCTCGCCGATCGATCCCGGACAGTCCTCGCTCCGGACGAGATCGGCAACTATCTCCAACGCGGTCTCGATCGCCGCCGGGAGGGTCTCAGGGCGCACAGGCAGGGCGTCCCGGTGATCGAGAGTCCGGAAGAGTTCGCTGAGCGCTCGATGCAGCAATTCACCGATCAGTCGCCCGTCGAGTTCGTGTTCAAGTCCGTCGATCCCGATGATCCGCTCGATGAACCAGCGAAAGGGACAGCTCAGGTAACTCTCCAGCGCCGAGGGACTGAAGACTCCCAATCTCTCGAGTTCAGCGAGAACAAGGGGGTGGGCCAGGTCGGCGGCAGGTCGCTCCCATCTGCACGAAGGTCCGCGGTCGAAGTCTCCGACGAGTCCAGGGTCAGGATCGACGCCATCGAGGGCGCAGGCTCTGAGGTAGTGCCTCGCCGACGGTGCGACCCTTCTCCGAAAGACCAACTCCGCCAGGGTGCGATGCTCGTGGTCGGCATCGCCGACGGCCAAGAGCTGCTTCGATAGTCGCCAGAGGTACGACGGCTCCGCTTCAGCGCCTCCGTCGTCGGTGTCTCGTGCGCTCAGCACCAGAACCTGCCACGCTCTGGAGACCGCGCTCACGAAGAGAGCTGCCTCTTGTTCGGTCTCCGGCGCCAGGAACCTCCCTCCCGCCAGCGCCTCGATGCGTCGTTGCTGGACGGAGCTCAGCAACGAGGGCGCATCGGACGAGCCAGGGAATTCTCCCTCCACCAGCCCAAGGAGCACCACGGCATCGAAACGTCGCGCGCGAGCGCGCTGTACGCCGAGTATCTGGACGGCGCCCTGAGCCCCCTGAGACCCAGCCGGTACAGACGTACCGGCCAGGACGCGCATCACGAGCTTTGGCTGAAGCCAACGCTCCCCATCCTCCTTCGGTAGGAGCTCGAGCGACGCGATAGCCGCGGAGACCGTCCGGAAAGCGCGCGCGTCCTCCTCCATCCCCCGATGACCGGGGGCCAGGCCCCGGAGTCCGGCGGTCAGCATGCGTTCGGCGAGTAGCGAGAGACCATCCGGAACAAGCCGGAGTCCACCACCCGTCTCGGTGACTACCCGGCGTACCGCGACGACCGAGCCCGGACACGCCGCCTCGGCGAGGGCCTCGAGAGCGTCGATGCCGCGGATGTTCGCCCGGCGGTAGCGGAGCTCGACTTCGGCGACGGCGTCCGAGGCACAGTCGCTGTAGGGGCTCCTCATATACGCGAGCAGCGCTTCGGGGTCGTCGTGGACGATAGCCCCGACGGCCGCCAAGAATGCGTAGCCGAATCCCGTCTCGCGCACCTCTTTGCGCTCGTCGACGTGATACGGGATACCACAGGATCCGAACACTTGGCCGAGCAGTCCCCCCCACGGTCGCACCCGCCTGACGATCACAGCGATATTCCCGGGATGAAAACCCTCTCTCACGAGTCGCACCACCTGCTGGGCCGCCGACTCGGCTTCGTTGCGTTGTCCTGAAGCCAGCACGAACCGCACGCCCTGGGGCCCCGAGTCTGAGGGAGGAGGATCAGGCAAAGGTGGGTCCTGCAGGAGATGACGCTCGAGGTACGCGATCGCGGGCGACGTGTACGCCAGGTCCTGCGCCTCGAGTTCGACGACCTCGGACGCCAGAGCCCGCCACCTGGACACTTCGGTCGACGACGTCAGATTGACCACCCGGGAGGCTTCGTAGGGCAGGGTGATGAGAACAGGCACGCGGTCGACCAGTTTCTCGAGGAGGAAACGCTGTCCGGGAGTGAAGGACGTGAAACCGTAGAGGGCGACCGGGCGCGTCCAGTCCTCGATCGATAGCGTCACCTCGTCCGTTCGCTCCCATACGTCGGCCATGCCCCATCGTCGGCATACTTCCAGGTAGCCCTCACACAGACCGACGATATCTGTCGCCAATCCCCGGGACCCGACGTCGGTCTCCCCCCAGCGTCTGAGGACCCCCAGCATCTCCGCGGGAGGCCTTCCGGCCTCCGCCAGTCGGTCGATCAGCCCCACCAAGGCGTCCACGGTCCCAGGGAACACCGCCGCCGGCCCGAGGTTTCCGAGTCGAACCGACGAGACCAGCCCATCGAGGATCAAGCGCCGCTGGAACGTGCTCGGCCGGCGCACGGGGCGCCCACTCACCATCGCCATGAACCCGTCGAACGTGACCGCAGCCGACACACCCACCAACGCCCCGGTGCGCCGGACCATATCCGCCGTAAGCTGTTCGGCGTCGGGAACGGTCGGAGCCACCACCACAGGCCGCAAGACCAAGCGCGCCTGCCACCAGTCGAGTGCACGCCCCATCTTGCCCGCGTTGGCGGGACCGGTGACCAGAGTGAGACCGGGCCGCTCCTTAGGAGAAGAAGTGTCGCCGCTGCGTCCCCTCATGTCGTCAGTATGTCCCATACCATCCATCCCTCCGGTCATTGTAGAGGTCGCACCGGACGGCTGCCGACCCGAGAGGCATCTATGCGCTAGTCTTAGGACGTGGCTCGAGACGAAGACAAACTCATCCGACAACTGTCTCTCTTGTCGTTCCTGCTCAGCAGACCGCGTCCTTTCACAGCGCGCGAAGTCCAGGAGTCGGTGGAGGGCTACGCGGAGATGACCGACGAGACCTTCGCCCGGCGTTTCCACGGAGACCGGGCCGATCTCGCGAAAGTCGGCATCGAGATCACCTGCCCGCTCGGAGACGACGTCGACGATGCCCAGGTCTACGTGCTGTCCGACAAGGACTTCCACCTGCCCGAGGTCGAGTTCACGGCCGCGGAACTGCGGGCGCTGTCGGTGGCCCTGGCAGCTCTCGACGGCCGGTTCCCATACGCGCGACCCCTCCGCTTGGCCCTGACCGCTGTCTCTCACGGCGACCTGGACCCCGTGCACGAGGAGATCGAGCATCTCCCGATAGCGTTCGCGCCCGACGAAGACGCGCGACGTTCCGGCAAGCAGTTGGCCCGGCTGGAGGACGCTGTCACTCGAGGCAAGTCGGTGAGCTTCGCCTACCCGGATCGCGATGGTACGCCGGCCCGCCGGGCCCTCGACCCATACAGTCTCTTCCTCATCCAAGGGCATTGGTACGTGGTCGGCGCCGACCACTCCCGACAGGCCATCCGCACGTTCCGAGTCGGCCGGATCCGGGGGGCCGTCAAGTTCCTCACCGAGAAGACCCGCGACTTCACTCCACCTCCCGACTACGACCCAGCCGAATACCGCGCCCGTCCCCCTTGGGCGATCGGGCCCGTGAGGGGTCGGGCCGTCCTGCGCGTCGGCGACGACCTGGCCTGGTGGGTCGCCCGCTTGGAGCCGCACGTCTCCCGCTCGCTCGACGACGACGAGGGGTGCGTCTCTTTCTCGATCCCCTATTCGGACGAGGAGGTCCTCCTCTCCTGGGTCGCAGGACTGGGGGGCTGCGCGGAACTGCTGGCCCCCGACGGCCTCCGGGAGCGCATGCGCGATGGTCTGGCCAAGGTGGTCGCCGCGCATGCGGGTCCGCCTCTCCAGGACCCCCCTGTCTTCCCCCGTCGCCCGCAACGAGACCGGCGCGGGACGTCGGCCGAAGTCACCCCAGGCCTTATCCGGCCCGAGCATCTGGCCCGAGCCATCTCACTCCTGAACTACCTGACCGACGAGAGAAGGCCCGAGGTCGTGCCCTGGCGAACCCTTGCGGACGATCTGGGCCTGTCCCGCGCGGAGATCGAGAGCGACATCGCCCTCCTCAACCTGGTCAACTTCGGAGGCGGCACCTACGCCCTCTACGCTGAAGCCGCCGACGAAGGGGTCCTCATCACTCGAGAAGTCATGGCCGACGCCTTCGCCCGACCGGCCCGGTTGTCGCCCCTGATGGCGCGCGCCCTCCTGCTGGCCCTCGACCTGCTCGGCGACACCGTCGCGCTCGAGGGCATGGGCTCGCTGGCCTCCGTGCGCGCGAAGGTGCTCAGCCTCGTCGGGGAATCGCCGCCTGCCGATGTCATCATGGTGGATGACGTCCTCCCCCCCGATCATGAGGTGCTACAGGCCCTGAACCAGTCGATCAGAGACCGGCGGGTGGTCTCCCTCGAGTACTTCACCACGTCACGGGAGGAGCTGACCAAGCGCCAAGTCGAACCCTACCTCCTCTTCCATTCGTCCGACGGCTGGTATCTCGAGGCTTTCTGTCTCAAAGCCCAGGCTCAGAGGACGTTCAAGCTGGACCGGATACGGAGTGCCCAGCTCGCCGATGCCGTCTTCGCTCCTCGTCCGGAGGTGGACCTGGGTCCGCGCCGGGCGGGACGCGGATTCGCATCCGAAGGTGAAGCAGACCAGGCGTTCGTGCGCTTCCAGCCACGCTGGCGCACTTTCTTGGAGGAATCGGGGCTTGAACACGCCGTGGACTCGGATGGTACGGTCCTGGTCTGCATGCCCTACCTCGACGAGCGCTGGCTGGCCCGGGAGGTGGTCCGGTTCCTCGGCGATGCGGTGGCGGAATCCCCCTCGGCCGCACGAGGATTGACGGCCGAGACAGCCGCGACTCTCGCAGCTCGTTATGGAGACAGATGATGCGCTTCCTCATGCGTTGGACCGCGGACGCGGTCGCCATCTACCTCGCCCTGTATCTGGTCGATTCGGTGTCCCGGGGACGGTTCCTGATCGAAGCGGGCTGGGTGGCCGTCATCCTCGCCCTACTGCTGGGACTCTTGAACAGCTTCGTCCGTCCCCTGCGCCGAGTGCGTACGAAGCCCACCGTCGCTCTGGTGACGACCGTGGTTGCGGTCCTCGTCAACGCCTTGGTCATCCAGGCGTTCGTCTGGGGGAAGCTCTCATTGGCGACGACCGGTTTCGTCTGGACCCTCGCGACGGCAGCGTTCGTCTCGCTCCTGGCAGGGTGCATCAACTGGCTCATCGGCTTCAAGGCGAAAGAGAAGCCTCGCCCTACCGCCAGGATGAGAAGCGGACAGCGCGGCTCTTCGACGTCGAGGGACGGACGTGGTCGCGGGCGACCTGCCTGAATCGCCCCGTCAGTCGACGACCGGCAACTCGTGCCCGTGCGACTGTACGAGTAGACGAAAATCGTGGGGGCTACTCGCCATCAACTGAGCATCCGCGAGAGTGACGAGGCCCTTTTCGAACAGATCGAGCAGACTCTGGTCGAACGTCTGCATCCCGTAGAAGTCACCTTCCTGGACAGCCGTACGGATGTTGTGGGTCTGGGCGGGGTCCAGGATGAGGTCGCGGATCCGACCCGTCATCACCATCGCCTCCACAGCCGGCACCCTGCCGATGCCGTCTGAGCGCACCAGCAGACGTTGCGAGATGATCCCGCGCAACGACCCGGCCAGCATGATCCGGACCTGCTTCTGCTGATACAGCGGGAAGAAGTCGATGATCCGGTTGACGGTCTCGGCCACGTCGATCGTGTGCAGGGTACTCAGCACGAAGTGGCCCGTCTGAGCCGCGGTCAGGGCGGTGCGGACGGTCTCCTGGTCGCGCATCTCGCCGATGAGGATGATGTCCGGGTCCTGACGGAGCACGTACTTGAGGGCCGATCCGTAGTTCTCGGTGTCGAGCCCCACTTCCCGCTGGTTCACGATGCACTTGAGGTCCTGATGGAGGATCTCGATGGGGTCCTCGATCGTCACGATATGTCGGCGCAGGTTGTGGTTGATGTGATCGATCATCGCCGCGAGCGTCGTGGTCTTCCCCGAGCCGGTGGTCCCGGTCACGAGCACCATGCCCCTCGGCTCCAACGCCAGCTTCTGTACGACGGGCGGAAGGTTCAGTTCGACGAAGTCGGGCACCCGGGTCACCACCTGCCGGAGCGCGATGGAGATGGTCCCCCTCTGCCGATAGACGTTTATGCGGTAGCGCCCTACGTTGGGCGCACTGTAGGCGAAGTCGATCTCGTTGGTCTCGCTGAAACGACGGATCTGCTTCTCGCTCATCAGCGAGGCCGCGTAGTCCTTCGTATCCTCGGGAGTGCACGGCGGCTCGTCCATCGCCGTCAATTCCCCGTCGACCCGGATCATCGGCGGGCTTCCCACCTTGAGATGGAGGTCGGAGGCACCCGCCTCTTTCACCCTCTGCAGCAGTTCATCTACAGTCTTCATGGACCCCTCCATGCCCGATCGGGCCCGTAGTGCGAGTTCTCCCCATAGTTTCGGAGGAAACCGCCGTCGACTTGAGAAGGATCGGCTAGAGCACGCCCTTCCAGTGGGGTTTGACCGCCTCTATGGCCTCGAGTACGTCAGCGCGTTCGTCTTCGGTCACTGCCCGCTCAAAATCGGGGATATCGCCCCCCAGTCCCCGCAAGGTGGCCACGATGGATGCCGCCATCATCGCCGGCACATATCCACCCTCGAGGAATACCAGCGGACCGGCAGCCCCTACCTCCTCGCTCAACCTCACCAAGCTGGCCGCCATCCACTGGAACGCGGCCTCGCTGTAGCGAAGACCGCCCAGTGGGTCGCCCTCCTGCGGGTCGTATCCGGCGGAGACCAGCATCAATTGGGGTCTGAACGCCCGGGCAAGCGGCGTCACGAGAGACTCGAACGTCATCAGGACGGCCCCGTCCCCCTCACCGCCATGCAGCGGTATGTTCACGATCGAACCCGCCGCTCGTTCGCCACCCGACTCCCCGGTCCTGCCGGTCCCCGGATAGTGCCCCCCTTGGTGGATACTCACGAAGAGCACCCGGGGATCGTCGTAGAAGGCGTCCTGAGTCCCGTTGCCGTGGTGCACGTCCCAGTCCACGATCATGACCCGCTCGAGCCCCCTCTCCTCGAGGGCATGCGCGGCGGCGACCGCGATGTTGTTGAAGAGGCAGAAGCCCATGCCCTTTCCAGGGCATGCGTGATGGCCGGGAGGCCTGACGAGCATGAAGGCCCGCTGACCATCGGCCAGACTCCTCTCGACGGCCTCCAGGCCGGCGCCGGCTGCCAGAAGGGCGGCATCATAGGAGTCCGGCGAGACCGCCGTGTCCCAGTCGAGCCAACCCCCACCCCCCTGGGCGGTGGAGCGCACGGTGTCGATGTAGGTACGTTCGTGGATGCGCGCGATGGCTTCCACTGAAGCGGGTTCCGGAGTCACCCATTCGACGTTCAGGTCGCTGTCGAGGATCGCCTGCCTGGCAGCGACCAGACGCTGCTTGTTCTCGGGGTGCTCTCCCGTTTCATGCTTGAGGAAGAGCGGGTGATAGTAGACGGCGACGTCCTTCACGTGAGGACCTAGATGATGCGACGGGCGCCGGTGTAGTTGCGTGTCCACACGCTGTCGATCCGCACCCCTTTGCCCACACCGGCAGCGTGGATCATCCGTCCGTCGCCGATGTAGATGGCCACGTGATGGATCGGACTGTAGAAGAACAGCAGGTCTCCCGGCTGAAGGTTGCTGCGGGATACGGCGGTCCCATACCCGTACTGCATGCGGCTGGAGTGAGGGAGACTCACGCCCAGCTTCTTGTACACATACTGTACGAAGCCGGAGCAGTCGAACCCGCTGGGGCTCGCGCCGGCCCAGACGTAAGGGGTGCCCAGGTATTCCATCGCGATCGACACGACGTCACCACCGGCCACCGAGTCGGGGACCGACACCTTGACCCCGTCGGACGTCTTGGCCTTCGTCGTAGTGGTGGTCTTCGCCTGCTCAGCGGCGGCAGCTGCCTCTGCCTTCTTGCGGGCCGCCTCCTCAGCCGCCTTCTTTGCGGCCGCTCGAGCCTCGGCCGCGAGACGCGCCTGGCGCTCCGCTTCTTCCTTCTCCAGTTGGGCGATCTGAGTCTCCTTACCGGCCAACGCTTTCTCGTTGGCGGCAAGGCGTTCCTCGACCTTCAACCGAGCGGTCTCCGCATCGGCCGCGAAGACCTTCTCCTCCTCGAGTTGCACGGCGAGCCGGTCTCTGCGCTCGGTCACGTCCGTACGGAAGGCCTCGACCTGGGAGACCATCTCGCTATCCTGCTCACTCAAGCGTTGGAGTAGGTCGAGACGGTTGATGAGTTCGGAGAAAGAAGTGGCCCCCAGCAGGGTGTCGAGCATCCCCAGATCGCCCTGCTTGTAGATCTCGACGATGCGCTCCGTGAACTGGGCTCTGAGCGCCCCGAGGTCTTCCTCGGCCTGGGCCAGCTTCGCCCTGTTGTCCTTGATCGCCTCTTGGGTCTCGGCGAGCTTGGCGGTCGCGTAGTTGTAGTCCTCGACCGCCGCGGCCAGTTCGTCGTTCAACTGGTCGATGATCTCCCGCAAGGCATCGGCTTCGCTCTTTGCCGCCGTGATCGCGGGCGGTTCGGCCTGCACCAGTTGACTGGTCGTGATACCGATCACCATGACGATGAGGAGAAACGTGATCAGACGCCGCCAGATGCTGCCTGACATGCCGGTCTTGATCGGGGCCTCCCTGATGGTTTTCTCTGGCTTGAGACCCGGAGATCGGGCTCGTTTGGAAGTTCCACGCACTTTAGCACTTTCCTGGTACGGCACCAACCCGGCACTACCCGCCACGAAGGGGGGTCAGAGACGGGCCAGATACGCCTCGATGCCGTGTACGATGGCGATGGCTTCCCGGGAGACGGTCTCAGCATCCGCGAGAAGCGGGCCTTCCTCGGGGTTGCTCATGAATCCCGGCTCCACCATGACCGCGAGAGGCTTGACCTCGCGCAGGCAGGCGTAGTTGCGCCCGTGCTTGCGCAGGTCGACCCTGCCCACCTCCCGGCTCAGCGCGTCCACGATATAGCCGGCCAGCCGCTTTCCGGCCCTGGAGTGATACACATGGTTCGCGAAGTAGTAGACCGCCGCCCCCCGAGCCCGTGGATCGGGGCTGGAGTTGTGATGCAAGCACAGGTGGATATCCGGACCCCAGGCGTTCGCCGCTTCCGTCCGCTCGTAGACCGAAGCGGAAGTGTCATCGCCGCGAAGCAAGCGGACGTCGCCGCTCCCCGCTTCGAGATGACGGGCCAACTCGAGACCCAATGCGAGGTTCAGTTCCTTTTCGATCAGACCGTGAGCGTCGGGTGCCCCTCGATCGGAGCCTCCGTGAGCAGGGTCGATGCTGACCCGGAGGCCAGCCAGGGAGTGCCTCCCCACGTATCCGTTCATCCGATCCGGGATGCTGCCTGCCAGACCGTCCTGATTGGCATTGCGCAATGAACGGAGGCGGTCGATGGTCGTCTCACCGACGATACCGTCCACGTTGAGCCCCGCGTTCCGCTGGAACTCGGTGACGGCCACCTCGAGCGTCGGACCGAAGATGCCGTCTACCGGACCGCAGTCGAAACCCAACTCGTCAAGGCGCCTCTGAAGGTACAGTACATCGTCGCCCCTCATGTTCGGCACGCGCAGGTACAGAAGACGCTCCCCGAGTTCGTATCCTGCCTCGACCAGCTCGGTCCAGGTGTTCTCTCCGACGACGCCGTCGCTCAGGAGGAGACGACCTTGCTGGAAAGCGCGGATGGCCTTCTCGGTGTTCGGTCCAAAATGACCGTCGGCACCCTCCCGACCGAGAAAGTAGCCGAGAGCCGACAGCCGGGTCTGGATATCGACCACCCGCTTGCCTTTGTCTCCTCGTCCCACCGGCCGCATCGTTCTCTGATGCCTCCATTTGCAGCGCTTTCATGATCCGCCCTGAGAGATACCCCGGCACGTTCTCCGGGGTATTCGGTTATTATACTCACTGCCATGGTCCCACATGAGCCACCCAGACGCCCGCGCTTCGCCGATCGCACGCTCATCGCGGCGGCCGCGATACTCTGGGCGGTCGCTGTGATCCTGGCCGGGTTCTACGCCTGGGACGCGACCGCTGCCTCCACGGCCTCTCCCGACGACCGTTCGGCGATCATCACGCAGCCCGCCGCGACATCCGGACCGACCGGCCCAGGACCGGTGGACGCAAGCACACCCGCCGCCGATACGACCTCGACGACGGCTCCGCCCACGACGACCACCACTCCCCCCGATCCCACCACGACAACGACCTCGACCTCGACCACCCTGCCTCCACCACCGCCGCCCCTCACCATCGCCGCCGGAGGCGATGTCCTCGGGGATAGGGGAGTGGGGCTCTTCATCGACAAGCACGGAGGCGACGCAGTGCTGGCGGAGGTGAAGCCCTTCCTCGAAGAGGCTCACCTCGCTTTCGTGAACCTCGAATGCCCCATCTCCGATGTCGGCACCAGAGCCATGTGGAAGGAGTACACGTTCAGAGGGCGCACGGCTCTCGCTCAAGGCCTCGCGTCCGCCGGGGTCGACGTGGTGAGCATGGCCAACAACCACACCCTCGACTACGGGACCTCAGCCTTGATCGACGCGCTCGAACGCTTGGACGATGCAGGCGTCGCCTATGCCGGGGCCGGCGCCGACGCGGCCTCTGCCGGAGCGCCTACCCTCCTCATCACCCCGGCAGGGACGGTGGCCGTTCTGGCCTATACCGGGATCCTCCCTTCCGGTTTCGCTGCCGGCAAGGAGCGCCCGGGAGTGAACCCTGTGACCTCGGACCCCTCGCCCATCGTCGAAGCGGTGGCGGCGGCAGCCGAGAAGGTCGACTTCGTGGTCGTGAGCTTTCATTGGGGGGTGGAGTACACCGGACAGGCCAACAGCGGGCAACGGAGCCTCGCCCACCAGGTGATAGACGCCGGGGCCGACCTCGTCCTCGGGCACCATCCCCACGTCATCCAGGGACTGGAGCTCTACAAGGATCGCCTGATCGCCTACAGTCTCGGAGACTTCGTATTCGACCACTACTCTCGCCAGACCGGCGAGGCGTTCGTGCTCCAGGTCGATCTGCAGCACGAGGGTCCTCCCTCACTTCGGGTTATCCCGGTCTATCTGAACGACACCACCGGCGTTCCAGCGCCGGTCTCAGAGGCCGCGGCCGACGTCATCCTGCAGCGTTTGGCCCGGTTGAGCTCCGATCTGGGCCTGGATCTGGTCGTCTCGGGAGATCGAGCCACCTACAACACGGATGGAGAGGTCATTCCCTGACCTGGAGCATCAGCTTGAAGGCGCCCCCGAGCCCTTCCCGGTCCAGCAGAGCCTCCAACACCGTGGCTTCGCGATCGGCATCGAGAGTCTGATCCGACGTCTCTGCGCCCGCGCCCCCCAGGGAAGATCTCCCCGACGCCCTCTCCCGTAACATCAGAAGCCGCGCTTCGCCCCCATCGGCCCGAAGCATGTCGGCCACGGTCGCGTACAGGACCACCTCGAACCCGGCTTCCCTGCCGTGCAGGTCGAGGGCGCGAAAATCCACGTCGGCTGTCAGGTCCTGCCGCCCGATCCGGGCGTATGGTCCATCCACCGCCTCGTGCCGGAAGTAACCCCGGACGGTCCGTCCTTGCGCCCGGTATTCTCCGTAATCGATGGTCAGCAGGCAGCCGCGAGGCATGATCCCGGTGACCTCGCGCACGAGGTCCCCGGCGGACGGCCGAAGCTCGATGACGCCGCCGGACGCGACGCAGCGCAGCCCGCCCGCGCCGGCGGTACCGAACAGGAACACGAGTTCCTGCTCCGCCTCCGGTGACACCCGGCCCCAGCGCTCCCGGGGCACGCCGCGACTCCCACCTTCCAACTCCACATAGGCTTCGCGTGTCTCCTCGCCACGCACGTCGATCAGGTGCACCGGAAGAGCGTCGAGGAACTCGTTGCCCACCACGACCACCGGGTCGGTCCCGACAGCGGCTTCCGCCAGGCTCTCGGCCCACCCGATCCGCCAGCCTCGCTGGGCCAGATCCGCCAGCCTCGTCCGCTGGCGTTCACGGAGCCCCTCACCGATCTCCACGATCCGATAGGAGGAGGATCCTCGAAGCACCGGGCGGTCGACCTCCCAGGCTGCAAGCATCTCCGCTGCGAGATCGGCTTCGCCCCCTCCCAGTTCGATCACGGCCGGGCGGGCTCCGGAGTCCGATGAGATCCCCAGGCTCGGCGAGGTCGCGTGGTCCGCGCTCGTTTCAGGCACCCTGCCGCCACCACGCCCCAGGTCATCGCTCAGTGACGCTTCCACCAGGTCGCCGACCAAGCGAGCGACGGCCCGGCCGAACGCGGGCGACAGCCGCGGCGCCGTGCTGAAGTGGCCCTGCGGGCCGAGAAGCCGGTCGACCTGTCGGTAGTAGCCATCGGTGGGATGGGTGAGCGCAAGGTCCATGAAGCGGGCGAACGTGACCAAGCCGCCTTCGCCCGCGATCTCTCGGGCTATGCCGGCGGGCACCCGATGGTCGGGCACGCCCTCGCTCCGGTCGAGCCTCGTCAGGTCCGGCTCCTCATCTTGGGCCACGTGGCCGTCAGCGGACGATGTCTACGCCCTTCTTCTGGAGATACGAGCTGTATGTCGCCATCTTGCCGAGTATCCTCACCGCCCGCAACGGCGAGGGCAGGACGAAGGTCGAATAGCGACCCCCCATCGAGAAGATGGCCTGAGTCATCGGCTTGAAAGAGATGTTCGCTATCGGCTTCTGATAGCGGTCCATGAGCACCGCCGTCTGTCTGATGAAGGCGAGTTCCCGCTCGCTCAACTCCGGTTCGAACAGTCCCGTCTCGGTCAGGGCAGCCTCCTCCGCGAACGTCTCCCTCAACCCTTCTTTGAGACGCTCGATCTCGACGATGGCCCGGCGACTCTCGCTCATGGAACCGACGACTCCCATGACGATCACGGCATCGATGGCGTCGCTGGCCGCGAGCATCTCGACCACGGCTTCCGGGACCCCGGGCGTCACTGTCGCCACCAGGTCGATCGGGTTGGAGTGACTCCAGAACGGCGGGAGCAACTCGTTCAATCCCTCGATCACGTCCGCGGGCAGAGTCGCCAATTCCAGACCGCTCCGCGCAATCTCGTCGGACACCAACACCCCCCATCCCCCGCCGAGCGTGGCCACAGCCACTCGTCTTCCCGGAGGCAGGGGCATGTACGACAAGGCGAAGGTCAGGTCCATGAACTCGTCGGGGTCGGTAGTGACGATCATGCCCGACTGGCGCGCGGCCGCGTCGAAGACCGCCGTCGACGACGTCAGGGCTCCGGTGTGAGAGGCTGCCGCCTTCTTGCCGTAGTCGGTCGTCCCCCCACGAAGCACCACGACCGGCTTCTCCAAGGAGGTCTCACGGGTGACCTCCAGCAGTCGTCGACCATCGTCGAAACCTTCCATGTAGGCGACGATGGTGTTGGTCTTGGAGTCAGTGCGCAGATAGTTGATGAAATCGATCGCGTCGATCATGGCCTCGTTGCCGACGCCGACGAACTTGCCCACGCCGCCTTTGCGCCTTTCGGCCGCGACCAGCAGCTGCGTGCCGAGGTTGCCCGACTGCGAGACCATGCTCGCGCCGCCCGGATCCGGCCTCAGGAGCATGAAACCTGTCCCGTAGAGCTTGTGGTGGGAGGAGATCACGCCCATGCAGTTCGGCCCGACCAGAGCCATCCCGTACTTCTCGGCGGTGCGGACGACCTCTTCCTCCATCTCCCGCCCTTCGGGGCCGACCTCGGAGAACCCCGCCGAGACGACGAGCACCGCGCGCACCCCCTTGCGGCCGCACTCGTCCACGACACCGTTCACCAGCGAGGCATGGACCGCCACGAGGGCCAGATCGGGCACTTCCGGGAGTTCCGAGACACTCTTGTGTACCGGGATTCCCAGGATGGTGCCGCCCTTCGGGTTGACGAGGTAGATGTCTCCGGGAAAACCGCCGAGACGCAGGTTGGCGACGATCATACCCCCCCATTTGCCCGTGTCCGAGGAGGCACCGACCACGACGACGTCCCGGGGCGCGACCAGAGCGTTCAATTGCGAGAGGTCGGCCGGAGGCCGCGTGGAGATCTCCACGGGCTCGCCCACGGCGATCAGGGCATCGACCGCCACAGGATCGGAGCCGTCGATGAGCAGCGGGTTGACGTCGATCTCGCGGATCTCGGGGTGGTCCGCGGCCATCTGCCCGACCGCCATGATGATGCGGGCGAGCGCATCGCGATCGACCGCCGGAGATCCGCGGAACGCCCCCAGGAGGATTTTGGCTTCGATCGCATCCAGCAGTTCGTAGGCGTCGACGTCGTCGAGTGGGGCCACTGCGAAGGCGACATCGCGCAGGGCTTCAGTGAAGATCCCACCTAGGCCGAACATGACCACGGGTCCGAAGAGATGGTCGCGGATGAGTCCCACCACGAACTCCCGTTTGCCCTTGACCATGTGCTCGACGAGCACCCCGTCCAGGCTCGCCCCCACTGCGGCCGCCCGGGCCTCCAACGAACGGTAGCTCTCGCGCACTTCCGTCTCGTCCATGACCTCCAGGATCACCAGACCGGCGTCGGTCTTGTGCTGGACCTGGGTGGAAGAGCCTTTCATGACGACCGGGTAGCCGATGTCGGCCGCGACTCGTACCGCTTCATCGGCGGAAGCCACTGTCGCTCCCTCCGGAACGGGGATACCGTACGCGGCGAAGAGCTGCTTCCCTGCCGCCTCGTCCAGGGCGGGGACCCCCGCGCTGAGGGCCTCCTCGATCAGAGCGCGCCCCGTTCGGTCTCCTCGTTCACCGGCTGCTGCCATTCTGGTCACCCCCACGGTGGGCTTGGTCGACGTGGGTACCAGTATCGCTCATGACGCAGGCGGCATGGTAGTCGTTGTCCCGAGCGCACCGGCGAACATGCCGGTAATCATCAACAATGTGTTGGTTACAGCCCTGTAACATAGCGTTGCCGGACACTTGGTGGTACAGATAGACATGTCGGCACGTGATACAAGGGGTGGAGGACGATGAGAGAGAGTCGGATGGCGATCGACGACCAAGTATCTTCGAATCCACGGTCCGCGGCGAAAGTCTGCGCCCTCACCGGAAAGGTGAGATGTCCGTTGACCCGCGCGAACGCCGGCCACGTCTGGGAGCGCGCCGTGAGCTACTCTCGCTGGCTCGCCGCCCGATCGGCGATCAGGTCAGGTTGCGCCCTCGCCAACTTGGGGATCAGAGGACTTCAGCCCGAATGCCCCGTGCGCAAGGCGCTCGAATCGCTGGAACCACTCGCCGATATCGCGCTCTCCCGCAACTCGACGAACCGGAGAGCGACCTCGTAGATCGTATCGATCAACTCCGGATACCGCTCGGCCATGGCGGCCGACCACATCCGGCGATACTCGAGGAAGTAGTGCGGCGACATGCCGATGACCTTGGAGATACCCTCGATGGCTTCCATCTTGAGGGTCCGCTCTCCCTTCAGCATCAACCTCAGCGCCTCATAGGAGTAGCCCTCGACCTGGCTCAGCACCGGGCGCAGATCGAAATTACCCATGCGGTCCCCATACTTCTCCCGCATGATCTCTGCCAGGGCCTCTGGAAACTCCTTGTGAGTATATGCTTCCCGGTCACCCGTCATCTCGCGTCCCCGTGCGCTTGTTGACCGCTCCCCCAGCGTCTTGCCCGAGACCGTCTCGGGCGCATGCGAGGCATTCTACTTCGGACAATCAGCCCTGGCGACCCCTTTTTGCCGTTCTGCAGACAAGAGTTAGTTGGTTCTCACCCTCTGTTGTTGTTGCTCGATGATTCCCGCACGTCAGTAGTACCCAGTTCGACCCAAAACCTCACCACACCCGTGGACGACGATCAATGCCGCTGGCCGACGTCCAGGGTGCACCCGCTCGCGCACGAATCCTTGCAGGTGCGATCACAGGGCTCGATATGGATGTGCACGGTGGACTCGGGCAACCGCTCCTTGATCGCGACCACGATCTCGTCGCCCAGGGAGTGGGCGTCGGCCACAGACATACCGTCGTCGACCACCACGTGGAAGTCGATGAAGCGTTGGGGACCGGCCTTGCGGGTCCGCAGATTATGGAAACTGCGGACCGCCGGCCACCTCGTGTGAACGAACCCGGCGATCCAGTCGACATCCTCGTCCGGCAGGCTCACGTCGAGCAGATCCCTGGCGGATTCCCGGGTCAGATCGTAGGCCGCTTTCATGATGAGGAGCGCGACCGCGATGGCCACCACCGGGTCGAGCCAGCGCAGATCGGTGCCCGGTGATAGAGCTCCCACCACCCAGATGACCAGAAGCCCTATCATGACCCCAGTCGACGTGTAGACATCGGTGCGAAGGTGCCACGCGTCGGCCCGCAAAGCCACGGAATCCGTCTCCCTGCCCACTCTGAACAGGCGTCGGGACACTCCGAGGTTCACCAGCGAAGACACGAGCATCACCCCCACGCCCCAGAAAGGCATGTCGATCTCTTCGGGCCGGATCAGCTTGTGCACCGCTTCGTAGATGATCCAGACGGCAGCCACAAAGATGAGCAGCGCCTCGATCGTGCCGGAGAGATTCTCGATCTTCCCGTGTCCGTACGGGTGCCGCTCGTCCGCCTCGTGACTGGACGCGCGGACTGCGAAGAGGGCGATGACGGCCGCCACCAGATCCATCCCCGAATGGATCGCCTCGGAGATCACGGCCACTGAGCCGATCCACAGGCCGATGGCAAGCTTGAAAGCGATCAGCAGGCTGTTCGACGTGACCGACAGCAGTGCCGCCCTGGTCTTCTTGCTGCTCAGGTCCTCCACTTCGGCCTCCAGACACGGAAAACCCCACGGAACGTCACGCGTCCCGCAGGGCCGGAATGCCTGCTGCTCGGTCAAAGCCCGGCTACACCCTTCGCGCCGACAGCAACGCGGGCGGGGCTGCCTGTTCGAAGCCGAATTATAGAACGTGACTTCCCAAGGGGCAACGCAGCCCGGATGCAAGACGAGCTTTCGAAACAACGGCTACGGCGCGAAACGGTCCCGGTCCAGGACCTCTCTCACCTTGTTTCCCAGAGTCTCCGGCGTGAAGGGTTTCTGAAGGTAGGAGACGCCCTCATCCAAACGTCCAGCGTGCGCGATGGCGTCGCGCGTGTAGCCCGACATGTAGAGAACCGGCAGACCAGGGTGCGACGACAGAAGATCAGCGGCCAGTTCGTTGCCCTGCTGGGCACCCGGAAGGACGATATCGGTGAGGAGAAGGTCGATCGGCGCTTCCCGCTCCGCGAGTATCACCTGAGCTTCCATCGCCGTCGAAGCCGCCAGAACCGTATACCCAAGACCTTCGAGGATGCGGGTCACCAACGTCCTCAGTGCCTCCTCGTCTTCCACGACCAGAACGGTCTCTTCGCCCCCGCCGGAGGATGAGGTGGAGACGGGGAGGGCAAGAGACGCCGAGTTCCTTTCCTCGACCCGGGGCAGGAACACCTTGAAGCTCGTGCCCTCGCCCAGTGTGCTGTTGACTTCGATGCTCCCCTCGCTCTGTCGGACGATCCCGTAGACGGTGGAAAGACCCAGACCCGTGCCCGCACCCGGCGCTTTGGTGGTGTAGAAGGGTTCGAAGATATGGGACTTCGCCTCCTCGTCGATGCCCACCCCGTCGTCTGACACCGACAGCATGACGAAACTGCCGGGCCGCGCGTCGGGGTGCGCCAGACAGTAGTCATCGCCCAGTTCGACGTTCGCGGTCTCGAGGATCAGCCGCCCCCCCTTGGGCATGGCATCTCGAGCGTTTATGGCGAGATTCATGATCACCTGCTCGAACTGGTTCACGTCGACTTCGCTCTGGTCCAGGTCGGGGTGAAGCAGAGTAACGAGATCGACATTCGCGCCCAGCGTGCGCCTGAGAAGCGGCTCCATACCGCCCAAGACGGCGTTGAGGGAGACTCGCACCGGCTGCAGGGCCTGACGACGCGAGAAGGCCAATATCTGTCGCGTGAGCGCAGCCGCCCGCTCAGCGGCCTGTTTGATCTCTTTCACATCTTGCAGGGCGGGCGAGCCCGCGAGTCCCGGATCGGACAGCAGCAGATCACCGTAGCCGATGATGGCGGTCAAGAGGTTGTTGAAGTCGTGGGCGATACCGCCGGCCAGTTGACCGACTGCTTCCATCTTCTGCGATTGGCGGAGTTGGTCCTCGCGCTCACGTAGAGCTTCTTCCGCCTGTTTCCGCTCAGTGATGTCTCGCGCGAACACGCAGTTGTATTCCTTGTCTTCGTACACTACGTGGTTGGCGCTCACGTCCACCGGGAAGATGGTCCCCTCCTTCGTCCGGTGCGACGTCTCGAACTCGATGGAGGTCTGCCTCCTGATCGCCCCCCAATTCGACGCCCATTGCTCTCTGGAGAGCGAGGGATCGAGATCGAAGAGGGTCATCGCCAGCATCTCGTCCCGTGAGTAGCCATGGGCCTTGCATGTCGCTTCGCTGACGTAGACAAGCCGGCCGTCGGGATCGGTCCAGAAAACGGAATCGACCGCGTGATCGACCGAGAACTGAGTGAGGCGGAGCAACTCCTCGGCCTGTTTTCGCTCCGTTATGTCCATGCCGAAGGAGATGGTGCCCATTATCTCGCCGCCGTCCACCAGCAGGTCGTTCTGCCAAACGATATCCCGCTGATGACCGCCCTTCGTCCGGATCGGATTCTCGAGTCGTTTCACAATGACCCCGTCACGCGCCATCCGTGCGAACGCGTTCCGGACTCCGAGATACCGATCGCCCGGCACGAGTGTGTCGAACCAGTTCCTCCCCCGGATCTCATCCAGGCTGTAGCCCGTGATCTCCTCGGCCGCTTCGTTGAGCCGGACGACTCGCCCTTCGCGATCCAGTTCCACGAAGATCACGTTGGCCGTTCGGATCAGGTTCTCAGCGTAGTCTCGCGCCCGGCGAAGAGCCCTTTCGCCGACTACCCGCCGCTCTTCGATGCTCATGAGGAGTCCGATCAGGAGAGTCGCCACTGGGAAGAGGAGCATGATCGGAAGCCAGATCCTACCAATAGCCTCAGGTCCGGCCGGCCAGGGCCGGATCAACAGTTGACTCCCGAGCATGACCAGGTGAGAAGCGACGCCCAGACCGTAGAGGGAGGCGACCGGCAGAGTCTCCGGCCGGTTGTGATAGATGCGGCGAAACGTCAACCCCACTGCAGAACAAAGGATGATGGTCGCAAGCCCGGCCCACACTCCGGGACCACCCAGGTATGCCCTGTATGCCCCTGCGATCACGATCGAGACGAAGCTACCAGTCCCCCCGCCGAAGAGACCGGCCAAGGTCAGTATGACGGACCGGCCGTCGTATATGACGCCCGGCTCGTAACGGAAGGGAAGGAGCATGCCGGCCACGGCGACCCCGCCGAAGAGAAGTCCCAGTGCCAACGGGCCGACTATCCCTCGCCCTTCGACGTCACCCCTACCCCGCAGCCGCGTCACCAAGCCGTACAGCGTGCTCAGTGCGATGAGGAGCGCAGCGTTCTGGATGAGGCTGACATACATCGAGTCACCGTCCGGCCCGCGAGCGGGGATGATGTCCTCACCCTATCACCTTGACGAAGGGGATTCCCAGAGGCCGGCCAAGGAGAGGTCCGACCCGACGCGGTGCCCGGTTCGACAACCTCGCGGAGGTCCTCTTGCCGAGGATGGTGGAGGCGGGGGGAATCGAACCCCCGTTCTTGTATCACCTACTTGCACAAACGTATCTTAGTGTGTTATAATATATAGCCCTGTTAATGGCGAAAGGAGCCAGAACTTTGCCACCTAGTCTTGCTGAAGCGTATCACGCCGGTGTGCAACACGACAACTATCGAGTCACAGAGCACTATACGTCGACGCCGGCAGCGCCCAATTGCATGCATCGCAAGCTCCAGGAGTCGGCACCCGGTCGTCTGGGACCCTACATCGACAAGTACATGGAACACTATCGTTTCCACCACTCATCAGTCTCCGGCGCCTACAGTTACAAGAACGAGCTAGATAAGCTCGGCCTCCACCTTTCGGACAGGGAGCCCGAGGAAGTGACTAAGAGGGACCTAGAAGACTTCTGCATGAAGCGGACCGGGCACCTAGCGCCAGCAACCAGGAAGCGAGTTATCCAGACGGTGAAGTCGTTCTTTGCCTACCTGGCCATGATGGACATGATTGGCAAGAACCCGGCTCTTGCCTTGGAGGCCCCAGCGATTCCCAAGCCGGAACCGAGGTTCCTCACGCGCGAGGAAATCCGCAGACTCCACGAGGCTATGGACGGGAACCTAATGATGCAGACCTATCTCAGTCTCGGCTGCTACGCGGGTCTGCGTCGCGGAAGCATGCATGGTCTTCGTTGGGACGACATCGACTTCGAGCTCGAGAACATCACCGTGCGGAAAGCCAAAGGAAACAAGACTGTCGTCCTCCCGCTACACGGCCAGCTCGACAATACTCTGCTTCTCTGGCGCAAGGTGACCCGGGACTCGGACTGTCCCTTAGTACTCGCCCACAGGTGGCAGGGCTCCTGGCGAGGCTACGGCTACTCTCAAGCGTTCCGCCAATTCAAGAAGTACGTCGCGCTAGCGGGGCTGCCGGCAGATACATGTGCTCATGACCTGCGGCGGACCTTCGCCTCGTTGATGCGCCAAGAAGGTGTGGATGTGGCCGTAATCTCTGAGCTTCTTGGGCACGAAAGTATTTCTACGACTCTCGACCACTACGCCTTCACGTCAGACAAGCAGAAGCGAACAGCAATAGGTTGTCTACAGTATTGAGGCAGCCGAGGAAGTCGCGCGAAAGCCCTTCCGAGCCATACGCGAGCACCCGAAAGGAATCGACATGCCCACGCCCTACAGGACGCCCTCCCCCTATAGCAGGTCCTTTGGTGAGTACCTAAAGAACGTACGAACACATGTGTATGGAGAGTCACTCCGCCAGTTTGGGAAGCGCCTGTCGCTAAGCGCCGGATATATCGGCAAGCTTGAACAAGGTCAGATAGGAGTCCCACGACGGGCAACGCTGGCCAAGATGGCCGAGAGGCTCGGGATTCAAACCGACATCCTCCTCGCCAAGGCAGGTTTCACGGCACAGGGGAACCGTGTTGACCACGAATTCGAATACGTTGGCATGAAGCTCCGGGGTTTGGACCCGAAGCTGATTCCTGTCGTGGTTGACTTCATCGATGTTCTCGTTGCGAAGTACCCCGCCAGAACCAGCGATTGGACACCGGAGGGAGAGACACCACCAGAGGACTTGTGCTAACGACCACGGAACAGCTACCTCGCGCCATCCACGTACGGAGGTCTGATTGAAGAGCAGACACAACAAGCCGCGCAAACTACAAGCTATTTCTCCAACCCAAGCCAAACAGCTGGGCCAGCCTGGCCGCGTCGAGAAGCCAGCCTCACGCAGATGGTATGACACAACTGTCGCACTCGAATCACAAGGTTGCGGCAAGCCGGTTGCCCCTGCGCTCAATAGGCTCGCTCGCATAACAGTCCCCACGTGGGCCCAGACGGTGAAGGCGCGGGTGAACGCATGACCGTGTCTGAGCAACTCGCATGTATGAACGACGCGGCAAGGGCTGCTCTCGCCGCTCACGGTGCTGGCCTCTCCGTCGTCCCGCCCAAACAAGACGGGAGCAAGCACCCCATCGGTGAGACCTGGCGCAAGTACATGAAGCGCCGGGCCACGCTTGAGGAACTTGCGGACTGGTACGACCAGGGCCTGACCGGCATCGGCATTGTGTGCGGTGAGGTCAGTGGCGACCTGGAATGCCTAGACTTCGATGACCTGGAAACCTACGAATCCCTCAAAGAGCTGGCCCAAGCGGCGGGTGTGGGAGAGGTGGTGGAGCGGATAGAAACTGGCTACCTCGAAACGACGCCTCGGGGCGGCCGACACTGGTTTTACCGATGTTCAGAAATCGGTGGCAACGGGACGTTGGCCCGACCAGCGAATCCCAAAGAAGGCGAGCCAAAGACCCTCATCGACATCAAGAGCGAAGGAGGTTATGTCGTCGTCTCTCCCTCCAAGTGGGAAGGCCAAGATGGCGACAGGTGCTACGAACGACTCGCAGGCAAGTTCCACACCATCGCCACCATCACACCCGACGAACGCTCCGCACTTCTTGCACTGGCAAGAAGCCTGGATGAAGTGGGTCCGCCAGAATTCATGGAACCCACGCTTCCCGCATACACGGGCGGAAAGCGTCCAGGCGACATATTCAACGAGACGAACCATGTAGAGCCCATACTTCTTCGTCATGGCTGGAAATCCCTGTACGAGCGCAATGGTACTCGCTACCTGTGTCGACCTGGCAAGAGCAGCGGTGTGTCTGCGACCATCAACCACAATGGTCGCGACAGTCTTTGGGTGTTCTCAACGAGCACAGACCTACCCCACGACCATTACCTCAGTCCATTTGCCGTCCTCACGTTTCTTGAGCACGACGGGAACTTCTCAGCCGCCGCAAGGGCAGTAGCAGAAGAGTTGGGACTCAAGGCCGACACCCAGAACAAGGTAAGTGAACAGCTTGCGGAGCTCGCTCTTAGTCATTATGTGCCGGGGCTGAGCGCCGAGGGAGAGCCTTTCCTGGTGCCAAGAGAAGGTCCTCGAGTCGCGCGACTCCTCCAGGAAGCAGATGCAGCTGTGAAGGCGGAAATCACCGACCTTTACTACGAGTCGGGCAACGGCTTGCCCTCAATCTCGCATTTATCAGATGCCGGGCGCCTGCTTGAGGGGAAAGCCAGGAAGGCCGACCCTACCCAACTCCACCAGAGGTCGGCCAAGGTAGGTGATGACATCTGGCTCGACCTGGCACAGTCATCGGGTCAGGTCGTTCGAATCGGTCCGGACGGCTGGGAATGCCGTCCTTGCCCTCCGGTGGTGTTCCGACACACCGAACTCACCGGCTCCTTACCAACACCCATCATGGGGTCACTCGGAATGCTCCGGAGTCTGCTGAACGTGACCGACGAGGACTGGCCCTTACTTGCGGGTTGGCTCGTCGCGGCCATGATTCCTGACATACAGCACCCCCCCCTCCTGATTGCCGGGGAACAGGGAACAGCCAAGTCGACCTGCGCCCGCATGCTCGTTGACCTGCTTGACCCGTCACCGGTAGCGCTTCGGACCCTGCCGTCGAAGGACGACGACTGGACGGCAGCCGCTCGGGGCTCGTCGGTTATCGCCCTCGACAACGTCTCTCGCATTCTTCCCTGGCAGTCTGACGCGTTCTGTCGGGCCGTGACCGGTGATGGGTTCGCTAATCGTCGCTTCTACACCAACGGTGGCATATACGCAGGTGCGTTTCGACGCACCCTCGTGCTCACCGGTATCGACTTCGGACCGCTGAACGGCGACCTGTTGGAACGAGCAATCGTTCTTGAACTGCCGACTATTGATACGCGGAAACGTCTCAGTGACTCAAACATCTCCGCCGGTTTCGCCGAGGTCAGGCCCGCAATCCTCGGTGGTCTCCTGGATTGCGTGGTAGGAGTGCTTAGGCACCGAGATGACGTCCGTCTCGACGTTCTGCCGAGGATGGCGGACCATGCAAGAGCCCTCGCTGCGCTCGATATGTGCCGCGACTGGAGGTGCCTGGACGCCTATCTGGCTTCAGTCTCCCGGGCAAAGACGTACTCCCTCAAGTACGACCCATTCGGAAGTCAGGTGCTCGATTTCGCAGAAGGTCACGGCCCTTGGTCGGGAAGCCCAACCGCGCTCTTACAGGCTCTCGAGGAGTGGATGCCTCGAGGCAAGTGGCCGAATTCTGCAACCGCGCTCTCACGGAATCTCAAGAAGGTGACGCCGCAACTCGCTTCCGCAGGAGTAGCCGTCGAATGGGGCGGCAACGGTCACGGCCGACTCATCACTCTTAGGAGAGCAGACGACGATTCACATCTAGCCGAAACGGCCTGAAGAAACAGCTTCAACCTGTGCCAGGCTATGTCTGGTCAACAGATGGGACGGTTGGGACACTATTTGGGCGATATCCCTCTCCTCTCCACGCTTGCACTCCTTCTGTCTTTCTGCAAAAGGGGTGACGCAAGCAGCAGAGCGAGCAACCTCTTAAGAGAAAGTTCTCTAGGCAACCGTCCCCAACGTCCCACCGTCCCCGCGTTGCCGTCCTCACCCCCTAGCCGCCGCGGTACATGGTTTCCAGATACACCCGGTCTCTGACTGGCTCATGAAACCAAACAAAGCAAACCAAACCACAGCCCCCCCCTCAACCTGCAAGCCGGACTCACATGACCCGGTGGGAGAGGGGGGAAGAGGGGGAGGGCAGGAAGAGATTCGCGCAAGCCGCCCACATCCTCGCAGGCTTTGCTTGCATATACCCCAGTGGGTATTATCGTGCCTCACAATGCAGCATTGACCGCTCGCTCAGCACGCTCCACAGACTCCACTCCGCCCCGCACTGTCCTCGCTGACCGCCTGCGAAGCCGCGCTCGCAAGTGCTCGTCGGGCTACCAACTTCGCAAGCAGGCCCGGTATTCACCCGCTTCCCACCCCAGGATACCGTCGTGAGTATCGTGGTCTCAACCTCCCGTCCGTGGGGCGCGCTACGATGAAGTAGCTAGTTTCTGGGGTTGCTGAGGAAGGAGCAAACGATGGACTTCACCGTCGACGGCCTCAAGGAAGAAGGCTTCGAGGGCTTCCAGCTGGTGAGCGCTCTATGGAAGAGCTGTGAAGGTATTCCCGCTCGGCCCGGTGTGTACGTGGTGCTCAGCACTTCGAGCACGGAGACCAGGTTCCTCAAGATGAGCATCTGTGGAACGCACAAGGGCAGGCAAGCGACCGTTCCAGTCGCCGAACTCGAGGACCGCTGGGTATCAGGGTCCTCCGTCGTCTACATCGGCAAGGCGGGCGGTGGCGCGACAGAGGCTACTCTTCACTCCCGCCTAAGGGCCTACATGAGAATGGGGCAAGGCAAGAGCGCCGGTCATTTCGGTGGCCGGTACATCTGGCAGCTGGCCGACTCCCAAGACCTCTTGGTAGCCTGGAAGCCATGCAAGGACCCCAAAGGAGTGGAGAACCGCATGCTAGGCGAGTTCAAGAAGGAGCACGGGGTCTACCCTTACGCGAACATAAGCGGCCCGAGGGATTAACCGAAGAGACGAGCAGGGGGCGACCTCGGCTAGGAGCTGCAATGGGCCAGTATCTATCGGGTAACAGCGACGTGCAGCAGCAGGCGGAGAGGGTCCTACTGGAGTTCTTCTCAGAAGAGGTGGGCGTTCCCCTCATGAAACGCCGGCTTCATGCCGAGAGCGGCTGCTACATAGAGGTCGACGGGTGCTCGGAGGACGAGGATATCCTCGTGGAGGTCTTCGCACATCAAGGCCCGGCTCGTTCCGGCCAGAACCAGAAGCTCCTCGCTGACGCATACAAGCTCCTCTTCGCCGAACAGCTGCTCGGCCATCCGGCGCGGAAGGTGCTGCTTCTAAGCGACCAGAAGGCCGCGGCTCGCTTCCTCGGGAAGGGTTGGCCGGCAGAGAGCCTCCGACGGTTCGGCATCGAGTTGCAGTTCGTCACCCTGCCTGAAGAAATCACTCAGAGCCTGGTCGAAGCTCAGAAGCGACAGCGACGGTAGCGAACGCTCCTACAAACAAGCCCCCAGTCCGCCGCCCACCAGCGAGAGGTCCTCTGGCTCGATATTCGATTGTCGACTCGCGCATGGGCTACTCAGGTGCCGCGCCAAGTTGGTGCTCTTGGCCACTCTGCCATGGGTCCGCTATCCCGTGTTTCTTGGCTAGGTCGATTGCGTGGTCGCCTATGCCCGGACTGAGCGAACAGCAGCAGGTATGGACCGAAGCGCAACATCACTAGCTGCCGGGCCTTCAAGAAAGAAGGTGAGGAGCACAGAGACAAACACCAACAGTGTCGACTACCCATGGAGGGTTTCCCACCAGAAGTATCACCGCAGCTTTCTATGGCTCAGTGGCCGAACCGGCCCGCGACTCGGCATCGGCCCTCATCTTTGAGTCCAAGTGTCTCGCCAGAGCTGCAAGTAACCACCTGAGGGGTTTTCGGACAGACTCGCGTCCACCGACAAGTCGAGCCAAAGAGGGGCCAATCGCATGGTAGGAGGCTATGAGCATTCGTCCGGCGTGATGATGGACTAGCACTCTGTCTCGATACTCTCTCAGGATTCGAACGGTGGGTGCCTCAGCGTCTTGAAAGACAGCTGTCGCCACAAAGCATTTCGACGCGTCTTCCTGGTCTGTCTTCGTAGCATTCGCAGACCCTCTGCCCTTCGGGATTCCCAAGAACTCTTCTGCACGGCGATTGAGCGCATTAGCCTCCGCTAGCATAGCCATTCGACCCTTGTCGCCTGGCTCCATCTCATTCGCCTGCTGGGTGACGGCTTTGGCGTGAGCAATAACGACGCGCATATAGCCCTCGACCGCAGTCGCCACTGCGGGGTCCTGCATGTTTCCATGTTGCCTGCAGGACCCCAGTACGAGTTCATACAACGCGACTGCTTCATATACGTCCCCACGTGCAGCGAACGTCTGGGCGGCATCAATCATCCCTGAGAGGTCCACGCCGGCGTGTCTCGCGAGCATTGCCTCTTTCGCATCAGCAAGACGTGTACTGACTTGGCTTGCGCTCGTGACACCGACGGTCATCACCTCCTGCACCTCGTCACCCCACGTACGCTTCTTGGGAACGGGGCTGCCGTCGACGCCGACATACGCCGCGGCACCGTCCTTCTGCACTTCTGCCACGCCACCAACGAACGAGGAGAATACGTGCTCGAAGCTGAACTCGATTGCCAGCCTTCCGCTTGCCTCCACGAACCCCCATCGGCCGGACTTCTCGACGGCAGCCAGACCTTCCGAAAACGACCCAGCATGGTCGAAGCGCGGCTGGACGCAGAAGGCACCCTTCTCGTTGATGTATCCCCATAGGTTCCCCTGCTTCACGGGCGCCAGACCCTCGGCGAAGCTTCCTGCTTCCTCGAACATCAGAGGAATGACAACCTCTCCCAACGGGTCGATGTAGCCAGACTTCCCTCGTACTGAGACTGCTGCCCGTCCCTCTGAGAACCATTCTGCGTCGTCAAAGCGCGGCTCTATGACCATCACGCCGCTGTAATCCAGGTAACCGGACTTCCCGTCTCTAACGACCTCCACTCGCCCTTCGCGAGGAACACCAAGCGCCTCGTATACGGGTTCTGCCACCCATCGTCCTTCGAGGTCGAGTAGGCCCCAGAGTCCCTCCTCAGACGCCATGACAAGCCCGTCACTGACTCCGTAAATCGACTCATACCGTGGGGCGAGGACCCAACGACCCGACGCCTTGTCCACCAATCCGTACTTGCCATTCTCCGGCACGGGGACAGGCCCTCCCCCAAGAACGCAACGGCAGTCCGGGCAGCGCTTGTCCGTCGGTGCACAGGGAGCTCCGCATATGCCGCAATTCACTCGGCACCTCCTTCTGGGGGCAACGGCCTCTCACCCTAGCACGCCTGCCGGACAAGAGAATCCTTGCCCCAGAGGGTCAGTCGCCCACAGGCTGAGGTCAACAGGTGTTCACCCTGAGTTCCTCGCGAGAAGGTCGCTGCAGCGCCGGGCTACTTCCATATGGCCCGAGCTACCTCTAGAGGCCAAAGCCACCCGCACCGCACGCTCCGCACTTTCCACACGCGTCACAAGCACACTACCCTCCGCCCGTCTCCCAAGCTCCACCGTTCCCGGCAGCCCGTGGCAATCCTGTTTGCCTCCGGAACCCCTGCCTGGCTTCCCTTCCCGTCGCCCGCCCCGCTCCCCACCTAGCTCGCTCCACACCCACAACCCTCCCACCCCGCTTTCGACTCTTCGGCCGCTCCACAGGTCATGTGGCCCACCAAGGAGAGCGAGAGGACCGGCTCCCCACGGCCTCGCTACCGGCTGCTGACCACTCTCTCGCGCATCCCACGCTTATTGCCCAGACGGTCACGCTTCGGACCACACCTGCCGATAAGTTAGGAGTAGCCGGCAGCGTAGGCTCGTCCGGCTGGGAGTCACGCTCTCTCTGTCGCATGAAGCACCCGCAAGGACTCAGGAGGGACCGATGCGCCTCGCAAGACCTGCGTCGATAGCCGTGATTGCCCTGACAGTCTTGCTGCTCGGATGCGGTGGTCCGCCACCCGATTCGACCACGACCCAGGTCTCCACTGCGACCAACCTCGAGCCCACCTACACTGGGACCGAATACACGAAGTACATGGTGACCCACTACGCCGACATGGTGGAGGCGCTGACCGAGGTGATGTCTCGCTGGGAGACGATGACCGGTGACCCGACCACCGAGCACGGCAACGCAGTCATCGGGCAATGCGAAGCCGTCATATCGCTCGCCGGCGAACCCGCCGCAGTCGTTCCACCGACCGCGCATCAGCACTCCCACGCCCTATACCTGGAAGTAATGGCACACTACGAGAAAGGAACTGACTACTTCGTCCAAGCCGTGCAACTGGCGATGGAGGAAAGGTTCAACGAGGCTGACGAATACCTCGCGCTGTTCGAGGAGGAGATGGAGCAAGCGACGGTGGATGCCATGGACTACGCTTCCGCAGCCACCGCAGGGGAATAGAGGCAATAAGGCGGGAATTCTGAGACGCGCCCCGTGTGACCCGCCAATCTGCTGACAGACCCGCGGAGCCCTCTGTTCAATCCCCGCTCCCCACCGCCTACACCTTCTGCACGCGCCCCACCCGCATCGTACTCTCCGCACCTTCGGCACGCGTCACAAGCGCACCACTCTCCGCCCCTCTCCCAAGCTTCCCCGTACCCCGCAGCCCGTGGCAATCCTGTTTGCCTCCGGAACCCCTGCCTGGCTTCCCTTCCCGTCGCTCCTGGCTAGCCGGCAGGGCGTACCAGGGTCCGCGCAGGGGTGACAGCCCGCCGAGTACGGCTGGCTGAGAAACGAGCTAGAAGATGGGCGCTCAGCGGTGGCCCGCAAGGGGGTCAAAATAGTCTTCTCCTGGACCGCGCTTGACGCGCGGATATGCAGGTGCGCTCGCCCCCTCGCGCCTCAGACTTTTTTGCCCTTTCTCCCTTGCCGGCCCCCTCTGCCCCTGGTTCTTCGCCTTTGTAGCCAGGAACAACAGAAAGGGGCGCCACACGAGGTAGGTGAAGTTCACAAACACGAAAGCGCGCAAGCGTGCGAGAGGGCAGGGTAGATGCTCCCGGATAGTAGTGGGTCTTGACCCGTCACGTCTTGAAGAACTCGGGATTCCCTGCAGTAGTAGCACCCCCAAACGCCAGTAGTCATATCCGAGGCGGACATCCTAGAGCTCTGTGTGTAAGAGAAGACTTGAACCCTGTTAGATAGGACTACGAGAGGCACGTGCGGTAGTTGCTGACTGTGCGAATCGTGCGTGGCGTGCTGAGTCTGCTCTCGTCGTTGGCCCCGCGGAGCTGGATGGGATGACTCGATACTCCCTCTGGCTTCCTCCCCGCATCCCGTTGAACTGACTTTCGGCCGCTGGCCTTCAGGCGGCCGCGATGACCCCTGCCCGAGCGCGGGCGCAGTCAGCCAGCGCCCTTCGGGCTCCCACCCTCACCTAAGGAGAGACACATGTCCCACTTCTACGGACAACTACAAGGAAGTCGCGGCAACGTGACTCGTTGCGGAACCAAGAACAGTGGTATCGAAGCCTCGGTCCAGAGCTGGACCGGCTCGATTACCGTCAATCTCTACGAACATGATGGTGCCACTCAGGCATGCCTCCGGGTCGCAGAGGGCTCAGCCTTCGGCGGCCGCACCATCTGGAGCGGACCCCTTGCTGAGCTCCTTGCCGGCGCCCTCCCCCGGGTGCTCGAGGCAAGCGCCGCCTAGCCCGCTCCGCACCGACCGTAAGGAGGTCAAATGCAAAGACTCTTCACACCACCCGCACGCTCGGCCCGAAGCCAACTCGAGCAGCTGGAGCAGACCCTTAATCTCAAGTACAGGGACCACGGTACCGCTCGGGGCTTCACGCTCCACTCGTCTCCGCCGGCTGTGCACGAGCCCCAGGTTCTCTTCGAACCACCGGCGCCGCTCTCGCCGGCACCGCAAGCCGAGTGTCTGTTCTAGCAACGTCTGTTCATACCTCGAGGCCGCTTCGCCACGTGAACGGTGAGGCGGCCTCACTCACCAGGAAAGGAAATCTCATGCGACTCTTCGGACGATTCGTCGGCAAACTCATCTGGCACGGCTTCGGCCTTGCCCTCTACGGACTCTGGATTCTCACCATGTTCCACTGGCTGGGCGGACTGGGCGCGTTCCTCGCTGTCGTTGCCTTCCCAGCAGCGTATGTCTTCCCGTTCATTTATTGGATTGTGGAGGGGTTCCCCTGGCTGTATCTGGTGCTGTGGGCGTGTTCGATGGCGGGGGTGCTCATCGCGTATGTGTCGCGCGAGCCGGGAGAGTCTGGGCAGGAGTGGCTGGATAGGCACTGATACCTCGTCAGCTCGATGCCGCGCCAGAAGGTGCGGCATCGAGCTCAACCACAGAACCCGCGGCGCAACTCCATTCTTTGGGTGTTTCGGAGTCGCTACAGGGCCCCGACGGATGGGCAGCGGGCCAGCCAACTGCCAGCAGCAATAGAAGCTCTCTTCTTTTTGCATTCTCGTTAGTACGTGACTACGATGTCATTGCAGCTATCCAAGGGGACGGCGACGGGCATATTTCAGCAGATTGTGGATTGGTCTCGCTCTCAGCCTATGTGGGAGCGAGAGGCAATACGACTCCTCGTGACCAACGAGCAGATTACGGCTACAGAGAAGGAGTCACTCTATCGAGCATTGAAGGCTGAGAGCGGACTTGGACCACCCTTGCCTCGGAGCCACCCCGAACCGACGCACCCCCCAGACCCGCAGCCACGAATCACGACTCGTGTCTCGATAAAGTCGCTCAAACACGTTCAAGGCGTGAATGCCCTCGTCCCCGGCCAGGTGCTCCGCTTTCATTCACCCTGCGGAATCAGTGTCGTATATGGTTCGAACGCGGCTGGCAAGTCCGGATACGGGCGCATCATTCGGTCAGCCTGCAGAGCTCGCGGACCGCATCCGCCGATTCTCCCCAACGTCTTCCTAGATGACCCAAACCCTCCCGCCGCCGAGGCGGAGTTCGCTCTGGTCTGTGGCACTGAAGAAGTGCCACGGGATGCGTCGGAACAGGTCGCGCAGGTTGCCTCAGAGGACAAGACCGAGACTTGGACTGAGGCAAGTCCCACCTCGGAGGAGTTGGCCAGCGTGGCGCTGTTTGATGCCTGCTGCACGCGAGTCTATCTAGATGGAGAGAACGAAATCGCATACCGCCCCTATGGGCTCGAGGTATTCGACCAGCTTGCAGAGTTATTCAGAGACTTCGCGGTGAGGCTGGCTGACGAGCGAGCAGCTCTGTCTCTCGGACCAGCTCTGCCCCAGATGAAGGTCGGCACAATCGTCGAGTCCTCGGTGCGCGGCATCATGGAGGAGTTCACCCAGGACTCTGTGGCTAACACAAAGAGTGTCTGCACCCTGACGGAAGCGGACAAAGACCGTCTGGCGCAATTGACGGGATGGCTCGGGCTGCCGGCACCGACCAAACTCGCCGCGACGAAGGCCAAGCTGGCAGAGAGAGTACGGACGCTGCATGACGTTGTTGATGCCGCCCAGCAAGCGGCTTCCGCCCAAGCGCATGCGCACCTCGCCCAGTTAGGTCAGAGTGCAAGAGACACGCTGAAGGCCGCCAGCATTGCCCAAGTCGCTGTGTTTGGAACTGAGCCATTGCCTGGGGTTGGAAGCGGAGTATGGCGCGCATTGTTTGAGGCCGCCAGGTCATACTCCATGCAGGAAGCGTACCCGGGGGTGGCATTCCCATTTGTTGGTGACGAGAGTCGATGTGTTCTCTGCCAGCAACCTCTGGGTGAGGATGCGAAGCAAAGACTACAGAGATTCGCGGATTCGCTAGAGGGAAAGGCTCGGTTGTCAGCCGAGATGGCCGCACGCGAGTACGAGGACAAGATGGGGGCAGCCAAAGCAGCCGTCTCAGACCTGGCCAGCACGGAGGGAATGCTGGTCGACCTGATAGAGGAACTCGACACAGCTCTGGCACGCCAACTCCGAGACCTGGCCAGAAGGTCGAACATCTGGCTGCAGCAAGTCGAAGACCTACCCGAAGCTGGCAACTGGTTGGAAGTCGCCCCGCTTGCTAGCTCAGCGGAGAGTGAACTCGCGATGTTGGCCGAAAGACTTGAGCACGAAGCGCGGCAGCTTGAAGAATCAGAAAACCCTGAGACGCGCCAGAAACTCATAGCAGAAGCTGAGCTCCTGGAAGAAAGGGGGAGGGTTTCGAGCAGCCTTGACGCGATTCTTGCGTTGGCCGAGGCAAGGCACAAAGCCCGCCTTATCGATACGTGCTTGGCCTCCTTGGACACCCGGCACATCACTAACCAGTCCAAGAAAATCGCCGCCGAAGTGGTCACTGACGGCCTGAGAGCATCCCTGGCGACGGAGTTGAAGCGTGTCGGCTTGAGCCGTTTGTTGGTCGAATTGACGCAGAAGGGCAAGAGTGGTGAGACACTCATCAAGTTGCGACTCGTGACTCCGCACAAGCGGCCAATCATGGTATCTGACGTCCTAAGTGAAGGCGAGCAGAGAGTGCTCGCAATCGCCTGCTTCTTGGCTGAACTGAACCAAGGCGGGCACCGAAGTGCAATAGTCCTTGATGACCCTGTGTCATCGTTGGGCTACGAGTTTCGAGCAAGAATCGCCAAGAGGCTCGTCGAGGAGGCACGTGCTAGGCAAGTGATAGTCTTCACACACGACGTTGCGCTCGTGCGGGACATTCAGAACCAAGCCGCCGAATTGCAGATTCCGTCCCAATTGGAGATTGTTCGGAGACAGTCAGCAGGAACCGGCGTGTGCTTGGGCTGCGAGGACCCCCAACTCATGAAACTAAACGACCTCGTGGACCATCTCGAAAGGCGAGTCACCGAAAGAGTACAAAAGGCGTTTGGGCAAGGCCACTACTCAGACACTCTCCAGGATGCCTACGGTCTCTTGCGGGTGGCTTGGGAGCGTGTCGTCGAGGAGGTCGTACTTGGCGACGTCGTAGAAGGTATGCGACGCGAAGTTGAGACCCAGAAGCTGCGCTACGTCTGCGTCGATGACGATGACTGCCTCACGGTCTATTGCGCAATGAAGAAATGCTCTCAATATCTGAAGGGGCACAGACCGGCTCTTCCGGACATCGGGAATGTGGCGGCCCCTGAGGATTTCGCGGAAGATGTGTCAACCCTCAGAGCCTTTCACCGTCAATATCGCAAGAAGAGCCGTCTGACGGAGGAACGCAGGCGAAATATCCAACAACCCCCCACTAGACCGGTTCCTTGACCGCCATACAGACAGAGTCCCGGTCAACATCTGCTCGTCTACAGTACGAAGCCAAGGGTGCTATCGAAACCTACGCTCACCGAACTCACCCACCTCTATTCCACCCTCGCACCAAAAGAGCGAGACGAACTCCCCCAATACCTCCTCATCGCTGCGGTGCGAGGCGCGCAGGTGGCGCTTGATGTGCTTGAAGCGGCACTGCTGGAGCTTGCGGGGCGTGAGTTGATTGCGGAGCTTGGGGTCTCAAGCCCGGCACGGTTGAGGCACCAGGACCCGTAGGTTGAGCTATCAACCAGCAAGCGACGCTGCCGTGAGTGCGCGAACCGAGAGGAATTGATTCCTAGATATCCCGTTTCGTCGAGAAGTCCGTCCCGGACATGCTGCTCATGTCCAGTCTCTCGAGTCGTCGTATGAAGCTCTGGCCTGCCAACCCCACACGTTGGCCAGCCAGACAATTCAAGACTGCAGCCCGGCGCAGCTCATCGACCATGCTCGGCGTTTCAGAAGCTGTGAAGAGATTCCTCAGCGCACGATGGTTCTTTAGCGCTGCCTCATAGGCGCCATCAGCGACCAAGTACGGGATGACCATCACAAGCGAGTGATGAAGACTCTCAATGGTTTGTTTCTGCAGCTTGGCCTCAGCATCTTGCCAGCGGAATGCGAAGTCGATATCAGAAATCAGCTTCTGCCAGAAGTGCTTCGACTCTTCACTCTGGAATGCTCCGCACGCGGGTGCACGTTCAAGCTCCAAGCCGCGAATACCGCGTTTGGCCAGGTCCGCCAACCTATCGAATACCTCTGCGAGGATTCCCTTGGGCACCTCAGGAGCTGGCGCGTCATCTCGGAACAGAGCCCTCGCAGCCTCAACCAGAGCGGCGCAACGCTGGGTTGAGTCCTTGATTGACTCCCGTTCAAGCTCGGCCAGCTCCGACAGGAGGCAACCGAAGCCCGCAGACCCAGGTGAATCCCTCGTCTCTCCCATGTGACATCCCTCCGATGCCTGGTTAGCGCGTGTCCACGCACTTGACCCATATCGTACTATGTGGCTGCCGCCCCCCTCCAAGCTTCAAGACGTGGCGACTCTCGCTTCTCCCCATCCGAAGCTCTGTGTAGTATGGAGTACGCTCGCCCAGATTCTCGTGGGTCCGAGCGGGCAAAGGAGCTAGTCACTTGCGAGGTGGGGAATGGCGAACCTGTCCGCTTTCAGGGGATACCTTGGCCATAGCGACTTAGACAACAACTTCGCCTACCTTGTCTCCGGCCTCGGTTTCGACGCCGTCGAGCACCCCATCGACTACATCCAGGACACACTCCATCCCTGCCACCAGAGGCTGTCCGGTGCCCTTGCCGGACTGCGACGGGTGGGCCACTTCGCCGCCGCAGGCACTCCGGTCGGTCTATGGCTGGCCGAGAGCACAGTCTGGCCTGAGCGGCCCCTGGACAGGGACCGTATCAGACGACGCACGGCCAAAACCCTGGTCGAAGTAGAACCTCAGGGCGATGCTCGCGTTCTCATCATCCTCACTCATCGGGACCAGGATGACTTCGAGCTTGTCTTCCCACGTGTGCGAGCCAAGGGAGAAGTAACAACCGTCCGCGCCCTCGTCAGCCGTTCCCACCCGAACAACCACCACCTACAGCTCCTCTCGGACCTTGAGGTAATTTCGGGGTTGAACCTGTTGGGACTGAGTCGCAGATGGGCTAACGCCTTCGACGTGGAGCGGGTCACCAAAGCTTTCTATCTCAAGTTCAAGGCGGTGCGAGACCGCTTCATCAAGGAGCTCGGCGAGCACAACCCCCACACGCTCTTTGGGGACGAGACCATGGTGGACGAGGCGAGGCGCTTTGTCACACGCAACCTGGGTCGCATCCTGTTCTTGTGGTTCCTGCAGTCCAAGGGGTGGCTTGATGATGACCAGGCGTACCTTCTCAATCTCTATGAGTCTCGCTGCCGGCTGGACCACTCCCACAACTTCTTCCGGGACAGCCTTGTGCCCCTTTTCTTCGAAGCGCTGGCCGTGAGACCTGAGAGCCGCAATGAGAGAGCATCGAACCTGGGAGACCTCCCCTACCTCAACGGCGGACTCTTCCTGCAGACCCACCTGGAGGATGAGCTCTACGGCCCCGAACGCGAGCATGCCACCCTCGAGGTGCCGAACGACCTCTTCGACCCCAGTTCAGCGGAAGAGGCCTCTGTCCTTGGCCTGCTTCGTTCCTATAGGTTCACAACTCAGGAGTCCACCCCTGACAACCTCTCCGTGGACCCGGACCCAGAGCTCCTCGGCAAAGTGTTCGAGAACCTTAACGAGGAGTCAGAACGTAGCAACACAGGTACCTTCTACACCCCTCGGGAGATTGTGCGCTTCATGTGTCGCGAGACCTTGGATGGCTACCTCGTAGATAGGACGGGGACAGACAAGGCGACGCTCGAGCGTCTGAGGCGCGAGGCTGCAGACCCGGATTCCGAGGACCTTAGGCTCACAGTCGAGCAACGGCAGACTATCGAAGACGCCTTGCGAGAGGTCACCGTATGCGACCCGGCGGTAGGTTCGGGTGCCTTTCCGGTAGGCATGCTCCAGGAAATCGTCGAGCTTCGTCGGGGTCTTTACCAGAGTGCCGACACCTTGGTCTCGCCCAGCGGCCAGATGGTGGCCGAATGGAAACGAGAGAGCATCACCCACAGCCTCTACGGCGTGGACATCAACCCAGAAGCGGTGGAGATATGCCAGCTGCGACTGTGGCTGAGCCTGGTCATAGATGCGGACTATCCCGAGCCGCTACCTAATCTCGACTTCCGATTCGTAGCCGGGGACAGTCTCATCGACCGGGTAGGCGGGGATACCCTCCGTCACAGTCTGCCCACCCAGGACCATCTGGGATTGCTCGACCCGGCTAGAGAAGAGAGACTCACTGCCATCGAGAGCGAGCTGTATGTGCTCCAGGAGACCTACTCGCACTCCCTGGACCCAGCTGAGGCCCGTGGAGTGCGGGAGCGAGTGCGGTCGCTACAGGTCGAGGCGACCCGTCTTCAGATTGACTGGCTCAAAGGACATGCGGATTCCTATCTCTCCAACCTGCGACGCCAATACCAGGAGAAGGAGCAGCTTGGCGCCAGCGCGCGTGAACTGCGCGGGGTCGAGAGGCAAATTGAAGCAGCAGAGACTCGCGTCAAGACGGTCGAGGAGTTGCTCGCGGGGCTAGACCCTTGGGCCGCGTACCTCAAACCCATGCTGTGGCCGGTGGAGTTTCCCGAGGTTATGGAGTCAGGCGGCTTTGACATTGTGGTGGCCAACCCGCCGTACGTGAGGCAAGAGCGTCTTACGGCCTCTGACCAGGAAGCGTACGGGGCTGCCTTTGCCGAGGTGCATTGCGGCACCGCGGACCTTCTCGTGTACTTCTTCGCTCGTGCTATCCAGATATTGGCCGCCGGAGGCCATTTGGGTTTCATCACCAGTAACAAATACATGCGGGCCGGCTATGGTAATGGCATCCGGGCCTTCCTACCATCTCATTTGACTATCAGTCACATAGTCGACTTCGGAGACCTGCCGGTGTTCGAAGCGGCCGCATACCCCGCCGTCCTCGTGGCGGCCAATGTGGCCCCCCGAGAGACTCACGAGACCTTGGTGACGGAGCTCAATGGAACCGTCAGACGGTATCTGCAGGAGCAGGGCGTAGCTGCCAGCGTGACAAGTGTTCGGGAGGCCTTGAGCAAGTTGGAGAGTTTCCTCGAACACCACCAGATTCGCCACTACCCCCAGCGAATGTTGAAACGAGAAGGCTGGGTACTTGAGGAGCCCGAGTTAGTCCAACTATTCGAGCGCCTAATGACGAAGGGGGTCCCGCTGGGTGAACTCGTACAGGGCAGGATGTACTACGGCATCAAGACGGGGCTTAATGAGGCATTCGTCATTGATGGGGCCACCAGGGAGCGGCTCGTTACCGAAGACCCACGTAGTACTGAGCTTATCAAGCCGTGGCTGAGAGGCCGAGACATCAAACGTTGGAGACCGGAGTGGTCGGGTCTTCATATCATCGCTATTCAGAACTCGGGTGATGCGGACTGCCAAAACCCCTGGAGAAGCGAAACCAACGAGCAGGTTGCGAGAGCCATCTTCTCGAACTCGTATCCCGCCGTCAACGCTCACCTCTCACACTATGAGGAGCAGCTCAGACCGCGAGCTGACCAGGGTCGTTTCTGGTGGGAGTTGAGAGCCTGTACGTACTACGGAGAGCTGGCCTCTAACAAGGTCGTCTGGCCAGAGTTCGCGTACGAACCGCGCTTCGCGCACGAACAAGCAGGTGCGTTTCTCAACAACAAGTGCTATTTCGCGGCCGGCCTACCTCTTTGGGCGATAGGTGTGCTCAATTCGAAGGTAATTGACCTCATGCTCTGCTTCACAACGACCCAGATTCGAGGGGGGTATCTTCAGCTTTATGACCACTTCGTCAGGAATATACCTCTCCCCGAGCCCTCATCGTCAGTTGGAAGTAAGCTTTCGTCAATGGTAGCCAGCCTTCAAGAGGACGCGACGCAGTCCGGCCTGCTGTCTGAGTTGGAAGAGATAGTACAGGAGCTATATGAGCTTACTGACAGTGAGCGCGACGCCCTAATTCAATGGAGCGCTGAGAGGCACAACGAAGCTGTAGGTGCTGCCGAAGCTGAAACGCTGAAGGCCACATCAATATGAGCTGCCTTGCGGACACCAGCCCCTGCATGAAAGTGAAGCGTGATGCGACCTATCGCGAATGATGACTACAGCGGGACCTTGCTGCAAGAATTGCAGAAGTCTCTATCGTCGATGCAGGCCGCAAGAGTCCTAGTGGCCACGGCCTACTTCACTCCCGACGGCTTCTCGACCATACAGAATGAGCTGTACCCTGTCGACTCAGTTCGTCTGCTCCTGGGTGAACGTCCCTTCCTGAAGACTCTCGGACCCGGAGAGACTCTTGCCTCCGACGGTGTGGACCTCTACGGGCCGGAAGAGCTCATCAGCTGGTACGACTTCCTGGAGGGTGGCCTTCCCTGGATACTGATGAACCATGATGAGCGCAAGCGCTTCGTGAGTGATGATAGCAACATCCTCCTTCTCAAAGACTTTGACCTTGGTGCCTGGGACAAGGTGCGCAGGCTAGTGGAATTCCTAAACCGAGGAGGAGTAGAGGTCGCTCGGTACTTGGGACCTCATGCTCAGAAGTATGCGTGCCGCAAGGTCCTTGGACGCGACACCGCCCCCGATGTCCATCTTCATGCGAAGGCCTATATCTTCCAAGGACCCGACAAGGCTTACGCAGCCGTCGGCTCCTCCAATCTCACCAAGGGTGGGCTGCAAAACAACGTGGAGCTGAATCTCACCACGACAGACGAGAAGGTGGTCGCCGACCTGGAAGCCTGGTTCGACCGCAAGTGGGAAGAGAGCCTGGACTGCAAACAGGAGTTCATCGAACTCCTTGAGGACTGCGTGCTCTTCGGTCGACGCTTCCGCCCCTGGCAGGTCTTCATCAAGGCTCTTCACACCGCGTATGGCCGCTTCCTCGGCCTGGGCCTAGGCGAAGACCTACAACAACAATTGGCCCAATTCCAGCAAGAGGGGGTCTCCCGGTGCGTCCAGCTCATGGAGCAGCACTGGGGCGTCATGCTGTGCGACTCCGTGGGTCTCGGCAAGACCTTCGTCGGACTAGGGGTGCTCAAGGAGTATCTGGCGCGTCAGAAGACGGCTACGCGTGCTCTTGTGGTATGCCCTGCCCAACTGGAGAACAACTGGTCGAGTGACAGGTTGCACAGCTGGGGCATCGCCGGGGACACCATCACCATGGAATCCCTCCCACAACTGGTGGACCTCGAGGAAGTCGAAGATACCGGACGCAGAGCGCAGCTTGAGCGGCGCAGGAAGAAGCTCCAGTCCTACGACGTCATCCTGGTCGACGAGAGTCACAACTTCCGCAACCCTGGCACCAAGCGCTACCGCGCTCTTCTCGAACTCATCCGTGGGGGGGCCAAACCTGATAAACGCGTGGTTCTACTCACGGCCACCCCCATCAACAACTCCCTCTGGGACCTCTATCACCAGCTCATGCTCATCACCCGCGGAGACAACACCTGGTATGTGGGCCGAGGACCCGTGGGAAACCTGGAGGGCATCTTCAGAGAGCTGGTGAAGTCAGGGGGAGGCCCCCGTCTTCTTGACACCATGCTCCTTACCATGGTGCGTAGGACCCGCCACGATATCCGCGAACGCCAAGAGGCCGGCGAACCGCTCGAAATCGACGGCAGAACCCTCACGTTCCCCGAACACCACATCCCCGGCGCCATTACCTACAGCCTCGAAGACCTCTATGCCGGCATCTACGACCACGTCATTTCCACCATCGAAGGACTCAGCTTCGCCGTCTACAACCTCGAGGCCTACCGTCTGAAGAAGAACCTCGATACGAAAGCACGTGAACAGCAGGACCAGGCGGTCAAGCGCAACGAGAGCTACATCGGCATCCTCAAGACCACCTATCTCAAGCGCACCGAGAGCTCATTAGCCGCACTCACCGCCACGGTTCGCAACCAGGCCCGGTATCTCCAAGCCTTTCTTGACCTCCTCGACAAGGGCAAGGTGCTTAGCCCCAAAGACGCGCAGCGAATCAAAGTGGTCTTCGGAGGGTCGCTTCCCGACGACGTCACCCAGGCAGCCGAGACGGATGAGCGGCTCGAGGCGCTGCTTAGCAAGCTGCCCCAGGACGACGCTGCGCACTTCCAGCTCGAATCCCTCCGGACAGATGTCACCCAGGACCTTGAAGCCATGGAGAAGTTGCTCGTACTGCTCGCGGAGGCTGACGGGTACTGGCAGGAGGTAGGTGACCCCAAAATGCAGGCTCTTCGTGAGCTCCTGGAGGCTCTTCCCTCCACGGACGAGCACGGTGAACCCACTAAGGCCGTCATCTTCTCCAACTACAAGGACACCATCGACTATATCTTCGAGCAGTGTGGAGGCCCTCGCGGAGATGACTGGCGAGGCAAGTTCCGGTGCAAGAGCAATCTCTCCGGCGGTGCTCATATATCGAAGCTGACCGGCCAAGACGACGCCAAGCGCCGACGGCTTATCCTGGAACGCTTTGCGCCACTCGCGGCCATCAGGGAGAACGAGGAGCTGGACGACCCCGAGCTCCTTGACCGCATCAAGCCGCTACGAGAAGAGCGCATAGACGTCCTTGCCGCTACCGATGTCCTTTCCGAGGGCCAGAACCTTCAGGATGCGCAATACCTTATCAACTACGACCTACACTGGAACCCGGTGCGCATGATTCAGCGCGCTGGGCGTATCGACCGGCTCTTCTCCCCGCACAACGACATCTACATCTTCAACATGATGCCGGAGAAGGGTCTGGAGAAGCTGCTCAAGCTGGTCAAGAGGCTGCAAGGCAAGGTGTCCGCCATCGACGCCACCATGGGCTTGGACGCCTCTGTGCTCGGTGAGGAGATTGAGCAGAAGGCTCTTGACCAGTGGATGGCCATACGAGCCGGCGGCGAGAAGGCCGACCAAATCTACCGGGAAGGCGAGAAACGTCAGGACCTGGACGACGCTCTCGACGAGGTGCGAGGGTACATGGACCTCGTGCGCAACCTGGGAACCGAGGAGGCCCGCCAGCTCAAGGATGGCATCTACAGCATCAAGGAAGGGGACCGCCCTGGCATCTTCATCATGCTTAAGATGCCTGATGAATACGGCGGGCAGGTCTTCTGGCGCTTCTACGAGGACCGGACAGGTCAGATTGTGAAGTCAGCCTTGGAGGCAATCCAGCTCATCCACGCCGAGAAGGACGGCCGGCGCGCTCCGTTCGACCCGGCGGACAACCCCTTCAAGTATCTCCTCGAGCCCCTGAAGCAGGCCATCGCTGAACTCGGCCAGGAGTACAAGAGAGAGATGGCCAGCCAGGACCCCAGTGAGCTCGTGAAAGTCATCCGTCGTCACCTGCAGAGCGACCACGTGTGGGAGAACCTTCCAGAGCTGGCGCAGGACTTCCAGCGATGGTGCGGTGAGCCGCATCCCATGGACTTGCTGAAGCGGGATGACGCGGTACAGGATGCTTACAGAATGCTTAGACAGGCTGACCTGGGGCCGTTTGGAGTCATGGAGGCACTGCAGAGACTCTGGGAAGCCCTCGAAGCCAAAGGGCTTGACAGGCCGCTGCCAAGACCCGTGTCAACCGAGCCAACCGAGCGGGACCTGCAATTGGTGTGTTGGGAGTTGGTATTGCCCCGTGGCAAAGGCCCTCAGTTGGACCAGCAGTTAGGTGAGTAGCAGCTGTCAGTTGACCGTGGATGGAATCTGAGCAAGGCAATGCCGGGCTGCCGAGCATAGGGGGAATGGGATGGCGGGTCCGCAGTCGGATGTTCCTAGAATCACAACGATTTCCACGTCCCGGTCGTCGGCAAGTGTCTCGGAGATAGTGCTTCGAGAGACGGGGACAACGCGACTCATCTTTAGGCCTGAGATTGTGCAGAACCCCACGAACCCAGCAGCGTGCGTGAGAGGTCAGTTCGTGCACCAGAGAAAAGGGCGTATCCCCGCATGGGATGACTACGACTCTTTCAACCCCGCCACTCTCAGAGTGGGGCAAGAAGTCAATTTGAACCTCAAGGCTCAGGCCGTACTCAACCTGATGAACGGACTCTCGGCCTGCTACAGGGTTTACGAAGAGGAATGCGGAGTCCCGCTAGGGGATAACGAATACGCGGTCCTCCCGGACAGAGACGCGAAGAGAATCATGAAGCTTCTTGAGCAGCCTGGCGTTCTGCAGACACTGGCAACCGAGAGTGGTCCAGAGTTGCTGGGGAAGATGGCCACGCTGTGTGCCGCCGCCCCCCGTATGGACGATGTTGTGGATGCCCTGGCCAGAATAGACACGGAGGACTTGGGGCGACTCGTCCAGTTTGTCCGCGCGGCTGAATTGGTGGCTGTGCTCAAGGTGTGGCGAGAAAACAGAGAGAACGCATCGGAGGAATTCTGGCAGAAAGAGCTGACTGACCGGAGCTGGATTCTGTCGCAGGTGTTTGCCAACTCGATGGTTATCGTCGCTGCCAAAGCCTATGTTGGCGGTAAGACCCTGCACAACAGCCTTGGACAGATAGCGGACTTTCTCTACAAGAACAAGTTCACTGCCAACGTGGGCATCGTGGAGATTAAGACACCGGTGGCCGAACTTGTGAGGAGAACGGAATACAGGACTGAGGTACACGCAATCAGTGGAGAGCTGGCGGGCGCCATTAGCCAGGTTCTGCAGCAGAGAGACAGCCTTCAGAAGGAGTTCTATGCCCTCGTGCACCGCGGGGGCGACGCAATCGAAGCCCTCAATCCGAGGTGCGTTATCGTAGCCGGATGCCTGTCGGAGCTAACCCCGGAGCAGGTTCGGTCCTTGGAGCTTGTCCGTGGGCAGTTGGGCAATCTACAAGTAGTGACCTTCGATGAGCTCTTCGCTAGTGTCGAGGCAATGTTGAAGCTGCTTGGCGTTGACCCAATGGAGGAAGACGATTTCCCCTTCTGATGCCGAGAGAATGAGCAGTGGAGCGGGTATCTTTCCTGTCTGGCCTCAATTGGCCATTGGTTCGCCGCCCAACGACGCTGTGGCTCTGGCTGAGGCGCCCAGGTGCGTTGCGCGGCATGCAGAGCTTGTGGAGGGTGTGCGACGTGCAGGTCTTGTGGAGGGTGTGCGACGTGCAGGTCTTGTGGAGGGTGTGCGACGTGCAGGTCTTGTGGAGGGTGTGTGGCGTGCGGGGCTTGTGGGGCTTATGGAGCGTGTGTGGCGTGCTGCTTTGGTCAGCCCGTGCGTCCATTGGCTGGAGCTCTCGGCACTTCCGTGGGACAATCCAAGTCAAGCAGCGCGTGACGGACATAAGGAAAAAAAGGAGACATATCGAGCAGAAGGGAGAGGTTCCTCAGATGCCGCCAGCCGCATGTCTCACGTCTCATTATGCGTTCTGGTGCAATTGCCCTGGTAAACCCGCGAAAATGCAACGTGCAACAAGAACTCCGCTGTCTCATGACGTGAAAAAGACCCGTTTTAGCAGGTCTTTTCCGAGAGCATGGTGGAGGCGGGGGGAATCGAACCCCCGTCCGAAACCCGTCTGGCCTAGGTGTCTACGAGCGTAGCCCCTACTATGTTTCTCGCCTCACGCCCCCGTAGGAGCAGGGTGCGCTCGACCAGCCACCTTCATGTTCCCTCGACGCCGGCGGCACTCGCCGAGAGTGAGCCCGCCTGGTTTATGCCGCGACCCTCCCCGGCAGGCACGGGAGGCGCGACAGGCGCTTAAGTCTTAGTCAGACTAAGCGGCCAGAGCCAATTCAGGTTTGGCAATTGTGTTTTCCAGCCTGTTTAACGAGAACGGCCGGGATCTCGGCTCGCTACCTAAACTCAGACATGAGCCCCGTCGAAACCATGTCGCCCCCACGTGGCCCAGATACGGGGCCTGAAACCGCCGTCGACTGAGCCCCATGATTATACAGTACCGAGAGACGGCCGACCGCCTCAGATAGCGAGCCTCAGGCAGGGAGTCCGGGCCCTACTCGTCCCGGTCCCGTTGGCGAGAGCGGAAGGCCCGCTCCATGTCGCGTTGAGCCTCTTTCTTCGCCAAAGTCTGGCGCTTGTCGTAGGTGGTCTTGCCTTTGGCAAGGCCGATCTCCACCTTGACCCGCCCGTCCTTGAAGTACAGCTTGGTGGGCACCAAGGTGTAGCCCGCCACCTGGACCTTACCGTACAGACGGCGGATCTCGCGGCTATGGGCGAGCAGCTTCCGTTGCCGCAGCGGATCGTGATTGAAGATGTTGCCCTGCTCGTAGGGACTGATGTGAGCCCCGACCAGGTACAGTTCGCCGTTCTCGACCGTGGCGTAGGAATCGCGGAGATTGGCCCGCCCCGCGCGCAGCGACTTGACCTCGGTGCCGGTGAGGGCTATGCCCACTTCGAGCGTCTCCTCGACGTGGTAGTCGTGGAACGCCTTCTTGTTCTGCGCGATGAGCTTGGTGCCGGTGGGTCTCATAGTCGGGGGAGTATAGACGACCTAGCCCCGTAGCACCCCTGCCGGCGCGAAGACGTTCAGTAGCACGTCCAGCCGCCGTCCACCACGATCGCCTGACCGTTTATGTATGAGGAGCTTTCCGACGCCAGGAACACCGCGACCTCGGCGATCTCTTCCGACTCGCCGGGTCGTTCGACCAGTCCCATGCCCTTCATGGCGATGTCCTTACCGCTCTCGTTGAACTCCTCCAAGAACTCGTCCTTGCCCACTTCCCGTTTGATGGAACCCGGACAGATGGCGTTACACCTGATGTTCTTGTTCGTGTACATGTACGCGGTGTTCTTCGTGAGCCCGATCAAGCCGTGCTTCGACGCCGTGTAGGCCGCGCCGCCCCGACAACCGAAGAGGCCCCCGACGGAGGCGATGTTGATGATCACTCCCCCACCCTGCTCGAGGAACTTCGTGATAGCCCGCCTCATGGCGTAAGCCGGGGCTTCGAGATTCAGCTTCATGACCTTCTCGAACAGGGCATCGTCGAACTCGCCCACGGGGCTGAAGTCGTCCATGAGTCCGGCATTGTTTATGAGGACGTCCAGTCTGCCGAACCTGCGCACGGCTTCGTCGACCATGCCCTCTATGTCTGCGCGCACGGTCATGTCGCCGATCAGGGGCACGATCCTCCCGGAATAGCCGGACGCCTGCCGGGCAAGCTCATCCAAGCGTTTCGTACCCATGGCCACGGCAAGGACGCTCGCCCCCTCGCGGGCGAACATGTCGGTGATCGCCCTCCCCATGCTCGAGCTGGCGCCGGTCACCACGACTGCTTTGTTTGCCAATCTCATCTCTCGCACTCCCCCGACTATTTGGGATCTACCGTTCCACGACCGCCCGTACCGCGAAGCTGCCGCCCGCTAGGCGTCGAAGAGCCATTTATGCCTGATCTCCTGGGTCGCGTTGAAGATCTCGAGCGTCTTGTAGAAGGCGTCGAGATTCGCGATCGGGACCCCGGGGGGCACCTCGCAACCGGTCGACAGTACGAAGTTCTTGTATTTGGTCATCTGCTCCAGGAGTTCGAGTGTCCTCACCTTGACTTCGTGGACCGAGCCCATCTTCATCACCTTGACGGGGTCGATGTTGCCGAAGGCCAATACGTCGTCGGGTATCTGGGAGACGATGCGCGTCATGTCCACCACGTTACCGAAGTGCAGGGCTCTGCTGCCCGTGAACAGCATCGTACTGACGAGACCTTCAGTATTGCCGCAGTTGTGCAGCACTACGATGAACGAGTCGTCCTGGACCGCCTCGACGATCCTCCTGACGTACTCGGAGGAGAACTTCTGACAGAAAGCCGGAGAGATGAGGCCCGCGGCCGGTTCGGCCAGAACGATCCCGTTGGCGCCCGTCTCCTTGAATGCCCGCGCGTACTCCACCAAGAATCCGGTGTCCTTCTCCAACAGCGCGTGGGCCACATCGGGCCCCCGGCGCAGAGCTACCATCAACCCGCTCATGTCGAAGAGCCGGCAAGCGAGTGAGAAGGGCCCGATCATACCCCCGAACACGGGTTTGTCGACGATCCGCTCGGCCGCCATGCGCGCGGCCTTGAGGTATTCCGAGGTGCGCCCCTCTCCCACTTCAGGGACACGCAGAGCCGCTATGCTCTCGTCGTCGGAGACGATGTCCGCCGTCACGGTAGGCGCTTCGGTATCGGAGAGCTTCACCGGGCAGCCGAAGGCTTCGGCCTCCACCGACAGGTCCATGGCGGTGAGGGCCGCGATCGACGGGTACCTCGCAGACAGAGCCTGCATGCAGTCGAACTGGATCTGTCCGTCGTAGAACAACGCGCTGACCGGTCTGCCGATGAGCTCCATGCCAGGGAAGGTCGTGATGGGCATGGCCCTCCTGAGGGCCGGGTGTGGGATGCTCCGCAGCCAATCATCCATGTTCATCTTCATGTCCCGGACTACCCTTTCACTGCTTCCTGTACACGATGCCCGACCCTGCCAGGTCAACCTCTCTGATGCCGACGGGCGGGGGGCGGCGGAGTCTCCGACTTCGAGCTGTCGTCCGCCGGCTCGGCCAACGCCAGATCCACTCTTCCGCGGGCGGCGTCCACAGCGATGACCCGCACATGGACGATGTCGGCCAACTTGTAGGCCAGGCCGGTCCTCTTCCCTTCGAGCGCGGTCTCGAGTTCGTTCAAACGGTACTGGTCGCGCGGCAACTCACTCACCGACAGATAGCCCTGGAACAGACGATCGAAAAGTACGAACATACCCCGACGGGTGTGGTTGAGGATCTGGCCCTCGAAGACGCTCTCTTGCCACCCGTCCTCGTCCAAGCGCCGTTTCAGCAGATGGGCCAGGACGATGTCGTCCGCCTTGAGTTCGACCTTGGCGGCTTCGCGTTCTGTACGCGAACAGTGCTCCGCCCAGTCCGAGAGCGTCGACGTCGTGGGTGCCGGCCCCAGCCCCAGTTGGGCAAGGAGTCCACGATGGACCAGCAGATCGGGATACCGACGGATCGGCGAAGTGAAATGGCAATACGAGGGCGACGCCAGGCCGAAGTGACCGATGTTCGCCGTCTGGTATACGGCCCGCGCCTGCGCCCTAAGCACCTGTTGTACGAGAGCCGCCTTCCCCCTACCGGCGGGCGCATACCGGTCGAGCCATTCAGCGGTCTCGCGGGTGACCCTGCGGACTTCCTGGGGAGTAGCCGCCATGGGGTCGAAGGCCGGGGTGGGCAGCCCGATGCTCGAGAGGACGTCGAGAAGATTGTCCACCCGGAAAGGATCAGGTGTGTCGTGGACCCGGTATACAGTGGGCACGTGTTCTCGCTCCAAGAAGGAAGCCACCTGCTCGTTGGCCAGCACCATGAAGACCTCGATGAACCAATGGCTTTCCAGTTCTTCGCTGGGATCGGCGCGTATCACGTCACCCGCGTCGTCCCATTCGAACTCGGGCTCGGGCGATTCGATCTGGAGACTCCCCCGCTCCCGTCGCTGGGCCCGAAGTACCTGGGCCAAAGCCCGCCCACGCTCCAGCACCTCTTCCAGCTCGGGGGCTATGTCCTCGGACCCTCGGAACATCCGCTCCACCTGCTCGTAGTCCAGGCGCGCGTCACTGCGGATGAGCGACCGGTAGAACCGGGTCTGTAGGACGCGCCCGCTCGCGTCGATCTCCATCTCCACAGTCACTGCCTTGCGGTCTTCTCCCGGCAACAGCGAGCACACTCCGGAAGAGAGCACCTGAGGCAGCATCGGCTCCACCCCGGTGGCCACGTAGACCGAGTTGCCCCGCCGCAACGCCTCCCGATCGAGTGCGGTTTCTTCGACCACGAAGTAGGAGACATCGGCGATGTGCACGTACACGCTGGTGGTACCGGCCGGCGTTCGCTCGAACGAGAGGGCGTCGTCGAAATCCCTGGCCAACGCCGGGTCGATGGTGAAGGTGAACAGGTCGCGGAGATCTGCGCGGTAGGAATCCCGACGCGACTGCAGTTCAGCTGCCTCCCCTGCCTCGGCGACAACTTTGGGGCTGAACCCGCGCTGCACCAGGTTGTCGACCATGAGGGCTTCCATCACGTCGGCCAGGATCCTGCTCTTGCCCAAGGGGCGCACGATCCGCGCCTTGAACCCGTACGAGAAGGTGAACAGCACCAGGTCGCCCGGCTGAGGCCGCACCGGCCCCCGCTCGAGGGGAAGGGGTGGTCCTGCCTGGAAGAGAGGCTCGACCTCCATGCTCTTGCCGCGCCGGGTGACGACCCCAGCGATGCTCGAGGAGCGCCCGGTGGGGTCGCCCGCGGGCACCAAGCCCGCTCGGACGAGAGTCGCGCGCCGACGTTCAGACCGGCCCCGAGCCGGCTTGCGCCGAGCCACGACCCCTATCTCCCGTCTCCTCGGCGCTCGGGCCGCGCGGGGATGAGTTCCAGGGTCACCCATTCCGTCTCGTACAGACGGCGACCCACGACGAAACCGGCGGCTTTGGCCGCGTCGATCGCAACGGCCTCCTGACCGCCGGCGAGGATACCTGAAACGATGAGCCGCTCCGCCGGGGTCCCGGCCAGTCTTCCCAGTAGAACCGTCACGGGATCCAAGGTCATGTTCGCCAATACGGTCGACCCGCCGAACCACTCGAGAGGAACGGCCGCTACGTCGGATTCATGCAACCCGACCACGTCCTCGACCTCGTTCTCCACAACGTTGTCGTGAGCCGACAGCAGTGCGGCGGCGTCGTTGTCGAAGGCCAGGACAGGCCGCCACCCCAGTCTGGCCGCCGCGATCGCGAGCACACCCGATCCCGTCCCGCAATCGACCAGACGCCCTCTCCCACCGGGAAGCCCCGTAGCGCCTACGGCGGCCGTTTCTCCGGGCGACGGATGCGCCTCTTCGCCGGGCCGCTGAAGCAGCCTCAACGTACCTCTAGTGGTGGGATGGAGCCCCGTTCCGAACCCCAGACCAGGATTGATGACCACGTCGATGCGGGGACCACCCGACCCGGTCGCGGGGGCACCTTGGCCGGTTCCGGTAACCTGGTCCACCGCCGGGAGCGGTTCTACCCACGGGGGACGGATCCGGACCGTGCCGATGGTGATGGGCCGGAAATGCTCCCGCCATCCTTCCTCCCAGTCTCGCGAGACATCGCAGGACTCGACCTCGATGCCTCCCGTGTCTCTGAGCGCCCGCGGGAGCTCCTCGAGCACGTCGGTGGCAGACGGACACCGGTCGCCCAGCGGAAAGAAGACAAGGACCACGCGCGACGGACCGCTGCCCACAGGACCGGATCTCCCGCTCGACGCCGGCCGGCAGGCCTGCTCCGCCCTCTCGATCACAAAGGGGCCCATACTCTCCATCAGGATGGCCCCTACCGCCTCGGCGGAATCCTCGGGCACGGTCACCCGCACGGCGCGGTCGGTGCCGATCCCGGGCGACATGCCGGTCAGCCTCCGAACAGGTTGCGCAGTCTGTGCAAGACCCCCTCCGGCCGGTGCTCGTACTGCTCCGGACCGCAGCATTCATCGAACTCCTGCAGTAGACGGCGGTGCTCCTCTTCGAGGTCACGAGGGATGAGGACGTTGACGAGGATCTCCTGATCGCCCCGCCCATGCCCGTTCAGATGCGTCACTCCTCTGCCTCTGAGCGTCTTGACCTCGCCCGGCTGGATGCCGGCGGCAAATTCCACGTCCTGGTCGCCATCGAGGGTGGGGATGGTCAGCGTGGTACCGAGAGCCGCCTGGACCATGGTCAGGTCGACCTGATAGAGGATGTCGTCCTCTCGCCGCCGGAAGACCGGATGAGGCTCAACCCGCACCCGCACGTACAGGTCCCCGGCCCGCGCACCCCGTTCGCCCGCTCCTCCCCGGCCGGACACCCGGATACGCTGGCCCCCATCGATGCCCGCGGGGATGTTGACCGTGACCACCCGCTCCATGAAAACCCGTCCGCCCCCCTGGCACTCAGGGCAGGGAGACTCGATCACCTGGCCCCGTCCGGAGCAGGTGGGACATAGCCCCGTCTGCACGAACTGGCCCAACATCGTACGGCGTATGGTGCGGACACGCCCCAAACCGCCACATTCGCCGCAAGGCTTCACCGATGCGGGGTCGGTCGTTCCCGCCCCCTCGCAGGCGGAACACACTCCCTGGGCCCTGAACGTGATCTCCTTCTCCACTCCGAACGCGGCTTCTTCGAGGGTCAGTTCTACCTCGACGGCCAGATCGTCACCTCGAGCCGGTCCCGAGGGCCCCCGCCCCGACCCGCCGAACGGGCTGCCTCCGAACCCTCCGCCTCCGAACGAGGTGAACAGGTTCTCGAAGATGTCTGAGAAGTCGGTGAATCCGCCAAAGCCGAAATCGCCCGGCCCCCCGGCGCCCCGCTTCAATCCGTCGTGGCCGTAGGTATCGTAGACGGTGCGCTTCTGGGTGTCGCACAGGACCTCGTAGGCCTCCGTCGCTTCTTTGAACTTCTCCTCGCACTGAGGATCGCTGCTGTTCACGTCGGGATGGTGCTCCCGAGCCAGCTTGCGATAGGCCTTCTTGATCTGCTGCAGGTCGGCGTCGCGTTCGACGCCGAGCACCTCGTAATAGTCACGTTTCATTCGTAGCGTTCCCCGACGCGTTCGGAAAGTAGTTGGGCGGTGTCGCGCACTGTCGCGATGGCGGTCTCGTAGTCCATGCGTGTCGGTCCGACCAGGCTCACCGTGCCCAGCCGGCGTTGGGGCAGCCCGTAGCTCGCCGCGACCACGGAGAACGGCCGCAGGGCCAAGGCTTCATGCTCCGCGCCGATCCGTACGACCACGGTACCCGAGCCCAGGGCGGCCCGCAGCATGCGGAGCAACTGGAAGCGTTCCTCGAGAAGGGACATGAGGTCTCGGAGCGAGGAGACGTCCTCAAGGCGCGGATGGGCCAGCAACCGCGCGGCTCCACCCACGAAGAGCTCTTCCTGGTTCTGCTCGTCCACGAGCCTTTCGAACGCAGGCGCGAGCGCCTTGAGAAAGCCCGCTTCGCGTGGGCTCAACTCCGGGTTGTCCAGGACCCGCCGGATCAACCGGCCGGTCAGGGTCTGGTCGTTCAGCGTCTCGTTGAGATAGGTCCGGGACCATTCGACCAGACCGGGATCGATGGCCCGCGGCCACTCGACCACACCCTTCATGACCCCGCCCGTCGACACGATGAATACATACATCACTTCGTGCGGCTGGAGGGTCAGGAGTTCCACGTGGCAGAGCCGAGCTCCGCTGACCCGGGGACCGAGAGCCAGCGCTAGCAGGTTCGTGGCCCTCGACATGGCATCGGTGGCCTGTCGGAGCGCAGTGTCGATCTCGCCGGCGACGTCCTCCCGCTGCATTGAGGGTACACCCGTGCCGGGCGTCACCTTCGAGAGCGAGCGAGGGAGTCCGCCGCTCATCAGTTGATCGACGAACTCGCGATAGCCGAGGTCGGTGGGGATGCGCCCTGCCGACGTGTGCGGATGAGTAAGATAGCCGAGATCTTCCAGGGCCGCGAGTTCATTCCGCACGGTCGAAGAGGAGACACCCAGACCCTCGGCGCCAGCCAGTTCCTTCGAAGGCACGGGCGCCCCCGACCCGATGTAGCGCTCGGTGACGGCGTTCAGGATCGTGCGTTGTCTTTCGGTGAGTGTCATCTACCACCGGGAAGTCTGAGACTACGGGTCCTCCGGGGGTACCAGCAGAGTCGCGATGACCGAGTTGCTGACATCCAAAAACCCTGGATTCAAGCGAAGTCTACCACAGTGTCTCTCCACACAGCCCTGTCGCAGAAGCCGCTCACGGGCCGCCGGATCGAGCACCGGGAACACCTCCGTCTCGTCGATGCCTTCGCTCGTGCGCAGCCCGAGCATGGCCTTCTCCCAGAGCCTTACCGTCGGTGAGACCCGCTCGATCTCGGCCGGCCCATCGGACAGATACGCCTCTATCGTACGCGGGGCGGTGCGCCTGGATCCCCCGGCAGTCGACACAGCGGCCGCGCCCGCCCCCAGGTAGTCCTCGCCACGCCAATAGGCCAGGTTGTGACGACACTCATGGCCCGGGACCGCGAAATTGGATACCTCGTAGCGCCGGTAGCCCCCGTTCTGGAGCCGCTGGATGGCTGGATCGTAGTGCTCCTCCGCGAAACGGGCGGCGGCGGCGCGAGCACCGGCGCCGCCTCGCGCGTCGACTCTGCCCGCAAAGGCGGCCGTGTAGGTCAGGTCGTAGAGCGAGACATGCGTCGGTCCCGCGGCCAACGCGGCCTCGATGTCGGCTATGGCGTCGTCCCAGGTCTGCCCGGGTATGCCGAACACCAGGTCGAGGTTCCAGTCCACCCAGCCCACCGCCGAGATCGCTTCCAACGCTTCGTCGATCTCCCGCTGAGTCACCCGCCTGCCGAGTGCCGCCCGTAGGGCAGGCGAGAACGACTGCACTCCCAGGGACAGCCTCGTCACCCCCGCTTTCATCAGACGCTCGAGCATGATCGTGTCGATCGTGCCCGGGTTGGCTTCGATCGTGAACTCCCATGGCGCGGTCGACCGGACCGGGGCGAACGCCGGGCCCAGCGAGGCCAGGTCGGCGACCAGGTCGACCAGGGGATCGGTCGGAAGGACGGTCGGGGTGCCACCACCGAGATAGACGGTCTCGAGCGGCGGCCGAAGCTGGAGGAGTGCGCCGTCGACGGACTCCACGCCATGTCTGAGACTCTCCAGTTCGGCGCGAAGCGCACGAAGGTACTCGTCCACCCTGCCGGCCCGGGCGTGCGGGCCGACCGGTTCGGCCTCGAAATCGCAATACGCGCAACGGGACCGACAGAACGGGACGTGCGCGTAGAGGTGCGTGATCCCTATTGTCCCCACGATGAAAGGTCCTAGCGGCCCAAGACTCCCAGTACCACGAGGACGACGCCGAAGACGACCCCGACCCCCCCGAGGATCGCGGTCCACCCTTCCCAAGCCCGCCCACTACGCAGTCCTCGCTCCGGGCTGGGCTCCGCCCCACTCTCGCGGCGGAGCGCCTTGCCCCCAGGCCCATGCCGTAGCCAGGCCTGGATCGCCCCCATGACTATCAGGATGATGCCGAGGACCAGGTACTCAGGTGTCATTTCTTGCCCTCCTTGCCCTCGTTCAGGTCGAGGACGGCCAGGAATGCCTCTTGGGGGATCTCCACCGTCCCCACCATCTTCATCCTCCGCTTGCCCGCTTTCTGCTTCTCGAGGAGCTTCCTCTTCCTGGTGATGTCGCCGCCGTAGCACTTGGCCAGCACATCCTTGCGTATCGGAGCCACGCTCTCCCGAGCTATTATCCGGCTACCCACCGCAGCTTGGATGGCTACTTCGAACATCTGCCGAGGGATCTTCTTGCGCAATCGTTCAGCCAATCCTCGGCCCACGGAATATGCACGGTCAGAATGGACGATCAAGCTGAGCGCGTCGACGACCTCGCCGGCGATGCGGATATCGAGACGGACCAGGTCTCCGGGTTCGAAGTCCTTGATCTCGTAGTCGAGACTGGCGTAGCCCCGGCTCCGGGTCTTGAGGAGGTCGAAGAAGTCGAGCACGATCTCGGCGAGCGGCAGGTCGTACTGCAAACGCACCCGGTCGGAAGTCAGATACTCCATGTGGACGAAACGCCCACGCTTGTCGTTGCAGAGTTCCATCACCGGACCGACGAACTCCGCCGGGACCAGGATCGCGGCAGCGATGTACGGCTCCCTGACTTCGGCGATGGACCCCGCCTCCGGGAAGTCGACCGGATTGCTGATCGACAGGACCTCGCCAGTCACCGACTCGACCTCGTAGCGGACGTTGGGAGTGGTGGTCAACAGGTCGAGCCCGAACTCTCGCTCGAGTCGCTCGCGAACGATCTCCATGTGGAGCAATCCCAGGAACCCGCAGCGAAAACCGAAGCCCAAGGCCTTCGACGTCTCCGGCTCGTAGAACAGGGAGGCGTCGTTCAACTTGAGCTTCTCCAAGGCATCGCGAAGGTCGGGGTAGTCTTCGCCGTCGAGGGGGAAGAGCCCGCAGAAGACCATGGGAGTCACTTCACGATAGCCGGGCAGCGGTTCAGTAGCCGGTCGCCGGGCGTTGGTGAGGGTATCTCCGACGCGGAGGTCGGCGACTTCCTTGATCCCCGGGATGATGTAGCCCACCTCCCCCGCCTGCAGGACGTCGGTGCGCCGCATGTCGGGACTGAAGATCCCCACTTCCTCGATCTCGCTCCGGCGCCGGGTGGCCATCGTGAGGAGGGCGTCGTCCTTGCGGAAGCTGCCGTCCCGTACCCGGACGAACGCCACCACCCCCCGGTACTGGTCGTACACCGAGTCGAAGATGAGGGCGCGCGCGGGTCCATCGAGGTCACCCTGTGGAGGCGGCACCTGCCGGACCACGGCCTCGAGCACCGCTGGCACGCCGACGCCGGTCTTGGCCGATATCTGCAGGATGTCGGACCGCGGGCAACCGATGACCGTGGCGATCTCTTCCGCCCTCTTCTCGGGCTCTGCGCCGGGAAGGTCGATCTTGTTGAGCACCGGGACTATCTCCAGGTCGTTCTCGAGGGCAAGGAGAGTGTTGGCCAGAGTCTGCGCCTCCACCCCTTGCGTGGCGTCGACCACCAGTATCGCCCCCTCGCACGCTGCCAGACTCCGGGAGACTTCGTAGGTGAAATCCACGTGCCCCGGGGTGTCGATGAGGTTGAACTGGTACTCCTTGCCGTCATCGGCGCGGTAGTAGATGCGGACGGCCTGGGCCTTGATGGTGATGCCCCGTTCGCGTTCCAAGTCCATGCGGTCCAAGACCTGCTCACGCATCTCCCGCTCCGCCACCGTGTTGGTGACCTGCAGGATTCGATCGGCCAAAGTCGACTTGCCGTGGTCGATGTGGGCGATGATCGAGAAGTTGCGTATGTGGTCGAAGCGTCCCATGGGGGATGTATTCTAGCGCAGAGCCCGGTGGGTGCCGGCGCCGCGGGCCTGCGGGACTCGCACCGGGAGGGATTCGAACCGTCGGCGTTGAATAACCCAGGGTCGGTCGGATCTCGCGACGGTACTATCCACGCGCGGTACACGCCAGGTCGGAGCGGGGTGTGGTGATACCTCCCAGTCTGGAAAGACAGCGGTCGGAAGATCTACTGCCGGCCATCCTGGACTCGATCGAGGACGGCATCCTGCTCGTCGACCATGACCTCTCCATCCGACTCGCCAACCGCTGGATGCGCGAAAAGTACTCGGCGAAATCACCCTTGATCGGCAAGAGATGCCACGAGATACTCCGCGGCAGAGACTCCCGTTGTCCTGATTGTTCCTTCTCGACGTGTGTCGAGCTCGGCGCCCCGATGACCCACGTGATCCGCCACTCGGCGAACGGGGGTCCCGCCGAGTGGCTCGAGGTGTCGTTCCACCGCGTCGCCCTCCCCGATAGTGTAGCCCCGGGTGCGCTCGGACACGTCAAGGACGTCACCGAGCGGAAGCGTACTGAAGAGCTGCTTCGTGACGAGATCTATCGTCGACGCATCCTCGTCGAGCAATCCCGAGACGGTATCGTCGTCCTCAACCAAGACGGTTCGGTATACGAGGCGAACGAGGAATACGCCCGCATGCTCGGCTACTCCGTGGATGAGATCCGTGGACTCCACATCTGGGATTGGAATGACGACTTCGGCAAGGACGAGTTGCTGAAGATGATCGAGACGGTCGACGAGACGGGCGACCATTTCCAGACCCGCCATCGGCGCAAGGACGGCACGCACTGCGAAGTGGAGATCAGCACCAACGGAGCACTATACGGCGAGCGGAAGCTGGTCTTCTGTGTCTGCCGCGACGTGACCGAGAAGAAAGCCATGGAGGCGCAGATCCGCGAGATGGCCATCCGTGATCCCCTCACGGAGGTCTTCAACCGCCGCTACGTCCTCGAACGCCTCGACGAGATGGTGGCCGAATACTCCCGATGTGGGAGGAACTTCTGCGTGTCGATCGTCGATATCGACCATTTCAAGACGGTCAACGACGCGCATGGTCACCTCGCGGGCGACTTCGCCCTCAAGGAGTTCGCACACGCCATCGGCTCTGTGGTCAGACCCTATGATCTGCTTGGCAGGTACGGCGGCGAAGAGTTCATCCTCGTCTTCACGAGCATCGGCGGCAGCGAAGCCGTCTCGGCGATGGAGCGCCTAATGGACGTGGTCAGGAACCGGGCGTGCCTGTACGAAGGACGCGATATCCGGCTCACCTTCAGTTGCGGGTTGGCCGACAGCGCCGAATTCCCCCGGGGATCCCTCTCTGTCCAGTCGATAATATCCCGCGCCGACGAGAGACTGTACGAAGCGAAGGGCGAGGGACGGGACCGCTGCTTCGGCCCCAGAACCTAGCTGCCGTCTAGATCGATGACCTCGTCCGTCGACCGCGGCTCACGACGACGCTTGATGACCGCGACGACCTCGTGCAGTTCCGGCACCCGCATGGCCCACGCCGCGAGGCAGTACACCGCTCCCCCGGCCACGTACGCGATCCCCACCGCCACCACCTGCGCCCATAGGCGTCGACCCAGGGCGGCATCGAGACCCCACCACGCCCCGTAGGCCACCGCAGCGAGCGGCACCAACGCCACGATCGACCGGGCGGCCGACCAGGCCACGCGCCGTGCGTCCACGCCGCCGATGCGCGGCCCGAGCAGGAGCATGAGCGCAAAGAAGTTGAACAGGCTGACGAGCGATGTCGAGAGCGTGATCCCGCCGACCCCGAGCGGTTTGTAGAGGAGCACGTCCAAGCCGACGTTGAGCGCCAGGTTGATCACCCCGGTGATCAACGGCAGCCACGGCTTCTGGATACTGTAGAAGGCTCGGTTCAAGAGTGTGTTGACACTCACGAACGCCATCCCCACGCTGAAGAAGAGAAGGGCCGAGGCCACCAGTTCGGTGTCTCCCGCGGTCACCTTGCCGTGCTCGTAGATGAGTCGCACCGTGGGAACGGCCAGTACGGCAAAGAACGCCGCGAAGGGCAACGTCACGAAGAAGATCTGACGAAGACCCGTGGACAGGTCCTCCCTGAACTCCTTCATCCGGTTGGCCGCGGCATGGCGGGAGAAGGCCGGGAAGAGCACCGTCCCGATGGCGATGGCGAACACTCCCTGCGGGAGTTGGAAGAGACGGAAGGCCCGCTCGATGACGGCCGGGGCGGCATCGCTGATCAGGGTAGCGATTATGGTGTCTATGAAGGCGTTGAAGTTGATGATGCCCAGACTCAGGATCACTGGCCCGATCAGGATGCCGATCCGGCGGACCTCCGGGCTGCGCAGGGCCAGTCGATAGGGCGAGCCTCCCTCCCCGGGGCCGGAGCGGAGACCCTCCCGGCCCGCAGCCGCGGGGTCGTCCGACGGGGAGCCGGCTGCGCCGGTGAGCGTGTCTCGCCTCCAGCGGCGCCTCCACACCGCCGGCGCCTGAAGAAGGAGTTCCACGACGGTACCGGCCAGCACCCCCCAGGCCAGCGCTTTGATCCCGTATCCCGCGGAGAACCCGACCACCACCCCGATTATGACCAGGTTCCAGACGATCGGAGCGAGGGCCGGCAGGGCGAAGCGATTGTAGGAATTGAGGATCCCCATGAGGATCCCAGCCAATCCCAGGATCACGACGGTCGGGAACATGACCCGCATCAGATGCGCCGTGAGAGCCAGTAACTCGGGCTTGTCCCCCCATCCCGGGGCGATCACCTTCACCAGAGCGGGCGAGAACACCATGCCCAGGGCTGTTATCACTCCGAGCACGATGGTGGCCAGCACGCTCACGGTGAACGCCACCTGCCACGCCTCCCTGCGGCGCTCCTTCTCGAGCAACCCCGAGAAGACCGGGATGAACGCGGCGGACAACGCGGTATCGGCCAAGAGCGTACGGATAAGACTCGGCACTTTGTTGGCGACCGTGAACGCCCCCATATCCGCGCCCAGTCCCAGATATGAGACCATCACGATCTCCCGGATCAACCCGAGGACCCGGGACCCCGCGGTCGCCACCACAAGAAAGGCGGCCGCGACCGCCAGACGTCTCTTTGTGTCATTGCCCATGAGCAAGCGCTATGCTAAACTTCCGCGACTTTGAAGGGAAGACGGGAGGAATGAAGATTGGCTAATACCAAGCAGCAGCGCAAACGGGTGCGCATCGCTCAGCGACAGCGGTTGGAGAACCTGCGCTACAAGTCTTCTATCAAGACGCACTTCCGGCGTCTCAAGGACTCCATCTCCGCCAGCGACGCCGATGCCGCTGCTCAGACAGCCAAGAAGCTGACCTCCACTATCGACAAGGCCGCCGCGCACAACGCGATCCATAAGAACAACGCGGCGCGGAAGAAGTCGATGGTGGCGCGTCTTCTCTCTCAGCTCTAGAGCTTCCCGACCTCTCCCCGGCCCCCCGGCTTCCATCATCCTGCCGCGAGCAGGCGGCCGAGACACATCTGGAACTCCATGTCCGCGGGCAGGTCGCCCATGCCCTTCATGCGGGCGTCGGTCTCGGCCAGGACGGCGAGTCCTCGCGCGATCCCCTCGGCCCCCAGCGCGCTCGACTGCTCGATGAGCTTGCGAACGGGGAAAGCCTTCATCTTCAACTCGGCCTGTATCGCACTGGCGTCCATGCGCTCGTCCCTGAACGCGGCCACCCTTTCGAGGTTCTGGAAATGCCGCAGTATCCGATAGAAGAGCACCTCCGTCCTTTCTCCGCCCGTCAGGAGTTCTTCAGCGGCCGCGAAGGCAGCCGCCCCCCGTCCGGTCGCGACCGAGTCGAGAAGATCGAAGATGCTCGCCTCGATGCTCGCCGTCGTGAGGAGCCGGATGTCGTCCTCGGTGATGGATCTCCCTGAGGCGTATGTCTGCAACTTCTCCAACTCGCGCAGCAGGATATTCTGGTTGTCTCCGCATCTCTGGACGATGAGACGGGCATCTGCCGGGGTGAGCGCCACGCCGCGCCGACCGGCTTCGTCCCTCAGCCACTGGGGGAGTTGGCTCTCTCGAGGCGCGGGATACTCGAGCACGTCGCCATGAGTCTGCATAGCCGCGCGCAAGAGGTCGGCCGGAGCGAGCTTCTCGGCCACCAGAGCCAGACACGCGTCGGGCGCCGGGGACCTCAGATAATCGGCGATCGTCTGCTTCTCCGCCTTGACCCAGGCCTGAACCTGTCGGACGAGAACCAGCCTGATACCCCCCAAGAACGCAAGCGTGTTGGCCGCGTTGACTACCCGGCTCGCCGGGTCCGCGCCCGCGTCGAACTCGTCGATGTTGAGATCGACGCCCGATTCCTCCACGATGCGGGCTTTCAAGCGGCGCACGGCCAAGTCGACCTTGGGAAGGTCGTCACCCACGATGAGGTAGGCGGCTTTGAGAGGTCGGCGGGTGGAAGCGCCGGCTCCTTCGCTCACGTCTCTGCCTCCGTCATTCCGAGTCCCCCACGGCTCCCCGTTCGGTCGCGATGACCAGTCCGCCCTCCCGTATCGTACAGGATATCCAACCGTGATCGTCCGTCCGAGCCAGCAGGCATCCACGGTCGCCGAGTACGGAGACCGTGGCCGGATCGGGATGGCCGAACGTGTTCCCTTTGCCGACCGACACGCACGCGGCCCGCAAGCCGAGCGTCTCCAGAAGCGCGGGAGTCACCGCTCCTCTACTCCCGTGATGCGCCACGACGAGCACCTCTGAGCGAGGTAGTCCGTATGTCCGCAGGATGTCGGCTTCGGCGTCTCCGGGCAACAGCACGCCCGCCGTCCCGACCTCGAGGTGCGCCACGAGGGAGCCGCCGTTCAGTTCGTCGCCGGTAGGCGCGGTGGTGCGCGCTTCCCAGGGCCGCGGTCCCGCTGTCATCACCAGTGCCTCGGTCGGCGCGAACAGAGATATGCACGAGCCGCCGACCCGCAGGGTCATTCCTGTCTCTCCCTCAACATACTCTGTTCCCGCTTCCTCGAGCCCTGAACGAAACTCGAGGTAGGCCAGGGCCTCCCCGCCTCCGCCGCTGTCGACCGCAGCCGAAACGGACGACCCAGTGGTCGGGCGTAATCGCACCGCATCGACGAGCATGCCGACCTCGAGCGCATCGAGACACTCCAGAAGCCCGGCGAAATGATCCGCGTGAGGATGGGAGATGACGACCAAGTCCAACCGCTCCACACCCAAGGACTTCAGTTGCGCCTCCAGGGAGCATCCCTCGGGTCCTCCGTCGAAGAGCACCGCGCGGCGATCGGGAGTGCGCAGGAGCGTCGCGCTCCCTTGCCCCACGTCCAGGATGCGCAGCTCCGGGGTCGCGGGCCAGGTCTCAGCTCCGATCAGATGTCGGACCGTGTCGGCGGTCGCCACGCCCATCGGATACAGCCCCGCGCCCAAGGCACACCCGAAGCCAAGGATGGCCACCGCTATGGCCGCGGCCACGAGTTTGCGCCTTGGTCTTCGAGCTCGGATCCAGCGCACTCCAGGCCACGACCCGAGGCGACTCGGTCCTCCGTTCACGGCCAGTGCCGCCGGGAGAGCGAGCATGAACCCCCCCGCGATAGTCACCGTCTGCCAGAGATCCCGGGTTCTGAGCACCGGCGCGAGTGCGAACGCTTGAGCCACGCGGAGGATCCACGCGAGGGGCACCGCGGCCGCCGTGTCCAAAGCCGCACTCAGACCGTGCCACGCGAAACCCAAGAACACACTGGCCATCCCCAATCCCAACACCAGCGGCAGAAAAGGCACGACGAGTACGTTCGCAACAGCCGACACGATCGATGTCTGTCCGAAGGTGGCCAGAGCGACGGGGGCGGTGCCCGCCGTCGCCGCCAATGAGACCGAGAGACCACCGGCGAGCCCGGACGGGAGCCGGGAGAACAACCGCTCAAGCCGGCCGGAGAGCGCCATCACCCCCGCAACAGCCGCGAATGACAGTTGGAAGCTCGCTCCGTAGACGGCGAACGGATCGAGCGAGAGGACGACCAGGGCGGCGAGAGCGAGGACCTGCCATCGATCCCGACTCCGCCCCAACCATTGTCCCATCAAGACCACGAAGACCATCACCGCCGCCCGCATCACCGAAGGCGAAGAGCCTGAGAACGGCACCATGAAGAACGCCATCGCCGACGCGCCCACGAAACCGACTCCGCGCGGCAATCGCGAGCGGCGCGCGAGAAAGAGGACCAGGGCGGCGAGACTGCCGACATGCAGGCCGCTGACCGCCAACATGTGCGCCGTCCCCGAGCGGCGGAAAGCTTCCAGCCACTCGTCGTCGAGACCCTCTTTGTCGGCCATCACGACACCCTGGAGCACCTCGCCCAGTCGCGGGTCGGGGCCGCGTTGAAGATGATCGCGGGCCTCCCGGCGGAGGTGGTCGAACACGCCCGCCACCCCTCCCCGTCTCCCCAGTAGGCCCACGTCCTCGGCTTCAACCCGGAAGACCACCGCTATCCCCTGCCGTCTCAGATACTGCGATTGGTCGAAACCCGAGGCTGTCGGTCCCTCCGGCTGCCGCAGCGTCCCGGAAGCCCGCACTATGTATCCCTGGTCGAGGCCGCCCGCGCCGTCAAGGGCGGCCTCGGACCCTGCCGTCTCTGTATCCGGGCAGATCTCGAGCCAAAGGGTCTCCCCCACTACCTGTAGGGCGCCACCCTCGGTCGCGTTCCCCCCTGTGATCTCGCCACTGACGACCTCTGCCACCGCACTCTGCCAACCTCCGTTGTGGCGAACGGGACCAGAGATCATCAGTTCGAGGATCGCCTGTCTCTGGACGTGAGCGGCGAGCTCGCCCTCGAGGAGGGAAGTGACTCGGAGAGACCCTCCCAGATAGCCGCCGAAGAATCCGCAGGACACGACCGCGGCGACCAGTACCAGGGCGACCGCCCCCTTGTCCCGGCCGCCGCCCCAGGCGAGCACGAGCAGCAGTACGACGGCGGCGGCGCTCAGGCCCGCCAACGCGAGCCCAAGGTCCGCTCGCGCAAGGGCGGCCATCGCAGTCCCTATGGCCGCGGCGAAGGTCGAGAGCCTCGCCAGCCCGGCCCGCCGGACCAGCCAGGAGGCGAGCCGCGTCAGAGCCGCACCAGCGGCCGGAGTTGTTCGAGCTTGGCCGGTCCGATACCGGGCACGTCGGTCAATTGCTCCACCGATGTGAACGGTCCGTTGGCCTCACGGAAGGAGACGATCTGCTGGGCCAGGGCCGGTCCGATACCGGGAAGGGAGTCCAGTTCCGCCAACGTAGCGGAGTTGAGAGCGACTACCCCCGAGGACGAGCCCCCGGCCGACGTACCCGGGTCGGCCGCCGGGAAGACCCCGCCCGGAGTCGGATCAGACTCACTCGTCGTCGAGCCGCCCTCGGCCGCTCCGACGGCCGGGACATGCACCCGGCAACCGTCGGTGAGCCTCTCGGCCAGGGGCACCGCCTCCTCGTCCGCCTGCTCGGTGAAGCCTCCCGCCTCCATGACCGCCTGGAAAGCTCGGGAATCGGCTCCCACCTCGTAGACCCCAGGCCGACGTACCTCCCCCGTGACCTGCACGAATATCGAGGCGGCCTCCGTGGTGCCGGTGGACGAAGGACTCGCCGCGCTGCCTTCGTCGGGGGAACCACCGGGGACGGACCCGGCCGACATGCCCGTAGTCTCTATCATCACGGCTGTCGCCGCCCCACCCGCTCCACCGCGAAGTGAGATCACGCCTGCCACCCCCACGGCCAGAACGACCGCGGCGACGGCCGCGTATACCAGAAGGCGACGTGCAGGTATCGAGGTCATGGACGAAACCTAACCCTACCCGCATGGGAAAGGGGTCGGACCTAGGACCGAGGATGGGCCTGCAAAGAAAAAGGCCTCGAACGGTCACCCGTCCGAGGCCGACCCGCCAGGATGGGACTCAGTATCCCTCGCAGTAGACTTCGAAGTAGGCCTGGGGCTTGGCACACACCGGACAGACTTTGGGCGCGTCGGCCCCCTCGTAGACGTATCCACATTCGTCGCATTTCCAGTACGTGGGTTCGTCCTTGTGGAACACCTTGCCGGCCGCGACATTAGCCAGGAGCTTCCGATAACGACGTTCGTGGTATCTCTCGACCTCGGAGACCTTGCGGAAGTAGGCCGCCGCCTTCTTGAATCCCTCTTCCTCGGCGACCGCGGCGAAGTCAGGATACAGGGTCCCCCACTCCATCAGCTCCCCCTCGGCCGCTGCCAGGAGGTTCTGCTCGGTGGAATGGACCGGACCCGCTGGATACGAAGCCGTGAACTCAGGCATGCCCTCGTCCAGGAGGCGGAAGAATCCGAAGGCGTGAGCCCTCTCGTTGTCGGCAGTCTCGAGGAAGAGGTCCGCGATCTGCCGGTATCCCTCCTCCTCCGCGACCTTCGCGTAGAACGTGTAGCGGTTGCGGGCTTGGGATTCGCCCGCGAAGGCCTTCATGAGGTTCTGCTCCGTCCTCGAGCCCTTCATGTCCATCGCTCGACACTCCTCATCTGCTCGCTCACACACGGGTCTCGCCGAGTCTATGAGACCCGTGGAGCTGTTACCCGGATGGGGACGCCGGCAAACGGCCGGAGGAGAGCGCCGCCGCCAGAAAACCTGCCACCCGCTCACCGACCTCCCGCTGACGGCCTTCGAACAGATGCCCGGCTCCCTCCACCACGCTCAAGCGATACTGAAGCCCCAACCGGCCCAGCGTCCGTTCGACGAGGTCGGGAGGGGCGAGGTCGTCCTGTTCGCCGCAGAGAGCGAGCACCGGCCCCCGGAATGCTCCCAGAGCCTCCAAGGTCCGCGGAGGAAGGTCGATCCAGTCGACGACGAAAGCGATCAGGGCCAGAGCCTGCACCGGGACCGCCCCCGAAGCCGCCAATGCCGTCATCACACTGCCGAACGAGTAGCCCGCCAGGGCCAGCGGCGGGACCTCCCCGCGCCCGCGGGCGGCCGAGTGGGCGGCGCTCAGGCCGCCGATGCCGGCATCCTCGCGAAGGCGTCCGCGCAGGAAGGCCGCGGCCGCCTCGATGTCGCGGTACTCGTCAGCGCCGCTGTACCCGCCCTTGCTCCTGCCCACTCCGCGGAAGTTGAAGCGCAAAGTCGCCAACCCCCGCTCCGCGCAGGCTTTGGCCACCCGATACACGACGGGTTGCGCCATGGTCCCCCCGTACAGAGGGTGAGGGTGGGCGACGACCACCCCTCCGGCGACCCCTCGCTCGTCGACGCCTCGAGGCAGGTCGAGGATCCCTTCCAGACGGTGGTCTCCCGAGAAGAGTACGTGCCCGTCGGCGCGCGGGTCGGAATGGGCTCCTGCGCCCGGGAGACCGCTCCCGAGCGATGTCATTCCCGGTAGTTCACGTACTGGAGGGGGATGCCCAGGTCGCCTTCCTTCAGCAGGCTGATCACGTCTTGGAGATCGTCCCTCTTCTTCCCTGTCACCCGGACCTCGTCGCCCTGGATGGCCGCCTGGACCTTGATCTTGCTCTCTTTGATGATCTTCACGACCTTCCGAGCCATCTCGATGTCGATGCCGTTGCGGATGGTCACCGTCTGGCGGAGCATGTCCCCCCCCGCTTTCTCCGGTACCCCGAAGTCGAGAGCCTCCGCATCGATGGAACGGCGCACCACCTTGGCAATCAGCATGTCTTTGATCGCTCGCAGCTTCATATCGTCCTCACTGACGACCTGCAACTTCTCGTCTTTGCGGTCGAGTTCGATGCTGGTCTTCGAGCCGCGGAAGTCGAAGCGAGTGGCGATCTCCTTCTTCACCTGGTTGACTGCGTTGTCCATCTCCTGTAGGTCCACGCGGCTGACCACGTCGAAAGACGGCATCCTTCCTCCTCCTTGCTCGACAAGCGCTTTTTACCAGCATACAGCAGCATAGGTGGTCACCGCCCGCCCGCCCTGGTAGACTTCCCGGCATGTCGTCTGACGCACAAAGACGGGCAGGACGGGTCTGATGCGCCGGAACGGGAGACCCGCAAGCCTCAGATCACAGATGTTCCGCCTCGCCTCCGCGGTGACGATCACAGCTCTCCTGGCGACTCTCGCCCTGTCCTCTCTGCCTTTCCTCCCCACCTCCGCGGTTGCAGCCACGTCGAGCCTGGCGACCGCGCAAGCGGCGCTCAAAGAAGCCAAGGCTGAACTGCAGGCCGTCCAGGAGCGCCTCGACAAGCTGGCGCAGAAACAAGCCGACGCCGAGACCAGGCTCGAAGAGACGCGCATGCGGATCGAGGAGGTCCAAGCGGAGACCGCCACGGCCGAGGAGGATCTCGCTTCGCTCCAAGACCAGCTAGCGGACCGCTTGGTCGACATGTACAAGAACCGTGGGTCGGAGACCATCGACGTCCTCAACACCTTGTTCTCGGGGGAGGATGTGTCGCTGGGCACGATCGTGGACCGGCTGGCCCTCGTCACCCGGGTGGCACAGAGCGACAACGAGTTCATCGACGACGTCGAAGCTCGAATCGAGAAACTCGATGGACTTGCCGCCGAGCTCGAGCAGCAGAAGGCGACCGAGCAACAGGACAACGCGGACTACATCGCGGCCAGGGACGAGACGCTTCAGTCGCTCGAAGCGTCCAAGGACGACTACAACGAACTCAGGGCCCGCGTGGCCACTCTCGAGGAGGAGGCGCGCAAGGCCGCCGAGGCCAAAGCCGCGGCGGAAGCGAAGGCCGCCGCCGAGGCGAAAGCTGCTGCTGCAGCCAAGGCCGCCGCAGCCAAGGAGTCCACCGCGACCACGAAGTCGACTTCGGGAGGATCTTCAGGCTCGAACACGACTACGACCAAGGCCAAGACCGCCACCCCGGCGATCGATACGAGCGCGGGCTGGGTGTTCCCGGTCCAAGGTCCCAACAGCTTCACCGACACCTGGGGTGCTCCGCGCTCCGGGGGGCGCACGCACAAGGGCACCGACATCATGACCGCTCGGAACACACCGCTCGTGGCGGTCACAGACGGCGTCATCCGCAGCACCAACCCCACGAACTCAGGGCTCGGCGGCATAACCATCCATCTCAAGGGCGACGACGGCAACGTCTACTACTACGCCCATCTCTCTTCGATAGAGGGCGGGATACGGTCGGGCGTACGAGTGAGTGTCGGCCAGGTGATCGGCTACGCGGGCAACACCGGCAACGCCAGCGGTGGGGCGGTACACCTGCACTTCGAGATAAGACCCGGGGGCGGGGCGGCGATCAACCCGTATCCGACCCTCGTCAAGTACCGGTAGTCTCTCCCAGGGCCTCCGCCAACCGGCCCCACTCCTCGTAGAGTCCGGCTATCTCTTCGGCGAGCGCCGCCGCCTCCGCAGAAGCCTGCCCGAGCAGTTCGTAATCGGAGCCGTGGACGGGATCGCTCAGCGTCGACGCGACCTCGGCCTGTCGCTTCTCGGCAACCTCGATCCGACGCTCGACCTTGCGATACCGACTCTGCAACTCCTTGCGCTCTTTGTACCCGAGTTCGACGGTCGCCCGCGGCCGGGTCGGCGCGGTGGGGGCGCCCTCCGGGGCGAGGGAGTGTCCCGCGGTGGCCGGAGCCGGCCGTCCAATCCCCGGCGCGACCGTCTCGGTCGAGCCTTCGTCCTGGGACTTCTTCCAGCGGTAGTACTCCCAGTCGCCCGGATAGTGGACCAGGCGGCCATCGCTCACTTCGATGACCTTCGTGCCGATGGCGTTTATCAGATGACGGTCGTGGCTGATGAACACCACCGAGCCCTCGAACTGGCGCAACGCTTCCGTAAGGACCGCGCGCGAGTCCATATCCAGGTGGTTGGTCGGCTCGTCGAGTAGGAGTATCCCCGCGGGGTCTATCAGCATCCGGGCCAAGGCCAGCCGGGCTTTCTCCCCGCCAGAGAGCACGCCGACCTTCTTGGTGACATCGTCCTCTCCGAACAGGAACGTCCCCAGGTAGCCTCGGACCTCGGGAAGGCGCCCCGCCGGTCCAGCCGCCTCTTCCATGGTCTTGAGGACCGTCCGCCCGGGATGTAGGACCTCGAGCTGATGTTGTGCGAAGTATTCCCGGCGGACATTGTGGCCGAGTGTCACCGAACCACCATCGGCCTCGATGACCCCGGCCAACAACTTGAGAAGAGTCGACTTACCCGCCCCGTTGGGTCCTACCAGCGCGATCTTCTCTCCCCGTTCCACCACCAGGTCGAGACGCTTGTAGACCACGTTGTCGCCGTAAGACTTGCGGGCATGCTTGATCTCCGCCACTACTCTGCCGGTCCGGGGAGGTTGAGGAAAACGGAACCTGATGGCCTTGCGCTCGAGTGTGGGCGCGTCTATCCGTTCGGTGCGCTCGAGTTGCCTGATCTTCTGCTGCACCTGCTTGGCCTTCGTGTTCTTCGCGCGGAAGCGTCGGATGAAACTCTCCGCCGCGTCGATCTCTCGCTGCTGGTTCTTGGCCGCGTTCACAAGAGCCTCGTAGCGCTGACGCTTCTCCCGCTCGTAGTGATCGTAGCCGCCTGCATACAGGTCGATGACCCCTCTGTCCAGGTCGGCGATGTGGGTGACCATGCGGTTCAGGAAGTAGCGATCGTGGCTGATGACCACCAACGACCCTGGCCAGGACAGCAGGAACTCCTCCAGCCAGAGAAGGCTCTCTAAGTCCAGGTGATTGGTCGGCTCGTCCATGAGGAGGAGATCGGGCTGTTCGAGGAGCAGGCGGGCGAGCGCGACCCGCATCCGCCAGCCTCCGGAGAGTTCCGCTATGGGCCGGACGAAATCGCTCTCCCGGAAGCCCATGCCGCGCAAGATGGTCTGAGCCCGGGCCTCCAGTTCGTATCCGTGCGCGCTCTCGAACGCCGTCTGGACCGCCCCCAGTTCGCGCATGAGTTCTTCCGGGTCGTCCGCGGGACCGCCAGACACCGGGTCGCCACCCGCCGTCGACTGGTAGGCGCGGCCCAAGCGCTCCCCCAGTTCTGCGATCTTCTTCTCCGCCGAAAGGACCTCCAGATGAGACGCTAGGACCTCTTCGATCACCGGATGATCGGCTATCTCTTCGATCTCTTGAGGGAGGAAACCGATGCGCAGGTCCTTGCGGGCGCTGATCTCGCCGCCATCGAGCGACATATCACCGACCACGAGCCGCAGGAGCGTCGTCTTCCCGGCGCCGTTGGAGCCCACGAGGCCGATGCGCATACCCGGCTTGATGTGCAGGCTGGCGCCGTCGAGCACCGCTTGGGTGCCGAAGGACTTCGCTATGTCGGTGAGGTGGAGCATCAGGCCGGTAGGATAGCAGTCCGCCGCCCCGCCCGACGTGCACGCACTTCGCCGCTACCCTGACAGACAGAGGGCGCCCATCCTCCGCCGGAGGATGGGCGCCCGTTCAAGCGGTCCCTACGAACGAGCCCCGATCTATCGGCACGAGCTCGCCCGCTCGAGAGAGACTACTGCTTCGTCCAGAAAGCGCGACCCGGAGCGAAGACGACAGCGTAGCGGAAGCATTCGCCGCCCAGCGGGGTGAAGTTATGGACGCTGCCCTTCGAGACCCACAGCGCGTCACCGGGCTCGACGATGTAACTCTCGCCATCGACGATGGCCTCGGCGCGACCCGAGATACCGTAGAACACGTGGTCCTCATCGGCGTGGATGTCGTCCAGTGCCCGACCGGTGAGCGGGTGGAGCTCGGTGATACCGAACTCGCACTGAGCGCCGGGGCAGGTCTTCGGATTGACCATCGACCACGCGTGGCAGTTCTCGTGCAGGGGCACGCTGTCGTTCCATGGAGTGTCCTTGGTGATCTTGATGAGCTTGGCTGCCATATAAGGTCGTCCTCCTTGTCGACGCTACCGTTGGGTAGCCTTCGGATGTCTGCGACCGATTAAAGCACCATGCAGGCAAGCCAAGCAAGTTGGCGTCCCGCTCAGTGGAATGGTGTCCCAAAATCGTCCCAGAACAAGCCCCGCGTGACGCTCGGCGCCATCCCGACATGGACAGCCGTCTCGAGCAGGTGGACGATGGCGGCCTCACCCTCCGGTCCGTAGTCGCGGCTGTACTCGTTCACATAGAGTTCGATGTGGGCACGACAGACGGCTTCGTCCATCTCTTGGGCGTGTTCTCTCACGTATTCCCGGCTCGTATCGGGATGCTCCCATCCGAATTCGACGCTGGCTCTCATCGCCCCCTCCACCTGAGCCTGAAGCGATCGCTCGAGCCTTCTCGATACGGCGATTCCTCCCAAAGGGAGAGGATGACCCGTGGTCTCCTCCCACCACTCCCCCAAGTCGATCAGGCGACGCAGACCGAACGAGCCGAAGGTGAAACGACCTTCGTGGATGATCACCCCGGCATCGACCTCCCCGGCCGCGACGGCCGGCATGATGTGGTCGAACGGCATGACGATCGGCTGTCGCAGGCCCCGAGCGAACAGCCCGACCAGCAGCGCAGCGGTGGTCAACTCCCCGGGGACCGCCACCCGAGCTCTACCGAGTCCGTCTTCCAGTTCGGCCAACCGCGTGAGGGAAGCGACCGGACGCAGCCACGAGTCCTTTCTGGCCACCACCAGCGGCCCGCAACCTCTGCCCAGCGCCCCCCCGGAGTGCAGTAGGGCATATGCGTCGCGGATGTGTGCGAACGCGTGGAACGATACCTTGACGACGTCCGCTTCCTGGTCCCGGGCCAACCGGTTGAGCGTGTCGATGTCTTCGAGCCGCTCCACGACCGGGGGCGCTGCTGGTATCAGTCCACGCACCCAAGCGTTGAAGATGAACGTATCGTTGGGGCAGGGCGAATAGGCCAACCGGAGAGGACGTCCACCGCCCGACGGGTCGCCCCGCTCCCGGTCGTTCTTGCTCATCTCTCAGGGAGCAACCGGTCGATGTCGCAACACACCGCGGAAGCAGCCGCTGCCGCCACCTCTATGGCGCGTTCCACCTGCCAAGCATCCCGATCGCGGTCGACGATCAGGTTGCTCACCCCTCTGATCTCCAGAAAGGGCACGCCGTAGAGGGCGCAGATGTGGGCGGCGGCCGCTCCCTCCATCGACTCGGCCACCGGTGCCCACCGCCGGGCGATCTCCTCGCCCTCCTTTCGGGTGCCCGTCACCCGGGAGGATGTCGCGAACGGTCCCGTCACCACCGAGGGTCGGCCCCGAGAGCCATCACACCCTGTCGCAACGACTATCTCAGCCGCCGCCTCGACCAGCCTCGGGTCGAGCGTGAACCGGTTCCCCGACTCCCGACCGCCGATCTCGGCGATGGGCAGGCCCAGGTCTTGCGCCGAGAGCCATCCCTCGGGACCCGCGCACCCCGTATCGACATAGATCTCCTCCGTGGCGAGCACGACGTCTCCCACCTCCGCCCGCCAAGCCCCGTCCGTGGCCGGGAAAGCCCCGGCGATCCCGGTCTGCAGCACGAGCCGTGGCGCCGGCACCATCTCCTGGAGCAGACAGGTGAGGATATGGGCGGTATTGGTCTTGTCACACCCGCCGACGGCTACCAGGACCTGCAGACCAGGGGGGTCGAGCAGACCGGCGGTCACCGTCTTGGTGGCCACGACGTTCCTGCGCGGACGTTCCAGTCCGTGCGTGAGCGGCGCCGCCTCCACCTCGGTGGCGGCAAGCAGTACCACAGAACACCCGGCCACCGCCGCTCGAGCCTCAGGGTCCACTAGGCGCCTTCCAGCAGCAGGAGGTCGGGGTCTTCCAGGTAGCCGATCACCAGGTTGAGGAAGCGTACGGCTTCCGCCCCGTCGATCAGTTGGTGGTCGATGGTGAGGGAGAGCGGCAGCAAGAGCCGGGTGACGACCTTGCCGTCTCGGACCACCGGGAGCTCGCGCACCCGCCCCATGCCGAGGATGGCCACCTCGGGATAGTTGATGACAGGCGTCGCGAACGTGCCTCCGACCGCCCCGTAATTGCTGATGGTGAAGGTCCCGCCGTGAAGCTCGCTGAGTTCGAGCCTGCGCTCGTCGGCCCGGTCGACCAGGTCGATGATCTCCTCCGCGATGACGAAGATGCTCTTCTCGTCGGCATTCTTGATATTGGGAACGACCAGGCCGTTCTTGGTATCGATGGCGATCCCGATGTTGTAGTAGTGTTTGAGGACGAACTCGTCGCCGGATTCCTCCAGCACGGCGTTGAGTCGGGGGAAGCGCTCCAGAGCGGCGGTGCACGCCTTGATCACGAAGGCCAGATACGTGAGACGGACCCCTCGTTCGGCCGCAATCGTACGCTCCTTCTCCCGGATCCGCCGAAGGATGGTGACGTCGGCCTCGTCCATCGTGGTGACCTGAGCCTGCTTGGCCACCGACTCGGCCATGCGTTTCGCCATCGTCCTTCGCACACCCCTGAACGCGACCCGCTCGGTCCACCCGTGAGCGTCTTCCACTATGGTGCCACCCATCAGGGGACGGAGCGAGACGGCGCCGGGCGGCGCAGTCCCGCCGACGGGCGCTCCCGTCTCGGCGACCGCGGGAGGGGCGGTCCGCTCAGCTGCGAGAGGCGCCGGCGCGGCCGGCGGTGCCACCCCATAAGCGGCGGTTTCAGCCACGTCTTCCACGTCCTGCTTCAGGATACGACCTTCGGGACCCGTGCCCCGGATCGTGGTCAGATCGACCCCGAGCTCCTTCGCCAACGCCCTCACGGAAGGCATGGCCAGCACCCCGACCTCGCCGGCCTCGGAGGTCTCGGCCACAGCCGTCGGAGCCGTCGAGATCGGGGTGGTCGAGACCGGCTCCTCCTCCGGGGCTTCTTCGAGCCGCCCGACTACGGACCCGGTGTACGGCACCTCCTCGGCCGGCGGGGCAGGCGCCGGAGTAGCAGCCGGGCCAGCCGGTGGGGCAGGTACTGCCCCACCGGACGTCTCGTCGATGGTCACGACGACGTCTCCAACATTGACGATGTCGCCCTCGGCCGCGTGCAGACCGGCGATGCGACCGGCGCGCGGGGAAGGCAGCTCGACGACGGCTTTGTCGGTCTCGAACTCCGCGAGGGTCTGGTCCTCCGTGACCACGTCGCCTTGCTTCACCTTCCAGGCAAGGAGTTCCCCTTCGGTCACACCTTCACCGATGTCCGGAAATCTGAACTCGAAGGCCATGGCGCGCCCCTTACTGGTCGATCTTGTCGGCCTCGACGTGCCGGGCCACGTTCCCGGCGCGCAGCTTCCTGATCTCGGTCCGCAAGTCCTCGCCGCTTATGAACTCGGCGTCGGCCGCCCGCTCGTAGTGGACCATCTCCTCCAGATGACGCATCAGCTTCGCCGACGGCCCCTCTTCCATCGCGCTGTACCCGACGAGGAAGAGGTCGTACACGTAGATATAGTCGGGAAGGTTGAGTAGATCCTTCACCAGACCCTGCACCTTGGGATACTTGACGGCCGATACCGGCTGTGCGGCTAGACCCAGCGCGTGCGCGGCCAGCCACATATACATGAAGGCGTTGGAAAGCGACGACTCGAAGATCGAGTCACCCTTCTGCTTGCTGTACCGAGCCGCCATCGGCAGGCCGGTCCGCCTTCGCACGTCACCCATGACCAAGATGTTCACCGGAGCGAGCGGGCAGTCCCAACGCCCGTGGGTCTCCATCGTCCAAGGTGAGCCCTGCCAGGCCTCCCGCGTCGCCTCCAGCGCGAAGAAATCGCTGTTCTTGTAGTCGTCGACGATCGTCTTGATGCTGATGCGAAGCTCCGGGTCCTTCACTACCAGCAGTTCCACCGGCTGCATGTTGAAACCGGTGGGTGCCCAGCGAGCAGCCTCGAGCAGCTTGCCCACCATCTCGTCCGGTATCGGGTCGGGTTTGATCGCTCGGAGCGTCCGACGCCCCTTGATCAGTTCCAGGAACTGCTCATAATCCACGATGGACTCCTTTGCTAGAACCGCAGGGACGCCTTGACGGCCTCCACCACGGCGTTTGCGTCGGGCTGATAGTGATCCTCGAGCTTGGCCAGCGGGGGTATCGTATCGAATCCGGTCACCCGCAGCACGGGCGACTTGAGATGCAGCACGGCCCTCTCCATCAGTTGGGCCGATATCTCCGCGCCGAAGCCGCAGGTGCGGGGCGCCTCGTGGACCACGACGGCGCGGCCGGTCTTGACGACACTGGCGGTAACGGTCTCGAAGTCGAAAGGAGAGAGACTGCGCACGTCTATGACCTCGACGTCGGCTGTTCCTTCGGAATCCAACTGCTGAGCAGCCTCCTTCACCGTCCTCACCTGGGCCCCCCAAGCCAGCACCGTCACGTCCCTCCCTTCCCGCACCACCCGGGCTTTGCCCAGGGGAAGGGTGTACACCTCTTCGGGCACGTCGGTCTTGATCGCTCGATACACCCGAGCGGGTTCGAAGAAGACCACCGGGTCCGGATCGCGCACGGCCGCGGCCAACAGCCCCTTCGCTTCGTACGGATCGGCAGGGACCACCACCTTGAGCCCCGGCACGTGGGCGAACAGAGCCTCCATGCTCTCCGAGTGGTGCTCGAGAGCGCGGATCCCTCCACCGTAGGGCATCCTCACCGTGAGCGGACACGTGAACTCCCCCCTGCTCCGGGTCCGCATCCGCGCGGCATGGGATACCAACTGGTCGTACGCGGGATAGACGAATCCCGAGAACTGGATCTCAGCGACCGGCCGATAGCCGGCGATCGCCATGCCGATAGCCATCCCCACGATGCCGGACTCCGCCAACGGAGTATCGATGACCCTTTCCGGTCCGAACCGATCGATCAAGCCCTCGGTCACACGAAACACTCCCCCGTTGCGGCCCACGTCCTCGCCCAACACGATCACGTCGGGATCGAGCTCCATCTCCTGTCGAAGGGCCTGGTCGACTGCCTCCACCACGTTCAAACGGGCCACGCTCATCCCCTCCCCGCCAGGCGACTCACGGACTCCGCCTTCTGTTCGGCGAGCGCGGGGGTGATCTCAGCGTAGACATGGGCAAAGATCTCTTCCATCCCAGGCGGCGGGATCGCCTCGAAATCGGCCACCGCCAAGGCAACGCGCTCATCGGCGTCGACCCGCATCTGCGTCTCCTTCTCCTCGTCCAGGAGCCCCGCTTGCTTCATGTAGAGAGCGAGTCGCTCGATGGGATCGCGTTCGCGCCACTCCTGGACTTCCTCCTCCGACCTGTAGCGACGGGCGTCGTCGGAGGTCGTGTGGTCCGTCACGCGGTAGGTGTGAGCCTCGATGAGGGTGGGGCCTCCGCCGGAACGCGCCCGCTCGAGAGCCTCGGCGACCACCCGGTAGACGGCGAACACGTCGTTGCCGTCGACCTGGACGCCCGGCATACCGTACGCGACCGCCTTTTGGGCCACCGTCGCCGCCGCCGTCTGTCTCCCGTAGGGCAGTGAGATGGCGTACTGGTTGTTCTGACACAAGAACACGACCGGGACCTCGAAGACCGCGGCCATGTTCATGGCCTCGTTGAAATCGCCCTCGGAGGTCGCGCCTTCGCCGAAGATCGTGAGTACGGCGACCCTCTCGCCCTTCTGCTTCATCGCCCAGGCGATCCCGACAGCGTGAAGCATGTGAGTGCCGACCGGGATGGAAATGGGCAGGGTGCGCAGAGAGGCGGGAAACGCCGCCCCCCGTTCGTCGCCGCCCCAGTACTGCAGGAGTTGTGACATGCCCAGGCCGCGCAGGAGAAGGGCCCCGGTCTCCCGGAAAGCCGGCACCAGCCAATCGTCGGGACGGAGGGCGAAAGCAGCCCCCATGTGAGCCCCCTCTTGGCCCGTAACCCGTGGGAACGTCCCCAGCCGCCCCTGTCTCTGGAGCTTGAACATGCGATCGTCGAACTGCCGGGTCAACACCATGTGACCGTAGAGTCCCGTTATCTGCTCCGCCGAAAGTCCCGGCATCAGCGCTTCGTCGACCGTCCCGTCCGTTCTCAGGACTTCCACTCGTTCGATCGTGTACGAGGCAAGGGTGGTGACCGGCACGACCTACTCCTTTCGCGACGCGGGATGCGCCTCGGCTACGTTCAAGACAGCGGCCCCTCGGATATCGCCCCCACGCAAGCGGCCGAGCGCCTCCTCGGCTTCTTCCAGCGCGAACAGCTCGACCTCGGTACGGACCGGCACTTCCGGGGCGAGGGCCAAGAACTCGGCGCCGTCGCGGCGAGTGAGATTGGCCACGGATCTGATGGTCCTCTCCCCCCACAGTATCTCGTAGGGGAACGAGGGGATGTCGCTCATATGGATCCCGCCGCACACGACCACTCCGCCCTTGGCCACCGCCCGCAGAGCGAGCGGCACCAGTTCCCCGGCAGGGGCGAACACGATGGCGGCGTCGAGTTCCTCGGGAGCGGGATTCTCGGTGTCGCCCGCCCATTCCGCGCCCATCTCCCGGGCGAACTCCTGTGCACTCGCGTCACCCGGCCGGGTGAAGGCGAACACCCGCCTGCCTTGATAACGCGCCACCTGCGTGACGATGTGGGCAGCCGAGCCGAACCCATAGATGCCCACCCGCTCAGCATCCTCGGTCATGTTGAGAGACCGATAGCCGATGAGGCCCGCGCAGAGCAGGGGCGCCGCCTGTGTGGGCGGATAGCCTGCCGGGATGGGAAAGGCGAACCGATGATCGGCGACCGCGTATTCGGCGAACCCGCCATCGATGTCGTAGCCCGTGAACTTCGCCTGATCGCACAGGTTCTCTCTCCCGCTCAGGCAGTAGCGACACCGCCCGCACGTCCACCCCAGCCAGGGGATGCCCACGAGTCCGCCTTCTACCGGGACGGAGACCTCCTCTCCCCTCGCGATGACCGTCCCGACGATCTGGTGTCCGGGGATCAGGGGCAGCTTGGGGTGCTGGAGCTCTCCATCGACGACGTGTAGATCGGTGCGACAGACCCCACACGTGTGCACCCGAACCAGGACTTGCCCGGGCCCGGGTTCGGGCACCGGCACAGTCGCCGCCCTCAGTGGACGGCCCACCGACTCGAACAGCATGGCCCGCATCAGTCCCGGCACCTGGGGTCTCCTCCCGGTCGCGCTCCGTCTCGCCTCTACAGGTCGATGACTTCGTTCTTCTCCGGCACTACCACAGTGAAACCCAACTGCTCCTCGAGAAGCTTCTCCAGAGTCAGAGCAGCGTTCAACTCCCCGTGGGTCAAGATGGTGAGACGCGGCGGTTCGAAGTGAGACGCCCAATCGAGCAACTGCGCTTGATCCGCGTGAGCTGAGAGTCCAGTGATCTCGTGGACATGAGCCTTGACCGCGATCTCCTCTCCGAAGATCCGCACCCGCTTCTCGCCCTCGAGGAGCCGGCGGCCCAACGTGTGCTGCGCCTGGAAGCCGACTATGACGATGTGGGCTTCGGGCCGCCACAGGTTGTGCTTGAGATGATGTCTGATCCGCCCGGCCTCGGCCATGCCGCTCGCGGAGATGATTACGATCCCCCGTTTTTCGTTGAGCGCCCGAGATTCGTCGGCGCTCCCAGTGTAGTGCAGCATCGGGTAGTTGAAGATGCCGCCGGGCTCCCGCACGATCTCCCAGGCTTCCTCGTCGAACACCTCCTTGTGCCGGCGAAAGACCTCGGTCGCCCGCGACGCCAGGGGGCTGTCCACGTAGACCGGCATCTCCAGTCCGCGCTCGTCCATTATCTGCCGGAGGAAGTAGATGAGCTCCTGAGTCCGGCCCACGGCGAAGGCGGGGATGATCACATTGCCCCCCGTGCGCTTGGCGTCTTCCAGTATGGCCGCGAGCCCGTCGATCGGCTCGCCGTTGCGGACGTGACGACGGTCGCCATAGGTCGATTCCATGACCAGATAGTCGGTCTGCTCGATGATCACGGGGTCGCGCACGATGGGCTGGTCGGGCTGACCGACGTCCCCACTGAAGAGCACCTTGATCTTCTCGCCCTGATGCTCCAACCGGAGTTCGAGAAAGGCGGAGCCGAGGATGTGTCCCGCGTCGTGGAAGACCACGGTCACCTCAGGCGTCAGAGTCCTCGGGCTGCCGTAGGCCACCGGCTTGAGCTGTCCGATGGTCCGCCGAGCGTCGTCCTGGTCGTAGAGCGGTGCGGCCTCGCGCCGCCCGGCGCGCCGGGCCTTGCGGGCCCGCCACTCGGCCTCGCTCTCTTGGATGTAGGCGGAATCGAGCAGCATTATCTCCGCCAGGTCGCATGTCGGTGGGGTCGCATATATCGGGCCCGTGTAGCCCTCCTTGACCAGTCGCGGCAATCGACCCGAGTGGTCGATGTGAGCATGAGTGAGGAGGACGAAGTCCAGCTTCTTCGGGTCGAAGGGAAAGCGGGCGAAATTCTGACGCTCCTCCTTCCCTCCCCCCTGGTGCATCCCGCAATCAACGAGGAACCGGGTGGCTCCCACCTCGATCACGTAGCAGGAACCAGTGACTTCGCGAGCGGCTCCACATACCTGCAGGAACATGTGTCCTCCTCGTACCGGCGGCTCCAAGTGGGCGGTTCGATGTGCTTTCCGCCAGCACATACTCTCTCATACCGAGCCGGCAGTCCAACCAAACCGGTGTGTTATCCTACGGTGTGTATGCGCTCACCCCCCATAACCCCCGTGGGGGTGGGAATATATCCGTCAGAGAAAGCGAGCAAGCGGAGGAAATGGTGGCCAACGAATCACTTGACGAGAAGATCTTCGACGTCCCGGCTGAGTTCCAGAAGACCGCCTGGATCTCCAGTATGGAGCAGTACCAGGATATGTATCGGCGCTCTATCGAAGACGCCGACGCTTTCTGGGCCGAACAGGCGGAGAAGAGACTGCACTGGTTCAAGAAATGGGACTCCGTGCAGAATCACGATTTCGGTAACGGCAAGATCCGCTGGTTCGAGGGTGGCAAGCTCAATGTAGCTTACAACTGCCTCGACCGGTATCTGGATACCCCGGTGGCCGACAAAGTCGCGTACTACTTCGAAGGCGACTCCCCCGAATCCACCCGCACGATCACCTTCCGCAGCCTCTGGGAAGAGGTCACCAAGTTCGCCAACGTCCTCAAGAAGAAGGGCGTCAAGAAGGGTGACCGGGTAGTCATCTACCTGCCGATGATCCCCGAACTCCCCGTAGCCATGCTGGCCTGCGCCCGCATCGGCGCCATCCATTGCGTGGTCTTCGGAGGTTTCTCCTCCGACTCGCTGCGTGACCGCGTGGTCGACGCCGGCGCCACCCTCCTGATCACCGCCGACACCGGCCTCCGTGGCGGCAAGCAAGTTCCGCTCAAAGCGGCCGCCGATGCCGCCCTCACCGAGTGCCCGGCCGTCACGCAGATGATCGTAGTCAAGCACACCGGCTCCGAGAACATCGAGTGGACCGAAGGCCGCGATTCCTGGTATCACGAGGAACTCGCCGCCGCCGACATCACCACCGACTGCCCCTGCGAAGAGATGGACGCCGAAGATCCGCTGTTCATCCTCTACACTTCCGGCTCCACGGGCAAACCCAAGGGTGTCATGCACACCACGGGGGGCTACCTCCTCTACGCGGGCTTGACCCAGGAACTGATCTTCGACTACCACCCCGAGCAGGTCTACTGGTGCACGGCCGACATCGGCTGGGTCACGGGTCATACCTACATCGTGTACGGCCCGCTGGTGAACGGCGCCACCGGCATCCTCTTCGAGGGCGTACCGAGCTATCCCACTCCGGATCGTTTCTGGTCGGTCGTCGAGAAATACAAGGTCAATATCTTCTATACCGCCCCCACCGCGCTCCGGGCCATCGCCCGCGAAGGCGACGACTGGGTCAAGAAGCACGACCTCTCCTCCCTCCGCGTCCTGGGTACGGTGGGCGAGCCCATCAACCCGGAAGTCTGGCTCTGGTACCACGACCTCATCGGCGGCGGCCGCTGCCCGATCGTCGACACCTGGTGGCAGACCGAGACCGGCGGCATCCTCATCACCCCGCTCCCGGGCGCTATGAAGATCAAGCCGGGTTCAGCCACCCTCCCGTTCTTCGGTGTCGAGCCCACGCTCGTCGATGAAGACGGCGTCGAGATCCAGGGTCCCGGCGTGGGCAACCTGTGCATGAAGCGCCCCTGGCCCGGCATGATGCGCGGCGTCTACGGCGATGCTGCCCGGTTCAAAGAGACCTACTTCGTCCAGTATCCCGGCTTGTACTTCACCGGCGACGGCTGCCGACGCGATGAAGACGGCTATCACTGGATCACCGGCCGCGTGGACGATGTCATCAACGTCTCCGGACACCGCATGGGTACCGCCGAAGTCGAGTCGGCCCTCGTGAGCCACGACAGCGTGGCCGAAGCCGCCGTCGTGGGTATGCCCCACCCGATCAAGGGCCAGGGCATCTATGCCTACGTCACGCTGAACGCCGGCGTCGAGCCCTCCGACGACCTCAAGAAGGCGCTCGTCAAGCACGTGCGGGCGGAGATCGGCCCGATCGCCACTCCTGACGTCATCCAGTGGGCCCACGGCCTGCCGAAGACCCGGAGCGGAAAGATCATGCGCCGTATCCTCAAGAAGATCGCCGCGAACGAGATCGGAGACCTGGGCGATACCTCGACCCTGGCCGATCCCAGCGTGGTCGACGACCTGGTGGAAAACCGCCAGCAGTAGTCCCTCTCGCATACTGTGAGAGCACAACGGGGCGGCCGCAAGGCCGCCCCGTTTCTTCGGCGTCACGCTGGCGGGCTCGCGTCAGCCGCCCGCCGGGGAATGTCTACTTGACGACCAGGTTGACCAACCGGCCCGGCACGACCACCTCTTTCACGAGGGTCTTGCCTTCGAGGTACTTGGCCACTCCCGGCAACGCCTTCGCCGCCAGCAGGACTTCCTCGGCCGGCGCGTCTTTGCTCACTTCCACTCGATCCCGCACCTTGCCGTTCACCTGCACGGCCAGCTCGACCGTCTCCCCACTCAAGAAGCGGGCATCCGCTTCGGGCCAGGCCACGTCCCAGACCGACTCGTGACCCAGCATCTCCCACAACTCCGCCCCCATGTGCGGAGCGAAGGGCTCCAGGAGACGCACCATGATCTCCAGCGCGTACCCGAGAGCCGCGCGACCCCTGGCGGTCGCCCGCATCCCGGCGGCCCGAGCGCTACCGATCTCGTTGTTGAGTTCCATGATGGCCGAAAGCGCCGTGTTGAAATGGAAGCGCTGTCCGATGTCCACGGTGGCCTTCTGCACCACCTGGTTCGCCTTGACCAGGAGGGCCCTCTCCGCCGGCGTCACGGTGGCGGCGTCGAACTCCCACGCCGTCGGTCCGGAGGAGGCCGCCACATCGGCGAACACCCCTTCGTCGAGAGCGTCCGTCACCTGCCGCCAGACCCGGCCCAAGAAACGGTACACCCCTTCGATCCCTTGATCGTTCCATTCCCCGTCGCTCTCGCCCGGACCCATGAAGAGGATGTAGCTCCGAAGCGAGTCGGCGCCATACTTGGCCACGTGCTCGTCAGGGTTGACCACGTTGCCCTTGCTCTTCGACATCTTGGCGCCCTTGTAGTAGATCATCCCCTGGGTGAACAAGTTCTTGAACGGTTCCTCGAAACCCACCAGACCCAGGTCGTAGAGCACCTTCGTGAAGAAACGCGAGTACATCAGATGGAGGATGGCATGCTCCACCCCGCCGATGTACTGATCGACCGGCAGCCAATAGTCGACCGCCTCGCGGTCGAAGGCCACGTCGTCCCGCCAGGGCGAAGCATAACGGAGGTAATACCAGGAGGAGTCGACGAAGGTATCCATGGTGTCGCTCTCCCGCCGAGCCGGTCCGCCACATCCGGGACAGGTGGCGTTGACCCAGTCTTCGGCCGCCGCCAGCGGTGAACGGCCCTTGGGCGCGTAGTCGGTGATATCGGGCAGCAGTACCGGGAGTTGCTCGTCGGGCACCGCCACCTCGCCGCAGGCCTCGCAATACACGATCGGGATCGGCGCCCCCCAGTAGCGCTGACGCGATACCAACCAGTCACGCAGCTTGTAGTTCACGGCGAAGTCGGCCCTGCCTTGTGTCTTGAGCCACTCGGTGACCTCGACGATACCCTCGGCCTTCGCCAGTCCGTCGAACCGTCCGCTGTTCACCAGCGCCCCGTCACCCGGGTATGCCCGCAGCAATCGCCCGTCTTCGTCCTTGTACTCGGCGGGACTCTCGATGACCTCGATCACCTCGAGCCCGTACTTCTTCGCGAAGGCGAAGTCGCGCTCGTCGTGCCCGGGGACGGCCATGATGGCCCCGGTCCCGTAGTCCATGAGGACGTAGTCGGCCACGTAGATGGGGATAGGCGCGCCGGTCACCGGGTTGATCGCATGGCGGCCGGTGAACACCCCGGTCTTCTCCTTCTCCACGCTCGCCCGTTCGATGGCGGACGTCCCCATGGCCTTGGCCACGTAGCGCATGACCTCCTTCTCCCGGGGGGTATCCCGCACCAAGTCTTCCACCAGTGGGTGCTCCGGCGCCAGGATGAAGAACGTCGCCCCGAACAGCGTGTCGGGCCGGGTGGTGAAGACGGTCACCTCCGCGCCAAGCTCGGCGCCGGGCTCCGCTCCGGCGCCCTCCTCGTCCGGCGCCGGAGCGATCGTGAAGACCACGTCGGCGCCCGTCGACTTGCCGATCCAATTGCGTTGCATCGTCACTACCCGTTCGGGCCACGAATCCAGCTTGGCGAAGTCCTCGAGGAGACGCTCAGCGTAGTCGGTGATGCGGAAGAACCACTGCGTCAACTTCTTTGCCTCGACCAGGCTGTCGCAGCGTTCGCACGAGCCCTCGATGACCTGCTCGTTGGCGAGCACGGTCTGGCACGACGGGCACCAGTTGACCGGAGCCTCTTTCTTGTAGGCCAGCCCTTTTCTGTAGAGCTGCAGGAACAGCCACTGGGTCCACTTGTAGTATTCGGGCCGGCAGGTGGCCACCTCCCGGCTCCAGTCGATCGACACGCCCAGGCGGCGGAGTTGCCGGTTGATGGTGGCGATCGCCTCTTCTGTGAACGTTCCGGGGGGCTCCCCGGTCTTGATGGCCATGTTCTCGGAGTTGAGACCGAAGGCGTCGTAGCCCATCGGGTGCAGCACCCGCCGACCCTGATGGCGCCGGAACCGGGCGATCACGTCGCCCATGGTATAGTTCTTGACGTGCCCCATGTGCGCGCTGCCCGAGGGATAGGGGAACATCTCGAGGACGTAGGCGGCGTCGTCTCCCTTGCCTGCGGAGCCAGCGGGCGGGTTGGGGACTATGAACGTCTCCTGTTGCTCCCAGACCGCCTGCCACTTGGTCTCGATCTGCTCGGGATCGTACGTACGCGCCATCCGCTGTCCTCTAATCGCTCGGGGATCCGACCCGTCCATTATTCCAGCCTGTCGGCCGCGCGCCAAATCCCCCGAGGGCGCCGCCCCACGCGGCTCACCGCGCTCATCGGCGGACTCGACGACGTACGAACGATCACCCTCGGCTACGGCGCCTGGCCGCTCCCGCCCCTCATCTGGGCCAGGTCCCGAGCCAGGTCCTTGATCTCGTCGCGGAGCTTGGCAGCATACTCGAAGCGCAACTCCTCCGCTGCCGCGAACATCTCTTCCTCCAGCGTGGCCATGAGTCTCTCCAGCTCTTCGGCCGACATGTCCTCGCCTCGGGCCGTCTTGCGGCGCTCCTTGTAGGGGACGCTACCGCTGATGCCCAATAGCTCGGCGATGTCTGACACGCCCTTGACGATCGTCCGAGGCTCGATGCCGTGAGCCTCGTTGAAGGCCAACTGGGTCGCCCGGCGCCGGTCGGTCTCCGAGACGGCCCTGTCCATGGCTGCCGTCCGCTTGTCGGCGTACATTATGACCTTGCCGTCGACGTTCCGGGCAGCCCGGCCGATGGTCTGGATCAGAGCGGTCTCGCCTCGAAGGAAGCCCTCTTTGTCGGCGTCGAGGATGGCGACCAGCGTCACCTCCGGCAGGTCGAGGCCTTCGCGGAGGAGGTTGATCCCCACCAAGACATCCACCTCACCCAAGCGCAACTCCCGCACCGTGCGGATGCGCTCCAGCGTGTCGACCTCGGAATGCAGGTAGCGCACGCGGAAGCCCATCTCGAGCAAATAGTCGGTGAGGTCCTCGGCCATCTTCTTGGTAAGGGTGGTAACCAAGGTGCGTTGGCTCTTGTCGACGCGGGCGCGGATCTCGTTCATGAGATCGTCGATCTGGTGCTTGGTGGACCGGATTTCGACCACCGGGTCGACCAGACCGGTGGGGCGCACCAATTGCTCCACCACTTGGGCGGAGACCGACGTCTCCCATTCCCCCGGGGTGGCCGACACGAACACCACTTGGGGCACCCGTTCCATGAACTCGTCGAAGCGCAGGGGCCGGTTGTCGAGGGCCGAGGGCAGGCGGAAGCCGTGGTCGACCAGCATTGTCTTGCGACTACGGTCGCCCTCATACATCGCGTGGAGTTGCGGCACGGTCATGTGCGACTCGTCGATGAAGACGAGAAAATCCTCGGGAAAGAAATCGAGAAGGGTGTAGGGAGGTTCTCCCGGCTTGCGGCCCGCAAGGATGCGCGAGTAGTTCTCGATACCGTTGCAGTAGCCCAACTCCCGGAGCATCTCCATGTCGTACTGGGTGCGTTGACGCAGCCGGAAGGCCTCCAATTGCTTGCCCTGAGCCTCCAACTCCGCCACCCGGACCTCCAACTCGGCCGCGATCTCTCCCAGCGAGCGCTCGATGGCGTCGTCCGACGTGACGAAATGAGTGGCGGGATACACGGCCACCGCCGGGAGCCGACCAACGATCTCCTGAGTCACCGGATCCACCTTCACGATCTCCTCCACGCCATCGCCCCAGAGGCTGACCCGCAGAGCGTGGTCCTCGTAGGCAGGCCAGACCTCGAAGCTGTCGCCGCGCACGCGGAACTTGCCCCGAGCAAAGCCGATGTCGTTGCGTTCGTAATGGATCTTGACCAACTTGGCGAACACCTCGTCCCGGCTCACCTCCTCGCCCTCTTTGAGGAGGACCACCTGCCCCAGATACTCCTGGGGCGAACCGAGTCCGTAGATGCACGAGACCGACGCGACGATGATCACATCCCGGCGCATGAGCAGGCTGGACGTGGCCGCGTGCCGGAGTCGGTCGATCTCCTGATTGATGGAGGAGTCTTTCTCGATGTAGGTATCCGAAGCCGGAAGATAAGCCTCGGGTTGATAGTAGTCGTAGTACGAGACGAAGTACTCCACCGCGTTCTCAGGGAGGAACTCGCGGAACTCGTTGCAGAGTTGAGCGGCCAGGGTCTTGTTGGGGGCCATGATCAACGCCGGCCGGCCTGCTCGGGCGATGATGTTGGCCATGGTGAAGGTCTTGCCCGACCCGGTCACGCCCAACAAGGTCTGGAAGCGATCGCCTCGCTCCACGCCTTCCACCAACCTGGCGACGGCCTCAGGCTGGTCGCCCTTGAGCTCGTAGTCGGCCCGAAGCTGGAAGGCGTTCCCCGAGCCTGGCTGTGACCGATCAGCCACAGCTTCTAGGCCTCCCGCCCGTCGAACAGCCCGGGGTGTATCCGAGTGTACAGCTCCCAGTAGTGCTCCACCTTCTCGACGAACCCGCGAGTCTCAGGATACGGGATGTCCGTCAGTTCGAGGGAATCCTTGCCCGCGCTCTCGAGCCACTCGGCGACTGCGCCCTGCCCGGCGTTGTACGCGGCGAGAGCGACACGAGCGTCGTCGACGAAGCGACCGAAGAGAAAGGCGAGATAGCACGCCCCGAGTTCCAGGTTGTCGGCCGGGTCGGTCAACTCGGGCTGGGCGCCGCCTTGCCAGCTATCGAGACGGACGATCCACTCGGCGGTGCCCGGCATCAACTGCATGAGACCCACGGCTCCGGCGCTGGAGACCGCGCGGGGGTCATACCCACTCTCGGTCTGCACCACCGCGGCCACGAGGTACGGATCGAGGTCGTAGCTCTCAGCGACCCGGTATATGTCGCTCTGATAGTGGATCGGGTACAGCTTCGCCGAGACACCGGGGACCACGGTCCGCCCCGTGACGACCCAGGCCACGACCCCCGCGAGCGCCGCCACCACCACTACCAGTACCGCGAGTCGTATGAGTCCACGCCTGCGCCGCGACCACCGCGGACTCATGGACCATCCTCGAGCAGGCTCCGGGCGGCCGAGTACGCGCTCTCGACGAACTCCCGCAAGTGCTCCACGTCCCCGTCGTTGTGGTACACGAGGTCACTACCGGCCGCCCGTCGGTCGCCGGAGGCCTGAAGTCCCTCCAGTTCCGTGAACATGTCCTCGCCGAAACGATGGATCGAACGGCAACGACGGGTCGCGTCGCTCGCTTCGATCGACACCACAAGATCGAAAAGGTCCTGGAGCCCTGACTCGAAGAGAAGCGGGACCTCGCATACGACTACGGACCCCGCCGGAGCGCTCTCGATCCGCCTCCGGAGTTCGTCGGCGACGAGAGGGTGGGTCAAGCGTTCCAACCACCGAAGCTCTTCCGGCCGACCTTTCACGGCCTGGGCGACACGCCCGCGATCGACCTCCCCCAGCGCGTCGATGACCCCAGGTCCGAACCGAGTACCGAGGGCCGCTCTCACGTCCGCGTCTCGATATAGATCGTGCACCACGTGGTCCGCCGAGAGAGTGATGGCTCCGACCGATCCGAACAGCGACAAGGCAGTGCTCTTGCCGGCGCCGATACCACCAGTGAGTCCAACGGCCACGACCGCGCGTCGTCTCCCGCCCGGGTCGAGCCCGCGCTGAGCCCGCGCCACACGCTCACCCCCACTCTCGACGTCCGGTGGACCTGAAGACTGCCCCTCGGCCATCAACCCTCCGAAAAAACAGGGAGCGCCCTCAGGCGCTCCCATGTGTCCCACAGTATCGTCGAGCCCCTCGTCAGGCTTCTTCGTCTGCCTCTTCGTCTACCTCTTCAGCCGCTACTTCACCGGCTTCCGCCGACTCCTCGGCTTCTTCAGCGGCATCAGCGGCATCAGCGACATCGTCAGGCTCCGCATCTACTTCAGGCTCGGCGACGTCCTCCGTCGCCTCTTCTTCCGGGGCGGCCTCAGGCGCGGCCTCGTTGGTCTCGTCGGTCTCGTCGGTCTCGACGGCCTCGGTACCTTCGGCTTCTTCGTATTCCTCGCCCTCGTACTCTTCGCCCTCTTCGCCCTCTTCGGTCAGGGCGTCCTCGTGGATGCGGTACTCAGGCTCCAGCCGCTTCAAGCTGAGCGAGAGACGACGACGCTCAGGGTCGATCTCGATGATCTTGACGTTGACCTCTTGCCCCGGCCGGACGATCTCGGAAGGATCTTCCACATGGTGCTGGGCGAGTTCGGAGATGTGGATGAGACCCTCCACCCCTTCTTCGATCTCGACGAAAGCGCCGAAAGACACGAGTTTGGTGACCTTGCCGTGCACGATCTCGTTCACCTGGCGATTCTCGAAGACCTGCTGCCAGGGATCCTTCTGGGTCTGCTTCAGGCCGAGAGAGATCCGCTGCCGATCGCGGTCGATGTCGAGCACCCTGACCTCGACCTTCTGGCCGATGGTCAAGACTTCCGACGGGTGATTCACGTGACTCCACGACAGTTCGGAGATGTGGATGAGCCCGTCGATGCCTTCCAGATCGACGAACGCGCCGAAGTCCACGATATTGGAGATGACGCCCGTCACCAGGTCGCCCACGTTCATCCGGTCGAGGATCTGCTCGCGCACCCCGCGGCGCTCCTCCTCCAGCACGGCGCGCCGGCTGAGGACCACGTTGTTGCGGAAGCGATTGAGCTCGATGACCCGGCATTCCAAGGACTGGCCTAGGAACTCGTCCAGATCGGCCACCCTACGGATATCGACCAACGAGGCAGGCAGGAAACCGCGCACCCCCAAGTCGAGGATGAGACCACCCTTGACCACTTCGATCACGTTACCCGAGACGGGAGTGCCTTCTTCCGCCGCCTTCTCGATGCGCTGCCAAGCTCTCTCGAACCGCGCCCGCTTCCGGGACAGGATGAGTCGGCCGTCGGCGTCTTCTTTCGTGAGCACGAGGGCGTCGATGACGTCGCCCACGGTCACTTCTTCTGCAGGATCCACCGACTTTCTGATCGATAGCTCGTTGGCGGGGACGACACCCTCGCTCTTATAGCCGATATCGACCAGGACCTCGTCCTTGTCGACCCGCACCACAGTTCCGGTGACGATATCCCCTTCTTCGAAGCTCATGATCGTGGCGTCGTAGTTGGGAACCATCTTCCCGTCGACCTCGATCATGAGGTCCTGTCCACCCTGTAGTGTTTGAACGTTGTCGTCGGTGTGTTCGTCTGACATGTAGTTTCCGTTTCCCTTCCCAAAGGAATGCGTACGCACACCACGCCTACACGTGGCTTACTGCCCGGTAGTATACCTACGAGCCGGGGAAAGTCAAAACAGCAGAAACAAGCGGTGGAACACGGGCTCGGACTCGCCGGCGGGCCTCGTGCCCCGTCGAGGGTTCCAATGGCCGTCCGCGATCACTTCGCAGAGAGCCAGTCGGGCCCTATGCCCGCGTCCACCCCCAGCGGAGTCTCCATCGGGTAGGCAGCCACCATCTCGGCCACTACCGCCTCGCGCACAGCGGTGGCTTGGTCTTGCGGCGCCTCGAACACGAGTTCGTCGTGGACCTGCAGGACGAGGCGGGCTCGAGGGAACTCCCGCTCGAGCCTCGCGTGACAGCGGATCATGGCCACCTTGATCACGTCGGCGGCGCTTCCCTGGATGACCGAGTTGACCGCCAGCCTCTCCCCCAGCGAACGCTCCTGGAAGCTCCCCGAGGTCAGTTCGGGGATGGGCCGCCGTCGGCCGAAGACGGTCGCCACGTAGCCCTCCCGCCGCGCCGCCTCGATCGTACTTTCGATGAAGCCCTTGACCCCGGGCATCCGCTCGAAATAGCGCTGGATGTAGTCCGCCGCCTGTTCGCGGTCGATGCCCAGGTTCTGGCTGAGCCCGAAGGCGGAGATGCCGTACATGATGCCGAAATTGACCGCCTTGGCGTTCCGACGCTGGACGGCGTCCACCTCGCCCTCCACCAGACCGAAGACCTCGGCAGCGGTGCGTGTGTGGATGTCCTCCCCCAGAGCGAAAGCCTCGAGCAACGTGGTCTCGCCCGACAGATGAGCCATGATCCTCAGCTCGATTTGGGAGTAATCGGCGACGATGAACATGTTGCCGGGCTCCGCGGCGAAACATTCCCTGATCTGCGCCCCCAGGGCGGTCCGCACAGGGATGTTCTGGAGGTTGGGATCGCTCGAGGAGAGACGGCCGGTCGCGGTCACGGTCTGATGGAAGGTGGTGTGCAGACGTCCGGTGCCGGGGTCGACGGCTTGCGGAAGCGCAAGGAGGTAGGTCGACATGAGCTTCGACAGTTCGCGGTGCGCAAGCAGATGCTCCACGATCGGATGACTGCCCCGTAGGGCCTCGAGAGTCCTGGCGTCGGTGGAGTAGCCGGTCTTGGTCTTCCTCTGTCGGGGCAGGCCGAGATCTTCGAACAGCACGCGGGCAAGTTGCTGGGGAGAACCGAGGTTGAACTCCCCCTCGGCCAACTCGAAGACGACTGCTTCCAGTCCTTCGAGCTGATCCTGGACCTTTCCTGTGATCTCACCCAGGCGGTAGCAGTCCAAGAAGATGCCGGCCTCCTCCATGGCTATCAGCACTCGGGTGAGTGGCAACTCGATCTCACGAAGAAGTCGATCCATGCCCTGCTCTTCAAGAGCCCGTCCCTGCCACTCGGCCAAGGGCAGGACGGTCGCCGCCGCGGCCGCCGCCGTCAGGGTGGCCCCGGGACAGGCGGGCGGAGTGATCCCCGCCTCCAAGGCGAGGTCCTCGAGCCGGTATTCCCGACGCCCCGGGGAAAGCAGATAGGCGGCGATGTAGGTGTCGTGCGTCGCCTGCTCCACGAGATCGTGGAGCGGACGCGCCGACTTGAAGTCGTGGCACGTCAACGGGCAGCGCCCCAGATGGGGCCGGAGTGCGGCCGCGCACGAGGTTACGTCGCGGACCTCCACCAGCCGGTAGCGGTCGTAGCCGGCCATGTCCGCGTCCAGGCTCTCGATCTGAGCAAGCCACAGGGTGGGCCCGGGAGCCGCCTCGGATGACTCCACAGCCGCCGCCAGCGGGCGCGACCAATCGAGCACACCACTCCAGTCCCCGGTCTCGGCCGTGCGCACTCCTGCGGCCGGCAGACTGGCCGCCGTTCCGACCGACTCGAGCGCTGCCGGGTTCGGCACCTCCAGCAGCGGCTCCACCCGTTCCAAGAGCGACGTGAATTCCAAACGGGTGAGCAACTCGGCCATCCGCTCGCGATCCGGCCGGCGGGCCTCACTCGCCAGGTCGTCGAGCCCGACCGGCGCGTCTTTGTCGAGCAGGGCCAGCTTCTTCGAGAGCAGCGCCAGTTCGCGATGCTCCTTCACCAGTTCTCGACGCTTCGCCCCTGATATCTCGTCCGCGTGGTCGAGGACCTCTTCCAGACTCCCGAACCGGGAGAGGAGTTGAGCCGCCGTCTTCTCCCCGATCCCCGGGACGCCCGGGATGTTGTCGGAGGTGTCCCCCTTGAGCCCTATGAGGTCGGGGATGAGCCGCGGGGGCACGCCGAAGCGCTCTTCCACGGCGGCGGGGTCGTACACCTTGACCTCGGTGACCCCCCGAGTGTTCGCCATGATATTGACGCAGGGACCCGCCATCTGCAGCATGTCCCGATCCCCGGTGACGATGGTCGCCTCGCTCCCGCGGGATTCCGCCTGACGGGCGAGAGTGGCGAGGATGTCGTCGGCTTCGAACCCGGGGACGGCCATGTTGACGAACCCGAACGCCTCGCACAACTGAGTGAAGTAAGGCCACTGTTCGGAGAGGAGATCGGGCATCGGCTTCCTGTGAGCTTTGTACTCCTCGAACTCCTCGTGACGGAACGTCTTCTCTCGGGAGTCCCAAGCCACCACTACCGCCCCCGGCCGGTATTCGGAGAGGATCTTGATGGCCATGAGACAGAAGCCGTAGAGAGCGTTGGTGGGGAAACCGCCGGCGGTGGCGATGTCCTGGGGCAGGGCGAAGAAGGCCCTGTAGGCCATGTTGTTGCCGTCGAGAAGGAAGATGGGCCCGGCCGCCCCGCTCTGGTCACACGTTGTCGTCATGTCGGTCGGCCTCCCCGGCGTGGAGCGAGACCGGCGCAGCCGCCTGAAGCCTCGTGTTCCGGACTCTCAGTCGAGACGGATCTCCGACCCGGTCTCGGCGACGTCGTAGCCTCCCAAGCCGGCCACGGCCTGCTTGAAGGCGGATGAGACGACGACCCCGCGTAACGCGACCATGCCGGGCAGGTCCCAGATCTCCTGAGGGATGACCAGGTCATAGCGCTCGCGGCCGAGGGGGACGAAGTCGAGCCCGTAGGCGGTCGCTGCCGCCATGATGCCGATTCCGACGGTCGCCCGCGCCTCCGCCACAGCCCTCGCCACCCCCATGTGGGTCGACTCTTCCTCGTCGTATCCGGCGATGCCATCCGCGGGGATGCTGACCCTCCGCAGCTGCACGTCTAGCCACACCCTGGTGCCCGAACCGGGCTGGCGGTTGATCAAACGCACCCCGTCATGGGCAAGGTCGGTCACCGACCCGATCTGTTGCGGATTGCCCGAGGGTACGATGAGACCCTGTATCCGATGCCCGAGGGTCAACAGCACCATGCCCCGGTTGGGGAGCACGCGCTGGACGAACGCCACGTTGTACTCGCCGGTGACTTCATCCCAGAGATGCGTCCCCGCGAGGTCGGCCTCGTCACGCGCTATGGCCATGAGCCCTCCCAGGCTCCCCACGAAATCGGTGGTCAGGGTCGCCGGTGGATCCTCCTCGGCCAGCAGGCGCCCGAGAAGTTCCACAGAAAGGTCGTGACTGCCCGAGAACCGCAGGGCGTGGCCGTCGTCGACCTCGCGCCCCTCTCCACCGGAGGCCGGTCGTCGACGCATCTCCTGCCATCGGGAGATCGCAGCGGTCAGAGCCGCCTCGGCATGCGCAGGGGTGTGGCCCAGACTCAGAGATTCCAGCAGGTACGTCTCGGCCTTGTTGACGAGATTGGCCCATTGCCACTCGGGAGGCGCGGGTTCCGGAAAGCCCGGTTTGGCGGATGCAACCCGAGTGCCACCGCCACGGTGCGCCGAGACAAGCCCCTCCTGGGCGAGGACCGAGTACGCCCGGGCGACGGTGTTGGCGGTGCAATTCCATCGGGTGGCCATCGCCCGCACCGAAGGGAGACGCTCACCGGATCCGAGTTCGCCCGATACGATCAGGCGACGGATCGCTTCGGCGATCTCAAGATAGACATAGTTCTCACTGCCGGACATGAGGGCTCCGCCCGATGACCGACATCATCGCTATTCGGTCTCGTCCGGGGCGGCTTTCTTCTCCGGCTCAGCGGAGTCTTGCTTGACTTCAGACTTCGGGGGCTCCGCATCCTGGACGTCGGTGGCCTCACGCATCTCGGAGACCGCCGCTTTGACCTCGTCCTGCCCCTCCTTCATGCCCTTCCTGAAACCTCGGATGGACTTGCCGAGCGAAGAACCCAGCTCCGGCAGCTTCCGCGGACCGAAGATCAGCAAGGCCAGGATCAAGACGATAGCGATTTCCCATGGTCCAATCCAACTGGGCATCAGTCAACTCCTCCTCGTCGCCCTTGCGCACCAGTATTTAAGCACAATCAACATACACCATCAGGTCCGAGGGTCCCTGACTGCTTTTGTTGACACTCATTCCACCAGACAATACTATTGTTCGGCTCCGCGCAAGCGTCAGCGCCCGATGGGAGGCGTGCCGCCCGAGCTTTGGCACCCTGGGGCCGGCCCATCAGCAGTACGCCCTGGGAGAACCATGTGGCCAGAGTGATCAGACGACCATCAGCGAGAGCGGCGTCACAGACGTCCGCGCGCCTGCGCGACCGCTCTCTCGAGGCACTCACCGGTCTGTCCAGGGAGCGGCTGGTCGCCATGTACCAGCGTATGAGCCTGATCCGAGAGTTCGAGGAGCAGTGTGCCTCTCTCTACCGGTCCGGACGCATCAGAGGCGTCACCCACACCTCCCAGGGGCAGGAAGCGGTCGCGGTCGGCGCGACCTGGTGTCTCGCCCCTGACGACTACATCACCTCCACGCACCGCGGTCACGCCCATGTCCTAGCCAAGGGCGGCGACGAGAAGCTGAGCATGGCGGAACTCATGGGCAAAGCCACCGGCTACTGCAAGGGACGGGGCGGCTCCATGCACATAGCCGACCTGAGCAAAGGGATACTCGGCGCCAACGGCATCGTGGGAGGCGGCATGGGTATCGCGGTGGGCTCGGCCCTCGCCTCGCAGATGCTCGACAACGGGCGGATCACCGTCTGCTTCTTCGGCGACGGAGCCCTGAACGAAGGCATCCTCCATGAAGTCTCCAATCTGGCCGCCATCTGGACTCTACCCTGCGTGTTCCTGTGCGAGAACAACCTCTACGGCATGAGCGGCGCGGTGGACGAGGTCTTGGCTCTTGGTGCACACGGATTCGTCGGCCGAGCTCAGAGCTACGGGATACCGGGGATCGAGTGCGACGGTATGGACGTCATCGACGTATTCATGGCCGTGAAGGAAGCCGCGGAGAGGGCCCGGCGGGGAGAAGGACCTACCTACGTGATCGCACACACCTATCGCTTTCTCGGTCATCACGTTGGTGACCCCCTGACCTACCGCGACAAGCAGGAGCCGGAACTGTGGAAGGAGTGCGATCCCTTGCCCGCCTACGCCGACCTGCTTCTCGACCAGAGCCTGGCTACGTCGGCCGAGATCGACTCTTGGACGGCCGCGGCGAAGACCGCTATCGACGAAGCGGTGACCTTCGCTGAAGCCAGCCCGGAGCCGGCCAGAGACACCCTCATGGAGGACATCCCCGGATGAGCGACTCCGAGCAGCGTCTCATCACCTACGCCCAAGCCCTGAACGAAGCCCTCCAGGAGGAGATGCGCCGCGACCCCACCGTGATGATCATGGGCGAGGATATCGCCGTCTGGGGCGGCGGCGGGGTCTTCGGGGTCACGCGTGGACTGGTGGAGGAGTTCGGTCCCGAACGAGTCCGCGACACGCCCATCTCCGAGAACGGCTTCGCCGGAGCGGCGCTCGGCGCGGCCCTGGCCGGTCTCCGCCCCCTGGTCGAGTTCATGTACGTCGACTTCTCCATGCTGGCCATGGACCAGATCTGCAACCAAGCCGCGAAGATCCGCTGGATGCTCGGCGGTGACGTGGACGTTCCCCTCGTCATCCGGACACAACAGGGCGCCGGAAGAGGGAACGGGCCGCAGCACTCGCAGAGCCTGGAAGCGTGGTTCGCGCACACACCCGGTCTCAAGGTGGTGCTCCCCAGCACCCCCTACGACGCGAAGGGTCTGCTGAAGACCGCCATCCGTGACGACGATCCGGTGGTGTTCATGGAACACAAGCTCCTCTACGGGATGAAGGGAGCCGTCCCCGAGGACGACTATTCGATCCCGTTCGGCCGGGCCAACATCCTTCGCGAAGGGGGGCACGTCACCTGCGTCGCTCTCTCGGCCATGGTGCACTCCGCCCTCGAAGCGGCAGATACGCTCGCGGCCGAGGGTATCGGACTCGAGGTCATCGACCCTCGCACCCTCGTCCCCTACGACCGGAGGACCGTGTGCGACTCGATCCGCAAGACGGGGCGCCTCCTCGTGACCCATCAGGCGCCGGAAAGGGGCGGCTATGCCGCCGAGATCATCAACTGCGCTCTCGAGGACGCGTTCGATCTCCTCGATGCACCCCCGCTGCGGGTTTGCGGGAAGAACGTCCCCATCCCCTACAACCTGACCCTCGAGGCCGCTGCGATACCCCAAGCGGCCGATCTCGTCGCGGCGGCTCGCCGTCTGATGACGGGTGTGGATACCGGATACCCGGCGGGCTCATGATCGTCGAAGTCAAGATGCCCGTGCTCGGGCTGACCATGGAGCAGGGTACGATCGTCGCCTGGCTGAAAGAGGTGGGCGAAGAGATAGCTGCGGACGAAGCCCTTCTGGTGATCGAGACCGACAAAGCGACTTCGGACGCGCCCGCGCCGACAGGGGGCATCCTGGCGCGAGTGGTCGCCGAGGAAGGCGATACCGTCCCTGTCGGCGCGACCATAGCCTTCATCGCCGAGACCGAAGCCGACCTCGAGTCGCTTTCGACTTCGCCCGCGGGTCTAGCCACTTCATCGGAACCCAATCGCGCAATCGCCGCGACGGTCGAAGAGCACCCGCCGAAGAACGCAGCCCGTTCCGGAGGACGGCTCCCGGGTGAGCAGCCTGCGGTAACGCGCCACGAAGACCGGATCGCCGTCTCCCCCCGAGCGCGAGCCAGGGCCCGCGAGGTGGGCGTCGATCTCTCGTCGATCAGAACGGATGGCAGAAGGATCATCGAGCAGGACGTCATGCGCGCACTGGAGGTCACTGCCCTCAGTACCGCCCGCCGACTCACGGCCCAACGCATGGTCCTCTCGGCCACCACCATCCCTCAGGTGACATACACGGTGCGTTGTGACGTCACCGAGGCCATGGACCTTCGCAAGACTCTCAGAAAGGAGGCATCCGCGCGCGGGATCACCCTCCCCCTCGATGTCTTCTTCGTATGTGCGGCGGCGCGGGCTTTGACCGAGTTTCCTGAAGTCAATTCCCAGTGGGTCGAGGGGGCGGGCATACGACTGTTGCGCCAGATCGCCATCGGCGTGGCCGTCGATCTCGGTCCCCGTGGACTGACGGCCCCGGTGGTACATGATGCCGCCAGCCGCGACTTATGGGATACGGCCGCTGAAGTCGACCGCTTGGTCTCCGGGGCCCGGGCCGGCACTCTTGGCCCGGACGACTATGCAGGCGCCACCTTCACGGTCACCAGCCTTGCTTCGCTTGGGATCGAGACCTTCAACCCGCTCATCAACCCGCCCGAGGCGGCCATCTTGGGCGTGGGTGCGGTCATCCCTACCCCTGTCTACCGGGAGGGCCGGCTGGTCAGACGGCGCCTGGCAGGACTGGCCCTCACCACGGATCACCGCATCCTCGACGGCGTTCCATCGGCCCGTTTCCTCAGACGGGTCCGCGAACTCGTCCAGCAGCCTTCCTTGCTCCTCAGGGAGTCCTAGCCACATGAGAAAGAGGGCCACCCAGAAGGGCGGCCCTCTCCGTCGCGCCGTAGAGAAGCCGGGCTTGTCGCGGCCGGGCTTCGCGGTGGTGCTTGAACCTACGGCTTGAGCACCACCTTCATCGCGCCGTCCCGCTTCTCGACGAACGTGGCCAGGGCCTCGCCGAACTGATCGAGCGGGAAGGAATGGGTATGCAGAGCGGTGCCTTTCACGCGGCCGTCGGCCAGCATGGCGAGCGCGGCGTCCGAGGTGTTGGGGTTCGCGCGCACGCCGATGAAGTTGACCTGCGCCAGAGTGAGCTTGCTCCATTCGATGGGGATGGGCTCTTTGGCGAGAGCGGTCATGACCACCTTGCCGCCCTTGCGAGCCATGAGCGGAGACTTGGTGCAGGACTCCTTGGTGCCGGCACATTCGAACACCACGTCGCCGCCGCGGCCGTCGGTGAGGTCGAGGACGGCTTTGACTACATCATCGGTCTTCTCGTAATCGACGGGTATCGCACCCAGTTCGGCGGCCGACTGCAGGCGGGCCCCCCGGCCGACCATGATGACTTTCTTGGCGCCGGCGGCCAAGCACAGCTGCAGCGTCATGTTCCCGGCCGGGCCCGGTCCGGTGACCACACACACGTCGCCGACCTTGACGCCGGACCGCCACACGCCGTTCAGAGCCACTCCGGCCATGTCGAGCATGGCGGCTTCGTCGTAGGAGAGGTTCTCCGGCAGCGGGTGGATGGATTTGACGGAGGTCTTGATGTAGGTGGCATACGCGCCCGGCGTGGTGAAGCCGTAGTGGTGATGGCCGAGGGCGTTGTCGCCGTAGTTCAGGCAGATGGTGTAGTCGCCGACGAGGCAGTTCGGGCACACACCACATCCGCAGTGCGCCTCACCGGCCACGCGGGTGCCGACGGCGAACTTCTTCGACATAGCCGGAGAGCCGGCCAGTTCGGGTGAGATCGCGACCACTTCCCCCGACCATTCATGACCGATGATGAACGGATACTCGGAAGGCCACATCCCCGGGAACAGGCCCTTGACGATGTTCGGGTCGGTACCGCAGATAGCGACGGAATGCACACGGCAGACGACGTCGGTACCCTCGGGAGTGGGCGTGGGGACCTCTTGGATCTCCCACTCACCCGGAGCGGTGAGTACGACTGCCTGCATTTTTGAAGGAAGATCTGCCATTGTCTCTACTCCCTTTCTTCGATCGACGTCTTGGTCGATGGTTGCTTACAGATCTGTGATGAACGAACGGGTCTGCGCGGCAGCCGCGAAGCTGTCGGGCAACGGTAGGTGCTCTCCGGAGAGCCATCCGCCGTAGTCGATATCGCGCAACGCCGCGCCGATCTCCTCGAAGGCCACATGGCCCATACCCGGCGCCCGGCGATTGCTGTCGACTATGTGGAAGTGTCCCAGCAAGTCTCCGGTGGCCCGGATCGCTTCGGCGATGGATACTTCCTCGATGTTCATGTGGAAGACATCCAGCAAGATCTTGACGTTGGGCCGCCCGATCCGTCTTACTACGTCCACCGTCTCGGCGGCCGTGTTGAAGAAGGTGGTCTCATAACGGTTGATGGCCTCGAGGATCACGTCCATCCCAAGTGTCGCGGAATGGTCGGCCACCTCCTGCATACTCCGCACGAACTGGTTCACTGCGCCGTCGGCATCACCGTCGATGGCCCGCTCCCCTCTGAGCAGGCCCACAATGACAGGTGCACCGAACTCGCCGGCGAAATCTGCCAACCGGTTGACCCTCTTCACCACCCTGACCCGGGCTTCCTCGTCCGGGTCGGACATGGTCGCCTTTTCGTCGAGGTATATCCGGCCGCTGGAGACCGCGGTCAGCCGGAGACCGTTCTCTTCCAGAAGGCCGCGCAGAATGGCCTCCGAAAGCTCCTCCGGGCCCTTCATGTTGATCTCGATGCCGTCGAAGCCGAGTTCACCCGCCGCTCGAGCGGCAGCGGGCACGTCACCCGCGAAGAGCAGAGGGCCGAACCCGGTAGGAGCGGCTGAGGTCGCGAAGCTCGCTCGACGATCCACTACACGCCTCCGTCGGCTTCGCCTTCAGGTGCCTTGCGGCCCTTGGCGTCGCCCGATGTGGCCGGAGAGCCGCCCGAAGACCGCTCGCCGGTTTCATACAACATGTACCCAAGCCGCCGGGAGAGATCGTCTCCCACCTCCATGACCCTGCGGATCAGGGTGGGAAGTCGCTCGGCCGAGAACCGCTGCACGATGCCAGAGATGCTCACAGCGGCGATGACCGCTCCGCTGGCGTCGCGCACCGGCGCCCCAAGAGCGCAGGCGTGCAGAGTGACATCTTCCCAGCTGACCGAGTAGCCCCTCTCCCTGATCTCGCGGCGGTCCCGCTCCAACTCGTCGCGGCTGACCAGAGAGTACTGGGTCATCCGCTTGACGTGGTTGGCGACGACCTCCTCCCACCTCCACTCCGGCAGGTGGGCCAAGAGCACACGCTGGGCGGCCCCACAGTTGAAAGCAGAGTGCTTGCCTGCCTCGAGGAAAAGCACCCGCACATGATGGGTGCCATCGAAGCGGCGCAGACACAGGGCTTCGTTGCCGTCGGCCACAAGGAGGAACGAGGTCTCGTCGGTCTCGTCGGCGATGTTCCACAACAGTGGATCGGCCTGCTTGACCAGTTCCATGCTCTTGGAGACGACGCTGCCGAGTCGAAAGGTCTTCAACCCGAGACGGTAGCGACCGGCCTTCCGGTCGAACTCCACCATCTCCGTGGCCTCGAGCGTGCTGAGAAGGCGATGGGTCGTGCTCTTGCTGAGACCGATTCCCGTGCTGATCTCGGTGAGGTTCAACTCGGGACGCTCGAGCGTGAACTGCTCGAGGATCGATATGGCGCGGGCGACAGACCGAACGTAGAGATCAGAACTCATGGTCCTCCCCTATTCTTTCTACCACCCGCGCCTCTCGTGTGGTCCGGTTGCTCAGTGCTGGCCCAGATACGGCAGAGCGTGGACTGGCTTCCAGCCCGGGCTCAGCGGCTCCTTCAGGAACGGTTCCATATCCTTGGCACTCCGGAAGGTGAACTCCTCGACCGGAGGCACGGTCCCCGCCGGGAACGTGGCCAGGACGTCGTCGCACACCATGGTCAGGTAGCGGACGAAGGCCACGACCGCACGCTTCGCCTTCTGGGGGTCGGCAGCGGTCGGCTTGCCGACGACGCCCTCGGGAGTGCCGAAGAACTCGATGGCCGCGTGACCCTCGTTCTCAGACCACCGCGCCGGACGATCATAGCCCTCGATGGCGTTGTCGATGTACCCGCCCGGCATGTAGGTCTTCATCTCGGTGTCGACGGCATACTTCATGTCGACCATCTCGGGGAAGAGGAGCAGTCCGACCGAGGTCTCCATCTCGTCCGCGTGCACCGTCGAGGTCTCCCACGGCCCACCCTGCTCGATGGTGCGGAAGAAGTGCTTCACGCTGCGGTGCCACTCGACGATCTTGAAGACGCCGGGAAGCTGATAGCGCTTGATGAACTTGTGCAGAGCCGTCTCCAGCATCCACAGATGGCCGTGGTTGTTGACGATGATCTGCTTGCGAAAACCGTCGTTCCACAGACCGAGCATGACGTCGATGAGCGTCTCTTCGACCACTTCTTCGCGCAGGATCACCGTACCGGGCATGCCGATGTGATGGTAGGGATGGCCACCGTACATGAGAGGAGGAAGGGCGAGAGACACAGGCGCGCCGCTCTGAGCTGTCTTCCGCCGCACGGCCTCGGCCAGATGGCTGCAGAACAAGGTGTCCATGGAGCTGACCGTATGGCGGCCGTGGTTCTCCGTACATCCCACCGGGATGAGGACGATGTCGTTCTTGCGCCGTTCCTTCTCCATGTCCCCACGGACGGTGGTCTGGATGTAGGTGCCGGGAGTGGCCCAGCCACAGGGCGTGGGGATGCCGTAGTCGGCAAGCCAATTGTCGATCTGGGCGTCGTCAGCCTCCCAGACCTCCTTGAACATGCGACCGACTTTGGTGTCTTCGAACCAAAGGTCGGCCAATCCGCCACATGAGACTATCGGGGACATGCTTCCTCCTTCCGTGAACTGCTACGCGCGAGTTCCTGAAGCGGCAACGAGGCCGCGAGCCGCCTGAGCGATATCACCGGCCGTGAGGCCGTACTTGATGAGTAGTTCGTCGTTGGGCGCCGACTCGCCGAAGGTGTCTTTCACACCGACCCGTTTCATCGGAGTCGGGGCGTTCTCGGCCAGAGTCTCCGCCACGGCTCCGCCGAGACCGCCGATGATCGTGTGTTCTTCGGCCGTGACCACGCGGCCGGTCTTCTGTGCGGCCGCCACTATGGCTTCCTCGTCCAGAGGCTTCAGTGTCGGCACATGCAAGATGTGCGCGCTGATCCCCTCACTCTGCAGAGCGTCGGCCGCGTCGACCGCACGCGGCAGCATGATGCCGGTGGTGAGGATGCTGACGTCGGTGCCCTCGCGCACCACCGTGGCCTTGCCGATCTTGAAATCGTAGTCATCGTCGAAGATGACCGGGGTGGCCTCCCGGGTAAGCCGCAGGTATATGGGCTTTCCGTATTCGGCCGCGGCGAAGACCGCCTTGCGTACCTCCACCCCGTCGCCAGGAGAGATGACCGTCATGTTCGGCATGGCTCGGAAGATGCCCGCGTCTTGGATAGCCTGGTGGGTCTTGCCCGTCTTCCCAGCCAGCATGCCCGCGTAGGCGCCCATGATCACGACCGGTAGTTCCGGTTGCGCCACCATGATCCTGATCTGGTCGGTGGCCCGCTTCGAGGCGAAGCACGCGAACGTGCTCGTGAAGGGGACGAACCCCATAGAGGCCAGACCGGCGGCGATGCCGACCATGTTCTGCTCGGCGATGCCCACCTGGAAGAACCTCTCAGGATAGGCGTCTCCGAACATCTGGGCCTTCGTCGATGACCCCAGGTCGGCGTCAAGGACCACCACACGGGGATCCACTTTGCCGAGATCGACCAGAGCCTGTCCGAAGGCGTCGCGTGCAGCGATCATCTTGCTCATCAGCACGCCACCTCCTCGCCGAGTTCGGCGAGCGCCTTCTCCCGGACCTCGTCCGTCACCAATCCGGAATGCCAGGAAGCCTGGTTCTCCATGAACGAGACTCCCTTGCCCTTGACGGTGTGGGCGATGATGACCGTCGGCCTGTCCTTCGTCCGGGCGGCTTCCTTGCAGGCGTCGGCGATCTCCGCCGGGTTGTGGCCGTCTATCTCGATCACGTTCCAGTTGAACGCTTCCCATTTCGCGGCCAGCGGCTCAATCTCCATGATGTGTCCGACCGGGCCCATGAGCTGGACCTTGTTGTAGTCGATGATGGCCGTGACGTTGTCGAGCTGATAGTTGGGAGCGAACATCGCCGCCTCCCAGTTCTGGCCCTCCTGAAGCTCCCCGTCGCCAAGGAGCACGTACACGCGAAGGTCTTTCTTCTTGAGGCGCGCACCCAGCGCCAGTCCGAGACCCACAGACAGGCCCTGCCCCAGGGACCCCGAGGGAACGTCCACCCCAGGAGCCTTGGTGTCAGGGTGACCCTGCAGGCACGAGTCGAGACAATCGTAGGTAGCAAGCACGTCCTCGGCGAAGAACCCGCGCTCCTGCAAGGTGACGTAGTAGATCGGGGCGGCATGACCCTTGGAGAGGATGAATCGATCCCGGTCCTCGTACGTAGGATCGTTCGGGTCCACGTTCATCACTTCAAAGAAAAGCGTGGCCATGATCTCGGCCGCGCTCAGGGAGCCTCCCGGATGACCGGCCTGGGCGTGCCACAGGGTGTCTATCACACGCCGTCTGAGCTTGGTGGCCAACTCCCCCAGTTGTTCCTCTTTGGCCTGAGGCAACACACATACCTCCTGATACGACGGAAACGGTTTCGCACGCGATACAGATGAAACGCATTCCATTATACGGAACACGCAACCGTGCTGTGGAAAGTGCGTTCACCATAACATGACCCTCATCGCCACGCAAGCGCTCGCCGCTCCCGAAAAGGTGCTATCCCGCTCGTGAAGCCAAGTACAAACCTCGGCTCACCGTATTGGGCCGCCGGTCGCCCCTCCTGAGGCAACCCCGTACTCCACACAAGGGCACGACTTCTTCGTACCGTTATGCGAAATCCTATCCCATTCAGCGGAACCCCCATTCCGGGAATGGATGGACCTCCCGAACGACCGAGGGCCGCCTCACGGCGGCCCTCGGGTCATGACGTGCTATGCGTCGAGCGATGAGCCGACTATCCGGCGGCCTCTCCGCTCTCTGCCGCGACAGACTTCCTCTTCTTGCGTTCGCCCTCATAGTAGAGCTTACGTTGCAGCGGGAAGAGGAAGAAGTTGGTCTTCCTGACGACGTAGCCGTAGAGGCCTCGGGGGCTCCATACGGTCACGACGATGGCCAGGAGACCGAGTACGATGAAGTACCACTCCCCGTACTTGCTCGTGGTCTCTCGCAAGACGAAGTAGATCACCGTACCGATCACCGGCCCCTCGATGGTACCGACACCGCCGATGACCGTGATGAAGAGGATGTACGCGGTCCAGTTGATGCTGAACGCAGCAGCGGGCTGGACCCGCAGGAGGTGGATGGCCACGATAGCCCCCACCATGGCGCACCCGGCGCCGGCGATGATGTAGGTGTAGAGCTTGGTCCGCCACAGGTTGACGCCCGAGCTCTCCGCGGCAAGGTCATTGTCGCGGATCGCCTCCAAAGCCAGTCCGGTGCGAGACCTGAGCAGGAAGTAGGTGACCCCGATGGCGATGACCGCCACACCGAGACCCCACCAGTAGGTGCCCGGGACCCGCACTTCGGTGCCTAACTTAGTAGCCGCCTGGATCGTGATACCGGATCCGCCACCCGTCCGCTTGATGTTGGCGACGATCAGGCGGAGGACCTCGGCGATCACCCAGGTTCCGATAGCGAGGTAGCCACCCTTCAACTTGAAGACCAAGGCGGCGGACGGCAGAGCGATGATCGCGCCGCCGATGGCTGCGAAGATCACACCGATGAAGGGGTTGATGTGCAGTACGTCGGCAAAGAGCCACAGCGTGTAGGAGCCGATGCCGATGTAGCCCTGCTGGCCGACCGAGATCAGACCGGCGTAACCGAGCATCAGGTTCCAGAACTGGGCCAGAGCCAGAAGGGTGAAGAAGTCGACCAGACGACGCGTCCACGGCGTGCCGCCGAACACCGGGAAGACGGCGAGAACGATCAGGACGAGGATCCCGAAGCCGAGGACCATGTAGTTCGTCCGACTGGCAACGGATACAGAGAACTTCTTGTCGCCCATTGGGGCTGCGGTGGTAGTGGTGTTCATGACGTCACCGTCTTAGCGAGGAATCCTTGCGGTCTCAGAGCCAGGATGACCACGAAAACCACGTGGCCTACCAGGATCGACCATGCCGATCCGAAGGCCTGGGCACCCAGTGTCTGAGCTAACCCCAGAATGATGCCTCCAAGCAACGTACCCCACGCCGAACCCATCCCGCCGATGACCACGGCCTCGAATGCGTAGATGAGGCGCTGACTACCGAGCAGCGGGTCGAACGTGGTCCGGATGGCCATCATGACGCCACCGATGGTGACGATCAGGAGGGCGACGCCCATCGCGACCGCCCAGATGTGCTTGTTGTTGATACCCATCAAGCGCGCAGCTTCCTGGTCGTCAGAGACGGCCCGGAAGGCCCGGCCCATCTTGGTGCGGCCCATGAAGATCTGCAAGACGGTGATGACCACCAGAGACATGAGGAAGATGATGAGAGGCAGCCAGCCGACAGCCAGCCGGTCGTTGATCTTGATGCTGAGGTTCTCGACCGTGCCCGCGTCCAGACCCTGCGAGTTGGCGGTGAAGCCCAGGAGCAGGGCGTTCTGGAGCACGATCGATATACCGAAGGTCACGATGACCCCGTTCACATCACCCGTCTTCACGATGGCGTTGAGTAACCCGCGCTGGAGCAGGTACCCGAACACGAACATGATCACCATGGTGATGGGGATCGAGTAGAACGGGTTGAACCGCAGAGCGTTGACGACCATGAGGGCGACATACGCCGGCAGGATCGTCAAGTCACCGTGAGCCAGGTTGGTGAGACGCATGGTCCCGAAAACCAGGGAGAGGCCTACTGCGAACAAAGCGTAGAGGCCCCCGAGAAGGATGCCTTGGGTAGCTGCGTTTAGCCAATCCATGTCTACACTCCGAAGTAGGCCGCGGTTATCTGTTCGTTCGTAAGCTCACTGGGTTTGCCCTGAAGGGCGATGCGCCCTTCCAGGAAGCAGGCCACGTGAGAGGCCACAGTGAGTACGTGCTGGACGTCCTGCTCCACCACGAAGATGGTGCAGCCGCTCTCCAGCAGGGTCGGGAAGGCGTCGTAGATCCGCTTGATGACAACCGGAGCCAGACCCAACGAGACCTCGTCCATGAGGATGAGGCGAGGATTGCTCATGAGCGAGCGGCCGATGGCCAGCGCCTGCTGCTCTCCCCCGGAGAGCCCGGAAGCCTGCCGCTTCTTGAGGGGCTCGAGCAGAGGGAAGAGTTCGTAGACGGCATCGGTGGTCCAGGGACCGGGACGACCCCGGTAGGCCCCGATGATGAGGTTCTCCTGCACCGTGAGGCTGGGGAACACCCGCCGGCCTTCCGGGACCATGGAGATGCCCATCTCCACTCGTTTGTGGGGCTGCATGTGATCGATGGGCTGGCCGTCGAACAAGATGGTGCCCCGGCGGGGGGTGAGCACGCCGCTCACGGTCTTGAGCATGGTGGACTTGCCCGCCCCGTTCGCGCCGATGCAGGCGAAGATCTCGCCTTCTTCGACGGTGAGGTTGATGTCGTAGAGCGCCTGGAAGTCTTCGTAGTAGACGCTGGCGTCGGTGATCTCGAGCAAGCTCATGCCGGCGTCCCTCCCATGTAGCAGGCCTGGACTTCCGCGCTGTTCATGACCGTGTGCGGGTCACCCTCGCACAGGTTGCGGCCGAACTGGATGACCGAGATGCGGTCGACCACGGCAAGCAGCGCATGCACGATGTGCTCGATCCAGACGATGGTGATGCCGGTGCTCCGGAGCTTCTTGATCTCGTCGATCAGTTCCTGGACCTCGGCCTCGGTGAGGCCCCCGGCGATCTCGTCTAGGAGGAGCAGCGTGGGGTCGGTGGCCAGGGCTCGGGCCAGTTCGAGCCGTTTGCGGTCGAGCAGGGTGAGCGAGCCGGCAAGGACGTTGACCTTGTCGTGCAGGCCGGTGATGTCCAGGATGTCCACACAGTGCCGGTAGGATTCACGCTCGCTCATCTTGCGACCGTGGGTGGCGCCGACGAGCACGTTCTCGAACACGGTCATGCCTGAGAACGGCTTGGGGATCTGGAACGTACGGCCGATGCCGCCGCGGCAGCGTTCGTGGCGGGAGAGCTTGGTGATGTCTTTGCCCTCGAAGACCACCGAACCCGCGTCTACCGTGTATGCACCGGTGATCAGGTTGAACCAGGTGGTCTTACCTGCCCCGTTGGGACCGACGATGCCCAGCGCTTCGCCTTGCTGCACGTTGATGCTGAGATCGTCGATCACCAAGACCCCGCCGAACGACTTTCGAAGGCCTTGGGTTTCAAGCACTACCGTCAAGTGGACTCACCTCCATGTGTCATCCCCCAGTCCCCGCTGAGCTAGAACCCAATGGCGCGGGCGTTGGCCTCGTAGACATGCGCCAGCTCTTCCTCGGGAAGCTCCATCCCGTCGAGGAAGTCGGTACAGTAGTCCATCTTCTCGTAGGGGTAGTCCGAACCCAGCAGTATCTTGTCGAGTCCGATCCCATCGCGCGAGCACACGTACGCCGCGGGGTAGTAGTTGCCGCTGGTTGTCACCCACAGGTTGCTGAGTACATACTCGCTGGCCCATTTCTCGCTGCCCGGACCGAATTCCGGGTTGGGCGCGCCCTTGTTCTGTCGGTAGGCGCAGTCGACGCGGTTGACGAGGAACGGCAGCGCTTCGCCGTAATGGCCCATGACGATCCTCAGGTTCGGATAGCGGTCGAACACTCCCCGGACGATCATCCGCATGAACACGTAGGCCACCTCGACCCCGAACCCGAAGGTCGGGCCGGCTAGTACGAAACCGAACTCCCGGAGCTGGGGGATCATGGGGATCGCCGGATGCAGGTAGATGGGGACGTTCAGCTCCTCGGCTTTGGCCAGGATCGGCCAATAGACGGGGTCGTCGAGGAACGAGTCGCCGAAGTTCGAGTGCGTGTTCCATCCCTTGAAGCCGAGCTCCTTGACGCACCGCTCCAGCTCCTTGACCGCGTGGTCCACATCCTTCGGCGCCAGAGTGGCCCAACCGCCGAACCGGTCCGGATACCTGGCGATGGCCTCCGCCACAAGGTCGTTGGCGTTCTCGGCCACCTTGACACCCACGGCCGGATCGAATGCCTCCACTCCTGGAGAGGTTTGAGACAGGTACGCGAAGTCGATACGGGCCTCGTTCATGGCCTCGATGCGACCTTCCCCCATGTCCATCAGTTCGGTCTTCCGCGCCATCGAGCTCCAGACCTCGGGCGAAAGCCGTTCCCCGCCGTTCTCGAGGCGGGGGTAACCCTTGTTGTTGGCCAGAGCTTCTACCCACGCTTCCGTGGCGAAATGGTTCTCGAGGTCGATCCTCATCGTTCTAGGGACTCCTTTGAATCGTCGGGGAAGCGGCCGAGTCCGGCCGCTTCCCCGCCAGAAGGTCACAAATACGCAGCATCGTTTCCCTGGGCCAGAGAGGACTCGCCTACGAATACACGATGGGCTCGATGCCTCTCGCCGTGGGGATGTCGGGGCTCGTGGCTGCAACCAGTTCGATGTCGTACGGCCACGGCCCGCCATCGGTCTTGACCCACTGACCGCTGGCGATATCGATGAGGTTCACGTTCAGCACGGGGTGCTTCGTGCCCATCTTCACCGGCGCGGTGAAGTCGATGAGCCCGTTTATGGTCTCCAGTTTCGTGGCCTGGATCGCTGCGACGTATTCCTCTTTGTTGTCCAGGTCCTTGGTCCGTTTGCAGACGTCGATCGCCCACTCGAACTTGCCATACTGGCCGATCGGCTCGGTCCAGCCCTTGCCGGTGTCCTTGGAATACTGGTCCGCAAGCTCCTGGCAGGTCTGCCCGGTCAGCGAACTCTTGTAGGGGAAGCTCGGATGCCAGACCACCTCGGCCGACACTCCCTGGACGATGTCGCCAAGGGCAGCGGCTGTCTCGTGGAAGAGCAGGGCGAGGCTCATGGTGACGATCTTGGGTTGATAGCCCTGCTGGAGCACCTGCTTCCAGAAGTTCGTGAACGTCGGCGGCTGCTGGGCTCCGGTCAGGATCTCACAGCCGTTCTTCTTGAACTCGAAGATCTGCTGAGTGAAGTCCTCGGCGTTGGTCTCGTGGAAACCGGGGTTGACGAGCTCGTAGCCGAGATCCTTCATGAAGAACGGGATGCCGTTCTTGTCACTGGCGAAAGCCCGGCCCGACGTATCGTTCGGAAGGATCATCCCCACCTTCTTGTTCGTGGGGATCTGCTTCCAGGTCTCCTCGCGCAGACGCGAGGCGGCCCCGTAGCCGAAGTGGGACATGTAGGTCCACTTGAAAGGCTTGTCCGGCGTACCCTTGCGGCCGAAGAAAAAGGCTTCGTAGGGTACGAAGTTGGCCAGGAAGGGAACGCCGTTCACTTCGCACTGGTCGGCGACCGGGTTCACAGTGTCCGGGTTGGACGAAGCGAGGACGATGTCCACGGTGTCGTTCAGAATCAGATCGCCGGCCACCTGCGCGGCGCGATCGCTGCGGGACTGGCTGTCGACGATCTTGAACTCGAACTTGTGGAGTTTGCCGTCGCCGCAGACGACGCCGTCTTTGACGGTCTCGGCCACCGTGTTCACGATCCACTCGTCGGGCTTGGCGAAAGAAGCCAGACTCCCCGTGAGCGGCGAGACGACGCCGATCTTGATCGGACGCCCCTCGGGAGCACTCGCTACCGTCGTGGTGGTCTCTCCCGCGGCTGCCGTGGTGGTAGTCTCACCCGCCGCGGCGGTCGTCGTGGTCGCATTCTCCTCGCTGGTCCCGCAGGCGGCCACCAAGCCCCCTAGTCCAGCTCCGAGTCCAACCGTCGCACCGGCGACGCCGGCCAGTTTCAGAAACTCGCGACGACTGACGGCTTGTGCCTTCTCCATATTGCCCCCCTCGTCCTCTCGAACCATCCTAGTTCCCTCCCTCACGCATGTACGCATCACTTCATGACCGACACTCCGCGATTCCAGTCGAACCGGTCCAAAGTTTCATCAGATAAAACCGCAGTTCTTCTGGATGAGCCCACGCTAGCACCCACGTGTTCGCGTGTCAAATTCCTGAATCCCTGGTCAAAGAAGCGGTTGATGGTTTAAGCTTGATGAACGGAGACAGCGGAGGATGCGCGTCTGTTCTTCCTGACGGTATATGAGTTCTATCTAGTGAATTCTGGAGTGAGATGACCGCGACCGATGCCGGACAAAGGGACGAAAGTCCCCAATTGAGGACACTGGAGCGTGGTCTCCAGATCCTGGGTCTCTTCGACGTCGAGCAACCCGAGTGGACCTTCAGCGAGGTCTGCAAGGCGACCGGGCTCTCGAAAGCGACGGCCTTTCGATTCCTGAAGAAGCTCGAAGCCATGAACTACCTGGCATACGACGATCATGCTCGGAGCTACCATCTCGGTTCGAGCCTGCTTCGGGTGGCTTATCTCGCCGCCTCCGACTCGGAGATAGTGAGGTTGGCACGTCCGCATCTCGAAGAACTCGCGGCTGCGACTGGCGAGGCGGTCAACATCGCGGTAGGTACCGACCAAGGGCCGCTCATCGTCGACGCAATCTCTGCGGCCAATGCGTTCCAGCCGCGACTCCTGATCGGGGTCGTCCTCAGGGGCTTGGCGACGGCGCACAGCCGGGTCTTCGCCGCCTACGCCCCGGAGAGTCAACGGCTCGCAGCTATCCTGTCTCCCCAGGTACAGATGACCGAGCACACGTTGACTGATGCCCAATCGCTGGCGGAAGTCCTCGCGAACATACGACGGGAGGGCATAGCGTTTACCCAAGAGCAGTTCTCCGTGGGCGCGTGCGCGGTCGCTGCACCCGTGTTCTCTGTAAGCGGGCGCGTCAGGGCCACCGTCGCGCTGGTGGTACCCAAGGAGAGGTTTGGACCCGAGGACCGGGCCCGCTACGCTGAACTCGTCAAACGCACCGCCGCCAGAGTGTCACACGAACTCGGTTGGGACCCTACCGGCACGGAGTCCTGACTCGGGGAGCGTGACGACCGTACTCGCCTTTACAGGCGCTTTACTAGCGGTGGACTAGACTCCCCTTCGGTAGTACAGGGTATCATCGCCTCATCGCGGGACCGGTCGTTCTCGCGAGCCGCGCGCAGGTCCACCACTGGACAGCCGCCGGGTCGAGGCAAGGAGTGGTCATGCGGGTCCTATTGGTCGAAGACGAAGAGCGGCTGGCCAACACCATCGCCCGCGGTCTCCGCCGCGAAGGCATGGCCGTCGACGTGGTGTTCGACGGCAGGTCGGCGCTGTCCAAAGCGGGGATCAACAACTACGACGTGGTGATCCTCGACCGCAACCTTCCCGAAGTGCACGGCGACGACGTCTGCCGCCAGCTCGTGTCCGGTCAGTCGCTCGCCCGGATCATCATGCTGACGGCGGCAGGCTCCATAGACGACCGGGTCGCCGGTCTCGGCCTCGGCGCCGACGACTACCTCCCCAAGCCCTTTGCCCTCAAAGAACTGGTCGCGCGCATCCGCGCCCTCGGCCGGCGGGCGGGGACCCCGCTGCCGCCAGTCCTCACCTCGGGTGACCTCATGCTCGATCCCGCCCGCCATGTGGCCGAGCGGGCCGGACGCGACCTCGCCCTCACCAAGAAGGAGTTCGGCGTGCTCGAGGTCCTGCTGTCCGCTGAAGGCCGAGTGGTCAGCGCTGAAGAACTGCTCGAGAAGGTCTGGGACGAGAACACCGATCCGTTCACGAACGTGGTCCGGGTGACCATCATGACCCTCCGCCGCAAACTGGGCGATCCCCCGCTCGTGGAGACCATCGCCGGCGTGGGATACAAGATATGACCTCCGACGAGACCGTGGCACCGCCCGAGGACTCGGCGCCCGCAACCGACGCGCCCGGAGCCCCGGCGGCCGACTCAGGTGCGACCCGGCGGCGGCGCGGTCTGACCATCAGGTCGAAGCTGACCCTCTGGTACGGGGGTCTTTTCCTCCTGGCCGGGATCCTCCTCGTGGTGATCAACTTCGTGCTCGTCCGCGACAGCCTCGTCCCGGCACCTGAGAAGACCCGCGCCGTGGTCGCGGAACGCTACGACATCCCCCGCGAACTCCTCGAACTCGACAAGATCTTCGGCGCACCCGGGCATATGCCCCGAAACATCGAGGTCAACGGCATCCCGCTGCCCAAGCTGCTCGACGACGTCGCGCGCGAGCTCACCCGAGAGGCGCTGAACCAGCTGCTGATCCGGTCGTTCCTGGCTCTAGCCATCATGGCGGTCATCTCGTTCGGGCTGGCATGGTTGGTCGCGGGCCGCATGCTACGGCCTCTCCACGCCATCACCAGCACGGCCCGGCGTCTGTCGGAGTCGACCCTGCACGAGCGCATCGCTCTCAAAGGACCGCGCGACGAACTGAAAGACCTCGCCGACACCTTCGATGCCATGCTCGGTCGTCTCGACTCCGCGTTCTCCGCCCAGAAGGAGTTCGTGGCGAACGCCTCGCACGAGCTGCGCACGCCCCTCACGATCATCCGAACCGAGATAGACGTGGCCCTGAGCGACCCCGAATTGCCGGCCGACGAACTGCGAGAGATGGGCGAAGCGGTCACCGAGGCAGTGGATCGCAGCGAGAGGCTCATCGACAGCCTCCTGCTACTCGCCCGGACCGACGGTACCCCCGCTCTGGTCGACCTCGACCTCGCCGATCTCGCCTCAGCGCAGGTGGAGGCTGCCTCGATGGAGGCCGAGGAGATGGGCCTCCGGCTCGAACTCGATCTCCAGTCTACGCCTGTGAGAGGGGAGAAAGCCCTGCTGGAACGGCTGGTCGGCAACCTGGTGGAGAACGCCATCCGCCACAACCTCCAGGACGGCTGGTTCTCGGTGACCACCGCCCTATCGGCGTCTCCGACAGGCGACCGCCAGGTGACGCTCCGGGTGGCGAACAGCGGACCGGTCGTGCCCGCCGACGAGGTCGACCGACTCTTCGACCGCTTCTACCGGCCCGACCGGTCGCGCAGTCGCAAGACGGGTGGTTTCGGCCTCGGACTCTCCATCGTGAAGTCGGTGGTGACGGCCCACGGCGGCACCGTCGCTCTGGCGGCGCCACCCGAGGGCGGCCTCGAAGTCACCGTCACTCTGCCGGCGAGGCCGGTGGAAGGTCCAGATAGCGGCTCATAGCCACGGCGACGTGGGCCCGCCGGGCCCCCGCCCACGAGTCGAACCGTCCGTCGGCGTACCCCGTCATCAGGCCCAACCCGGAGATCAACGCCACATCCTCGCGGGCGTAGTCGGGCACGTCCGAAAACGTGGTCGCTGCCGCCCCGACGTCGTCGGCGATCGGCATGCCCCCCGGCTGGACAACTGTCGCGTAGCCCTTGAGCTGCAGCGCCATCCGGGCCAGGATCTGCGCCAGTTGCACCCGGGTGATGGGCGCGTACGGGTCGAAGATCTGTCCTCCGCCGGCGCCGGGCTTACCCAGCACCAGGCCGGCGGCGGCGGCTTCCTCCACGAAGTCGAAGGGATACGGGCGCGCCGCGCCCTCGGAGTCGTGGTACAGAGGCACGTCGGAGAACGTACGGGAGAAGGCGCTCTCCACCACTTCGGTGTGGAGACCGCCCACCAGGGTCGCCACCTTCGCCACCTGGGCCCGGGTGATCGTGTCGTCCGGCCCGAAGTAGTTGCCGTCGTAGCCGCTCATGAAGCCGTCGTCGACCATGCGGGCGATGGCCCGGCCGGCCTCGGAAGTCGTGTCGGCATCGACGAACAAGCGGTCGCCCTTCACCATCGTGGATATGGTCACGAACTCGTAGCCGCGAGCGCGCAGGGTGTTGACGATCGTCGGGATGGCTCCGGCCGTGTGAGCCGCGGAGAGATGCATCACCACGATGGCCCCGTTATGCGCATGGCTGATGACGTGGTCGGCGATACTGGCCGCCGACCCACCGGTCCAGTCACGCGGATCGACGTCCCAGAGCGCCAGGTAGCGGAACCCTTCGCGTCCCGCGACCGCCGCCACCCGCGAGTTCGTCGCGCCGTAGGGGGGTCGGAACAGGGGCACGGTCCGAGCGCCGGTCGCCTTGTGGAAGGCGTCGGTGCCTCCGCCGATCTGCGAAGCCATCGCCGAGTCGGACAGCCCGGTGAGCACCGGATGCGACCAACTGTGGTCGCCCACCTCGAACAGCCCGGCGGTCATGCCCTTGACGATCTCGCGGTTGATCGCCGGATAGGCCCCCACCGAAGAGCCGATGAGGAACAAGGTCGACGGCACCTCGTACCGCTGCAGCGCCCGTAGGGTCGCGAGCGCACGATCGACCGAGGTGTTGTCGTCGAACGTGAGGGCTATCTGCTTATGATCGGCCGGACCTCGGTACACCACCGAAGCCGGACCGGCCGAGGCCACTCCCGCCCACAGAAGGGTGATCGCCAACATGAGCGCGAGAACGGCACCGAGTGCGACCCCGCGATGTCTCCTGATCCTCATGTTCGAGCTATACCACAGAAAGCACGATGACGAACAACCCAAGGAGAGCCGTGTACACGGCGAAGAGCGTGAAGCGATGGTTCCTCACGTAGCGCATGAGAAGGTAGACGGCAAGGAACCCCGAGACCGCCGCCGCGATCGCCCCCAGGCCGTAGGCAAGACCACTGCCGGCCGCGAAAGCCCCGCCGATGTCCTTCACCTTGAAGAGGAACGCCCCCAGGATCGCGGGGATGCTGAGCAGGAACGAGAACCGGGCCGCGGTCGACCGATCGAAGCCGAGGAAGACCCCGCCGGAGATGGTCGCCCCCGAGCGACTCAGCCCCGGAGCTATGGCCAGCGCCTGGAAGCACCCGACCACGAACGCATCCGGAGCCCGCATCGCCCCGATCTCCACCGAGCGGCGCTTGGCTCGGCCGAGAGCGACGTCGGCACCGGTCAACAAGAGACTCGTCACCACCAGGAACACCCCGACCGAGAGCGTGCTCGAGAACAACCCCTCGAAGAAATCGCCTAGGAGGAACCCGGCCAGTCCCGCCGGTATCGACCCGATGATCAGCCACAGGAGGAGACGTCGCCAGTACTTGACCTCCTGACGGCTCATGCGCGCGGGCGCCACCACCGAGAGCACGATCTTGGCCACGTCCCGGATGAAATACCCCACGACGGCCACAAGGGTCGCCACATGCACCAGCACGTCGAAGGCGAGTGTGGGCGCGGGGATGTTGAAGAACTCGGGGACCAGTACGAGGTGACCGGAACTCGACACCGGTAGGAACTCGGTGAAACCCTGGACTATCCCGAGGACGAGAGCATGGAATACGGTCAAATCCTGGCCCGTTCCCTTCGGTGACCGGACACGTCGGCGTGCAGCATATCGCTAAAGCCCCGGCCCGAACAAGCACCGACCGCCGGTCGCGCGGACTAGAAGGGCAGCCACCCGCGCCGACGAAGAGCGGGGGATCCCATGCGCACGGCGCCCACGGCCACCGCGGCCTTGAGCAGATCGCCGAGCAAGAAGGGGACCGCCCCCACGCTCACCGCACGACTCAGACCGCCGCCGGTGAAGAGCGCCAACCATGGCACTCCCACCGCATAGACCGCGACCTCCGCCAGCAGGACACCGGCCCCAAGGAGCACGAGACCGATCCGACGGTCCGAAGCCCGCTTGGCGAACACGCCCATCAAGAACACCGCGGGCAAAAAGCCGACGAGGTATCCACCGGTCGGGCCGGCGAGAAGGGCCACCCCACCCAGACCGCCGTGGAACACGGGAGCGCCCATCATCCCCAGGGCCAGATAGCCGGCCACAGCCGACACGCCCAGGGTCGGACCCAGGAGTCCGCCGACGACGAGCAGCGCCAAGGTCTGCATCGTGAGGGGCACCGGATAGAAGGGCACCGAGAGCCAGGCCCCCGCCGTGAGCACCCCGATCCCAGCCGCCACCAAGCTGACCGAGCGGACTACGGACCGCTCGAGACGGATCCGCTCTACGATCGCCGAGCCTGCCTTCATGCCGTCCTCCTCGAGTCTCCCGCAGCCGGTCGCTGCCTTTCGCCGCCGGTGTCGCCCCAGCCCCACCCGGCCACTCATGCCGGTGAGGTCCGCACATCTAATCAACCCCGATGGGGGTTGTCAACCAGGGTGCGTCGAGGGGTTGACCGCTACGATCGACCGCCGGGTCCGCCCGAGGACCGAGGGCCGATCGGGCGCAACGTGACATCGCCGGCGAGGACGCCGGTCGTCGCTCCCGACTCGTCTCGCACCAACAACTCCCCGTCGGCGCCGATCCCCATGGCTTCCCCCACGACCATCCCCGTCCGCGACCCCACCCCGCGCACAACGACCCGGCGCCCGGCGAGACCGTCGCGTTCGCGGACTTCGGCGACGATGTCGGCGCCCGCCTCCAGACTGCTCCACCGTGTGGTGAGTCGTTCGAGAAGACCGGCCAGCAGCGGGGCTCGAAACACCTCCCGCCCGAGATGCTCCCGCAGGGAGACCGGACGCGGGAAGCCCGCCTCCGCTCCGTCCGCCGGCGAGCCCGTTCCTCCTGGTTCGTCGCCCGCCCGGCCGAGTGCCTCGGCCATGGTGATCTTGGGGTCGCTGTTGACGTTCAGCCCGATCCCGGCGACAGCCCACTGCAGTCGGTCCATGTCCATCGAACCTTCGAGCAGGATCCCGCAGATCTTCTCCCCGTCGACCAGCACGTCGTTGGGCCATTTGATCGTCACCCGCCCGTGCTGGGCCGACAGTGCCTCGACGACCTCGGCCACCGCCACGGCGGCAGCGAGCGACAGGAGATGAGCCCGTCCGGGCGCCATGTCCGGGCGCAGAAGGACCGAGAAGGTCAGATCCTTGCCGGGCTCGCTCGTCCAGACCCGCCCCAGGCGACCGTGACCGCCCGTCTGCGCGTCGGTGACTAGGAGCGCGCCCGCGGCCACGCCGCCGGACCGCGAGGCGAGTGCCGAGCCTCCCGGTCTATGACCCGATCCGGCTGCTTCTTTGAGAAGCCGGTTCGTGGAATCGCACGCGGGCACGTACTCGAACGGAAGTCCCGCCGCCCAGGACCGGCTCTCGAGAGAAGCCCACACCCGCGGGTCGAAGAAGGAGAGCACCGTTTCGGGGACCACCAGGTCGGCGAACGACCCCTCCAGCCGGTAGCCCAGGCCCGGGGTCGAGACGACGGCGACACCCGACGTCCTCAGGTGTTCCACGTGCTTGTGCACCGCCGAACGAGAGATCCCCAGTGTCCGGGCGAACGCTTCTCCCGACACCGCCCCGCCGGCAGAGGACCTGTCCGCGCCCGCCAACCGTGCCAGCAGAGCGACCCGCCGAGCCGTCCCCGCCTCGAGAAGGCCACGCCTTACGGCGACGTCCGATCCGGCAAGGGGACCAAAACCCTCGGTGATCATGCGCGGGCCCCCTGGTTTGATACTCGGCATGTCTGGGCAAGGAACAGAGAAGCGGGAGGAAAAGGACTCGACCCGTACGAGGAGAAAGTACAGGAGATGCACGGGAAACCTTTTTGGTCGCCCATGCATCTGTTATCTTGTAGCACCTTCGAAATCAGGAGTGGGACCCTTCTTGAGAACTCAAAGTGTCGCCAGGAAGAAACGCACGCGCCGCACTAGGCTCTATGCGATCATCGGCGCCGGTGCGGTCGTCGCCATAGTGGTGCTCGCGATCCTAATCGACGCTGCCGTCTACTATAACAAGGTGCATGCCGGGGTCAGCGTGTCCGGCCACAGCATCAGCGGGATGACCCGCGACGAGGCCGTCGCCGAGCTGAATACGATGGTCGCCGAGGCCCAGGCCACGCCGATCACCCTCACCCATGAGAACCAGACGTGGGACGTCTACCCCGAAGACGTCGGCGCCGAGATCGATGTCGACGGAGCAGTGTCGGCCGCCATGGACGTCTCCCGCGAGAGCAACTTCATCGTCGACCTCGGTCGGCGTTTGAAACTCTACTTCAGCGGCACCGACCTTCCCCTCGTGGGGGCGGTCGACGATACGAAGATAGACGAAGTCCTCGGTGATGTAGCCGAGGACGTGGACATACTCCCCGTCAACGCCGGTCTCGCGATCGACAGCGGCGCCATCAAGGTCGTCGAGGGTCAGCCGGGGCTGGTCCTCGACCAGGACACGGTACACGCGCAACTCAAGGAGATGCTGCTGAGCCTGCACGCCACCGAGTTGCCGCTGACCATGATCGTCGCCGAGCCGGCAGTCCAAGCCGATGACACGCAGGCGGCCGTCGACCAGGCCGAGACGATGATCGGTTCTTCGGTCGTACTCAAAGACGGGGAGAACTCCTGGACCCTCACCCCTCAGCAGATCCGCATCTACATGGACTTCACCTCCATGGACAAGAACGACGTGTCCACGTTGGTGCCTTATCTCTCCGCCGAGAAGATGGCGCCCTTCTTCGCCGAGATAGCCGACAAGATAGCCAAGGAGCCCAAGGACGCCACGTTCGACTCCGACGGGACCAAGGCCTGGGTCGTGCCCGGGGTGATGGGGGAGGCGCTCGACGCCGAGAAGACCGCGGAGGCGTTGACCGAGGCTTCGCTCAAGACGAGCGGTCGGGTGGCCGAGGCGGCGGTGACCACCACCGAGCCGGAACTCACCACCGAAGAGGCCGAGGCGATGGGCATCAAGGACCGCCTTTCCAGCTACAGCACCGAATACGTGGGCAGCTCGAACCGCCAGGTCAACGTGCGCATAACCGCCGAGTACGCCAGCAACGTGTTCATGGCCCCCGGTGAGGAATACAACTTCGACAAACAGATCGGACCCCGTACGGCAGCCCGCGGCTATTTGACCGCGCCCGGCATCGTCGGACCCGGCAAGTTGGAGGACGTCTTCGGTGGGGGTATCTGCCAGGTGTCGACCACCCTCTTCAACGCGGTGTTCTTCGCCGGTCTCGAAGTGACCGAGCGCAAGAACCACTCCATCTACATCGATCACTATCCCAAGGGGAGAGACGCCACCGTCAGCGCGGGCGGCCCGAACCTTCGCTTCAAGAACGACATGTCCACGTACATCTGGATCAGGGCCACCTCGAACGGCATCGTCACGACCTTCAACATCTACGGCACCGACGAAGGCCGGGACGTGAAGTACACGACGAGCGACTTCTACAACTACGTCGGCCGCAGCGAGGTCACCATCCCCAACCCAGCGCTCGGCCCCGGCACATCGGTCGTGAAGATCGGCGGCCAGTCGGGCAAACAGTGCAAGGTGGTCCGCACCGTCACCCTCCCCGACGGCACGGTCGTGCACAAGAACACCTTCATCAGCACCTACCCGATGATCCCGCGGCAGATCGAAGTGGGCACCGGTACCACCACCACTTCCACGACGGTCCCTGGATCGTCCACGACCGCGACGACGGGCGCGACCACGTCGACCACTCAGGGCACGACCACCAGCACCGGCCCACCGTCCACGAGCTTCTAGCCTTCGGGCTCAGCACATAGCTTCTTGCCGGAGGAGCGGCGGCCTACAGCCGCCGCTCCTTTTTTCTCCTCAACCATCCCACAGACGGTTGTTTCGCTTCAGACCTCGGTCGTACGCACCGATATCTGGAGTATGTCTCGCTCAGTCACAGAAACGCCCTCCGATCAGGCCGGCCCCCAGGACATCGGGGACCTTGTTCGACGAGCCGTCCGCCAGGACGCCGACGCGTTCGCCGACATCTATCGGCTCATGGCTCCCAGGGTCTTGCGCTACCTTGCCGTCCGGGTCGCGGAACGCGAGGAGGCCGAGGATCTCGCCAGCGGTGTCTTCGAGCGGGCTTTCTCGGCGATGGACCACTACGACCCCTTTCCGGCAAGATTCTCCACGTGGCTCTATACGATCGCCAGGAACGCGGCCATCGACCACTACCGGAGACGACGCCTGCCGGTCTCTGACCCGGCGGGCGAGGAACTGTCACGCATCACCGACCCGGACGCAGACCCCGAAGCCCGGGTATTGGCGGCGGAGCGACGGAGACGGCTGAGAGAGGCCATACTCGAACTGACCGACGATCAGAGACAGGTCATCGGCTGCCGCTTCTTCTTCAATCTGTCCGTCCCAGAGGTGGCCGAGGCCCTAGACAAGACCGAAGGCGCGGTCAAGGCCCTGCAATTCCGGGCTCTGGAGCGACTTCGGCGGACCCTGGGCGTCGACTGGGTCCAGAACTAGCCGCCCGCGGTAGTGCAAGTGCTATAGTCTTGGATAGTACCGCTACGGCGACCGACTCCGGACTCTGATGCGGGGGGCGTCGGCCACCGGGTCCTGCGTTCCGTGAAGCCTGAGTGCAAGCATGCAGACGGAGCTGAGACACAGCTTGAACGGCGGGAGATCGACGTCGAGCGCACCGTTCCGCGAAGACGGCCGACGATGAGTGGCCCGTGGAACACCCACTTCGAGATCCTCCGCCATCCCTGCGACCATTTGACTTCGACACTGGTTGTGGTTACCGCGTTCGACCCAGGCCTTCGGAAGAGGGGGTGCGATAGGACGTTGCCTGATTAGTGGGATCTGGGAGCACCGGATGAGCGGCGTCTACGCCCGGCGGCCATGAACGTCTGGGGGTCTGCGCCGAGACTGAGCTTTCACCGACGAACGTAAGACGGATCTTCCGCACCGCGGGTGTGGTCCGTCGACAGACCGGGAGGAGAGGGAACATGTCACTGCGCTCACAATTCACCGACTCCGAATGGCAGAACCTGCAGAAGGCGCCGATCTGGGCCTTTCTGATCACAGCCTCCGCGGACGGCAAGGTCGACACCAAGGAGATCACCGCCTTCTCCAAAGAACTGGCGGAATCAGGGCTCTACAGGGACGAACTGGCTCGGGAAGTGTTCTCTTCGCTTGTTACCGATCTCCCCAAGGTGCTCAATTCATGCATGCTGGCGCCGCAGGAGATGCTCGACTGTCTTCGTGATGTCGGACACGTTCTGGATGCGAAGGCAACCGCACATGCCTCCGGCTTCAAAGGAGCGGTGCTCCTAATCTGCAAGAACGTCGCCGAGGCGTCTGGAGGCGGCTTGCTCAAGAAAAGCAAGATCTCCAAAGAAGAGATCGAGCGCATCGCACTCGTCGCGGCTACTCTTGGCCTCTCCTGACTGTCCCGACCGACTCGACGAAGGAGACTCTCGTGACCGATTCCGAACAGCTCAAGGTGCTCCGTGAGACCTGCAGAAACTACCTGACGAAATCCGGTCTCAAGTTCATGATCGACATGGACCAAGACTTCGTCCTCATGTTCGAAGACGGCGTCAGAGTCTTCGTGATGCCCCGCGATCTGCCCGATGGCCGGACGGTCGTCAAGGTGGAGAGCCTCTGCAACAAGGGGATGCGTATCGACGGCGACCTGGGCCTCTTCCTTTCCGAGGAGAACGCCAAGCTGCTGTTCGGAAAATTGGCGCTGTACCCCGACCGCGCAGAGGTCCATTTCGAGGAGGCGCTGCTCGGCGACTTCCTCAACCAGGCCGAGTTGGAGGTCGCCGTAGGTCTGGTCGCGTTCTCGTCAAACAAATACGACGACGCGATCAAAGACCGGTGGGGCGGCAAGAAGTCCGGAGAGATCTGAAAAGGGACGGACGAGGGAGGATCCATGGACCAAAGGCTGGGCGTCGCGGGCAAGGCCGTGGTGCGCAGAGCCGACCGCATACTGCTCCTCCGCCGTGCTGCGTCGAGTTCCCATGACCCCGACCTATGGGAGCTTCCCGGCGGCAAGATGGACTACGGCGAAGTCTTGACCGAAGCTCTCGCGCGAGAAGTCCGTGAGGAGACTCGGCTCGTGGTATCAGTCGGCTGTCCGATCCTCACGTGGCATTTCGTCAAGAAACCTTTCTGGGTCACCGGCGTGACCTTCATCTGCGACTGTACAGAGGGCGAGATCGAGCTCAGCCCGGAGCACTCGGAAGCTGCCTGGGCGACACCCGAGGAAGCCTTGGGATTGCCGCTCAGCACGCAGATGCGAGAGCAGATCGAGGCATACGTAGACGCCGTCTCGAGGGGATGCGCGGAGCCGAGATGAGCCGCGGTCCGCTTCCCATAGGATCGCGGGGAGAGAAGGGGAAGGCCGGATCCAGACCGACGCGGCGCCGCAGAGCCATCGAATGGTGGCGCGAGACCCATTGGTACTTCCTTGCAGCGCTGGCTGCAGTGTCCTTTGTCCTCGGGATCGTCGGCTTCCTGCGCTGGTTCGCGATGCACGACACTCCCGGCGGGTTCCTCGACGCGGCCTACCGGTCGATCCAGCTCTTCACCTTCGAATCCGGATCAGTCGGCCCACCGCTTCCCTTCGCTCTGGCGCTCGCGCGCTTCTTGGCTATCGCCACCACCCTCTATGGAGCCTCGGCTGCCGTCGTCGCGGTGTTCGGCGAGCGAATCTCTCGATTTGCTTTGCGCACAGCGAAAGGTCACGCCGTCGTCTGTGGGCTCGGGGACAGAGGTGTCTATATCGTCGAGAGACTGCTCGACCGCAAGATGAAGGTCGTGGTGATAGAACGTGATGAACATGCTCCTCAGCTCGACCGCGTTCGAGGGGCAGGGGCCGTGATCATCATGGACGACGCGTCTGAGCCCTCGGTACTGCTCAAGGCGCGGGCCCATCGGGCGCGATACGTGATCGCTGCATGCGCCGAGGACGGAGACAACGCGGAGATAGCGGTGCGTCTGGCTGCTCTGGTGCGGACCCGTCCGCCTTCGACCCCCGTCACCGTGATCGCGCACATCTACGATAGTGAATTATGCGACCTTCTCCGCGAGCAGACGCTGTTCGACGACGAGTCGGACGAGACACGCCTGGTCTTCTTCAACGTCCCCGAAAGCGGCGCGCGCGCCATGCTCGAAGCGGTGCCCCCGAGCGCTCCCGACGGTACACCGGCCGAGCATGTCGTCGTCGTGGGTCTGGGCAAGCTCGGCCGCAGTCTGGTCGTCCAGATGGCGCGTACATGGTGGGCTCCGCGGGCGGACCCGGGGCACCGGCCGCGACTCACGCTCATCGATCGGGAGGCGGACACCAAAGTGGAACTGCTGAGGATCCGGTATCCCCGCCTCGATGAGGTCTGCAGGCTGGATGTGCGCCAGATGAAGAAGAACGCCCCGGAGTTCGAAAGAGGTAGCTTTCTATACGAAGGCGACGACCTGGCGGTCGATGCTGTCTACATCTGCCCCGACGACGATGTCCACTCATTGGCGATGGCACTGGCGGTGCTGCACCACACCCGCTATGGCAGGGTACCCATCGCGGTGCGAATGAGCCAGCAGGCCGGGTTTGCCGCGCTGATCGGTGCCGAGGGGGCGGGTGGATCCGGCTTCTCCGATCTGCGCGCGGTGGGAGTGCTGGACGCGACCTGCGACATCGAGGTACTGCTGGGTGGGAGACGCGAGGCCATCGCCAGAGCCGTCCACCGCTCCTATGTGCTTCACGAGCGGTCAGCCGGTCGCACCCAAGATGACAATCCGTCCATGGTTCCTTGGGATGAACTGCCGGAGACCCTGCGAGAGTCGAACCGTTGCCAGGCCGACGACATCGAGGCCAAGCTGGCAGCCGTGGGGATGAGAATCGTACCGTTGGATGACCGCTCCTCCGAGCCGGCAAGATTCAGCCATGACGAACTCGAGATGCTGGCCCGGAGGGAGCATGACCGGTGGATGCGCGAGCGCGAATCCCAGGGATGGACGTTTGGACTCGATAGGGACACGCCGAACAAGAAGAGTCCCTACCTCGTGCCCTGGGAAGACCTGGACGAGGATACACGGGAGAAGGATCGTCAGGCGGTGCGGGGCATCCCCGAGTTCCTAGGCGGTGCGGGGTTCACGACGAGCCGGGGTCCGCGCTGACGCCTCATGCTCCGACGATCGTGCTCCACGCCCCCGACGTCATGACGAAGCGACCATCCTTCACGTCGACGCGCACTGTGTCGTTCTTTGCCACTTCGCCCCGTATCACGGCTTCCGCGAGCGGTTCTGACACCCACCGTTGGACGGCGCGCCGCAACGGCCGGGCTCCCATGGCAGGCTCGTAGCCCTCCTGCACGAGAAAGTCGATGGCGGCGTCTGTCGCCTCGATCTTGCAGGCAAGACGCGACAACATCTTCATCGCGATCTTCTCCAATGCCTCCGGGGGCAGTGGATTGAAGATGAGTATCGCATCGAAGCGGTTGAGGAATTCGGGCGGGAAGTAACGGCCTAGCTCTCTCTCCACCGCGCCTGTCACCTGTGCACGCGTCAAGACTTCGGCACCGGTTGGGCTGAAACCGAGCGGCCGGTCGCCACGGATCTGGGCCGAGCCGACGTTCGAAGTCATCACGATCACCGCGTTCCGACAGTCGATCTTGCGTCCGAGGCCGTCCGTCAGCCGTCCTTCATCCAGCATCTGGAGCAGCAGGGTGTGCACGGACGAGTCGGCCTTTTCCACCTCGTCCAGGAGAATGACGGTGTATGGGTTCCTACGGATACCTTCGGAGAGTATGCCTCCCCGTTCGGAGTCCACGAACCCCGGCCCCGAGCCGATGAGCCGCGAAAGAGAGGAGCGATCGTAGCACTCGCTCATATCGACGCGCACCATCTTGCGCTCGTCTTCGAACAATGCCTCCGCGAGGCTCTTGGCCAACTCGGTCTTGCCGGTGCCTGTCGGGCCGAGGAACAAGAAGCGGCCGAGAGGATGGTCGCTGGAACCATCCACGTCCGCGCGTGAGGCACGGACGACCTTCGCGACCTTGTTGATCGCCTCGTCCTGTCCCATGACGCGACGAGCCATGCGTTCCTCCAGGCCGAGCAGGCGTTCCTTCTCGTCCTCTCGAAGCCTTCCGGCGGGGATCTCCGTGATGCCCGCGATCGTGTAGGCCACATCCTCGGCATCGACGATCAGACTCTCGGGGCGCCGGCGCGCTCCCGGCCGCCTTCGAACAACGCCTTGCGCTCCGCGCGCGATAGCTCCCCGATATCCGTGTACCCGTAGAACGAACGCAGGCGCTTCCCCGCGCAGGTCTTGTCGAGTACCGAGATGGCCTTGGACGGCATCCTCCGGTCGGGCATGTATCGGATGCTGAGGTCGGTCGCCGCCTCCAGCGCCTCGTCCATGATGCTCACCTGGTGGAAGTCCTGATAGCGCGTCCGCAGACCGCGAAGGATCTCGAGAGTATCGTCGCGGCTGGGTTCGGGAACCTTGACGATGCCGAACCGCCGCCAGAGAGCGGCGTCCTTCTGCAGGTAACGCTGGAACTCGTCCTCGGTGGTGGCCCCGATGACCCGCATGCGCCCGTCTGCCAACGGCTGCTTGAGTATGTTCGCGGCGTCCACTGAGTCGCCTGTGCCCGAGGCTCCCGCCCCCACGATCATGTGGATCTCGTCGATGAACAGGAGCAGCTTCGGGTCGGCCTCCGCCTGCTTGATGATCGCCTGCAGGCGTTCTTCGAACTGCCCGCGGTAGATGGTACCGGCCACGAGAGAGCCGATCTCCACGGTCCGGATACGCACTCCCTGGAGCGCCTGAGGCACGTCTCCCTGGACGATCTCGAGGGCCAGCCCCTCGACGATAGCGGTCTTCCCGACGCCCGCCTCACCAAGGACAAGCGCGTTCGGGGTCGACTTGGAACTGATGACCCCTATCAGTTCCAGCAACTCCTTCTCCCGTCCTATGATCGGGTGCAACTCGCCCCGCTCGGCAAGCGCGGTGAGGTCACGGCCAAGGGAATCGAGCTGGGCCTGCGGGGTTCCGGTGCCCGTCTGTTCCACCACTTCTCGCTCGCTGTAGGCCGACGCGTCCCAACCGCTCTCGATGAGGTCTTTCAGGCGGCCCGCGAGGGCGTCGGTGTCTGCCCCCGCTTCCTTCAGCATCTGAACGGGCAGGAACTGTTCGTCAGAAAGCAGTCCCAACAGCAGGTGCGGCGCCTCGACTGTAGTCCCGCCGAGCGATTCGGCCCAGGTCTTGGCGCTTTCGAGCGCCTGCTCGGCTTGGGACGTGAACAACGCCGGTCCGGAGCGCGCCTGATCCCCCCGACCCATCCTCGTGCGCATGTCGGCCGCGATCGTGCCGACATCGGCGTGGACCGCCATGAAGATCCTTTGGATCGGCAGATCTTGGAGGTCGACGATGGCGAGGAAGATATGCTCCACGCCGATATGAGTGTGACCCGACTCAGCGCTGAGTCTCTCCGCGCTGTGTATGACGAGTTGACCCGAGTCCCCCAGGTTGTCGATCATGCGACCTCCCCTTGGAATACCGCGTCGATTCTATCACCGGGCAGAGGGGCCAGCGTGCTGACCAACAGTCACGCACCAACACTCTCTTACCGAACCAGCACCGCCCCCACCAAGAGGGCCGTGAACTGCGTGACCACGTGAGCGACGAGGTCATCGTGGAGACCAGCCACTTCGTAGAGCAATGCCAGGTCGCCATCGGCGTCCAGACCGCACTTGGCCACGTCGGCCGTTCGATTGAGGGCAAGAAGGCGTGCCAGTCTGTCCTCCCCCTTCGGTTTCACTCCCCCCAGGCCAAGAATGAAGGAGAGACAGGTAGGAAGGACCCGGACGGTCACGCGCAGGTCGTGCTCCAACAACTTCAAAGTGGTCCCGAGCAGTCCCGGTCCCCCCTCGCTGCAGGGGAGTCCAGCCTTCGAAAGCAGTTCTCTCAGGCCCTCGGTCTCCTCCTGGCGGTCCAAGCGGATGGCCTCAGATTGAGCGAGACTGCACCGGACGAGCGCGCCCTTGAGCCCGTCTCTGTCAGTCAGGTCGTCCTTGCTGAGGTCCGCGAGCGCGGCAAGACCTCTACACACACCGGCGAAGCTCTCTGGGCTGAGAGTCGCCAGGGGCACCTCGGCCGCAAGGACCAGAGAGCCCGAGTCTTGCAGGAAGGCTTTGGCGTAGCTCGCCTCGAAGCTGGCTTCGAGCAGGGCGTGGTAGGCCCGATCCTTCTTGCGCCGCACTTCCGGTAGGCCGGCATAGAGTCCGAGAAGACCACCTGGCAGTTCCCGGGCCTGGACTAGCACCTGCTCGGTCTTGATCGCGGAGAACGGAAGGACCAATTCCCCGCCGATCTCTCGATAGCGAAGACCGCAGGCGGAAAGCAACGAAGCGAGAGATAGCGGCGGCGGCGGTCGAGGTTCGGACACTGTCGGCTCAGGAGAGCCGACGACCTCGGGGCCGACGCTGACCTCGGGGCCGGCACTGACCTCGGGCTCGACGGTGACTTCCGACGTTGGACTATCCTCCTTCACCTCGGCGGAGATGGATGGGACCACGTCGTCATGTCCGGAAAGGATGGAGTCCACTTGCTGCCCCGGCTCTCCCGTCTCCGCAACCTCGAAGAGCGAAGCAACACGGTGCCCCAAAGCGTCCTCCTCGAGGTGGAAGAAGTGCATCGCACCGTTGCTCCCACCGGCGACGATGCTGTTCGATGCGGGATCGACCGCGACAGAGGTGAGCATGTCGTCGGTGCCGAACCAGGCTACGACCGCGCCGCTATCCACATCCCACACGCGTACCGTTCCGTCCTGACCGGCGGAGACCAGTCGATCGGAGCCCGCGAACGCGAGGGCGCGGACCCAGTCGGTATGACCGTGCAGGTCGCGGGGGCTTTCACCGGTGGCGAGGTCCCAGATCCGGATCGGGTTGTCATGGACCTGCTTGTCATTCCGCTGGACTGTGACCGAGGCGGCAAACCTCCCGCTACGATCGACGACGACGGGACCCGTGAACAGGAATCCCTCGTACCCCGGCCTACCGACGAGCTTCGCCTGTTCCCGTCCCGAGTCGAGATCGTATACCTGCACCGAGGCGTCTGAGTTCAATGCGAGTATCAGGCCGCCGCACGTCACTGCGACCGAGAGGAGAAGCGCTTCGGACGTGTCGATCTCGATCTCTCTGACGATCCCGCCGCTGTCCAGCGCAACGACGGTGATCTTCTTTGTATCCGCGACGACCGCGCGGCCTCCGTCTGAGCTCAGCCCTAGCGTGACGGCAGCCTCTTTGAGGGTCCACATGTCGACGACTCGTCGTTGCTCGACATCCCAGGTGGCAAGCGTCCCGTCGGAATCCACGGTGACCAGTCGTCGGCCGTCTCTCGTGATGTCCATGCATCGCACGGGCGCGGAACTACCTCCAAGAACGCACTCCGGCTCTCCGGTATCCCGATCCCAAGCGCGGATGGTGCGATCGGCGCTCGCGGAGAACACGGTCCTCCCGTCCTGACTCAGTGCGAGAGAATTGACGAAGTCGGAGTGCGCCTCCCGGGCGGGTCCGGCAGACACCGCCGGATCGATGACGCGAAGCGTCCTGTCGCCGGAGCCGGTAACGATCCGCCCATCTGTGAGCAGAGCCATGGCCCCGACGGGTCCATCATGGGCCTGAATAGTCTGAGTGGCGACGCCTGACCCAAGGTCCCACACCACCAGCGCACCGTCGACGTAGCTCGCCGCCAGCGATCCATCGGCACACTCGAGAAGGGTCCCGATACACCCGTGACCGGCGTCGAGTTCCTGGACCGCCGCACCTGTCAGCGTATCCCAGACCATGACTTTCGAATCGCCGCCGCCGGAGACGGCATGCCGTCCGTCACCCGCGAAGACCACCGACCTCACGAACGAGCGGTGGCGACGAACGGCCGACACGACGGAGCCGCTGGCGAGATCGAGGAGCAGGACCGATCCGTCGTCGGTGCCGGCGAGCGCGCGACCTCCGTCCGCCGAGATCGCAACCGCGAAAACCGCCGATCCGGCTCGGAATTCCCGCAGAGGCCGGTGAGACCCGAGTTCCCACAGCATGATCCCCCCATCGGCCCCACCGGACAAGACGCGGTCCCCGCCCGCCGACACGGTCACGCATAGCGCTCCGGCTGGATGGGCGCGCCATGCGTCGAGCTCCTCACCGGTGAGAACATCCCAAACGCGGAGCGTCGAGTCACCCGCGGAGAAGATGCGCCCGCCGTCTGGGCTGACGGCGACACCAAGGACATCTCCCGTGTGCCCCACGAGGTCGTGCAGGACCGTCTGGTCCGTCAGGTCCCAGATCTTGAGCGTGTGATCCTGGGAGGCCGAGACGACTCGATCCGCTCGACCCGGGATCACAGCCACAGCCATCACACCCTCTGCGTGACCCGCCAAAACCACAGGACGAGGCGCTGACCCAACGGCGCGTGCCTCTGGATACTGCCAGAAACGGATGGTGCGATCTTCGGAGCCGGAGACGATGAGCGATCCGTCGGGAAGCGAGGTGAGAGAGCGGACCATCGCCCCATGGCCATGCAGGACTGTCAACTCTTCGCCGGTCGACCCATCCCACACGCGCACAGTCTTGTCACGCGAGCCCGTGATCACCAAGGTGCCGTCGGGCGAGATGGCGACGGCCTGGATCGGGCCATCGTGCCCCTCAAGGGTGAGACGGAGTTCTCCCGAGGCAACGTCCCAGATGCGGGCCGTCCCGTCGTCTCCCCCCGAGATGATCTCGGTCCCGTCTGCGCTGGCGGCGATCGCCCAAACAGGGCCGCGGTGAGCCTCGCCGGACGAGGATAGATGGGCATGGGACCGATACTCCCTGCCGGTTCCGGCGCCGTCCGTGAGATCCCATGATTCGAGAACGCCACCGATCCGGCCGGTGAGAAGTCGTCGTCCGTTGGGGGTGAACGCGACAGAGATAATGCGTCGCGGGCCCGGGATGACCCGCAGCCCCTGCGTGCCGGCCATGGCCATCATGCTTCGCAAGAGAGCTCCGTCATCGTCATGTTCGTCGACGACGGTCGCGGACACCCGACCGGTCTCGAGACTCCAGATCGAGACGAGGGAAGGAGACGCGACAGCTACGCGGTCGCCGTCCGGATGCACCGCGATACCGACAACGGGATCGCCGACCGAGAGAATGTGTTTGGTCGCGCCCGACCGCAGGTCCCAGATGCGAACGGTGCCGTCGATCGAGCCACTCAGCGCGCGACTACCGTCGCAGGTGACCGCCACCGTCTCCACGTACTCGTCGTGGCCTTCGAGTACGTGGAGGACTCTTCCCGTAGTCAGATCCCAGACACGGACGGTCCGGTCCCAGGAGACGCTGACGAGTAGTCGACCGTCGGGTGTCGCGGCCAGCGCCTCAACGGAGTTGTTGTGACCGGAAAGCACGGAGAGGTGAGCACCGCCGGTCCGCTCCTTCACGGAGCCGATCGGACGCAGCCAGACGGGAACCCGTGGCGAACGGCTGTCCTCAAGAAGTCTTGCCAACCGCTCGTCATCGCCGGCCTTGACCCGAGCCAAGAGTTGACCGCCCAGTTGCGTATGGTCCTCCACCAGGAAGCGGCCCGACAGTCGAAGCGCGTGGGAGATCGTGCGAAGCCGGTCCGTGGTTGCAGCCTTCTCACCGGTCATGTCCCGCCCCCACTACGAAGAGGTTGACCTTGAGAGGGCCGCGACAGTCTGGACCTGTCAAGGGACACTCGATCTCCCGACCCCGGTAGTCTTCCTGCCAGCGGATCATCCGGCCGCAATGCGGGCAGCGTATCTCCGGGCCGTGGCCGAGATCGACTGCGGTGACGATGATCCGGCGGCGCATGTCGTCTCCCTGTCCGCTCATGGCGCGGATCGCGTGATCGTAGTCGCCCTGTAGCTGATGGACGCCGGTATACAGCGTGATCGGGTTTCCATCGACATCGATCTGGTCTACGATCCCGACCGCCGCTGCCTTACTCTCCAAGAACTTGAAGTCGGTGAGCACTTCCTCGACGCCGCCCCAGTCCTCCGCTCCGATGAGGTGGTATGGCAAATCGGCCAGTCCGCGGGCCGTACCTCCCCAGCGACGCCCGCCTGCAGGCGGGTCGCCCCCGGCCGTCCAGCGGAAGTACTCCGCAAGGATGCGATGACGGTCCCTCCCCCCATCGCTCAGAGGAATGGAGAGGATCCTACCTGCGTCGAGTGTCCCTTCGCGGAGGGCTCCTTCGATCTGGTCGACGGCGGTCCGGGTCTCTTCTGAGGCTCCCCGATCGGCCAAGTAGTCCATGTAGGCGACCTCGCCCAACTGGCGGTGATAGAAGGTCAGAACACGGGCTCCCTCCTCCTCCCGCTCACTGAGGTACGGCTCCAGGTCCTCGAAGAGACGCACCCAAACGGCCACCGGGATCCGACGGCGCCATGGTTCCAGGTCGGAGCCCCTCATCGACGCGGGAAGATCCTGGTGGGATTCCCGTACGAACTCCTGCCAGTATTCCTCGTCCCAAGCCAGCACGCCGAGCATCTCCTCTTCGGAAAGACCTCGACGCGCTGCGGCGAGATTGCCGAGAACCCGCTGCACGAGTCCCGGGCCGTGCTGACCGGGCTCGGCCAGACGAGCGAACGTTTGCCGGATCAGCCCCGGCGTATCCACGGCCAAGGGCTCCGCGCCCGCTCCCGAGGTCCAACGTCGCGCCTCCTCGAAAGCGAGTCTCAGGTAGAGGGGCACGGGGCAGTCGGCGAATCTCTCCAATACCCACGAGCGCTGTTTCCCGGTGAGCCTGCGATGTACGTCGAACAACCACTTGTCGAGCAGGTCCCCGCCCTCCTGCACCGTCATCGGACCCAACTCCACGACGTGATCGGCGTCGACCTTGCGACGCAGGGCCTCGAGACATTCGCCCGGCGTCGCAGTGACTACCATGCGCACGTTCTTGGGGATCCGGTTGGGCAGCCACACCAAGCTGCGGGCGTTGTTCGCTTCGGATAGTTGGTCCAGTGCGTCCACGAACAGATAGAGCGGCCTGCCCCTGTCGGCAAGAGCCAGCTTCTCGGGAAACTGCTGCACCAGGTCCTCGTAGGTGCGACCGCCCGGTGATCGCTCGACCCCATAAAGAGTCTCGATCTTGTGATTGAGATCCTCGAGGATGGCGCGCGCATCACTCGATCCCACCGTCGCGCCGATGAACTTCGCGATCACGTTCGCTCCGGGGAGTCGCTCGGAGTCCAGTGCCGATTGCACGAGCTTGGCCATGATCGTGGACTTCCCCGAGCCGGACGTCCCCCAAAGCACGAGTGGGTTCTCAGCAGATGAATCGAGATACGCGTCGATCCGATCCAGGATCGAGACGCGGCCGGTGAAGAACTTCGTATGCTGCTCGACGAATCCGGCGGTGGCGATGTCCTCGAGTTCGGCCGTCGTCCTGACGATAGTCGCGAGTTGCCTGCGGACGACGGCAGCAAGAGCATCGTACACGTCGCGGCAGAGCGTGCCGGCCCTGTCGCCTTCGACCCGCCCGTCCGGATCAACGTCCGCGTCGGGCGAGAGGACCCCTATGTGCTCGATCGAACTGCCGAAGTGACCGTCAGCGTCCGGCGCCCACTGCGCTCGGTATGTCTTGTAGTTGCCGCCGAGCCCCTCCTGGAGACGCGCCTTCAGACGGGCCAAGGCCCCCGCAGCTTGTTCATCGGGTGAGCCATCATCCAGGTAGTCGCGGAAGCCGCGGGCCAGGTCCACCTCGGGGAGCGGTGCGACTCTGGCGGGCAAATCCGCCAGTTCTCGCACGAAGCAGAACACGTGCTCCCGAGCGTCGGCGGTCGTAAGAGCGCCTTCGTTGATTTCTTGCTCGGTCGCCGAGGTGAAGTACTTCTCGAGCGTTTCCTCCGGAAGGTCGGCGGATCGGGTTCGCAACGCCTCTCCCCCCCGGCGAAGCACGTCTCGCAGGGCGGCCTCCTCCCGGTCCCAGGCGTCTTGGCTGGCGAACTCCCCGCCCGGCTCTCGCGCCTTCAGATAGTGCACGGGGGGCATAGCGTTGTCGTCTCGCTCGTAGTACCAGCGCGTCAGCAACGCTATGCCGGATGGGTCACTCGTGACCGCCAGGATCTGAGCGAACTCCTCTGCCGGGATCCGGGGCGGTAGCGGCTGCCACCCGTACCGATCGCCGAGCAGGATAAGGAGATATGGTTTGAGTCCCGTATTCCGGCAGCGATCAAGCTCAGTCAGGCAGATGATCATGGTCTGCTGATCGAGCCCGGCCTCCGCGCTCACCCCCCACCGCAGATCGATGGGCTGGAACGCCGCGTTCTCACGCGCACAGAGTCGGCTGAGGGCCGGGAACACGTGCTCCTGGAGAGCGTCGCGCTCGAGACGGAGGTCGGTGAACGTAGAACTGACGAACAGTCGGAAAGTGCGGGTCGCGTGCGGCACTTGACCCCCCGAGAAGCAGTCGGAACGGTTGCGCAGTCGGTCGCCGGTGGCACTGCCGGCAATCACCTGGATTCGATAGTCTCCTTATACTCCCGGCCTCAGGCCGGTACAAGACTCCGGCCGGCCGCTCCTGACGCGCGGCGGCCATCCCGGCGCTGGAACCTCAAGCCTTTGCCTTCACCTCGTACCCATACTTGGCGAGCGTCGCTGGTATCGCCCGGATGAAGGCTCGGTCCCACTCTCTCGTGTCCTCCGGAAGTACATCCCAAGGCAACAGATATGGAGAGACTCTGGTCTTCACGTCCTTAGTGGGTCCCAAGCGCCAGCCGTTGAGCAGCCGTTCTACAGTCCAGCGGCCGTGTTCGAGCTCGGCGAGCTGTTCCACGTCGGCTTCGGGGATGACGAACGGCACGGGGTCGTCACTGGCCACCGCCTCGAGCCCCACCACCGCGAGCTTCGCGAAGATATCGTCCGCCTGCTGCAGCGTCGATGCGCGGTACTCGAGTGGCAACACGTCCCACTCCGCGAGTCCCGGCTCATCGGGACGGAGTTCGTTCTCCCGTGTCTTGCGGAATTCGGCTTGGAGGTCGCGAGCGACCGCTTCCCGTAGGTCTTCGGGAAGCGGAACGCATCGCACGCCCGCGAAAGCGCGAACGGACGCCGGGTCGGCGGGGAGATCTATCAGATTCTGCGACTTTCCCCATCGTTCGTCCGGCGCCAGCTTCGCCGCCTCCCGACCACTATCCGTGACAAGTGCGACCTTTGCTCCAAGCGCGAGAGCGATGCGGTATTCCGCCGCGGAGATGCGCCCGCCGTTGACGCCCAGCAACCTCACGCCCTCCGGGTCGATACCCGACGCGAGGATGTCCGTCCATGCTTGGAGGGACCCCATGGGCGTGAAGCCGGCGTCGTCTATGGTCCGCACCTCCGTGTAGCGCGGATCGAGGGAAGCATCGATCGGGAGTAGCCGTGGCAGGTAGCTGAGGGAGTGGATGCCCGAGTTTCCCTGGCTGGCCTCGCCCACGAACCCGCTTACACCCTCGCGCGTCCCGCCGCTCACCACGAGGCCACAGAACTCGGAGAGCCCCCGCACGATCATGCTCCGGTAGCGTTCGAACTGCTCGGCCCTCGCCGGATCGCAGCCACCCGCGACTAACAGCACCGGTTCGGTCAGCGGTCCGGAGCCCGCTGTGGCAAGCGCACAGACGGCGGCACGTGACGACTTGTCAGGGAAGCGGGCCGCGAGTCCGACTTGCAGTAGCCGCACTGCCCACGCATGCCCCTCCAACTGAGCGGCGACAGACTTGAGCCGTCGGAGGACATCCAAGGCTGTCGAGATCTGCCGCGAGGCGTCCGACAGCTCGATCCCTTTCGCGTAGGAGTCGAGGGCACTGTAGGCGCTTCCCCGGAGCAGGTGGAAGAAGCCCGCGGCGAAGTACGTGCCGGGGATGTCTACACCCGCGCGCCCGCGCGCCTCGCAGGTCTCGATGGCTGAAGCCACCGTGAACCCCGCGGCGGCGGCCGGGCTCAGATCATGCGTGTCTCCGATCTGGAACTCGAGATACCCGGCGAGTGCGTGAGGATCGTCGGGTAGCGCCTTGAAGGCCTGGTCGAACGCCTGTCTCGCACGATCGTCATCGACACCACGCCAGGACTCGGCAAGCCTGAGCAGGGCCGATGCTCCCTCGTCCCGATCCTCGGAAGACCGCTGCAGCAGATTCTGACCACGACGGTAGATAGCGCCCTTGAGTGCGCCGCGACCCTCGCCGCAGTATGCGATGCCGAGTTCCCGCAGCACAGAGGGGTCGCCCGATGATTCGAACGGCCTCAGGGCATCTATAGCCACGTCCCACTTCTCGGCGGCACAGGCGACACCAGCAATGCGCAACGCTAGGCCGACGTTCTTCGGATCGTGCTCGCGTACGAACCGCAGAAGATCGAGTTCCTCGACCATCTGATCGCGCGTCATATACGCGTTGAACGTGGAGACGAACCGCCCCATGTTCCCATGGACGCGCGACATCGCGGCATCCGCCGTCTCGAGCATCGCGGCCAACCGTGCGTACTCGCGCCGCCAGGCCTCCGGCGCGTCCACGCTGCCCTTGTAGAGCAGATCGTGACCGACGTCGGCCCAGGCGTGTTCCAAGAGAGTGCGCACCTGAACCTCTGCACGCGGATTCGCCATTCCCCGCTTCCCGCCATAGAGACGGGGAGGCACCTTCACTGGGAAGTCCTTGGTCGGGAAGATCCCGCGCTTGAACGTGACGATGTAGTGCACCGATCGATAGCCGAACTCGCTCGTCTTGAGACGCTTGCCGATATCCTCCGAGTTGGCCCAATCGATCTCGAAGGACTCTTCCAAGAATCGCGATATGCGCTCCACTTGAGCCTGTGTGTGGACGATGATCCGTCCGCCACACAGGTCGGTCATCTGATCGACCGGTCGCCGGTACTTGTGGCACTTGCGAAGACACTTCTCGGCGAAGCTGGGAATGCCCTTCGTGCGCACCTGCACGATGGCCAACGGCGCATATCTGTCGGCTGCCAACGCGAGCACACGTTCGAGAACGGCCCCCAGTGACTCGTAGTCCGCTCGTCGTTCCGCGTACTCCGCGACCTGGGCGAGAGCCCACTCGGTACTGCAGGGTCCAAAGTCTTCCATGCGACCCTCCGTTCGTCCGCTCGGGGGGACTGTGCCGCTCTCTCCGGTTTGGTTCATCGAGACCGCCACTTCATGCAACGCGGCGCATGAACGAGAGCGCCAGCTGCGTCGGCGCCTTGAGAGGTCGGGGCGCGACATGGTGCTGGTCTTGAATCGTCCCACTTGGGCCCCGCGTCGTCCAGCCCCTGACACATCCACATGGGTCGGGTGAGAGGTCACCCGGCCAGATCGACACGACATGCCGCGGTCGCGGCCCCGCCGTTCAGTACCGTTTCACGTCGTCATAGGGCGAAGGCGGCAATGGCAGGGGATTCACGTCCTCGTCAGGGAGGGACACCTGCTGCCCACCCATCATCCGGTTCATCGAGTCCGCCGCTTCCTCCGCGGCGATACGCGGGAATATGGCCGTGGCGACAGCGGTACCCAGGCTGAAGAAGACGAACCCCACGATGACAGCGAGCCACCATCTGTCCCACAGAGCATAGACGCCGGCCAGACTGCCGACTGCGAAGATCACCGGTAGGGTGAAATACCCGAAGCGACGCATTTTCTGCGGATCGGTGATGACGTCCGCGATCCCCCGCCCGATGTAGTTGAGGGCCATGATCCCCACGAACACGGCCAACCACACCGATCCCGTCCGATCATGCGCCAGCCAGCCACCGTATATGCCGACCCCCAGACTGATCAAACCGAATACTGTGCGAACTGCCATCCCGGCGGACGAACCAGCCATGATGCTCACCCCGGCGCCTGCGGCGCCCGACCGTATCCCAGCCCGACTGCGGCGTACCTGGGCGGGGCGGACTGCATACTCCGCCCGTCCCTGGCGAAGCCGCTACCAGCATGATACAACGGGCGGAGACGCGGCGGGCAAACGCCGAGGCAAAGTGCACGCAGGCGCCGAAATGAGCGGCGCGCTCAAAACCGGAGGAGCAACGATGGATGGCCGCGGATTGTCCGGCGACGGACCGGGCGCCAGGAGTGCGCTTCGGGTCTTCATAAGCTACTCGCACGAGGACCTCGACCTCGTGAAGAGACTCGTCGGTATCCTGGAAGACAACGGTTTGAGGCCGATGTGGGACGAGCAGTTCGTCGTGGGTCCGAGCTTCAGCGAGCAGATAAAGACCTATATCGCGCACGCCCACGTCTTCATGCCCGTGATCACGGAGTCCTCGAGCGGCCGCGGCTGGGTCCACCAGGAGATCGGCTATGCGATGGCCTTGAACGTCCCGGTCCTGCCCGTGGCAAGTGGCGCCCTCCCCAGGATGATGCTGGAGGGACTCAAGGCGCTCGTGCTGGATCCCATTCTCGGCGATGACGACAAGCTGCACCAGAAGCTCTCCTACGAGGCATTCCACGATCTAGCCGAGACCAGGAACGACAAGAGTTACGCACTCTACTCCTGCGCCGACGAACCGCCGCAGCGCGCCCAGATGATGGCGCGTTATGCAGACGACGTCCGCTCCATGGGCGAGTACGGGTGTGTCAGGCAGAAGGGGGCCTTGAGTTCGCTCCACATCCCGAAGGAGACCGTGGACAACTCGATCTGGAGACAGCGCTACGGAGGCTTCGACCGGGGTACGTTCCACTGCGAGCACCAGCGCAACGAGCGGCTCGCCCTAGAGAAACACGCCCGGGAGGAAGGCTGTCGAATCATTATCGACCCGAGCATCACCTACGAACAATGGGGCCCTCATGCGAGGAGGGTGCGATTGGCGACTCTGGTCAGATTCCTCGACTCCATGCCGGATGAGAAGGCTCAGGTGGCGATCAACGAGAATATGGCCCGAGCACGCAGTCTGACCATAGTCGGAGACTGGTTCGCCGCGGAATCCGTGTCGGGATCCATCTTGGAGGGCTACAAGCAGACCATCTTCACCCGCCACGCCCCGAGCGTGGCGAGCAGGGTCGAGGTCTTCGATGCGGAGTTCAACGAACTCCTAAGCAATGCCGGCTGGACAGCAGAGACCTCGCGTAGTCTGGCGATCGAGGAGCTCAACACGTTGATCAAGAAAATAGACGAGGACGCGGGCGTGCGGTAGACGCGAGGGCGATCCAGGTGCCGCTGACGGCCAGCCACACCAGGAGGAACACCTGGTGGAACCAGTCCATTTCTCGCGCGATGAGCATGGACGTCCCGCACCACACGAAGCTGGGTTCCACTGCCGCGCGGCCGAGCGACCATAGTCCGCTGCTGAGCATCACGACGATGGCCACGATCGCGGCCCCCCAAGCGAAGAGGGCAGGCCGCTTCCACCAGCGCGCGCCCGCCTGCCGCCCGGTCAACGCCACGATGACGGACACAGCGGCGATCAGGAAGATGGCGCCCAGAACACGGCTCGCCCCGGGATTCTCGACTCCGACGGTTACCCGATAATCCGCATCCTTGATGACCGTCCGGGGGCCGGCGCCAAGAAGACAGAACGCCTCGAAAGACATCACCGCTCCCGTCACAAAAAGGACCGGAGTCGACAGCCAGAGCCTCCCGCTCATAACGACGTCCTCGCCCGCAGCAGATCGAGCACTCGTATGAGGTCGTCCGGGTCCTTCCGCGTGTCCGCGCGGATCCAGCGGTCAAGAATGCCGTGTCTTGCGAGCCACTCCTGCTCGACCTGCAACAGGCCGTCGTCGATCACCAGGAAGTCGGAGTCCGGATCGATCACCTCGGTCTTGAGCGTACGCCACGTTGTCGGCCCCACCCCCCTCGCGGGCGCCAGCAGGTCTTCGCCGGCGTAGCGGGCCAGATGGCGCATCACAGCGCCGGTGTCGCCCTCGCGGCAGTGGGTCGTGAGCCAACGGCAGTCGTAGCGCTTCGTACAGAAGGCGAGGAACGACTCGGCGTGCCGCGCGGGGACCACCGCGGGATCGCCCGGATCCCCCCTCCCGAGGAGGACGCCGTCGACATCGAGATAGAGGATGGGGCGGGTCGTCACCGCCCCCCTCTGAGGCGGCGAAGAGTCTCCTCGTTCCGTTGCAGGAACACTGGCGGAGCGTGATCGACCGCTTCTTGAAGCCGGCACAACTCCCGATGGACCGCCCGAGTACGGGCGATGACACCCTGGACCTGGGATCCATCTGCGTGTTGCCATTCCGCGATGAAGCGCTCGGTCGCTGCGATGTCACCGGACAGTTGCGCGAGTACCTCCAAGGCGCCGTCCCCCGGTTCACCGTTGAGTCGCTCTTGAAGCTCTCGAGCGGCTGTCACGAACGCTGTGCGTCCGCTCCGTCGTTCCGTGACGTCGAGAGCAGTGACAAACGGCATGGACGCGCGAGCGACGGCCATCATGCCTCGCTCTATCTTCTTGCTGTTCCGCTCGTAGGATCTACGGGACAGCAGGAAATCGTCGTCGGGGGACTTCGACCGGTCGAGTCCCATATCCTTCAGCGTCCCCACCACCTCGTGCAGCCGAGCAGTGCGATACTCGACTGTGGGACCTTGGCCCCTTGCTGCGGCGATGGACGGGGCGCTGCCATCGTCTGCGACGACGAACAACGTCTTGTCGCGAAGTGGCTCCAGGATCATCTGCTCCGTCTCCTCCACAACAGCAGGAGAGGCGAGACGGGTATCGAGAACCACGATGGGCACACTCCGCGCGATACGACGCACGACGTCCCGCCAGTCATGAGACCCGAGGATCCTCAGGTTGTCGACCCCGAAGGATATCCAGTGGAACAGGGAATGGCGCCGGGGCTCGATATCCGCGGACTCCCACAGGGCCACGACACGATACGGATAGATGCCTCGTTCGATGAGATTGTGCAGACGAGCGCTCTCCCATCTCGAACTGCCAAGGAGCAGAATGGATGGCGGAGTCCCATAGAGTGCCAGGACGTTGAGGTGGAACAGGGCGACCGGCAGGAGAACGATCCTGGGATATGAAACATCTCGAAGCGGGAGAGCGAGGCAGAACACGAGCACGGTCACGATGGGGAGCAGTACCATCCAGCCGTTCCTGCTTCTCAGAGTGTAGTAGAGCGTGCGGAAGCCGTCCGCCAAGGGGATCCGCCGATAGAGCCGGATAGTCACCAGCACCTGATGACCCGCCCATGCCATACTCATGAGAAGGACGACTGAGACCGCGATACTGATCCAGAAGACGCCCATGTTCTACGATCCGCGCCCCAGGTTCGCTGGAGACCTACCCGATCGACCTCCGGGCTCTTCCGCCCGGACACGCTCACCACGATAGAACATCTCCCCCGGTTCTGCCCGGCGGACTACTGACATACCTCTTCCGCAAGCCAGGCGGGCAGATCCTCGCGGTTCTCCTGATCGACTTTCACCACCAAGGGAGTGACGACTTCCGGTCGACTCGACGCGAGCTCGAACGTTCGTTCCAGTAGGAGCCCTACCAACGCCGGACGGCACACCACCACGGCAGCGACGAAGTCACCTGCTCCGAGGACGGTGAAGGCTTCCGTCCAACCCTTGCCGGCGTCCAGTTCGAGTGGGCCCAATTCGTCGATGACGAGGAGATCACATGGGGTGGCTCGCTCGAGCACGGCGTTACCCGCCGCGAAGACATCCTCGTGGAGATCCCAGCCGGCCATGAGCCGCTCTTCCGATGATCCCGGCCCGTCTTCCCGCCGGCCGAAGGGGAAGCACCGGTTCGTGGAGAGATCGACCACCGTGCGCGAGTCGGCGTCGGCCTTCTCCGCCCTTTCAGTCAACAACCCCGCCACGCTCAGGCCCCGCTCGCGAGCGAGTCGGGTCAGTCGCCTGCAGACCACGCTCTTTCCGACGCCGCGCTCTCCGGTCAGGATGTAGACACGGGCCTTCGGCGCCGTCACGGTGCGGCCCGCTCAGTCGGCGTCGGCCGCGCTGTAGTACCCCTCGCCGGCGCAGGCCCGGCAGAGGGCTCTGCCCTCGACAAGGCGTTCCCGGCCGTCCTGGACCTTCTCCCCACAGCCCGCACACTCGACCGTCCGGAGCGGCCTGCCCGGCCTGTCTTCGGGCGGCACCTCCATCTTGACAGGGGTGCACGTGAAGAGCTGGTCGTCGGCCCAGTCGTTCCAGAGCACGAGGGGATCGGTGTCGCGGCCGGCGTGAGGGACTTCGGGCCTCGGGGCGAGACGCACCGCCCGCCCGCTGGCCAAGTCGACGAAGGTGGCCGCCATCTTGCCGTAGTCCATCCACTTGAGCCGGCGCCTGCCGAGAGTGACCCCGGTCACGCAGGCGACCGCATCGCTGGCACAGCGGTCCATCTCCACGTACACGATCAGGTCGCGATACGAACGGGGATCATCCAGACCCAACTCCCGGCATCCGTAGCGAGCCATCCGGACGCCCATCACCATCCCGTGACAGAGGTGCCCATGGAAGGCCTGGGCCGCTTCTAGGTCTTCTTGAAGAGTCCGCATCTTCTACCGTCCGTACCCTATTCCGATGGGTCGCCTACTTGAATTCCATCGAGACGACGTCCTTGACCCACGCCTTGGTCTCGACGCCCGGGATGACGACGTTCAGCGTACCATCGTCCGAGACCGCCAGCAGGGCATCCGCGCTGGCGGAGATCTCCGACAGGGCCACTTCCGCCATGTAGCCGTCGGACGCCGCCATGGTCAGCATGGTCGCTACAGACTGTACGCCGAGGACCGCGAACAGATCGGTCAGGAGCACGCCCGTGTATTCCTGGGTCCCCAGCTTGGGATGCTCGGCGGTGATGGTGACCAGGTCCATGCCTTCGATGTCGGCCACGGTCAGGGTCGAGGGGACATCCACCGTGCCCTTCACTTCGAGGCCCCCGGTTCCCTCAGCCGCCATTGTGGTGGTCGTATCATCCGCCGTGATAGTAGTCGTATCGGAGCCGCCGCACGCCCCGGCGAACACCACGACCGTCGCGAGCACTACGATCGCGAGTAATGGTAGGAAGCGGTGGGTGCGAGGTTCCATCGTCTGTTCTCCTTGTCGATCGTTTCTGGTGTTGTTCGCGTGTAGTCCTTGCGACTAGCCGGCGACCGTCGCTCTCCGCTACCGTACAGGGAACGCGTGCGTCATCAGTCCCTGGAGCTCCGCGTCGTCCAGGTCGAAGTGGTAGAAGAGTTCGTAGAACTCCTTGACCCGAGCCGCGAGGTCGAAGTCGTAGAGATCAGGGTAAAGGATGTTCCCCACCCAAGGGATCCCCATGAGCCGCCCGATGGAATACGGGCGATCGACCCAGTCGAACGGACCATGAGGGATAACGTACACCTGCTTGTTCTTGACCGCCGCGATGGTCGCCCAGTCGCTGCTGGTGGTGATCTGTTCGAACGCGGTGCTCTCTTCGGCGGGATCGCTCGCCACGATGATCACTTCCGGGTCCCACGCGATCACCTGCTCGAGCGACACCGGTGACATCCCGTAGCCCTCCTGCAACTGAACGTCGGCGACGTTACGAGCCCCGACTATGGTGAACACCTCGGTGTGCTCCGAGCCCTCGGGATCGGTGTTGAGACCCTTGGCCCCCTCGGCATAGTAGATACTGACCCGGTCCGAGCCCGCCAGGGTGGCCGCGCCCTCCAACGCTTCCTGGATCACCTTGTCCGCGTAGGCCGCCAGTTCCTCAGCCCGCTCCTGGTACCCGAGCAATTCGCCGAGGAAACGATAGGCATCGCCCGTCTTGATGAGAGTGGAGTCGACCATGACCACTGGGATGTTGAGAAGCCCCTGCACCCGCTCGCTGTCGGAGACACTGCCGGCATCGGTCGTTCCGATGTTGAGAACGATATCGGGCGCACGTTTGATTATCTCCTCGACGTTTCCCGTAGTGTTCTTGCCGAACCACCCACCCAGGCCGACGATGCTCCGATACTCCTCGGGGATGTACCGCTGTTCGAGCTCGGTTGGCCGGATGTTCCAGCCGACGAGCACCTCCGGAGCGAGCGTGTAGACCATGTTGGTACCGAGCGGGCTGGTGCAGTAGACCTTGTCGATCTGCGCGGGAACGGTCACTTCACGCCCCGCCTGATCCGTGATGCTCACCAGGCCCACGCCGCTCTCGGCCCTGGCCTGGACATCGTCGGTGGCGTCGGGCGAGCATCCCGACAGCAGAAGCGAGAGAGCCGCGACCATCATCGCCGCGATGGCGATCGCTCCGCGGATCCTCGTAAGTCCGCCGATCTTGGCTGGTCGGAAACCACCGGACATCAGGCTGCTCCTAGTCATGACACCGTAATCCGCTCCGGAGTATAACGGGAGGATGCCCGCATACGCAAGCCCTCTGGGATCAGCCCGACCGGGCCGCGCAGACCTTGAGATGAGGATCTGTCGCGGGGTCGCCCCTGAGGATGCGCACGGGGATCCCGTAGATCTCCTCGAGACTGGCTTCGGTGAGTACGTCCCCCGGAGCTCCCAGAGAGACGAGACGACCATCTTTGATCAACCCCGCAGTGGTCGCACAGGCGAACGCGTGGTTGGGGAAGTGCGATGACATGAGCACGGCCAGGTCCCGCTCATGGACCAGTGCCTTGATCAGCCCGAGAAGGCGGGACTGGTTGCCGAAATCGAGATGCGACGAAGGTTCGTCCATGATCAGGACTCGCGGTTCCTGAGCCAGCGCACGAGCGATGAGGACCAGTTGGCGCTCGCCTCCGCTGAGTTCGGTGTAGGGGCGATCGGCCAGTTTGGCGATGTCCATGCGCTCGAGGGCGGATCGGGCCACCTCTTCGTCGTGGTGGGAAGGTGTGGACGTCAATGGGATGTGGGCAGTGCGCCCGGTCAGGACTACGTCGAGGACGCGGAATGGGAACGGCGCGGTGTGCGCTTGAGGAACGTACGCCATCAGCCGGGCGCGCTCCCGGCGCGATTGCCCGAGGATACTCCTGCCATCGACCAGCACCTCGCCCGCCATGGGCTCGATAGCCCCCAGTATCGTTCGGAACAGGGTGGTCTTGCCTACTCCGTTGGGACCGAGTAGACACAGGTTCTCCCCCGGGGAGATCGCCAGATCGACATGGCTGAGTACCGTCCGACGGCCGTACCCGCAGGCCAGATCCCGTAGTTCGAGGATCATGCCCACGCCCTCCGCGTCCGAGCCAGGAGGAAGATGAAGAACGGCGCCCCGATGAGCGCGGTAAGGATCCCAAGAGGCAACTCCAGCGGGCCGGCCAAGCGGGCAAGGTCGTCCACCAACAGCAGATACACCGCGCCGATCACTGCCGAGACCGGCAAGAGCCTGCCATAATCCGGGCCTACCAGACCCCGGGCGAGATGGGGGATGATGAGGCCCACCCAGCCCACGATCCCGGCTACGCTCACCGCCGAGGCCGTCATCAGGGTGCAGCCCCCGATCACGATAACCCGCAGCTTTCCAGTCTCCGAACCCATCGCCTGAGCTTCCTCCTCCCCGAAGGAGAGAGGATTGAGATGCCAGCGCACCGCCAGAAGGGCGGCTCCCCCGACCACCATGGGTCCCATCAGCAGGAGGATGTCCTGTCGATTGACGGCAGCGAGGCTCCCCATCAACCAGAATGTGATGGCGGGGAGCTTGTCGTACGGGTCGGCGAGCACTTTGAGTATCGAGATGAGTGAGGTGAAGACCGTACCCACGAGGATGCCGGTGAGGACCAGGAATAGGGTAGGGTCCCCCCTACGGAGGCGACCGGCCAGGGTGTAGGTGACCAGGACGGCGATCAATCCGAACCCCATGGCCAAGAGCTGGGTAAGGAGGATGCCCTTCGAGAGCATGATGCCGAGTGCGGCGCCGAAGCCCGCTCCGGCGGAGGCGCCCAGGATGTCGGGCGAGACGAGAGGGTTGCGGAACATGCCCTGATACGCGCCCCCCGAGATCGCCAGGCCCGCGCCGATCAACATCGCCGCGATGATGCGGGGCAACCGGACGTTGAGGATCACCGTGCTCACGCTCTCCGATACCGTCGCATCAGTAAGCCCCAGTTTAGAGCCGAACAGGACGAACAGTTCGCCCAGAGACACCTGGTACCGACCCAGGGTGAGTGACAGTAGGAACACCACGATCGGCAGGATGATGAGGCCGGGCAGCCGCATGCGCGCGGCCAAGTCCTTGAGGCGCGTACCTAACCCGACGGGCTGGGCTTCACCGGCATCGGCAGCGCCCACGGTCTCCGTAACGTTGGTCTCCACGGTGTCCGCCAATCCGTCGGTCATAGCCCTGCGCCCTCGTCCCCATGATCCCCGGTCGACGTCGGGCCCGGGACAAGGTCGTCGCGTGTCATCTGCACCATCCAAGCTCCATTGTCGAACGGGGCCTTCAGCCCACCCTCCTGACAGTGTCGCCAGACCGATTCTCTATCGACCACAACCGTCCCGGCCAAGACATCGACCCCGTGGTCGAACCACCAGGGCACGAGGGGGATGCTGGGTCCGAGCAGGACTGTCACCGCGTTCTTCGCGAGTTGCAGAAGCCGCGGCAGGGTCTTGTTCGTGATCGTGGTTCCCGTGATGAACACGTAGTCTTGCTGCGGCAATACGTACTCGGCGGCAAAGTCCGGCAGGTCACCGTCCTGGGGTTGACGTTCGAGCACCACGAGGTCGCAATTCTCGGCTGCTTCGTCCATGTCCGGGAAGTGACCGACAACGGCTACCTTCTTTCCGGCTATCCGGTCCAACATGTCGACAAGGGCACCCTTGCCATGAAGGCTTTCAAGCGGCCGGGAAAGCCAATCGGTCAATCGTTCAGGGGTGTTGTAGAAGGAGTTGACAGCAGCCATGCCCAAAGAGGCTTCGCCTAGGTTCCAACTCTTCAGGTATTCCGCCATCACGCGGACTGAGCGCCCTGCGTGGGGCGGCTTGAGCGAACGAACACCCGTGCCACCCCTGCAGTTCATGGCGAGACCTGTGCCGGTCGAGTCGACGACGATCCAATTCTGGCCCACGAGGCAGGAATTCACCGCGAGGTCCGCGGGGATGCCCCCGGAGAGAAGATTGTAGATGGACCAAGGATCGCCCACGCGCCTGCTCTCGTCGTATCGGGCCGTCGTCCCACGACCTTTCGCTCGGCATCCGTTGCGTTATAGGATGCCGAGTATAACGCGTTTGGTTCAGCTCCGACAGCGCCTTTCGACCCCCCTTCCTGGTCTCACGATGCTATCGTGGACGGTCGAGCACACCAGTCACACACAGATCGATCGACCACGGGGGCGGACGATGAAGACCATCGACTTCGAGACTCATTTCGTGACCCAGGGATGGGTGGATGCACTCTACGCCAATCCCGGATATCCCCGCTTCCAGCACGATCCCACCACAAAGAACCGCCGCCTCTTCTATCGGCCCGAAGGCGGTGAGCCCTACGGTGACGTGCTGCTCGACAAGCTGCTCGACATGGGTGAAGGGCGGTTGAAGGCCATGGACGCCGACGGCATCGACATCGCCGTCATCTCTCTGACCTCACCGGGGGTCGAGCAGTTCGACCTCCCCCTGAGTATCGCCCTCGCCCGTGAAGCCAACGACGCCTTGGCGACAGCCGTCGCCGCCCATCCCGACCGCTACCGCGGCTACTGCGCGCTGCCGGTGAAGGACGTGGACGAGGCCGTCCGAGAACTCGAGCGATCGATCAAAGACCTGGGACTCGTCGGATGGAAGACCCACTCCAATTTCGGCGACTCGTACCTCGACGAGAAGCAGTATTGGCCCATTTTGGCCAAGGCGGAAGAACTGCGGGCGCCGATCTACCTGCACCCGGCGGTCCCCAAGATCGCGGAGCTCCGCACCTACGGGGTGGCGCTCTCCGGTCCTCCCTTCGGGTTCGGTGTGGAGACGGCTCTCGCCATGGTCCGTCTGGTCCTCAGCGGGGCGTTCGATGCCTTTCCCAGTCTCCAGGTGGTGGTCGGCCACTACGGCGAGTTCCTCCCCTTCCTCATGGGCCGTATCGACTGGGCCTATGTGACACCCCATATCGTCTCTGACACCGGAGCCACCCCTTCGCTCAAGCGCAAGCCGAGCGACTACCTGCGCGACAACATGTGGGTGTCGACCAGCGGCAACTACCTCCCGGCCGCGTTCAAGTGCACCCGCGAGGTCCTGGGGATCGAGCGGATCCTGCTCGGCACCGACCACCCGTACGACAACATGGCGGCCTGCATGGGATTCCTCGAGAGCATGGGCATGACCGCGGAGGAGAAGGAACTCCTCTACACCAAGAACGCGGCGGCGCTGGGGGTCACTGCCTAGGCGCGCGGCCTCCAGTCGGACGCCTCACCCGACGGCGCGGCGGTCACGCGCGGGGAATGCGTTCGCTGCGCGGCGATCCAGTCAAGTCCGCGAGCCGTCTTCGGCGCTCGCCGGGTCGGGGTCTTCCCAGTCGGCGAAGTGGCGCTCGAAGACGGTCTCGAGCGCCTGCTCGGCGTCTTTCAGCATGGCATGGTAGCGCTCGACGAGGTCCTGGGCCTGTGGAGTCAGGTGCGAACCACCGCCGAGACTGCCGCCCACGCTGCGGTCGAGCAAGGGGAAGCCCAGCCGTTGCTCGGCGGCGTTGAGGATCCGCCAAGCTTTGTTGTACGACATGCCGAGTTCCGACGCCGCTTTGCGCAGAGAGCCGGCTCGGCCGACCCCCTCGAGGAGCCGGGCAGGGCCGTCGCCGAAGGCCCTGCCCCGGTAGTCCAACCAGATCTTGTACTCCAGCTGCATCAGACACCCTTTCCTAGGCCTGCGGCGGGAAGCCGGGGCCTGAAGCCGCGTCGGTGGCGCCATCGGTGGTGGCGCCCGGTCCGGACGCCGGCCCGCCTCCAGGTTCGGGAGGTGGGGTGCTGATGGGGGGCATCGATGGCCGCGCCTCGGCGGCGATGCCGGCCGACGGCGCTGGTGACAGATAGGTCTCAGTACCGCAGTAGGGGCACCTGACCAGGCCCTTGCCGGCCAATTCCACCCGGCCGCCGCAGTTGGGGCAGGTCCCGTCCTTGATCTGGGCAGCTTCAGCCGAGACCAGTTCGCCTCGATCCCAGTTGACGTAGCCGCGGAACAGGTCCTTGCCGATGAGATCGTAGATGTAGTCGCGTACCTGATCCCGGGTCAGGTCTCCCTCGATGGCCAGGTCGGCCACCGTCACCCGTCCCCTGGTCATGACCGAGTTGAGGATGGCGCGTTCCTTGTCGGCCTTGCTCTCGGCCTTGATCTCCCCGCGCGAAGACATGAGCAGATAGATGCCCACGGCCAAGAACGGCAAAGAAAAGAGCACGAACCCCAGCGCCACGCCGGTGGCCCGCGAGCCGGAGGCAAGACCGGCGCCGAGCCAGGCGTCGATGCCCAGACTGACGATGATCAGCACGACTCCGATGATCCTGGTGCGCATCGCTACCTCCCGCGGGTAGTCTACCCGGCTCTGAAGCCTCCGCCGCCTCCGCCGCCCGAGAAGCCTCCTCCGAAGCCGCCTCCGCCTCCGCCGAACGCTCCCCGACCCGAGCCGCTGCTCGAGGGGGCGGAGGTCAGGACGCTCGACACGTTATTGAGGCTGCTGAAGAGACCGTCTGAGATGGTATCAAGGCTGAAGCCACCCCCCGGCAGACTGGGCCCACTCCCACCGATACCGCCCCCGATACCACCACCCAGGTCGCCGCCCAACCCACCACCGATGGGTCCGGAGCCGGTGGGTATAGGGATGAACACCGGGTGATACCAGATGGGGGGAGGGACGTTCAGACCTTCGAAGCGCCGTACCCAATCCTTCTCGACGCCGAAGGCGATCGCATAGGGCAGGTATTTCTCGAAAGTCTCCTGAGCCGCCTCCATGTCCTGGAAGCGGGTGAGATCGCGCAGGTAGTTCTCGAAGGCCTGCCACTTGCGCTGCTCTTGGGCCCCTCTGGCAGTGCGTCGAGGCATACGGGGAGCGAACACCCACACGATGATCACCGAGGGGATGCTTCCGAGCAGGAACCAACCCCAGCCGGGCACGTCGGTCATAGCCATGATCGCGGTCAACCCTCCCAGGATCACCGCCAAGAGGAAGCCCCAGCCTACCCAACGCGAACGCACCTTCTTGGGATTCTCGTGGAAGAGCCCGGCCTTGGTGGTCTCCGTGTACACCTGGTCGACTATCGGCCCGACATGGGTGTAGAAGTGGTTCTTGAGCTGATCGGTCGTCACCTGGTCGGGATGGGCCGAGTCGAACAGCGACTCCGCCACCTTCTTCTCGAAACCGGTGAGATCGTCGAACGACTTGCGTCGCGTGAAGATCGACGAGGTCTTGGAGAGGATGCTCTTCTTCTTGGTGTCGGTCATCTCCAGATAGCCCCGTCTGGCCAGGTCGACGATCGTGGCGACCACCTCCTTCGTGTCGACCTTCTCGTCGATCAACGCGCCGACCAGACCGGGTGACAGATCGGAGGGAGGTTCGCTCACGTACTTCGCATACACGGTCGTCGGGTCGTCCCGCCCCCGGCGTCGCCACAGGAGGAACATCACGAGGAACGTCGCGATGGGGAGGAGGAAGCCCACCCGGGGAATGACAGCGGCCGCCACGCGACGAGCGGTCCAGGTGAACTTGACCACGTCTTTGGGGAAACCGGTAACGATCCAGAAGTTCGTGTACGGTGGGATGCCCGTCGCCTCGTAGACCATCGTCGAAGGACCCGGCGAGTCGACCGTCGCCTGCACGCCGTACCCCGTCTGCACGGCCTGGGTGAGCTGCTCCGAGGGGACCGAACCCGGCAACTTCACCGTGGCCCGGACCGCTCCGATCGATACCGGCGTCTCCGCGTCGAATACGTACCAGCGCAGCTCGTCACCCTGGTCGAAGAACATGATCACGGCCTTGGCCTTGTAGTGGAAGGTCCAGGTCGCGGAAGTGTCGGTCAGGTCGAAGTTGACCTGGATATAGCGCACGTCACCTTCGGAGAAGGTGTTCCAGGTGCCCGGGGCATCGCCTTTGGGCAGGACCGCGCCGGTGGCGTCCCGCACCTCGATGTCGGTCAGGCCGTCCGTGTTCTCCGTGGGGATGTCGCGCGCCACGAAGTGGTAGTTGCCGGAGAACGTGAAGGTGACCGTCTCGTCGACCACCACATCGCCGTTCTCCTGCACGTCCAGGACGACGTCCATGTTGTCGATGCGCCAGTCCTTGGCCGCCGCTTCGGCGGTCGGACCTCCCAGGAGAACGACGCCCGCCATGACAAGAGCGATCGCCGCGAGCGCGACGACTCTCCCCAGGCGGCCTGAGCGGCTGCGCGAACGCGACGCCGGGCTCGGGATCGACGCCCGGGCAGAGCTCGGGACGGCGGCTCTCACTGCTTGTCACCCCCCGAGTCGGCGGCTCCCGACTCGTCGGCGGTCGCGTCGGGCTTCTTGCCCTCCATCTGGTGCCCGCAGTTGGGACAGAACTTCGAACCGGCCGGAAGCTCGGCCCCGCATTCGGGGCACTTCACGGTAGCGGAGAGGTTCGTTCCACACTCCGGACAGAACTTGCTGCCGAACGGGATGTCGCTGTGGCAGTTGGGGCAGCGCACCTTGGGCTGAGCCCCACCGGCCATCGCCTGCTGCAGCATGCCGGGGATCATCATCCCCAGGCCGGCGCCTGTCCCCAGACCGAGCCCGGCCGCCGCGGCGGTGCCTACCGTACTGTCGCCGCCTCCGCCGCCGCCGCCGGCGCCTTGGGCCAGGTCGCCGATGGCCTGTGCAGCCTTGTACTGGAAGTAACGGTCCATGCCGCCAATGGCTTCCATGCCCGACCGCTCGTCGATGCGTTTCTGCACATCCTCAGGCGGCGAGATCGCGTTGACGAGGAAGTCGACTATGGCGAGACCGTACTGGGCGAAGTCGTCTTTGATCCGAGCCTTGAGACCGGCACCCAACTCGTCGAAGTACCGAGGCAGGTCGAGCACCGAGTCGAGACTCTCGCCCAAGAGGTCGGCCAGCCTCCCGATGACGATGCCGCGGAGGAAATCCTCGATCTGGGCGTTGGTGAAGATGCCTCGCGTCCCCACGATCTTGACCACGAACAGCTTGGGATCGGTGATCTGGATGCTGTAGATGCCGTTGGAGCGGAGACGGATCATCTTGAACTCGGAGTCACGGAACAGGATGGGCTCGGCCGTGCCCCATCTGAGTTCCGTGAAGGTCCGCTGGCTGACGAAATAGACTTCCGAGCGGAACGGGCTGTCGCCGAACAACGGTGCTGTGAGGGCCGCGGTGAGCAGCGGGATGTTCTGAGTGGCCAGAGTGTGCCGCCCGGGACCGAAGACGTCGTAGGCCTTGCCGTCCCTGAAGAAGACGCCCCATTGGTTCTCGCGCACTATCAGCTGCGAACCGACCGCGAACTCCCCCGAACCCTTCTCAGGGATGCGGTGGACCATCTCGGTCCCCAGCTCGTCGACGTATTCGATGAGTTTCATGAGGGCCATCGGTTACCTCCCCGCTCCAGTGATCAGGTGCTCGCGTTCGGCAAACTTAGCATCCAAGGCGTCGATGCGCTCGTCGAGGAGGCCGGTGTCGCTGCGGAGCGAAGGGCTGTCGGCGGATAGTTCCTCGATCAGATCGACCACCGCTTGGGCTTCGCCTTCGAGAGCCAGGTCGAACTGATAGAGCTCCTCGATCTTCTCCACGCCCACCTTCGTGGTATCGAACAGACCAGCGTAGCCGTAGTCGGCGTACTGGACACGGTCGCGCACGGTCCGGAGCTTGCGGATGGTCGTATCGATGATCCCCGTCATCTCCAGATCGCCTCGGCGGGTGAGGTCGAGCTGCAACTCCTCCAGCTTCCGACGTCCGGCGTCGAGGGTCTCGCCCACGTGGAGCCTCTCGATCTTGTCAGCCTCTCTCCGAAGCTCCTTCTGCTTGTAACCGCGGTAACCGGGGACCTTCTCCGCGATACGCTCGAACCAGTTCTTGCTCTCCTCGATGCGATCATCGATGCCGGCCATGACCTCCCCTTTCTCGGATGCTCCGCTTCATGCAACCAACCCGTCGAATTCGCGCAACAACAGCCTCCAGCTCGATTCGCGCATGTAGCGCGGATCCCACACCGCTGGGAGGAAGAAGAGTTCCTCGCCGGTGGGTTCCAGTTGGTATTCGACCGAGTGCAACTCGTGTTTCTCGTGGGATTCGACCGCCAGAAAGACGAAGTTCGCCAGCACCCGGGCGTCGCGCCGACCGAGCACCACCGGGGTGACCGGTCCGGCCGCACGGTCGCGGGCGTCATCGCCCGGCGGGACGTCAGCCCTTTCCGCCGCCTCGCCATCGACCAGCGAGGGCCGACGGGACTTGCTCCCCGGGGGCCCCTCCGCCGCTACCAGTTCCGGCTGGGCTTCCGTGAGGCTCAGACCCAGGCGCTGGACCACCGGACGGATCATCGAGAACGCAGGCACATAGACATGCGGCTCCGCAGGACTCACCACGCGGCGGATGCGCTCCCACGCCGAATCCACTTGCGCGTCGACCTTCACGGCCACCTGCCACACTGCGAGATGTCTCACCGGCCCGCTCGCCGCCAATTCGGTGGTCGGCCGCACGGTCACGGGCGTGAAGGTCTCCAATCCCCCTTCGACAGGCTCGTGGGCAAGACCACACGCCGGACATAGGAACACGGCCGCCTCGTCGCCACCTTGGAGCGGGAGGCCGCACACCTTGCAGAGCAAGGGGACGAGATCAACTGGAGAAAGGCTCGTGGTATTCCACCTCCCGCTCTGCCCCAGACCGGGTCACGATCGTGCCCGCCACCAACGACACTATCACGGCCGCCACCAGAGCAGGCACTCGAGCTTGATCTGAAGCCACCGCAAGCCAGACCAACACGCCGACCAGGATCGCAGCCCCGAGGAGTCTGCCCGCCTTCTTCGCGAGACGACCCGACTCGTCGGCCGGGGCGGTGGCGGAATTCACGTTGCCCGCCCGCCCGTTGACGACCACCCGATGGATAGCATTCCCCGCCCGATAGTGGAGTAACCATAGCGGGTAGTAGAGGAGGGTGATCCGTTCCCGCAGGGTGAACAGGTGGGCGTCGGGGGCGACCGCTCCAGAGAGGGGCACCATGGCGGCCCTGCGTCCTCGTTCCGCCACTTCCTCCGGGGCACCCCGAGCCTCGAGGATCGTCACCGAGGGCTCCAGTTCTCCTGCCAACAGAGGCAGCGCGGCCTCCCTGCCCGTGACACGCGGGCGCGTGACCCCGATCGCCTCCAAGTCGGCCGCCGCCTGATAGAACCGGCGTTCTTGCAGCCGAGGCTCCTCCACGCCTTCGCGGACCAACTGCAGATCGAGTCGCTCGTTGTCGCCTTCGCCGATCAACTGGGTCCGGGTGCGCATCTTGTGGCCGAACTCCCACCCAGCCACGATGGCCCGATGCTCCCAGATGGGCACGTAGAGGAGGGTGGCGTCCATCATGGCGGCCTTGCGGGCGCGTCTCGCGATCCCCGGATGTTCCTTCAGCCACCGCGCGGCGGCCGCCGCGGCGGACTCCCGGTCGACCCGGCAGGGGAAATACCAACGCGAGAAGCCCGCGTGCTCTGTGACCACGGTGCGCACCCCGCAATGACCACAGACAAGGATCCGCTGACCCGGTTTCGCGGCCAAGGGCCCGGCGCACTGTGAGCACCCCACCGAACGGAGTACCGCGACGGGAGCCTCGTCGGCGGACGCGCCTGAGTCGACATCGGATCGGAGGCCTACGCCGTCGACATGGACCCGCGCATCCCCTCCGACGGCATCACGCAGGGTCCGCGGTCTCGTACGGAACGCCCGCTGTCTCGCGAGAGTGGAACCGCACGAACGGCAGGTGATCAGATCGAGATATCCCGGCAAATCGACCGGAGCCCCGCACTGGGGGCAGGACGAGCCCTTTTCCTTCAGGCCCGCCAACGCGCTGTCGGCCGGACGCTCTCCCACCAGGGATGCGCCGTCCGTGGCCGGCTCCGCAGTTGATCCACTCGTGATATCGGTCGTCGTATCAGCCATCCTGCTAATCTATCGCCGTGTTGCGTGCAGAGCTTGAATCCCGAAGTACTCCTCCGTCGGTGGTCGCCGCCGACCTCGACGGCACCCTTCTACCCATGCGGCTCGATGAGACCAACCGGCTCAGCCCCCTCACCGTCGCCGCCGTGGACAGACTGGCCGGCATGGGCATCCCCACCATCCTGGTGACCGGCCGCATGTTCCGTTCGGCCGCGGCGTTCGCCAAGGAGTTGGGGCTGACGGGTCCTGTGGCAGCCTATCAGGGCGCGCTCATCCGCGATGTGCGGACGAGCGACCTGATACATCATGACCCCGTTCCTCTGGCCCTCGCCCGAGATGTCTTGCGATTCGTGGAATCGGAGTTGCCGGCGTCGACCCTGCACGTCTACGTCGACGACCGACTCTACGTGGCCGAATGGAACGAGCATGTCGAGCGGTACGAGCGTCTTTCCGGCATGAAGGCCCACATCGTGGGATCGCTGAGCGGGCATCTTCAAGACCCCGCGACCAAGATCGGCGTCGGGGGTGACCCGGCTGAACTCGACCGCTTGCTCGATCGGCTGCGCGTCCACTTCGACACCCGCCTGGGGGCGCTCAAGACCTGGCCCTTCTTCTTGGAGATGACCAGTCCCACGGCGACGAAAGCCCGTGCACTCCAAGTCCTGGGAGCACGGATGGGTTTCACGGCCGACCAGGTACTGGCCTTCGGCGACTCCTACAACGACGCCGACATGCTCGCTTGGGCGGGTACGGGCGTGGCGATGGGCGGTGCCCCAGCCGAGGTGGTGGCCGCAGCCGACGTCACCTGCGAACCCGTCGACGACGACGGGTTCGCCCGCTACCTGAGCCGCCAGCCCTGGTTCGCGGAAGCGGCGCCCGTGCATCCGAGCCATGTCGGCGTGATCCTCGACCCCGACGCCCCTCAGGCGTAGCGGAGGATCCCTGCCACTCCTCCCAGTTCCGTCAGTGTAGGGATCTCCTCCCCGATCTCCACCTGCCCGTTCTGGACCACCGCCAGTCGCACCAGCTCGCCTACCGCATCGGCCACCGGCACCGTCGCGCCGCCGCAGACCGGGCAGATCTCCACCGCCGCCAGCCCGACCCAGCTGCACTCGACGCACCGCCAGCCGGGCACGCGGTAGTTGCGATCCACCAGCAGCGTGAGTACCTGATGGCGCCGCAGCGCGCCCAGTACGTCGTCGAATCCCGACACACCCCGGCCGCCGGCGCCCAGACCTTCCTTGATGCGCACGGCGGTCTCTTCCACCTCCACATGCCGGGACTTGTCGACCGCCTCCCGAGCACTCACCAGCATCTGCATCGTGGTCGCGGCGGCGTCGAAGGCGATCTCGGCCACCACCTTCCCGGCCACCGCCGCGGGCAGGGTGCGACGGAACGCGCTGGCGATGTCATGCTGGGCGCACACCACCGTTCGCCTCACTCCCGGGCCTTCGAGCAACTTGGCCAATGCCGCGCCCACATCCTTGAAGTGCTGCTCCACCAACGCATCCTGGCGGGCGGCCGCGTAATACTCTTTCACCGACAACTCACCGGTCTCGCGATCACTGCTCCGCAACCACGGACCGCTCAGATCGTCTTCTTTCACTCCCCGCCACTCGTCGACGAGGAACAGATTCGACTCGTCCCGACTCACCCGCGCCACGACGAACGGCTCCAAGAGGGCGAGGGCGTGCACGAGAGGGCGAACGTAGGGCGAGGGCTCGATCACCAGTCGATTGACGAGACGGAACGGTAGCTCGATGCGTTCGTAGAGATCCTCGCCTCCGTCAGCGAACAGTGCCAATCCCTCGGTCTTACCGGTCACATCGTATTGGAGCACCTCCAAGACCTTCTCCAGGTCTTTCTGAAGGATGCGTTTCTCTTCCTTGGGAGTGCCGCGTTCCTTGGTGATGCGATGGAACTCGCTATTGAGAAAGGTCGGGGCGACCTGACGCCAGTCGTCCAGCCGGCTGGTCGATAGAGTGACGGTGAGGAACACCCCTCTCCCCGACCGAGCCCCCGCAAGAGCCTTGAGCTTCTCCCTCACCGCGCCCGTGCTCTCCGTCATGAGTCACCACCCTCATCCCGATCCTCCGGCTCGGTAGGCCCACCGGCCTCTTCGGTCGGGCGTTTGGCTCGTTCGCCCCCATGGGCGCTCTGCTGGTCGTGAAGAGCCTGCTCCCTTCGCCACCGCTCCTCTCGTTCTCGGAATCTGTCCGCCAGCGCAGACTTGCCCTTATCGTGCGAAGTGTCCGCGATGTTCACGGTCCCTGGATCGGATAGCGCCGCCTTCATCTTCTGGCTGGGGGTGAGGGGGCGCTCCCGGCCGGAGCGCTCGACCTTCTTGTCGGCCATCGTCTCCCCTTTCGATTTCTCGCGGCCTGAGGTCGCAAGGTGTACGGCTAGACTACCCACGGCCCGAAGGGCCCTAAACTGAGGACTCCACATCCGGCTCCGCAAGCTCGGCGTCAGACTCCGACGCGGGACCCGGCCGAGGGACCTCGATCGCAAGACCTGGCCGGGTTACCTCGATCCTGGGTCCCGTTCGCAGGACCGTTTGCCATCGACCCACTCGCGGGCATATTGTGTGAGCGACACGTCCCGAGGCGACCGAAGGAGTCTGCTTGATGGAAGACTTCGAGAAACTGGGCATGTTCTACCTGGGCAGGGAATACGACCTGGCCACGAAGAAGCGGGGCGGTCTCCTCCTCTACGACTCGAAGGACCTCGTCACTCACGGGGTGTGCGTGGGGATGACGGGCAGCGGGAAGACCGGGCTCTGCATAAGTCTCCTCGAAGAAGCGGCGATCGACGGGGTCCCGTGCCTGGTCATCGACCCGAAGGGCGATCTCGGTGATCTCCTCCTCACGTTTCCCGACCTCGAGCCGGAGGATCTCCGACCCTGGATCAGCGAGGAAGAGGCGGCCAAGAAAGGTGTCGCCGCTGACGAGTTCGCGAAACAGCAGGCCGACATGTGGCGAGATGGTCTTGCCGAATGGGGGCAAGACGCGGAACGAATAGGGCGCCTGAAGGAAGCGGCGGACTTCACCATCTACACCCCCGGCTCCACGGCCGGTCTCCCGGTGAGTATCCTCAAGTCGTTCGCGGCGCCGACGGGGGCCGTCCTCACGGATACCGAAGCCCTCCACGACCGCATCAACACCGCCGTCACCAGCATCCTGGGTCTCGTAGGCGTGACCGCCGATCCCATACAGAGCCGGGAGCACATCCTTCTCTCCACCCTCTTCGAATCGGCTTGGTCGGCCGGGCAAGACCTCGACCTGGCGATGCTCATCCAGCAGATCCAGGCCCCGCCGTTCGCAAAGGTGGGGGTGCTCGACCTGGAGAAGTTCTATCCTCAGAAAGACCGCTTCGGTCTGGCCACTCTGCTCAACAATCTCCTCGCGGCCCCCACGTTCCAGACGTGGCTGGAGGGGGAGGCCCTCGACATCGGCCGCATGCTGTTCACATCCGAAGGACGGCCCCGGGTCTCGATCTTCTCCATCTCCCACCTCTCCGACGCCGAGCGCATGTTCTTCGTCTCCCTGCTCCTCAACGAGATACTGGGTTGGGTCCGGGCCCAGTCCGGTACCGGCAGCCTGCGGGCCATAGTCTATATGGACGAGATCTTCGGCTACTTCCCCCCGGTCGCCGAGCCCCCGTCGAAGAAGCCTCTCCTCACCTTGTTGAAACAGGCTCGCGCCTACGGCGTGGGCGTCCTCCTGGCCACACAGAACCCGGTCGATCTCGACTATAAAGGTCTCGCCAACACCGGTACCTGGTTCATCGGCCGTCTCCAGACCGAACGCGACAAAGCCCGCCTGCTCGAGGGCCTGGAGGGAGTCGCCGCCGGGTCCGACACGCGGTTCGACCGGCGGCAGATGGAAGAGACCCTGGCCGGTCTGGGTAAGCGTGTGTTCCTCATGTACAACGCGCACGAGGATGCGCCGGTGGTGTTCCATACCCGGTGGGCGCTCTCATACCTGAGCGGCCCGCTGACCCGAGCGCAGATCAAGAGGCTCATGGACCCGCGGAGGCCGGCGCTCGTCGAACCTGAGACCGTTGCCCCGTCTACAGAGGCGCCCGCGACCCCGGCGGCGGCCTCGGTGGTGACCCCCGCGGCCGCCGACGAGCCGGGCAGCGCAGAACGGCCGGACGTGCCGGCTGCGGTGCCCCAGTTCTTCCTACCCCTGCGCGGGGCGACTCCCGCCAGTCCCACCCTGGTCTACCGTCCCGGGGTCCTCGCGGCGGCCACCGTCGATTTCGTAAGCAAGGACAGCGGCGCGGCCACTTCGACCAAGACCTTCCGGATCGCCCCCGCGCCCGACGGAGCGCTCGCCATCAACTGGGACAGCTCCTTGTCTCCAGACCTGCCCCTGGAAGACCTCGACCGCGATCCCTACCCAGGAGCGGCTTTCGCCGACCTGCCGGCCCCGATGCTGAAGGCCTCGACCTACCGGTCTTGGGGCAGTGACTTCTCGAGCTGGGCCTATCGGACGCAATCAGTGGAGGTGTTCACGAGTCTGGGGTTCAAGATGACGTCCCACCCAGGGGAGACCGAGGGAGAGTTCCGGACCCGTTTGCAGCTCGCCGCGCGTGAGAAGCGCGATGCCCTGACCGAGAAGCTTCGCACCAAGTACGCATCGAAACAGACGACGCTGCAGAACCAGATACTCCGGGCGGAGCACGCTGTGGAACGCGAAGCCGAGCAGGCCAAAGGCCGAAAGATGCAGACGGCCATATCGTTCGGGGCCACGCTCCTCACCGCGTTCACGGGACGCAAGGTGCTGAGCAGCGGTACGTTGGGGCGGGCCACGACCGCGATGCGCGACGTCGGCCGCAGCATCGACGAGGGAGGCGACGTCAAGCGGGCGGAAGAGAGCCTGGCCTTGCTCAAGCAGCGGCAGGCCGACCTCGAAGAGGAGTTCCAGCAGGAGATCGACTCCCTCGGGGCGGATATCGACCCGATGACCGAGTCACTCGAGACAGTCGTCCTTCGTCCGCGAAAGAGCGACATAGACGTACATACTCTGGGTCTGGTGTGGATGCCCTATTGGCAGGACTCCACCGGCTCGCTGCTCAGCGGGTGGGAGTAGAGCGGTGTAGGCTGAACGCTCGGTACCGGCACTTCCCCGGGCCGGCAAGGCTCCGACGGCGACACACAAGGAGGAGGATCGGAAATGCTCAAAGACTTCAAAGCCTTCATCGACCGGGGCAACCTGGTGCAACTGGCGGTCGCGTTCATCATGGGAGTCACGTTCGCGGCCGTGGTGACGTCGCTCGTGAACGACGTCATCATGCCCGCCGTGGGCCTCGGCCTCGGTGGAGTCGACTTCATGAACCTGTTCGCCGTCATACAGGAAGGCACCCCGGTCGGACCGTATGCGACCCTCGCCGCCGCCCAGGAAGCAGGCGCGGTGACGATCAACTACGGTATGTTCGTCAATGCGATCATCGTGTTCGTGATCGTCGCCCTGGTCCTCTTCTTCCTCGTCAAAGCCTACGCGAAGACCACCAAACCGGCCCCCGTGACCACCAAGGACTGCCCCTTCTGCCTTACCGCCGTCCCGCTCGCCGCCGTGCGCTGCCCGGCCTGCACCTCTGAACTGCAGACCGGATCGACAGACTGACGGCGCGATCGCCGCAGGGCTGCGCAAGGGCCGGGGCCGACGCCCCGGCCCTTGCCGTTCGTGAGCCCGGCTATACTCTCCCTCACTCATGACCCGCCGCACCGACACTCAGGAGCACGAGTTCTTCGCCACCTGCCCCCGGAACACCGAGGGTCTGCTGCTCGACGAACTCGTCGCCCTGGAGATCCCCGCTCCCCGTGAGACCAGAGCCGGGGTGGCCTTCCGAGGCCCCATCTCCTCGGCCTACAAAGCCTGTCTTTGGTCGAGAGTGGCGAGTCGCGTCCTCCTGCGCCTCGGTTCCTTCCCGGTATCCGACCCCGACGATCTCTACGAGGGCATCGCTCCCTTCGCATGGGAAGACCACGTCGCTCCTCAAGGGACCATCGCGGTCGAGGTGACCTCGGTCATCCGCCAAGGGCCGCTGGCTACCCTCAACACCCACTACGCCGAGCAGCGCGTGAAGGACGCGGTCGTCGACCGTTTTCGCGCCCGCACCGGTGAGCGACCCGGAGTCGACCTCGCCCGGCCCCACGTCAGGATCAACGTGCACCTCGTGCCCGACGAGGCGGTGGTGAGCATCGACCTTGCCGGCGACAGCCTGCACCGGCGCGGCTATCGCCAGGAGGGGGGCGAGGCACCTCTCAAGGAGAACCTTGCGGCCGCGATCCTTCTGCGAGCGGGGTGGCCGCGCATCGCGGAGACCGGCGGAGCGCTCCTCGACCCCATGTGCGGCTCGGGCACCCTCCTCGTCGAAGGGTCGTTCATGGCCGCCGACATCGCCCCTGGGTTGGAAAGGGAGTACTACGGCTTCCTCAGATGGTCCGGCTTCGACCCCCGGCAGTGGGCTGAGCTCACAGCCGAGGCCCGGGAGCGTCGAGCCGCCGGGTTGGAGCGGCTTCCGACCGTGCTCGGCTTCGACGCCGATCCCCGAGCGGTCGGACTCGCCCGGGCCAACGTCAGACGGGCGGGGCTCGCCGGGCGGGTCCTCATCGAGAGACGTGAGCTGTCCGATCTGGTCGCCCCCGAGCTGCCCGTCCCCGCTGGGACGAAGACCCGGCCCGGAGCGGCCGGCCTGGTGGTCACCAACCCGCCTTACGGCAAGCGACTTGGCGACATGGAAGACCTCATCCCTCTCTACGAACGCCTCGGGGAAAGACTGAAGCTCACCTTCACCGATTGGGAGACGGCCGTCTTCACCGGCAACCCGGAATTGGGCGCCCACCTGGGACTCCGCGCCCATCGCACCAACACCCTCTACAACGGGCCACTCGCGTGCAGGCTGCTGCAGTTCAAGATCGGCCCCGCGGCCCACGAGCCTCGGACCGGGAGCGCTCCGACCGGCCGTGGCCCGGCACACGGTCAGACCGCCGCCCCGAAGGAAGACCTGGAGGGCGACAGCGCCGGTGCTCAGATGTTCGCCAACCGTCTCCGCAAGAACGCCAAGCACCTGCGACGCTGGGCCTCTCGCGAAGGGATCGGCTGCTACCGCGTCTACGACGCTGATCTGCCGGAATACGCAGCGGCGATCGATCTCTACGCCGACTGGGCTCACATCCAGGAATACGAGCCTCCGCGGAGCGTCGACCCGGTGAGAGCCCGGCGGCGGCTCAAGGAGATCCTCGCCGTCACCCCGGAGGCGCTCGGATTACCCGTCGAGAACGTAGTCCTCAAGGTCCGCCGCCGGCAACGGGGGACGGACCAGTATCAGAAGCTCGACGGCGAGGGCCGCATGATCGAGGTCGGTGAGGGCGGGCTCCGCTTCCTCGTGAACCTCACCGACTACCTCGATACCGGGTTGTTCCTCGACCATCGCATCACGAGGGGGATGATCCGGGATCTCGCTGATGGGCGACGGTTCCTCAACCTCTTCGCCTACACGGGCGCGGCCACGGTGTACGCGGCGGCTGGAGGCGCCGCCTCCACCGCCACCGTGGACCTGTCGTCCACGTATCTCGAGTGGGCCCGTCGCAACCTGGAGCTCAACGGCATCACCGGACCCGCGCATGGCTTCGTCCGCGCCGATTGCCTGGAGTGGCTGGCCGCCGCCGCGTCCGGAGGGGGCGAGTACGACCTGATATTCCTCGATCCGCCGGTCTTCTCGAATTCCAAGAGCATGACCGACACCCTCGATATCCAGCGCGACCATCCCGGACTCATCCGCGCCGCGGCCCGACTGCTCTCGCCCGAGGGCATCCTCCTTTTCTCGACCAACCTGCGCCGTTTCAAGCTCGACCCGGCGCTGGCTGTGGGATTGGAGGTGGCCGACATCACCAAACAGACCATCCCTCCAGATTTTGCCCGTAATCCCCGTATCCACTCCTGCTTCCGCATCACGAAGGTCCCGGCTCGGTGAGCGCGGACGCGCCTCCCACCAACGCCGTGTTGGCCGAACTGTTCCAGACCGTCGCCGATTATCTGGCCCTCGACGGCCAGTCCGCCTATCGCATCATCGCCTACGAACGGGCTGCCGCTCTGTTCCGCGACCATCCCGTGTCGATCGCGGAGATGGCTTCGCGCGGCGACCTGCGCGGATTGCCCGGGGTCGGCCAGGCGATCGAGGCCAAGGTGCTCGAGTACTCTTCCACCGGTGACCTCGCTACGTTGGCCGATCTGCGTTCTCGCTACCCGCAAGACCTGCTCATGCTGATGCGGCTGCCGGGCGTGGGTCCGAAGAAGGCTCGGGTCTTATGGGAAACGGCAGGGATCGCCGACATCGAGTCACTCAAGCAAGCCTGTCTCGCGGGGCTCGTTCGGGAGGTCCCGGGGATGGGCGAAAAGACCGAAGCCAAGCTCCTGCGGGCCATCGCTGCCTGGGAAGCCCGTGCGACCGTCGACGCGGCCGGCACCCGACGCCTGCTGGCCATGGTCGAGCCCCAGGCCGCCCGCCTCGTCGCCGCCCTCACAGAGTCGCCGGCGGTGACCTCCGCCGAGTACGCCGGCAGTCTGCGCCGTCGCAGAGCCACCGTTCGCGACGTCGATCTGGTGGTGGCTTCCACAGATCCGGTGGTGGTCATGGACGGCTTCTCTGCCCTTCCCGAGATCGACCGCGTCACCGAGCGAGGCGAGACCAAGTTGGCAGCCGCCAGCCATTCCGGCCTGGGTGTGGACCTGCGCGTGGTGCCACCCGCCTCCTACGGCGATCTGCTCCAGCACCTCACCGGCAGCGCCGACCACAATGTCGCTCTCCGCGCCCACGCCCAGCGCCGCGGCTACAAGATCAGCGAGTACGGGGTCGAGCACCTGGAGTCGGGACGGGTGACTCGGTGCGCCACGGAAGACGAGGTGTACGGGCTCGTCGGTCTCCGCTACATCCCACCCGAATTGCGGGAGAACATGGGCGAGATCGAAGCGGCCGAGAAGGGATCGCTCCCCGACCTCGTCGAGCTACCGGACCTACGGGGAGACCTCCACGTCCACTCCGATTGGACCGACGGTCGAGCCACTCTTGAGCAGATGGCCATCGCGGCCCGCGATCGGGGCCTCGACTACCTGTGCTTCTGCGACCATTCCCAGTCACTGGCGATGACCGGAGGCCTGGGGCCCGATCGACTGCTCGCCCAGATCGAGGCGATCCGCGAACTCGACGCCCACCTTGACGGCATCACCGTGCTGGCCGGTATCGAGGTCGATATCCTGGCCGACGGCCGGCTCGATCTGCCCGACGACTCCCTCGCCCGACTCGACTTCGTCACGGCCAGTATCCACTCCGGCTTCGCCCAGCCGCTGGAACAGATCATGTCCAGGCTCGTCGGAGCCATGAGAAACCCCTTCGTCCGGTCGATAGCCCATCCGACCGGTCGCCTGCTCGGGCGCCGCGGATCGTACGAGATAGACCTGGAAGTCTTGGCGGTGACCGCGGTCGAGACGGGGACGTTCCTGGAGATCAACGGCTCACCCGATCGCCTGGACTTGACCGGGACCGCGGCTCGTCGCGCGGTGGAACTGGGGGCGAAGATAGTGATATCGAGCGACGCGCATCACCCCGACCATCTCGGCAATCTCAGATACGGTACGTGGGAAGCGCGACGGGGTTGGTTGCGGGCTCAGGATGTGGCGAACACGGCGGCGTGGCCGACCCTCGCCACCAAGATATGAAGGGCGCCTCGCGCCCCTAGACGCCTCCGCCGGACGCGGCCCGCCGCTCCGTCGAGGGACTCCCTTCGTCACCCATTATCGCCCCGAACAGCCTCATGACGCCGGTGTCCGACAAGCTGATCACCCAACAGCCGCAGAGGGCCTGGGCCAACTGATCGAGACGCTTGTCGTCGGGGCGTTCTTCGGCTGCCCTGCAGTCGGCAGGCATGGTGACCACCGCGCCGCAACCGGGACATATCCAGGTATAAGGAGTACCCATGGCCGTCAAGTAACGAGATACCTTTCTGCTTTGGGGAAAACAGGCACCGGCTACCATGAGTATCGGCGGGAGGGGGCCATCCCATGAGGAAGAAGAACCCACTTTCCAAAGGTTCAGATCTGGGTCGTTGTTTCACCCGAGATAGTAATGGGGGAGAGGCCGTTATCCGTCACGCGCCACGTGTTCTCGATGCCCACGACCCCCCGTCCGGGGAACACCAGCTTCGGTTCGCATGCGATGACCTGATCGATCTGCAACACCGGTTTGAAGCCGCGCGCGATCACCGGGAGTTCGTCGAGTTCCACCCCCACTCCATGCCCGATGTACGGCACCTGGTTCTCGGGGGCACCCATGAAGGACGCCGATAGTCCGGTCTCGTCCAGCCGATCGCTCATCCACTCGGTGACTAGGCGGTAGACCTCTCCGCACGCGACCCCGGGCATGGCGACCTTCTTGATCAGGTCCTGTGCACCGAGGCAGAGTTCGTACCCTTCCTGGAGATCGGCATCCAAGGGGCCGACGCTCATGATGCGGGTCTGATCAGCCAGATACCCTCCGGCGCTGGCCACGAGGTCCACCACCACCGGCTCCCCCCGACGGACGGCCCGCCAGCCGGATCCCTCTCCCAAGGCCGGGGATATCCCTGCGCCTCCGAGGGGAGTGCCCGCGAAGGCGGGCAGAGCGGCGTTCGGCCCGGCGGAGACGTTGCTGAACGACCACTCCTCGTTGAACGCGCGGTAGCGGACCATCCCGTTGCCGACAGCGCGCATCGCCCCCTCACAGACCGCGCTCAACTCCAACTCCGTGACCCCTTCGCGCAGCGCGCCGGCCACCGCGCAGACCCCCGCGTCCACGATCTCAGCGGCCTGGGCGATCAGCTCCAGCTCGTACGACGACTTGATCGAGCGGACCTGCCTGAGGAGGGGCGAGCAGTCCCGGATCGAGGCCTCCCGGAACAGGGACTCGTATCGCCGATACACGCTGACCGGTATGACGTCGAGTTCCAAGCCCAGCGTCGGAGCCGGGCCGACCCCGAGCTTCGCCACAGCCGGCGGCAACTCCCGCAGACTCGTGATCGGCTCGATACGCCGCAACGAAGACTCGTGCCGAGCACGGGCGATATCCTTGCGCACGAGGAAGACCGGCTCCCCTTCTGCCGGCACGAGCAACTGCCCTTGCTGGACGGTGCCGGTCAGATAGAACAGGTCGGCGTTCTGGACCACCAGGGCCAGATCGATAGCTGCGCTCCTCAGCGCCCGCTGGAAGCGGTCGACTCGCACCTCGATCTCGGCCGCGGGAACGCGACCCCACCGACCGGTCGGGAACTCGACGTCCTCACTCATCTCAGACGCCGTCGGCGAAACAGTAGAAGTAGCCGTCCCTCGAGCCCAGGTAAATGTGGCCCTTCCACACGGCCGGAGTCGACTCGAGTGCGCTGCCGCTGGCCGTCTTGTACTCCCACACCACCGGCGGATCGACGCGGGTGTCGCTGACATCCCAGGCGTGGAGCGTGCCGTACGTGTCGCCCACGATGAGCGTCTTGTCCACGACCACGCAACTCCCCCAGGCGTGCTCGGTCAGGGTCTTGCTCCATACGATCTCGCCCGTCTGTCGGTCGAGACCGAGCAGAGCGCCACCGTGGGTGGGGACATAGAGCATGTCCTTGTAGATGCACGGCGTGGCCCATACTCCCGAGACTCCGCCGGAGAGCTTCGTGACCTCCTGCGACCACACCACGGGATCGCTGGTCTGACCATCGCTCCGTGGGTCGAGCTTGATGATCTGCCCTATCTCGGTGGCCCGAGCACTCTTGCCCCTCAGGTCGTCGGAATGCTGGCAGACGTAGATGAAACCCTCCTCGTCGGCCACGATGGTGGCGTCGGAGTCGTCACCCGTCCAGAACTTGAAGACCACGGGGTAGGCTTCTCTCCCCGTAGCCGGTGTTTCACCGGGCCCGAGTTCCTTCATGGTGGCGCTCACATCGAGACCGTGTACCAAGCCTCCGGAGTTGGTGAAGTACACCCGATCGCCCACCAGACACGGGGAGTTCTCCACCGATACGTCCTTGCTCCCCAGCTTGTCGAGCAGCGCCTGCGTCCAACTGGGGAAATCGAGCACGATCGTGGGATCGACGGTCACCTTGCCCGCGGAGTCATAGCCCCGGTTGAGCTTGATGATGTAGAAATGGCTGTTCTCGCCCCCGACGAACGCGTAGTCGTTCCTGATGACCACGCTCGAATCCCAGTCGTCGTTCCAGATCTGGTTCGGCAACTCGTCGGCATCGAGAGCGAACAGTTCGGTGGGCTCTTCTCGATCGATGGCGATGATCCGCCACTTGTTGTCGCGGCACCCCATGAATATGAGGGGATATCCGTCGGGATCGACCACGGTCGAACCCTTGAAGATGTCGCCCCCCTTGAAGTCGGGCAGAAGCTTCTCGCCGGTGTCACCGTCGAGGAAGTGGATCTTGTAATCGTAGGCGCCGAACACCACCCAGGTCTTGCCGTCACGCTCGAAGACACAGGGCTGGCCGGTCCAACCCGTGCCCGTCCACGTGGTCGTGTTGCCCAGGTTGGTGGAGGTGCCGGACATGGGGCCGAACTTCCAGAGGATCTGCGGATCGCTCGGCACCGGACCTTCGCCGTAGTAGGTCCGCGAGGCATTGCCCCGGAACATGGTCAGGCCCGCGAAGGTGGTGTTGATGGGACCGTAGAAGGTCCCAGGGATCCGGGTGTCACCGGGCTGGGAAGGATCTCCCTTGCCAGGCGCGACGGTCGTGTCGGGGCTGGAGAACCCCTCGCCGCCACTGTTGCCCACCGTGCCGGACACCCCGATGGTGCTCGTGGTCGTGCCCGAAGTGTCGGTAGTGCCGGACGATCCAGTGATGCCGGTCGTGTCGGTAGCGGCGGTCGTGCTGGTGTCGGTCGCACCCCCGCCGGCCTCGCTTCCGCAACCGCGCACCGCGAACAGGATCACGAGCACGATGACCGCGACAGCGCCCAGCAGGACCGACCACCTCAACACGAAGCGACGGCGGCGCTGACGGCGCCGCCGCTCGTAGCTCTCTCGGCTTGCCCTCCTGGTCTCCACGTCCCTACTCTATCACCAGTTCCAGGACCTCACGCCCGAAGACCCCGGTAGTGTTGTCGGTGAACGCCACCCGCCGCGGCTCCACCCGGTAGACACCCAGACCCTTGACGAGGTCGGCAAGGCGGGGTTGCTTCAGGAGGTCGCGCACGAACGGGAAGCGCTTGATGTAGGCCGCGAGCGCCCCCGCTTTGGCCGTCCCGCCGAGCAGCCGGGCCTCGCCCCAGAGTTGCACTCCCTGGATCGCCTCCCAGTCACTGTAGTCTTCGCTCACCGTGAGCGCGACCGGCGCTGAACGCCCGATGTGCGTGGCATGTAGGCTCGTCTTCTTGCTGAGGAAGACCAGGCCGAATGAACCGTCCATGGCATAGAAGACGCTGGCGGCATGCGGTGTGTTCCCGGCCGTCGCGATGGTCATGGTGTGGTGCGCCGCTAGATAGCGCTCCACCCGGTCGCGGAGATCATCGTGGCTCACGCTGCCCCCGGCCGCCCGGCCAACGCCTGAACAGATGATGCTCGAGGCCGAATTGATCGAGCATCTTCCCCACCGTCTGGTCGACGATATCGGCGATCGTCTTCGGCTCGTGATAGAAGCTGGGCATGGGAGGAAGCACTACGGCCCCATATTCGGTGACCTCCGCCATCAGGCGCAGATGCCCCAGATGAAGCGGGGTCTCCCTCACCACCAATACCAGCTTCCGCCGTTCCTTGAGCGCCACGTCGGCCGCCCGCGCGAGCAGCGTGTCGTTGTAGCTGTGGGCTATGGCCGAGAGGCTCTTGATCGAGCAGGGGGCCACGATCATCCCCAGGGTCTGGAACGATCCCGAGGAGACGGCGGCGTCGATCTCGTCGTTGCGATAGGTCGCGTCGGCCAAGGCTTCCACCTGCTCGGCCGAATAGCCGGTCTCGAGCTCAGCCACGCGTTTGGCCGCGTCGCTCATGATCAGGTGCGTCTCCACAGGCGCGTCGCGCAACACTTCGAGCAGGCGTACCCCGTACACCGTCCCCGAAGCTCCCGATATCCCTATCACCAGTCGTCGCATGCCGATCATCCTCCCGCGATGGGTGGGAGTAATCGTATCTCATCGCCGTCGGAGAGGACGGTGGTCAGTCCGTCCCCCTGGCGGACGTTGCGCCCGTTGACGAAGACACCCACCCACACACTGCCGTCGTCGCGAAAGATCCGGCTCTCCAGCCGAGGCTCCCGGGTCACGCAATCCCCCAAGGCCTCTGCGACGGTGGACCCCTCGCACTCCATGCGAGCGGGACCGTCGGCCCCGGCGATGCCTACGGGCAGCCTGATGACCGCCCTAGCCAACCAGGGCTTCCTTCTCGGCCTTGCTCTGGCGTAGCGAGACAGCCAGCACGTGGGGGTTCTGACAAAACGCGATACATTGCGGCGTGCCGTCGCAGAGATCGCATTTGAACGCCACGTGACGGTCCGGATGCTCACGGATGACCCCGTACGGGCAGACTCCGTAGCAGATGCCACAATTGGTGCAGAGTCCCTCGTCCACCTTGAGCACGAGACCTTGTTGTGGCTCGAGTCCCTCGGCGCGTACCACTATCTCGTGACGTTTGATGGCATCTTCAGGACAGGCATCGGCGCACTTGGCGCAGGCGGTCTGCAGGCACGTGTGCCCCTTGATGGCCGTGGACGTAGGGTCGACCTCGGCGAACAGCCGCGCGACAGAGGGCCGGTAGGCGCCCTCGTGCCATGCCGAGCAGGCCAGTTCGCACATGTGGCAACCGGTGCACTTCTTCTTGTCGATCATGACGTGTGGCATCGATGTCCCTTTCTCGGCGGTCGCCGCGTGCGGTCAGAGTCGGACGTCCACGCCCACTTCGGCCAACTTGGCCTCCGCGGGCACCCCGGCCGAGTCCCAACCCCTCAGCCGGTAGTACTCCTGAAGCGCGTCTTGCAGCGCCGCCTGGCCGATCGCCTTGCCCGCAGCGGGCCCTTCGGCGAACGCCGACTCCGGCGCATACAGCTTCCGAGGGATGACGTCCGGCTCTACCCCCTCCCTGAGGTTGAACAGCCGCCCGAGGTTCCAGACGCGCTCGCCTATCTGCATGATGTCGGCCTCGCTGTAGTCCCGGTTCCAGACGAGCTTGAGCATCCCGCCTATCTGGTCGGGGTCGACCGCCCAGAAATCACACCAGATGCCGCTGAACTTGACCGAACTGAAGTTCTGGCCGATGAAGCCGTTCGCCACGTTCCCGGCGACGATCTGGGCGGCCTTGCCCTCGAGGCTGTCGGCCGGCCGCGTCCCTTCGAGGACTTCGTCGGCTATGGGGTAGCTGCGCATGTGGCAGCCTCCCCGGTCGGACGTCGCGTACGCCAAACCCATCCCGAACGCGCCCCGCGGATCGTATCCGGGGAGTTCGAGGTTCTTCGCCTCCATGGCCATCTCGGGCACACCGTACTCGGCCGCCAGAGCCCGGGCGCCAAGCGCCAGCTTGGCGCCGACTCCCTTCCGGGTGGAGATGAGCCCCGGCGCCGCGACGTAGCTCTCGGCCTCACCGAAACGCAGACCCAGATCGGCCACCCCTGACTCGGTCATATCCATGGCGAGAGCCACCACCGAGCCGCTGGAGATGGTGTCGAGCCCCCACTCGTCGCACTCATGATTGAAGCGCATCAGTGCTTCGAGGTCGCTCACGCCACAGTTCGAGCCGCAGAGGGCGATGGTCTCGTACTCCGGTCCTTCGCACTTCACCCCGCCGGCGTCATGGACCTGGCGGCAACCGATGGCGCACTGATAGCAGGCCCGGTTGCCCACCTTGACCTTCTGGAAGGCCTCGGAGTTGATGTTATCGACCCCTTCGAAGCTCCCTGTAGACCAGTTGCGGGTGGGAAGGGCTCCCGCGCCGTTCACCGGATCGACCAGGATGGGGGTGCCTTCTTCGTTCGCCCACAGGTTGAAGTCGGTGAGGACATGCTCCCGATGGATGCGCTGCATCTCGGCTAGGAATGCACGGGCATCGCCTACATTCACCGACCCGGTACCCCGGATCGCCACGGCCTTGAGGTTCTTCGAACCGAACAGCGCCCCGTGACCACCCCGGCCGGCCTTGTGGAACTGGTCGGTGCTCAGGCAGGCCCAGGGCACGAGGTTCTCCCCGGCCGGCCCGATGGACAGTACCTTGGCCTGGGGATCGAGGTCGGCGCGGAGAGCCGCTTCGATGGCGGATGTCTTGAGACCCCAGTACCTCTCCTCCGCGGGGAGGAACTCGACGTGGTCGTCCTTGATCCAGAGGACCGTGGGCCCGTCGGCCTTGCCCGTGATGATGACGACATCGTATCCGGCGAACTTCATCTCTGGGGCGAAAGAACCCCCCACGTAGCTGTCGTCCAAGATCTTCGTGACGGGGCTCTTCGCCCCCACCACCAAGCGCGACGCAGTACTCACGTTCGTGCCCGCCAACGGCCCGGTGACCAGGAAGACGGGATTGTCCGGCGACCACGGATCCACTTCGGGGGGTACGTATTCCCACATGTACCGAAGAAGCAGCCCTTTGCCGCCCAGGTACTGCTCGGCCCACTCCATGTTGAGTGGCTCGACGACGGCCGTGCCGGCGCTGAGATCGACCCGCAAGACCCTACCTTGGTAGAAGTCCAAAGCAACCCCCTTTGGTCGCCGATGAACCCGGCCGGTCGCCGGTGCGTCCATTGTATCGCGCCGCTCGTGCCGTATGATGGGTCAAGACCATGAGCTCCGATCGAGACAAGACGACACCTGCGGCGAGCGGATCCCGCTCTCGCGACGGGTCTTCCTCGGCCTCCGCCCAGGCGAGAGAGGTCTTGGCCCGCCTCAAGGCCGAGTACCCGGAAGCCGGCATCGTCCTCCGCTTCGGCAGCGACTGGGAGTTGGTGGTAGCCGTGATCCTCTCCGCCCAGTGCACCGACAAGATGGTCAACCAGGTCACCGGGGTCCTCTTCCAGAAGTACCCTACGCTCGAAGACTATGCGTCCGCCGACGTAGCCGAGTTCGAGGCCGACATCAGGCCGACCGGCTTCTTCCGCAACAAGACCAAGCACATCATCGGGGCGGCCCAGAAGATCCTCGCCGACTTCGGAGGAGAGGTCCCGGCGTCCATGGCCGAGTTGCTGACCCTGCCCGGCGTGGCCCGCAAGACCGGCAACATCGTGCTCGGCAACGCCCACCCGGAGGCCTATGCGACCGATCCCGATGCCGGGATCGCCGTCGACACCCATGTCGGCCGCCTCAGCCGACGCCTCGGGCTGGCGACGACCGCCAATCCCGAGAAGATCGAGCGGCAACTCATGGAGATCGTCCCCAGGGACGACTGGTTCCGGATCACCTATCTCTTGATCGAGCACGGCCGCGCCGTCTGTACGGCCAAGAAGCCCCGCTGCGGCGACTGCTTCATGCAGGACATCTGTCCGTCGGCCTTCCGCGCGTGACCGGTCTGGAAACGTTCGCCCAGAGGTGACCTCAACAGCCGGAGGGCGGCACCCAGCCTCCAGGTTGACGCACTCCTCCGCTACCTATACCATCCCGGAGAACTGAAGCGCCGCATCCGAGGGGAACACCGATGATCAGAGACCGCGAGCACGAATCCATGGGCCTCGACAAGCTGGGTCGACTGCAGGGAGAGCGCCTGTCCGCCCTGGCCGCGCGTGTATATGACCGAGTGCCTTTCTACCGTGGTCTCTTCGACAAGGCCGGAGTCACACCCGACCAGATCCGTGGTCTGGACGATCTGGCCCGCCTCCCTGTGACCAGGAAGCCCGACCTGCGCGACCACTATCCCTTCGGCCTGCTGGCCACGCCGCTCAAGGAAGTCGTCCGCATCCACGCGTCGTCGGGCACGACCGGCAAACCGACCACCGTCGCCTACACCCAGGCCGACATCGACATGTGGGCCGAGGTCATGGCCCGGGTGTTGGCGGGAGTGGGCGCGTCCGACGACGACGTCGTGCAGGTGGCCTACGGCTACGGTCTCTTCACTGGCGGCCTGGGCGCGCACTACGGGGCGGAGCGGCTCGGCGCCGCGGTCGTCCCCATATCGGGCAGCAACACCCAGCGCCAGCTCATGCTCATGCAGGACTACGGCACGACCGTCATGTGCTGTACGCCGAGCTTCGCCCTCTATCTGTGGGACGTCGCTCAACAACTAGACCTCGACGTCAAGAAGCTGCCTCTCCGAGTGGGGGTGTTCGGAGCCGAACCCTGGTCGGAAGCCATGCGTCGCGACATCGAACAGAAATGGGATATCAAGGCCTGCGACATCTACGGTCTCTCGGAGATCATCGGTCCGGGAGTCTCGTGCGAATGCGTCGAGGCTCAGTCTGGACTCCACATCAACGACGACCACTTCCTTCCCGAGATCATCGACCCGGAGACGGGCGAGCAGCTCCCTTACGGCGAGATGGGCGAGTTGGTCATCACCACCCTCACCAAGCAGGCGATGCCACTCATCCGATATCGCACCGGCGACATCACCAGACTCAACCCCGAGCCCTGCACCTGTGGAAGGACGAGCGTGAGGATGGACCGGGTTTCGGGACGGTCCGACGACATGCTCATCATCCGCGGCGTCAACGTCTTCCCCAGCCAGGTGGAGTCGGTACTGCTGATGTCGTCTCAGGTGGAACCGCACTATCGCCTCGAGGTCGATCGCCGGGGCGCGCTCGACATCATGGACGTCCAAGTGGAGATCAATCCCACCTTGTACCACGAGGTCTCAGAAGCCATCCTCTCGCTCGACGACGTCACGATGTTCACCGAGCATGAGGTGCTGATCGATCTGAAGAAAGAGATCCAGAAGAACATCAAGGACATCATCGGGATCAACGTGGGCGTGACCTTCAAGGAACCCGGCGCCATCGAGAGAAGCGAGGGCAAGGCTCAGCGGGTCGTCGACCATCGCAAAGAGAAAGGCGTCGTGTAGTCGCAGGCACCGAGGAGGCGCGCACCAGGAGCGCGCAAGGAGCAGGGCTGATGGCAGACTACGAGGGCAGCCGGCGACCGCTCCGCCCGGACGAGGACGGCAGGCCGCGGAGGCGACCATTCCCTTCGGCCGAGGAAGACCGTCTGCATTCCGAGCGCGATCTCCCGACCGAGCAGACGAGCTCGCCCGCTTACAGACTTGGATTCGCCGACAACGACTTCCTGCTCCGCGACGAGCTCCGCGGGGTCCGGCTGCAACTGGAGTTCCTCAAGCCAGACATCCTCCAGCAGGACCGCGACATCGTGGCTACCGTGGCCGTCTTCGGCAGTGCCCGCATCCCTGCCCCGGAACACGCCGCTGCGCGCCTCGAGGAGGCGGAACGACACGCCTCCGAGAACCCCGACGACCAGCGCGCCGCCCAGCGACTGCGCGCGGCTCGCTCACTGGTCGCCAAGAGCCGCTTCTACGACGACGCCCGTCGACTTTCGCGCATGATCTCCGACCGGCAACGCCCACCGGAGGACCCGGGCGACGGCGATACTCCGGGAGAGAACCACCCTGAGGCCTGCCGGTTGACCTTCGGTCCGGTCAACACCGTCGTCGTCACCGGAGGGGGACCCGGGATCATGGAGGCCGCCAACCGTGGCGCCCACGACGCCGACGTCGACAGTATCGGCCTCAACATCGTGCTTCCCTTCGAGCAGTCCCCCAATCAATACGTCACCCCCCACCTCTCTTTCAACTTCCACTACTTCGCCATCCGCAAGATGCACTTCCTCATGCGGGCGGTCGCCATCGTGGTCTTTCCTGGGGGTTTCGGCACGCTGGACGAGCTCTTCGAGGTCCTGACGCTCATCCAGACCCGCAAGATCAAGCCGATCCCGGTGATCCTTTTCGGCCGGGAGTACTGGGAGCGGGTCATGGACTTCTCCGCCCTGGTCGAGGAGGGGGTCGTCGGTCCCGACGATCTCTCGATCTTCAGCTACGTGGAGACGGTCGAGGAAGCTTGGGAACTGCTGCAACCGGCGCTCCAGAGAGCTGCTGGGGAGGCTTGATCTCTCGAGCCGGCAAGACCCGCACAGAACGGCCGGTATCCGCGCTTATGCTATTCTTGAGGGTAGCGACATGGATACGCCCGACGATCCTCGAAGTAGCCGCTTCACCACACCGCCCGCCCGTCGGGTGATCGCTCGATGAATACCACCGCCCTCCAGATCATCGGCGTCTTCCTCCTCGTGATCCTCAACGCTTTTTTCGTGGTCTCGGAGTTCGCCATCGTCAAGGTGCGCGAGACTCGGGTGGCGGAACTGGCGGCACTGGGCAGCAGACGCGCGCGGATCGCGTATCACGTCGTCAACCATCTGGACGCGTACCTCTCCGCGACGCAACTCGGGGTCACAGTCGCTAGTCTCGGTCTCGGGTGGCTGGGCGCCTCGGCCTTCACGCACATATTCGCCATCGGGATCAACCGGACCGCGGCCGCGATCATCGCCTTCGTGGTGGTCACCTTCATCACCATCATCTTCGGGGAGCTGGTGCCGAAGTCTCTCGCCATCCGCAAGGCCGAGCGCTCCACCATGGCGGTGGCTCTGCCTCTGCGCTGGTTCTATCTCGTCACCCGGCCTCTGACCTGGCTCATGTACATATCGGCCGCGGGTATCTTGAAGGTCTTCCGCATCGAGCCCGCCTCCGAGAGGGATCTGGCTCACTCCGAGGAGGAGCTGCGGATGATCATCGAGGCCAGTCAGGAGGTCGGCCACATCGACGAGGTGGAGCAGGCCCTCATGCGCCGCGCCCTGACTTTCGGCGACCGCAAGGTGAGCGACATCATGGTGCCACGCACCGAGATGGCCGCGCTGCCGACATCCACCACCGTCGCCGAGGCGATCGGCGAACTTGCGCTGACGAACCACACCCGCTACCCCGTGTACGAGGTGGACGTCGACAACATCGTGGGATACATCCACGTGAAAGACGTCTATCGTGCGCCTCATGACGCGGTGCTACGCCGACTCGTCCGTCCGATGGGATTCATCGCCGAGACCTCCAATATCGAGTTGGCCCTGCAGCGCTTCCAGAGTACCCGCACCCCGCTCGCCATCGTGGTGGATGAGCATGGCGGCACCGCCGGGATCGTCACCATCCAGGACGTTGTGGAGGAACTGATCGGCGAAGTGCAGGACGAGTTCGACCTCGAAGCTCCCTTGGTCGAGGACCGGGGTGACGGCAGCTACTCCGTCGACGGCGGAGCCCGCGTCGACTACCTGGAGGACCTCCTGGGTCTCCGTCTCCCCGAAGAAGGCTTCCCCACCCTGGGCGGCCGCGTGTTTGAGCAACTCCAGCGACGGCCCCGAGTGGGTGACGAAGCTCTGGTGGGCAACTTCCAGGCGAACGTCCTCGAAGTCGACGGCATGCGTATCTCGCGGGTGCTCCTTACCCGGCTCGATCTCGAGACCGAACCACCCACGGAACTCGGTGTCGCGGACAGCCTGAGCCGACTGGACGACGACCGCTTGGACCGCGACGACTGATCCTCGCCCCGCCAGCGGGGTATCATTCCCACCATGAGCAGCCACGATATGCCTGTCGACTCGGACGCTCTGCGGGCAAACACCGCCGGTACCGCCCAAGTGGTGGTCATCCCTGATCGCTTCCTGCCTTTGATACAGGCGGTGGAAGGACTCTACGGGGTGCGTGCCCCGCTCACGGAGACCCTCGCCGAGTACTTCCACACGTTCCGCAACGCCGACCTGCTGATCGACGGTTTCCAGACCATCCTCCTGCGGAATTGGGGCTACTTCGAGCGCTCGGACGACCGCTCGCGCATTTTCGACCTGCTCTCGGGGCTGGTGCTCGGACTCTTGGACAGTCCCCTCTCCGCGAGCCAGTTCTCCCTCCTGCTACGGCAGCTCCTGACCTGGTGCACCAACGCGCTCAAGGGGCCTCACCCGGACGCGTACGACGACAGCCTGCGGGTGGTCTCCGCCGCGCTTTCCCGCCTCTTGCCCGAGCAGGCACTGGCCTTTCTGGAACGAGACGCCCTCCTCCACGCGCTGGTCGAGCGCGCGGCGAGACGGCCGGCGCTCGCGCCGAGCTTCACCGATCTCTATCGAGCCGTTCTGCTCCTCGGCTACCGCCGGGTCGCGGAACGCCTTCCCCTTCCTCAGTGGGCTGTCTCGGTCGACGCCGAGTTGACCGACTCCGGCGCCGTCGCCGACCGCTTCGCCCTGCTCGCGCCCGCTCGGATCGCGGGACTGATATCCAAAGCCGAGGAGGCGCCGATCGACGATCTGCTTTCGTCACGGCTGCCGACGTTCTCCGCCGTCCTCGATGAGGCTATCGACCAGGTGTTCCGCGTCGACACGTTGGAGGACCGCTTCGCCGTCTGCCTCTACTTCCTGAAGGACGACACTCTGGGCTACCGGCAGAACGAAGTCATGGTGGACCTCCTCGGAGTCATCAAGCAACTGATGAAGCCCGAGCACCATATGGACGTCGACCGGATCCTCAGCCGCCTGACCCATTTCTTCCGCGCCCGGAACAACCAGTTCCTGCTGATGCGATTCCAGTGTTACGAGGCGATCGGAGTGGCCATCGGCCAGGCGGGCAACGAAACCGCCGCGGACCACCTCATCGACGACGTCCTCTACTGGAAGTTCCAGTATCCCGAGATCCAAGGGGCGACCGACGAGTGGGAGACGGTGGTCAACCCCTTCCATCTCCCTAAGATCCGGGTGTGGATGCACATCATCGAGTCCAATCCGGCCCTCTACGAGCGCCTGGCGGCGGCCCTCAACGTCCAGCTCCGCTTGGGCGGCGTCTACATCGCAGACACAGACCTGTTCCAGCGCGAGGTGACCCGCTTCCTCAACGCCGATATCCGACCGATATACTTCGTGGCCAAACAGCTGCTGCGCGCGTTCCCCGTGTATTTCAACGATGTCGGGGCAGAGGGCGAACTGCGCTCGGTCACCACCGAGATCGACGAGATCTGTGCCCGCCGCGACACCCTCATGCATTTTCTTCGCAAGCAATCCCATGCTGAATCGTCGAACAGGCTGGTGGCGTTCAGCCGCGCCGTCCTCCGATACTGGGTGACCCTCGAGCCCGAGGGCCTCGAACCGTTCCTCTCCGCGAACACCCTCGCTTCGGTCCATGCCGAACAGGAGTGGGCCGAGGCGCCGCACAGCGTATTGCTGGCCCTCCGGGAAGGAGCGCTGAACGATGGCGACTCAGATCCGGGACGCGCGGTCGGTGCGGCGCAGACGACCGACATGACCACTTTGGTGGTCGCGGACGCTTCGGAACAGGGCACACCCGGACTGCCTACCCGGTTGCACACACAAGCAGACGAATCGGCGACCGTCGGGCGGGACGAGATCGAGGATTTCGTCGACCGCCTCGTCGCGCTACCGATCTCCGACCTCGAAGAGCTCATCTCGTCCTTGGCGGACTCCGACGCTTATGGCGATCGCGGTCGGCGGCGGGTCGTACTCATGGTGCGGACCTACCAGCTGCTGGTGCAGAAGTACTCGCTCTCGGCCGCCGATGTGGGGCACGCGATCGCGCATCACCTGCAGCTCGACATCAAGACGCGATCCCGGTTCACGAGGGCGCTCGAAGTGTGGCAGAGAGCACCGTCGACCTCGGCCCGCGAGCGTCTCCTCGACGCTTCCCTGGCGGTACTCGAAGAGTTGAAGGCCATCGTCCTCAGCCAGGCCCCTTCGGAGGCGGTCGAGAACATCTACCAGAAGAGGCACATAGCCGCCGGTATCCCGTCGATGTACGGTACCTACACCGAGCCCAAGTTCGACGCCCTCGGGCTCTCCTTCCGAGTGGAGAAGCTGGTCGCCCGGCTGCTCGAGGACCTGGTCTCGGAGGACATGGACCCCTACTTCACCCGCGACTCACTGCGGCGCACAGCGGCGGCGATCCGCCGGTTCGAGCGTGCCCTCGCCGTCGACGGGGTCGACTCGCGCAACCTGGCCGCCAATCTCAGCCTGCTCGAGTCCGGGTTCGGCAGCCAGAACTTCACGTTCCATCAGTATCACAATGTCTTCCAGTTCCTCACGAACTCGGTGAGCGAGCTGTCGCGCACCTCGATCCTGAGCCACGACCAGGTCCTTCACACCGTCCTCGAATACGATCCCCGTCAATGCGAGGCGAGAGGGATGTCCGTGGAGGCGGTGGCGGAGATGGTGCTGCGAGAGGTCCTGGTCTCGGCCCTGGGCATGCAGACTCTCGACCGATACGTGGCCACGGCTCTCCGGCAGATGTCCACGCTCACGGGACGGCTCAAGAACCAGGCCCTGACCCGCATGATGAACTACGACCCCGAGAGGCTGATCTCCCCGATCCACGAAGCGTCGCCGCGCACCGACGATCAGATGCTCCTCGGCTTCAAGGGTCTGGGGCTGAAACAGATGGCCTCGTACAAGCACAGGGTGCCGGAGGGGTTCATCATCACCACGGAGCTCTTCAGCGCCACGCCAGCGTTGTCGTACCGCCCACTCTATACCGACACTTTCGACCGGATCCGTACGGCCCTCGCGCGCCTCGAGAACAAGACGGGGCTCCACTTGGGCGACCCGGCCCGACTGCTCACACTCTCCATCCGTTCAGGAGCGGCCATCTCCATGCCCGGATTGATGACGACCTTCGTCGATGTGGGCCTCAACGACGAGCTGGCCGAAGCCCTGTCACATAAGCCAGGCTTCGCATGGGCAGCCTGGGACTCGTACCGGCGCTTCCTCCAATCATGGGCCATGACGACGGGGATCGACCGCGACGTCTTCGACGGCATCATGACGGAGTTCAAGACCCGCTATGGGGTCGAACGCAAGCTGGACTTCCTGCCCGAGCACATGCGCGAGATCGCCTTCACCTACAAGTCCAGATCGCAAGACCTAGGAGTCACGTTCGTCGACGACCCGGCCCGACAGGTCGTCTCGTGCGTGCACAAGGTGCTCGAGTCGTGGGACTCCCCGCAGGCCAAGCTCTACCGCCGGTACATCGGTGTCGCGGAGGAATGGGGCACCGCCGTGGTGGTCCAACGCATGGTGTTCGGCAATCTCAGCCGGGAATCGGGCTCCGGGGTCACTTTCACGCGCAACCCGCTGGAGCCGCACAGCAGCCAGGTCCGTCTCTTCGGCGACTTCACCATATGCAGCCAGGGCGAGGACCTCGTCGGGGGGCTCGTGTTCCCCTGGCCGATCTCAGAGGCACAGAGGATGGGCAGCCCCACCTATCACGGCATCGAGCACTCCTTGGAGCGTGACTACCCTGACGTGTATCAGGCCCTCCTCGAGGTGGCGCGCGACCTGGTGAGCAAGCGGGAGTACGACCCTCAAGAAATCGAGTTCACCTTCGAATCGGCGTCGGGGAAGGATCTCTACATCCTCCAGAAACGAGCCATGGTCCACGAACGGCGCAAGGACGCGCCATACTTCGACACAGGTTCCCCCCGCTTCGGTCCGGCGACAGCCACTGGGGTGGGAGTGGCCGGGGGAGCGTACGCCGGCCGGGTGGCGGTCAACGCCGAGCAGATCGACTATCTGCTGGCCGAGGCCCCCGAGGAGAACATCGTGCTGCTACGTCCGGACACCGTTCCCGAGGATATCGCGATGATCACCCGTGTCTCCGGGCTCCTGACCGCCCGCGGGGGAGCCACCTCGCATGCCGCCGTCACCGCGAAGCGGCTCGGAAAGACGGCCGTGGTCGACTGCCGGGCGCTCGAGGTGGTGGAACCCGAGGGTATCGCGCGCCTCTCCGGTGCTGAGTTGAAAAGGGGCGACTGGCTTTCGATCGACGGGCGGACCGGGAACATCTTCTTGGGCAGCATCCCCACCCTGGTGCAGCCTGCGATGCCCAGCTAGCCAGACCCTTCGCCGCCTTTCTGGCGACCCGTTCCACCTGCCGGCACGAGGACCCGTCCCGCCTACTGGTATGGCACGTCGTTCCGAAGTACCCTGAGGATGCAAGCCCCATGCCAATCCCTTGTGACACGGCGGGGGAGAACCAAACGAAAGGGGAAGCGCTGATGGGCGTGCCGAGGACTCTGGGCATCAACGGACTGGGCCGCATCGGGAAACTGACACTGTGGTACCACCTTGGCCATGACGACTTCGACCGTTTCGTGGTCAACGTCGGACGTCCGGTAGGCACCTCGCTGCAGTCCGTCGTCGAGTACATGACCAAGGACAGCACGTACGGGTCGCTCCATCGCTTCCTCCTCGGCTGCGCCGGCACACCAGACACCGCCGTGGTCGATGAGGCCGCCGGCCTCATCCGCTCTCACGGCAAGGAGATCGTCATCCTCCGCGAGGCCAGGAACCCCAAGGACATCCCCTGGAGAGACCACGGGGTCGTCATGGTGGTGGAGTGCACGGGCAAGTTCCGCGACCCGCACGCCGACCCCGACGATCTGAGTGGGGCGCTCCGGGGCCATCTGGCCGCCGGAGCGCGGGTGGTAGTGCAGAGTTCCCCGTTCAAGAGCAAGCAGAAGGGTGTCCCGCTGCCCGATGACGCGGCCATCCTCATCCAGGGGATCAACCACCTCGACTACGACCCGAGCAAGCACAAGGTCGTCTCCGCCGCCTCGTGCACCACCACGGCTCTCGCGCACATGATGCGCCCACTCCTGGCACGCGACCTGACCCGCAACATGATCACCGCGGGGATGAGTACCGTCCACGCGGTCACTAACAGTCAGCCGGTCCTCGACGCCGTCCCCGGGGCGGGTGCGACCGACCTACGGAAGACCCGCTCGGCCATGGACAACATCGTCCTCACGTCCACCAACGCCGCCAAGGCCCTCGAACAGGTGATGCCCGAGATCGCCCAGATCGGTTTCATGGCCGATTCCGTGCGCATCCCCACAGCCAGCGTCAGCTTGGTGATCCTCAACGTGACGTTCCAGACCGAATCCATGCCCGACGGCACGGTGTCGCTGGACCGCGACGCCATCAACGCCATCTATGCCGAGGCCGCCCGGGGAGAAGCCCGCGGCCTGCTCAAGTACAGTGAGGAACAGAACGTCTCGGCAGACATCCTCGCCGAAGACGCGGCAGTGGTGATCGAAGGGGTGGAGACCCACACCCGGACCGGCTTTGTCGATCTGAAGCTATCGGTGGGCGAACACAGGATCCCACTGACGCACGTCAAGATCTTCGGCTGGTACGACAACGAGATGGGAAGCTACACGTACCGGCTCGGCGAGCTCACCGCGCACGTGGCCAAGAGCCTGTAGGCCGGAATTCCATCCCACCAGGTGGGATGAGCGAACATTCACTCCGCAACCGAGTGGTGCACTCGGTCATCGAGGCGCAGAATCAGGTCGGGAAGTGCTGCTCCCTCCTTCCCTATGATTGACGCCCCACCTTCGCCGACCGCGACGGCGGGGGTGGGGCGGAGATCGGCCTTCGGACCTTCCCCGTCACTCCCGGGATCGGTCGTCGCCCAGACCTCTCGCCCATTCGTCCAGTTGCGTGGGCAGGTCGCTGCGCCGCGCCCCGCGTTCGACGGCGTCGCGCCCGCGATCGTCGGGTCTTGGAACACCGTCCCCGTACCCCTGCTCGGGAGGGGCGTCCCGTGATCTGAGGACCTCGTCGCCGACGCGGCCCAGCAGCCGGCCCACGGCCCGCCAGACGGGACGAAGATCCGTCGCCAGACGACGCCGGAACCCACTCACGAGCGGTCCTCGAGAGCGATGATGGTCACCCGGAGTCCGTCGTCGATCTCCATGAGCGCCACGGTGCGAGGCCGTCCGAACCGCCGCGGTCCCGCGGAACCCGGATTGACATACAGAACGTCGTCGCGCGTCTCGACCGACGCCATGTGGCTGTGGCCGCTGACGACTGCTGTAGCTCCGTCCGGCCCGGCCCCGCGAGCCGGTCGTCCGGCGATGTGGCTCACAAGGATGCGGACGCCGCCCACATCGATCTCGGTACGCACCGGTAGCCGAAGAGCCCAGGCTTCATGGTCACAATTGCCCCTGACCGCGGTGACGGGAGCGATCAGGCGCAGTCCGTCCAGCACCTCCGGCGAGCCGACGTCGCCCGCATGGACGATGTGATCCACCCCCGACAGAGCCTCCCGCACCTCCGGATACAGATGGCCGTGCGTGTCGGAGAGCACTCCGACTATCTTCATCCCGTGGATCCTTGCCCGGAATCATCCCTCGGTGCCTTGGTCGCCCGCGGCACCTCGTGACCACCGAACTGCCCGCGCAGCGCCGCCAGGAGACGTGCGGCGTACCCCGTGTCGTCGCGACTGCTGAAGCGCGCATTGAGGGCGGCCCCGATCACCGGGGCGGGTACCCCCATCTGGATGGCTTCGAGCGCGGTCCAGCGCCCTTCGCCGGAGTCATGGACCCTCGGCGCCACTCCCGTCAGGTCCGCGTCCGGCTCCAGCGCCCGGGCCGCGAGATCGAGCAGCCACGACCGGATGACGCTGCCTTCCCGCCACAGTTCGGCGACCTGATGTGGATCGAGTGCGTACTCTTCCTTGGCGCGCAAGAGGGCGAAGCCTTCGGCGTATGCCTGCATCATGCCGTACTCGATGCCGTTGTGGACCATCTTCACGAAGTGCCCCGAGCCGACCGGGCCCACGTGACCCCAGCCGCTCTCGGGCCCGGGAGCCAGGGTCTCGATCAGGGGTCGGATCACTGCCACCGCCTCGTCGCCGCCCCCCACACTCATGCTGTAGCCGTTCTCCCGGCCCCAGATACCGCCGCTCGTGCCGGCGTCGACGAACCGCACGCCCTTCTCCGCCAACGAGTCCGCCCGGCGGACGGAGTCACGGAAGTAGGAGTTGGCAGCGTCGACCACGATGTCGCCCGGGCTGAGCAGCCTGCCGAGTTCGGTGACAGCGACCTCGGTCGGCTCACCAGCGGGAAGCACGGTCCAGACCACGCGTGGCGGCGCGAGCACGGCCACCAGTCCCTCCCGCGACCAAGCCGGCACCGCGCCCTCGGCCGTCAACTCTTCCACCGGCTCGGGCGAGCGGTTGCTGACGACGACCCGATGACCGCCGGCCATAAGCCGCCGGGCCATGTTCGCCCCCATACGTCCCAGTCCGACGAACCCAGTCTCCATGACCGTCTCTCTCCTGATCCTCGGCGGCCGACCATGGGTGGGCGCGCCGTCTTGTCCTCGATGATACATTCCCACCAGGGGAGCACTGAAACAGCCGAGGTCGTCGGGGCGCGGCGCGGCCGCACGATCGAGGAAGGAGAGGAGCGATGGTCCCGTCCAAACACCCCCGTGGAGTCCGCCGGCTGCTCTTGGTCTCGGGGTCTGCTTTCATAGTCATCGCGATCGCGATGACCCTCACCGGCGTGCTGCTCGGCCCCCAGGGTTCCGATGTCGGCGAGAAGCTCGCCCGGGTGGCCGAACAGCCACAGACCCGCGTGTCGTTCATGATCGCCTCACTCCTCCCGGCGGCGATGGCGCCGTTCACCATCGGCCTGGCCTTGTGGGTCCCGTTCCGCAGGGAGACGTCGGCCCAAGACCAGGATAGCGCGGCCCGGCGCGCAGCCGAGCGAGACCCACTGCGGGTGGCCGCCATCGTCCTGACGCTCGGGTATGCCCCTCTCTCCACGTTCTCGTACTGCGCGCAATACCTGCTCGTCCCCCGACTCGCCGAGATAGACCCCGACCAGGCGGCCCTCTGGTACTTGGGGAACGACGCGTCCTTCGCGCTCGGCTTGGATCTTTTCGCCTATCTGCTCTGGGGTGTCGCCGCGCTCTTCGTTGCCTGGCGCCTCTGGGCGAAACCGGGGATCGTGCGGGGAGCCTCGGTGGTCCTTGCCCTGAGCGGGATCACCTCGGTGATCGCCTTTCCTGCGCATGTCGGCCATGTGAGCGGGGGTGGACTCCTTTCCGCGGCAAGCGGCGGGTTGTCGGTAGTGGCGGCCCTGGCAGTACTCTTCTACGCCACGAGACCGCGAAGTCGGGCGACGGACCCCCGCTAGAACAAGTCGTCGTCGAACAGATCTTCGCTGAGATCGTTGCCGGGAGGAAGGTGCCCGTGCTCCTGGGCGTGACGAGCCAGTAGCTCGCTCTCGCGTTGGGTGTAGAGAGGATCGACCTCCACCGAGAAGAAGACCGCCGACGCCGACGCCGTCTCCTTCGCGATCCGGACCAGGCCTTCGCGAAGGTCCACCACACCCGCGATGCGCACGACTCGACCGTCGGCATCGGTCAGTTCGACGACCCCGGCCTGCTCGGGTACCTGCTGGATCGCCTCGGCAGAAAGAGGCGTCCGGCCCCCTTCCGGTGGCAGCACCGAGGCCGTGACGGCGAAGGCCTCCCGACGACCGGCGAGCCAGCGCGCTCCGGCTTCACCAGAGGCGGTCAGCGCGCCCGTCGGGCACACCATGACGCACCGGCCGCAGAACGTGCAGCCCGAGGCCCGCAGAGAGCCTTGCTTCGGCCGCGCCACCGGCCGGGATCCCGGCCCCTCCACACCCATCTCCAGTGCCCGCCCGGCGCCGGGAAGCGTCTCGCAGGCCCGCACGCACCGCCCACAGGAGATGCAGAGCCCCGGTTCGCGCCGGATACGTCCTTCTACGGTCGCCGCGCGGGGTACGGCGACGGCCCTGCGGGGTATCGACACGTCGGGATCGACATAGGCGACCAAGCGCCCTAGCTCGCAGCGGCCGAAACGATCGCAGCAGCGCGCCTCCGGGACGACGCCGTACCGGCATTCGTCCCGAGCGCAGCCGTCGCGGTCGGGGCAACTCAGACAGATATGCGGGTGACCGGCCAGGATGGCCGCCAGCCGTTCGCGACGCAGCCCCCGCAGTCCGGCATCGTCGGTGGTGACGCTCGCACCAGACGTCACCGGCGTCTTGCAGGCCGACGCGATGGAACCGTCGGACAGCCGGACCGCGCACACACCGCACTCCTCCCCGCCTGGTTCGGAACAGCAGGCGCAGCCAAGGTCCGGGTACCAACACAGGCGCGGCACATACACCCCGGCGGTATCACACGCCTCGAGCAGACTGGACCCGACGGGAGCATCGACCGCGATCCCCCCGACCACCATCGAGACGGTCGTCGTACCGGCCTCTTGAGAGCCGCCGGCCACTGTTACCAACTGTGCCGGAGCCCGCCGCCCTTGCAGGCGTCGGTGCAGGGCAGCCGACGTTCGGTGCCACCGCCGCCGTTCTGCCCCTTGCACGAGGCACAGAGCTCTCTCAACCGCTTCCGGGAGGTCTCGGCGACCACGGCCACCATATCGTCATAATCGTCCATCTCGATCGCGTACACCCCGCTGGGACATACCTTCACGCACGGGTGGTCGGCACACTTCAGACAGACATCGGTGTCGATGGTGATGTAGTAGAAGCCGGAGCCGTCTTCATAGCCGTAGTTGGCGATCATCTCTGCCGATCTACCCCGCGGCCGCAGCCGCCTTCTCCTTCTGGGCCTTCCGGTGGAGCGAATGGGCGAACAAGGACGCGCCCAGCGCCCCGGCGATCTGCGGGTCGAGCACCGAGCCGGCCGGCAGCTTGACCGATTCCACCCCGATCAGCCGCTCGATGCGCCGCGTCACCCCGGTGTTCTTGCCGATCCCGCCGGTGATGAAGAAGTCGGGCTCGACCTCCATTCGCTCGATCAGACCCGCGACCCGCTGGGCCATGGCCGAGCAATAGGCGGCGAGCACCCGGTTGACGCTCCAGCCGGCCCGGAGCAGCGAGGTGGCTTCGGACTTGGCGAACACCGTGCAGACATTGCTGACCGGCGGCGGTTCCTCGTCTATCTCGAAGGAGCGCCGGCCGATATCCTCGATGGACACCGAAAGCACGTCGGCGATGACCTCCATGCCCCGCCCGGTCCCGGCCGCGCACTTGTCGTTCATGATGAAGTTGAGTACCTTGCCCCGTTCGTCGCAGCGGATGACCTTGCAGTCCTGGCCGCCCATATCGAGGATGGTACGGATGCTCGGACCGCCCATGAAGTTGGCGCCCCGGGCGTGACAGGCGATCTCGGTGATGGTGCGGTCGGCGAACGGCACGTTGACCCGGCCGTAGCCGGTCCCCACCGAATAGCTCACATCGTCGAGAGTCAAGCCGAGAGGCTCGCTCGCCCCTTTGAAAGCCCGCAGAGCGCTGTCCGGGCTCGAAGAGCCCGTACGGGTGGAACAGAAGGCCAGGAGCTTTCCGTCGGCGAGCAGGACGGCCTGAGAACTGACCGAACCGACATCGATACCCACGGTGACGGCGGACGCGGTCCGCCAGTCGAGGTCGGGAGCCTGCCAGACCTTCTCGCTCCATCTCCAGAAATGCTGCTGCTGTTCCATCACACCCGCCGTCGTAGTCATACCCGATATGGTGCCGATCCGCCCGCTGTACCGCTGTCGCGCGAAGCACGGGGGCAAGCACACCGCTCGGATGATACCGGGATGAGGCTGGCGCGGGAAGGGGCCACGCCATGCTTGAAACCGTTCCTCACGGGGGAAGGTAGCCATGTTGCACTCCAGAAGCGACTTCGAGCGAGGCGGATATGACGAAGGTCATCGTATTGGGCGGAGGCATCGGAGGGGCCGAAACGGCCATCAGCCTGCGCAAGAAAGGCTACGTGGTGGAACTCGTCTCCGACCGCGACTATCTGTTCGTCTACCCGCTGGCGATATGGATCCCCACCGGCGAGCGCTCCTTCGAGAGGACCACCATCCCCCTCGCCGACATCGCCCGCGCCCACCACTTCCAGGTCACGATCGACGCGGTGACCGGCGTCGAAGCCGCCGCTCGAGCCTTCACCCTCGAAAAAGGGGGGCGACGGACCGACTTCGACTACCTGGTCGTGGCCCTGGGAGCACACAAGGTCCGTCACGCGGGAAGAGAACACGTGCTCTCGATCTGCGGCGCGCCTGAGGAGAGTCTGCTCATCAAGGAGCATCTGGAGGCCCTCTTGGCGGCGGGTCGGGGGAGCGTCGCCGTGGGTTTCGGGGGGAATCCCAAGGATCCCAGCGGAGTGCGGGGCGGTCCGGCGTTCGAGTTCTTGCTGAACGTGCACCATCTCCTCAAGAAACGAGGCCTGCGCGACCGGTTCCGATTGACCTTCTTCGCACCGATGCCGAGCCCCGGCATCCGCATGGGTGATAAGGCCGTGGGGATGATGGACCGCATGTTCCGGTCCTTGGACATCGCCCAGCGCACGGGTACGAAGATCGCCGGGTTCAGAGAGGACGGCGTCGACTTCGAGGACGGGTCGAGGCTCGATGCCGACCTCGTCATGTTCATCCCGGCGGGTGACGGTCACGCCGTGATCGGGTCTTCCGACCTGCCGCAGAACGAGGCGGGCTTCGTCACCATCGATGGGTCGTGTCAGGTGAACGGCCACCCCTGGCTCTACGCGGTGGGCGACACGGCCGCCCTCGAGGGACCCGAGTGGAGGGCGAAGCAGGGCCACGTCGCCGAAGTGATGGCCCGGATCGTCGCCGGCGACATCCATCGGAAGGAGACCGGCCGAGGACACCAAGAGAGCTACGTGGACGATCTCTGCATACTCTGCGTGATGGACATGGGGAACGGAGCCGGGTTCGTCTACAGGAACGCCAAGCGCTCACTCTTCCTACCCATGCCCGTCGTGGGCCACTGGATGAAGAAAGGGTGGGGCAGATACTTCGAACTCACCAAGCTGGGGAAGATCCCGCGCATACCCGGCATGTGAGACCCCGCCGGGTCACGAACCGGCTCGAGCCGCCTCCCATCCGATGAGCGCAGCCCCGTGCGCTCCCAGATACTCGGCGTCGGCGAGAACGTAGAGGTCGACCCCACCAAGCGCTTCCGACAGGGCTTTCACGAAGCCGACGTTCGCCGCTGTCCCGCCCCCCAATACCACCGGGTCCTCGATGCCGATCCGTCTCACCATCGCCGAGACCCGGCTGGCCATGGCGTCGTGGACCGCGCGGGCGATGTCGGCGGGGGGGGTGTTGGCATGGATGAGACTGACCACCTCCGACTCGGCGAACACCGTGCACTGCGCGTTCATGGGGATGGTCTCGGTCGAGTCGAGGGAGGCTCTGGCGAAGTCCTCGAGGCTCATCTCGAGGGCACGGCTCATAGCTTCGACGAACGCCCCCGCCCCGGCGGCGCATTTCTCGTTGATCGCGAAATCGACGACCTTGCCCGCCTCGCCGAGGCGGATCGCCCGGGCCTCGTCGGCACCCACGTCGACGACGGTCCGCGCATCCGGGTAGAGGTAGAACGCCCCGCGGGCGTCGGCCGCGATCTCTGTCGGCTGCCGAGAGGCGGAGGAAAGAGCCTTGCGCCCCGCGCCCGTCGCCGCCACCAAGTCGATCGCAGCACGATCGATTCCGGCAGTCGCGGCGGCTTCGGCCAGCCCCCGCTCCGCCGACTCCTCGTGGTCGAATCCGGAAGCCACCGCCGCGCGGGCGATCAGAGCCCCATCCTTCAGAAGGACGGCATGGACGTTCTTCGCTCCTACATCGATCCCCGCTACGATCATGCGAATCTCCTTGCTCACCGGCTCCGGACCACGAGGCCCTCCTCGGGATCCATCATCCCACCCCACCCGTTCGGGCGCCACTGCCCGCCGGGCGGAAATCAGCCGGGGGCGGTCAGCCGGAAGTGGGGGCGGGTGTTCTCAGATAGGCGATCACGACATCGGGGAGGCTTTCCATCAACAGGTCCTGCGAGACCGGACCGGGGACGTTCACCCCCGATTTGGACCTCTGCACCTGCTCTTCCTTGACGGCCTGCCATATCCGCGACGCGACCCGGGCGACCGCCTCCGGGTCGGGATGACCGAGCCGAGCGGCATGGGGCATGAGGATCTCGACCTCCAAGTCCTCGATGGCCGCCTTGTGCCGATAGCCCCGCTGCCTCACCACCGGGTCGGTCGCTCCTTGGACGACGAAGGCCTCCCACAGCTTGTCGTTCCCCTGGGTGGCCTCGCGTTTGATCTCGACCAACCGGCGCACGGTCTCTTCGAGGGAGAGCGTCTCCCAGGCGACCGCCTCGACGGCAGCCTGCACGGCCGCTTCTTCCTGGCCGTGGACGCGCTCCTGCACGGCGTGCAGCACCGCCGTCTTGTCTTCGAAGCGAGCGTAAAGGGTGCCGATGGACGTCCGGGAGAGCCGGACGACCTCTGCCACCGTGAGCGCTTCGAAGCCTTTCGTCCGGATCAAGGATTCCGCTGTCTTCAGGATCCGTTCCAGAGAGTCTCGACTGCGCTGTTGGCGGGGAGTCTTGACGGCGTGTGCGGTTTCGGCCACGTCCCGATTCTAACACTGGGAGATAGCGGCGACCACACTTCACAGAAAGTACTTGACGTTAGAATCTAGATTCTATATTCTATGGGAGCTGCTCGCCCGTCGGGAGTCTTGCCCCCTGACCCCCGACGGGCTAGAGCACAATACCTGCTCATCACTACGGCCCGATCATCACTACGGCCCGACAACGAAGACCCCATCCTCCTGAAGGAGCTTGACATGAAAGAGAATCTGACCACCCAGGGACTCGGACGCACCGTCCTCCGCGACGTGGCGGCCCAAACCGAACCACACGTGCGCGACGACATCGCGGTCCTCACCACCACCCTCGGACATGACAGCAAGGCGCTGGTGCCGTTGCTGCACGAGATCCGCAGCCGGTACGGAACGGTGCCGGTGAACGCCTACTCCGAGATAGCTGCCGCCCTCGGCCTCAGCTACGCCAAAGTCCACTCCGTGGCCTCCTTCTACGACGTTCTCGAGAAGGCTCACGGCAGCGCCACCGTGGCCGCCTGAGCTCAACGTTCTGGCGTTCTCACACTGATCCCCCTGTGCTGCGCGCCCTTCGGCGCGCAGCCCCCTTCTCCACACTCGGCTCCACCCCTCACGTTACAATAGGTCCACGTTCGATCAAGGAGGGCCGCAGCAGTGCTAGCCGCCGACCTGTTCGCTCTTTGCCTCGAGAATGAGAAGGTGGAGTACGCCTTCGGGGTCCCCGGCGAGGAGACCCTCCAACTCGTTGACTCGATCTCGACCAGCGCCGTGGAGTTCGTCACCGTACGGCACGAGCAGGGAGCCGCCTTCATGGCCGACGTGTACGGGCGCCTGACTGGGCGGGCTGGTGTCTGCGTCTCCACCCTGGGCCCTGGGGCCACGAATCTGGTCACCGGGGTCGCAGACGCCAACATGGACATGGCTCCCCTCGTGGCCATCTCTGGGCAGGCCCCTACGACCCGGCTTCACAAACGGAGCCATCAGGTGATCGACCTCGTCCGCCTCTTCGAGCCGATAACGAAGTACGGCGCCCAGGTGCGCAAGCCCGAGACGATACCGGAGATCGTGCGCAAGGCTTTCAAGGTGGCTGAGGCTGAGAGCCCTGGCGCCTGTTTCATCGAGATCCCGCAGAACGTAGCGGAGATGGATGTCGACGACCTCTCTCCGCTCCGGCGCCAGAGCCCGAGGCTCCCCTATCCCAACCCTGCCGATCTCCAGGAGGTCATAGACCTGATCGACGGGGCCCATTCGCCCCTGATCCTCGCCGGCCACGGGGTGATCCGCATGGGCGCCTCCGACCGCCTGGTGTCGATGGCCGAGACGCTCAACATCCCCGTCGTGACCACGTTCATGGCCAAGGGAGTCGTCCCCTCCTCGCACAGACTGTTCCTGGGGACGGCCGGCCTGCAGTCTCACGACTACATCTTCTGCGGGTTCAAGCAGGCTGATCTGATCATCTGCATCGGCTACGACATGGTCGAATACCATCCATACCTCTGGCGGAGAGACGACCACAAGCTCGTGCATGTGCATTCGGCCCCGGCCGAGGTCGACGAGCACTACATCGTCGACGAAGGAGTGGTCGGACATATCGGGGCGTCCATGGAAGCCATGGAGCAGCGCTGCAGGCGCCACCGGTTCCGAGTGGCGGCCCAACCCCGACGCAATCTTCTCGCCGAGTTGGGGGAGTACGCTGATGACAACGGCTTCCCGGTCAAACCGCAGAAGATCATCCACGACCTCCGCTCCGTTCTGGATCCCGAAGACATCGTCATAAGCGACGTGGGCGCCCACAAGATGTGGCTCGCCCGCCTGTATCAAGCGGAGCGACCGAACACCTGCATCATCTCCAACGGGTTCGCGGCCATGGGGATCGCCCTCCCGGGAGCTGTAGCCGCGAGTCTGGTCCGCCCCGATCGTACCGTCGTCGCGGTGACCGGCGATGCCGGCTTCATGCTGAACTCACAGGAACTCGAGACCGCGATCCGTCTGGGCTTGGACTTCATAGTCCTTATCTGGAACGACTCCTCGTACGGGTTGATCGAGTGGAAACAAGTCTGCCAATTGGGTCGCTCCACTTGCGTCCGCTTCGACAATCCAGACTTCGTCCAGTACGCGACGAGCTTCGGCGCGCACGGCGTGCGCGTGGAGAAGGCGGCCGATCTGGTGCCCGCGCTGCGGGCGGCGATACAGAGACGAGGCGTCACGGTCATCGATTGCCCGGTAGACTATCGGGAGAACATCGTCCTGACCGAGCGTCTGGGGACCTTGGTCTGTAGGGATTGATGTGAACACTGCGCGAAAGGTTGCCGACATGTCAGACACCGCGAAACTCGTCCTCGATGAGGGCGCCTATGAACTGCCGGTGATCGTGGGGACTGAGGGCGAGAGAGCCCTCGACATATCCAAGCTCCGGGAGTCGACGAGGCACATCACCCTTGATGAAGGTTACGTCAACACCGGTTCGTGCCGCTCGGCCATCACGTTCATCGACGGCGAGGAAGGGGTGCTGCGCTACCGCGGGATCCCCATCGAACAACTGGCAGCCAAGAGCACCTTCGTGGAAACCGCCTGGCTTCTCATCTATGGGGAGTTGCCCAACAGGGAGCAATTGAAGTGCTGGAGTTCGCTGTTCACGAAGCACGAGATGATCCACGAGGGTCTCTACAAGCATTTCGACGGATTCCCGTCCACCGGTCATCCCATGGCCATCCTCTCCGCGATGATCAACGCCGCCAGCTGCTACGACCCCGGCCTGATAGAGATGGAGAGCCCGGCCACCTTCCAGGTAGCCGCTGCCCGGCTACTCAGCAAGATCCGCACCATTGCCGCAGCCAGCTTCAAAGCCTCCATCGGACAACCGATCGTCTATCCGAAACCTCACCTCGACTATTGCACCAACTTCTTGCACATGATGTTCTCGCTCCCCTACGGCGACTACGAGCCCGATCCCGACACGGTCGCCGCCCTCCAACTCATACTCATCCTTCACGCCGATCACGAGCAGAACTGCTCCGCGAGCACGGTCCGGATGGTGGCTTCGTCGGGTGCGAACATGTACGCGAGTTGCGCGGCCGGGGTATGCGCTTTGTGGGGTCCGTTGCACGGCGGCGCGAACGCCGCCGTCGTGGAGATGCTCCAGCATCTCCACGACGACAGGGTCGACCTCAACGATTACATAGCCCGCGTCAAGGACAAGGATTCCCCGCTCCGTCTCATGGGTTTCGGCCACCGCGTCTACAAGAAATACGACCCCCGGGCGAATATCATGAAAGAAGTCGCCGATAAGCTCCTGGGCAAGATACGGGTCGCCGACCCTCTTCTCGAGATCGCGAAGCGGCTCGAAGACGTCGCGCTCAGCGATCCCTACTTCATCGAGAGGAGCCTCTACCCCAACGTCGACTTCTACTCCGGCATCATCCTGCGCGCCATGGGGATACCGGTCAACATGTTCACGGTCATGTTCGCCATGGGGAGGATGCCGGGCTGGATAGCCAACTGGAGAGAGGTGCGCGATAACAACAGCGCCTTGTACAGGCCCCGCCAGGTATACACGGGCGAGACACAGCGGGACTACACCCCCATAGACGAACGTGGGGAGGGCGGCTGCCCCTCGGCCGACGGCTAGTGTCGACGCCGTCTCGCCTCGTACGTCAGAAATGCACGACCGCGGTCGACTCCTGAGCGAGATAATCCTTCAGATACGGCAGGTGCTTGAGAACGTAACTCTTCGGCTCGGTACGCACGGTCACCTCGTACCAGCGTGCGCTGGCCTTCTTGTATCTGACCGATACGAGCTCGACTCCCGCTTCGTCGGTGATCCCCTCAACGACCCGCAGGGCCGCGGATTCGTTGCCCTCCGTGGCCACGTACACCTGCGCGGCCTGATTCGCCGCGCCCTTGGCCACTTCGACCGCGGTCCGGTGCGCGACATACATCCCGAAGCCTTCGAGCACCAGCACGGCGACCACCGCCAGTATGACGACTATGAATATCAGGGTCCTCATACGCATTGAAACGTATTCCCGCGGTCGAAGTTACGGATGCTCAGTCGGTCGTGGCTCTGACCACATCAGGCACGTCGACGGTTCCGCCGGCGCAACCGGACGGTACCGTAAGCCGCCGCGCCCAGCACGATCACAGCCAGAGCCGCCCAGGGAGCGAAGCTCATGATCGTGAGGAATCTGACCGAGAACGTCACCTCATCGAGCCGACTCTCCCCGGCGAACAAGCGGACCGTGAGACGATGGGCACCTTCAGCCTTGCCGACCGGAATCGACACCTCGGTTCGACCCGGCTGTGCCTCCACCTGCGTCGCCCCACCCTCTGCCAGGACGAGTCCGTCTCCTTCAAGCCGCACCTCGATCTCCATCGGGTAGTCTGCCGCGTTCTCGACCACCAGAGTCGTTTCACCCGTGTTTCCCAGCACCAGCGTCGATCCACTCCCAGCCACGCGTATCTTGTCGAGTTCGCCCCGGGCCAGCGCTCGAGCCTCCTCCGCATAGGCCAGCCCGTAGCCGGCCACCGTCGGGCTGGTCGCGGGCAGCACCCACCAGCGACTCTCCGCCGTGTAGAGGAGCCGGCGCGCTTCCTCGACAGTCGTCCTCGTGCTGTCGGCCACCGTGGCGAGATCGACGACGGCGTCATGAGCCTCCTGGATGCTCGTCCACACAGAACGCCCGATGTACGTCTCCGCCATCTCACCCACGCGGTCGAGCAGGACCGGCCTCGTGCCTGCCGGGTGGGCGCGCAGAAGCTCGGCGAGAGTCATGGTCTCCACCCAGTCCAGCCGGGTCAATAGTCGTCCGAGGGCTTCGAGGAACCTACCTGGAGGGAGGGACGCGCCCGCCGCCGGGGTGATCACCACCGCGTCGGCCGGCGTGACGGCCAACTCCGCCGCCAACGCGGCGAGGAACATGGACGAGTCCCAGGGCTCGACGAGCTGCGCTCCAAGCCTGCTGTTCGCGAACACCACCGTCACCCGGTCGTTCTGGGAATCGCGGACGCGGGCGGCCACCGTACCCGGAGAGAGCGGCTCGGCCAGATCCGCTGCCACGCCGTCGTCGACGAGCACGTGATCGATCGAGGCCCGCCCGTAGTACGAGAGGCTGTCGGTGGTCAGGTTCAGATCGGGGGAATAGGCCCCCACGAGCGTGTCCTGCATCTCGAGCCCCTGCTGCAACTCCTGCTTTCCGAGCTGGTTCTGCTCGAAACCATCGCGCCATCCGGCCGCCGCCAGGCCCGCGAGGTCGGGCCCGGCCCAAGGGCTCACGAGCATCTGTACCGAGCTCGATCCCGCGAGAGCCTTCAGGTCGGAGATCGTGGCCGCCGCGTTCGCCGCCGCCGGATCGTCGGCGCTCACCTCCGACCGACCGCCGGCTGCGTCGACCCGGACGAACCCATCCGCCATGTCGCGCAGTTGGGTCAACAGTATCGGCTCTATCGCCAAGCTTACTCGCCAGCCGCTCGAGCGAGCGATCGCCTCGAGAGACCCGACCAACCCATCCGGGTCTTCGGACGCGGGTAGCAGCGACCGGTCGAGGACTGGATCGAAGAACGCCCCACTGGGGTCACGGTGGATGCCGAGAGCGACCGGCCACACGAAGGCCAGATCGAGCGGTTGTTCCCTCGCGTCGAGCTTGCCGATCCAGACCGACTCCATCGCGCGGGTCGCGCCATCCGACCGTACGGAAACGGTCACCAGGAACGCACCGGCCCGGCCGGGTAGATCGACCGGCAGATCGACGTCCGCGCGCCACGGTCCGTTGACCGTGGCGGCTTCAGCGATCGTGCCCCCCGTCGCCGCTATCGCTTCGGTCAGCACCAGGGGGAACGCGCCCACCTCGGGGAGTCCGTCGTCGGCCTCGCCTACCCGGCCTGCCTGTGCCGGTCCATTGACCCGCACGAGGATCTGCGCCCCGGTCAGCGGCTCTTCGGCTACTCCCTCCACCGTGATCCGCACTGTCTCGCCGACGAGGCTGAGCGGAGCGTCCACCTCCAGCGTGAGTGCGGGGGAAGACGCCGACACCGGAGCCACGTTCGCCAGAAACGTCAGGAGGATGACGACCAACACCAGGGACACGGCGGCCATCGCCGTGCGATATGCGCTGCACAGGGCAGAAATGCCGGCCAGCCTCATGGCGAAAAAGTGTAGCACGAGGGTCCGACGGCCCGCGCCGCCGGCCGCGCCGCGGGAGGGGTCCGGGAGATGCTCAGTCGGCGCCCAGATCCTCCGGCGACAGGTTCTTCACAAGACGCAGCACCGTCCCCCGCGAATCGTCGTCGATCTGCTCGACCGAGTCGGCCAGGGCGCACAGGATAGTCAACCCTAGGCCGGAATCACCCAGGGGTTCACATACTGGTGATGGCAGGATCCGTCGGCTGTGCTCGGGGTCGGAGATGGTGATCTCCCAAGATCCGGCTGCCACGGCGAAGTCCAGTCGTAGTGACCGGGCCGACCCATCGGCGATGGAGGCTCGTTCAGGGGCTCCATCGTCCGCTCCCTCCAGGAAACACGTGAACGCCTCGGTCACGATGACCTTGAGATCGGCGATGATCTCCTCGTCCAGGGCCTCCCGGCCGCCGAGGGCGCCCACGACCAGCCGGCCCAGAGCGACGAACTCGGGCTGGCAGGGTACCGTGAGAGACACGGGCGGCCGGACGGCCGCCTCGAAACCGGTCGATAGTCGCTGTTTCTCGGCATTCTCAGTCATCAGCATCCACAGATCATCGCTAGATCACCCCGCCCTGATGCTACCCCCAGGAACCGGACGTCTAAACCGAGACTCAGTCCCACGCTCGGACCAGACCCAGGTCTTCGCCGCACGCGGCGCACAGTCCCTTCGTCACCCACATCTTCTCGATGGTGCGTTCTCCCCGCTGGATGACGGTACGCCCACAGACCGGGCACACAGTGTTGCGGCCAGGGTGGCCCTGCACGTTGCCCACGTATACGAAGCGCAGGCCCGTCGCCCTGCCCAGCGACGCCGCCCGCTCGAGCACCTTGACGGGGGTGGGGGTCAGGTAGGAGAGCTCGAAGTCCGGAAGGAAGCGAGTCACGTGCCACGGCGTCCCCGGACCGAGGGCGTCACGCACCCATGCCGCCATGGCGGTCAAGCTCGGGGCGTCATCGTTCAGACCAGGGACGATGTTCGAGACCACCTCCACATGACATCCGTGCACCTCTTGAGCGCGCACCGCCGCAGCCAAGCACGGTCCGCGCTCTTTGACCTTGGTCAGCCGAGCCCAGCCCTCGGCTGTCGCCGCCTTCAGGTCGAACTTGAACGCGTCGACCACCGGAGCCACGTAGTCGAGAGCCTCCTCGGTCATGTAGGCCGCGGTGATGAACGCCGTATAGAGTCCAGCCCTCTTGAATGCGGCACACACATCATGGACGTACTCGATCCAGACGACGGGATCGTTGTACGTGAAAGCGACTCCCGAAAGCTTGTGCTTGCGGGCCATCCTCACCGCCTCATCCGGTGCAAGCACCGGCAGACGTGTCGTCTCGGTATGAGCGCTCGCGTGCGAGATCTGCCAATTCTGGCAGCCGCTGCACAGTACGTTGCACCCGTACCCTCCCAAAGAAAGCGCCCGAGTGCCCGGGTGGAAGTGGAAGAGCGGCTTCTTCTCGATCTCGTCGCTTACGATGGTCGCCGGTCGGGCGTAGGTGAGGCTGACCATCCGGCCCCCTCGAGCACCCCTCACCTTGCACAGACCTTCACCATTCTCCCCTACGAGGCAAAGATGCGGACACACAAGGCATCTGACCTTGCCCTCGCCCGCTTCTTCCCAGAAGAGGGCGTCACCGCTCGAGACAGCGGCCTGAGAGGCAACTGTTGCGGTCGGCCCGTGCAGGGGCGGGTCCATTTCGGGGATATCGGTGGTCTCGATACGGCTCATGATCGAGGCCGAAGTATACCCTTCGTCGACACCGCAGCGGCGGACGACGCTGCTCGGTAGACCCAGGGTGAGCCGAAAAATGCGGAAAGACCTGCGGAAAAGTTAGACAGGGCGGGTCCGCGCGTGGTATTTATGCACATTGCGGAAAAGTCACACAGTCCGGGGGTCCGGGCACTACTCCGACGAACGCCGAGTCGGCGCCCGGTAACGAAATCAGGAGGTTGGAACGTTGAAGAAGAAGCATGTCATGCTGATAGCATTGCTGGTGCTCGCACTCGTGCTCGTGCCGATCGTGAGCGCCTGTGGGGGTGAGGAAGAGACCACCACCACGGCCGGTGGCACCGAGACGACCGCTGCCGGTGGAGACGCGGCCGCCGAAGCTGACGCGGCTATCGCGGCGGTTACCAAGTCCGACGCCATCGAGACGCCTCCCACCCTCAAAGCGGGGTTCCTGCAGGCCGGTTCGGACACCTCCTTCCCGCCGATGGAGTTCTCTGACGAACAGGGCGGCTACATCGGCTTCGACATCGATCTCTGCACTGCCCTCGCCAAGAAGATGGGCTTGGAGCTCGAAGTCGTCTCCACCGCTTGGGACGGGATCATCCCGGCTCTGATGGGTGACCGCTACGACATCATCATGTCGGCCATGAGCATAACTCCCGAACGGCTCGAGCAGATCAGCTTCACCGATCCATACCTGCCGGGCATCCTCGCCATCTCGACCCTCAAAGACGCTCCCATCGCCGACAGCGCCGGCCTGGCCGGCAAGATCGTGGGAGTCCAGGTCGACACCACCGGTCAGTTCGCCGTCGAAGAGGTCGAGGGCGTCAAAGAGATCAAGAAATACGGGACCATCCTCGAAGCCTTCCAGGATCTGGCTGCAGGTAGAGTCGAGGCGGTCGTCAACGACGAGCCGGTGAACGCCTACGTCATAGAGACCAACGCCGACTATGCGGAGAAGTTCGCCAACACTGGCGGTATCGTGACCGACAACAGTTACGGCTACGCGGTCAAGAAGGAGAGCACCGCGCTTCTCGCGGCCATGAACACGGCCCTCGAGGAACTCCGGGCGGAGGGCGTCTACGCCAAGGTACTCGCCAAGTGGGGTCTGACGGGCAACTAGCAGAAACAGACCGCTGCGATCCGGATACGAGCGGTCAGGAGCGATCCCAACGGGGGTCGAAGCCTCGGCTTCGACCCCCGTCTTTCGCAAGACCGGCCAAGGATCCCGACCGGCACTTCGGCCTAGATGTAGGGGGCTATGATGGATACGTACTTCAATCCACAGATCTTCGCAGATTCGATCTGGTTGCTTATCAAGACCTTGCCCATCGTCTTCGAGGTGCTGATCCTCGGCCTCATCTTCTCCTATGTCTGGGGCCTCGCCCTCTCCCTCATACGCATCTCGCGGTTCCGCATCCTTCGCTATCTGTCCGGGGCCTACATCGATTTCTTCCGCGGCCTGCCTCTTCTGCTCCTGTTCATCTTCATCTACTACGGACTCGCCGTGGTGGGGGTGAAGTTGAACGCCATCGCCTCCGGGGTCCTCGGCCTGACGCTCTGCTACGGAGCCTACTCTGCTGAGATCTTCAGGGCGGGCATCCAGGCGATCCCCAAAGGACAGATGGAAGCCGCTCGTTCTCTGGGCATGTCGAGCAGTCAGGCCATGCGTCATGTCATCCTTCCGCAGGCGGTCAAACTGGTGGTCCCGCCGCTGACCAACGAGTTCATCGCCATGATCAAGGACACGTCGCTGATGTCGGTGATCACGGTCCCGGAGCTTCTGTTCAGGGCCAAGGAGAAGATGGGTGTGGTCGCGAACCCGACCCCGTTGACCGTGGCCGCGATCATCTACGTGGCCTTCACCATCCCCCTCATCCGGGTGGCAGCCAGACTCGAGAACAGGGGTCGCAGGCGCTCGAAGGGCAAGGACAAGCCCTCCACCGAGATGCCCAAGGGGGGTGTGATGCATTGAGTACGATGATCGAACTGATAGACGTCCACAAGCATTTCGGCCATCTCAAGGTCCTGCAGGGAGTCGACCTCACCGTCGTCAAGAAAGAGGTGGTGGTAGTCATCGGCCCTTCGGGTTCCGGCAAGTCGACCATGCTGCGGTGCATCAATGGCCTCGAACCCGTCACCAAAGGCAAGGTGATAATCGAAGGCGAGGACATCCACGCGCCCCACACCGACGCCAACAAGATCCGGCAGCGCATCGGTATGGTCTTCCAGAGCTTCAATCTGTTCCCTCACAGGAACGCCATCCAGAACGTGATGCTGGCGCCCCTCAAGGTCCAGAAGAAGCCCAAGGGCGAAGCCGAGACCATCGCCCTCGAACTCCTCGCCAAAGTCGGTCTCGCCGACAAGGCCGACGCGTACCCCGACGAGCTCTCCGGCGGTCAGCAGCAGCGGGTCGCAATCGCGCGGGCCCTGGCGATGCAGCCGGACATGATGCTTTTCGACGAAGTGACCTCCGCCCTCGACCCCGAACTGGTCGCCGAGGTGCTCGGGGTCATGCAGAACCTGGCCGAGGCCGGCATGACCATGGTCGTTGTCACGCATGAGATGGGCTTCGCCCGTGAGGTGGGCTCCCGGCTCATCTTCATGGACGGAGGCGTGGTGGTCGAGGAGGGCGATCCCCGGGAGATGATCGTCGCGCCCAAGGAGCCGCGGACTCAGAAGTTCCTGAGCATGGTGCTCTAGGGCCGGGACTCTCCAGGCCCTTCTTCGGGGTCGGATGGACTCCCACGACGACGTCGCCATCGCCAGACGCCCCAGGCGATGATGGCGACCACGACCACGCCCACGACGATGTAGAAGATGTGGTTGTAGCGGCTGAACTGCGCCTGTAGCGACTCCCAATTCGCCCCGAACGCGTACCCGAGATAGGCGAGGGCCGCATTCCACGGGATCGACCCGAGGAGCGAGTAGAACACGAACTTGCCCACGTTCATCTTGGCGATACCCGCGGGGAGCGAGATGAACGTCCGGACGGCGGGCATCATCCGAGTGAAGAACACCGTCAACTCGCCCCTCCGCTCGAACCAGGCCTCGGCTTTGTCGAGATGATGCGGCGAGACCAACACATACCGCCCGTACTTGAGGAAGAGCGCGCGGCCCCCATACCGGCCCACGGCGTAGGCGATCATCGAGCCCACGAGGTTCGCCGCAGTGGCGACCAGGATCACCGTCCAGATGTGGACGTGCCCGGTCGCGGCCAAGAAGCCTCCATAGGGGACCACGATCTCGCTGGGGATGGGGATGCAGGCGCTTTCGGCCGTCATCGTAAGGAAGACGATCAACAGGCCGTGATCCTCGAGCAGGGGTATGAGCCAGTCTTGGAAGAATCCCATAGGCGCGTATTCTACATCCCCCGAGGACATGCCGGGGTCCCGGTGGCCACGGCCCCTCTAGCCTACAAACGGGCGAGGGCAGACTCGAAGCATTCGCGCAACCGGTCTTCGAGATCCTCATAGTCGACGACTCCGTCACTTGGACCCCGGCGCTTCACCCGATGGCGAAGATCCTGCTCCACTTGGCCGACCAGGTGAGTGGTCTCGTCGTCGAGCCGGTGCATGAACTCCGCCGGGCCCAACTGCTCACGAAGCGCAGCCAGATATGCATGGGCGGTGTCGAAGGCTTCCGTCGGATCGGCGATCCCTGGAGAGCGCAGGGTGAGATAGTACGTGGCGAAGCTGCGTTTGAACGCGAGCCGGAGAGACTGTACAGACGTGTGGTTCAGCGGGTGTATGCGACCTCACGCCACGACGGATGCGGCGGCGGCCCGATCCGCCGGGTGCGATGACCGGTGGGGAAGTAGACAAACGACCCCGTTTCCTCGTCGAAGGTCACCTCGAGTTGCCCCTCGATCAGTCGCAGATCCAGCCAAGCGCTCCGGAACACGAGTTCTCGGAGCCAGTAGACCAAGCATTCTCCGTGAAGGGACAGGACATCCTCGCCCCCCTGGACCAGATACTCCCCCAAGGGACTCACGGGGAACTCGATACTGCCGTTTGCGACCAATTGCACGAGATCCGCGCACTCGTCCTGCTGCAGCATCCCCGTCTCGACCAGGCCCAACTCCACTGCCGCCATCTCGGCGCGCTGGGCGAAGTCCACGCTGTTGAACCCGTAGCGGAAGCTACGGAACTCAAGGATGTAGTCCTCGCCGGAGGAGTAGTTCGGATGGGCGTGTCGATTCTCAGGCGCCATGGGCATCCCCTGCAACTCTCGGGAGACTCGTGCCCGCTCATTGTAGCAGGGAGTCATGGTCTGAGTTCCACGTCGCGTCACTCGGTCCGTCGTTTGCCTCGCCCCTCGCCGCCGCCCGGCTTGTACCGGTCCAGGTGACGATTCATAATGGGGCCATGAGAGCTTCGAAACGTCTCGGCGCGGCTCTGGCCGGCCTCGCTCTGCTTTCCCTCATCGCCGCGGGACTCTCCGCGTGCGGCGGTGAGGGTGGAGACGCGGACCCGAAGCAAGTGCTGTCGCAGGCCTCGGCCAAGATGAAGCAGATCCAGGGCTTCCACTTCGTCTACGAGGTGCACAAACCGGCTTCGGCCGAGCCCGGCGCGGGACTCGAGATCGCCCGCATCACCGGCGACGTCAACGCCGAGGGGAGCATGCAGGCCATCATAGACATCACCCAGAGCGGCATCCCCCTGCAGCTCGGGTTCGTGGCCGTCGGCGACACCCACTACATCCAAGATCCGCTGTCGCAGAAGTGGCAATCTGTCGCTGCGGCCGAGAGTCCCGTCGGCAGTCTGAGTCTGAGCGCCGGGACCATCCAGATCCTCGACCGTATCTCCGAGATCTCCTACACGGGTCGGGAGAGCAAGGGAGGGGCCGCCTGCCACCATGTCGTCGGCAGCGCCGCGGCGGAAGACGTGGCCGCGATCGCGGGAGCGGTGAGCACTACCGATACCTTCCCGACCGACATATGGATCGGAGTCGACGACAGCCTCGTATACGAGGTCGACATCACCGGACCTGCGACCCCCGACGAGGATCCCGGGATCTGGCGGAGTATCGTCCTCTCTGACCTCGATACCTTCGTAGACATCAAGGCGCCGCAGTAGTCGTGACCGAGCCCGCGGCCTATAGGGAGGCCGTCGCCGCCGTTCCACCCCGTCGGGCCATCCTCGCCATGACCGCTCTGTGCGCGGCCGTGTTCGTGGCCGCGCTCGACCAGACCATGGTCCTCACGGTCATGCCGTCGATCATGCGGACTCTCTACATCGACGTCCGCAACATCAACGACGCCGGATGGATCATCACCGGATACCTCCTGGGCTACACGGTCGCGATGCCCCTGTTCGGGCGGCTGGCCGACGTCCGGGGGCGCAGGGTGATGGCGCTCGTCGCCCTCCTGATCTTCCTGGTAGGAAGCGCGTTCTGCGTGTTCCTCTCCCGGCTGGACCTGTTCGTCGCCGCGCGAGTTGTGCAGTCGGCCGGGGGCGGGGCGCTGGTCCCGATCGCCATGGCCGCCGCCGCCGATATGTTCCCAGCCTCCCGTCGCGCCCTGGTCCTCGGCATCATCGGAGGGGCCGCCGAAGCGGGCGGCGTCCTCGGCCCCATATACGGAGCGGCCCTGGCCGGTGTGTGGAGTTGGCGGTTGATCTTCCTCGTCAACGTCCCCCTGTGTCTCTTCTTGATGGTGGTGTGTTGGCGCCTCATGTTGCCGGACCGTCGTCTTCGCGAAGCCGCCCCCTCATCGCTCGAGTCCGGTCCGAAGGAGAGGGTCCCGTGGTGGCGACGTGGCCGCGTCGACTACCTCGGCGCCGCCTTCATGGCGTTGGCCCTGGCGGGGATCACCATCGGCCTGGGCACCGGGACTCAGACCGTGGACACCACCTCGACCGCGTCCGCCAGTCCGGTCAGTTGGCCGTGGCTCGTCCTCAGCGCGGCCGCCTTCGCCGCATTCATCTTGTACGAGCGCCGCCACACGCAGCCGCTCATCCGACTCGACTTCTTCAAGCGCGCCGCCTTCGCCGCCGCCAACTTCGCCAACATCCTCGTCGGAGCGGCCCTCATCATCGGGATGGTGGAGATCCCCCTCTACGCGTACACCCTCTTCGGCATGAGCGAGATAGAGGGTGGACTGCTCCTCATCCGGCTGACGCTGATGATCCCCGTGGGCGCCGTGATCGGCGGGTGGTTGGCCGATCTCCTCGGATACCGGGTCACGGCCGTCGCCGGCTTCCTCATCGCAGCCGCGGGCTACTTCCTCGTGAGCCGTTGGCCTCTCGACCCGACAGGGTGGCTCATGACCCGTGACCTCGTGATCAGCGGCCTTGGCTTCGGACTCGTGATCGGTCCGATCGGAGCCAGCGTCATCTCCTCCTCCGGACCGCGGTGGATGGCCACCGGCTCGGCTCTCGTCACCGTCTCCCGGATGGTGGGGATGGTGGTCGGATTGTCGGCGCTCAGCTCCTGGGGAGTGCGCCGGTTCAACTCGCTCGCTGCCGGCATCACCACCCCGGTGGTCCGCCCCTCCGGCCTGACCGACGCCGAATGGCAGGCGTCCATCGACGCGGCGGAGTTGGCGACGAGAGAAGCGCTTCACACGGTCTTCAGCGAGTTCTTCCTCATCGCCGCGATCGTGATCGGGCTGGCGGTCATCCCCGCGGTGCTCTTCTACCGGCGACAGCGGCACAAGGGCGGCCGCGCGCCTTTCCTACCGACCTAGACGTCCGGCCCGACACCAAGAGCGGTGCGACGGTCTCCGATCACCGTCCGCTCGAGCCGCTAGAATGATCGGAGGAGCGCGACCTGAAACGAGGACCTTTGAACGAAGACCAGTTGGACCTGGGGGCGGCCCCCGAGCCCGATCGTCCCTCGCCCGGAGGCTCGGAGCGAGTGGCGGTCTGCGATCTCAAGCCAGGCGGCCTTGTCGAAGGCATCTACCTCCTCTCCGGCAAGGAGACGCGACATACGAAGGCGGGCAAACCCTTCTTCAAGCTGAAGATCGGCGACCGTTCGGGGACGGTCGACTGCACGGTCTGGGAGGTCGCGGCCGTCGATGGCAACGTGGACGTCGGCGATCTCGTGTCGATATGCGCACGGGTCGGTGAGTACCTCGGCAAACCGCAACTGGAAGCCACTTCAGTCGCCGCCGCGCCCCCGGGGGCGGCTCGAGCCCGAGATTTCCTGCCCTCCACCTATCGCGACCTTGATGAACTGAAGGGCTTTCTCCGATTCCATCTCGATTCGGTCTACGACCCCGACTACAGCGCTCTGCTCAAGCTCATGTTCGAAGAGGGGGCTTTCTTCGAGACCTTCGCGTCCGCTCCCGCGGCCAAGGTGTACCACCACGCGTATCTGGGCGGCCTGGTCGAACACACCGTCGCGGTCGCCGAGATGTGCGACTTCGTCTCACAGCAGTACGGCAGAGTCGACCGCGATCTCCTCATGACCGCCGCCCTGCTCCACGACGTGGGCAAGACTCGCGAGCTGTCTTTCGAGACCGCGATCGACTTCACGGACGAGGGACGCTTCCTTGGTCACGTGATCCAGGGAGTCACGATGGTATCGGAGAAGGCGAACGCTCTGCCGTCGTTCCCGCAGGAGAAGCTTCAGCTGCTCCTGCACTGTATCGTCAGCCACCACGGCGAGCTGGAATGGGGGTCACCGAAGCGGCCCAAGACCATCGAGGCTCTCATCCTTCATCACGTGGACAACCTCGACGCGAAGGTCAAGGGCTTCCTCGAGATCGTTGATGGATCCCGGAACGCGCCCTGGACCGACCTGCGCAACCTGTTCCGACGCCCACTGCACGTGCCGCGGGCCACCCATCAAGAGGAGGACTTCCTGCCTCCGGGCGAGGAGTAGACCCGGGGACAGGGTCCTACTCCAAGATCAGTCTTGTTCCTCGCGCAGCGTAGTCTCGATCGTCTCGTCGATATCGCTGTCGACCGAGGGCGCCGGGCGCTCAGCCGCACCTTCGGGCTCCCTTCCCAACAGAGAGGACTCCCCGGTCATCATGGCATCGAAGGCCTTGGCCTTCAGCCGACTCCTCGTGAGTTCGATCCGACTCTTGATGGCCGCGTACTCGCTGTCCACACCGGCCTCCACCTCAGATGGGGGTTCCGTCGTGTCATCGGGAGTGTCGCTGGACTGCGGTCCCACGGCAAGCGCTTCGCCGATGACCGGCTCGGGTATTTCGACAGAGTCGAATCCTGTCAGACCCTCGGACTCGGTGTCGGGTTCGAACACTGTCTCCACCTCTTCCCCGTCCGCGACAGCCTCGGCCGCCGGCTCCACTGACGCCACCGGCTCCGGTGACTCACCGTACGAAACGAACGGCTGTTCGAGTTCCTCGCGAATCCGTCTTCGCGTCTCTTCGATACGCGCCCGAAGATCGTCGGCCGGGAGGGGCGCGCCCGCCGGCTCTGAGGCGGCAGGCTCGGGCTCAGCAGCCTCGACAGCCGAAGGCTCACCCTCCACGACCGGCACCTCGGGCATGGTGCTCGGTTCTTCGGGTAGCTCGGCCTCCGGAGCCATGTACGGGAGCATCTCGTCCGGGGCGACCGGCAAGAACTCGTCAAAGACCTCCTCGTCGCCCGCATGCGATACCGACGGCTCCCATCCTGCTCCGGGGAGAGGCTCGTCCAGCACGTCTGGGGTCATGACCACTTCGAGGTCCGCGTCGCCACCCACCTCAGGGAATTCGACCTCTTCGGATACCTCGGCGGGTTCGTCTGCCTCCGGCTGCGGCTCCTCGGGCTGCGCCTCCGGCTCTTCCGCCACAACAGGCTCGGGTTCCGGCGCAGGCTCGGGTTCCGGCGCAGGCTCCGCGACCATTTCCGGCTCGAGCTCGACCTGGGGCTCGACCTCCTCCGGCTCCGAGACCTCGGCCGCCGTCGGTTCCGGCGCAATCCAAGGCTCCGGTACCGTGATCTCCTCTTCAGCCTCCGCTTCTGTCTCGAGGGAAGCTGGTTCGATGATCTGCTCCTCGACGGCCACCGGCTCGGTGACCGACTCGGGAACAGACGCTGGGAATGGGACTGCTGGCGCAGGGTGAGCGGGTACGGCCGTCTCGGCCAACGGTGCACGGCTCGGCTTCAGCTTCTGACCAGCTTTCTTAGAGATAAGGAACCCCAGGGCTGCGCCGAGCGCGCCCCCGAGGAGGAACCTTGTGACGCCTCCCATAGTGATTCCCCTCCTTGATGCCCGACTATCTCTGCTGCCTTCGTTCGTCCACACCAATTCTACCCTTATCACCGTTCCTCGCCCTGTCCTCTAGCACGACGGCTTTTGCTCCAGGCCCTTCCCTTCTATCGGCCGTGGAAGCGGAACCTTGAAGCGCTCTTCACGAAGTCCGGTCGGTGTGTCTTTCCCGGCGAAGAGCTTTCATCCTCCCCAGGAACTCCTGGATGCGGGCCTCCTCGCCGTTGGCGGTGGGACGATAGAACTCCTTCTCCAGGAGATCTTCCGGTAGAAACCGTTGCGCCACATAGCCCCCGCTGTCGTGAGGGTACTCGTATCCGACCCCGTGTCCGAGCTCTCTCGCCCCCGAGTAACCTGTGCTCCTCAGAAACACCGGCGGGGCCTTGGCCCCGGACTTCCGTACCTCTTCGAGTGCTTCCTCGACCGCCCGATACGACGCATTGGACTTGGGGGCGCAACTCAGATAGGTGACCCCCTGGGCCAGATTGATGCGACATTCCGGCAGACCGACGAACTCCACCGCTCGCGATACGGCCACTGCTACCTCCAAGGCTCGCGGGTCGGCGTTGCCGATGTCCTCGGACGCGAAGACGACCATGCGCCGGGCGACGAACTTCGGGTCTTCGCCTCCGGTGAGCATCACAGCCAGGTAGTACAGAGCGGCGTCCGGATCGGAGCCTCTCAAGCTCTTGATGAAGGCCGAGATCACGTCATAATGGGCATCGGCGCCTTTGTCGTAGAGGACCAACTTGCGCTGAGCCGCCTCTTGGACGGTGGCCTCGTCCAGCCTGTCCAGACCCTTCGAGCCGGCCAGCACCAGCGAACGCTCTAGGATGCTGTAGGCCCGCCGAGCATCCCCCAATCCGGCCTCGGCGATCAGGTCCAGAACGGGGGCGTCGACCGCTGTATTCACCGCCGCGGACACAGTTGGCGATCCCGCACCCGCCAGCGCACGATCGAGGAGCGCTCGGATCTCAGCCCTCGCCAGAGGCTGGAACTCATAGAGTTCGCAGCGGGAGATCAGGGCCGGGATGACCTCGAAGTAGGGATTCTCCGTCGAAGCGCCGATCAGAGTGACGATCCCGTCTTCGACCGCGTGGAGCAGCGCGTCCTGTTGAGCCTTCGAGAAACGATGGATCTCGTCGATGAAGAGCACCGTGCGGCGATTGTTCTCCGCCCGCCGATGTCGCGCCCGCTCGATGACCTTGCGCACCTCGGCCACGCCGGAACTGACCGCGGACAACTCCTCGTAGACGGCGCCGGTCAGTTCCGCCACCAGCCGCGCGACCGTCGTCTTGCCCGAGCCGGGTGGCCCGAAGAAGATCATGGAGCTAACCGTGCCGGTCTCGAGAGCCACCCGCAGCGCCGCGCCTTGACCCAGAAGGTGCGTCTGCCCGACGACGTCGTCGAGCTGTCGCGGCCTCATCCGAGCGGCCAGTGGAGCGTTTGCGGAGAGATCGGCCTGCAAGGCGGCGCTGAAAAGATCCCCTGCTTCCATGACTGGATTCTAGCAGCGAGCGGCGGCGGCGACCGTAGCGGCTCCGCGGCACACCCGGTGCGACGGCAGAAACAGCCTCCGACCCTCGCCGGGCCGAAATGACCGCGACACCTTTGGGGTCACCCGCTCGAACCGCTACAATGCACACGAACGCTGCTCAGGAGGGTGAGTGTGACCCGTCAGGTCCTGGTTCTGAACTCGACCTACGAGCCGGTGAACGTGTGCTCGATCCGGCGCGCCGTCGTCCTCTTGCTCAAAGGCAAGGCGGAGACGGTGGAGGCCGGATCTGGGGTGATACGCTCGGAGAGAGCAGTCGTCCTCAGTCCGGTGGTCATCCGCCTCCAGTACTACGTGCGCGTCCCCCGAGCCGAGAGAAGACGTCTCTCCCGCCGCGCCATCCTGGCCCGCGATGGCTATCGCTGTCAGTATTGCGGCAGCACCAGGCACTTGACCATAGACCACGTCGTCCCTCGCAGCCGAGGCGGCTCGACCTCCTGGGAGAACGTCGTGACCTCCTGTGCGCCCTGCAACGTGCGGAAGGGGGCCAGCCTGCTGTCGGAAGTGGGGATGTCGCCCTCGCGACGACCGAATCCTCCACGCCCCGGTGACTTCGTACGCGCCTCGCAGCGAGTCGTCCCCGATGCCTGGCTGCCGTATCTGGAAACCGTCACCACGTAGATCCGTTGCCCACTCCGTGAGTTCGGCCCCGCAGTGGAGGTACAGCTCTATTCGACCACTCGGTAGATCCCCATCTTAAGGTACTTCTCCCGGCGAAGATGCAGCCGTTCCTCGGGATCCAGCCGCTCTAGCTCGCCTATCGCCAGCGCGATCTGGCGCATGACCCGTTTCACCGCGACCCGGTGGTCGGTGTGCGCACCGCCGGTCGGTTCCAGGATAACAGCGTCGACGAGTCCCAACTCGTGCAGATCGCGCGCCCCGAGACGCAGGGCTTCGGCGGCCCTCGGCCCCTCGGCGGCATCGCGCCACAGAAGGGCGGCGCAGCCCTCGGGAGAGATGACCGAATACACGGAGTTCTCCAGCATCATGACCCGGTCGGCCACGGCGAGGCCCAGCGCCCCGCCGGACCCTCCCTCGCCGATGACGACCGACACCGTGGGCACCTTCAACCCGGCGAAGACCGTCATGCTCTGAGCGATAGCCCCGGCCTGGCCGCCTTCTTCGGCATCCTTCCCGGGATAGGCCCCCGGCGTGTCCACCAATGTGACCACGGGGAGACCGAACTTCTCCCCGAGCCGAGCCAGCCGCATGGCCTTGCGATAGCCTTCCGGCCGAGCCATGCCGAAACTCCGTTCCTGACGCTCCTTGAGCGTGTGGCCCTTCTGGTGGCCGATGAGGACGATGCGCCGCGTCCCCAGGGTGCCGAGCCCGCCGACCACGGCCTGGTCGTCGCCGTGGGCCCGATCGCCCCGCAGTTCGAGGAAATCGGGAAGGCTGTGAGCGATGTAGTCGAGGGTCTGCGGACGAGACTGGTGCCGGGCGACCTGGACCGTGTTCCACGCGGTCCCGGAGGTCTCCCGGGTGCGCAGCGACTCCAGACGTTCCTGGATCTTCTTGATCTCCTCGCTGTAACTCACGCCGGGTAGAGCGGGCAGGTTGCGCAGTTCCTGCAGGCGCTGGAGCAGCCTCAGGGCCTCCGTCTGGTACGAACGGCTCATCTTCGCCGGGCGTTCGGTCGGTTCAGGCGGATCGGTCATCGCTCTCACCCCCTCCCAGCAGCCGGAGACACGACGCAAGTCGATCCCTCAATTCGCGCCGGTCGACGACCATGTCGATCTGGCCGTGCGAGAGCTGCGATTCCGACGAGCCGAAATCGGGAGGCAGTTTCTCCCGGGTGGTCTGCTCGATCACCCGCGCTCCCGCGAACCGCATGACCGCTCCCGGCTCAGCCATGATGACGTCGGCGACCGTGGCAAAGCTCGCAAAGACGCCTCCTGTGGTCGGATGCGTCAGGATCGTGACGTAGGGCAGTCCGGCGTCGCTCAACAGCTGCGCGGCAGTGATCGTCTTCGCCATCTGCATGAGAGAGAACAGACCTTCCTGCATCCGAGCACCTCCCGAGGAGGCGACCACGACGAGCGGCATACGCCGTTCGACCGCCTCGCGGGCCAACCGGGCGAACCGCTCGCCCACGACCGCTCCCATGGAGCCGCCCATGAATCGGAAATCCATGACACCCAGCGCAGAGGCGATCCCACTGATCTCGCACGTCACGGCCACGAGGGCTTCGGTCAACCCGGTCTCCAGTTGAGCCTCGGAAAGTCGCTCGGGGTATGGTCGTAGATCGAAGAACCCGAGCGGGTCTGCAGGACGCAGTTGCTCGCCGATGAACGCGACGGTGCCGGCATCGGCCAGTTGAGCGATACGGGTGTGCGCCGGTATCGGGAAGTGGTGTCCGCAGTGCGGACAGACCGCCAGAGAAGCTTCGAGTTCTGCCGCGGAAAGCGGGGCGCTGCACTTCTTGCAGCGTTCGCCGTCGCCCGCCGGCGCAGCCGGGGGCTCCTTCTTCGTGACCTGTATGGTTACGTACTTAGCCATCCCACCTGCTGAACACGATGGCCGCGTTGTGACCGCCAAACCCGAAACTGTTCGACATCGCCACCCTCACCTCAGCGTCCCGGGCGACGTTGGGTACATAGTCGAGATCGCACTCCGGGTCGGGGTCCTCGAGATTGATGGTCGGCGGCACCTTGCCCACCCCCATGCACATGACAGTCGCCGCAGCCTCCAGAGCACCTGCCGCGCCCAGGCAGTGGCCGAAGATGCTCTTGGTAGAACTTACCATCACCGAGGCCGCACGTTCACCCAATGAGAGCTTGATCGCCCTGGTCTCCATGATATCCCCGAGGGGGGTAGCGGTACCGTGAGCGTTCACGTAGTCGACCTCTGCCGGGTCGATGCCGGCGTCGCGGAGGGCCCGAGTCATAGCCAATCCCGCCGGTTCGCCGGTCTCGTCAGGTTCAGTGAGATGCGTCGCATCCCCGGTCATCCCGTAGCCGACCATCTCGGCGTAGATGTGAGCGTCCCGATCCAGGGCATGCTCCAACTCCTCCAGCACGAGCACCCCGCCGCCCTCGCCCATCACGAACCCGTCGCGTCCGGCATCGAAGGGCCGGCTGGCTCGCTCCGGTTCCTCGTTGCGCGAGGAGAGGGCCCGTAAGGCGGCGAAAGCGGACATGCCCACCTGGTTGACCGCGGCCTCAGCCCCACCGGCGAACATAGCCGTCGCGTCACCCCGCCTGATGATGGAGAAGGCGTCGCCCAAGGCGTTCGTCCCCGCGGCGCAGGCGGTGGATGTCGCGTTGACCGGACCCTTCAGTCCCAAGAGGATGGAACTCGTGGCCGAGGCCATGTTCGGGATCATCATAGGGATGAAGAAGGGGCTGACCCGGGTCGGACCCTTGTCGAGTAAGATCCCGGTCTGCTCGTAGAAGGTGTCGAGTCCACCCACCCCGGAACCCACCAGCGCTCCGACGGCGTATGGGTCCTCAGCCACCGGATACCCGGAGTCCGCCAGAGCCAACACGGCTGCCGCAGCCCCGTACTGGGCGTAGCGGTCCATCCGCCTGGCCATCTTCCTCTCGATGTAATCGAGGGGGTCGAAGTCCCGGACCTCAGCGGCGATCTTCACAGGATACTCGGTCGTGTCGAACCGCTGGATGAGCCGCACCCCGGAACGTCCGGCCAACAATGCCTCCAAGAACGGCTCCTTGCCGATCCCGATGGGGGAGACGATACCTAGGCCGGTGACGACCACCCGCCGCGCTCCCGCGTTCTTGACCGTGCCCACCATACCCGTCACCTCCTGCCTGCCCTAGATACCCAGGCCGCCGTCGACGGCGACCACGGTCCCGGTGATGTACGAACTCGAATCCCCGGCCAGGAAGGCCACGGCGTCGGCCACCGTCTCCGGTGAACCGATACTACCGAGTGGGATCTGACCGATCAGAGCGCTCCTAGCCTTCTCGTCGAGTGCGGCCGTCATCTCCGTCTCTATGTATCCAGGGGCGACGGCGTTGACCCGCACCTTCCGTGAGGCGACCTCGCGGGCAAGCGACTTCGTCAGACCGATGAGTCCGGCTTTGGCCGCAGAGTAGTTCACCTGACCGGCGTTCCCCCGCCTGCCCACGACACTGGATATGCTGACGATCGACCCCCGGCGACGCTTGATCATGCCTCTGAGCACCGCCTTGCTCATGACGAACGCGCCCTTGAGATTCACTGCGAGCACCGAATCCCAATCGGACTCGCTCATCACCAAGACCAGACCGTCGCGGGTGATGCCGGCGTTGTTCACGAGGATATCGACCGGACCCAGGGCCGCCTCCACCGTCGCCACGGCGGCACGAGCTTCGTCTTCCCTGCTTATGTCGGCTTTGGCGAAGGTGGTCGCGCTCCCGGTGGCCTGCTCGATCTCTCGGGCGGTGTCCGCACCCGAATCCGTGAGATCGACGATGGCGACCTTAGCCCCGTCCTGCGCCAGCCGGAGAGCGATCGCCTTCCCGATGCCCCTGGCCCCGCCGGTCACCAAAGCCACCCGGTCCTGGAGCGGTGCGTTCGTCTCGGTCATCGTGGCCCCCAATCGCTTGAGAGTGGATCGTCGGATATGTGGTCCTTTCGGGGAGTCCGGTCCCCCGCGATGATCAGCGCGCTGCGAGGTCCTTCAGTATGCCGCCCAGCGAATCCGCGTCGCCGGTCGAGGCCATCGGCAGATCGCGGGCGATCCGTTTCACCAGTCCGGTGAGGACTCCGCCCGGCCCTACTTCGAGAGCCTGGTCGGGCGCGTCGGCCGACCTCGTCAGAGCCTCGATGCTCTGGGTGAACTTCACGGGCGAGGTCAACTGCCGAGCGAGGAGGCCGGCCAGTTCGCCAGTCTCAGGGTACCGTACCTCGGTGGTCGAGAAGAACCTGCCCTCACTCCCGGCCTCATGGAACACCGCTCGACCGAGCGCCTCCGCCAACCTCTCGGCCGCGCCCGCCATGAACGGCGTGTGAAAGGCGCCCGAAACCGGCAACACCCGGACTTTCTTGGCTCCACGTTCGAGCGCCAGCTCGCCCGCGGCCCCCACGCCGTCCGCTGAACCGGATATGACCACCTGGCCGGGAGAATTGTAGTTCGCGGGCCACACCTCGTCCACGGTCGCGCAGATCTCGTCGACCGCATCGTCTTCTAGACCCAGGATCGCCGCCATCGTCCCGCCCAGCTCCTCACCGCACGCCTGCATGGCCAGTCCCCGTTGCTCGACCACCCGAAGGGCGTCGGCGAACGACAGGTGGCCCGTCGCCACGAGAGCTGAGTACTCGCCAAGAGAGTGCCCCGCGGCCACCGACGGGATGAGCCCCTCCTTCTCGAACAATCTCCACATGGCCACGCTCTGAGTGAGCAGCGCCGGTTGTGTCCGATCGGTGCGCGTCAGTTTTTCGATGGATCCGTTGCGGCACAGATCCCCGATGTCCCAGCCAAGGATGTCGCCCGCCTCGGCGTAGACATCGCGAGCCTCGGGGTAGCTCCAGACATACTCGGCCATTCCGGCGGCCTGGCTCCCCTGTCCCGGGAAAAGGATCATCATCCCACCCATATCAAGCCCTCCACTCCATGAGACACGCCCCCCAGGTCAGTCCCGCGCCGAATCCCATGAGCAAGACCAGGTCCCCGGCCTTCAATCGGCCTTCGTCCCGGGCCTCGCTGAGGCACAGGGGGATGGAGGCGCACGACGTGTTGCCGTACCGCTCCAGGTTCGTGTAGACCTTGTCGCCCGAGACACCCAGCTTCTTGGTCGCGGCCTGGATGATGCGGATATTGGCCTGATGAGGCACGAACAAGTCGATGGCGTCCACGTCCCGTCCACAACGCTCGAGGACCCGGCCTGCCGACAGGGCGACCACCCGCGTGGCGAACTTGTAGACCTCGTTCCCGTTCATCTTCATGTAGTGCTGGCGCTCGTCCACCGTCTCGTGCGAGGCGGGGATCCGCGACCCACCCGCCGGGAAGGAGAGACAATCGACCCCTGCCCCGTCGTTGCCCAGGTCGAAACCGAGGATGCTGGGCGAGTCCGAGACCGAGACGACGGCCGCCCCGGCGCCGTCGCCGAAGAGGACCGCGGTCGAACGGTCCTGCCAGTCGAGGATGCGAGAGATGGTCTCGGCCCCCACGACGAGCACGGTGTCGTGCAGACCGCTCGCCACCGCCGCCGAGGCCATGGCCAGCGCGTAGACGAACCCGGTGCAGCCGGCCGACACGTCGTACGCGCCGGCTTTGACGCAACCGGCCGCGTACGCTATCCGCGATGCCGTCGCCGGGAACATCTGGTCGGGCGAGATCGTCGCCGCGATGACGAGATCGACCTCGCCCGGCGACAATCCCGCGTCGGCCAAAGCCGCTTCAGCGGCCACTATGCCCAGGTCGGACGCACTCTGGCCCTTGGCCGCGATCCGACGCTCCCGGATGCCGGTCCGCTGCCTGATCCACTCGTCCGAGGTGTCCAAGGTCGCTGCGAGATCGTCATTGGTCACGACATCTTCGGGAAGATGGACTCCCAGGCCGGTGATAGTGACGGGCCTCCCCAGGAGGGGGGCGGGTCCGCTACGAGGCATGTCCTTAGCGCTCGACGATCGCGAAAGTCAGGGTGCCGCTGCTGACGAGTTCAGACCCCACATAGGCCTTGCCGTCGCCTTTGCCCACCCGGCCGCGACTGCTGGACAGCCGCATCTCCAGCCGGAGAACATCGCCCGGCACGACCGGACGGCGGAAACGCACGTCATCAGCCCGCGCAAAAAGCACGATCTTGCCCGCGGACTCCGGCTCGGACAACACAGCGACCGCTCCCGTCTGAGCCATGGCCTCGAGTTGGAGCACTCCCGGGAACACCGGGTGCCCGGGGAAGTGGCCCTCGAACACCTCGTCGGTGGCAAGGATGTCTTTCTCCGCTATGGCGTATTCCCCGGGGACGAGCTCTATCACTCGGTCGACGAGCAGGAAGGGGTCACGGTGGGGGAGGATCGCCTCGATCTGTGTCTTATCCAGCACTATTCACCGCCACATAGGCTCCATAACCGCCCCGGCCTCGGGGTGCTAGTATTGTCCAGGATGAGTCAGCCCTTTTCAAGGAAACCCTTCTCTACCTGGGTGTAGCCGGCCGGCGATGCAGCTACAACTTTCGCTGGCAGTCGCTGACAAGCTCCACGAGGCCTTGCTGGTGCAGGGCGAGCCGATCGACGCGCTCGAGGCGGCGCGTGCACTGCTCGCCTCTCCGACGGCGCCGTCCGGTCTCTGCCACGAGATCCTGGGGACGCTCGTAGCCCAAGACCGCCGGTTCTGCTGGGCGACCGCCGCGCCGAGCGCTGACGACCGCACGACGCGCAGGGTGTCGCTCACCCGCTGGGAAGCCCCTGATCCCGACCTGGCCGATATCGCCTTCGTAGCGCTCGACCTCGAGACCACCGGCGCCCGGCCGGGTACCAGCAAGATAACCGAGGTCGGCGCGGTGCGCATCGAGGGGTTCCGGGAGGTCGCCCGATTCAGCACCCTGGTCAACCCCATGCGGCCCATCCCGCCGATGATCACGCAGATCACCGGCATCACCGCGGAGATGGTGGCCGATGCCCCTCGCATCGAAGAGGTCGTCCCCGGCCTGCTGGAGTTCTTGGAAGGAGCGATCATCGTCGCCCACAACGCTCCCTTCGACGTAGGCTTCCTCAACTACGAACTCAAGAGACTCAGGGGAAAGCTCTTGGGAGAGGGCGCCATCGACACCCTGCCGCTGGCTCGAGCGCTCGCGCCGGGATTGCCGAACTACAAGCTGGGCACCGTGGCCGAGGCACTGGGAGCTCCGGTCGCGGCCTGCCATCGGGCGCTCGCCGACGCACAAGCGGCCGGTCATGTGTTCGTCACCCTTGCCGGACGACTGCAAGAGAAGGGCATCACCAGGCTGGAAGAAGCCCGCTCCTACGTGAGTCCTGCCTCGCGGAGCGCCATCGAAAAACTCCATCTGACCCGCGACATCCCACGAGCGCCGGGCATTTACCGGTTCGTCGACAAGGACGCTCGCATCCTCTATGTGGGCAAGGCCGACAGGCTGCGCGAACGGGTCCGCTCCTACTTCGTGGCCAACGCCGAACATGCCCGCAAGGTCCGACAGGCGGTCAGGCTCGTCGAACGGATCGAGTGGGACGAGACTGCCACCCCACTGGAAGCCGTGGTCCGCGAGCAACAGCAGATCCTCGAGTACCGCCCACCCTGCAACGTCTACGGTGGACGTCCTGAGAACTACGTCTACCTCAAGGCCGGAGGTTCTGGTCTTGGCCTCAGACTGTATGCGAGCAGTCGCGCGCCCAAGTGGTTGACGGACCGGCCCCTCGAGGAGCAGAGTGCGCCCCCCGGCCGTGCACCGTTCGTGCTGGGCCCTTTCCGCGGTCGCGCTCGTCTCGGTACGGCTCTCGACCTGCTCCATCGCTGCTACCCTGTCAGACGCTGCCCGCGCCGACCCGACGGTCGGCCGTGCGTGAGAGGCCACGGAGGCCGTTGCCTCGCCCCTTGCACCGGTGATCCCGACGTACGAGCCCGTCACGACGCGCTGGTCATGGAGATCATCCATTGGCTGATGGGGGAGCCCCGCGTCGACCTGCCCGACCCTCTGGAGAGGGCCGACGAGGTCATGCGAGACCTGTCCCGGCAACGCCGGTTCGAGGAAGCTCAACGCCTGCGGGAAGCGTGCGATCAGTTGATGAGTGTCCGTCGCTCGTACCGTTCGTTGGCCGAGGCATGCGGACTTCGTTTCGCGGCTCTCTGGCCGTCGGAGAGCAACGGCTCGGGACCGTCGGTGCGGATGAACCTCGTGTGGGATGGACGCCTCTGGAAACCCACCACGCTCGAGCCGGAGAGTATCGAGCACGAGATCGACGCCGCGTTGGCCTGCGCCTGCCAACCCCGCAGCCCGCTGTCAGGCTCGGGTGCGACTCCCCTCCCCGTCGCGGTGCCGCAGAAGGAACTCGACTCGCTCTTGGCCGTCCGCCGGTGGTTCCACGACGCCGACGGATCGACGAACGTGTCGCTGATCACGAGCCCCGTGAAGGACTTCGATCTCGAGTCTTTCAGGACCCGGCTCGTCGCCGAGGCGACCCGGCAGATATCCCTCTGAACCGTATGTCTTTGACCGGCCCGGCGAACGTGGCCGGCGTTTTCCGCTAGACCGCAGCTACCTGGGTCTTCGAAAGCTGAATACCTTTGGCCTTCATCACCGCCGTAAGAAGGCTTCTATCGATCTTCCCCTTGTAGATGGGGATGCCTTCCCTGACACACAGCTGGATCACATCCCGAGTCTCGGTGCCCAGCTCTTCCGCCAGTTCTTCGGGGGTGAAATGGTTGGCCATGGGATCTCCCTTCCAGGCTACGAAACCATATTTTCGGCCGGCAACAAAAAAAGCCCAGCAGCACCTGCCAGGCTTCCAGAGGGGACTCCGACCATCACCAAGGGCAGACGCTTCCCGTCACCCCCGAGTCGTTGTCGAAGAAGGTCCCTCATCTCGTCTATTGTATCCCCAGGATCGACTTCGGGCAACCATCCCGGCACACCGATGCGCGTCCCGACGCGACGGCGAGAGCGGCCCTAGGGCTCCTGCAGGTCCTCGCGCATCAGGAGGAATTCCACCTCTTCGCCGGCACGTACGCCTCGCGGACCACCGGGGACGAAGGCCAGGCCGTTCGCACCCACCATCGACCGCAAGATGCCTGAACCCTGGGCTCCCGTCGAACTCACGTGCCAGACCTCGTCTTCGCGCCACGCGCGCACCCGCACCACGTACACACGCCCGTCCCGGTTGGCGACATCCTCGGAGATGATCGCGCGGTAGGACGGCCGGGTCGTCTTGCGGTATCCCATCAGTCGCAGGAGAGCCGGTCGCACGAAGAGTTCGAACGAGACCATCGCCGACACCGGGTTACCCGGGAGGCCGAAGACGAGCGTGTCACCGCGCACCCCGAAGGCCAGCGGCTTGCCCGGCTTCATCGCCACTCCCCACAGCCGTCGCTCCACCCCCAGTGCGTCCTGAACGTCCTTGACGAAGTCGAACTCGCCCACCGATACCCCACCCGAAGTCAGGAGGACGTCGTACTCCAAGCCTTTGGTGATCAGTTCCTTCGTTGCCTCGTAGTCGTCGGCCACTATGCCGAGCGCGGTCACATCCGCTCCCAGTTGCTGGCACTGGGCTCGAAGGGAGTAGCTGTTCGAGTTGCGTATCTGACCCGGACCGAGAGGCCGGTCGACCTCCACCAGTTCGCTGCCGGTGGAGATGATGGCCACCCGCGGGCGCCGATGGACCTGGACTGTCGGGAACCCGAGACTCGCGATCATACCGATCTCCGGCGGACCAAGGACCGCGCCCGCCGCGAGCACCTGGTCTCCCTGGGTCACGTCCTCCCCTGCCCGTCGGATGTTCTTCCCCGGCCTCGCCGCCTCGAGGATCCGTATCGCCCCGTCGACTTCCTCTGTCAGTTCCGATTGGACCACCGCGTCGGCCCCTTCGGGGATGGGCGCGCCGGTCATGATCTTGGCCGCTTCGCCGCTCGCGACAGACCGCGTAGCCACTTTTCCAGCAGGGATGGTCTCGCCCAGAGTGAGCAGGGCCGGCGCCTCCGGGGTCGCGTCCACGGTGTCGGTCGCCCTCACGGCGAAGCCGTCCATGGCCGAGTTGTCGAACGGAGGCACGCTGTGCGGCGCCACGATGTCCTCGGCAAGCACCGCCCCGAGCGCGTCCTCCAGCCCCCGGGATTCCACCTGCAGTGCAACCGCTTCGGCTAGGACGCGAGCCCTCGCCTCCTCTATGGTTATCATCTTGACGGACAAGACCGCTCCCTTGCTACTGAGCTTTCGATCGTCTCTTTGCACTCTGAGTGTAAACCTATCGGCCTCTCCGGCCGATAGGAAGCATAGCATGAGCATGAGAGGCCAAGAACCAGTACGCGAAGAGGACATGGGCGCCCACATGACAGACTGCCACCACCGATCCAGCCTCGCCGACTGCGAGAGCTGCCGGGGCCGGACCAGGAAGGAAAAGCTCCAGCTGATCCAGGACCTGGTCCGCAGCGACTCGTACCAGGTCGAAGCCGGGTTGGTCGCCGAGCGGATCGTGGAAGACGCTCTTGCCCGGAAGGACCGCCCCACCCGTTGACGCTCGCCGTCGCGGGCCTGGCGCGGACCGCGGCTTCGATTTGCCTCCTCACCCCCGTGGGCATTAGAATTCACGAGCCTCAAGCGAACGGGGGACTTTTATGCCGCTCACCATCCGCCGGCGTCTGGTGGACCGAGTCCGTCAGTGGAGAAAGATCGCATATGCGCTGTGCGCCGGTCTGGTCGTCCTGGCCGCCGCCGTCGTCTTCCTGTCGGTCTCGTCGCCGGCTGCCAGCATCGAGCTCGCCTCCGATCCGACGTTTTTCGATCCGAACCGGACGTTCCGCCTGGCTGAGGAGATGTGGCAGCTCTACGATCAGAGGACGATCGGGTCAGAAGACGCGGCCGGCGCGGCCGCGTGGCTCACCGACAAATACGACACCCTGAGTGTCCCCAACGAGACCGACACCTTCACCGCCCCCCTCGGCGACCAGGAGGTCACTCTCCGCAATGTCGCGGTCGTGCTTCAAGGGGCGAGCAAGGAGGCCATCCTCGTCACGGCCCCACGGGACGCGCCGACGATCGTGAAGGTCGACCCTCTGGCCTACACCAGCGCGACCGCTATCCTCATCGACCTGGCCCAAGTCTTCGCCGCCCGACCCCATCAGAAGACGCTCATCTTCCTCTCGACAGAGGATGGTAACAGCGGGGGTCTGGGCATCAGCCGCTTCCTCGACACCAGCCCCTTCGCGGGCGACATCACCACCGTCCTCTCCATCCAGGGCCTCGGGAAGGAACGAGCTCGAGCGCTCAAGGCGGGCGTGACCGGGTCACAGAACACGACCCCCGGATGGTACCTGCAACTCGCGAGCCGGGTCCTGGACAATGCTGGCCTCCATCTCAACGTGCCGGGCTTGTTGAGCCAGGCGGCGGACCACGCCCTCTCTCTTTCCCGAGGTGACCAGGTAGCCGGGCTCAGCCGGGGCATAGCCTCACTGATGCTCTATGACGACAGCAGCGGCAACCCGAACCCCGCCGGCCTCTCCACCCAGGGTGCGGCCGTCGAGCGGCTGCTGCTTTCCCTGGATACCGGAACCCAGGCCCCTCCCGACCCGGGCACGGCCCTCCTCCTCCAATCGGGCCGCTATCTCACCGACCGCGCGGTGACTCTGGTCTTCACCCTGATGTTGTTGCCCACCGTCGCCGCCCTGCTCATCTGGCTGTTCTCTTCGCGAATCAGTCCCAAGGTCACCGTTCTCCACCTCCGCAATCTGCTGTCTTTCGCGATACCCATCGCGGTGATCTTCGGAGTGGCCTACCTGTTGGCACGCTCCGGGCTCATCCCTCTGTACCGGTTCCAGGTGCCGACGCTGGACGGACCTTCGACCCAACCACGACTCGCACCGACGCTCATCCTCATCCTTGTGGGGTTGGCGGTGTTTTTCCTGTCTCGGCACTTCCTGGGCTACTTGAAGCCCCGCGAGCAGAGAGCCACGACCGAGATGGCCCGCCTCTTCACCGGCTTCTTGGCCCTTTTCTTCGGCTTGGCGCTCACGCTTTCGCGCTCGCCTTTCCTGCTACTGCCCTGTCTGGCGGCCGCGTGGGCCTGGCCCCTCGCCACCTGCTTCGCCGAGCCGGTCTACTCGGGGGCGCTCTGGCGCCATCGCTTCACCTCCAACGCACCCATCCTCCTCCTGGGAGGACTGGCCCCCGTGCTCCTCTACGCCTACGTGGCCACCATCGATCAGGTGGGCTGGCTGGGAGCGTGGTGGTTCTTCCTGGTCCAGACGGTGTCTGGAGCGTACGGGGTGCGGGGACCGATCGCGGTAGTCCTGATAACTTCGGCCTTCCTCGTCCTGCTGGGGGTCAAGCGGATGCGGGTCGTCCCCATCGAGACCCTCGAAGTCACGGACGAACTCAGTCTGCTCGAGCAACCCATCCCCCGGGCGCGGCGCAAGCCACGCGACTCGTCGCTCCCTCCGCTCTCACCGTGGGGCTAGACGGCCGGGCCGGGATCTCCTGCGTCGCCAGCCGGCTACAGGTAGTTCTTCTTCCAGAAAACCACTGCGAAGACGATGGCGATCACGAACGCGATGACGATGGTCAGCGTGAATGCGTGCGCGTAGTTCTGGAAAGGGAGGCCTACGTTCATCCCGAAATACGACGCCACGATCGTGGGGATCGACAAGATGATCGTGAGTGAGGTGAGCAGCTTCATGACTCGGTTGAGGTTGTTCGAGATCACCGAGGTGAAAGCATCCATCATCCCCGTGAGGATATCGGTATAGATCTTCGCCATCTCCGAAGCCTGCTTGTTCTCGACGATCACGTCTTCGAGGAGGTCCTCGTCCTCTTCGTACATCTTGAGCGACTTGGTGCGCAGTAGCTTCGTCAGCACCGCTTCGTTCGAACGGAGCGAGGTGGTGAAGTACACCAGGGATTTCTGGATGGTGAGCAGATCGAAGATCTCGGCGTTCTTCATCGACTGTCTGAGCTCGCGCTCCAACTTGTCGGTCTCGCGGTCGATGCGGTACAGATAGCGCAGGTAGAAAGCCGATATCTTCTGGAGGATCTGGAACAGGAAGCGGGTCTTCTTGAAAGTGGCGAAGCTGCGGACCGCTCCGCGCTCGAACTCACCCAGAATAGGGTTGGGCCTCAGGCAGGTGGTGATGAAGTAGTCGGGATGGACGAGCATCCCCAGCGGGATGGTGTCGTAGCCGGTCTGGTCGTCTTCGCGCACGAGCACGGGTATGTCCACGATGACGTGAGTCAGGCCGTCCTCGATGTCTATCCGCGATTTCTCTTCCTCGTCCAATGGTCCCTTGAGCAGGTCGAGGGGGATGTTGAGTTCCCGGCTGACTAGCTCCAACTCTTCCTCCGTTGGGCTGACCAGGTCGATCCAGGAGCCCGGCTGGAACTCCTCCAATCGCTCGAGACCGGTAAGGGTGGTTTTGAGAATGGCAAGCATGACTCACCCCCTTCATCAGACAGGCGGACGCACCGCGTTCCATAGTTCGCTTGTTTCCTCGCGTGTGTAGGACCAGATACAGAGTGGGCGGACTGCCCGACCACCCGTGCATTCTCTCACGAAGCGCCGACCCGCGCTATCATTCGAGACCATGGCCTCTCGACCCGAACCAGTAGCGCGCCATCTTCGCTCGCTCGTCCGCGGTGACGTGGAGTTCGACTCCGTCACCCGTCAGCTCTACTCCACCGACGCCGGTCTCACCCAGATCGAGCCGTTGGGTGTTGTCGCCCCCCGCGACGCCGAAGACGTGGCCGCCCTGGTCACGTTCGCCCGCGAGGCCGGTCTATCCCTGGTCCCCCGCGGGACCGGTTCCGGACTGGCCGGAGGCGCCGTCGGCCCAGGCATCCAGGTCGATTTCAACCGGTACATGAACCAGATCATCGGGGTGGCTCCCGACGGTCTATCCGCCCGGGTCCAACCCGGTGTGATCATGGCCGAACTCAACCGCCACGTGAAGTCCTACGGTACTTTCTTCGCCCCGGATCCCTCCAGTGAGAACTACTGCAGCCTCGGCGGCATGATCGGCACAAACTCCTCCGGATCGCGCAGCGTCGCCTACGGCGGGACCAAAGACCACGTGCTCGGTCTCGAGGTGGTCCTCTCCGACGGAAGTCGTTTCGCGGCCAAGGCCCTGTCCGAGGGATCGCCCGCACTGACCGGGCTTCTCGAAGGCGAGACCACGGCGGGTCGCGCCTACTCCGCCATCCTGCCCGACCTCCAGGGCCGCCGGGAGACCATCTTCGAGGCCATGCCTCGGGTGGTCAAGAACTGCTCCGGCTACCGCATCGAGACGATCCTCTCCGGCACCGAGGTCCGCCTGCAGAACCTCTTCGTGGGGGCCGAAGGGACGCTCGGCCTGGTCACCGAGGCGACGCTCAACCTGGTCCCTTTGGCCCGGGAGCGGGGGATAGCCATGGCCTACTTCCCGTCGGTCTTCGCCTCCGGGGAGGCGGTCCCAGGTATCCTGGCTCTCGGACCCAGCGCCCTCGAGATCATGGATTCCCGTTTCTTGGCCTTGGTCCGCTCGAACGACTCCCGCATCGACTCGATGTTGCCCGACCAGACCGACACCGCCCTTCTCATCGAGTTCGAGGGGGCCGACCAAGGCGAACTCGACGCCCGGTTCGCCGCCCTGGCCGACCATCTTCGCGGCACCGCCATCCTCGAACTCGTCCGTCCCAAGAGCGCCGAGGAGGCCGCCCGTCTCTGGACCGTGCGCAAATCGGCGGTCGCCCTGGTCCTACGCATGCCCGGACCGCGCCGGGCTCTGCCCTTCATCGAGGACGTGACCGTCCATCCCACCGAGGTGGCCGGCTATGTGGATTTCCTCCAGAAGCTCTTCGACCGCTTCGGTGTCGAATCGGTCATGTACGGCCACGTGGGCGACGGCAACATCCACACCCGGCCGCTGCTCGACGCCAAGGACGAGAGTGACCTCCGCACCATGCAGCGTATCTACGACGAGGTCTCCGAGTACGTCCTCGAGGTCCGCGGCACCATGTCGGGCGAGCACGGCGACGGCCTGCTCCGTACCCCATACGTCAAGCGCATGTACGGGGACGAGATCTACGACCTCTTCTCCCGTATCAAGGATGCGTTCGATCCCGAAGGTGTACTCAACCCCGGCAAGAAAGTCGGGCCGCAGGAGACGGCCGATCCCCTTCGCCAGAACCTCCGCTACGGCGTGGACTACCGTACCCATCCGCAGAAGCCCCTGCTCCACTTCCCCGGGGGCGAATACGAGCGTGAGATTGAGAAATGCCACGGTTGCGCCCAGTGCAAGAGCGTGGTGGTGACCACCATGTGTCCCACCTACAAGGCCACCCGCCGGGAGCACGCTTCCCCACGGGCCAAGGCCAACGTGCTCAGAGCTGTCATCAGCGGCCACCTCGACCCCGAGAGCACCTACGGTCAGGCCGCCATGAAGTCCGTCACCGACTACTGCATCGTGTGCGGTATGTGCGCCCTCGAGTGTCCGTCGCGGGTCGACATCCCCAAGCTGATGCTCGAAGCCAAGAGCAAGTACCGGGCCGCCCACCGGGGCACGCCGGTGGAAATGATCCTGGGCCGGGCCGAGACAGTGTCAAAGCTCGGTCGACTGACGGCCCCGGTCGCAAACCGCCTGGTCAACATGCCGGCGGCGCGACGCCTGGCCCAACCTTTCGTCGGCGTCGACCATCGCCGGCCGTTGGCTCCGTTCGCCCGACCCACCTACAGCGAGATCGTCGCCCGGCGCGGCCCGGCGGCGGGATCCTCGGCGTCCGGCCCCATGGTCGCTTTCTTCTATGACCTCTTCGCCGAATACAACGACCCTGAGTTGGCCTTGGTGGTCGAGCGGCTCCTCGAGGCGCACGGGCTGCGGGTCGTCGCCCCGGAACAGCGGGCCAGCGGCATCCCGGAGATGCTTTACGGCTACGCCAAGCAGGCTCGGAAGGTCGCCGAATACAACGTCCAGGAGTTCCTTCCTCTCGTGCGGCAAGGCGCCGTCCTGGTGAGCTCGGAGCCGACCGCCAGCTTCGCGTTCAAGGTCCACTACCCCGACTACCTGAGCAGCCCCGAGTGCTCCCTGGTCGCCAACGCAGCTCGCGACCTGGGCGAGTTCCTCGTCCGCCGGCGCGCAGACCACCCGGAGACTGCCCCGCCGGTCGGTCCACTGAGTGCCACGGTGCACAAGATCGGACCCCTCACGACCGGCCCGGCGCCGGTGCCCGGGCACGCCGTCGGCCGCCCCCTGCGCGTCGCCTATCACCTGCCCTGCCACTTGAAAGCCCAAGAGGTGGGAGCACCCAGCCGGACGCTGCTCGAGGAGATCCCTGGCACAGAGGTGGTCGACCTCGATGCCGGCTGCTGCGGCATGGCCGGCACCTTCGGCATGAAGGCGGGCACCTACGACTTCTCGTTGGCCGTGGGGCGGCCTCTCTTCGAGCGCATGGCCGAAGTGGCTCCCGATATGGTGGCTACCGAATGCAGTACCTGCCGCATGCAGATAGCCCAGGCGACCGGAATCGACACGGTCCACCCGATCATGCTACTGGCTGAAGCGTACGGCCTCTAGCCCTTGCCCGCGGCCTCTGCGGTCTCGGTCTTTCGTCCAGCCGCCCGCCCGGTGCCAGGAGTCCCGGGGCCCTGCTTCTTCGCACGGTCCCGTCTGATCAGCCAGTAGCCCACCACCGGCGCCAGCACGATCGCCGCGATGGCGATCACCTGCGCCTCCCTGAGCCCCCACACCAACGGGTCGTTGACCCGGAAGTAGGAGAGGAAGAAGCGACCCACCGAGTACAGCCACGCGTAGAGCAGAACGGCCAGCCCGTCGACCTTCAGCTTCGGGATCACGTACAGGAGGATGCCGATCATGACGAGCAACCAGATCTGCTCGTAGACGGGGTTGGGATGCGTGGGCACGCCCAACAGATCGTCCGGGATGAACGAGTCCGGATTGGTGTAGACGAAGCCCCAGGGCAGATCGGTGGCGTATCCCCAGGTGTCGCCGTTGATGATGTTGGCGAACTTCCCGATGATCTGGCCCACCGGGAAGGCGAGCGCCGTGCAGTCCACCACCCGCCAGACCGGCAACTTCTTCCACCGGCAGTAGGCGATGAGACCGAGTACCCCGCCGCCCACGACCCCATAGATGGCCAGGCCGACCAACTGCGTCCCGATGATCTCGCCGGGGTTGTCCAGGTAGTAGCCGAGATGGTCGAAGATGTGGACCACCCGCGCGCCGATCACCCCGCAGGGGACGGCGATGACCGCGATGCCGAGAGCGTGCCCCGATGAGATGCCTCTTCGCTTCAACTGCCGGGAGAAGATGATGGTGCCCACGATGACCCCAAGGGCCATCAGAAGCCCGTACCAACGGTATTCGAGCGGCCCCAGCGAGCCGATGACGGGGTCTATGTCTATGGTCATGCCTCGGACTCCGTTCTGTCGGGCGACCGCGTCCGCATCGCCCTAGCGACCGGTCTCGGCACGATGGCGCTCACTTGTCGCAGTACAACTGCCCCGCCTTGGCCCAGTTCTCCCGGGCGTGGTCCTCGATGATCACGTCCACCTGGTCTTCGGGCGCGTCGGTCAGCCGGGTCACCACGTCGGTGATCTCACGCACCAGCCGGCGCTTCTGCTCGACGCTCCTGCCTTCGAGCATCTTCACGACGATGAGAGGCACGACTTCCTCCCCCCCTACTTCGCCTTCCCGAACAGCCGCCGCCGCACCGCCGCCTTCTTGAGCCACTGGATGCCCTCGGTGGGGTTGAGCTCCTTCGGACACGCCTCCACGCAGTTCATGATGGTGTGGCAGCGGTAGACGCCCCGCTCGTTATCCCAGTGCGGCAGCCGCTCTCGGCCGGCCTCGTCGCGGGAGTCGACCTCGAACCGGAACGCCTTGAGCAGCGCCGCCGGACCCAGGTAGTTCTCCTCTCCCCAGACGCTCGGACAGCTCGAGTAGCAGGCGCCGCACAGGATGCAGTCGATGGGCATGTCCAGCTTCTTGCGCTCCTTGGGCGACTGGGGGATCTCCTTGTCCGGGTCGGGATCGTTCCGGATGAGCCAGGGCTTGATGTACTCGTACTTGGCGAAGAAGTCGTCCATGTCGCAGACGAGATCCTTCACCACGGGTAGATGGGGCATGGGAGCCACCGTCACCGCTTCGGCATCGAGATGCTTCACGTTGGTCTGACAGGCCAGACGGTAGGCGCCGTTGATGTACATGGCGCAACTGCCGCACACCGAGGCCCGGCAGCAGTACCGGAAGGCGAGGCTGCCGTCGAGATGCTCCTGGATGTAGAAGAGGCCCTCGAGCACGGTCAGGTTGCCGTCGTTGGGGACCGTGAAGTCCTGCCAGCGCGGCTCCGGGTCTTTCCTGCTCTTGGGCTCGTGGCGTCGTATGCGAAACGTGATGTCGGACATCAGTACTTCCGCTCCTGTGGCTCGAAGGGGCCGAGGGTCACGGGCTTGTAGGTGAGCTTCGGGCCAGGCTCGCCCGGCCGGTAGTGGGCCATGGTGTGCTTGAGCCAGTCCACGTCGTCGCGGGTGTTGTGGTCGGTGCGGAAGTGGGCGCCGCGCGACTCCGTGCGCCACACCGCCCCGGCCGCGATGGCCAGAGCCACATCGACCATGCCCTCGAGTTCCACCGTGCGGATCATGTCGAGGTTGAAGACCCCGCCGGTGTGGCGCAGCCCGATCTTGCCCACCCGCTGCTTGATGCTGGTAAGCGTGTCGTAGCCGGCTCGCATGGTGGGCTCGTCGCGGAAGACGCCGAAGTGCTCCTTCATCACCAAGGCCATCTCGGTGCGGAGTCCGTAGGCGTCCTCGGTGCCGGTCCGGGCGCCGAGTTCGTCTACGGTGTCTTCGATGGCCTGCACCACCGCGAAGGCCGTGCGGGCGTTGGGCCGCCCGTCGGCGAGTCCGGCGATGTACGCCGCCGCAGCCGCCCCCGACCGCCGTCCGAACACGATGGTCTCGAGCAGCGAGTTGCCTCCCAGCCGGTTGGCTCCGTGCACGCTCACGCACCCGCACTCCCCGGCGGCGTAGAGCCCGGGCAGGGGAGTCGCTCCGTCGACGTCGGTGTCGATGCCTCCCATGGTGTAGTGCTGGCTGGGCACGATCGGCACCGGCTCCTCTATGGGATCCACCCCTTCGAAGTGGATGGCGAGATCGCGGATACCCGGCAGGCGTTCCAAGATCTTCTCCGCTCCCAGGTGCCGGAGGTCGAGATAGACGTAGGCTTGGCCGCCGATCCCCCGGCCCTCGTTTATCTCGGTCTGGATGGAGCGGGCGGTGATGTCGCGGGGGGCGAGCTCCATGAACTTGGGCGCGTAGCGCTCCATGAAACGCTCGCCTGAGTCGTTTATGAGGTAGCCGCCCTCGCCCCGGGCCCCTTCGGTCATGAGGATGTTGGTGGAGAAGAGCCCCGTGGGGTGGAACTGGATGAACTCCATATCCTTGAGGGGAACCCCGGCATGATAGGCCATGGCCATGCCGCCACCCGTGTTGATGAGAGCATTGGTGGAGTTGGAGTAGGTGCGACCCGCCCCGCCGGTGGCGATCACCACGGCGCCCGCAGTGAAGGCCTCGAAGCCGCCCCGGATCATGTCGTAGGCCACCACTCCCTGACAGACCCCTTCGTGCACGATCAGCCGGGACGCGTACTGCTCGACGTAGAGCTTGATCTCCAGCTTGTAGGCCTGCTCCACCAGAGTGTGTAGGAGGTAGTGACCGGTCTTGTCGGCCCCGTAACAGCATCGCGGGTATCCGGCGCCGCCGAAGGGCCGCTGGGCGATACGCCCGTCGTCGTAGCGGCTGAAAGGACAGCCCCAGTGGTCCATCTCGTAGATGACCTCGATGGCGTCCTTGGTCATCTGCATGACGGTGTCCTGGTCGCCCAGGTAGTCGCCGCCCTTGACGGTGTCGAACGCGTGCTTCTCCCAGGTGTCGTCCACGCTGCCGGGGTCGTTGGCGAGCGCGGCGTTGATGCCGCCCTGGGCCGCACCCGAATGGCTGCGGGCCGGATGGACCTGGGAGAGGACGGCCACGTCCACTCCCGCCCGTTTTGCCTCTACCGCCGCGCGCAGGCCGGCGAGTCCGCCACCGACCACGATCAGATCATGATGGATCATTGTGTGCTCCCTCCCTAGGTGATCCAGGGCCAGAGAGCCCAGGTTCCGTAGACCATGGCGACGATCCCCACCACCCACAGGACGATGGAAAGGGCCACGGCCCGTTTACGGGGAGAGAACCAGTAATCGAGGAGCACCATGCGCAGGCCGTTGAGCGCGTGGAAGATGCCCGCCGCCAAGAGGATGATGTCGACGGCGATGAACCCCCCATGAGCCAAGCGGTTCGCGATGTTGTCGTAGTCGAGCTCGCCGATGTTGAGGATGTGCGTGAAGATCAGGTGGATGGCCAGGCAGACGATGAGTAGCACGGCGGTGATGCGCTGGAACAGCCAGGCCCACATGCCGCCCCGATGGGTGGAGACGACCTCAGCCTTCAACTGGTCACCCCCTCGCCCGTGACGATGAAGGTGAAGGCGACCCAGGCGAAGATGGCGAAGCAGACGACCACCACCGCCATGGCGCTCCAGAACACGATCTTGTGCCGCTTGATCCCGATCCCGAGGTCCATGAGGATGATCCGCACTCCGTTCAGCGCGTGGTAGAGGACGGCCACCACCAGGGCCAGGTCCATGAGAACCAGGACCGGATGGTCGAACATCTTCATGAGGTCGTTCAGCTTGTCGAACTGCCCGGTGGAGATGACGATGATGTGGGCGCCGAGATAGAAGACGAGGATGAGGCCGCTGATCCGGAAGAGCAACCAGGCCCACATGCCCGTCGCCTTCCAGAGACCCGCGCCGATATTGGCGGTCTCCCGAGTCTTACCGCTCAAATCTCCACCTCCCGTTGGAACTCCTTGCGCCCTTCGGCGTACAGGTCGCCGCCATACATGTCGTTGATGACCACCACGGGGAAGTCCTCGACCGTGAGTTCCCGGATGGCCTCAGGCCCCAGATCGTCGTACGCCACCACTCTGGCCGCGGTGATGCGCTGAGCGAGCAGGGCGCCCGCGCCGCCGGTGGCCCCGAAGTAGACTGCCTTGTTGCGCTTCAGCGATTCGCGGACCGCCTCGTTGCGGAGCCCTTTGCCGATCATACCCTTGAGTCCCAGGTCGAGCAGCTTGGGCGAGTAGGCGTCCATCCGGCCCGAGGTGGTCGGACCCGCCGAGCCGATGACCTCGCCCGGCTTGGGCGGGGTGGGGCCGACGAAGTAGATGATCTGCCCTTGGAGATCGATGGGCAGCGGCTCGCCCTTGTCGACGAGCTCGACCAGCCGCTTGTGCGCAGCGTCGCGCCCGGTGTAGATGATCCCGGTGATGAGGAGCCGGTCGCCGGCCCGCAGGCTCTCGATGACCTCGTCGGTGAGCGGCGGGGTGATCGTGCGGTCCATCACAGCACCACCTCCTTGTGCCGGGCCGAATGACATTGGATGTTGACCGCCACCGGCATACTGGCGATATGCGCCGGCAACTCTTCGACGAAGACGTCGATCACGGTGGTGATCCCGCCCAGACCCGCCGGCCCGATGCCGAGGGCGTTGCAGCGCCGCTCTATCTCGTCTTCGAGTTCTGCCAGCCGCGGATCGGGGTTGGTCGACCCCACTTCGCGAAGCAGGGAGTGTTTGGCCAAATAGGCGGCCTTCTCGAAGCTCCCCCCGAGTCCCACGCCCACGATTATCGGCGGGCACGGGTTGGGGCCGGCCTTGCTCACCGTGTCGACGACGAAGTCGACGGCGCCCTGACGGCCCTGGGAAGGCTTGAGCATGGCCAACGCGCTCATGTTCTCGGCGCCACCGCCCTTGGGCGCGACGATCACCTTCACCTTGTCTCCGGGGACGATGCGTGTGTGGAGCATGGCCGGGGTGTTGTCGCCGGTGTTCTTGCGGGTCCCGATCGGGTCGGCCACCGCCGACTTCCGCAGATAGCCCTCCGTGTAGCCTTTGGCCACACCCGCGTCGACGGCGTCCTCGAGGCTCCCGCCGACGAGGTGGACTTCCTGGCCCACCTCGACGAACACGACGGCGAGTCCGGTGTCCTGGCACAGAGGGCGAGCGGTCTCGCGAGCGAGCGCCGCGTTCTCGAGGAGTTGCCGGAGGATGTCCCTGCCGGTCTCGGATTCCTCCCGCTCGGCCGCCTTCTCGAAGAAGGCGACCACATCGTCACCTAGGACATTGCACGCGTCCACCGCCAGCTCCGCCACCGCATTGGTGATGCGAGCGACGTCCACCTCCCTCATCGCAGCCTCCTTGGCTCGACCCTGACCCGTCGGAGCGCCCCGTCCGCAACTCTACACTTTTGTGGCGGGGACTTGAAGCCCGCGCGACTCGACGATGGTCATGACGCAGCCCGGGCCCGGTCCCCCACGCGGGTCGGCCGGCAGCCTCGCCCTTGGAGGACCTCGTCCCCCTCCGCTACACTAGGCGCGGCGCGTCATCCGCCACCGAGCCGCAGGCATCCGGACGACCAGAGGACGACAGTAGACCATGCGCATACTCTCCGGCATACAGCCCTCCGGGCGACCCCACCTGGGCAACTACTACGGGGCCATCCAGCAATACATAGCGCTGCAGGCGGGCAACCAACCCTTCTATTTCATCGCCAGCTACCATGCGCTGACCGCCGTGCAGGAAGCGGAGATGCTCCGAGACTACACGTTGGGGGTCGCTCTCGACTTTCTCGCTCTCGGTCTCGACCCGGAGCAATCCGCCCTGTTCGCCCAGCAGGATGTCCCCGAGGTCACCGAACTCGCCTGGATCCTCTCCTGCGTCACGCCGATGGGCATGTTGGAGCGGGCCGTCAGCTACAAGGACAAGGTGGCCCAGGGACTGAGCCCCAACCATGGGCTCTTCGCCTATCCCGTGCTCCAAGCCGCCGACATCCTCATCTACCTCTCCGATCTCGTCCCGGTCGGCCAGGACCAGAAGCAGCATCTCGAGATGACCCGCGACATCGCCGGCAAGTTCAATCAGCAGTTCGGCGAGGTGCTGGTCATCCCCGAGCCCTACATCTTGGACGCCACCGCGGTGGTCCCCGGTCTCGATGGACGGAAGATGTCCAAGAGCTATGGCAACGAGATCGGGATCTTCGACGAAGGCAAAGCCCTCAAGAAGAAGATCATGTCGATCGTGACGGACTCCGCACCGGTGGAGGCCCCCAAGGACCCTGAAGTCTCGACGCCCTTCCTTCTACTGAAACTGGTCGCCCCCCCCGAGGAAGTCTCAGAATGGGAGGCCCGCTACAAGGCTGGAGGCATGGGGTACGGAGACGTCAAGAAGCGTCTGCTCGAACTCGTGGACGAGACCTTCGCCCCGTTCCGCGAACGACGGAGGGCGCTCGAGGCCGATCCCGACTACGTCATGGACGTCCTCACCGAGGGAGGCAGACGGGCGCGGTCGGTGGCCCAGCAGGTGATGGAGAAGGTCAGGGAGGCAGTGGGACTACCCACGACATACGGGAGGCCGTGATGGACACATCGAAACCGGACCCGGCGCTCGACGAGCCCTGGGTGGGAGACCTGAACGACCAGATCCAGTTCGCCGACCGAGGCACCGTCAGCAAGACCCTCGTCGATACCGACAAGACCAAGGTGGTCTTGTTCGCGATGAAGGCCGGCCAAGCCATCTCCGGGCACGCCGCCGGGACCCCGGCCACCATCCACGTGCTCCGAGGCAAAGCCGCGATACGCCTGGGAGAGACCGACCACGAAGGGACCCCGGGCTCCTTCTACTACATGCCGGCCGGTCTCTATCACTCGTTGACGGCTGAGGAGGACTTCGTCTTCCTGCTCGACCTGTTCCGCTAGGCGACTCCAGCGCCCCGGACAAGGATCGCCGGTCGAAGCGCCCCTGCTCAGCCGGAGGCGGTGACGTCCTCGACCTGTGGATCCACTCGGATGGTCCCGTCGTACCACGGCGGGTCGTACAGGAGGAACGGTTCGAATCCAGCCCCGCCCTTGAACGTCAACAGAAGATCGAGCGACGTGTTCTTGAGAAGACTGCGGGGGAAGGGACCAGAGCGGGTGGGCTCGACCCGCACCACTCTGTCGCCGACGACACAGACGAAATCCGCGGGGTCGACCCGTAGGGGAGTGACCGCCGAGTTCTCGACCCGGACGTAGGCCTGATAGAACGACTCGCCCGAGGCCGGGGCCGACGGAGTCTGCTCGCTCAGCCTCTGCGCCGGCATCGCCGGCTGGAACGTGGCTTGGAGCGCCCGCACCGTGATCGTCGCGGAGCCGACCTTGATGGTCTCCCCGACCAGTCCCACGACATCGCCGTGTTCAGAGCCGCCCTCGACCGTGGACGAGGTCGTGGCGTCTTCGCCGGGGTCGCTCCCACCGTCGCACCCCGACAACCAGAACAGGCAGGGGACGAGCAGGACGGCCGGAAGCAGCAGTCTCAAGAGGGGGCGGCTCGATGTCACAGACGGCGTGCGCACGGCACCATCATACGCTGCGGACCTCGGGATTGACCACGTGCGGCACCGGCTCTCCCCGGGCGGCGGCTATTGCGTTCAGCGCGGCCGACTCGGCCATGCGACCCCGCGCCTCCTCGGTAGCGCTGCCCAGATGCGGCATGAGGACCACATTGTCCAATTCGGTCAGGCCCGGGGCCACCTCGGGCTCCCGTTCATACACGTCCAGTCCCGCTCCGCCCAGGACGCCGGTACGCAGCGCTTCGACCAGGGCCACCTCGTCGATCACCGGACCCCGCGCGGTGTTGATGAGGAACGACCGGGGACCGATCAATCTCAGTTCACGCGGCCCGACGAGGTGCCTGGTCTCAGGGTTCAGCGGTACGTGCAGACTGACGATGTCGGACTCGACGAGGAGTCGGTCCAGATCGGCCACGTACTCCCAGCGCGCCCCTGTCGGTACCGCCCCTTCCGGGAGAGGCCCGCTCTTCCGTGTGTAGAGCACCTTCGTGTCGAAGCCCAGCGCCCGCCGGGCCACCGCCTGCCCGATGCGACCCATACCGACTATCCCGAGCGTGCTCTCCGCGACCGACCGGCCGAGGAGCAGGAAGGGGCCCCAGGGACCGAACCGGCCCTCCCTCACCATGCGGTCGCCTTCGACCACCCGACGAGCCAGGCTCAATATGAGCGCCCAGGCTAGATCGGCGGTCGCGTCGGTGAGGACCCCCGGGGTGTTGGTCACGAGGATCCCCCGCGCAGTCGCCGCCGGCACGTCGACGTTGTCGAAACCTACGGCGTAGTTGGAGATCACGCGCAGGCGAGGCCCCGCGGCATCCATCACCTCGGCGTCGATGGTATCCGTGAGAAGACAGAGGAGCGCGTCCGCACCGACCACCCCTTCGAGCAACTCCTCTCTGGTGGCCAGACGGTCTTCGGCACCCCCGGTCACGGCGAAAGCTTCTTGCACCAGCGAATATCCGGGCTCGGGGATGCGTCTGGTGAGGAACAACCGCGGCTTGCTCATCCGGCCGGTCCCACTACCCGGGTCGTGGTCCGCTCTGTCGTCTCGATCGCTCGCTCGCCCATGCCGTCCAGTATATCCTTAGCTCATGTCGGGACACATCCGAGTCGGCACCTGCTCCTGGACCGACCCCACCATGGTGAGGGCCTGGTACCCCCCGCAGATGCGCACCGCCGCCGATCGTCTGCGCTACTACGCCACGCAGTTCGACACCGTCGAGGTGGATTCCAGTTTCTACGGCATACCCACCCCGGCCACAGCCCGGTTGTGGGTGGAAAGGACCCCACCCGGCTTCATCTTCCACATCAAGGCGTTCGGGATGCTCACCCGCCACGGAGTGCAGCCCCGACAGCTGCCCGCGCCTCTCCGCGAGGGCCGGGAGTTCGAACTCGACCGGTACGGACGCATCCTGCGTCCGCCTCGGGGATTGCGGACCGAAGCCTTCGCCCTGTTCGCCGATGCGCTCGAGCCACTCCGAGCCGCCGGCAGGCTGGGACTCATCCTGATGCAGTTCCCTCCATACTTCGTCGCCGATCAGCGCAATCGCGACTATATAGCCAAGAGCGTCGGCTGGCTGGCTCCTGACCGGGTAGCGGTCGAATTCCGCCACGCCTCCTGGGTCGAGCCGGGTGAAGTGCGCCGGACCCTGGAACTCTTGGACGCCCTCGAGGCGACCTACGTGTGCGTCGACGAGCCCCGTTTGGAGGGACCTTCGGTCCTACCGTCGCTCGCGGCGGTCACGGCCGCGACCGCATATGTCAGGCTCCACGGCCGCAACGCGGCCACTTGGAACGCGCGGGTCAAGACCGCCGCCGAACGGTTCAAGTACGACTACTCCCTCGACGAACTGCGGGAATGGGTGGAGCCCCTCCGCCAGCTGCAGGATGAGGCGACCGACACCTACGTGATGTTCAACAACTGCTTCGCCGACTACGCCCCACGCAACGCCCGCCAGCTGATGTCGCTTCTCGACATCCCCGGCCCGGAGCCGACGGTCAGCGCTGGAGCATGACGATCGCGCAGAGCATCGCGACCGACCAGAGGATGTCTTCGGGTACGTGCCGCTCGCAGGTGGAGTCGAACAGCAGGTCGCTTCTCGCCGGGAACTCGTCGTCTTCCTGCCACAAGACCATGGTGATCGGCATGCGGGGGAACGGCCGCAACTCGACCCCGGCGTCCCCGTAGGCACGCCTTTCTCCTCCGAACCGCGCTCCCTGACCCACGAAACCCTCCGTGTCGGTCGAGAAGCGGGCCGCTATGGGCTCCAACGGCAGTACGTGGGATCCCTGGAGATAGATGTGACCCGATGCGAGATCCGCGGGCTTGACGAGTCTTCCGCTGGGCTCGATCTCTTGGGCGCCGACGAGGTAGTGCAGGATCGAGAGACGGGAGAAATAGGCGGCCTTCGTCAGGACCAGTTCCGACTCGGGCGAAGAGCCTGCGAGTGTGCGGTCCGATGGCGTGACCGTTATCGTGTCGCCCAGGACCGGGAGGGCATAGCTGCCCGACTCCTCCGAATACCGGGCGACGGCCCTCCGGCACACATCGCCGGGCTCACAGTCCGAGAGCAGCTGCCAGGCCTTGTCGTCGGCACGCATCGGCTGTCAGCCCCGCCGTCCGGCGATGTCGCGGGCGGCTTCGGTGAGCAGAGCCTCCGTCGCCCCACCGGCCCATGCGCTCCGCTTGAGCGGCCCGGAACTCTCCTCCGGCCCGGCGAGAAGCACGGCATCGTGGAGGATCTTGAAATGGAGGTCGTCCTGGAGGGTAGCCTCATCGCCGGCCGACAGCAGGCCGCGCACCTCGTTCTTCACCGCCCGCGAGTATCCGAGCGCGTCCAGGATCGACAGGACCCCGTCCAGAGAGTCGGCCTCGGCCTGCGCCGCGTCAAGCTCCCGCGTCTTGGTGCGGGCCAGACCCTGAAGCGCGGCCGCCGTCATCACCACGGAGGGATCGCCGTCCTTGATGCTCGACAGCAGCGACTCGGCGAAGGCCATCACCCTGCGGGTGTGCTCGACGAGAGTCACGTCACCACCTGCATCGGCCACGACCGCCTCTATGAGGGCCGACTTCCGCATCTCCGCTTTCATCTCTCCATACTGCTGGTATTTCTGGTCGCCCAGACACTCCTTCGCGTGAGCGCACCAGTCGACGCACGACTGCGTGATAGAACGGATGACAGTCCGTGAGCAGTCGGGGCACGTGCCGGTCGATTCGTCGCTCCAGATCTCGACGTCGGCACCGCAGTCCGGGCAGGGGACCAGTTCGATCTTCGGTTGGGCGAACGCTCCAGCGCCGGAACAACGTTTGAGACTCATGGCCGGCCACCTCCTCCTCCGGAGCATACCCACATCCGACAAGTCCCTAAAACCACCCGGGCGGCGCCCTGGGGGCGCCGCCCGAAGACAGCGATCATCCTTCACCCTGCGAAACGGTCCCGCCGTCGAGGCGGCCCACTCCGCACGCGGCGGTGTCTCAGACCTTGGGCAGGTTCTTCATCGCCTCTTTGATCCTCTCTTCAGGGTACGCGTAGTCCTCGAGCTTGCCGTCGAGGTAGTTGTCGTACGCAGCCATGTCGAAGTGGCCGTGACCGCTGAAGTTGAAGAGGATCGTCTTCTCTTCGCCCGATTGCTTGCACTCTTCGGCAAGCCGCTGGACCTGAGCGAGGGCATGGTTGGTCTCGGGAGCCGGGATGATCCCCTCCGACCGAGCGAAGCCGACCCCGGCCGAGAAGGCCTCGGTCTGCATGACCGACTCGGCTTCGATGTAGCCAAGGTGATAGGCGTGCGACACCATGGGAGCCATACCGTGGTAACGCAGGCCGCCGGCGTGGATGCCCGGCGGGATGAAGTCGTGACCCAGAGTGTCCATCTTGACGAGCGGCGTGAGTTTCGCCGTGTCGCCGTAGTCGAAGGCGTAGACGCCCTTCGTCATGGTCGGGCAGGCAGCCGGCTCGACGGCGATGATACGGGTCTTCTTGCCTTTCTTGATGTTCTGGCCCACGAACGGGAAGGCGATGCCCGCGAAGTTGGAGCCGCCGCCCACGCAACCCACAACGAAGTCCGGGTAGGCGTCGGCCAGTTCCATCTGCTCCAGCGCTTCCTGGCCGATGACCGTCTGGTGCAGCAGCACGTGGCTGAGCACCGAGCCAAGGGAGTAGTGAGTGTCGTCCCGCTTGGCCGCCACTTCGACGGCCTCGCTGATGGCGATGCCCAGGCTGCCGGGTGAGTCCGGATCCGCGGCCAGGATAGCGCGACCGCATTCGGTGGTATCGGAGGGGCTGGGGATGACCTCGGCTCCCCATACCCGGATCATGCTACGACGGTAAGGCTTCTGGAAGAAGGAGACCTTGACCATGTATACGAAGCACTCCATACCCAGCAACTGGCAGGCGAGGGAAAGGGCGGATCCCCACTGGCCGGCACCGGTCTCGGTGGTGAGCTTGGTGATGCCTTCCTGCTTGTTGTACCAGGCTTGAGCCACAGCGGTGTTGGGCTTGTGCGAGCCGGCCGGGCTCACGCCTTCGTACTTGAAGAAGATCTTGGCCGGAGTGCCGAGGGCCTTCTCCCATCGAGCCGCACGGAGGAGAGGGGTGGGACGCCAGAGTTTGTAGATGTCCCGCACTTCCTCGGGGATCTCGATGTGACGCTCTGACGACATCTCCTGCATGATGAGACCCATCGGGAACAGGGGAGCCAGGTCGTCCGGACCGGCCGGCTGTAACGTAGCCGGGTGAAGAGGTGGCGGTGGGGGCACAGGAAGATCGGCCGCGAGGTTGTACCACGAGGTCGGGATCCTGTCTTCCCCCAAAGGATACTTGACGGCCATAGCCATTCTGCCTTTCCATCCTTTTGCGGGCATACAGGGAAGCAAAGTAGCATAATGACCGGCCTCGTGCATGACGGGCAACGAACAAGGGTATCCTAGGGACGACGTCCGACCACCCGCTCGACGGTTCAGGAGGCGGCATGCGGAACCTTCCCAGGTTGACACCCGACAGTCTGGAATTCGTCCTTCTCTCGTTCGAAGGACCCGATCAGTACTCCATGGCAGGCGGCCTGGGCGTCCGTATGAAAGAGTTGGGACTCGAACTCGCCCGACTCGGATATCGCACCCACCACGTCTTCATCGGCGATCCCCACCTGCCCGCCCAGGAGTCTCCCGCCGACAACCTCACGCTCTACCGCTGGTCGCAGTGGCTCTCGGCCCATTACCCCGGGGGGGTGTACGCGGGCGAGGAGGCCAAACTCGTCGACTGGAACGAGCAGCTACCCGGTTTCGTGAGCAGTCACCTGGTCGCGCCGGCCGCTGCACGCGGGCGGCTCACGGCCATACTGGCCGAGGAGTGGCACACCGCCTTCTCCACCTGTCAGATATCCGACCGTCTCTGGTCCGAGGGTCTCCGCGACAAGACGATCGTCCTCTGGAACGCCAACAACGTCATGGGCTTCGACCGCATCGACTGGCGTCGACTCGACTTCTGCTCGCAGATCACCACCGTGTCCCGCTACATGAAGCACGTCATGTGGGACCGGGCGGTGAACCCCCTCGTCATCCCCAACGGCATCCCCGGCGACAGGATCCGCTCGGCCGACCCCTCGCTGCTCCAGCGGCTCGGAGCCGCACTCCCAGGGGAGGAACTCATCTTCAAGATCGGACGCTTCAGTCCCGACAAGCGCTGGAACATGGCCATGGACGCGGTAGCCGAAGAGAAGCGCCTCGGTCATTCGGTCACAACCGTCATCCGCGGCGGCATCGAACCCCACGGCGCTGAAGTGCTGGCCAACGCCCGCGACAGGGGGCTGACCGTCGCCGACATCAGCCTGCCCCGTGATGTGGACGGGGCGCTCGATGCGTTCGCCGCCGCGCCTCCCGCCGACGTCTTGAACGTGACCAGCTTCATGAGCGATGAGCTCATCTCGCTCTTCTATTCCGCAGCCGACGCGGTGCTCGCCAATTCCGGCCACGAGCCGTTCGGTCTGGTCGGCCTCGAGGTGATGGCGGCAGGAGGAATCGCGTTCGTGGGCTCGACCGGTGAGGACTACGCCGTTCCCTTCCTCAATTCGGTGGTCCTCGACACCGACGATCCTTCCGAGATCACCATCGCTCTGGAGTTCCTCCGCACCCACTCCGAGGTCACGACGCGCCTGCGCGAGGACGCCCAGGAGACGGCCAGAAGCTTCGCCTGGGAGAATGTCGTGGTCGATTCGCTCGTCGGTAAGCTGGAATACGTGGGGATCCGCCAACTGGTCAGCCCACCTCGACACAGCGGTGCGGGCCCGACCGACGCCACCGGCGGCGCTCCGACGAGCGCGGCGATCCCCGGAGGGACCGTCGATCCCGGCGGCCCCGCGTCTCCCGGCGGCCCCGCGTCTCCCGGCCGCTCCTCGGGCGCCGCCCGGGCCGCCGCGACCGCGTCGGTCGACAAGGATCCAGCTTCCGCCCCCGCTCCGTCGGTCGACAAGACACCCGCCGCCTCGGCCTACGGAGGAACGTCGGTGAGTCGCCGCCTGCCGGTCAAGCCGCAGAGCGAGCCCGACTGCCCCACGCCGGCCGAGGCGAGCGGCGATCCTGGGGGCGAGGGTCGCGGAGGCGAGGGAAGACCAGGCGTCTCCTCACCGAAGAAGAAGGTCGCCAAGCCCCGCCGCACGACCAAGAGCTGAGGGCGACGATGGCCGAGAACCTGGTCACCTACTGTGTCGTCCACCAGCCGCGTCGTATCCACCTGCCCGCCCAGGTCATCCCCCCGGGGACCACGCCGGGAGCTATGGCCCCGTATCTCTTCGATGATCAGATGAACCGCCGCTACTTCGAGAAGGTGGCCCGTTGGTGCTACTACCCCGCCACTGAGATGTTCCTCGAAATGCTCGAGGGTGGTTTCAAACTCGGTCTGGGGTTCTCGGTGAGCTTCCTCTGGCAACTGCGACGCTGGGACAAGGAGCTCGCCGGACGTTTCCGCAGGCTGGTCGCCCATCCCAACTGCGAGCTCGTCGGTGTGGAGCCCTACCACAGCTTCGCCTTCGCCATCGACATCAAACTGTTCCAGAGGGAGATGCGCCGCGGCAAGACCTACGCAGAGGAGTTCTTCGACAAGGAGATCAGCGTCACCGACACCACCGAGATGGTGATGAACAACGAGATCTACTACGCTCTCGCTCAAGCCGGCTATCGAGCCGGGATGCTCGACGGTCGTCCCTGGGTCATGGAGTGGCGGGAGCCTACCCACCTCTACAACCATGGGGGTCGCGACTTCGCCCTGTTCTGCCGACACCACGACCTCTCTGACGACGTGGGCTACCGGTTCAGCAACAAGACCTGGGCCGGGTATCCGCTCCACGCCGACACCTACGCGGCCGACCTCCGCAAAGCCTGGGGCGACCTGGTCTTCATAGGTTGGGACTACGAGACCTTCGGTGAGCATCACAACGTCGACACCGGCATCTTCGGATTCATGCGCGCTCTCCCCGCCCAACTGAAGAAGCGGGGAGTCCGCTGCCTCACGCCGAGCGAGGCCGTGGAGGCCTTCGGCAAGAAGCACCTGCCCGACCTGCCGTTACCCGAGTTCGGCACCACCTGGGCTGGCTCCGGCGGCATGGAGTTCTTCCTCGGCAACACCTCGCAGCAGGCGATCTTCCGTCTCATGCACTCGGTCCTGCACAAGGCCAGACTGACGGGGGAGCGCACCCTGATCGATCTGGCCCTCTGGCTTCTCCAGTCCGACAACCTCCACCTCATCCAATGGGCCGGCCGCTCCGGCTCGGAGGCTGAGGTCTCCGCTTACTTCACTCCGAGAGAGTGGTGGGACCTGGGGCCCGATCGTATCCTCACCGAACAGCAGCGCGTCTATACCAACTTCCTCAGAGCGATGGACAGCTACGTCTGAGCCGCTACATATAGCCTTCGTCTGGCACATGCACCAGCCGTACTACCGGTCGGCGGACACCGGTGCCTTCGAGATGCCCTGGGCCCGCATGCACGCGCTGAAGGACTACCTCGACATGGTGGAGACCCTGGGCGACTACCCCGATCTCCACCAGACGTTCAACCTCGTCCCATCGCTTGTCGAGCAACTGGAGGACTACGCATCCGGAGACTCCGTCGACGTCTATTGGGAGCACACGCTCAAGCCGGCGGCCGAACTCACTCCCGGCGAGCGGGCTTTCGTGCTCGAGCGGATGTGTGAGCGGCCCGATCATCCGCGGGCCCATAGCCATCCCCGATACCTGGAACTCGCCCATAAGCGCGACGGACACGCCGCCGAAGGTTGGGAGGCCTGCGCCCGTCTGTTCACCGTCGACGAACTCCGCGACCTTCAGGTCTGGTTCAACCTAGCCTGGTTCGACCCGCGATTGCTGGAGACCGAACCCCTTGCCGATCTCGTCCGGCGCGGGCGCGACTATGCTGAGTCCGACAAAGAGGTGCTCGCCCAGGTCCAGACCGACATCCTGACCCGTACGTTGCCGGCGTACCGCGAAGCTGCCGGAAGGGGGCAGGTCGAACTCTCCACCTCCCCCTACTTCCACCCGATACTCCCTCTGCTCGCCAACAGCGACCTGGCTCGCATCTCCGCCCCCGACACACTCCTCCCTCCGCGACGCTTCGCTCACCCTGCGGACGCTTCCGAACACGTCTCTCGCGCTCTTCTCAAGCATGAACGCGTCTTCGGCGAGAAGCCGCGGGGGATATGGTGCTCGGAACAGGCCGTCGGCGAGGACGTCCTGCCTCTCCTGATAGAGGCGGGACTGACGTGGACCATCTCCGACGAGACGGTCCTCGCCCGCTCGCTCAGTGGGGCCGCTCCTCCGTGGGCCGGTCGCGGCGGTGTCCACTCCGGCGGGATGGTCCCCCCCGGACAAGGGCGGCCGCCCTCTCCTTCCGCCCCGATGCCCCTTACTCCTTCCGACCTCTACCGCCCGTATCGCCTCACCCGAGACGAGGGGGGGCTGTCCATCGTCTTCCGCGACCACACCCTGTCAGACCTCATCGGTTTCGCGTACAACTCCTGGGACTCACGCGATGGCGCCGCCGACCTTCTCCGCCGCCTCAGGGAACTCCGCTCCACCCTCGCTCACGGGCGATCGACCCAGCGAGACGAGGTTCCTCTGGTCACGATCGCTCTCGACGGTGAGAATGCCTGGGAGTACTACCCCCGAGACGGTCGCGACTTCCTGCAGTACCTGTACGAGGGGCTCGTCAACGACCCCGTGTTGCGTTGCGTCACCGTCTCCGAACACTTGGCCGCGGCGCCTCCCGAGCGGGAACTGGATTGGCTCCACACCGGTTCCTGGATCGGCGGTAACCTCCGCACCTGGAGCGGGGACCGCGCCCACAACGCCGCCTGGGATCTTCTTCACCGAGCCCGCGACGTGGCCGCGGCCCATCGCACCCGGCCCGCGACCTCGGACGCGGGCCAGACCGCGCACGCGGACCACGCTACAGCCTGGCGACATGTGCTCATAGCGGAGGGCAGCGACTGGTTCTGGTGGTTCGGGGACCATCACCACACCGAACTCGACCATGTCTGGGACCTCTCCTTCCGCCGCCATCTCCAGGCTGTGTACCGGAGCCTGGGGGAGACGATCCCAGTGGAACTCCATCTCCCCCTGCTCGAACACGAGTCGTCGCCCATGGCCAAGCCGCCGCGCAGCCCGGTATCGCCGGTCATCGACGGCCGCATCGAGCCCGAGGCCGAGTGGGGGGAGGCCGGCCGGCTGGCGCCGGAGATACCCTCGACCATGCAGCGCTCAGAATCGACCGACATCTGCGAGGCCCGCTTCGGCTGGGATGGCGACCGCCTCTGCGTTCTGGTCGTGCCCGCCGATGCTGCGATGCTCCCCGGTCTGGAGATGGAGGTCCGGATGAGCGGTCTAGGCGAGCGAGAAGACCTGTCTCTCCGCCTCCACCTGGAAGATGGGGGTGAAGTGGAGGTAACCTGCGTAGCGTGTTCGCACGTCACCTCGACCGTCGAAGCCACGTGGGCCAATGTGCTCGAGATGGCGCTGCCGCTCGATCCGGCACTTTCGACCGTAGACCATATGGCGCTGACCCTCCACGTCGGACGCGGTGGCATGATCGAACATGTGTTCCACACGGCGGGTCTGCCCGATCTGGGATGGAGAGGACGATGAACCGATCCCGCATCATCACGTTCCTGAGCGATTTTGGATGCGACGGCGTCTACGCGGCAAGCTGCGAGGCCGTCATCGCCCGTATCGACCCCGAAGCCCGGATGCTGCATATCTCACACGAGGTGGCTGTCGGCGACATCGCCGCGGGCGCCTCGATACTCGAGCGGGTCTGCCCCCTCTGCCCGACCGCGGTGCACCTCGCCGTGATCGATCCGGGTGTGGGCACTGCCCGACGACCGGTAGCGTTGGAGACCGCTCGCGGGGACGCCATGGTAGGCCCCGACAACGGGCTTCTCCCGCCTGCGGCCGACGCCCTGGGCGGGACGACCCGGGCTTGGCTGCTCGACTCGGAACGTTTGCGTGCACAGGCCGGTCTGGCCTCTGGAGTCGTCTCTTCCACCTTCCATGGCCGCGACATCTTCGCCCCCGCGGCCGCGCTCCTCTCCACCTCTGCCCCACCGGAGACGTACGCCACCCCGCTCGATCCTGTCGCACTGGTCCGCCTGCCCAGCGCGAAATGGAGCCTCACCGACGACGGAGCTCTGGCCGAGGTCCTCGAGGTCGACCGGTTCGGGAACGTGGGCCTGGCACTGCGGTTCGAGGACCTACCCTTGACCGGGACCGCCGTCACCGTCGAGGTCGAGGGCGAGAGCCTTCCCGTATGGAGTGCCCGCGTCGTACAAACCTACGGGGAACTCCGCCCCGGTGAACTCGGATTGTACGGCGATTCGTGGGGCATGGTGGCCTTGGCCCTCAACGGAGCCAGTGCCGCCGAACTCCTGACGGTATACAGAGGCATGCTGATGCGCCTCACGAGGGTCCCCTCGGACGCTCTCGCGCCGGCCCCTGCTCCCTCCGAGAGCACCGGTCGCTCCTTTCGCGAGCCGACCGCATGAGCCCTTCGCGAGGAAAGCGCAAACCTGCGTCCCGATCCCACCCCGCGGGTGCACCCCGAGCTCCCAAGGCGCCTCTCACCCCCTCCCGGCTACTGGACGCCTACCGACCGGACCTGGCCCGGGCCCTGGCCCAGGCTGATGCACCAGCGTTCCGGCACGTCCAGGTCCTCCAGCATCTTTTCCGCCGACCGGGCAGCCGGTTCTCGGAATCCACGACCATTCCCAAGGAAATCCGACTGACGCTCGATCAGGCGGGGGCTTCGACCCTCGAGCTCACAGACTCGCGCACCGCTCCCGACGGCACGACGAAACTCCTGATGACTCCCAGGGACGGGGCCTCTGTCGAGACCGTCCTGATGAGATACCGAGAGCGCCTCACGGTCTGCATCTCAAGCCAGGTCGGCTGCCCGGTGGGGTGCGTCTTCTGCGCGACCGGCGGCATGGGCCTGCGCCGTAACCTGAATGCTGCTGAAATCGTTGACCAGGTCCGTGCGGCCGCTGTTGTCGCCGGCGACGAGGGCCGGCGGGTCTCCAATGTCGTCTACATGGGCATGGGCGAACCCTTGCTCAATCTGCAGGCCGTGCTCGATTCGATCCGCATCCTCACTGATCCCGGCGGTCTCGACATGGCCCACAGGGCTGTGTCCGTCTCCACGATCGGTATCCCGACAGGCATCCTGCGGCTCGCCCGGACCGAACCACAAGTCAACCTCGCCCTCTCCCTTCACGCCGCGGACGATCGTACTCGAGCTCTCCTGGTGCCCGACCGCTACCGCCACCCGCTCTCGAAGATCCTCGAAGCGGCCTGGGAGCACTTCGAGATCACTCATCGCAAGCTACTGGTTGAGTACGTCCTCCTTGCCGGCCTCAACGACTCCGTCGACGACGCTCGCCGTCTGGCCGCCCTTCTGCGCGGGCACGTGGTGACCGTCAACCTCCTGGCGTGGAACCCTGCGCTCGATCGATGTGACCCCGCCCTGAAGGAACCGACCCCTCAAGCGATCGCCGCCTTCCGAAAGACGCTCCAGCTCGCCCGGATAGAGACCGCGGTCCGACGGAGCAAAGGCAGCGGCATCCAAGCCGCGTGTGGTCAGCTCGCCTCGAGGCGCGACACCTACACTGCTCCTCGCGACGAGACCGCGGGGGCTCCCGCTCTGTCGTCGGACGGCAGCACCCTGTCGACCGGCGACATTCCCACGGATACTCCGGTGGACAGTCCTGATCCATAAGGAACAGCCTGGGTCAACCGCCTTTCGCACGAACCCAGCCGTGGTCTTATGGTAAGGCCATTCAGTATTCGATGCCTTTGCGGGCCGGGACGCCCTGATAGAAAGCGTGCTTTTTGCAGCACATTTCTGTCACGGTATCCGCAGCTTCCATGATTTCTGCTGGCGCCCCTCGACCCGTGATTATCACCGATAACCGCGCTGGCTTCCGCTCCAAGAGCGTCAGCACCTCGTCGACCCCGATGTACTCCTCCACCACCGCGCAGTTGAGTTCGTCCAACACCAGGAGATCGTATCTGTCCGAGAGAGCCAGTTCTTCCGACAGTCCCCAGGCCTCCCGGGCGAGCGCCCGCGGCTCTGCAGGGTCCTTCGCCAGCCAAGTGTATCCCGAGCCGATGCGGGTGATCTCGACGTCCGTGCACTTCTCCAGAGCCTGGACCTCGCCATACGCCCAGTCCCCTTTGATGAACTGGACGATGGCGACCCGCTGCCCGTGCCCGGCGGCACGCAGAGCCGTGCCGAACGCTGCGGTGGTCTTGCCCTTCCCGTCACCTGTGTTGACTATGATGCGCCCCGTTGCCGGCATCGGGCCGATACCCTCCTATCGCCTCCGTCGTTCCGCTACCACACAGATTACAATGGATGGGCACATGCCCGTCGAGGAATAGGGACCCATGATCACGCGACGCCGGCTCATCATCCTGATAATCGTGCTACTCGTCATCCTGCTGGCGCTTCCCGGCCCGATCGCGGAGAGGTTCACTTCCCCCACCCAGGACGGCCAGTACCTTCTGAATCCGAGCAAGGCGTACCGCTTCATCCTGACCCTTGCCCGCGTCGGCGGATCGGCGAGTCTCGGAAACTCTGGCAAGGCGCTCCTGCGCGCCAAGACGGTCTTTCAACCCGACGAGGCCCCGCCCGTCAAGGTGGAGCTGCTCTACTTGTCGGAACCCGGACCCTACCGATATCTCTCTCGCTCGGGGCGGCAACTGACCATCAACGACCCTCCCCGACTCGTCTGGGAGGTCTGGGGAGCCGGACCTGAACTCGACGTCATCGGCTTCCTCGATTTCGAATCGGGGGAGCGTTTGGGATACGTCGACCCGCTCGCCGGCCCATAGACTGGGTCAGCCGCTGGGGCCGTTGATCGAGCCCAAGATCGATTCTGAACGGCGTCAGCCGCCAGGCCTGCTGACCGCTGCAGCCTTCGTATCCAAACTTCCAGGTGAGGCGATCAGGGCCAGCATGACGTCAGGGGCGAACGGCGCCAGGACGACCGTCGACCGGTCGAACTCTATGCTCATGGTCTGCAGGAATCCTGCCTTGACCTGAAGACCGAACCGTTGCGCGGCGGCGACGGTGTCTATGACCAGCGCAGCGATGCTCGTGACATCCACATCGTCCCGGCCGACGCCGCTGATCATGAGTCCCTGGTCAGAGACGAGGATCGCGGCCCTCATACCTGGTATGTCGAGATACCGACCCAATTCCTGCTTCAGCGGGTCTCCGCGTCCTTCTTCTCTCGTCGACTGGCCCGGCTCGTCCATTCAGTTCTCCCGTTCGATCTCCGTGGCTGCGAACTGGGCTTGCACGATGGCGGCCGCTCGTTCGGCCTGGTCCTTCTCGGCATATGTCAATCGCAACCCGTCGGGCATGGCCGCGATCGCCGAGACGAACATCGCGCTCCGCTCAAGTCTCGGGTCTCCGGTCGCCTCGAGACCCTCCGCCGGCCAAGAGACCAGCGCGTCGCCGGCGAGAAAGAGTGCGTTGTTCTCGGTACGGCTGAGCCGGACCCGGACGGTCAGGGCCCACCGGCCGCTCGTCTGCTCCGCCTCGATGCCGAGTGAATAGCCCATATACCCATGATATAGCAGCGCCCGGCCCCAGGGAAACGCTGTTCGAACAATGAGAAGCGCCCAGGCTTCCGGGGCCTGGTGCCCCCGGAAGCCTGGGCGCTAAACGGACTCTGTCCCGCCCGCCCGTGGTCAGCGGACCAAAATATATGTAATCGTCACGGTAGCAGTGATATCCAGATTGGCCGGACTGATGGGGGGCTCGGCGACCTTGCTCTCTCCGGCGGCAGCCATATCGGTGTAGGCTCGAGCGTAGTAGACATCGGGCTGGTCCACTCCGCCCTCGTTCATCATGATGGCTTCGCCGACCTTGACACCTTGCGCCGCGGCAAGCGCTTCCGCCTTGTTCTTCGCGTTGGTGACCGCCTCTTTCAAAGCCTCCGTGATCGCGGCACTATCCTCTGCCAGTCTCCACATGGGGCCGGAGATGTTGGTGGCGCCGGTCTCCACGGAGGCCGCCAGCACCTTCCCGACCACCTCCGCATCCTTCAGGGTGACCGTCACTGTGTTCTGAGCCCTATACCCCGTCAGGCCTTCCTTCCCGGTCTCCGGGTCCCAGTTCCGGATGGCATAGACCGACACATTGGCAGTCTCGATCGAGTCGTCGGTCACACCCTCCTGCTTCAACCGGTCGATCACCGCTGTGATCTTCTGTGAGTTGGCGTCCAGCGCCAGTCCAGGTTCCGCGGCGTCGTTCTCGACCGACAGGGTCACCACGGCCTCGTCCGGCGCGCTGGTGACCATCCCCTTACCGATCACGGTGATGGTGTTCGCTGAACCCACCGCGACAGGCGCCTGTACCCTCGTCAGCGCCACCTCTTCGTCGTCGCCGCAGCCCACAAGGAGCACGCCAGAAACCAGGACGGCGACCACGACGATCCCGATGAGAGCCGCCATGTACGAACCCTTGGTCCGGCGAGGCCCGGTGGGGCCCCGTTCCGAAGCGGATCTTGTCGGCGTCTCTTTCATGTCCCCTCCTGCATCCTCGCGCTTGACTCACGGATCGAACGGGGAATCCGACGGCGGTACGGTGACCACGGTTCCCCGGGTACGCCGTGGCGTAATGAGGATCTCACGGCCGGGGGCCGTCAGGCGGCTCGCTTTCGGCATGCGTCCCGCCGCTTCCCGGTCGACGCGGCTCCAGATCCATCCGCGGAGAAGCATGGGGCGGTCGTCTCGGTCGACCTCAGTCGGCCAGCCGCTCGATCAATCTCCTCAGAGCATCGCCGTCCTTGAACGGCAACTCGATCACTCCGCCGCTCCCGCGGCTTCTGACACGCGGCATCACGCCGAACGAGGAGAAGAACGCGTCGCGAGCTTCGTCCACGACTTCAGGGTCGAGTGACGTTCCTGAGGGCTCCGGACGCTTCTTCGTCCCCTCGCTGAGCCGACGGACCTCGTCCTCGACCTGCCTTACAGACATGCCCTTGGCGACTATCCGCCGAGCCAGTTCCAGTTGCCGGCCTCTCTCCGCCAGACCGAGTAGCGCCCTGGCGTGTCCTTCGGCCAGCGAGCCTACGGCGAGCGCCTCCTGGATGGAGGACGGAAGATCGAGCAGACGGACCTTGTTCGCTATCGCCGAGCGGCTCTTGCCCACTCGCGCCGCGAGATTCTCCTGGGTCACACCGAGATCCTCCAGAAGGACTCTCAGCGCGTATGCCTCGTCGACAGGGTTGAGCTGCTGCCTGACGACATTCTCGACTAGGGCCAACTCGAGGCTCTCGACGTCCGACGCCGTGCGCACGATTGCCGGGATGACCGTGAACCCGGCGAGTTGAGCCGCCCGCCATCTGCGTTCTCCGGCGATGAGTTCGTAGCCGTCGTCCACCCGCCTGACTATGACCGGCTGCACGACACCTACCGCTGATATCGAGGTGGCGAGTTCCTCAAGGGCCTCCGGCTCGAAAGCCCTGCGCGGCTGACGAGGGTTCCGGCGGATCGAGGCGATCGGAAGCTCGGTCACTCCCTGCGCACCCGTTGCGCCCGCGCGGGCCCCGCCGGCGTCGAGCGCCGTCGGATCGAGTCCGATATCGAACGAGGCCCCGCTCTCGGCACCCTCGCCGAGAAGAGCCGCCAAACCTCGACCCAAGGCGGGTCTCTTAGCCATGGCTCACCACCTCCATTGCCAGATCGAAATACGCGTCGGAGCCCGCGCAGTGCGGGTCTAGCATGAAGACCGGCAGACCGTGGCTTGGCGCTTCGGCGAGCCGGACATTTCGAGGGACTACCGTGGTGTAGCTGAGATTGGGAAAATGGCTGCGGACCTCTTTCTCCACCTGCCGAGCGAGAGTGGTCCGCGGATCCATCATCGTCAGGACCAATCCGGCAATACGTAGTGCTGGATTCAACCGCTCTCTCACCGCCACTATGGTCGACATCAGCTGCGCCAGGCCTTCCAAGGCAAAATACTCCGCCTGCACCGGGATGATGACCTGATCGGAGGCCACAAGAGCGTTCACGGTCAGCAGCCCCAGCGACGGGGGGCAGTCGACAAAGACCTGAGTGTAGCCCGAAGCGGAGCTCTTCATCGCCTCGAGAGCGTCTTTGAGCAGGAACTCGCGCCGCTCCAGCGCCGGGAGCAATACGCCCGCTCCGGCCATGTCCGGAGAGGAAGGGACGACGTCGAGCCCGGGGACCGACGACGGGCGGACGACGGAAGCAAGATCCTCTTCCCCGAGCAGAACCTCGAGTATCGTCGGCTCGCCCCGCGGAACGCGCACGCCAAGTCCATGGGAGGCGTTGGCCTGCGAATCCATGTCCACCAGCAGGACTCGCTCGCCAGCCTTGGCCAAGCTGGCTGCCAGGTTTATCGCGGTGGTGGTCTTGCCCACCCCGCCTTTCTGATTTGCAATCGCGTATATCAGGGTCAGACCCTCTTTTGTCGTCACTCTACTCGCCGGCCTTCGATTCCGCCCGTCACCCGCAACGGAAGGGATCGAGCCCTGCCTGGAGGCCTCCCTCTAAGCCCCAAGGGGCCGTTTGACCGCTGACCCCGGCCGACGAGGGTAATCCTCCGGTGTCCGTCGGAGTTTGTGCGATACGTACGCCCACCGGTTCTCCGCCCCCGCGAACGGGTGCAACCGCTCGGCCTCGAGTGGGCCGCACCCCAGTATACCGAGAGCCTTGTCGGCATGGATACGCTCTTGGTCCGACACGGCCCCTTTCATCGAGACCATCGTCCCTCCGACTCGCAGAAGGGGGGCGGAATACTCGGCAACGACTGGTAGCGAGGCCAGGGCCCGAGAAACGACGAGATCGTGGTCCGCCCTGCCGTGCCCGCGACCATAGTCTTCCACCCGCCCACACCAGACCTCCACATTCTCCAAACCAAGCAGGGCCACAGCGCGCGCGACATGGTCGCATTTCTTCCGGCTGCTATCCAGGGCGACGATGCGCGCACCCGAGACCGCGAGAGCCAGGACGAGGGCTGGGAATCCTGCCCCTGTCCCGACATCCACGATGCGCCGCGCAGAAACCACGCAGTCGAGCTCCAGAAGCGACAGGGAGTCGAGGAAATGACCCCGTTCGATCTCTCTGGGTTCGCGTATGGCTGTGACGTTGAACCCTGCCCCCAGGATCAGGTCGCCCAAGGACGCCAGCCGCTGTTGCGCCGCGTCGTCCAGGCCACGAGAAGTGTAGGTCTCTCGTTCGGTGAGTTCCACGGTCCCTAGGTCGTACTGGTCGTACTGGTCGTACTGGTCGCGTCAGGACCATTTCCCGACTCCGCCTTGGCCGACCCCTCCGCCCTGCGGTGAAGGTGGATCAACAAGACCGAGATGTCCGCCGGCGAGACGCCAGGTATGCGCGACGCCTGCCCGAGCGTGCCCGGTCGGAGTCTGCTGAGCTTGTCCTTGGCCTCATAGGTCAGGCCCTCCAGCGGCCAGTAGTCGAAACTGTCTGGGATACAGAGGGTCTCCGTTGCCTGATGCCGCCTGATCTCGGCGATTTGGCGGCGTATGTATCCATCGTAGCGAGCTTGGATCGCGAGTTGTTCGACGACCTCGGGCGGTGCGGAAGCGATCCGGTCGCGGTCTGGGCTCGCGAGGAGACTCAACAGGTCATCGAAAGATACCTGAGGCCGGCGGAGGAGTTTGGCCGCAGACTGGGACTCCTCCAAGGGCGCCGTGCCCAGCTTCTCGAGAAGTTCGTCAGTCGCCTCCGTCGACCGCACTTGGACAGTCTCGAGCACGGCGGTGTAGTCGCGGATTAGCGTCTGCTTCGCTTCAACCAGCCCGACCTGCGCAGCTGTCAGCAACCCCAGCTCATGTCCGAGATGGGAGAGGCGCTCGTCGGCGTTGTCGTGCCGCAGCAGGAGACGATGCTCGGCCCGCGAGGTGAACATCCGATACGGCTCGTCAACGCCTTTGGTAACAAGATCATCGATCAACACCCCGATGTACGCCTGGTCGCGCCTGAGTACGAACGGCGGTTCCCCCTTGACGCGCAATGCCGCGTTGATGCCCGCTATGAGGCCTTGCGCCGCCGCCTCTTCGTACCCCGACGTCCCGTTCAGCTGTCCGGCCGAGAACAGTCCGCCGAGGACCTTGCTCTCGAGCGACAACGACAACTGCTCTGGAGGCAGATAGTCGTATTCGACGGCATAACCAGGCCGAACAAGTCGGGCGTGCTCGAGCCCAGGGGTCGCCCGTATGATCATTTCTTGTACGAACACCGGCAGGCTCGTGGTCAGACCCTGTAGATACATCTCCCGCGTCGTAACGCCCTCGGGCTCGACAAACACCGGGTGCTGATCCTTGTCCGGGAAATTGATGAGCTTGCGGTCGATAGACGGGCAGTATCGGGGTCCTTTGCCGCTCACCGAACCGCTCTTGAGAGGGCTCAAGTGAAGATGGTCTGTCACCACCTCGTGTGTTTCAGAGGTTGTGTGTGTCAGGTAGCATCGCAGTTGTCGTCGAGGAGCCGGAACCTGCCAGTGAGAGAACGAGAGGACTTCGGAGTCGCCCTCCTGGGGAGTCATTCGCGACGGGTCGATGGTCGAGCCGTCTATCCTTGGCGGAGTGGCGGATTGGAACCGGTCCAGGGCGAGCCCGTGTTCCATAAGGCTCGTCGAGAGTTGCACTGCCGGCAACTCTCCCACCCGCCCGGCCGCATAGCTACGGTCTCCGATCACGACCTTGCCCCGCAGAAAGGTCCCGGTCGCCAAGACCACGCTGGATGACTTCAGATGCCGACCGTCCGCCAACCTCACCCCCTGGATTGTTTCACGTGAAACATCCAACGCCGCCGCCTCGCCTTGGATCAGGTCGAGGCCCGGCGTGCGGGTGAGCACCACCTTCATCCAGTCTTCGTACAGTCGTTTGTCGGCTTGCGCACGCAGGGCTCGGACGGCGGGGCCTTTCGAGGTGTTCAGCATCTTCATTTGGACGAAGGCCCTGTCGGTATTGCGGCCCTGCTCGCCCCCCAAGGCGTCGATCTCCCGGGTCAGTTGCCCCTTGCCCACCCCCCCGACCGCCGGGTTGCACGGCATCAGGGCGATGTTATCGATGTGCAACGTGACCAGAGCGGTCCTACACCCCATCCTTGCCGCCGCAAGCGCGGCTTCGCAACCAGCGTGGCCTCCACCCACCACGATCACGTCATAGCGACTCCTACAGGGTGTGCTCATCGCCCGGGCTCTCGCTCGCCGGCGGCGTGGTCTCTTCTGAGCGAACGGAGAACACTCTCGCCCGCCTCGATCGCCGACCGAAGGCTCGAAACATAGTCCTGCGCCCCCGCGGCCCTCCCAGTGACCCACACAGGGAGAAGGGCCCCACCGCCTGACCTGTCGGGAGGGAGGGTCAACCGATATTCCTCGTCCCTGCTCACGATCACCAGCCCTCTCACCGTGTGCGCCAGACGGCTCTCGGCAAGATCTCCTGCGGACGAGCCAACGACCTCGTCCGCGTAGGTCGGGCCAACATGGAACTCGCCCGTCGCCGCTCCATCCGGTGTTGCGACCGGCGACGCTTGGATCGCTACCGGAGTAGATGCGTTCCCACGCCCCTCCGTCGCCAGCAGGATCGTGGGCGAGCGCAGTCCATCGGTCCAATGGGGAGCCGGCGGATATTCCGCAGGCCACTCGCCCGCCGCAGGCCACTCGCCCTCCGTTCCCGCGGTGACAACCCTGCCCCGACCGATCCGTTCCTCGATGGATCGACTCCGAGCATCGGTCAGTTCCCGCAGTGGGACGACCACATCCTCCACGACGGCTTGGCCGCTCCGTAGGCCGGGGAGGGCGTCGTCGATCCCCCCCGACCCCGCGAAACGCGGCCCCACTGCGACCACAGTCTCCTCGAACCGGATTCCCATCTTCTGGAGCGCGGACCGCAACCCATCCGCCGGGATCTCCCCGTAGCGCCCCCCGGGCATCCTCTCCACCCCGACGTTCACCTCACCACCAAGTCCGAGCCCCACCGCGATGACGACCGCATCGGCCTGTATCACTTCGCCGAAGATCGTTTCGACCAAGACCCTCGACGACGACTCTGGCTCATCAGCCCGAACGTCGACCACGAGCCCTTGGCGGAACTCGAGGCCCTCCTGGTACTCAAGGGACCGTTTGGTCTCGATGCTGAGCGCTCGCCTGTCCACGACCAACATCGGCGCACCGCCCGCAGGAACCCCCGCCGAGTCGATCCAAGCCGACCGTACAGTGGCCGGCAAAGCGGCCAGGACATCCGCGATCTCGTCCCACCCCCCCTCAGGGGTGATCACTTCTGGCCCATAGCCGGGCATTCCCACCGCGTCAAGCGCACTATTGAGAACCGTCACGTGCACGCCCCGAGCAGCCAGCCAGGCCGCGCACGCGCAGCCCGACACTCCCGCGCCGACGACGACGACCGCTGGGCGGCTCTCTGGGCCAATCTGTGTTTTGATCTCTGGATCCATGCTCGGGCCCAGCTTCACTTGCCGATGCAGAAGCGTCCGAAGATCTCATCGAGCAGATCGGGCGTCAGATCCTCGCCCGTTATCCGCCCCAAAGCCTGAGCGGCGGCACGAATGTCCTCGCACACCAATTCCTCGTCACGATGACGGTCCACCCCGGCGCGGGCTGCCCCTGTTCCTTCCAGTGCTTCCGACACCAGACTCCGCTGTCGCTCGGTCGCCAGCACCGGTTCCTCCAGATGGAGACCCGCCCCGCCGGTGACCACTTCCACGATGAGAGCACGAAGGCGCTCGATGCCGTCGCCGGTCTTGGCAGACACTATGCACGTATGCCGCCCACCATCCGTCTCATCGAACGGCAGTGCCCGCGGTGCCAGATCGCTCTTGTTCCCCACCACGATCGCTCGCGCCGGATCGAGGCTGTTGACCAAGACACTGTCGGCCGCGTCCCAGGCCTCGGACAGGTCGAACACGGCGAGGACCAGATCGGCCTGCTCCATTGCCCGCACCGATCGCTCCACACCGAGTTGCTCGACATGGTCACCGCCCGGGCGGATCCCGGCGGTATCCACCAGATGGATCGGGACCCCTCCGATCTCCAACATCTCCTCCACCGTATCCCGGGTCGTGCCGGGGACCTCGGAGACGATCGCTCGCTCACGCATCAGCAACGCGTTGAGGAGCGAACTTTTCCCCACGTTCGGCTTTCCGACGATCGCGGTCCGCACTCCCTGCTCCAACGCCCGACCGACGAACGCCGTAGCCAGCAGATGCCGCAACTCATCGTCCACCACGTCCAGTCCCTCCGCCAATACTTCCCAATCTAAAGTCTCGACGTCCTCGTCGGAGAAGTCCACAGTCGCCTCTATGCGAGCCAGAAGACCGATGAGTTCCCGCCGCACGTGCCCGAGGCGCTCAGACAGGCCTCCTTCGAGTTGCCGGATCGAGACCCGTAGTGCCCCCGAGCTTCGAGCCGACACGATCGCAGCGACGCTCTCCGCCTGCGTCAGGTCGATGCGGCCGTTCAGGAACGCGCGTCTGGTGAATTCCCCCGGGTCCGCCGGCCGCGCCCCCGACCGCACCAGCAACCGCAGGACCGCCCTCTGGGCGGCCAGCCCACCGTGACAGTGAAGCTCGACGACATCCTCGCGCGTATACGAACGCGGAGCCCGCATGATCGCGAGCAACGCTTCGTCCACATGGTCACCCGTCGCCGAGTCCACGATGTGACCATACAAGAGACAGTAGTTCTCGCCCGGGTGCACCGGCTCTCCCCTGGCCGGTCGGAAGACCGTCTCGGCGATCCGCACGGCCTCCGGTCCGCTCATCCGGACGATCCCGATGGCCCCAGCGCCCACGGCAGTCGAGACCGCCACGATGGTGTCTTCGCCCTGGGACAAAGACCCCTCCCCGGAGGCCGGCCGGGCACGAGCGTGATCGCCCGACGCCTCCAGCGGGCTCTGGGGCATACGAGGCTCGGGAGTATCGTCGTCTGGGGACATGTGGGGCACCATCAAAGATCGGCGTGCTCGGGGAAGAGATGATGCCAGAAAAGAAGGACCGGTACCACACCGGTCCTCAACGACCCGGACCGAGGCTCTCGGCCGTCGGACCGAGGATCGGTACGGAACCTGCTGCCCTGAAGCCTAGCGCTTGGGGGAGATCACCACAGATCTATTGGGTTCGCGTCCGGTGCTAGCGGTCTCGACGTCCGTGCGACCCTTGAGTGCCACGTGGACGATCTTCCTCTCAGCCGGCGTCATAGGGGACAGTTGGACCGGCTTGCCGCGTCTCGCCACCTCCTGGGCCTTGCGAGTCGCCACCCGTTCGATCTGGCGCCGCCGCCGCTCTTTGTAGCCTTCAGCGTCCAGTTCCACGTGCTTGCGCGGATGCGAGCCCGGGAACACGGCGATGCTCGCCAAGTACTCGACGGCGTCGATGGTCTGTCCGCGCCGACCGATGAAGATCCCCAGGTCTTCACCGCTGATCTCCGCATGGATCTCGTCGGGTCGATCGGCGATCCTTACCTGGGCTTCCAGCCCGAGGTCCTCCAACACCCGCTCGAGGAAGGTGCGCAGCCTGACCGCCTCAGGCGTGTCGGACCCACCTTCGTAATCTGGAAGGTTCCCGGGCGCTCCGAACTCCTCCGAACGCGGTCCGGACTCGTCCCAGTCCTGATCGAAGTCCTCCTCCTCGTCGTCTAGGAGTAACTCCGCCGGCTGCGAGTCGTCTTCGGGCCCATAGAAGTCGAAGTCTTCCCCGACCAACGCGACCTCCACGACCGCGTCCACCGCGCCCACGCCCATGAACCCTTCTTCGGGCGGGATGACGATGGTGACTTCATACTGGTCCTCGGCGAGTTCCCCGGGAGCGAAATCCAGCTCAGCCAGGGCCCTTTGGACGGCCTGTTCCACGGTTCGGCCGCTGGCCTTTGCTACCTGCTGCTTTCCCCTGTTTTCCCGTCTTTTGGCCACCTGTCTTGCCTCCACTCTTCTTAGCCGGCCGTCCCGAAGCCGCGGACTTCGGCTTCGCACCTGTCGCCTTGGCCTTGGGTTTGGCCCCCTTCTCCTTTTCGGGGACCGCGGGCACAGGCACCGGGACTGGTGAGATCCTCTCCACGGCGAACTGCTGTGCGATGGTCCACAGGTTCGATGTGAACCAGTAGATGAACAGACCCGCGGGCCACTTCCCGATGAACATGAAGATACCGACCATGATCGGCATGAAGTAGGCGATCATCTTCTGCTGACCCGCCCCTTTGCGCGCCATCTGCCATGAGGCCACGAACTGGCTGGCGATGTAAAGGAACATCAGGACGTAGTCGAACTGGGTGATGTCGTGGATCCAAAGCCAACCGACGGGGTATGCGCCCGAACCGGGAGCGAACACGCCTCCTGCCTGGCCTTCCGCACGCAGCATGTAGTACAGGCCGAAGAACACGGGTAGTTGGAGCAGCAGGGGGAGGCAGGAGCCGAAGGGACTGACCTTGTTCTCCTGGTAGAACTCCATCGTCTTCTGGTTCAGGAGTTGCTTGTCGTTCTTGTACTTCTCCTGTAGGGCCTTGATCTGCGGCTGCAGCGCCTGCATGGCCCGCATGCTCTTGATCTGGCGCCAGGTCAACGGGATGAGGACGACCCGCACGATCACAGTGAGAAGGACGATCGACCAAGACCAACTTATGTCAAGGTTCGTGTGCAGGAACTCCAGGATCGCAAAGAAGAAATCACTTATGGGCGAGAAGAGATTGCCTATAGAGTCCATGGCGCTCCTTACACCGCGCCCGCGTGGTCACAGCAGCGACCACCGCCCGAGGGGCTTGCCGGCTCGGTATCATTTCCGGCCGACCGACGGCGGGCGACCCGCCGATCGTCAGGCCGAGGAGCGAACACCCTTTGCCGTTCCACAGGGTCGTAGCCCCCGTAGCTCAACGGGTTGCACCGAAGGAGCCGCCACCCCGCCAGCACGACCCCTCGGAGCACGCCATACTGCGTCAGCGCGTCCACCGCATACTGCGAGCAGGTCGGGTGGTATTTGCAGCGGCGCGGCATCCCGGGGGAGACGAAGGTCTGATAGCCGCGCACCATCCCCAGGAGAAGAGCCTTCACCGGATTGCGCGCGTATCGTGCGGCGGCACTCACGGCGAAGCCAGCCGTTGCTCACCAGGAGAAGTCAGCGAGGCCTTGCGGAGGACTTCCAGTAGTTTGGCTTCCACTGCTTTGAAACCCCCGGTCTCCAGCAGGTCGACGATCGGACTACGGGCGATCAGTACCAGGTCCATGTTGCCCCTGAGCGACTCGACGTTCGCGCGGTACGCTTCACGCAGGACCCGCTTGATGCGATTGCGGTCGACTGCGTTGCCAAGTCGCTTCGAGACCGAGAACCCCACACGCGGTCCATCCGTCCCGTTCGCCGTCCCGGCGGTTGAGCGCTCGAAATAGTATAGGACCAGATACCGGTTCGCAACCGAGCGGCCCGTGCGATAGACGCGCGCGAAATCCTCCGATCGCGACAGTCGACCGCGGGACCGATCCACGCCGATCTACGCCGACAGACGCTTGCGGCCCTTGTCGCGCCGGCGCTTCAGAACAGCCCTGCCTGCGCGAGTCTTCATACGAGCTCGGAACCCGTGGGTCTTCTTGCGCTTACGCTTGTTCGGCTGATACGTCCTCTTCACGTTCCCTCACTTATCGCCTTCGCGCCGCATGCGTATCTCGACCTAGATCCTGAGGCACGGATACGCTCATCGCGGTGGTGTCGTGTTCACTACTACGCGGCGGCCCCTGCTTCCCCTGCAGTACGTGCCGCGGCCGAGCCCCCGACGGGGCCGAAGCACCAAAGGGTCGCGAAGTATACAAGCCACCCTTTCCCCCGTCAAATGCAGGCCGTCGACGTGCCTCCAGCGATCTCGACTCCTGCGTCCACTCCCGTGTCCATGCTTCGGTCGCCCCCGGCGGCTGGAGGTCACGCCTCGAGCGTACACAGGCACCTGTGGATACTGTGGAAACTCTGCCCCGGGCCCCACTCGTCTGCCCGATCGTCCACTTCAGTGGAGGATCGCTTGTGGAACCGCCGATCCAGACGGACGCTCAGAGCGCACGGATATCTCCTCCACCATGCCGACCGGGGCCCCCGCGGGGTCGTCACCCCCTCGCGAGCCCAGAGACGGAGCCGTCCTCCGCGTCAACGAGGTAGTGTCCGGGCCCCCGCGGGGTCGTCGACGACCCCCTGCCAACCCTGCGTGGAGCCGGACGCTGCGCCTGGTCGGGCGACATCCTCGGCGACTCCCCGGGGAACCGGCGAGCCCCATCCCAAGGAGCCCCTGCACCCCGCCCTCGATCACCCACTAAGCCTCGGCGAGAAACCTCCTTTCCCCAATATCAACAGAAAAAGCGCTGTATGCGGGGATCGCATTTCCAGTTTCCGCACTTTTTCCACACCTGTGGAGACTCCTGTGGAAAAACCAAGCCTTATGCCTGCATGCAGACGGTATTACTCCCAGAAATCAGAGGCCAAGACACACCCCGCGCAGAACAAAACCATGGACTTTCCGCACTTCTGGGCCCCGCCTGCCTGTGGAAAATGCGTACCCCCGCCGGTACAATGACGAAGCCCTTTCGGCACGTCCCTTCCTAGCCTGCCCGGGAGACCATGGATCTAGCATGACCACGGACCGAACCCCTCGAAAACCGCCCCCGACCCGATCGGGTGGGGCGCCCCCCAAGACCGCGGACGGGCCGGGGACGGCTGAGCCGCCCCGTATCGCGCTCTACTCAGAACCGCACGAGACACCTCTGGTCATCCAGGTCGCCCACCAACCGGTCGACGACGAGGACCTCCCCGTGCTTCTCGAGTCCTTGGCCCAACAGGCCTATGACCTCGCCAGAGAACAAGGGGGGCGTCTTCCCCTCATAGTGTTCAGGGAGTTGGTCGACAACCTCGTACACGCTTCTTTGTCCGGGGTGGTCATCACGATCCTCGACCGCGGCAACACGGTATGCGTGAGCGACCGCGGGCCCGGTATCCCCGACAAGGAGGCCGCGCTTCGCCCAGGCTTCACCTCTGCCGAGCCCGGGACCAGGCGCTACATCCGAGGAGTCGGGTCGGGTTTCTCGGTCGTCAAGCAGATCCTGGCCAGGATGGACGGGGTCCTCGAGATCGAGGATAACCTCGGGCAAGGCACCGTCGTCACGGCCCGGGTCAAACCCGAGACCCACACGGCGCTCGCGCCGGCGACGGTCCCGGCCTATAATCTCACCGAGCGCCAGTTGAGGACCTTGCTGCTGACGGTCGAGTTGGCGCCCGTGGGCCCGACACGCATCGCCCAGGAACTGGGTGTGTCCACTTCGACGGCGTACAGGGACTTCGTCTTCTTGGAAGAAGTGGGATTCGTCGTCTCCCAGGCGACCGGCCGACGTTCGGTCACAGAGGCCGGTCTTTCCTATCTGGACGCTGTGCTGTAGGCGGGTCGAAGACGACAAAGGGCGGGACCGCGGAGACGCTGGAGAGGGGCTATCGTGGACGAAACGGGGAGGGCGCGCAGCTTGGCGGGTGATCCCACCTGGGCGGAGGCTCTCGACCTCATCTCCGGACAGATCAACGAGGGCACCTTCAAGATCTGGTTCGAACCGACGGTCGGCTTGGGCCTGACCGACACCACCTACTCGGTCGGTGTCGCCTCAGATTTCGCCAAGGATTGGATAGGTTCACGCTTCGTCACTCTCATATCCGACGCCCTCACCCAGGTGGTGGGGCACCCGGTAACTTGTGAGATCGTCGTGTCTCCAGAATTGTCGAAGAACGTCGGGCGGGACGATTCCGCCGACCGCCGAGACGACTTCGCGACGCTGGGCCATCCCGCCGATGTCGACCCACGCCCCGGCTCCTTCGGCCAAGGAACGGCCGCTCGACCGGACGGCCGCAACTCGACGGGTGTCGGGCGACCGTCACGACCTCGGGTCCCGGGCGTCGCCGCCTTTGGCGACCTCTCCATGGACTCGGGGCTGATCGACAAGTACACGTTCGACACGTTCGTGATCGGTTCATCCAATCGTTTCGCCCACGCGGCCGCCCTGGCCGCCGCCGAGACACCGGGGACCCAATACAACCCGCTCTTCATCTACGGGGGGGTCGGACTGGGCAAGACCCATCTCCTCCAAGCCATCGGGCAATACGTCCTCCGCCACAGCCCGGGCCTCAAGGTGCGTTATGTGACCCTCGAGACGTTCACGAACGACTTCATCAACTCGCTCCGCGACGACAGCATCGAAGGGTTCAAGAACAAGTACCGCACGATCGACGTCCTCCTCATCGACGACATCCAGTTCCTCCAGAAGAAGGAACAGACGCAGGAAGAGTTCTTCCACACCTTCAACTCTCTGTACGACGCCCAGAAACAGATCGTGATCACCTCAGACCGTCACCCCAAGGGGTTGGCCACTCTCGAGGACCGCCTGGTCTCCAGATTCGAATGGGGGCTGATCACCGACATCCAGCCCCCCGACCTGGAGACCCGCGTTGCGATCCTTCGCAAGAAAGTCCGCAGCGACGGGGTCGTCCTCGCCGATGACGACGTGTTGATGCTCATAGCTTCGCGTGTGCCCACGAACATCCGCGAGCTCGAGGGCTGTCTGACGAGAGTGGTGGCGTTCTCGTCTTTCACCAAGCGGCCCATCGATGTCGATCTGGCCCGAGAAGTGCTCAAGGACATCCCCGAGACGGCGTCCACTCGCATCACGATCGACCTCATCCTTTCCACAGTCGCAGACTTCACCGGCATCTCCGTCACCGAGATCACCGGCGACAAACGCTCCCGATCTGTCGTAGAAGGTCGCCACCTCGCCATGTATCTCGCCCGTGAACTCACCGACTCCAGTCTTCCGAAGATCGGCGACCGGATCGGTGGACGTGATCACACCACCGTCCTCCATGCGGTCGAGAAGATCACGAAACTCATGCGCGAAAACCGAGACATGTACAACCGGGTCCAGCAATTGACCACTCGACTCAAGAGCCCCCGATGATCCGCCCTCCACAACCCCCTGTCCATAACCCCGGGATTCGGTGGGGAATACTCCCCTACTCGAGCGCACTCGTTCCCATGACTCTTTCCACCCAGCCGACTCTCCACGTTCTATCCACACCCCCATCAGACCACCACCGACCCCTCTCGTCGCTGCCTGCGCCGGCGCGTTCGGTTGTCAACATCTTCCACAGGCCCTACTACTCTGGCTATATTATTTCTAAAGAATCTAGAAGTAATAGGCGAAGTCCGGACCACCCCGCGGCCACCGAGGAGCTCCGATGAAACTCGTGACGAACAAATCAGCACTGGTCGAGTGTCTCGGGATCGTCAACAAAGCGATCTCTTCACGCAGCTCTATCCAGGTGTTGTCTGGGGTGTTGATCGAGGCCCGGGACGACAAGACCCTTCTGTCGGCGACAGACATGGAGATATCGATCCGAGCACCTCTCGCTGCTCGGGTGGAACAGCCCGGATCCCTGGTCGTTCCGGCGCGCATCGCCACAGACATAGCCCGGAGTCTGCCTACTGGCGAGGTGGTCATCGAACAACGGGCGGGTGAGACACAGGTGGAGATTCGAGCCGCCGAGTCGCTCTTCGACCTTCACTCGTTACCCGCTGTGGATTTCCCCCAGCTTCCGACCTTCGCTGCGGAGGGTTTCACGGTATCGAAACAAGCGTTCCTCGAGACGGTCGACCGCGTGGCTCCATCGGCTTCCAAGGACGAGACTCGGCCTGTGCTCACCGGGGTGCTCATCCATTTTGCGAAAGACACTGTGCGCATGGTCGCGACCGACAGCTATCGGCTCAGCGTGAAGGAGACCCCGGTGGCTGCGTCGGTCACCGAGAAGATCCAGGCGATCATTCCGGGGAGGACCCTTCTCGAGCTGTCGCGCATCGCGACGGGTCTGACCGACGAGACGATCCGTGTGGTCCCTACGGAGAACCAGATACTGTTCGAGGCGGGGGGCATCTCCCTCGTATCCCGGATAATAGACGGCCAGTTCCCGAACTACCGACAACTCATCCCCGAGACGTTCGACTACGAGGTGGCCGTCGACCATGACGAGTTCCTGGAGGCCGTCCGACGGGTCGGTCTCCTCGCCCAGAAGAACGCTCCCCTCCGCCTCCGTTTTGCTGAGAACACGTTGACCGTCTCCGCGGAATCCCAAGATGTCGGCAAAGCACACGAATCGATCCCCATCCAGTATTCAGGGGACGATCTGGCCATCGGCTTCAACCCGGAGTTCCTCGAAGCGGGGATAGCGGCCGTCAAAGAGTCGCCTGTCTATCTGCGGTTCATCAGCCCCCTGCGACCCGGTCTGGTCAAAGGCGCAGGCGACGATTTCCTGTATCTCGTCATGCCCATACGCCTGAACGACTAGCGTCGGTCTAGGTCCGCGACATGTCGGCTCCGACCGAAGGCAACGAGAAAGCAGGGGGAGAACCGGCCGCCGCCGCGCTCGTACCCGCGCGCACGCCGATCACCCTGGGGCAGATGGTGAAGCTGGGCGGTCTCGCGGGGACCGGTGGTGAGGCGAAATGGCTCATAAACTCAGGCCAGGTGCGGGTGAATGGTGAGGTGGAGCTGCGGCGGGGCCGGAAGTTGACGGAAGGGGACACCATCGAGGTCGACGCTGCTCGCGTCGTCGTGGCCTCGGTCGACCCCGGCGTCGACGCTCGCGGAGGCTGAGGCCTTTGCTGGTCCGAAGGCTGGCCCTCACAAACCTCCGCTCGCGGAGGGATCTCGAGGTCGACTTGGGTCCGGGCCTGACCGTACTGCACGGGCCGAACGGGGCCGGCAAGACCACGGTGCTCGAGGGCCTGTCACTCGCCCTTCGGGGGACCATGCTGCGTCCCGGGTCGCTCCGCGACCTCATCACCCGCGGGGAAGACTTCCTGAGGCTCGAGGTCGGACTGGAGGAAGCGGGGGCACCGGTGGTCGCGGCCTCCGCCTATTCGCGGAACGGGGAACGACGGCTCACCGCCGACGGAGCCGCGCTCGATGATGCCGCCCGGTGGCGAGAGGCCCTGCCGCTCCGGACGTTCGTCCCCGATGATCTCCGGCTCATCAAAGGGAGCCCCCGGCGCCGCCGTGACTACCTCGACGAACTCGCGACCCGCTGCGAGCCCGGTCATGCGGACACGGTCCGTCGGTATGAAGAAGCGCTCTCTCAGCGGAACACCCTCCTACGCGGAGCCTTCGGCGGAGATCCGAGACAGTTCTCACCGTGGGAGACGATCCTGGCCGAGACCGGGCTGACGGTATCCCGCTCCAGAGCCGACGCGCTAGGGTCCTTCGTCTCGTCGTTCCAGAAGGTGCACGCGGCCCTCACCGGCGAACCCGCCGACACCTTGCGACTGGTCTACCGGACCAACGTGGCCGACGTCGATGAAGAAGGCTACAGGCGCAAGTTGGAGGAGATGCGAAGCGCCGACAGGCAGAGGACGTTCACCCATCTGGGCCCGCACCGTGACGACCTTCGACTCATGCGTCGCGGTCTCGACATGCGGGATTGCGCTTCCCAGGGCGAGCAGCGGGCAGCCCTGCTGACCCTGGTCCTGGCCGAATGGCAGCATCTCTGCGGGACTGCGCGAAGACCTCTGCTCCTGCTCGACGACGTGATGAGCGAACTCGATGAAGGCCGTCGGCGGGCGCTGGTGGCTATGGTTCTCGAGGGGGGGCAGGCGGTCATCACCACCACCGATCTGCGGTACTTCTCCCCGGGGGAACTCGAGGCGATCACCGTGGTCGAGCTGGCCGGGGCAGAAGACGCGGCCGGGGGAGGGGCTTGATGGCGGACAGACCGCGCGAGGATTTCGACCGCCTGGGCGATCTCTTGGGAGACGCACGACCGGGTGCGGAAGACGAAGACCCGCGCTCCGGTGACCGGGGCGGCCCCGGTCATGGCGGCCGCGGGGACAACCGAGATCGTTCTGCGGCGCCCGTGGGCGCCGCAGGCGAGCCGACGACGGATCCGGCCCGCCGCCTCGCGGCCGCGTGGCCGGACTTGGTGGGGGACGAGATAGCCGCCAACACCCGACTCGCCCAACTCAGGAGTGGGCGACTGGTGGTGACGACATCGTCGAGCGCCTGGGCCCAGAGTCTCCACCTCATGAGCGAGGCGATCGTCGATCGAGTCAACGAGCGTCTGGGCGCGGGTACGGTGGAACGGGTGGTGTTCCGACACGCCGGTTGGGAGGAGGAGCCCGCCCCCGAAGCGGGCGGACGCGGGCGAGCCGCCGAATACAGTTCCCGGCAGGGTTCCCCGACCGGGTCGGACCGGCCACTGTCGGCGGCGCAGACCGCGGCTCTCGAGGAGGTGCGCTCTCTCGGTTTGGCGCCGGAACTCGAGGCGAAGATCGTGGAGGCCATGGAGAGATCGTTCCGGCGGGGAGCGGGTTAGCGACCTCGGAGCGGCCGGCCGGGAGACGGTGGCCCCCCAGGGGCCGCGGTGAGCAGGATTCTGTTCGCTGAGGGCGTACTCGATCAGGGTCGAGAACGGGCCCGTGTGGTATCATATGGCCGACATGGGGACGCTTTCCCCATAGCGACAGGTCGGTCCTTTTTCCAGCCTTTCCGGGAGCATCCCGTCACTCGCTCGGGCGTAGGGCCCACACAAGCACGTGGCCCGCGACCGGTCCGGTGCGCGTGGCGTCTCCTGTGGCAGAAAGAGGTCATGTAGGTTTGGCAGAGCACACATACGACGCAGGCGATATCCAGGTCCTTGAAGGCTTGGAGCCGGTCCGCAAGCGGCCGGGGATGTACATCGGTTCCACCGGGCACCGTGGGCTGCACCACCTGGTGTACGAGGTGGTCGACAACTCGGTCGATGAGGCCCTGGCGGGATACTGTACCGCCATCGATATCACCATCTGCCCGGACTCCTCGGTCCGGGTCATCGACAATGGTCGAGGCATCCCTGTCAAGACCATGCCGCAGTACGACCGACCGGCCGTCGAGATCGTCATGACCAAGCTCCATGCCGGCGGCAAGTTCGGCGGCGAAGGGTACAAGGTCTCTGGCGGTCTGCACGGAGTGGGCGTGAGCGTGGTGAACGCCCTCTCCGAATGGCTGACGGTCGAGGTCTGTCGTGACGGGCACCAGCACAGGCAGAGTTATGAGCGGGGGGTCCCGGTCACCGACCTCGAGGTCGTGGGCTCCTGTGACGATCGATGCGGCACGACCATACACTTCCGGCCCGACACCCAGATCTTCGACGACCTCGATTTCAACTTCACCACGTTGTCGCAGAGGCTGCGCGAGGTCGCCTTCCTCAATCGCTCCCTCCAGATCACGCTCGCCGACGAACGCGACGAGCCGGAGAGCGACGGCGGGGTACTGGCTCTCGACGGGGACGACGAGGACACGGACGCCGGTGGCGACCGGAGCGTCCACGAGGAACTCGAATCGACCGAGAAGCTCGGCGAAGGCCCGGAAGCCGCGGCAGCCCTCGGGTCGGCGGGCGGCCCGAAGAAACGCTCCGAACCCCGCACCGTGTCGTACTGCTACGACGGCGGGATCGTCGACTTCGTGAAACACATAAACACCCACAAGGACGCTATCCACCCCCGGATCATCCATTTCGAGAGCCAGGAGTCCGAACACTACGTCGAACTGGCCATGCAGTGGAACGCCGGCTACAACGACAACGTGTTCTCCTTCGCGAACAACATCAACACCCACGAGGGCGGGTCGCACCTTTCCGGGTTCCGTTCCGCCATCACCCGCACGGTCAACGAGTATGCCCGAGCCAAAGGGTTCCTCAAGGAGAAAGAGGAGAACCTGAGCGGAGAAGACGTCCGCGAGGGGTTGGTGGCCATCCTCAGCGTCAAGCTGCGCGAGCCTCAGTTCGAAGGACAGACCAAGACGAAGCTCGGCAACTCCGAGATCCGCGGTTTCGTCGAGGGCGTCGTGAACCAGAAGTTTGCGGAGTTCCTCGAAGAGAACCCTTCCGACGCCAAACAGATCATCACCAAGACCGTCCAAGCGGCGCACGCCCGGCAGGCGGCACGGAAAGCCCGCGATCTGACCCGGCGCAAGAGCGTCCTTGAGAACACCACCCTGCCCGGGAAGTTGGCCGACTGCTCTATCCGCGACCCGGCCTCGTGCGAGCTGTATCTCGTAGAGGGTGACTCCGCCGGAGGGTCGGCCAAACAGGCCCGCGATCGCAGCTTCCAGGCGATCCTGCCTCTCCGAGGCAAGATCATCAACGTGGAGAAGGCTCGGCTCAACAAGATCCTCTCCAACAACGAGATCCAGGCGATCATCAGCGCTTGCGGTACCAGCCTGGCCGAGGAGTTCGACCTGGCCGCCGCGCGATACCACAAGCTCATCATCATGACCGACGCCGACGTCGACGGGGCGCACATCCGCACCCTGATCCTGACCTTCCTGTTCCGGAACATGGTGGAGCTCATCGACGCCGGCTATGTGTACATCGCCCAGCCGCCGCTCTATCGGGTGACGCACAAGCGGCAGGACTACTACGCGTTCGACGACACCCAGCTCGAGCAGTTGCTCGAGCGCATCGGGAGGGCGGGGATCACGCTGCAGCGCTTCAAGGGCCTGGGGGAGATGAATCCCGAGCAGCTCTGGGAGACGACGATGAATCCCGACAAACGCACGCTGCTCCAGGTGACCGTGGACGACGCCGCTATCGCCGACGAAGTCTTCACGACCCTGATGGGCGACAAGGTCGAACCGAGGCGCGACTTCATCACCGAAAACGCCCGCTACGTGAGGACGCTGGATGTCTAACGGGAGTATGGAGACGCTCGAGGGGCGGATCGAGCAGATCGAGATCGCCGACGAGATGCGGGCCTCGTATCTCGACTACGCGATGAGCGTGATCGTGGGCCGGGCCCTGCCCGATGTCCGCGACGGTCTCAAGCCGGTGCATCGGCGGGTGCTCTTCGGTATGCACGACTCGGGGATGCAGCCGAACCGGCCCTACCGCAAGTGCGCCCGCATCGTGGGGGATGTCATGGGGAACTTCCATCCCCACGGCGACCAGGCGATCTATGACGCGCTGGTCCGTATGGCCCAGAACTTCTCCATCCGCTATCCCCTGGTCGACGGGCACGGCAACTTCGGCTCTGTCGACGGCGACGCCGCCGCGGCCATGCGCTACACCGAGTGTCGCCTGGCCCGGATCGCCACAGAGATGCTGCGCGACATCGACGCGGAGACAGTCGATTGGACGCCCAACTACGACGAGAGTCGGGAGGAGCCCCAGGTCCTGCCTGCGCGGTTCCCGAACCTGCTGGTCAACGGCAGCTCGGGCATCGCCGTAGGGATGGCCACCAACGTGCCGCCGCACAACCTGCGGGAGACCATCACGGCGACGGTCGCCCTGATCGACGACCCGTCGCTCACGGCCGGAGACCTCATGCGCTTCATGAAAGGGCCGGACTTTCCCACAGGCGGTCTGATCATGGGGTCGGCGGGGATACGGGAGGCCTACGAGACCGGGCGGGGCCGGGTGATCGTGCGGGCCAAAGCCCACAGTGAGCCCCTCAAGCAGGGCAAGACGGCGATCATCGTCACCGAGCTCCCCTACCAGGTGAACAAGGCCCTGCTCATCGAGAAGATCGCCGAGCTCGTGCGCGAGAAGAAGATCTCCGAGATCTCCGACCTCCGCGACGAATCCGACCGCTCGGGTATGCGCGTCGTGATCGAACTCAAGCGCGAAGCCATCCCAAAGGTGGTTCTGAACAAGCTCTACAAGCACAGTGCGATGCAGACCACGTTCGGGGTCAACATGCTGGCGCTGGCCGACGGCGTCCCCAAGACTCTGTCGCTGCGGGACATGCTGCGGCATTACATCGCCCACCAGAAGGACGTCATCGTCCGGCGTACACGGTTCGAACTCGACAAGGCCAAGAAGCGGGCTCACATACTCGAGGGGCTGCTCATAGCCATCTCGAACCTCGACGAAGTGATCCGCATCATCCGGTCGAGCGAAGACACCGAGGCCGCCAAGATGGGCCTCGTGGACCGCTTCGGTCTGAGCGATGAGCAGGCTCAGGCGATCGTCGATCTGCGGCTGCGGAACCTCACAGCCCTCGAGCGCCACAAGATCGAGGAGGAACATCGCGATCTCCTCGAGCGCATCGCCTATCTCGAAGGGCTGCTGGACGACGAATCGCTGATCTTCGAGGTAGTCAAGGAAGAGCTGCTCGAGATCCAGCAGATGTACGGCGACGACCGTCGCACCGAGATCCTTCCCTCCGAGGACGAGATCGACATAGAGGACATGATCGCCGTCGAGGAGATGGTCATCTCGATCACTTCTTCCGGCTACGTGAAGCGGCTGCCGGTCTCGACCTACCGCACGCAGCACCGGGGCGGCATCGGCGTCATGGGGATGGACCTGAAAGAGGGCGACTACATCCAGCATCTCTTCATCACCACGACCCATCACTTCCTGTTGTTCATCACCTCGCGGGGCAAGATCTACCGGCAGAAGGTCCACGAGTTGCCCCTGGGCAGCAGGCAGAGCAAGGGGAGGCACGTGGCCAACCTCCTCCCGTTGGCCCAGGGGGAGAAGATCAAAGCGGTCATCGCCACCAAGGACTACACCGACGCCAAGTACCTGGCGTTCACCACACAGAAGGGGATCGTCAAGAAGACGCGCTTTCTCGATTACGCCACCACTTTGAAGGCCGACGGCATCATCGCGATCAATCTCGATGACGACGACGAACTGGTGGCCGTCCGGCACACGAGTGGACACGACGACCTCATCCTGGTCTCGAGCGAAGGCAAGGCCATCCGCTTCCACGAGTACGATGTCCGTCCGACCGGGCGGAACACCATGGGAGTGACGGGCATGCGCATGCCCAAGGGACACTGTCTGGTGGGTATGGCCGTGGCCGAGGACGACGCCGACATCTTCTGCGTCACGAGCGGTGGATACGGCAAGCGTACGCCGACCTCCAGCTATCCCACACAGAAGCGGGGCGGACAGGGCGTCATCACCATCAAGGACAGCCACGACCGAGGCGATCTGGTGGGGGTGACGTCGGTGCGGAACAACCACGAACTGATCCTCATCAGTCAGGAAGGCACCGTCATCCGGGTCCCGGTGGAGAGCGTACGTACCACGGGTCGCAACACCATGGGCGTGCGGGTGATGAACCTGCGCGGCGCGGACAGGGTCTCGAGTATGGCGCGAGTGGTGGCCACCTCCAGCGGCGAAGCTGTCGGTGACGACAGCGGGACCGGGTCTGGCGCGGCGGTCATCGACGACGCCGCCGCCGTGGAGAAGTACTACGGAGTGGACGACTCAGCGGACGGCACGGCGGCCGACGGCCCGGTAGAGGGGTAGCCGGCAGCCTGGGAGACGGTCGACGTCATGTGGCCACAAGCGTCATCGCGCCGGTCTGTATGGAACGCATAAGACCCGGTCTCGTCCGGGACTCCGCCGACTGGGGTTCTGGTATCATCCTCCCGGCAAATCCACGGGATACCGCTCGCTGGGAATGAGGAGCATCCGATGTATTTCTGGTACTGGTCCCTGATCCTTCTCGTGCCTGCTTTGGCGCTGGGCGTCTACGCGCGGGCGAAGGTCAGTTCGAGTTTCAATCGCTACTCGCAGGTGCCGTCCGCCCGGGGCCTCACAGGCGCTCAGGCGGCCCGGCTCGTGCTCGACTCAGCCGGTCTCGCCGGTGTCGACGTCCAGGTGGCGGGTAGCCGCCTCTCCGACCACTACGACCCTCGGTCGCGGACCCTCAACTTGAGTGTCGACGTGGGCAACAGCAACTCTCTCGCGGCCCTGGGAGTGGCGGCTCACGAGGCCGGTCACGCCATCCAGCATTCTGTGGGCTACACGCCTTTCAAGTTCAGGAGTGCCCTCGTCCCCGTGGCGAACATCGGCACCAACTTCGGCTTCATCCTGTTCTTCGTCGGCCTGTTCTTGTTCCGGAGCGGGCTGCTCATGAACATCGGCATCGTCCTCTACGCGGCGGCTGTGCTCTTCACCCTCGTGACCTTGCCCGTGGAGTTCAATGCGTCTCGGAGGGCGATGGCGCAACTCTCCGACAGGAACATCCTGGTCGCCGACGAACTCACGGGAGCAAGGAAAGTGCTGAACGCCGCCGCGCTCACCTACGTGGCGGCGGCTCTCATGGCCATCCTGCAACTGGTCCGGCTCATACTGATCAGCCGCCGGTCGTAGCCTGCGGGGCGCGATCGGGCGCCGGACCCAAGCCGGGTGCGGCCGTGTCGTAGCAGGGAGGAAGGGTCATGTCTGTACCGCGGGTCTTGTTGGTCCCCACTCACAGCACGGGCTTGGCCAACGCGATCGTCGGGGCTGCGGCCGAGATCGCCACAGCCCGGGGCATGCGCGTCCGCTACCATCATCTCGGTCCGCTGAGTCCGGTCTCCGCCTGGGACCGGTGGGAAGGGGCCTCGTTCCTCGACCCGGCTCTCTATGACGATGAGGCGCTCTTGGGACTCTACGACGTGGCGACCCGAGGAGCCGACCTCTCGCTGCTATCGACGAGCCGGGGAGTGCTGGACAAGCGCGACGGGGTCTCGTGGCTCCCAGGCGACGTGGCGCGTGTGCTCGACTGCCCTCTGGTGGTCCTGTTGGACTGTCGGGGCTGGGGCACCGGGATCCGAGCTCTGGTGGGGGGCCTCAGGGCCCGTCTCGAAAGCCTTAATCTCGCCGGCGCCGTCCTGTCGGGTGTGGCCGACCGCGATCACTGCCAGCTTCTGCAGCAGGCTCTGGCCCAGGAGGACGTGCCGGTCGTGGGGTGTCTGTTCGAAGGCGACGGTCCCGGGTGGGACGCGGTCCCTCCAGGGCCGTGGGGATTGCCGCTGGATACCACGCTGCTGGAGTCGGTCGGACGCCAGGTCGACCTCGGGGGGCTGGAGACCTTGGCCGGCCAGCGGGGGTTCCTTTCTTCGCAAAACTGGCTGACCGACAGGGGGGCCGACGGGCCCCTGGTGGTCGTGGCTGGGGGGAAGGGCTTCACTCCCTGGAGCCGAGATTCGATCGAAGTGTTGCGATCGGCCGGAGCGCAGATCAGGAGGCTCGATCTCGTCGAAGACCCGAGCCTGCCGCCCGAGACCGCAGGCCTGGTGCTCGCCGGCACCATCTGGCCGGCCGACCTGCCCGACATCGCTCTCAATCAGTCGCTGCTCCGGGACCTGCGGGTCCGGGTGAGCGATGGGCTGCCCACAGTGGCCCTGGGTGGAGGGATGCTCCTCCTGCTCAGCAAGATCCAGGATTCGCTGGGTCGCACGGCGGAACTGGCCGACGTCCTTGCGGTCTCAGCTGAGATCTTGTGGGATCTGGAGGAGCCGGCATACGTGGAGGTGGGTGCGAGCAGGGACAATCTGCTCCTCGCACGCGGAGAGACGGTCAAAGGGTGGGTGGTCACCGAGGCCGAGGTGCTGGATCCCAATGCGGGGTGGGACCCGCCGCTGCTCGTCAGAGGGGCGGACCTGAAGGACGCTCGTCCTGAGGGCGCCGGCACGAGCACGCTGCTCTGTTCCCGGGTCATGGTGCATTTCGCCAGTTCCCCGCGGATGGCCGCCCGTTTCGTGGAAACATGCGCCGAGTACGCAGCGGGCCGGTAGCGGATCGGGGGGATGTGAGGTAGCCTACACACCTCAGATACAGCAGAGGAGGGAATGTGTCGTCCACCAACGCCGACCCGGTCATCAAGCAGTACCGGGACCAGATATCGGATAACGATCTCAAGATCCTCGAGGCCTTGAACAAGCGGGTCAAGTTGGTCAAGAGCCTGAAGGACTACAAAGAGGCCCACGGCTTCGATTTCTACGACCCGGCCCAGGAAGATTGGGTCATAACCTACCTGTCGCGCGCGAACCGGGGGCCACTGTCGAACGAGAGCCTGAGAGAGGTGTACTCGCTCATCCTGCAGGTCGCCAAACGGGACGCGGCGAGCCTGAGCGCCACGAAAGAATAGCCAGGACGACTAGAAGTCCTCCGGCGAGACTTCGTCGAGGAACCGCCGGAACTCCTTGACGATGTCCTCGAGGTCCTCGACCTCCTGTTCGAACTCGATGCCGTTGGCTTCGAGCAACTGCGAGGATGCGAATATCGGAGCGTCGGTGCGGACCGCGAGAGCTATGGCGTCCGAGGGACGGGAATCCACTTGGATCTCTTCGCCGCTCCTGTCCAGCTGGAGCACCGCGTAGAAGGTGTTGTCCCGTAGCTCGGTCACCATCACTCCGGCCACGTTGGCCGAGAGGTGGTCGATTATCGCGGCGAGAAGATCATGGGTCATGGGACGAGGCAACTCGGCGTTCTGAAGCTTCATGAGGATAGCGGCGGCTTCCGGGTGGCCGATCCAGATCGGGAGGAACCGGTTCTTGCCCTCCACCTTGAGGAGCACGATCGGTTGCTTGCTGGCCACATCGAAACTGACCCCGTAGACGGTGACTCGTTCGAAGCCTTCCATGGTCTCCTCGCTACGCTCGATGATCCTAGGTTACCCCCATAGGACGATCCCGTCACCTCGCTGGGTCCAAGGATGCCGTATGGGTGATCGGGTGGGGTCGACGTGGGGCCGGCCGCCTTCCTTGACATCACTCGGAATGCCGGTAAACTACCCGCGCATGGGCCTATAGCTCAGTTGGTTAGAGCGCACCCCTGATAAGGGTGAGGTCAGTGGTTCGAATCCACTTAGGCCCACCATCGACCCCGTTCCCGGCAGCCCTCGGCGTCTCGGTCGAGGGATACGAAAGTCCCAGATCGTGCTTCGTGGGGGATTAGCTCAGTTGGGAGAGCGCCGCCTTTGCACGGCGGAGGTCGCCGGTTCGACCCCGGTATCCTCCACCTCCGTATCCGCGGACCCGGAGGAAGGGCCCAGCATGGTCTTTCGTCGCATCTTGGTGGCCACCGATGGCACCGACGCCTCCATCAGGGGGGTGGAGTGCGCTGCCCAGATGGCCGCCCGCTACGAGGCTGAGTTCCTGCTGCTCACTGTCGCGCCGGTGCCGCCTCAGACCGTGCGCACCGCCAGCGTCGGCGACAGAGCCATCGAGAACTACGTGGAGAGGATGGCCACCGAGGCTCTTGAGCCGGCACTGGCCGTGCTCCGACGGGAGCGCGTCGGAGCCGAGGTCAAGGCAGCGTTCGGATCTCCCGCCGAAGTGATCCTCGCCGAGATCGACGCCATAGGCGCCGATCTGGTCGTGATGGGTAAGAGTCATCGCACCGAACCGAGCGAGTTCGTGACGGGAAGCGTCAGCGACCGGGTGGCCCATCGGGCGAAGGTGCCGGTCCTCCTCGTTCCCTAGCGGCGACGCACTGCCCGCGCTTCGCATCCCGCCGCCGGCACTCCGGACCCCCCCATCTTGTCCACTCGCAGCGGACGACTGTATTTCATTACCCATATTTAGCAATATCTATTGCAACAACGGTGCAATTGCATTAGACTGCAATCGAGGAGACATGACAGGACAGCGAACAGCCCCGCTTCCGCATGTGACCGAGCGCCGAAAGGCTCGTGTCAGGCTTCTGCTCCTCGTCCTTATCGCCTTGATCGGATCCCCACTGTCGGGTGTGGACTCGGTCGCGGTCTGGGTCTTCTACGCTCTCTTCGCGTTGCTCTACTCGGTGTGGTCTCTGCACATGGTCCGGGCCTTCTCCGGTGATCGCCGACTCGGGTATCTGCTGTGCCTCACAGACATCGCGATTCTCCTACCGCTCGCCGTGTGGAGTTCGGCGGCGGCCATGCAGATGATCCTCGTCCTAGTCTGCGTCGCCGGTCTCGCAGCGACCATCGCTGCGGACCGGGCTCAGATGCGACACGCTCCGGATGCGACGCGGTCTCGTCCGGGCACAGAGCGGCGGAGTACACGCCGGGCCGAGATGGACTATCCGGAGACGGCGTTGGAGCGGGCGGTCCGGTTGCGACTGAACGTGTTCACCACCACGGGAGCGAGATTCGGACTGGTCGTTCTGCGCATCCTGAGGTTCGAGGAGATGACGGCATACTACGGAGGGGAATCGAGCGACCGGCTGCTGGCCGCAGCCTGCCGTCGCGGCATCCGCTCGCTCGGACCCGACGCCCAGCACTTCCCGCTTCCGGGAGGCAGAGTGGCCTTCCTGTTCGAGACCGAACCCAGGGATCCCTCGCGAGAGACGGGCAAGGACGACGAGTTCCGGTGGTCAGACCCGTACGACGTCGAGAGTGTGGCCATGAACCTCGGTCGCAAGGTCTGTGAGCATCTGATCGACGGTCACCGCGTGGAGTGCATGGTGGGATGGGCGTCGGCTCCCGCGGACGGACTGAGCGCCGACGACCTGATGGACGTAGCCGAACAAGGCGCTCAGAGCACTGCCGCCTTCCGGCGGGTGGCCGGAGCAACGGTGCCGGTGCCCGAACGGGCCCGCGCGGCGGCCGGCTAGCGTCGACCCGGGCGGGCCGGTCCGAGCCCCTCAGGGTGGGTCGGACCCTGTGGTACCCTTCCGCGCATGGACTCACAGACGCTCAAGACGAAGAACATCGGCGTGCTCATGGGCGGGCTTTCGGGGGAGCGGGAGATCTCGCTGCGCTCGGGCCAGAATTGCCTTGCCGCGCTTCTCTCGCGCGGCTACCGGGCGGTGGCGATCGACGCGGTGCGCGATGTGGCCCAGCGCCTCGACGAAGCCGGGATCGAGGTCGCCTTTCTCGCCCTGCACGGACGCTACGGGGAAGACGGGACCATCCAGGGTCTGCTGGAGATGATGGGGATCCCCTACACGGGTTCCGGCGTGCTGGCCTCCGCTCTCGGCATGAACAAGGTGGCTGCGAAGAAGGTCGTTCGGGGCAGTGGCGTCCTGACCCCGGACTACTACGAGATCGGTATGGCAGGAGCCGCCGACGAGGTGGCCGTCGAGATCGAGCGCACTCTGGGTCTGCCGGTGATGGTGAAGCCGGTCGAAGAGGGGTCGAGCCTCGGGGTCTTCAAGTGCAAGACCATCGCGGGACTGGCATCGTGCCTGGACGAAGGTCGGCGGGAGTTCGGGGCGATGTTCGCCGAGCGCTTCGTCGCCGGGGTCGAGATCACCGCGGGCGTCCTTGAACACGACGGAGGGACGCGATGCCTGCCCATCCTCGAACTGGTCCCGAAGAACGAGTTCTACGATTTCGAGGCGAAGTACACCGAAGGGATGACGGAGTTCATCCTGCCGGCTCGTTTGGAACCGGCAGCCTACGCCGAGGCGGAGCGGACGGCGGCGGCGGCCTTCGAGGCCATCGGTTGTCGGGGGTACGCGCGGGTGGACATGATGGTCGACGGCGCGGGCGTGCCCTGGTTCGTGGAAGTGAACACCCTGCCCGGCATGACCGAGTTGTCCGATCTGCCCGCCCAGGCCCGCGCGGCGGGTATCTCCTACGAAGACCTGGTGGAGACCATCCTCCGCACGGCCGTCGCGTGAAGCGCTCATGGACTTCGACGCTGAAGTGATCGACTCGCACGTCCACCTCTTCCCCCCGGAGGTCATCCGGGATCGGGAGCAGTATCTCTCTCGCGACACCTGGTTCGCGACCCTCTACTCTTCTCCCGAGGCGCGGATGGTCACCGCTGACGAACTCCTGCGACAGATGGATGGTGCCGGGGTCACGATGTCGGTGGTCTTCGGGTTCGCGTTCTTGGACCAGGGACTGTGCCGGACGGTGAACGACTACGTCATCGACGCGGTGAGACGATATCCGGGGCGGCTGGCCGGTCTCGCCTGCGTATCCCCAGGCGCGAAGGGGGCGGTCGAGGAGTTGGAGCGGTGTCTGGATGCGGGTCTCCGCGGCTGCGGGGAACTCGCTCCCGACGGCCAAGGCTTCGGTGCTTGGTATGCGAAGGCCGCGCGCGCCGGTGTGCGGTCGGCAGTGTCCGGTGACACGCCCGGCTCCGGACACTCGGGCGGCTCAAGCGACCGGGGGCCGGCGCCGCTCACCGCTATCGCCGCCTGCCTCGAGGAGCGCGGCCTGCCCCTTCTCGTTCACGCCAACGAGCCTGTCGGCCACCACTACCCGGGGAAGGGCCGTTTCACGCCCGAGGCCTGTTTCGCCCTGGTCCAGACCCATCCCGGGCTGACAGTAGTGCTTCCCCACATGGGCGGGGGTCTCTTCCTCTACGAACTCATGCCGGAAGTCAAGGAGACACTCTCACACGTGTACTATGACACGTCCGCTGTCCCGTACCTTTATGGCAGCGACGTCTATCAGATGGCCGTCACCTGCGCCGGGAGGGAGAAGATCATCTTCGGCAGCGATTATCCCCTCCTCCCGCCGGGAAGGTACCGGGAAGGGCTGACCGGCCTGTCCTCCGACGACCGCGCAGCGATCCTGGGCGGCAACGCGCGAAAGGTGTACCGACTATGAGTGAAGCGACGCCCGACCGTCACGCACGCGATCTCCGAGGATTGCTCGAGGGGTTGGTCGCCGGGGACATGGGCCTCGAGGACGTGCTCCAGCGGCTCCGCCTGTTGCAGGTCACCCAGTTGGGCGACTTCGCCCGGCTCGACACCAATCGGGACGTCCGCAAGGGCGTGCCCGAGGTCGTCTACGCCCCGCGTAAGGCTGACGCTGATCTCGAGGCGATCGTGCGGCGGTTCCTGGCTGATCGGGGGCTGGCTCTGGTGAGCCGGCTCGAGCCGGGCCGGGCCGAGGCCTTGCGTCTGGCTCTGACTGCGCCTGGAGCGGAGTCGGTGATCGAAGGGCTGGTCTTCGAATACTCGGTGTCGGCCGGGGTGCTGGCCGCCACCACTCCCGAGTATCGCTTCCCCGAGGAACGCGGGTGCGTGGGTCTGCTCACCGCCGGGACCTCCGACATCCCCATAGCCGAAGAGGCCGCCCTCGTGATCGCGCACATGGGGTGCCGGATCGAACGCGGCTACGATGTGGGCGTGGCCGGGGTGCACCGGCTGTTGGAGCCGCTGGCCCACATGATCGAGAACGGCGTGGACGTCCTGGTGGTGGCGGCGGGGATGGAAGGGGCGCTTCCCTCGGTGGTGGCCGGGCTGGTGGATGTGCCGGTCATCGGGGTGCCGACCTCCACGGGCTACGGCTTGGGCGGCGACGGGACCGGGGCTCTCTACTCCATCCTGCAGAGTTGCTCGCCGGGGTTGCTGGCGGTGAATATCGACAATGGCGTGGGGGCCGGCGCGGCCGCGGCGCTCATCGCGCGTCGCGGCAAATAGCGTTAGCGCTCAGGAGTCGGGGGCCCCGAACGGAGCGGGGCCTTCCGGCCGCAAGCCGAACCGATTCTCCAGGTGGTCTGCGATCCGCTCGGCCGCCCGCCCGTCGCCATAGGGGTTGATGGCGTTCGCCATGCGGCGGTACTCGTCTCCATCCTCCAGCAGCAGCCTCAGCCGGGCGGCGATCTCTCGCGTATCGGTGCCGACGAGCCTGGCTGTGCCGGCCTGGATGCCCTCAGGGCGTTCCGTCGTGTCGCGCATCACCAGCACCGGCTTGCCGAGGGTGGGAGCCTCCTCCTGGATCCCGCCCGAGTCGGTGATGACCACGTCGACCGCCTTCATGAGATGGACGAACGGGGTATAGGCGAGGGGTTCGGTGAAGACCACCTGTGGGAGGTCGTCGAGCGCACCCTTGAAGGTCGCCCGGACGAGCGGGTTGAGGTGGATGGGGAAGATGAACGTCACCGCGGGCGTGTCGGCGCAGACCTGCCTGATCGCGGCCGCCACTCTCTCCATGGGGACGCCCCAGCTCTCTCGGCGGTGGACCGTGACGAGCACCTTGGGGCCCGGTCGGGCGAGGGCGTCGGCGACCGCCGGCTCCCAGGCGGGACGGGGAGCGGCCGCGGTCGCGACCAGCGCGTCGATGACGGTATTGCCCGTCACCACGATGCGTCCGGGCGCGACACCTTCGCGGAGCAGCGCCTCGCGGGCCGCGTCGGTAGGCGCGTAGTAGACTTCGGCGAGGCGGTCGGCCAACCGCCGGTTCATCTCCTCGGGGAAGGGGTTGTAGAGGTCGTCGGTCCGCAGGCCGGCCTCGACGTGGGCCACGGGGATCATGCGATAGAAAGCGGCCAGCGCGGCGGCGAACGTGGTGGTGGTGTCTCCGTGGACCATGACCAGGTCGGGCTTGGTCGTCTCGAGGAGCGGGTCGATACCGGCCAGGACGGCCGAGGTGATGTGCCCGAGCGACTGGCGCTCGCGCATGATCTTCAGGTCGTGGTCCACCGGGATCGAGAACGCCTCCACGACCTGGTCGAGCATCTCCCGATGCTGCCCGGTGAGGCAGGTGACCACACGGAACACTTCGCGGCGCAGCAACTCCAGTACGACCGGGGCCATCTTGATGGCCTCGGGACGGGTGCCGAAGGTCACGAACACTGTGGGTCTGGTCACGATATGCGCACGCTCCAGGTCGATCCAGGTGAGACTCTAGACCAGCGACAGGCTGGGAGCAAGCGGTCCCGCGCCACCCGCGGTAGGCAGCCTCCCGTTATTTGGATAGAATTCGAACGTCCGGTCTCCCGGCGTACCCGAAATGAAGGACGGTGGCGATGAGCCGCATTCTCGATGAACGAGGACGCATCTTTGGCAAGGTCAACGTCGTCGACATCCTCGTGCTTCTCGTGATCATCGCAGTGGTGGTCTTCGCGGTCGTCCGTATGACCGGCAGCACCTCGCAGACGGTCCCGGTGCAGGTGACCTATACGGTGGAGGCGGTCAGGCAGGCCACGGTCGACCAACTTCAAGCTATAGGGACGGTGCGGGACGAAGGGGGTACCGTTCTGGGTCAGGTCGAGTCGGTGTCCGTCCAGCCGACGCTGGAGGAGTTCATGACTCCAGATGGTGAGTTGAAAGCGTTCGATTCGCCGGTCTTCAGCGACGTGAACATAGTCGTATTGGGCGACGGCAGAGTCTCGGGCTCCACAGTCCGTATCGGGAGCGTACCCATGCGCGTGGGCAAGAAGATCACCCTCGTCGGCACCGGATACGAGGTGCAGACGGTGATCATGGACGTCGCCTGGGGCGACGAGGTGAGCAAGTAGCGGACGTGACCGGCAAAGGGGCGCGGCCGTGAAGGGGGCCCGACCATGAAGGTCCTTGAGAGCTCGCTTGCGTACCGCTCGAGTCTGTACGCGGCTCGCTGGTCGATGGCGGCAACCCGCTGCTCTCTGGTGGGACGGTTCTTCATCGCGCTCGTGCGAGTACTGGCGAGGGTGTTCGGCGACAGCCGGGTGTTCGGGAACCGGCACGAAGGCACGCGGCCGCTCGAACGAACGGGCCACCCGGTCAGCGTACTCATCATCTCCCGTCCGTACCTATGGCTTAGAGGCGCGCTGAAGCGCGGTCCAGTGGGGCGGGCTGTGCGGTCGGCGGGACCGGCGATGGCCGAGTCGCGGTTCCATGGATGGGGCTGGCTCGTGGTGGCCGGCGGCGGGATCTTCGCTCTCGGTCTCGGCCGGTTGGCGCTGCTGCTCGCGCGCGGCGTCACCACTATCGACGACACCGGCCTCGTCGCGAGCGCCGCCGGGCTACGTTTGATCACCCCGATACTGCTCATCGTCGTGGGAGTGGTCGTCGCGAGCGCCGCCCCCCGGTTGGGCGCCGCCACCCGTGGCAGTGTCGTCATCCGCTCGGTCTGGGCGGTCGGGGGGTTCAGAGGAGCTGCTCGCGGGGGTATGCCTGCCGCGGCGTCCTGGCGGAGCGCGCTCGTGGGCCCGCTCGGCGTCGGCGTGCTGCTGGCCTGTGCCGCCGGGGTGATGGCCGGTCTCACCTACGGGTCGGGTCCGATCACGGTGGCGGCTGTCGCGGCAGTCGTGATCGTGCTGCTCGTCTTGTTCTGGCGCCCGGAGGCCATGCTCCTGGTGGTAGCCGCGTTCCCCTGGTTGGACTGGGCGGCCAGACGCACGCTGGGAGGCCTGGGGCCCGCCTGGGACGATGCGCTCCTCATCCTCGCGGTCGTCGTCCTGCTTTGGAGTGTCGTGGTGGTCGGCTCATGGCGGTTGTGGACGGTGCCCATCGCGCTGCCCACGCTTCTCGCCCTCGCCGCCGCGGTCGGATCGGTGGTCGTGCGGGATGTACCCGGAGATGTAGCCGCGTTCGCTCTCCGAGTCCTGTTCCAGCCGCTGCTGTTCTACTTCTTGGGCTTCCTCTTCCCGAAGAACAAGCGCTGGGTGAAATGGACGGTGGTCGCGTTCTTGATGGTGAGCGTCGCGTTGGCCCTGCACGGACTGTTCCAATACGTGACTCACGCGCCCATGCCGGCCCGCTGGGTCGACGTGAGCGAGACGGGGATCGGCACCCGGGCATATTCCGTCATCGGCAACCCCAACGGCCTCGGGGCGTTCCTGCTACTCGGGGCTTTGGTCTCGCTCGCCATGGCCCTGGCCCGCGGTCTCCGTCGGGCCCAGCGGGTCGCGATGGCCGTGATCTTCGTCATCCTTGCCGGAGGAGTGGCGGTGACCTTCAGTCGCGGGGCCTGGCTGGGCTTGGGGGCCGGCGTGGTCGCCCTCCTTCTCATGGCCTACCGCCGCTACATCGCACCGCTGGTCGCGGTCGGGGTGGTGGGTTGGTTCGTGGCCCCGGCGACCTTCACCAACCGACTGACCTTCGCGTTCAGTCCCGCCTACATAACGAAGAGCATGGCGGCAGGCCGACTCTATACGTGGAAGCTGGCTCTGGGCCACATCGCGGAGCATCCGTGGTTCGGCGTCGGTCTGGGGACGTTCGGAGGGACCAGCGCGATCACGTTCGGGTACGGTCGCCTGTGGGTGGACAACTTCTATCTGCAATTGGGGGCCGAGGGAGGATTGCTCCTTCTGGTCCTGTTCCTCTGGATACTGCTTCGGGCCGCCAAGGGTCTGGTCAGGGGTCATGGCCGCACCCACGACCCGTATCTGCGGGCGCTGACCGCCGGGACGTTCGGGGCCTTCATCGCGGTGGCCGTGGCCAATGCGACGGCGAGTGTGTGGGAGACGCTCGTGGTGGGGGTCGGGTTCTGGTTCCTCACCGGCCTCGCCACCTCGGCCGCGCTGCACGAGGAAGCGTCGGAGACCGTTGGCGCAGAGGCTGCGCCGCCGCCGGTCTCGACGCCGGACTCCGGACCGCTTCCGGTCCGGAGCGGACATCCGAACGGCAACGGGAAGGGGACCCTGTGAGGCCTCTGCATGTCGTGCACGTCATCGGCGGGGGCGACACCGGGGGGGCGATGACCCATCTGTTGCCGCTGTTGTCGGCGCTTCAGCGGACGGGATGCGACGTGCATCTCCTCTGCCTCGGGGAGGGCGGGCTGGCCGACGCCGCCGGCCGGCGGGGCTTGGCGGTCACCACCCTGCCGATGGCGGGAGCGCGCGATCCTCGGGTGCTGGGGCCGCTACGCCGGGTTCTCGCTTCAGGACCCGATGGACCGACCGGGGTCGACCGACCGACTGGACCAACGGCCGGCCGCGGTGCGGTCGGTCGGTCCTGGGATGTCATCCACACGCACGGGATGAGGGCCAACCTGCCGGTCCGATTGGTGGCCGCCGGGCTGCGTCCTCGGCCGTGTCTGTTCACCACGGTGCACTCCGATCTCCGGCTTGACTACGGGTGGCCGCCGGTGGCCGCGGCGTATTCCGGGCTCGACCGCGTTACCCTCCCCCTCGTCGACCGGGTGGTCGCCGTCTCTGACAGTCTTCGCGAGCTCCTGGTCGGACGGGGCTACCCTGCCGACCGCGTGATCACAGTACGCTCGGGACTCGAGACCGCGACGGCGGATGCGGCGACCGAGAAAGCGTCAGACTCGAGCCGCGGCGGATCCGCGGGCGTGCCGCGGCCGCCCCGGGTCGGGACCGTGGCCCGCTTGGTGGCGGTGAAAGACATCGACCTCTTGCTGGAGGTGGCGGGAAGGCTGCGCCGAACCGTTCCTGGTGTGGAGGTCGTCATCGTGGGGGACGGACCGGAAGGCGCGCGCCTCGAAGAGCGCGCGGCCGGGATGGGCCTCGGGGATACGGTGCGTTTCGTCGGTCGACTGGAGGGCGTCGGCGCCTTCCTCGAAGGCTTGGACGCATACATGGTGACGTCGATCTACGAAGGTGGAGTGTCGATGTCGGTTCTGGAGGCGATGGCCGCGGCCGTGCCGGTGGTGACGGTCGCCGCGGGTGGGGTGGCCGAGGCTGTGGTCGACGGCGAGACCGGCTATGTGGTGGAGCGCGCTCCCGATCGGGAGGCGCTCGCCGCGGAGTTGGCCGCCCGTGCCGCCACTCTCTTGAGCGACCCCGCCTTGCGCGCACGCCTGGGCGCAGCCGGCGCTCTGCGCGTGCGGGCCGATTTCATGGTAGAACAGACAGCCGCGCGTACACTCCGCGCATACGAACGGTGCCTGGCGTCCCGAGGGGAGTCGTCGTAGCCCGGGCGAGTGAGGTCCTCATGCTTCGGGGTAAGGATATCGTCTGTGTCTCGTCCCTTGATTGGGACGTGATGTGGACCAGCAAACAACAGATAATGCATCGGCTGGCCCGGGCCAACCGCGTCCTCTACGTGGAAGAGCCGGTGACCATGCTGGCGCCTCTGAAGGTCCCCAGCCGCTGGCGGCGCTGGCGGTCGGCCGTCCCCCGTCTGTCGCGGGTGGACGCCGGTCTATGGACCCTCGCTCCCCCCCCGCTGCTACCCTTCGGCAACATGCGGCCCGGCGTGAACCGGGCCAACCAGGCCGTGACGGCCCGCTACATCAGGTGGGCCATGAAGAGGCTGGCGTTCGACGACGGATATCTCCTCTGGACCTACCTTCCCACGTCGCTCGCCCTTCTCGACAGGCTGAGCGCCCGCCCCCCCGCTCTGGTGGTCTATCATTGCGTGGACGAGCATTCGGCCTTCCCCGGGTTCGTCACTCCCGACGTGGTGGGAGGCTACGACGATGAGCTGACCCGCCGGGCCGACCTGGTCATCACCACTTCGGACAACCTGCGCCGGTCGCGGGAGCGGCTCAATCCGCACACGCACACGGTCTTCAACGCCGCAGATGTCGAGATATTCGAGCGGGCTCTCGGACCCGATGTGGAAGTCCCCTCCGATCTTGCCTCTATCCCCGAGCCGCGGATCGGGGTGGTCGGGCTCCACGATTCCCGGCTCGACATCCCGGCCCTCGAAGCCCTTGCCCAGGCGGACGCTTCTTGGCAGGTGGTCCTCATCGGTCCGGTGAAGGCGGGCCAGGTCGACGAAGCGCGACTCCGACGACACGCCAACATCCATCTTCTGGGGGAGAAGGCCCGTCCGCAGTTGCCCGCCTATCTCAAGGGCCTGGCCGTGGCCCTCGTCCCCTACAAGGCCAACGAACTGACGCGGAACATCTTCCCCCTCAAACTCTTCGAGTACCTGGCGGCGGGATTGCCTGTGGTGGTCGGAGGGTTGCCGGAGTTGGAGAGGTTCGAAGGCACCATCGGTCTTGCCCGTGCGGCCGACGACTACCCGGGACTGGTGCGGCGTGCCCTGGCGGACGACTCGTCCGAACGCCGGGAGGCGCGTGTGGCTCTGGCTGCCGAGAACACCTGGGACCACCGGGTGGAGGACATATCCGCCCTGGTCGAAGATGCCCTGATCCGGGTCGGCGCTCCCGTAGATAGAGGTAGGATGGTCGGACCATGAGGATCCTTCTTCCCACCATGCGCGATGCTGGGCAGATCGGGGGCACGAGCACGCACATCGCGATGCTCGTCAGCGGGCTCGAAGGACTGGGCCACGAGGTGTCTCCCCTCTACCTCGGAGAGACTCTCCCGGGACCGCTCCGAAAGGCCGGCCTGATCTACCCGGCGGGTCTCCTCAACCGTGTCCGGACCGGATGGGGGATGATGTACGCGGCGGAGGCTCGGGCTCGTCTGCTGGCCGCGAAGACGGGTCGTGAGTTGAGTCGGGCGGCCGGGAGCATCGCCGGCCCCTGGGACGTGCTGAACGCCCAGGAGGTCTACCCCGTCCCCTACCTCCGGGAGGTGGCCGACAGCGCCGGCATCCCGCTGGTCCTGACTCTGCACGGCTATCCCCTGTACGAGTCGGTGTCGGAGGGTTTCAGCTCCCGTTCGCAGATGGGACGCCACTATCTGATGCGTGCCGAGATGCGGGCACTGCGCTTGGCTGACGCCGTCGTCACGGTCGACAGCCGTCTCTACCGGCACGTGCTGCGGCTGGTGCCGGAGCGGGCCGATTCCGTCTACACCCTCAAGAACTTCATCGACACCTCGGCGTTCGCGCCTCCCGACGATCCCGCGGTGGAAGCCGAAGAGCGGAAGATCCTCCGTGCACGCTGGGACATCCCCGAGGACGCCGTCGTCCTCTTCTGTCCCCGTCGGCTCGTCAAGAAGAACGGGGTGGTGTACCCGTCCCTCGCCCTGGCGTCGATGAACGCCGCCGATCGATCCCGGTTCCTGCTCCTCCACGCGGGCGAGGGGGGCGAGCGGGAAGAGATAGAGAGGATCATCAAAGAGGCTCGTCTCACGAAGGATGTCCGTCTTCTAGGCGGGCAGGGTCCGGGGACCATCCGCGAACTCTACCGCCTCTCCGACATCGTGTTGGTCCCCTCCGTGCACTCGGAGAACGTGGAGGAGGCGACGTCGCTCTCCGCCCTGGAAGCCATGGCCTCCGGGCGGCCGCTCGTCGCGGGCGACGTAGGCGGATTGGCGGAGATGGTCGTCGATGGCGAGACCGGCCTACTGGTGCCGGCTGACGCCGAGGCTCTCGCGGCGGCGATCCTGCGGCTCGCCGCCGACCCCGCGCTCGGCGCCCGGCTTGCCACCACGGCGCGCACATATGTTGTGGAGAAGCATTCTCACCTGGGGGCGGCCGAGGCCTACGCAGAGGTCTACGCCCAGGCGCTGGCCGGATCCACCCTGGGCGACGGAGTCCTCACCCCGGCCCTCGCCGGCGCGCGGCCGATCGCGACCCCGCGCTCGGAGTGGCCGTCGGTGTCTGTCCTCGGGTTCCCCCTCGACGCGGTCACTCTCGAACAGGCGGCCGCGTGGGTGATCCGGGCCGCCGAGACGGCCCCCGTGATCGGCGCAGCTCGGGCGATGAGCACGACTCCGAAAGGCGGGCCCACGAAGATCGCAGTGTCGTTCAACCCGGAACTCGTGGTGCGGGCCCAGGAAGACCCCGCGGCCGCGGCCGCACTCGCGGGCGCCGACCTCGCCTATCCGGACGGGGTGGGCGCAGTCTGGGCCGCCGGCCGGCAGGGGGTCCGCGGTCCGGATTCGACGGGTGGGCCGGAGCGGGTGCCGGGTATCGACCTGGCCCAACGGGTCCTCGAGCTGGCCGCGGAGAGCGACCTGCCGGTCTTCTTCCTCGGAGCCGTGGAGGGCGTGGCCGAAGAGGCTGCCCGTCGGCAGAGTGAGAGACTGCCGCGGTTGCGCATAGCCGGGGTGCAGCATGGCTACTTCCCGGCCTCCGAGGAGGACGAGGTCGTCCGGCGGGTGGCCGCATCGGGCGCCCGTGTCCTGCTGGTGGCCATGGGGGCGCCGCGCCAGGAGATCCTGCTGCATAGGCATCGCGACGAGTGGGGAGTCCCGGTCGCCCTGGGTGTCGGTGGCAGCTTCGACGTCTGGGCCGGTGTGGTGACTCGGGCCCCGATGTGGGCGCAGAAGGCTCGGGTGGAGTGGCTCTATCGGCTGGCCCGGGATCCCCGCCGACTGCGCCGTCAGTCGGTCCTCCCCCGCTATACGCTGCAGGTGATGAAGTGGTCGGCGGACGACTACGGACCTCCCCGCCGTGGGCGGCGTCCGCCGGACGAGGGGGCGACGCCCGTAGCGGAAGACGGTCTCGAGGGCGGCGTCTCGTGAGGTATCTCATCAGCGGCTACTATGGCGACAAGAACGCCGGTGACGAGGCCATCCTGGCCGGTATCATCCAAGAGGTGGAGCGCCGTGACCCGGACGCTCGATTCATCGTGCTCTCCTTCGATCCCCGCGACACCGAGAGGCGCCATGGTCCCGGGCGCGAACTGTCGGCGTTGTCCACCAGCCTGCGCGAGCCTCTCGCCCTGCGGACGGCCATGAAAGACTCCGATCTGCTGATCAGCGGAGGCGGCAGTTTCCTCCACGAGGCCGACTTCGACCTTCACGGCCGGTCGTTCCTCCTCCGGGCGGGAAAGCTGAGGCCGGTCCCCTACTTCCTCTCGGTGGTCCTCATGGCGCGCAGCCTGCGGCTCCCCGTCATGTGGTACGCGCAGGGGTTGGGACCGCTCCATACCCGGACTGCCCGCAGGATGGTTGCGGCGGCGGCATCGGCCTCCCAGGTCGTCACCTGGCGCGACCAAGAGTCGGCGCGTCTCGCGTACGAGGTGGGCGTGAAGGCCCCGGCCCAGCTCGTGGTGCCCGATCCCGCCTACGCACTGGATCCGGCTCCCGACCTTGTGGGACGGGCCGAGTTGGCCCGCTGCGGCTTGGACCCTGCGACTCGTTTCTTGGCCGTGTGTCCCCGCCCGTGGCTGGGACGGTCGGGCTATCTGGACATCCTCGGGGAGACCTTGGGGAAGATCGGGACGGCCCTGGACCTGGCGATCGTGCTGGTGCCCTTCCATGAACTGCTGGACCGTCCGGCGTGCGAGACGGTGGCGGCGCGGCCGGCTCTCGCCGGCCGCGCCCGCGTACTCTCCCCGGTGACGTCTCCCGCCGTGCTGGCGGCCCTGCTCGGGTCGGCCGACCTGGCCGTCACTATGCGACTGCACAGCGGCATCCTCGCGGCGACGGCGGGGACCCCGGCGGTGGTCGTCGACTACGACCCGAAGACCTCGGCCTTCGCCGCCCAGACCGGTCAGGCCGGATGGGCCGTGAGCGTGGACGATCTCGAGGGGAGACGCGGTGGGGAGCGTCTTTTCGAAGCCGTCATGCAGACCGCGACCGCCCTTCCCGAGCGGCGCGCGTGGCTCGCTCGGGCGGTCGGGCCTCTCCGCGCCGACGCTGGGCGCACCGCCCGCCTCGCCGTGCAACTCGCCTGTACCGGTTCCGTCCGTCATCCGGACGCCCTTGGTGGGACGGAGAGTATCCGCCGAGCGGAGACCGCCCGCCGGACGGATCGCGCGTGAAGCGGTCGGACGACACTCCGGAGATCACCGAGGTCGAGGCGCTACCCGGCGCGGGACCGATACCAGGAGCGGAGGGGGTCTCGGGCGAAGGACAGGTCCTCGGCGAGATCCCCACTCCCGTCGGCGGCGGGACCGCGGCCCCCGAATCCACTCGATCCATCCGGGCGGTGGTGGGAAAAGCAGCGCTCATCATCCTGGTCGCCACTCTCGTCGGCCGCCTGCTGGGGTTGGTGCGCGACGTGGCTGTGGCTTACTTCTTCGGCGCTCAGGCCGACACCGACGCCTTCTTCCTGGCCTACAAGCTCCCCTACCTGCTGGTCCTGATGGTGGGTGGAGCCCTCACTGCCACGTTCGTGCCGTTGTTCAGCTATCGGCTGGCCACCAATCGTAGGAAGGAAGCCTGGGACCTCTCGGTCAATCTCGGCAACATCATCTGCCTCGTCTTGATCGTGGTCACCGTCATCCTCATCGTGCTGGCGCCGTGGATCATCCCGCTGGTCGGTTTCGGGTTCAGCGCGGCTACGGCGAGCCGGGCGGTGTTCCTCTTCCGCATCCTCATGATCGGGTTCGTGTTCGAGGGGTTGACCGGCCTCGTGATAGGCATGCTGAACTCCCTCCGGAGGTTCGCTCTCGCGGCCTTCGCCCCCGCGGTGGGTACTGTGGTGACGTTGATCATCACGATCGCGTTCGCCCGCAGCTTGGGTATCACCGCGCTGGCGGTGGGAAGCGTGGTGGGCTGGACCGCCGGGCTGTTCGTCCTCTTCCCCGGTCTGCGGGACCAGGGGATCCATTACCGACCACGTATCGATTGGCACGACCCGGCCATCCGGGAGGTGGGGGCCATGGTCTGGCCCATCCTCATCGGCTCGGCCGTGGGGAAGATCAGCATCTTTGCCGACCAGGTATTGGGTTCCATGCTCGAGGTCGGGTCGATCTCGAGTCTGAGCTACGCTGAGAAACTGTTCCAGCTGCCACTGGGGCTGTTCGTCGCCGGGATAACCGTCCCCATCTTCCCCCTCCTCTCGGAGCAGGTCGCCGCCAAAGCTCCTGAACGGGTCAAGGCCACGGTCGGGTTCTCCCTCCGGCTCATGGGCTTCCTCATGGTGCCGGCCACGGTAGGGATCATCCTCCTCCGCTATCCGATCATCGGACTCATCCTCGAACACGGCAAGTTCACCGCCGACGACACCGCCCGTACCGCGTGGGTCCTGCTCTTTCTGTGCCTGGGGCTCTATGCGTATGCGGGGCGCGACACCCTCACGCGCGTCTTCTACGCATACCACGACACCCGGACTCCGGTGAAGATCAGCGTGGCTACGGTGATCATCAACGTGGGCGTGTCGTACGGGCTCATGCAGGTCTTGGGCGTGGGCGGCCTGGCGCTCGGCACCACCATCGCCCTGAGCATCAACTTCGTGGTCTTGGTCTGGCTCCTGCGACGCAAGATCGGCGCGGTGGGGTTCACGGCGATCTTCCTCTCCCTGGGTCGGGTCGTCTGCGCTTCGGCGGTGATGGGGGCGGCGGTCTGGGGGGTCGATCGGTGGTTGGCAGGGTCCCTGACGGGGAGTACCATGCACGACGCCGTCCGGCTCGTGGTCGGGTTGGTGGTGGGAAGCGTGGTCTTCTTCGGGGCGGCGAGGCTCGTGAAGATGACCGAACTTGCCGAGATACTCGACATGCTCCGCGCGGTCTTCACACGCGGAGATAGCAGGAAAAATCCTCCTGCCGGCGTAGTCCGATAGATTAGAGAGATATGGCCGCGACAGGATCAAACCACGAGGAGCGACACCTGGCTCTGCCGCCATGGGGCGCGAGGTCCGTCGCATCGGGCCTGCGACGGCTTCACTTCCCGATCTGGGTCGCGGCGGTCCTACTCGCCGCCGCCCTCGTCCTCATAGCCATCCCCGTCTCCGAAGGTTCCGCCGCGACCCCGCCGGCGTCGACGACGACGGCGACCTCGGTCCCGGTGGCCGCGGCCGAAGTGGTCGACCCGTCCGCCCCGGTCGTTCCCATTCTCTTCCCCATGGAGCAGCGGGTGAACTGGACCGACACGTTCGGCGCCCCCCGCTCAGGCGGACGGACGCACGCGGGCAACGACCTGATGGCTTCGAAGATGACGCCTCTCCTGGCCGTCGTCGACGGCAAACTCGACTGGCTCAACCTGACCGGCAAGCTCTCCAGCTATAACAATCTGCCCTACTACAACATCCTGCTCCGCGGCGACGACGGCAACGACTACTTCTACATCCATCTGAACAACGACACTCCCGGCACCGACGACGGCGCGGGCGGGGTCGAGTTCGCCTATGCCCCCGGCGTCTACAACGGGATGCAGGTCGAGCAGGGCGACGTCATCGGCTACGTGGGCGACAGCGGCAACGCTGAGGACACGGCCAGCCACCTCCACTTCGAGATCCATCTGGGCGGGTATGTGAGCGCCACGGGTACCCAGACCCGGACGCCCAGTGCCATCGATCCGTACGCCAGCCTCAAGGCCGCCCCCACCCTGGCCGAGTGGGATGCCGCCGGTAGGCCGCCGATCTCGACCATGATCGGTACCCCCGGCCAGCCGACGACGACCACCACCGTGCCCGGCTCCACCACGACCGCACCCCCCACCACCATGCCGCCGACGACCACGACGACGGTCGACACCGCGGTGCCCGGCTTCACCGACGTCCGCACCACCGACTGGTTCTATGCGGACTTCGCCCAGGCCCTGCAGGCCGGGGTGGTGACCCCTGCGGCCGACCAGAGGTTCCGCCCCTACTCCCAGGTCTCCCGAGCGCTTTTCGCCGTCTATCTGGTGCGGGCGATGGCGCCGGCGGAACTGGCCAAGGTCCAGGCCGCCGAGGTGGGCGCGACGCCCGTGCCGGACCCGGTTGAACAGCCGGTCTTCACCGACGTGCCTGAGACCTACTGGGCGTACGACGAGATACAGATAGCCGCCAGACTCGGTCTGGTCCGCGGGACCGGTGACGGCACCCGGTACTCGCCCGAGACCCTGGTGACCCGAGCGCAGATGGCCACGATGATGTGTCGGGCCATGGGCACCGACCCCAACGAAGGCTGGGCCGGTGAGGCGGCTGCCGCGTACCTGCTCTTCTCCGACGTGCCCAAAGGCTATTGGGCTCAAGGCGCGGTGGTGATGGTGAACTACCTCGGTCTCATATGTGGAGACGCGAATCAGTGCTTCAGGCCTGTGGAGAACACGACGCGTGCGCAGGCGGTCACCGTGATGGCTCGCCTCCTGCGCCTGCTCGAAGGGGGTTCGGGGTCATAATCGAGCCGAGCCCGCGCATATCACGCCCGGGCGCAGGCGCGCCCGCGGCGAAGATCCCGGCACTTCGGGGGTCGCTGCGCGTGGCCACGGTGGCGGTCTTCATGGTCATGGTGGTCGCCGGGCTGGTGCTGCTGCCCTCCCCCCTAGGCGCAGAGGCCGCGGGCTTCCCCGACGTGTCGTCTTCGATGCCGTCGTATGACGCCATACAGTTCCTCACCGGGGCGGACGTCATCTCCGGCTTCCCCGACGGGACCTTCAAGCCGGCGGATACGCTCAAGCGGGGCCAGGCCACCAAGGTGCTCGTGCTGTGGAAGGGCCTGACCCCCAGCAACAGCGGTCCCACCTTCACCGACCTGGACTCCATCTACAGCGCCTATGTGCGGACCGCCGCCACGCAGGGGTGGATCACCGGCTACGAAGACGGGACCTTCCGACCCTACTCCACTCTCAGCCGCCAGCAGATGGCCATCATCATGGTCCGGGCCATGGGTTGGGACGCCGACGCCGGTAAGTTGAGCAGCTCTCAGATAGCCTCCGTGTTGGCCGCCTTCACCGACGAGCCCGACATAGCCTCGGTCGCTCGTCCCTACGTCGCTCTTGCCGTCCAACGTGGGCTGTTCGGGGGGATCGGCGACGGGCGTTTCGACCCCAAGAGCGGCATCACCAGGGCACAGTTCTGCATGGTGGTGTTCCGGGCCGAACTGAGCCTGCTGTCGGTCCCTCAGGCCATCCGGTTCGCCGGCGACTACGAAGACAAGACCCGGGTGGTCGTCGATCTCTCCCGCAAGCCGGGTACGGTGACGGCGGCCGTCTCCGCCGACGGCCTACTGACCGTCGACTACACGGGTGGCGGCGTCGCCGGGGTGGTCTCACAGGCGTGCGGCACCCCCGAGGTCGACTCGGTCGCCATCCGCCAACTCAAGTACGATCCGAGGACCGTGCGAGTGACCGTCGACCTCGCCCGGTACCAGAGGTTCCGGGTCATGTCGCTGGCTCCGTCCGACGGCAAGGGCTACCGGATCGTCATCGACGTCTATCGGCGCCTCACCGGCCCACTCGGCGCTGGACCGCCGCTGATCTGCGTCGACCCCGGCCACGGTGGCGAAGACTCGGGCGCGATCGGCATCACCGGGACCTTGGAGAAGGATCTCAATCTCGCCATCTCCCTCCTGCTCGCAGAAGACTTGAAGGCGGCCGGCTTGAAGGTCATCATGACCCGCGAAGACGACTCCTACCCCACTCTCCAGGGTCGCGCCGACATGGCGAACGAAGCCCTGGCCAACCTGTTCGTGAGTATCCACAACAACGCCGCCGGCGACCCCGATGCGAACGGCACCGAGACCTTCTACTGGGGGACTCCCGACAACTACTCGGTGGAAGGCAAGCTCCTCGCCGAGGCCATCCAGCGGAACCTTCTGGCCGAGATAGGTTCCATCGACCGGGGCGCCCGGACTCATTGGCGGAACCTGGTCGTGCTCGCCGAGACCTGCATGCCCGCGGCGCTCGCGGAAGTCGGATTCGTCACGAATGCCGCTGAGGAAGCCAAGTTGAAGACCCCGGAATACCAGCAGGCAGCCGCGCTTGGAGTGGCGAAGGGGGTCCTGGAGTACCTCAAATGGTCGACGACGGTATACACTACAGAATCGTGAGGAACGATCCAGACGTCCGTGTGAGCGCTCCGGCGCCTCGTCTCCGCCGGGTCCGATCGGCTTCAGTCGCCGTCTTGTTCGCGGCGCTCCTGGTCCTGGCTGCTCTCTCCCCCTTGTCTTCGGCCCAAGCGGCCACTGACGATTTCGTCTTCACCGGCCGGGGCTGGGGTCACGGCATGGGCATGAGCCAGTGGGGCGCCTGGCAGGCGGCGCGTGAAGGCGTGGAGTTCGACGAGATACTCGCCTTCTACTACCCGGGGACCGCGCTCGAGACCATGGCCGATCCGAACGCCGAGGTCAAGGTGCGCATCTCCAGCAAGCCCTGGACGAGTAACACCGACGATTTCGTGCAGGTCGATCTGAAACCGAGTGTCGTACCGATGACACTGGTCAAGTACTCCGGCGGCTCCACGACCTCCGAAGAGATCCCCTTGGGCTCGTTCATCAACGTGTTCTGCGCAGGGAGCAAGGTCCAGGTGGTCACGGCCGCGGGTAGTCAGGGCCCGTACGACTATGTCGACGTGCGCCCCGTCACCGGCGGGGCCGAGGGCCGGATCGCCATCCAGCTCAAGACCAGCTACGAGACGGTCGACTACCGCGAGTACTGGGGCACCATCCGCGTGCAGCCCTCCGATGTCTCCGGCAAGCTGTGGGTCTACAACTTCGTGCTCCTGGAGAAATACGTGCGGAGCATCGCGGAGGTCGACTACGACTGGGCCATGTCGAACGCCGGGGCCTATGCTCCCGAGGCGGTCAAGGCCCAGGCCGTCGCCGCCCGTACCTACGCAGCCGCCAAGGTCGGCACGTTGGCCGACAATCAGTACGATCAGTGCTATCGCGGCTACTCGTTCGAGGCCAGCTACCCCGGCATCGCTCAGGCGGCCGAGGAGACGGCCGGTCTCATCCTGACCTACCAGGGACAGCCCATCAACGCCTACTTCTCCGCTCATTCCGGGGGATACACCACCGACTCCGCTTGGTCGGGCGCCAAACCGGCGTACATCGTGGCTCAGCCGGACCCCTGGAGCCTCGCGGCCCCGCCCTCGACCATGCACTCGGCCGGACCGGGCTACAACTGGACCTACACGATATCGGCGGCTGCGCTGTCCGCCGAGGTCGACGGCAGTCTCAAGAGCACCTCAGGTTCGTGGGTCGATGTCGGCACGATCAGTCGGGTGGAGATCGTCGAACGCGACACCAACGACTATGACAGCCACGCCAAGACCTTGCGCCTCACCGGGAGCAAGGGCAGCGCGCTTGTCTCAGCGGCTTCGTTCCGGGGGCTCTTCGGCTACAGCAGCATGCGCTCCACCCTCATCCTCAGCGTCACAGGCGGCGAACCGCTGGCTCTGGGCGAGTTCTACGATGTGGGCTCCAATCACCTCTATCACGACGAGATCGCCCGCATGGTCACGGCCGGACTCATGAACGGCTATGCCAACGGTCTCTTCAAGCCGGAAGGATCGGTGACCCGCTGGCAGTTCGCCAAAGTGGCGGTGAACCTGCACAACCTCATGTACCCGGAGGACGAGATCGTCCTCGAGAACGTCACCCGACCCCCGTTCGCGGACGTCCCGGTCGACTCAGGCACCCTGGGCGATATGTCCGACTGGGTGGCCGCCGCCAAAGAGGCCGGATTGGTCACGGGGGTGACCTCGACCGCCTTCGCGCCTTACACAGAGGTCCGCCGCGACCAGATGGCGACCATGATGTGCCGCGCCCTCGGCTGGATGGACGAAGCCGCCGCCCTACCGGCGGGCACGTCCGGCTTCGCCGATGTGCCCAAGGGCAGCACTCACTGGGCACCGGCCGCCTATCTCCTGGAGCAGAGCATCATCCTCGGCTATGCCGACGGGACCCTCCGCCCCGAGGAGCCGATCAAACGGAAACACGTGGCCGTCATCCTCTGCCGGGTGCTCGACCTGCAGTAGTCTGTCCGACGGACGGTGATCCACGACCGATCGAGGGAGCCCATGAGTGAGATTGAGCTTCTTCCCCACCTTCTCGATCAGCCTTCTGTTGGTGAGCATCGCCTTCTTGGTGGTCATCATCTGCGCCGTCGCGGTGATGACCTTCAGGGACATCTTCCGGGCGCGTATCTGCATCGAGGAATAGGAGAACGGAAAGCCGCGACCCCGGAGGCGGAGGTGGGTGCCTTTCCGCCGGTCCGGGGCCGCGACCTGCTATGAGGGGCGTCTCGAGGGGTTGAGGGTGTTCCGCCTCGAGAGAGGGCCTAGGGAGGGTCTGTCAGTCTATGCTGAGGTCCTGTTTTCTCTGAAGGAACTCGTCACGGTCGATCTCGCCCTTCGCGTACCGCTCTTCCAGGATGGGGAGCAGCGGAGACGCTCCGCGGGCTGGTGTCATATCCGTCACACCCGTGCTCGTCCCGTCCGAAGTCACCGCTCCGGCTTCCAGGGTGCGGCGTCTGCTTTGCGCGATCAGGGCTCTGACCGCGAAGACCAACGCGGTGATCACCGCGGCCCAGAGGATGATCATCAGGACGAATCCCACTATGCTCGGGGCTCCCAGTTGATGATCCCAGCCGTCGAGGCCTCGGGGCTCGAAAGACCAATGCATCGCTTCATCTCTCCTCGTCACGGGGCCTTCGGGAAGACCCATACTCGTATCGTGATCAGACTATACCCGCCACCGTATAAGGGGCTCGTAAGGGGCCCCAGGGGCGCGCATGCATCAGAGGAGAAGCGGAGGGACCAGATATAATGACCGTCATGCGTTGCCCCCGCACATCTGTTCGGTCCCGTCGGTGCCCGGCCGGGGATGTCCGCGGAGGGAGGCGCGTCGTCATCACGGGACTTCGCCGGGCGATCGTGACCGCGGCGATCGTTGTCGGGGCGCTCGTCCTTTTCGCCGCGCCGGCACTCGCTTCGGAACCGCTCGTGGGCGATACCGAGACCTTCTGGACGCTTGATTGGGGCAGCGGCGTCTATTCGCAGATCTCCGCCTCGGTCCGCTATGTGGGGGAGCACGGGGTCATCTACGTGCGCGACGGGGCCCTCATCTCCGACACGACCGTCAACAGTCTGGGCGCTGCCTTCGACACAGCCGTGTATCCCGCTGTGACCAGCGGGTACGGCTCCGAGCCGGACCCCGGTCTCGACGGACGATCGCGGGTGGTGATACTCATCTACGATTTCCACCGCGACGACATCGACGGGGCGTTCGACCCCCGGGACATCGACCCCGACGGCTATGGGCGATCCAACCGGCGGGAGATGTTCTATCTCAATCTGCAGGCCGTCATCTCCGAGCCTCTGAACGCGGGCGCCCTCGCGGCGCACGAGTTCGCCCATCTCGTCGTCTACTATCGCGACGTGATGCTCGACCCATCGCCCTATGCCTCCTCGGAGTCCACCTGGCTGACCGAGGGCTTCACCACCTACGCCGAACATCTCTCCGGGTACGACACCCGGGTCGCCAGCCAACTCGCCTCCTTCACCAACGACCCCGGGTTCAGCCTCACCCGGTGGTTCGGTTTCCGAGCCAACTACGGGGCGTCATACGCCTTCATGAGGTATATCGCCCAGCGTTTCGGGCCGGAGTTCGTCCGCGCCCTAGCTGAGCAGCCGCTCGATGGAGCGGCGGGTATCAACGCGGCCCTGGTCGCCTCCGGCGAGACCTTCGAGTCGTTCGACACGTTGTTCGACGATTGGGTCTTGGCCAACTTCCTCGACGGAAGACCTCCACAGGCCAGCCCCTACTGTTACGAGGGCCTGACGGTGTCGGCCGTCCCGGACACGCTTGCCGGCTCGACGCCCCTACTGGGTTCCCGGACGGTCAACGACTACGGGACGATATATCTGGACTTCCCCTCGTGTCCTGGAGAAGCCGTCTTCCAGGTGGTGGTCGACGGCGACGACGATGCCCCTCTTCACGCCGCCCTCCTCTCCTGGGACGAGAGCGGAGTCCTGTCCCCGCATGTGCAGCCGCTCGACCTGACCGGCTCCACGACCGCGGCCACCGTCGAGGCGCCCGCCGGCTACGACCGGCATACGCTGGCGGTCTGGGCTCGAGGCGCGGCCGGTTCAGACGCGTCGTACAGCTTCCGGTACAGTGGCGCCCCGGATCCGCCCGCGGGAGTGCAGTTCCTCGACATGGGGGGCACCGACCCCTACTATCAGTACGTGTCTGTGCTCCTGGCCCGCGGGGTGATCAGCGGCAAGGAGATCCCTGTCGGTTCCGGACTCTGGTTCTTCGCGGGTGGTGAGAACGTGAAGCGGGCGCAGTTCGCCAAGATGATCATGGAGGCCACTGGACTGCACACGCCCGAGGTCGACCGACTCCACGATCCCAGCTTCAGCGACGTCTACCCCGTCTACGTAGGCGGGTGGCCGCAGGAGTACCCCTACGATTACGTGGAAGAAGCGGCTGCTCTCGGCATCGTGAACGGCTATGCGAACGGGACCTTCAAGCCGTACAGTCCCATCACTCGCAGTCAGCTGGTGCTCATGATCACCCGCGGGGCCATCGCGGCAGGTTCGCCCCTTCCCCTGTATACGGGCAGCGCCACCGTCTTCGTCGACGTGCCCCCGTCGCATCCCCGCTATCGGGAGATCATGACGGCGTACAGCAATGGCATCCTCAACGGGAGCCCGGGCTCAGACGGGAAGCTCTACTTCCGTCCTGACAATCCGGCCAGCCGTAACCACGTGGCGAAGATGACCGCCAACCTGCTCGGGCATCTCGACGTTCCGCCCGAGTCCGCTGCGGCGGTCTCAGTAGGGGTCGTTGGGGAGCCGGGGTATTGAGCGAGCCGATCGCCAGGCCGGGCTTCAGGAAGTGGCCGCTGGCGATCGTGGCCGTCGTCGCCCTCGCGATCATCGGTGTCGGCCTGTGGTTCCATGTCGCGCAGAACGCGAGCGTCCGCCGGTCTGCCGAAGACGAACTGGTCTCCATCGCGGAGCTCAAGGCGGCCCAGATACAGGGATGGCGCAACGAGCGGCTCGGCGATGCGGCGGCCATCGCGGACAATCGGCTGATCGCGGACGAGCTCAGCGCTTGGGTGGAGAACCGCGATCCTCTCAAGACCCAGGGCGTCCTCGCTTGGCTGGAGAGCTATCGGAAGAACTACGGCTACGACGACGCCCTGCTGGTGGATCCCCAGGGGACCGTGCTTCTCGACGCCGACGGTGGGAATGGCTCGTTGATCGACGCAGGGCTCGAGAACCTGGCGAAGGCGTTCGTCGAACACCGGGCCGTCTTGACCGACCTCCACAAGGCGGCCGACCGGGAGACCATCCACCTGGGAGCGATCGCTCCACTATTCACGGAGTCGGGCGGTCAAAGGGGCGAGCCGCTGGCGGCGGTCGTCCTCGTGTCCGATGCCGCGTCGTTCCTCTTTCCGCTCGTCCAGGAATGGCCCACGCCCAGCGGATCGGCGGAGACCCTTCTGGTGGAACGCGAGGGCGACCACGTGCTGTTTCTCAACGAACTTCGTCACCGACAGGGCACGGCGCTGATATACACGGAGCCGCTGGCGAACGTCGATCTGCCCGCAGTCAGGGCCGTCCAGGGGGAGCAGGGTGTCTTCTATGGGCGCGACTACCGGGAAGTAGAGGTCATCGCGGCCCTCGAGCCGATCCCCGGTTCCCCGTGGTTCATGATCGCGAAGGTCGATGCCTCCGAAGCCCTGGCCGCCGCCGGGGTTCGCTCCGGCGCGACCCTGGTCTTGATCGTGATCCTCGTGCTGGCCCTGTTCGTGGGGGTGTGGGCCAACTGGCAACTGCGGCAGAAGCGGCACTACCGGGAAGCGTTCGAGGCCGAAGCCGAGGGCCGTATGCTGGCCGCGAGGTTCGAGCATCTGGTGAAACACGCGAACGACGCTATCCTCATGGGGACACTCGACGGCACCATAGTGGAGGCGAACGAGAAGGCGATCGCGCTCTACGGCTACCCGAGAGAGGAGCTGATCGGCCTCAACTTCATCGACACCGTGCCTCCGGAGGGCTGGGTCGACTATGAGGAACGTCGGCGTACGATCCTCCACGAAGGCAGCATCGTCCGGGAGACCGTGCACATGCAGAAGGACGGCACCCGCATCCCGGTGGAAGTCAGCAGCGCTCTGGTGGACGAAGGAGGCTCGCCCCATCTTCAGGCCATAGTGCGCGACATCGCCGATCGCAAGAAGGTGGAGGAGGAGCGACTGGAGTTCGAGCGTCGTCTGCAGCAGAGTCAGCGGCTCGAGAGTCTGGGCGTGATGGCGGGTGGCATCGCTCACGATTTCAACAACATCCTCATGGCCGTCCTCGGGCACGCCGACCTGGCCCTTTCCGATCTGCCCGCCTCGTCGCCCGGTAGGGAGAACCTGAAGGAGATAGTGCAGGCTTCGCGCAAGGCCGCCGAACTCTGCCGGCAGATGCTCGCCTACTCTGGTCACGGTCAGTCCGAGCTCACGCCTCTCGATCTGGGGACCCTGGTCAGCGACATGGTGCAACTGCTGCGTACCGCCATCCCCAAGAAGATCCTGTTCAACCTCAACCTGGAGAAGAACCTGCCCCGAGTCGAGGGCGACACGGGGCAACTGACGCAGGTGGTGATGAACCTGGTCATCAACGCCGCCGAGGCTATAGGAGAGCGGAGCGGGGTCATCACCGTCTCCACGGGCGCGATGGAATGCACCGAGGAGTATCTGGCGGACACGTACCTCGACGAGCGTCTCGCGCCGGGTCTGTATGTGACCCTCGAGGTCTCCGACACCGGGCGCGGCATGGACGCCAAGACCCGCGGCAGCCTGTTCGAACCGTTCTTCACCACCAAGTTCACCGGACGAGGCCTGGGATTGTCCGCGGTGTTGGGGATCGTACGGGCCCACCGAGGTGCCATAAAGGTCTACAGCGAGGTCGACCGGGGCACCACTTTCAAACTGGCGCTGCCGGCCCTGGGGAACGACGGGGCGACTGGATCGGCTTCGGCAGTCAAGCCCGGGGAGCAGTGGCAGGGCTCCGGGACGGTCCTCCTGGTAGACGACGAGGAGACCGTGCGCGCCCTGGGCAAACGGATGCTCGAGCGCATCGGCTTCGAGGTGCTCACCGCGATCGACGGCCGAGAGGCACTCGAGGTGTTCCGTACCCATCGGGGCGAGATCGTGCTGGTGTTGCTCGATCTGACGATGCCCCGGATGAACGGCGAAGAGGCGTTTCGCGAACTGCGACGGATCGACCCCGCGGCGCGGGTGGTGATGTCGAGCGGCTACAGCGAGAACGACATCTCCGCGCGCCTCGCCGGCAAGGGTCTGGTCGGCTTCATCCAGAAGCCCTATACCGTCGACGTGCTCCGGGGACGCTTGGCGGCCGTCCTGGGCCGGCCGCCCTCCGACTCCCTCGGGCCGCCGCCTGAGGGCTGATCGGGGCGCTCCGCTCCATTCCCTCCGGCACCCCGGCCGGCCCCGGGGTCCTCAGCCGGGCGCCTCATCGTCTATCATGGCGGGTGACATGGCGAAGTATCGTCGCTCACATACGTCCCCGGCGGGACGAACGACGGACCTCGGGAGCGACGTCCCTCTCGAGCCGTCCCCTAGAACCGCATCCACCACGGGGTCGGTCGCTGACGCCGGCCTGCCCGCCACCGCTCAGTTCGACACCGGAGTCGACTTCGACGCTGAGGTCGACCGGCTTCTTCCGGACGCGCAGATGTCGGAGCGTGACCGGCGCCGCGAGCGACGGTTGGTCGAAGCTGCCTGCCGTGGGGAGGAGTCGGCCATCGAGGCGCTCTACCGCACGCATTTCGACACCATCTACCGGTACGTGATCCTGCGCTTGGGGTCTCCCACTGCGGCCGAAGACGTCACCAGCCAGGTGTTCCTCGGGATGATACGGGGACTGGGGCGCTATCGCGATCAGGGAAAGCCTTTCGTCGCCTGGCTCTACGGCATAGCCCAGAAGCAGATAGCCTTCTTCCTCCGCGGACAGAGCCGCAAGCCCGATCCCGTGGATCTCGACGGCGCTGCCGAGTTGGCCACCGACACCGCTGGCCCCGACGCCACCGCCGAACAACGGGAACTCCGGGCGAGCATCGCCCAAGCGCTGAGCAAGGTGCCCGAGGGCCAGCGCGAGGTCCTCATGCTGCGCTACATCCTGTCGCTCTCGATCGCCGAGACGGCCGAGGTGGTTGGTCGCACCGAGGGGGCGGTCAAGCAACTGCAGTTGCGGGGCCTGGCGACGCTGAAGGGGATCATCGGGAAGGAAGATATCCTCCGCGGGTGATCGAACCGCGATCTGCTCGCGCCAGCGGGCAGGTGTGCGGACGCTGAGGTCGAACCACCTTCGAGGTGTTCTTTCTGCGGTGGCAGATCCTTCGAAGGAGGTCGACGTGATCCGGCTGGGATGCGAGCGGTTGAGGCGGTACCTATCCAGACTCTCTCTAGTCGTGGGGGTCGGGATCGTCTTTCTCCTCGCCACAGGTACGGTCGCGCTGGCCGCTACCCAGACCTACGACGGCGATCTGATTCAAATGACGATTGGGGATACTTCCGGTCCCAGCATCTGGGTCAAGCCTTCGACTGCCGCCGGTCCATCTGATCCTTACGTCATCCAGTACTACGGTCCGGGCAACGGCGGTACTAGCTGGGGCAGTGTGCTGTGGTTGAACGACGGGTCGTCGTGGAGCGGCTACGGGTCGGGCTATGGGGGGCTCGCCGGCCTGACCGGAGTGAGCAACACCACGAACCTGGTGACAGGGGGCGCCCAGATCGAGACCGTGACGAACGCCGGCCTCAGCGGGGTCCAGTTCACCCAGCGGTTCACCTATATCAATGGCGACCGGTTCGTTTCCAAAGAATGGGTCATCACCAACAACAGCGCCACCACCTTCACCGGGGTGCGTCTCTATCACGGCGGAGACAGCATGTTCGGAGAAGAAGACTCGGCCAAAGGGTTCTACGACCCCGCGAAGAGCATGGTCTACATCCGTAACGCGGACTACGCAAACTGGGGCATCATGGGCTTCTACGCGAACCCCGCGACCCCAGCGAGCCACTACTTCGAAGGGTATTTCAACGACGGGGTGGGGTACGCAACCAGTAACACTGGGCTGTCGGACGCGGTGCACGGCTCAGGTTTCGTGGACGCCGGCTACTACCTGCAGTGGGACCATGCCACCCTGAGCCCGGGACAGAGTTGGGTCATCCAGGCCTACGAGATCTGGACGCCAGGCGGCCCCCTGCAGATCATCGCCCCGGGGAGCCAGAACGTGGCTCCCGCTTCCACCGTCAGCCTACCCTTCACCGTGCAGAATCTGGGCACCTCCTCCCTCAGCCTCACTCTGGCCGCCTCGACGGCAGCCGGATGGGCCGCGTCGATAGCGGAGGGGACGAGCCTCACCTTGCCTGCCGAGAGCAGCGTCACCCGGAACGTGCAGGTGGTCGTTCCCAGTGGTGCTACCGGGTCAAGCACGGTGACTCTATCGGCCACCGGTGACGAGACCGGCGACGCGTCGACTACCCTCACGGTGGTCGACCTGGACGTGGACATCTCTCCCGCCTCGGTCGACTTCGGCACTATCGTCCCCGGGGGGTCCGCCTCCCAGCTCGTGACGGTGACCAACAACGGCGCCTCGCCGGTCACCTTCGGCACGGTGTCCACCCCGAGTCCGTTCGGTAAGAGCGCCGACGGGTGTTCGGGGACGACGCTCGCGAACGGCGAGAGTTGCACCGTGACCGCCACCTTCTCCTCGAGCACAGTGGGGACGCACACCGGCAATCTCAACATCCCCGTGGTGTCGCCCGCGCTCCTCACCTACACGGTGCCCTTGGCGGGCGAGGTGGTGCCGAACACCGCCCCGCAGGTGGACGCAGGCGGCGACACGAGCGTCGCCGAAGGCTCCACAATGACGCGGAGCGGTTCTTTCACCGACCCCGACGACGACTCTTGGACCGGAACGGTGGACTACGATGACGGCGGCGGCGCTCAGTCTCTGACCCTCAACCTAGACAAGTCCTTCTCTCTCTCACACACCTATGCCGACAACGGTAGCTACACAGTGAGCGTATCTGTCGACGACGGCACAGTGAGCGACACCGACACCTTCACTGTGACGGTCACCAACGTCGCCCCGACGGTGACGGCGGCAACCGACCAGACTGTCGACGAGGGATCCCTCCTAGCCCTGACAGTAGCCACGTTCACCGACCCGGGCGTCATCGATACGCATACCGCCCTCATCGACTGGGGGGACGGTAGCGCAGCGTCGGTAGGGACGGTCACCCAAGGAGCGGGATCGGGAAGCGTGGCCGGCTCTCACACCTATATCGACGATGGCATCTACACCGTCACCGTGACCGTCACCGACGACGACGGCGGCCATGACGACGACACCTTCGCGGTTACCGTGGACAATGTCGACCCGGCTGTCGATGCCGGCCCTGACGCGACCATCACTGAAGGCTCCACCTTCACCGGGTCGGGTTCGTTCACCGATCCGGGTGGGGTCGATACCTACACCGCCACCGTGGACTACGGCGACGGCAGCGGCGTCCAAGCTCTCATTCTCGACGCCGACAAGACCTTCGCCCTGACCAGAGCCTACGGTGACGACGGCGACTACACAGTGACGGTTACTGTGACCGACAAGGACGGCGGGACGGAGTCCGACTCGCTCGTGGTCACTGTGGACAACGTGGCCCCCACCGTCGTCTTCGGCGACGAGGGCACATGGCACCTGTGGGATCGCAACAGGTTCTTCGTCACTCACATCGGCGCGGCGGTCGTCCTCCATGTCTCCATCTCGGATCCGGGTTCGGACGACCTCACTGTGAGTTTCCCGGCCAGTCCTGCCCAGACGTTCTTCAACAACGGCACAGTGGCCGATCCGGCGCTCAGTCCGGGAGGGACCTACCCGGTCACCGTCGAGACCGCCGGTCTCGCCCACCACCGGACGCCCGGGGTCTTCCACGATAGCGTGGTCTGCTCGGATGACGATGGAGACCGGGGAACGGAGCGCGTGATCGTGGTGGTCCGTGGGCTCGAGCATACGCGACTCGCCCCGGAGTCTTGGCTGGCGAGGTACTCGGCGCCGGGAGCAGGCAACGACCCGGTCCTGTCAGGATATTCGGAGGTGGCCGCGTTCTTCAGCGATCACCTGGGCACCGACACGCTCGCGCATGGCATCGTTCCTTTGAGGACCACCGCGGATGCCGCGGCGCTTCTCGGGGCGTACGAGGGCGGAAGCGTGCAGGAACAGGTCCGAGCACTGCTTCTGGCCGCCTGGCTGAACTTCGCCGCCGGAGCCCAGGAATGGGGCACGCTGATGGATACCGACGGTGACGGCCACGGAGACATGGCCTTCTGCATCGTGCTCGGCCGGGCTGAGCAGATCATCTGCCGGGAAGCTCCTTCGGCCGCCGATCTCGACAGTGCCCTGGACCTGGCACTCGCGTGCTTCGACATCCAGGCGGAACCGGAGGCACCGGAGCAACCGGAGGCACCGGAGACGGTCTTCACCGATGTCGACAGCTTCGCTCCCCATTACCAGGCGATACAAGGCATGGCCGACCTTGGGATCATCAGCGGCTTCCCCGACCGTACCTACCGTCCCAGTGATCCGGTGACCCGGCAGCAGTTCGCGAAGATGATCACCCGGACCCTGGGATTGACCGTCACCGGCGCTGAGTCCTGCACCTTCACCGACGTTGGTCACGGCCTGGACGCTTCAGATCCCTTCTATCCCCGTGCGTACGTGGAGGTCTGCGCCGCCGAGGGCATCACCAAGGGGACGACGGTGACCACCTTCTCCCCGTACCGGTCCATCACTCGGCAGCAACTCATCACCATGGTGGTGCGGGCGGCCGGTCTGCCCGACCCGGAGCCCGGCTTCGTACCCGGCTTCGAGCGCGCGGCGTTCAGTCTTGCCGAGCACTACGAGAACGCCTGCAAGGCAGAGGCGGCGGGACTCCTCGCCGGTCTTCTCGGCGTGACGGATGCGGGATACGACTTCGCCGCTCCTGCGTCTCGCGGCGAATGTGCCCAATTGCTCTGGAGCCTTCTCGGGATGACTCCGTAACTTTCGTCCCGCTCCGGCAATAATGCCTCTGAGGAACTATGTTAAGAGGCATATTCGACAAGCGGCAGGTCAAGACAGCGGGCGAGCGCCCCGGGCGCACGCCCGCTGCTGCGTCTACTGGCGCCCGCGTGGACGATCATCAGGTCGATCCCCGACCACCGGTCCGCGTCGACGATTCTCTGGTCGCTCTCAGCCGCGAGCTGTCCGGTCTTTCTGAGATGTCGGTATCCTCGGCCGCTCGGGAACGGGGCTGGGCGTCGTTGCAGCGCGAATTGGAGCGTCGCCCCGTCCGGGCCTCGGGCTCCAGGGCCGGTGTCTCCGGTGCCCCGGTGGCCGGCGGCGCGGGGGCTCGAGGCACCGCGCGTACCGCTCGCTACCACAACCGGCGCTGGGCGCTGGGGTCGATCGCCGCCGCCATCGTGGTGTTGGCTCTGATCGGCACCTACAGCGCGGGCGTGTTGCAGACCGGTGGCAACGGTGACGACCCCGGCACGGTCGCATCCGTCAGCGGGTCCGACTCGACCGTCACCTCTGATGCCACAGGCACGAGCACCGTCAGTACCGGCGCGTCGACGACCACCGACGGCACGCAGCCCGATACCACTCAGACGACCGGCACCGACGTCACCGGGACCACCGGCTCCACGTCGAGCGGTACTGGCACCACGGATAATGGTGCTACGAGTACGACCGATGGCGGTGGCTCGTCGACTACCACCAAGCCCTCGTCTCCGACCACGACTAGTGACCAGCAGATGGCCGCCGCTCAGCGGGAAGGCTCGGCCAAGGCCGCCGCGATCTATCTGACTGATCTCGTGATCACGGGCAACACCTCCGGCGCCCGTTCCCTGATCGCGGCCGAGGCCCAGGGGTTGCTGGCCCAGATGGTCATGTCACTCGAAGAGCCCCACGGCTACACCGATGTTAAGGCGACCACAATCAACTCGAACACAGTCCGGGTGACTCTGGGGATCAACGACAGGGTCGTCGATGGCAGTGGCGAAGTGAGAGAGATCATCAAACGCTTCGTCATCCAGGTGAAGGTCGACGACGACAGCGCAGTGATAACCGGCATCTACGCGGGATCGTGACGAGAATGACGGACTCGATGAGATTTTGGTCACGACATGCTTCCGCGATATACTTAGCTATCCGTGCAGCTTGTCTGCACTTTTTTGTGTGTCTGCAATGGCTGCGAGCTCTTGCCGCTCAAAGCCCTGACAGAGTTTGCCACTCCGCGTTGGTAGGCGCGGCAGTGAGTCCAAAGAGGAAAGGAGGTGACTCGTTCTTCTTCCTACACTACCGCTTCACAAGTAGGAAATGGCAAGAACCAATTTGCTATGAATAAACAAGAAAAGAGGAGTGGTCTCATGCAGAAACGCACCACCAAGGTAGCGCTTCTGGCCGTCCTCACCATCATCCTGGTACTCAGCTTCACCGGCGTTGCGCTGGCCGACCAGACTTGGAGCGACCTGCCCGATTCAGTGACTGCCAAGTACGGCATCACCGACAATCAGGTGGCCCAGATCTCCGACGGCTATGCCAACGGTATGTGGAAGCCCTACCAGGCTGTGACCCGCGCCCAGTTCACGAAAATGGCTGTGGCGGCCTTCGGGGTCAATCTGGTGAATCCGGCCACCCCGTCCTTCACGGACGTCCCCAAGAGCAACATCTACTATCAGGCGATCGAAGGCGCGAAAGCCGCCGGCGTGATCAACGGCACCACGGCTACTACCTTCAGCCCCAATGCCAACATCACCCGTCAGCAGGCCATCGCCATCGTCAGCCGCTATGTGGCCATGGCCAACGGCTATGACCTGACGGCCATGTCTTCGGCCGAGATCGCCGCCCTTCTGGCCCACTTCGGCGACGCCGCCAGCGTCTCCGAAAGCCTGAAGGCCGAAGTCGCCTTCGCCTATGACTTCAACATCACCCTGGGTGACGCCTATGGCAACGTGAACCCGCTGGCCAACATGACCCGTATCCAGGGCGCTGCGTTCCTGATCCGGGCCCAGGCGCTCATTCCGCCGGCCAACTGGACCGCTGCCAAGATCGAACTGGTCTCCGCCGACAAGAGCGAGAACCTGATCGGTCAGTTCCGGCAGGTCACCTTCAAAGTCACGACCGCTGCTGGTCATCCGGCCAAGAACGTGCTGGTCGACTTTGACACCATCTTCGCCGGACCCTGGTACGTAGGCAACATCAGTGCCGAAGCGGCCATGACCGACAGCATGGGTGAAGTCACCATCAACCTGCTCGCCACCGAACCGGGCACGCAGCGCGTGAGCGCCGCTGTCTCCGGCGTCGCGGCCGTCTACACCACCGCCTACTGGCTGGCTCTGGATGCCGTGTACACCATCGGTGACGACGAAGCCGAGAACAACGCCGGCGACGCCCACACCTGGGCCGCCCGCGCGGTGGTCTTCGGCCCCGGTCCGTTCTCGACCAGCCAGAACGACTGGTACAACTGGGTGGACCCGGACAACGCGAGCAACGAAGATAAAGGCATCAACGAGGGTGGCTGGTTCAGCTTCGATCGCGAAGAGGACTTTGCTGATGATGGCTATGCTCCGCGGACCATGGCCGGCATCGACATGCACTGGTCGATCGTCAACGTCGAAAACGACGATCCTACGACCATCAGCACGGACGATACCGTTCCGTCCGTGGGCATGATCACCGCAGTCGACGGCGTGGCCATTACCCCGGCGCTTGCGGCCAAGGGCATGACCGACGCCAACGGTCTCTCCACCATCGAGGTCTACTCCGAGCAGACCGGCTGGACCTATACTCAGGTCATCGCTGATTACGCGGGCAACCCGTATCCCCAGCAGCTGCTCGACCATGACACCGTCGAGGACTTCGATATCGACGACGATTGGGACGATCAGCCCGATGGCGGCGCTTACCAGTACAAGTACTGGATCCCCCACGTCATCGGTGGCGATGACGACAGCCCCATCACCCCGGTCTACGCTGTGAACAACGTGGGCGAGGTTGAGCAGTTCGTTCTGACCCTCGAAGACGTCTACGGGAACCCCATCGAAGACTACATGGTCGAATGGTGGATCCAAGGCGTGGGCTTCTTCAAGACCGATGACTCCTCTTGGACAGGCATCGGCGAGCAGAACAAAGACCTCGACTGGACCGACGACGCCGGCCAGGCTTCGGTGTGGGTCAAGTCCACCGAGCCCGGTCAGACCATCGTCCACTGCAAAGTCATGGACAAGTATGGTCTGCCCTGGAAAGAGTGGAACGCTGTCAAGCAGTGGTATCAGATCGATGAGGTCTGGTTCACCGACTACCAGGTCTGGACTGACGAAGACGACGACGGCATAGTCGACGAAGGCGAATGGGACACCCCCGTCAACGTGGTCGACACCGAGCACACCTTCCACGTGAAGGTAGCGGGCGCCAAGTACGTCTACACGCTCTACGACCTCAACGGCAACGGTTTCCGTGACGACAAAGTCCTCATCGGTGACCGTGCTGATATCGCCGATAGTTCCGGTTATGTCGCTTACATCGAGAACAACACCCTCAAGTGGGCTTCTGTTTCCGATTACGACATCAAGCCGGGCGAGGTGTTCACGCAGAACAGGCAAGGCGGCCCCTACTACACGCGCTTCGCTGACATCGCGCTCGAGGACAACGAGTTCTGGAGCGACGACGCTGAGAACGACGCCGAAGCCGGTGGTTTCATCAACGTCGGCGACGACGGCATCGCTGAAGTGTGGGCCGGTCTTTCCGGCAAGGGCGTGAACTTCTTCACCAACATCGGTGATGGCGGTGCCCCGGTCTCCAACACCCCACTCCCGATCTATGTTCCTGGTGCTCCGGATGATCCCGAGTACGTGGGCTCGATCGTCGACGCGGGCACGCCTTGGACTCCGGTCGTGTACGGTGGCGAGACCTTCGTCTATGACGCCGTGACCGACGCCATGGGTGAAGCGTGGGTGACCATCAAGTCCCTGGACAAGGGCTGGCAGTATGTCTACGCCGTAGCTGACTACCCGGCCAACATTCAGAGCGGGAACCCCGACATGCCGCTGGATTGGAACCAGCTGGAATGGGATTGGGCTGACAAGCTCTGGATCGCCGACTACACCGACTTCGGTGTGAAGATCTTCGCCGCCTCCGACGACCCGTTCCGGGTCGGCCTGGAGTGGACGAACCCGGTCTACGACTGGGCTCGTGGCGAGACTGCCGTGGAGAGTCCCAACACCGAGATCATCGCCGTGCAGATGTTCGACGCGTACGGCAACTCCCTCGCGGGCTTCAAAGTGACCTGGGAGATCGTCAGCCAGGGTGTGGCCACCGGCTCCACCGTCAAGACCTACCATCCGTTCGCTCACTTCGAGGATGTGGATTGGGGTCCGGGCGACGGCATCGGTGATCTCAACACCGACACCAACATCAACCCGTATTGGGGCAACTTCGGTAGCTACGCAGGTCCGGACTTGGATGAGAATGAGAACGACACCGCCGACGCCGACTACGCGTGGGGTTACACTCGCAACGGTGAGATCGACAACGAACTCACTCTCGAGAGTGCCGCGCACGTGACTCTGGTGCTCGACGAGATGCCTGATGACTGGGATGACGAATACGACAGCGTCAGCAGCATCGTCAACATCAAGCTGTTCGCGCCCGTCACCGGTGCCTTCATCGACGACTGGGAAGTCACCAAGCGTTGGGAAGCTCCGCGTCCGACCACCATCGCTATCAGCCCGGCCAGCGCCGTCAATCCCGAGGGCGTCGACCACACTGTGACCGCTCTGGTGAAAGACCAGTTCGGCCAGCCGATGGAAGGTCTCGACGTCTACTTCGAAGGCGATGTCTCCGAAGGTGGCTCGGCCTACGATACGTATCTTGACGACGGTTGGATCAGCTTCGGCTCCGCGGTTGTCACGGACGCTGACGGCAAGGCCGTCGCGGTCGACGCTGCGGTCGCCTGGAGTGCATGGAACATCCGTGCTTGGGTCGACTGGGATGAAGACGGTAGCCTTGATACAGGCGAACTGGTCTCCAGCACAGTCACCAAGTACTGGGCCATGGAAGATTCGATGGTCTTCGACGACAACGGTTACCTGCTCGAGATCAATAGCGGGCTGGGCTCCTACCTCAACGGTAAGGCGTTCAACGTTCGCATCGACTCGCCGACCGGAACCGTTATCGGCAGCGGAGTGTACAACAACGCGGCTGGTAATTCCGTGACCATGAGCGTCCAGCTGGAAGAGGGCGACAGGGTCTGGATCCAGTTCATCGGCTCCGCCCTCGACGATGGCGATCCCAACTGGGTCTTCGGCGATGTCGCTGAGATCCCGATTGGGTAGAGCTACGCTGAGGCGTTGACAAGGCTGGTTTCTACACCAACCTGGAAGGGGGCCCGCGCAAGCGGGCCCCCTTCTCTTTGTCCGGCGGAGTGTCTCTGCATGCGATTTGAGCAGCGGCTGCTCGGTTCAGGTTTGACCCTGCCGTGCCGATACAGTTAGCATGGCAGGCATGGCACACTGGAGGTTGCAGACGTGAAGGCGGTCGGAGGTTCGTTCAGGTTGTACGCTGTCCGTCTGGTCTCACATCTTCTTTCGACCACCCGCTTGGTGCTCACGGTCGTCTTGGTCCTTGGTGGAGTGGTCGTGGGGACTCTCGGTCTGGCGTTGGCGTCTGCGGAAGCTCAGCCGGCTGCCACGCGGGCAACAGTGGATACAGGGACGATCCCTCACAAGGTTGCGAGAACCGCTCCAGCGCAACCGGCCGATGGGGGCCGTCGGATAATTGTGAAGGTCGCATCGGAGCGCGGGGCCTTGGCGGTTGCTGAGCCGTCGGCGGGTCAGGCGGGTTCGGGCCGGTCTGTGAGCGGTTGGCGGGAAGTGGAGAACGTTGGTCCGCTCGGTCTGCGAGTGATTGAAGTGGACGAGGGTGCCTCTGTGGAGTCGGCCCTGGAACAGCTTCGCGCCGAACCCGGAGTGGCGTGGGCGGAGGAGGCCGTGCCGGTCTTCGCCTCTACGACGCCGAACGATCCGTATTTCTCTCTGGAATGGGGCATGAGCCGGGTGGGGCTGCCGACCGCGTGGGATACCACCGTCGGCGATGACGACGTCGTCGTGGCGGTCGTAGACACCGGTGTGGACGGGACCATAACGGACCTGTCGGGCCGGATCGTCTCTCCGTATAGCGTGATCGATGGAAGCTCGTCCTGGCCCTACTGGGACGATGCCGCCGGGCACGGGACCGCCGTGGCCGGAGTGGCGGCCTCCCAGGGCAACAACGGGTATGGGATCGCGGGTGCCGCCTGGAACGTCAAGATCATGCCCGTCAAGATATCGGCTCTTGGGTCCAGCGACGACGTGACCCTCGCGCAGGGAGTCGTCTACGCTGTCGATCACGGGGCGGATGTGGTGAACATCAGCTTTGGGGGACCTGAGGGCAGCACCACCATGGCTTCGGCGATCAGCTACGCTCTGTCCAATGGAGCGGTCGTAGTCGCATCGGCGGGTAACAGTGGCCCCGGGAGTGGTGTCTCCTACCCGGCCGCCTACCCCGGGGTGATCTCGGTGGGGGCCACGGATCAGTCGGATGGGATCGCCAGCTTCTCGTCCACGGGGAATGGCTTGGTGCTCTCGGCTCCTGGGGTCGACATCCTCACCTGGGACCCGAACGCCTCGGGCAGCATGCTGGCCTACTGGGATGGAACCTCGTTCTCGGCTCCCATCGTCGCGGGGACCGCGGCCCTGATGCTCTCTGCCGACTCCACGCTCACGCCGGGAGAGATCAGGGATCATCTGGAGGAAACGGCCCTCGATCTGGGGGTCGCGGGGTGGGATCAGTCCTTCGGCTACGGGCGCCTCCAGGCGGATGCGGCCGTAGCCGCGGTCACCACCACCTCCTCTACCACCACCTCTTCCACCACCTCAACTACCCTCCCCGGTGGTACCACTCGTTACGAGGAGACCGACTCCCTGCTCACCTACGCTGGTAGTTGGGGAGACCTGTCTGCCTCGTATCTCTCCGGTGGCAGCATGAGGTACACCTATCGCTACGGTAGCTCAGTCACCGCCCACTTTGCAGGCACGAGCTTGACCTGGCTCGCCCGCACCGGACCGAGCTACGGTAAGGCGCTGGTGAGCGTGGACGGCGCCCCGTCCACCTTGGTGGATCTCTACAGCCCCAGCTTCGAGAATCAGCAAGCGGTGTGGAACACCGGCACCCTCAGCAACACCCAGCACACCGTCACCATCGAGTGGAGCGGCCAGAAGAACCCGGCCGCCACCTTCACCTATGTGAGCGTGGATGCCTTCGAGGTGGCGGGGACGCTGACCGACGGATCGGGCACCACGACAACGACCCTGCCGCCGGTGACCACCACGTCTTCGTCTACGACCACCACGTCGTCGACTACGACCACGACAGAACCGCCTACCACCACCACGTCGTCGACCACCACCACCTCCTCCACGTCTACCACCACCTCTTCCACCACCTCAACTACCCTCCCCGGTGGTACCACTCGTTACGAGGAGACCGACTCCCTGCTCACCTACGCTGGTAGTTGGGGAGACCTGTCTGCCTCGTATCTCTCCGGTGGCAGCATGAGGTACACCTATCGCTACGGTAGCTCAGTCACCGCCCACTTTGCAGGCACGAGCTTGACCTGGCTCGCCCGCACCGGACCGAGCTACGGTAAGGCGCTGGTGAGCGTGGACGGCGCCCCGTCCACCTTGGTGGATCTCTACAGCCCCAGCTTCGAGAATCAGCAAGCGGTGTGGAACACCGGCACCCTCAGCAACACCCAGCACACCGTCACCATCGAGTGGAGCGGCCAGAAGAACCCGGCCGCCACCTTCACCTATGTGAGCGTGGATGCCTTCGAGGTGGCGGGGACGCTGACGATCAGCAGTAGCACCTTCGGCATCGGGGCCTCGCTCTTCTAGTCGGGTCGGCCTGATACTCCCCGAGTGCAATAACTCGTCTCCAGAACTCGCCTTTCTTCTTGCAGGACAACCGCGCGCGTTGTCGCATTTGTGAGAAAAGACCTGCATGGCCGCCCATCGCGCCTCCGTGCTAGACTGGGGCGACTCGGCGCGGCTCGGAGGTTCACGATTGCGCCGGCCGCAACCCTAGGACCGGGGCAGGGGAGGAATGATGAAGCTCGGGACCAAGAAGATCGCGGTCGTGGCGATCTTGGCAAGTGTTCTTCTTGTCGCTCTGACCGGGAATGTGGCCGCGGCGCCTCCATGGTCCGACGCACCCGACTCCTGGTGGTCGAGTACCTACGGGGTGACGGCGGCCGCGGTGGCCACGGTGGCGGATGGCTATCCCGACGGGACTTACAAGCCGACCAACTCAGTGACCCGCGGACAGTTCGCCAAGATGGCCGTGAACGGCCTGGGTGTGGCCACAGCCGACCCCGCGACTCCGACGTTCAAGGATGTCGTCAAAGGGTCGACCTTCTTCATTCACATTGAAGGGGCCTACGACGCGGGCTTGATCGGCGGATATCCTGTCACCGGCGGTCTCGAGTTCCGCCCCGGCAACAACATCAGCCGCCAGCAGACGAACAGCATCCTCGGTCGGTATCTCTCCCAGATCGAGCTTGACACGTTCCAGGTGATCCGGGGCGTGGGCGATCTGACGTACCCCTCTTTGGCTTTGTGGTATGAAGCTGTAGGCAAGTTCTACCTCAACGGGTTCTTCGACGCGAACAAGGTGGCATCCGATCACAAGGCCAACACCGCTTATCTCGTCTACCACGGGGTGGTGCAGGGATCGCAGGGCTATCTCAATCCTACGGCTACCCTCAACAGAGCCCAGGCAGCGGTCATGGTCCTCCGGGTGGCGGACGTAGCCCAGGAGATTACGACACCGCCTCAGGCTCCCACCGGGCTTGCCGTCGAACCGGACAGCCCGGGCAACGATCCAACGCCTCAGGTGAGCGGCGTCGCGTTGCCGAATTCCCCCGTCGCTGTCTACGATACGTTTGGCGGCACGACCACCAAGCTCACCGAGGATTCGACGAACAGCGCCGGGATCTTCTACGCTGATCTGACAGTCCCGCTGGTCGACGGGACGCACGTGTTCACCGCCAAGGTGAAGAACTCCGAGGGGCTGGTGTCATCCGCCTCTGCGCCGGTCACCTATGTTCTCGATACCGTGGATCCCACCGGGACCGTCACTGCCCCGACCGTTCCGACCGGTCAGGCCGATGCCGCTGTGAAGCTTGTCAAGCCGGCCTTCACCGTCTCGGCGACCGACGAGCGGAGCGGCGTCGAGAGCGTGGAGTTCCAGTTCTCCGTCAAACAGACGACCCTCGACTGGGAGACGATCTCAACCGACACCGTGCCTAACGCGGGGACGAACGTGTACACGGCGGAGTGGCCGGCGACCGGCACACTCGCCTCCGGTCTGACTGACGGGCAGTACCTGTTCCGGGCAATCATCAGCGACAACGCAGGCAACACTGTGACCCTCGCCTCCGTGGAGGTGACGGTCGACACCACAGCGCCCACCATCCAGATCGCCCCGGGTTCGCTCGAACCGGAGACCGACGATATCTTCTACTCTGAAGATCGCACGCCGTTGTTCGGGGCGACCGGGAGCGACGTCACCGGTGGCGCGACCGGCACCCTGCCGAGCGGCGTGGCCAAGGTCGATTTCCTGTATGCGCCGATCGCTCCCGCTCCTGATGCCTGGAACGACTTCTCGCTGATCTCGAGCGATCTGGGCGCATCGGGCTTTGCCACGTACAACGCCTCCGGCATCCCCGTCTCGGGCATGCCGGACGGTCACTACCTCTTCGCCGTGCGCGCCACCGATCGGGCGGGCAACGAAAGCCTGCTCATGAGCACCACCCCCGGGGTCTATGTCGCCGGTGTCACGCAGGAAGTGGTGATCGACAATGAGGCGCCGGTGGTCACCGTCACGGCTCCCACGGCGGGCGCGCTTCTCCCCGATGAGACCGCCCTTACCATCACGTGGACCTTGACCGACGTTTCGGCTCCGAACACGGTGAAGATCGAGTATTCACCGACCGGCGAGGCGCCGTGGACCATTATCGCAGCGGCTGCGCCGTTCACGCCCGGTTCTCCCGGAAGCTATGCATGGCCTCAAGCGTCCGTCCCTGATATCACCGGTGCGGACGTGACTACGTACAAGATCCGTATCACGGCGGTGGACGAGGCGGGTACGCCCGTGGGTGACGTCGCAGGACACACCACTGCGGCGACGTCGGGCGCGTTCACGTTCTACGATGAGCCGGCCGCGGCTACGAGCGTAGAGGGGTCCGACCCCGACGCCTCGGTGGCCGGCGTGGATTGGCACGACTTCCATGCCACGTGGACGCCGTCGACCTCGACCCACATCGCGTCGCAGAAGGTGTTCCTGCTTCCTGCGGGGGAGACGTTGGATCTGGATCTGCCTACGGTAGATGCGCCGGTGGCCACGTTCGGGAACAACACCACCGCCGAGTGGAACAGCACGAGCGCGCTCACGACCGACAGCCGCGGCGCTGAGCTCGCCGCGGGTGACTACAAGATATGGATAGTGGTGACCGACCCGGCGGGACGCACGGCCCAGTCTTCCAGCCCGAGCTTCGCCGTCGTATCTGATTCCATCTAGAGTTGTGACGCGGCGGATGACGAGGACGAGAACGGGAGAACACGTGGCCGGACGGGTGGGCCGTCTGGCCGTCACCATCGCGGTTCTGGTGATCGCTCTGGCGGTGGCCCTGTTTCCGTCGGGAGCGCAGGCGGTCAGCTACAGCAGCCAGGAAATAGTGCTGGTCCAGTTGCTGAACGAATACCGGCAAGGTCTTGGACTGCAGCCTCTCATGGTCTCCGACCTGCTCTCCGATGCGGCGGAGAGGCACAGTTCCGACATGGGTAAGTACGCGTTCTTCAACCACTATACGGAGGCGTCCGACTGGTTCGCGCCGGGATCTGCGCCCTGGGATCGCATGGCAGTGTGCGGCTACACCTACAACACCTACGAGGGCGAGAACATCGCCGCGGGCGACGGCTCGGCCTCGGGGGTCATCGAGGCGTGGAAGAATTCCGGGACTCACAATCGGGCGATGACATCGCCCGACTACACTGTTGTGGGCGTGGGGTTGGTCTATGTCTCGGGGTCTCAGCATGGCTCATACTGGACCCTCGATTTTGGAGGATACAAAGATCCGACCGCTCACTGGCTGACAGGTGACCCCACGACCACGACGACTGAGCCACCGACCACCACCACGAGCACGACGGTCCCGAGCACCACGACCACGACCCTTCCCGGCGGCAGCACGACCAGCACCACCGTAGCCGGTGGGGGGTTCCCCGACGTCCCACCCGAGCACTCCTTCTATGGGGAGATCACCGGATTGGCCGCAGCCGGTGTCGTCTCGGGTTGTATCGACGGGCTCTTCCATCCCGATGATCTCGTCACCCGGGCCCAGTTTGCGAAGATCATCGTCCTGGCTCTGGGAGAGCACACCGCTGCGATCGAGAGTGCGGGCGCGCCCACGTTTCCTGACGTGCCGTTCATTGGCTCGGACTACCCGTTCGACTACGTCGAAGAGGCGGTCGGACTGGGGATCATCGAGGGGTACGCGAACGGCCGGTTCGGCCCGGGCGATAACGTGACCCGCGCTCAACTGGCCCTCATGCTCGTCCGGGCGGGAGGAAACGATCTCCTCCTGCCGCCAGCAGGTTATCCTTGTCCATTCGTCGACGTGCCAGGCTATGCGCGCGACGCCGTGACCGTCGCCTACTACAATGGACTGGTCAGTGGCAAGACAGCCGCGACCTTTGCTCCCTACAGCCCCGCCACCCGGGGCCATGTGGCCAAGATGGTCTATGGTCTGCGAGAGGTTCTAGGCTTCTGAGCCTGCTGCTGTACCCACGCTGGGCCGCGGTCTTGGCCCCCTTTAAGTTATACAAGCACAGAAATCGGTTGCACCCTAGCGCTAAAGTCTCGGGCGCCGTCTGCCGACATTCTCTTTGAGATGACTATCGGCGGATCTGTCCGGGCTCGCGGGCCGCGTGTGACAAGGGGAGAGAACATGGGCGACTCCACCCTCCATTCAAGAAGGATCCCCACCAAGACCCTCGGCCTGGTCCTCGCCGTGGCGTTCATCGTCGCTGTGCTGGCGGGACTGGCATTCTCGTCGCCTGCGCAGGCGGTCGGCATCAGCTCCGAGGAAGCGGCCTTCGTCCAGCTTCTGAACCAATACCGGGTGGAGAACGGTCTTCAGCCATTGCTCGTATCGGACATGATCTCGGAGGCCTGTGACAGGCACAACTCCGACATGGGCAAGTATGCGTTCTTCGACCACTACACCCAGGCTTCGGACTGGTTCGCGGTGGGAGCTTCGCCGTGGGACCGTATGGCCGCCAGCGGGTACAACTACAACACCTACAAGGGTGAGAACATCGCAGCGGGCTACAGCACGGCTGCGTCGGTGTTCATCGGCTGGAAGAACTCCCCGGGTCACAACGCCAATATGCTGAGCGCGAATTTCAAGTGCTTGGGGGTCTCCCTCGTCGTGGTCGGCGGATCCCCTTACACGTACTACTGGACGACAGACTTCGGTGGGTACGTCGACTCCACCTGCCACAGCGTGGGCTCGATACCCACGACGACCAGCACCACCGCCGCTCCGACCACTACCACTACTCTTGCGTCGACCACGACGACTACGGAAGCCCCGACGACGACCACGACGGCGGCCCCCACTACGACGACGCTCGCTCCCACGACAACGACGACCGCGGCGCCGGTGACCACGACGACCGCGGCCCCGACGACAACTACCACCGTTCGCGTGACCACGACCACGGAGGCGCCGACGACCACCACGACCGCTGCGCCGAGCACCACCACGACGACGGTCATGGCGCCCCCGCCGAGCACCACCACGACGACGGTGGCCACGCCTCTGCCGCCGCCCACGTTCTCCGATGTCGGCGCCGCCACTCTGTATGCCGACGAGATCATCCTGCTGGCGCAGGAGGGAATCATCAGCGGCTTCGGGGACGGCACCTTCGGTCCATCGAAACCGGTCACACGGCAGCAATTCGCGAAGATGATCGTCCTCGCCCTCGACTACGAGGTAGCGCCTCTCCAGGCCTGCGCCTTCAAAGACGTGCAGACCCAACTCGATGGGTCCGACCCGCTGTACCCAGGTGGGTACATCGCCGCCTGCGCAGCCGCCGGGATAACGGTCGGCAAGACCGCCGACACGTTCGGTCCTTACGACAAGATCACGCGGGCTCAGCTGATCACCATGGTCGCACGCGCCGTTCAGTTGCCGGCGCCGCCGGTCGGTTACACGCCCCCATTCGGAGTTTTCTCCGCCGACCACTACCCGTGGGCCGCCCGGGCGGCGGCCGCGGGACTGCTCGATGGGTTCGTCGACATGGGACCCGGATTCGATTTCTGGGCCTCGGCGACCCGGGCGGAAGTATGCCTGCTCCTCTCCCATCTATGCGGGAGTTAGCGGAACAGAGCCGCACACCACGATCCTAGTTGAAAGTGAAGGGCCCGCGCTCCAGCGGGCCCTTCACCGTTCTTCAGTTCGTGCAGCGGAGAGGCTTACTGCGACGCCACGATTTCGAGGACGTTGGATAGTATCTTCGCGAATTGCCCCCGCGTAGCTGTGGCGTTCGGATCGAAAACGCCAGCGCTCTTTCCATCGATGAGACCGTTGAACCTCGCGACTGCGATTGTCGCCGCGTCGGGAGCGTTCAGGTCGCGGAACCCCGTCTGATATTCGGTAGGGGGCTGTGCGAGGTGCGAACCGGCGGCCCGGACGACCATGCGCACGAGCTGGACCCGAGTGATCGGTTTGTACGGACCGAAGGTGCGGTTCGCGAAGCCCGCCACGATTCCGGCGAGCGCGGCTTCCTCGACGAAATCGAACGGATAGGGAGAACCCTGATACGTCACGTCGGAGAACGACGGGCTTTCGGTGTTGGTCGTTGCTGCATCGTGGAGACCAAAAGCGAGGACGAGCATCTTGGCCACTTGGGCCCGTAACACGGGGTCGGATGGACGGAAGCATCCGTTGCCAAGGCCACCCACGATATCCCGGTTCGCCAGGTGCATGATGTCATCGTAGAAGATATGGTCTCGCGGGACGTCCGTGAAGTCGGGGGCCGGATCCCGAGCGAAGGTGACCACGACGGCATGATCCGCGGCTATGCTTGTCAGCGCGAAGGGATTGGCGATCTGGACGTCAGTCCCGTCTACGCTGATCGACGCAACATGGTAGCCGGGATGAGGCACGAGTTCGACAAAGGCGGTTCCGCCATACGACACAGTCTGCACGGCGGGCGAGACCAAACCGTGTCCATCAGAGACAGTCGCCTCGATCGTGAACGATTGGGGAACAACCGGGGGCGCTACTCGATCGCGTGCGAACCACACCAGGATCACGTGATCGGACTGCACATCGGTCAGGCGCAGACGGTTCGATGGCTCGACCTTTCGACCGTCCACGGTGACGTAGTCGATGTGGTAACCGGAGTCAGGCACGATGTCGACAGTCGCCGTTTCGCCGGCAGACACGGTCTGGAAGGCCGGTGCAACCTGCCCGTGACCACCTCGGATCATCGCTGAGACAGTGTGGGTAACCGGCACACTGGGGGTCGAGCAAAGCCCGAACCAGGAGAAGTGGGTGACGCTGCCGTAGACCACATGAGCCTCTGTGTCTACCCAGGTCGTCGCGTCCACCCATACCCCCTCGTCGAGGTGCATGAGTTTCAGCGCTTGCTGCTCGGCGAGACTGAGACCGGTGGGGTCGTAGGACATGGCCACCGTGATCGCGCCTTCGACCGTGGCCGAAGTGCTGAGCTCGACGTATGTTCCGCCAACGAGCTGGAAGACAGAATCGAGCGAGAGTGGGGCCTCGACACTTTCCGTCGCCGCCGTGACACCGGCCTCGGTTACTTCGGCATAGGTGACCGCCAGGTCATCAGCGGGCTGAACCGTCTGGACCGAACCCACATTGGTGGTGGCCGTGCGCACGGTCAAAGTCGTATCGCGGGTGATGGACACGGCTCGGAGATACACAGGCGCCGTGTTGGGGGAACCCTCCGCCGGCGTCACCGTGAACGTATATAGGAAGTCAGGCTGGGTAGTCGGGGCCATCCAGCCGGTGGCCTCGCCGCTGGCATCGGTGGTCAGAGAGCCGTAGGTGGTGGCATAGCCGGCCGGTAGGTCTGGATCCCAGATCACCCCCGGACCGGCGGTTCCTCCGGTACTGACCCGCGCGCCCACCACCGGGTCACCGTTCTCGTCGAGGACTCGTATGGTCACGTGCTTCAGAGGCAGGGTGAGATCCAGGCTGGTGTCGGTGGTGAACTCCAGGCCGGGGAGTCCGGCGATTGAGTCCGGCGGGCCCACGACACTGACGCTCAGGTCATAGACACCGGGCGTGACGGCAAGGGTGTAGCCACCGTTCTCGGCGCTTGAGGTGGTAGGCCCAGAGCCGCCTTCCACGGGGCTCAGGCCGATCGACGCTCCGGCGGCCGGGGTCCCGTCAGGATACAGGAGGGTGCCGGAGACGGTGAGAGCGAGGGGCAACTCGATCGTGAGCGTGACATCTTCGGTGATCTCCACGTCCCGGAGATATGTCAGCGCATGCGTGGTGTCACCCTCCGCCGGCGTCACCGTGAACGTATATAGAAAGTCAGGCTGGGTAGTCGGGGCCATCCAGCCGGTGGCCTCGCCGCTGGCATCGGTGGTCAGAGAGCCGTAGGTGGTGGCATAGCCGGCCGGTAGGTCTGGATCCCAGATCACCCCCGGACCGGCGGTTCCTCCGGTACTGACCCGCGCGCCCACCACCGGGTCACCGTTCTCGTCGAGGACTCGTATGGTCACGTGCTTCAGAGGCAGGGTGAGATCCAGGCTGGTGTCGGTGGTGAACTCCAGGCCGGGGAGTCCGGCGATTGAGTCCGGCGGGCCCACGACACTGACGCTCAGGTCATAGACACCGGGCGTGACGGCAAGGGTGTAGCCACCGTTCTCGGCGCTTGAGGTGGTAGGCCCAGAGCCGCCTTCCACGGGGCTCAGGCCGATCGACGCTCCGGCGGCCGGGGTCCCGTCAGGATACAGGAGGGTGCCGGAGACGGTGAGAGCAATCGTGTCGGCTCGCACGGCCGTGAGGGCACCCGAGGGGAGCACCACACCGACGGTGAGGAAGAGCAGCACGAGAAGGGATAGAGCCGTTCGCCTCGGCAGACCCGTCCGGCGCATCCCCCCGAGTCTCACAATCGCTCGTCCGCGCCATGTCGACCCTCGCATCCGCACCACCCCTCCCGCCTGGCATTGTTGGCTCGGTCTCAGCAATCCACACTTATACCTGAGCGCCCGGGGCAGCGCAAACTTCGCTGCAGGGCGGGTGAAGATGGCCCCGGGCAGGCCAATCGCAGGCCCGGGGCCATCCATGAGCGTCCTGCCTGCAGGAGGTCTACTGCGTCGGTACGAACATCACCCCGTCGGCGACCACGTAGCCGTTCGCCCCAGTGGCGAAGATGCTGATGCTCCCACTCCCGGTGCCATAGCCCGAGTTGAATCTGTAGCGCCCGAGCGAATACCAGGCGCCTCCGTTGATCTGCTGGTTGACATAGCGCTTGTACTGACCGGTCGCGGTATTGACGTGCACCAGCGCCGACGACGCCCGATTGGTCCCACTGGTCCAGCGAAGATAGACGTTGTAGTAGCCTGTCGAAGGAAACCTCGGGGTCCAGCGCGCCCAACTGGTCGCGGTGGTCGCGGCGCGGACCTGATAGTCGTCTCCGTACCATCCGGGAGTGCTGGTGGAACGGGTCCAGTTGCCGCCGACGTCGCTCCCTCCCGTGCTAACGGCGGTGGGATTGTCGAGGATGATGCCGCTCTCGAGCAGGGACTCCCGCCGTCGGGGCTGGTACTCGCTGTTCAGATACGTGCTCGCTCGGCGGACGGTCAGTCCGGTGCCTGGAGCTTCGTAAACGACAGGGGAGTTCCACGCGTCACCGCCGGCGTAGATGACGACGTGACCGGAGGTCCCGTTGTTCTTGACGAGCACGTCGCCCTCTCGCAGGAGAGAGCGGGAACTCAGCGCGTACCAGGGACCCAAGCAGTTGAAGAATTCATAGCTGGTGTATCGAAGCGGTATGGAGGCGTTCACGCCATCCTCTTCCTGATACAAGAGGGTCCGGGGGACCTCCCAGCACTTGAGGGTGTATCCCGAGCAATCGGGACCGAGGCCCCCTCCGAGATTGGGGGTCCAACTCTCCCGTCCCCATGAGTACATGGCTCCGATGCCGGTCTCGGCGCGGGCGATGATCTCCGCCCGGGTCAGATTGGGGATGACGGCGTGAGCTGCCGGGATGCCGGTATCGAGGAGCAGGCCGGCGCCTAGGATGGCGCCGCACAGACCACAGGTTGCCATCAGCGATCTTGCGATCCTTCGTGCGCAGAACACATCGGGGAGTCTCATCGGGTCGCCTCCTCGAGGAAGGTGTGTACGACGATCGAGTACCCTTCGGGTGTCGGCAGGGGCTGACATATGCGACCGTCCGGGGCCACCACGTAGGGCGTGCCCACGTAGGCATAGGTGGGATCGGCCAGGAACAGCACGGGCGCCTCTGTCGACAGGGCCTCCGCGGACAGTGCCGCCGAGGATCGCGTCGCCGACGAGAAGGCCTCCGCGTCCAACTTGGTGATCATGAGCGAGGGCTTCGACCCGCCTGGAGCATCCGGTCCCGCATCGCTCTCCACCAGCCGCATGCCCACGATCAGCCCGCCTTCGACGTCGCCGTCCACGGAGACCAGATGTTCCACGGCGCGACCTCGAGCCAGGGCCGGACCTATCTCAGCGATCTGTGAAGCTCGAGAACGGTCGGCGTCCATCTTGAAAAGCTCGACGCAAAGGCCGGCTTGGGGCGAGAAAGTCGCCTTGGCGACACGATCGAGGCCGGTGTCCAGCGGTCGGCCGGCCATGGTGCGCGACTTCGCCTTGGCCGACTCGCGTTTCGACACGCCGGGATCGTGCACGCCGACCGCCTCCAGCGCTCCCTCCGGCGACAGGAGCATCACTTGCCCGTGGGCGACTTCGACGCACGGGCCTGCCACAGTGGCGAACAGGCCCGTGACGACGTCATCGAGCGCAGGCAGGCTCATGTCGGCCAACGAAGCGCCCTCCCAAGTGAGAGTGAGGAGGCGACGATCGGCATCGCAATCGAGCACATGGATGCAGCAATCATCCGCGGCCAGGAACCGGGGCGCGGCCAGCGTCACGGGGATCGTTCCCGTCCAGGCGCCCTCGCGATCGAGCACGACCACTCTTCGGTTGACGCTATCCAGGATGGCGATCCGGCCGTCAGGAGCTATCGCCAGGGCTTCAGGGCCCCTTGTGAGACCCTCTCCGGGAGATTCCAGGCCGACCTGCCCGTCGCTGTCGCCCCAGGGAAGCGTGACGAGCTCTAGACCGCCCGACCCTGCGGCCGGCGCCACGGGGGGCGCCCCCGCGACGATCGAGGCGGCGTCCTCCGGACTGGTCAAGGTGGTGGTCGTCGCGGGCTGCTCGGCCCCCAACGCAAACCCGGGCACGAACAGGGCGCACCCGGCGAGAGCGCACAGACCCAACCCGGCCAGCGAACTGAGCAAAGCGGCGAACCGCGCGCGGCGTCGCCGCGCGACATCGGCGCCGATCTGGCGCCTCGGCTTCGCACGCCGTCTCCCGCGCTCCGCCTCCCTCGACCCGGATGCCGCCGGTCTGCGTCCGGGCCACACGGACCTCAGCCCTTGCGGTCGTTTCAACGAACGGAACATGTTCAGCCTCCTTCATCTCGGCGATCGAAGTCGTCCCGAGCGTAGGAGGGTCGGACAACGTGGGACTATGAGACGAAGGACCCCTCTTGGCGACGCCAAACCGGCGATTGAGGCTCCACCAGACGCTGGTCTGTCGCGTGGGTCGGCTGGCGCCGCCTTCGGCGGCTCAGACGATCCCGGCGGCCTTGAAAAAGGTGTAGCAGAACACGCCGTCGGGCTCCGCTGTGCGGTGGAGGGCGGCTATGCCCCTGTCCCAGGTCGCCCGGTCGACGAGTCCGGCGGCGAGGGCCTTGTCCCGGACCCCTTGCACCATCGCGGCAAAGGTGTTCCGGGTGAATCCCTCCACCAGGTCGGGGTGGGAGGCGTCGACGTAGACCATCTTCGGGACCACCTCCACATCACCCAGTCCGACCGCCACCAGCAAGGGGTACAGACGCCGCCCGATGAGGGAGTCGCCCCCGGAGGCCGCCTGCAGATCGACCAGACACTGGATCGCGCGGCGCGCGTCGGGGTCTTCGGGGTGGAAGTAGGTCGAGCCGTGATCGCCTTCGATGACCGTCATGGTCCCCCCGGGGCGGACGACCGCGCGCAGCCGGTCCAGCGCCCCCTCGGGATCGCGCAAGTGCTCGAGCACGAAGCAGATGAAGACGTGGTCGAAACTGCCGTCAGGGTAGGGGAGGTCGAAGACGTCCGCCTGGTGGAAGGTGACGTTCGCCAGTCCAGCCGCGGCGACACGCCGCCGCGCCACCTCCAGGGAGTCGGCCGAGATGTCCACCGCCGTGATGCGGGCCTCAGGACTGTTGCGTGCGAGAGTGACGGTCTGCGCGCCCACGCCGCACCCTGCTTCGAGCACGCGTCCACCGGCGGGGAAGACCGTGCCGGAATGCAGGAAGTCCGTGAGGGCGGTCGCTTGGTCGACCAGGCGGTCGCGCTCCCTGGGCGTGTAGCCGTGGACGTAGTCGGGAGATCCGATCGTTGTGTGGTCCATCCTCGCATCTTACCCGAGCCGGGAGGTCCGGGGCAGCGGGTACCGGCCCGGCGCTCTTCCGGCGGGGCGACGCGGGTCTGTCCGCCGGTTGGGGTAAACTCACGAAGAACGCGCATCGTCGCGCGGCCGAACGGGCAGGAGGCCTTTGTTGATAGTCTTATTCTTCGCGGACGTGGTGGGCAAGCCGGGTCGCGAAGCCCTCATAGCCAAGCTCCCTGGACTGCGCAAGCGGTACGAGGCCGACGCCGTGATCGCAAACGGGGAGAACGCGACCGATGGCAAGGGCATCAAACCCGCCCATGCCGAAGCGCTGCTGAAGGCGGGAGTCGACGTCATCACCACCGGCAACCACGTCTGGAGACAGCGGGACATCTATCGGTACCTCGACGAACAGCCGCGGATCGTCCGCCCCTTCAATTTCCTCGAATCCAACCCGGGTCGGGGTCTGACCGTGGTCGACACGCCGGGTGGGCGCCTGGGTGTGGTCAATCTGAGCGGTGAGCTCTATCTCTATCCGGCTCGCTCGCCGTTCGAGGCGGTGGGAGAGGCTTTGGAACAGCTCCACGGGGTGCGCAACGTCATCGTCGACCTACACGCGGAGGCGACCAGCGAGAAGGTGGCCATGGGCTGGTATCTTGACGGTCAGGTGAGCGCCGTGATCGGTACCCACACCCACGTACGCACCGCCGACGCCCGGGTCCTGCCCGGGGGCACCGCCTACATGACCGACGCGGGTATGTGTGGTCCCCGGGATTCTGTCATAGGGGTCAAGAAGGAACTCGTCCTGGAACGGTTCCTGACCCAGTTACCGGTGCGTTTCGAAGTGGCCTCGGGCAACGTGTGGCTCGAGGGAGCGATGGTAGAGATCGGCAACGACGGCCGGGCCCTCCACATCGAGCCCTTCGAGGTCGGCGCCGACTCCTAGCGAGCGCCGCCCCGCAGGGTCACCCCCCGGGCGGATCATCGCCCTGTGCGCGAACCGCCGCGGCGCTCGCATTCATCGCCGTGCCGTGGGCTCAGTACGCCACGCAGAACCGCCGGCGGGTGTGTTTCGGGTCCTCGACCTCGTCCAGCATGGCGACCGCATAGTCCTCCAGCGAGATGCGGCACTGGCCCTCGGCGTCGACGAGGAGCTGATCGGTGCCCAGGCGGAACGTGCCCGTCCTCTCCCCGGGTTCCAGCATCGCCGCCGGGCTGAGGAAGGTCCACTCGAGGTCGGGCTCCTCCTTGAGGAGGTAGAGGATCTCCCGGGTCCCGCCGGCGCCGGCCTTCCACTCTTCGGGGAAACCCGGCTGGTCGATGACCTGCTGCCCGGGGGCGACTTCGAGACTTCCCGCCCCGCCCACGAAGAGAAGCCGCGGTATGCCCGCCTTCTTGGCAGCCGCGATGATCGCCTTGCCGCCCTCCACCATCCCAGCGAACGTGTCCTCCTCGTTCTGGGTGGAGCTGAACGCGCTGATGACGACGTCGTGGCCGGCCAGGAGTCCCGCCAACCGATCCACCTCGAGGATGTCGCCTTGCTTCGCGACGAGGTTCGCCCGCACGGGCAGCCGCTCCGGACGCCGCACGACGGCTGTGACCTCATGCTTTCTGTCGAGGGCCTCGTCGAGGAGTCTCGATCCGACGAACCCGGTTGCACCGATCAGGGCGATCTTCATGGGGTTCCTCCTTCCGCGGACGGTGGGACGTGACTCTAAAGCCTACCGTTCAGGTCGTGGAAAACGAGTCCGGTCGGCAGTTTGGGGTAGAAGAACGTAGCCTTCTGAGGCATGCGCTCGCCTCCAAAGGCGACCTCGCGGATCTGGTCGAGACCGGTCGGGTTCATGAAGAAGCCGACTTGGAACTCTCCCGCCTTCAACTGGGCGAAGGCTTCGCCCGGGTCCTTGAAGTACGTGACGTGGGTGCCACGAGCCATGTCTTCGGGGGTGATCCCCAGCGCCCGGCCGAGGACCAACTCCTGGAGGATGGTCACATCCAAAGCCCGGTATGCCGGGCTGCGATCCGGGGCGGCGGCTTGGACGGCTTCGGGATCGAGGAGACGTAGGCCATAGGCTCCCTCCATATGGGGACTCCACAGACCGAACGCACCTCGGGGATTCTCCCGCAGGAAGAGCTCCAGAGCAGCCGGCGCGTCATCTTCCCCATCGCTGAGGAGCTCCACGGAGAAGGACCTTCGGAGTTCCTCAGGCAGCGTGGCCACCGTCCTGGGATCTACGCCACGCACGAGGCGATGCGTGCTGTAGATGGTCAATCCCGGATCCGCCATGTTGGCGAAGTATGCCAGCAGGTAGTCCGAGGCCAGGGGTTGCTCCGCTTCCTGGCGGTCCTCGATCTCGGCGCATTCTGCCTCGACCTCGACCCGGCGCTGCCTGCTGTAGCGGAGGGCGGTCTCGTAGCGATGATGACCATCGGCGATGATGAACCGCCCGTGGGCCAAGCTTTCCGTCACGAGTCCGACGATATCCGGCTCGGAGGTGGGCCATAGTCTCGTGACGGTCTCGTCATCACCAGCCAGGACCACGCGGGGTTCCCGGGCCCCCGGGCCGGCCTTCAGCGCGGCGTTCACCTCGTCTTCGGGAAGGTCGTACAGAAGGAAGACAGGGCTCAGACTCATGCGTGCCGTCTCGAGCAGGCGGTAGCGGTCCTCCTTGGGCCCCGAGAGCGTCTGTTCATGGGGGAAGACCACGCCCTCCTCGAAATCCCGCAGTCTGAGCACAGCAAGAAAGCCGTGCCTGACGCTGGCTCGGCCGTCGGGCCCCACGAAGCTCTCCTCGACGAAGGTGATGGTAGGCTCGCCATCGCGCACCAAGATGCCTTCTTGTTTCCATTCCTCCAACTGCGCGGCGGCGCGGGTGTATTGATTGTCACAGGCACCGTCGCTGGGAGTGGTCATGCCCAGGTCGACCCGTATCACGTTGTGGCGACTGTTCGCGTAGAGGCGGGATTGCAGCTCCGGACCCACCACATCGTACGGCGGCGCTACCAGCCGGTGGAGCTCACCGGCCTTGGGCGCGTAGCGCCACGCGCGGAACGGTGCGACAGTGTCCAAAGGAGTCTCCTCAGGTCTTCGAACGAGCGGCATGAGTGTCTCCGAATGATATCACCGAGGGCGCCGAGGACGGCCTTCTGGGGACCGATCCGAACGGGTTCCTAGGCTGGAAGCCTAGACGTCAGGGCTTGTGGGTACGTAGTCTCCGCAGGCTTGTCGTCGAAGAGAACAGAGGCGAAGAGAACAAAGGGGCTGACCATGGCCAAACTTGCCGGCGAACCGAAGATCGAGCGCCTTCAAGACATCATCGACATGGGTAATTCCTCCTGGGCTGGAGCCGAGATCAACTTCCGCGTAGAGCCGGGGCCGGGCGAGACCTGGGCGGCCGACTTCACCGCCGGTTGCCTGATCGACGGAACAGCCGCCGTCGTTCCCGGCGCGGTGAGCGAGTTGCGAAAGTGGGACAAGGATCCCGAGAGCAGCTTCTACTGCTACGCACCCGTCGGGTATCTGAAGGACGGGGCCCACCTGACCCTTCGGGTGCATCCCAGCGACAAGAAGGGGCGGCCCGAGAAGGGGATCATCTGGCAGGGTGACTTCCGTGTACGCATCCAGGACGACGAGTACCGGCTGGTGGAGATGGTGTCGTTGTCGACCGGGAGCAAAGAGCAACTCGTGGCTCTGCCGGGGGTCGGGGAGAAGATCGCGGAGGCCATCATCGCCTATCGGTCCTTGAACGGTCCTTTCGCCGCTGTGGATGAACTGGACAAGGTTCCGATGGTCGGTGCCGATAAGATAGAGGAGATACGCGAACTGGTGCTGCCGTAGCTGCTTCGCTGCCGTAGCCGATCCTTTCTTGCGCGAGGAGGAGTGCATCCATGGGTCTTATGGACAAACTGACCGCGGGGGCTGAGCGGGCCGCCAAAGAGGCCGAGAAGGCTTTCGACAAAGGCAAGGCCAAGGTCGGCGAACTACAGATCGAGATGCAGATGGACGGGCTCGCGAAGAAGCTCGGCTATCTCGTCTTCGACTTCTATCGGGGGCGGCAGGTGGATCAAACCTACCGGCAGAAGCTGCTGGACGACCTGTCGGCGTTGGAGGACCAACTGGTGAAGGTCCGGGCGGAGGCGGCCGCCAAGGCGCAGGCCAAAGAGGCGGGAGGCGCACCCGACGAGGGAGCCCCGTCCGCCGATCCGGCCTCCCAGTCGGCGACCGCCGCCGATGCCGCCGCCGATGCCGCCGACACGGGGCAGGCCGAGAGCCCCGACGCAGAATCCGTCTAGGGCCGCCTGCGAATGGTGTCCGAGTTCCAAGAGCTCAAACCCTCAGAACTGCTCGCCCTGCTCGGCGGCGAGACTCGCATGCGCGCCCGTCTCGCGGCGGGCGAACGTCTTCGGGCGACGACCCCGCTCCGCTATCCCGGCCGGCGGGGCGCTGTAGTGGTGTACCTGACGCCGGGGACGGTACCGGCAGCGACGTCGCCGGAGACGCCGGAGACGCCGGCCTCGTCTTCACCCCCGGTCTCCTCGCCGCGGCCTGTGCGCATCTCCGACGGCGGCGACACCATCAAGAGTCTGGACGAACAGGGGATGGACCTCTCGATCGACATGATCCTGAGCAAGACGGTGTTCCACGCGGTCAAGCAGCACGACGGTGCGGGCGTCGCCGGCGGCGAGGTCTTCCTGGACTCCACCTCCGACACAATCGGTCCCGATCTCTGGCGTTTCCTGCAGGTGGTCTGCGAGGTGATCGGTCTGCGGAACGCGAAGTACAAGGATGCTCTGGTGCAGCTCTCCCGACGTCAGGAAGCCGCGCCCGACCTGATTGGTTGGGAGGGAGGCTAGCCGTTCCCCGGGGTGCCTGATAGAATGCCGGCCGTTGGGGAGTAGTCTAACCCTCGGCATGCGTGAGCGGGTCTGGGGGTAATGGGGCGATCGTCATCACGGTCCATCGAGGACCCGGCGCCCCACCTCGCGACGAGGCGGACGAGACCGACGGCTGTAGCGTGTGCTCCGGCGTGGTCTCTGAAGCTCCTGTCCAGAGATACGGCGGAATCCTAAGAAAGGACGATGTCCGTGTCTCCAGGTTCTCTGAGCAAGCTCACGGTAGCTCTGGCCGTCCCCCTGCCGGCGTTCATCCTCCGGCTGTCCGGTATCGAGTTGTCGCCCACCTACTCCGTCTTCATCTACGGCGCCGCAGTCGTGGGAGCGGCGGTCCTCCTCGCCTGGGCCGCGGAGACTGCGCAGCTCGATATCTCAGGGAGTCTGGCCATCGCCCTGCTGGCCCTCATCGCGATCCTCCCCGAATATGCCGTCGACCTCTATTTCGCCTACTCGGCGGGTCACGATCCGCAGTACGCGCACTATGCCGCCGCCAACATGACTGGGAGCAACCGGCTCTTGCTCGGTCTCGGGTGGCCGTTGGTGGCCTTCGTGGCCGGCCTCGGTCTTCGCAAGATGCGCCGCGCAGTACGCCGTCAGTCGACAGACCCGGCCGCCGCGGTGTCGGTCCAGCCCTACCGCGGGGGAGGGCTGGAGCTCCATTCGAAACGGCGGATCGAACTCCTGTTCCTGGGCGTCGCCGCTCTCTACTCCTTCATCATCCCGATCACCCGTTCCATCGCCCTCTACGACTGCGTGGTACTCGTCGGCATCTACGGCGTGTATCTGTGGCGGGTGTCCAGGGAGAAGCAGGAGGAACCCGAGCTGGAGGGGGTCTGCGCCGCGATCGGCTGCCTGCCTCGGAGGAACCGACGCGTGATCGTGGTGGCCATGTTCGTGGCCGCGGCCGCCTTCATCCTGGTCTCAGCCGAACCCTTCGCCGAGTCGCTGATACAGACCGGCCGCAACCTGGGGATCGACGAGTTCCTGTTGGTCCAGTGGCTCGCTCCGCTCGTCTCCGAGGCGCCCGAACTGATCGTGGCCTGTCTTCTCGCTTACCGGCTCAAGGGAGACGACGCCATCGGGGCTCTCCTCTCCTCAAAAGTGAACCAATGGACCCTGCTGGTGGGGACCATCCCCCTGGCGTTCCTGGCAGGAGGTGGGGATGGGAGTCTGGGACTGGACGCTCGACAGACCGAAGAGTTCATCCTCACAGCCGCCCAGACGGTCCTGGGCTTCGCCGTCTTGGTCAATCTGCGGTTCAGATGGCGCGAAGCGGTGATGCTGGCGGTGCTATTCTTCCTCCAGTTCCCCTTCCCTCAGACTTCGGTGCGCCTGGGCTTCTCCGGGGCCTACATCGCTCTGGCGCTCGGCATACTCTACGTGGAGAGGGCCAGCTTGGCCCCCATCTGGAGGCACGTCTTTTCGAAGAGGGTGCGAACAGAAGGCGGCACCGCAGAGTAAGGGGCGCGCCAAGGCTCCCCAGGATCGACCAAAGGGGCCGGGCCGAGTCGTGCCGGCCCGCGCCCACGACCGTCTCTTTCCCGCCGAAAGGCCCCTATCCGATGGTCGTGTACGTCTCGAAGCTGGGCGGGTTCTCCATGTGACGCTTCACTGCGCACATGTTCGCGGCACGGACGATGGCCCCGGCGTATTTCTCCGGGAAGCCCTCGGGGAGCTTGATCTCGAGTGAGATCTTGCTCACCATCTTCGTCTCCGGGTCGCGCTCCTGCCGCAGAATGATCTTCGCCCCGTCCTTGGGCAAATCGCGCTGGTCGAGGAAGCTCAGCACGTAGATCCCGGCGCAAGTGCCTATGGATGCCAGGAAGAGGTCGAACGGCGCCGGAGCTGAGCCATCACCGCCGGCCGCGACCTGTTGATCGGTCTCGATGATCATGTCGCGATAGCTGGCAAATACCTTCCTATTGCCAGGAAAATATATCTCCATCTCCATGTGGGGGCTCCTTGCCGGTTGTGATGCTTCTCATAGAATAGCGCAGGCTGAGGGCGTGGACTGGAATGGCACGGTCTCACCTCGAGGCCATCGGACGGTAGCCGTGCGCCCATCCAGAGAAAGGAACCGGCCCGGGTGATTTGGGGGTACCGGGCCGGAGGGAAGGGGGCTATGTGGAGGGGGCCGTGTCGGTCCCCATAGTGTCCGCTCAATCGCCGACAGGTTCTATCCGTTCGGACCGGGCTCGTCTGACCAGGTCGGACCCGGGACCATCGAACTCGATCTCCTCGTCGAGGACGAGATCCGAGGCACAGAGCGCGCCGAATTCGCCCAGAGCCTCCAGCGCGCAGGCGAAGCCTTCCTCGATTGCCAGGGTCAGATAGGTCACCTGGACCCGGTCGAGGACCGCCATCTGCTCGAAACCGCAGTCGGGACACCAGAGGCGGACGCTCCACCGAGAGCCTTCTTTCCGTTCCCAATCCGACGCCTGCACCAGAGGGGAGGTGCACGAGCGGCAGAACACCTGTGGTGCCACCGTCTGAGGTCTCTCGCTGTTTCCGCCGTCGATCACTGTGTCGATCCCCCTGCGCCGGCATACCGGCTGTGGTTTCTGCTCCGAGCCTGCAAACGTTGCCGCATCACAGTTATCGGCCGCAAGGCGGTCTTGGTTTAGGCTCAGGCGCGGCGGAGGCTACCTAGGCAGCAGGTTGCACGAAAACGTCGCCGGTCACAAAGGATCTCTCCTTGCTGGCAACGTTCCACCTTTGGTTGTATTTCTCCCTCCACCACCGGCCGGTACTCTGCGGTCCCCGGGGCCTCGCTGGGGGTTGGGTCGCCAGGGCATCTGGTTGGCGGCATCTTGGACCAGGCGCCCACGAGATCGCAAGGAAGCCGTATGTCGCGAAGGAGGAGGAAGAGATGAACAGCGTGCATCTCATCGGCCGTCTGGCCACCGACGTGGATGTGAAGGAGGTGAACGGCGGCTCCAAGGTGAGTACGTTCATCCTGGCCGTGGACCGCAACGCCGAAGAGGCGGAGGTTGCATCTCTGCGATAGTGAGTCTTCTCTGAGACGCGCTCACCCGCCCGCATCTGTCGCAAGACCGTGACTCTAGAGCATCTTGACGTTATGACGGCAAAGCTACATACTGGGGTCATGGCTCAAGCTTTGAGAAGGAGCACGATATATTTGGATCCGGAACTGCACCGCGCACTCCGGATCAAGGCCGCAGAGACCGACCGTTCCATCTCCGATCTGATCAGCGATGCGGTGAAGCTGGCATTGGCCGAGGATGCCGAGGATCTTCTAGCGTTTGAAGAGCGAACTTCAGAGTCCGATCTTCTGTTCGAGACCGTGGTGAAGGCACTAAAGGCGGATGGGAAGATATAGGGTCTTCATCAAGCCCTCCGCCGTCCGGGAGATCGAGGGGATCGCCGAGAAGAAGCAGCGACGACGGGTCGTCGCAAGGATACACTCCTTGAGTGATGACCCCCGGCCTCCGGGATGCGAGAAGCTGACCGGGCGGGATCAATACCGCGTGCGGCAAGGCGCTTATCGCATCGTCTACGCGATCGAGGACGACCGCCTCGTCGTGTACGTTGTCAAGGTAGGTCATCGAAGCAGTGTCTATCGGTAGGCGAACGCTTTTTCCCCTGCGCCTCGCGCGGGCCGATTCCCAGAACCTGCGTAAGCCACCGGGGGAAGAGAAAGCCCCCCGGCGTTTCTACCGGGAGGCATCAGGGCTCTATGGGACGATGGGCGGCAGCTTGGTCTAGTGCATCACTCAGCCGGCGCCTTGGTCAAGACCTGCTCGAACGCTGCAGGCTCCGTGTACACGGTCGCGCTTGGGTAGGCCACTCTCAAGTCCAGAAGGCTGAGATTCTCGGGCGTGCCGGGCAACTTCTCGTAGATGTCGAAGCGGAGCGTGCGGTTCTCACCCTCGTTCATGATCCGCCACTCGATCGGTTGGCCGGTCTCGGCATCCACCAAGTAGACGTTCTCGCTTCCCTCGCCGTCTTCGACAGGGCGTTTCTCGACGATACGCACCGCCTCCCGGCCGTCGACCGGAACGCCGAAGAGGCGGACTTTGCACTTCTGATACAAACGGTGCGATGACACAGCGCCCCCCGTCCATAGCCTTCTCGTGCGTGGAGGCCCAGCGTGTCACCCAATGGCGACGGGGGCGTCTTGGTGTTTGGTGGAAGGACTGGACGGTCCAGTGATGAGAGTTCTGGTTGGGTCAATCGCCGGGGATACCCAACGCGGCCATGAGTTCAGCTTCGGTGACGCCGAGCACGTCAGCGGCGGCCGCGAAATCGGGGGCACCGTCATTGGGATCACCCAAAGCGTTGGTGAGAGCTTCCTCGGTGACGCCCAACTGCGCGGCAGCTGCGGCGAGATCTGGCGTGCCTTGCTGCTCGCCGGATTGATCAGGGCCGCTCCCACCCATTGCAGGGCCTCCCGTGTCCCCATCTTCAAATGTAACAATCCGATTGGCATCGACCGTGGAGGGATCTCCCTCGGGCGTCTCTGTCACCCCACCACCGCGCACCAGGCGCACATGGTGGTAGAAGACCTCGATACCCGAGCCATCGGAGACCTCTTCCGATTTGGTGTCAAAAACAACCGCGCCTGCACCGTGCAAATCGTAGCCGTCCATGTCCGGGCAATAGCCGAAGGCAAGTGTCCAGGCATATGTTTGTCCGGGCACGTAACCTGAGTCGGTGGCTGACTCTGCTGCCAACGCTTCAATATAGGGATTGGACGTGCTCGACCAGTAGAACGGATAATCGGTCTGACCCATCGTGTTCGTGAGCTCTGTCAGATTGAACACGCTTGTATCGATGGTCGGGAAGGCTCCGGAGTAATCCGCAATGCTCTGCAATTCCTTGATATTGGGCAGACGCCAATCATCGTAGCCGGCAATGGTTGCGTTTTCGGCATAGGCCAGCGCGTTCTCCCAGTTTATGGCCTCGCCGTTGTCGTCCTGTGACCACATCAAGCCGGTGGCATTGTCGGTGACCGTGCCGTCGGCGTTGTCGACAAAATCGTTGGTGCCGCATGTATCGCCGCGGACAGCGCGAACGAATCTGCCACCGCTCATCGCCTTGTGTGTCCGGTCCAGTCGTTGACAATGAATGTGGGATCGCCCTGCACCTGCTCGTTCTGATGCTCGCTTTCGACCAGATAGAGATTGCTCGTCCATGAATGCTGTTGACGTTGATCCGAACCATCGCCAACCAGGTAGAAGTAGTCGGTATCGACCCAGGGCCACCCTCGGGAGAAGTCCCTGATGGACCACAACTCTTTCACTGTCGGCAGGCGCCAGTCGTCATAGCCCGCCAGTTCCAGGGATTCGCAGTAGCTCGAGGCCTCAGACCAGGGCATGGAAGAGTCAGACAGCTCCTGGGCCCAGACCAGACCCGTGACATTGTCGGTTACTGTGCCGTCGCCGTTATCGGTGTAGCTGGGCACGTTTCCCGTGTACTGGGCGCCCTGCCCGTAGAACGGCTCACCTTCGGCGGGTGGATCGATCTGTTCGCTGTTGTTATAGGTAAGGCCCTGGTTTGTATCTACGATCGGATAGGTTACGGTCAGGTCCGCCGTGCCGGGACTCGCTCCTGCTCCAGTCGAGTCGCTGGACGCGGTCGAATCGATAGCCTGCATCGCGGTACCGCCAGTCGCATCTGATTCCGCGTCTCCGTTTCCGCACGCGGACAACGCGAGACCCACTAATAGGACAACCGCGATTCCTAACAGTAGGGAAACGCCTTTCATCGGTGTGCTTCTCATCAGCGTCTCCTGTATTCGTCGCGTCTTGCTTCGGTTGTTCCCATGGGGGGGTTTCATACGAACGGGCGGGTCACGGACTCACGGTGAACAATCAATGACCGTTCTTGATGGGAACAACGGTACCGCGGGACGAGTAAGGAAGGCGTAAGAAGTGCACCGACGGATTTCCGCCGCCGCCTTCTTGCTAAGCCCCTCTCGTTCACATAGATGCTTGAGTTCAGCCCAATCATGCGCGATACACACCTTCCTCCTGCCGCCGCTTCGTCAGCGGCAGGTTCGTCGAAGACCGAGCACACCTCAAGGAGTGTTCAGATTTCAACCGGCGAAATGTGTTCCTTATTCAGGCGGCGAATGTGATCGCCGCCTGACCGCAATTCCATCTTTGGTTGTATTCGCCTCTGCGTCCTCTCAAGTTAACTTGCAATCCCGTGCCGCGACGGGCGCGAAAGTCGCCCGCCGGGGCCGGGGACCACGCCGCAGAGTGAGGCGGCGAACCAGCAGAATCGCTACGCGAGGAGGAAGGAAATGAACAGCGTGCACCTGATCGGCCGTCTGGCCACCGACGTGGACGTGAAGGAGGTGAACGGCGGCTCCAAGGTGAGCAGTTTCATCCTGGCCGTCGACCGCAACGCGGAAGAGGCGGACTTCGCACTTCTCCGACGATGAACTCATTGCCGCGCAGGCTCCCGGGGGGCCTATATCGCCTCTTCGACCACCAGCACAACTGGCACGCCATGGTAAAGGGGGCCGGGTCCTCGCGGCTTCGAGGCGACTTCGGGGCCGGGGGCAAGAACAGCGTCGAATGCCAGGTCAGTCAGCCAGCTTCTTCTCGCATTTCTCACAGGAGAGGCTGCCCGGCCGCACCGGTGAACCGCAGTGGCGGCAGAAGCTGGGGGAAGATACGGCACCGGCTCCGGATGGAGCCGCCACCTCACCGGTTCTTCGCCGCCGCCGTCTCAGCAGAAGGACGCCCACTCCCGCAGCCGCCGCGGCCACCACGACGGGGAGGACCACAGCCAGGATGAGAGACCGGTTGCTCTCCTCGAACTCCACCAGGGCCAGCGGCCGGCCACCGGGCCGGTCAGACTGTTCCACCGCCACGACCTTCCACGGCTTCACGTCGTCCATCCCGCCGCCCACAGTGATGTCGTCCCACAGATCGTCTTCCAGCGGGAGAAATGCGCCGAACTCTCCGTCCTCCATCACCAGACCCCAGTCATCGCCCAAGTACTCGGTCTCGCCTGTTCGCGAACTCGTGACGTCCATACTCCCCTCGCGGACCCAGAGTCCCGCACTGTCTTCCCCAGGATCATAGGAGATCACGACATCCGAGCCTTGGCCGGCACGCAACAGGTTGGCGCCCACCTCCAGCGAGAAGACATCGCTCGACGACTCGGCCGTATAGCGGGTCCTGATCATGCCCCGAACGACCCCGAGGAGCGTCGCGGACACGTCATTGATCGCGTTCCCCGCGCTCGTGAAGACTACCTCTGCGTTGCTGCGTATTTCCAGCACAAGCTTTTCCGAGGAGTAGCGAGTGAAGATGTGTACGATGCCTTCTCCACTACCGGTCCTGATGGTGTCCCCGATGCGTATCGGTAGAAGGTAGTTCCCATTCTCCGCCTCCAAGCGGGGCACGGAGAGGTCCACCTCCTGGCCGGCATGGTCGTAGACTGAGAGCTCGCCCGAGGCGGACCCCAGAAGCCCGACATAGCCTTGCTTCAGAAGGTCCGTTTCGTAGAGGCGGCCACGGCTCACTCTGGAGTCGGCGAAGGCAGCCACGTCGGCCAGCATCCTCTCGGTCTCCGCCTGGGTGAAGTTCGACGGCCGTTGCCCGCCGGTCGCGCCCGTGGTCGCACCGGTCTGAGCCAGCAACTCCTCTAGCTCTTGCGCGCTCAGCGGCTGCATGTCCCCTCCCAGCCCGGTCGACTCCATCATCTCGTCCCAATCTTGTTGAACGAAAGCCAGGACCTCGCCGACCTCTCCATCGCGTACCACTGCATTCTGATAGTCGGCTAGACTGTCGGTGCTACCTGTGCGTGTACCAGTCACGTCCACGGGCCCCTCACGAACCGAGAAGGCCGCAATCTCCGTGTTGGGGTCGTAGCCAACGAGAACGTCGGTGCCCCTGGAGCCACAGATGGTTACGCCTGTCCTGATCGATAGCTTCGCCTCTCCTCTTCCCCAGTGAACCCACCTGAGCATCCCTGCGATCATGTCAAGAAGTGTGGTAGGGGCCGTCTTCCCAGATGACGTGAAGACCAACCTGCTGGCGGTGCCCACATTGATGACGGAGGGGCCGGTGTCACGGGCGTCGTCGCGATCGAACATCTGCACCCTCACCATTCCGTTGCTGCCGGTCCGAATGGTATCTCCCATGCGTATCAGTTGCCCGCGGGAGGTGGGCTTGCTATAGCCGGAGTAGTCGTAGATCTCCAAGTCACCCATCTCCGCGATGACTATCCCGATGTACCCCTGCCTCATCAGCTCGGCCGTATGGGGGGACGGATCGTACCACCGAGCCAGTTCTGCCGCGTCGGCCTTCATCTTCTCGAACTCTTCCTCGGTGAAGGTCGGCGGCTGGGGCATGTCGGTATCGCCCGAACCCGTGGCGGATGTGTTGGTGGTCGCCACCGGCGCGCTGGTGCTGGTCGATGGTCTGACGGTCGTGGTCGTGGTGTCGAATGCCACGGTCCGCGCCTCGTACTTCCAGATGACCGTGCAGGCCGGGGCGTTCCACAGGCCCGCCTGGATCTCCATGGCGGCTCCGGGAGAGGCAGCCGGCGCCGTGAAGGTCCACGTCATGGAGGAGTCCTCCCATCCTGGGGCCGAAGGGGAGTAGACCAGCGACTCGTTCGGATCGAGACTGAAGTCTGGGCTGTAATAGGTGAACGCTTCCCCCGGGTGCGGGTCTGTGGCCGTGCCAACGTGGGAGAAGCCGGCCCTGAGCTGGTAGGGATCCCCGGGGATGAGGATCTGTTTCGGAGCCTCGAAGTCACAGGACACGGTGACGTTCCAGGACACGTAATCCCGGTCCTGCCAGTGGTCCTTCACTGTGAAATTGGCCGCGCTCACAATGTAGATCAGGAACATGTCCTTGAAGCGCTCTTCCTCGAAGAAGCCCGGGGTCTTTCCGCCGCCGTAGTACTCGAGCGGCAGCTTCTCGGGATTGACTCGCGTCTGGGTGAGGACCCAACGGACCTCTTGGGCGGAAGCCGGCTGGGCCGGCAGGAGGGCAAGAACGAGGGTGAAGACCGCGAGCACAAGGGCAGCAAGAGGGACCGCGGTGCGGTGTACACGGGTGGCCTCCGTGGCGCACAGGTGCCTCGCTCCTGAGTCGGGCCGGTCAGCTCTCGCCATCGGGGCGCCTCCCTTCTCGTCTTCGGCCTAGAGTACTACTGGGCCGGCTGAAACGCCACGGCGAAGGACCGCCTCTTCCCGCCTCGGAAGTGGCCTCCGGGCGGGGGTGCGGAGATGACCGGCCATCTAGCCTGCCCATGACTGTCGACGTGGTTCCACCTTTGGTTGTATTCACCTCCGGTCCTGTGCCGGTTACCTTCCAGACCCGACTTCTCGGGGCGTGTGACCACGGGTTCGGCAAGCAGGACAAGGAGGAGAAAGTGAACAGCGTGCATCTCATCGGCCGTCTGGCCACCGACGTTGATGTGAAGGAGGTGAACGGCGGGTCGAAGGTCTCAAGCTTCATCCTGGCCGTGGATCGGAACGCGGAAGAGGCGGACTTTTTCCGCATCAAAGCTTGGAACTCGCAGGCCGAAGCCGCCGGCGACCACCTGGGCAAGGGCCGGCGGATAGCCGTCGAGGGTTCTCTTCGCCAGGACGTCTACGAGAAGGATGGCGAGGAACGCAAGGCGGTCTCGGTGGTGGCAAAGCGGCTCGAATACCTCTAGATGACGAAGGCCTTGGGGCGGCGGATCGGCTCGGTGCCCCAAGGCGCCCCAGTTTTGCACGATCGCACAGGACTCCTGTCGGAGAGAGAGGTATCAGATGATGGACGTTGACACGCTGGTCTCCCGTGAGGAGACTGTGCGTACCGATCGGACCCCCGACCGGTTTCCACAGGAGTCGTCGGTGACGGGACCACCTGATCTCGAAGAGTTACGTGCTCGGACGCTGGCGGCGAAGCTCAGCCTGCCCCATCAGGGCTTCGTCCTTCGCCGTCCTCGTCTTCGTGCGTTGGTGGAGCCCGCGCGCGGAGGAGGGGTGATCTCTCTGGTGGCCGGTCCGGGCTACGGGAAGACGGCGTTCATAGTCGACCTCCTGGCGCCGAGTGAGGGTAGGGGATCGTCCGGGAGGTACAGACCGTCTGGAAGAGACGGGCCCCCTAGAGGGCACGGCGCGGCGGCGCGGCAGGGTTCTGCCGTGACCGACTCGCGCAGCGTCTACTACGCGGTGGACGAAGGCGACAGGGATCCGGTCAGGCTTCTGACTCATCTCATGGCCGGTCTAAGGGTGGAGCCACCTGAGGCAGCCCAGGGTCCGGCACTGGACTGGACGGAAGGTGGCGGCAGCGAAGCGGCCGTCCTGGGTCTGGCAGCCGCGCTTGTGGACGCGATGTCGTCACAGACAGACCGACCGACGCTGTTGGCCATCGACGACTTCCATATCGTCGACTCATCCCCGCTGGTGCTGAGAGCGCTCGAACTCGTGGTCAGGTCACTCCCGCCTTCGTGGACGATCATCCTGGCTTCGCGGCGGCGCGCACCGCTTCACCTCGACGGAGTGACTCTCGGTGGGCGACTGGTCCGATTGCAGGGAAGAGACTTGCGATTGACCCCTCGGGAGGTGGCGGCCTGGGCGCAAGAGATCTGGGCGGTCCACCTCCAACCCTCCGAAGCGCGGGCTCTGTGGCGACTGACCGAAGGATGGCCGGCGGCCCTCGTACTTCTGGGTCAGCATCTTCTCTCCAACGCGCCCGGGATAGTCCGGAGGGACGTCATGAGCCTTGTGGCCAGCGGCCGTGACCTGCGGACCTATCTTGAGAACGAGATACTGTCCGACCTCGAGCCATATGCGGCAGAGGTCGTGCTCTGCGCTTCCCTCCTCCCCCGGGTGGCCTTTCCTCGCGACCAGGCCTATCTGCCGGGATCACCGGGTGAGGCTGAAGCGGTGCTCGAGGATTTCGTCTCCAGAGGGTTCCTCGTCGCTCGGGTGGGACGCCGCAGCTATACCCTTCATCCTTTGCTCCGTGGGTTCGCGGAGCGGGAAGTCTGGCGTCGCAGTGGCGATTCGGGTTCAGAACCGAGCCTGATCATGCGGGCTGCGGAACATCTGGAAGGCGTCGGGGAGCACCATCAGGCCGCGTCGCTCTATCTGCGAGCCGGTCACGGGGATGCCGCCGCCCGGTGCCTTCGGACCCTGGCCACGTCGTCGCTCAACGCCACTGTCAACTTCGCCCGGGGAGAGTGGCTGCAGCTGATACCTTCGGCCGGCCCGGCGGGAGGCCGTCTCGACCCGTGGCTCCTGGTAGCGCGAGCCCGGATCCTTCAGCAGGACCGAGAGTACAGTCGGGCCGTGGTCGACTACGAACAGGCGGCTCGCCTCCTATCGGCTACGGGGGAGTCCGCCGGACTTCTACCAGTGTTGCTGGGATTGGCCTTCTGCCTGTTCAATCAGGGTCGTTGGGACGAGAGTCTGGCCGTGATGAAGCGGTGCCGTGTGGTCGCATCGTCTCGCGACGAGAAGGTCGAGGTGTTGGTGGCCGAGGGCAACGTGCTGGTCAGTTTGTGCCGGTGGGACGAAGCGGTGGAGGACTGGGAGCAGGCGCTCGCCCTGGCCCCGGGATCCGACAAGGAAGCCCTGACCAGGCGGATAGAGTTCCAACGGGCTCGGCTGTTCTACTCTCTGGGTCACTATCGTCTGGCAACAGAGTGGATCGACAAGGCCCTGTCGCACGACGGAGGGCCGCCGGCTTCGACGCCGGGGTCAGGCTCGAGGATCTCGACGCCGACCCAAGCCATGGCTCTCAACGGCGCGGCTATCCTCGCCTATCTCACGGGCGACTACCAACGCGCCGAACGCCTCGTCGGGGAGTGTCTGCGGCTCATCGAGACTCGCGGGTTCACGTTCATCGAGATCTCGACCCTTCTCAATCAGGCGTCTGTGGCCCTCGGACGATGGGATTATCGGGTGGCAGTGGCGAAGATCAGGATGGCGCAGGGTCTTGCCGCCAAAGCGGGGGACGCCGAAGAGTCCTGCTGGGCCGAGGACATGTTCGGCGACCTATGCCGCCGCAACGGGAATGCCACACGAGCCCTCGAGCATCATCGCCGGGCTCTCGAGATCGTGGCCGAGAACCGGCTGGCCGTGTTCGAGCAAGCCCGGGCCCTGGGGGCCGTGGGTATGGATCTCGTCGTACTCGGACGGGAGGACGAAGCTCGAATCTCGCTCGAGGAGACGGTGCGGATGAGTCGTCGGTGGGGCCTGAAGAGCTCCTTGGCGCCTGCGCTCTTCTATCTTGGGTGGCTGGACGCGCGGAAGGGCCGCGAAAGCGATGCCGTCCGCTGCCTGAGCGAGGCCATGCGGATCGCGTCAGAGCACGGACACGTCCACTTCTTCCGCCAGGAAGCACGCGTGGCCGTCCCGATCCTGGCTCTGTGCCAGCGCTTCGAGGTCGGGGCCTTCGTCCGCGAGAACGTGCTGCCGGCGTTGCCGGCGCGCCTGGCAGACTACTACCACCGATTGGCCGAACGGGGAACGTATCCCACCGACGTCTCGTTGGGACCCCCGCAGCGACTGAGGGAGGAGACGCGGGCGTGGGCCGCGACGGAAGAGATGGACGCTTCCGCACTCGAGGGGATGGAGTCACTCACCGAGCGCGAACGCGAGGTGCTGAAGATGATCGCTCTGGGCATGCCCAACAAGGTCATCGGCGCGAAGCTCTACATCACCGAGAAGACGGTCAAGACCCACGCGAACCACATCTTCCGCAAGCTGGGTGTCTCCAGCCGCCTGCAGGCTACGTTGGCCTTTCAGAGCTACCAGCGGGCCCGTCGGACGGCAGCCAGGTCTCGACCGAAGAAATGAGCCGCCCCCCGGACCGGCCGGGGCGGGCCGGGGGTGTCCGGGAGACGGCTCTGGCGAGATAGGGACTACGTCTGGTCGGGCTCCTTCCGATCCGTCAGTCATCGGTCGGGCTGGCCCGACTACTTCTTCAACTGCAAGGGGATCTCGACGACGTTGATCTGAGAGCCGTCCTTCGCCGAGTATTCGAACACGATCAGGGCCCCCAGGCCTTCCCGGTCTACCGTGAACGGCACTGTCACGTCGAACGTGCCGCGGGTGCCGGTCCCGGATGTGGCGGTCACGACCTCGTCGGCGATGATGCGACCGTCCCAATCGACGATATCCAGCTGGAACGTCGCTTCGAAGACGTTGGCCGTACCCGTCACGCGGAGCGGGCTGCCCACGGTGTCGCCCACTGCGGGCGACTCCACCAGGATGGCCGGAGACAGATCCTCGTAGTCACCTCTTCCGACCGGGTGATCGAGGATAAGGCCTTCACCGCCGAAGACTTCGACAGGCTCGCCGTCGAGCTTGAAGTTGACCCCGTCGACCGTGGAGAACTGGGTGAGGGTGAAGACCACCTCGGCCAGTCGCATCGCCATGGAGAGCGAGCCGCCGCCGGAAGCGTATTCTTGAGAGAGGTCGACCGTCGCGATGCCATCCTCGATGTTCAGGCCCAGAAAAGTCGTACCGTCAGGGATGTTGCTGACCATGCCCACTGCGCGCTCTTCGGCTGTCGGTCCTTCGATAAGGGCTTTGACCGCCGCGGCCCCCACCTCTTGGGTCTTGGGGACGACCCGGCTGGCGGCGCAGATCTTCTCATCCCGGGAGAAGTACACGACGAGCGAAGTGGTCGACTGGGCGACGGTGGTGGTCGTCGTCTCTTCGACGGCGACGGTGGTGGTGGTCTCTTCAGCGGGGACGGTGACGGTCGTCAGGGTACCTTCGGTGGTGCTGACTGTCCCCGCGTCGCCTACGCTGCCGCCTACGCCACAGCCGACTGTCAGGATGGCGACGACGAGCAGCGCGGAAGCCGCAAGGGCGATCAAGATGCCATTGCGTGTTCTCGCGCGGGATTCGGACAGAGCTTTCATGACGGGTCCCTCCTTCAGGCCTCGGTGTGCTTGGCCGGTCTGTGCTCGGTATTGGCGTTGAATCAATCTTTGACCGAGGAGTTCACGGACCTGCTGCGATCGCGTAACGATCTTGTTACGAAGGCGGACTAGAAGGCGGGAAGTTCGAGGACGAAACGGGCGCCACCGCCAGGCGCGTTCGCGACGGTAAGATCGCCACCGATAAGGCGAGCGTTCTCGCGAGCGATGGCGAGGCCCAGTCCGCTGCCGGGGCTAGCCGAGCGGCTTGGGTCGGCCTTGTAGAAACGATCGAAGACGTGTTCGAGGTGATCGGTCGGGATACCTGGGCCGCTATCGGTCACGACGACGTGTATCGTGCCGGTCTCGGCGACCCCACCGACAGGTCCGTCGGGGCCGGGCGGATAGTCGATCCGCCGGACACGGATCTCGACCGGCGACGCCCCGTGCCGCAAGGCGTTCTCGACCAGGTTGACGACGATCCGTTCCACGCGACGCTTGTCGGTCTGCACCTGCAGGTCCAGACGGGCGACACCCGGGTGGGTGAGCTCGGAGCCGTCGCGGGCGGCCCCTCCAGGGCCACCATCCGGGGGTTCCGAGACAACCGGGACCGTGTCCGTCCAGCCGTGCGCCTCGACCAGTTGCGGAAGGAAGACGCCCAGGTCGACGGGCTCCATGACCGTCTCCTCAGCGCGGGCGTCGAGGCGGCTGATCTCGAGGAGGTCGTCGACCAACTGCCGGAGCCGGGCGATGTCGCTGGTGACCAACGACGCCAGTCGACCTACTTCTGGGTCGAAATCATCCGGCGTCGACTCGAGACGGGACTTGAGCAGTGAGGCTTCGCCGACGAGGGCGGCGACGGGGGTCCTCAGTTCGTGGGTGACGTCGGCTACGAAACGGCGCTCACGGGCTTGGCCGGCCTCGAGGTCGAGCATCTTCGCCTGTAGATTGTCGGCCATGCGGTTGAAGGAATCGGCAAGGATGCCGAACTCGTCGGTCCCGCCGGGAAGACGGATATCGAGGTCTCCTCGTGACATCAAGGCCGCCGCCCTGCTCGCCGCTCGCACCGGCCCCAGCAGCCGGCGAGCGAGCCAATAGCCCGCGACCGCGCCGAGGAAGGCGAGCACGAGGCCGCCGACGATCAGGACGTCGCGCAGGGTGACAAGGCTGGCCAGGCGGGCTCCCTGGGGATAGAAGAAGTAGAAGGTGGTATCCGCGGAGCGGACCTGTCCGCCGACGGCGATGGTCGGCTCGTCGTTCATCGTGACCAACTGATATCCGAGACGCCCCTCCGCCACCTTCTCGGCCAACTCTGCCGAGATGAGCCTTCTGGCCGTCTCCGAGCCCGACAGGTCGGAGAAGTAGATCTCAGAACCGGTCTCGATGAGGGTCAGGAAGTCTCCCCGGATGCGGAGCGCGTCGAGGAGCCGGTTGTAGTCGGCCTCCACCGAGTCGATCGGCAGCATGGCGTCGGCCAGGAAGAGGTTGAACCGCGACTGGGCCAGGGCCTTGTCGAGGGCCTCTTCGTCCTGGGCCGTCTTGGTTATAAAGTAGGCCGAAAGGGCGAGGGCCAAGGCGCTGACCGCTACCGCTGCGGCGAAGACGAGGGCGACTCGTCGGCGCAACGAGTGACGGGCGCGGCGGGTGTGGCGGCCGTGATCGGCCATCAGTCGTCGCTTGGCGCGGAGTCGCCGGCCTGGGCGGCGCCGCCGGCTTCCACGGCGCCATCAGTCTGCACGGAGCCCCCGTCCTGGCCCGGCCGGACCGCCCGGTAGCCCACACCGCGTACCGTGAGGACGATCGCAGGATGAGCGGGGTCTTTCTCGATCTTGGCTCTCAGGCGCTGGACGTGGACGTCCACGAGCCGGCTGTCGCCCAGATAGGAATAGCCCCATACGAGTTCGAGCAACTGGTCGCGGGTGAGGACCTGGCCCGCATGTCGAGCGAGCTCATAGAGGAGACGGAACTCCGTCACGGTCAGGGGGATCTCCTGTGTACCTCGGCGCACGGCGTAAGCCCGCGGGTCGATGATGAGCGGTCCCAAATCGACAGTCGGCAGCGGGGTGACACCCGTCACCGACTGAGCCTGTCCCGAGTCGACCCCGACCGTCTCGGCGTCCGTACCTCGGGTCGTGTGCCTGCCCTCGGCATCGGGGCCTCGGACCGAAGCCCTACGCAGTGCGGACCGCACCCGGGCGATGAGTTCCGGGAACTCGAACGGCTTGGTCACGTAGTCGTCGGCGCCCGACTCGAGACCGACCACGACATCCTCGGTGGAGGCCCGGGCCGTGAGCATGACGATGGGTGCCAGGGAGATCTTGCGGAGTTCCCGGCAGACAGCGAAGCCATCCAGGCCGGGAAGCATCACGTCGAGGAGCACGAGATCGGGCAGGTTCGTCGCGAACGTGACCAGGGCGGAAGGCCCGTCTTCGGCCACCACGACCCGGTAGCCCTCGCCTTCCAGACCCAGGCGGATCACCTCGCGAAGCGAAGGGTCGTCTTCCACGATGAGCAGAAGTTGGTCCACGCTTGGATTATCCTCGGGAGCCGCCGGGGAGTCCAGGCCTGGCGCGAAGAAGCTCGGCCGCACGGGTGAAAGTGACGACGGACGCCCAGAGCGTACGATGTGGGGCGTGGGGCTTGCTGGAGATTCCCCCAATTTGCGTGGGAAAACCGCTTGATATATCGATATATGGGGTGCTAGCATCCTCAGCACACCATATGTTGTGCGATGCCGGATCGGGGGTGCGGACCGGCATCAGGGGTGTGTACGCTGCCAGGGGCCGAAACCACGGGCAAGATCTTGAAGGGGGATAGAGATCGTGAACTGCCCATTCTGTGGTCTTCCCGACAGTAGGGTGATCGATTCCCGCGAGACGGAGAGCAAGGAAGCCATCCGTCGCCGTCGGGAATGCGTCGCCTGCGGCCAACGTTTCACCACCTACGAGAAGATCGAGGAGATCCCCATCACGGTGGTCAAACGAGACGGGACCGTCGAACTCTTCCATCCCGACAAGCTGCTCCGAGGGCTCATGCGCGCCTGCACGAAGCGGAACGTCCCGGGCGAGCGGTTGGAGGAGATCGTGGCCGATATAGAACGGGAGTTGCGGGAGGAATCCGCGTTCAGGGTCACGTCCGAACGGGTGGGTAAGATGGCCCTGGAACGTCTGCAGGAAGTCGATCTGGTGGCCTACATCCGCTTTGCCTCGGTCTATCGCCAGTTCGAGAGTGTCGAGGGGTTCAAACGGGAATTGGAAGAGCTCGCGAAAGAGGGGATCAGATGACGGTTGCCGAGCTACAGGCATTGTCGGAGGAATTGGATAGAAGGCTGTCCCCCAGCGCGAAGAAGGTCCTGGAGAAGCGGTACCTCAAGCGGACACAGGACGGGACGCCCCTGGAGGTTCCCGCCGATATGTTCGCGCGGGTGGCGGAGAACATCGCCCAGGCCGATCTCGAATATCATCCCGACGTCTCCCTCGATGCCACGATCGCTGAGTTCTTCGCGGTCATGGCCGGCCTCGAGTTCCTGCCCAACACCCCCACCCTGATGAACGCCGGTCGCGAACTGCAGCAACTCTCGGCCTGCTTCGTCCTCCCGGTGGAAGACAGCATGGACTCGATCTTCGGCGCGATCCGCGATGCGGCCCTGGTCCATCAGTCCGGCGGCGGCACCGGCTTCAGTTTCAGCCGTCTCAGGCCCAAGAACGACCTGGTGCGTTCCACGATGGGCGTCGCCAGCGGGCCGGTATCGTTCATGCGGGTGTTCGACATGGCCACGGAGACCATCAAGCAGGGCGGTACCAGGCGGGGGGCCAACATGGGCATCCTGCGGGTGGACCATCCCGACATCGTGGAATTCATCCGGGCCAAAGAAGACGAGCATATCCTCAACAACTTCAACATCTCGGTGGGGGTCACCGAGGAGTTCATGGCCGCCGTGCTCACCGGTGAGGACTACGCTCTTCGCAACCCGCGGGATCGCACCGAGGTGGGCCGGCTGAACGCGCGGGAGATCTTCGACCTCATCGTCGATCTGGCCTGGAAGAACGGCGAGCCGGGCATCGTGTTCCTCGACCGTCTGAACCGGGACAACCCCACACCGAAGTTGGGAGATATCGAGTCGACCAACCCGTGCGGGGAGCAGCCCCTCCTTCCCTACGAGAGCTGCAACCTGGGGTCGATCAACCTGGCCCTCATGGTCAGAGAGGGTGGCATCGATTGGGACCGGCTGCGGCGGGTGACGCACACCGCTGTGCACTTCCTCGACAACGTCATCGACATGAACCGCTATCCCTTGACGCAGATCGGGGAGATGACCAAGGGCAACCGCAAGATCGGGCTGGGTGTGATGGGCTGGGCCGACATGCTGGTCATGCTGGGGGTCGCCTACGACTCCGACGAAGCCATCCGCCTGGGGCACGAACTCATGGGGTTCGTCCACGAAGAGGCGATCAAAGCCTCGGAGGATTTGGCGCGCGACCGCGGGGTGTTCCCCAACTGGGCGGACAGCACATGGGCGGCGAAGGGAAGGCGGGTGCGGAACGCCACACTCACCACCATCGCCCCCACCGGGACCATCTCCATCATCGGCGGGTGCTCCAGCGGAGTGGAACCCGTCTTCGCCCTGGCGTTCATACGGAACGTCATGGACAACACCGAGCTATCGGAGGCTCACCCGGTGCTCGAGAAGGTGCTGAAGGAGCGAGGACTCTATTCCGAGGAACTGATGAAGAGCATCGCCGTGGTGGGCGGGCTTCATGACATGGCGGTGCCCGATGATCTCAAAGAGGTGTTCGTCACCGCCCACGACGTCACCCCCGAGTGGCACATCCGCATGCAGGCAGCCTTCCAGGACCACGTCGACAACGCCGTGTCGAAGACGGTCAACTTCCCCAATCAGGCGCGGCCGGAAGATGTCGAGCGCGTATACCTCTTGGCCTACGAGTTGGGCGTCAAGGGCGTGACCATCTATCGCGACGGCTCCCGCCAGGAGCAGGTGCTCAACATCGGCGGGGTGAAGCGCAAGGGGGCGGAGAACGGCGGCGGGGTGCAGTTAGAGCTCGGTTCCGAGGGCGGGGCGGTCATGCCGGTACGGCCCAGCCGTTCCCCGGTGCTCCGGGGAGAGACCCGGGAGAAGGTCACGGGCTGCGGCAGTCTGTACGTGACCGTCAACGAGGACGATTTCGGTCCGAGGGAGATCTTCGCCAACATGGGCAAGGCCGGCGGCTGCGCCTCGGCTTCCACGGAAGCGATAGGCCGGCTGATCTCGCTGGCGTTCCGCTACGGGGTGCCCCCGGACAAGATCGTGAAGCAGCTCAAGGGCATCCGTTGCCACGTCCCGCTGGGTTTCGGTCCCAACCAGATCCTGTCATGTCCCGACGCCATCGGGAAGGCGCTGGCCGACAAGTACCATCTGGCCGGGAGCAATGGCAGCAAAGCCGTGGGGCAACTCGAGATCCCCATCGCCTACGCCCAGGGAGCCTGTCCGGACTGCGGCGGAGCCATCGAGCACGAGGGCGGCTGCATGGTCTGCCGGTCGTGCGGCTACTCCAAGTGCTCGTAGCGGCGGGTGACGATCTTCATGGACATCGAGGTGGCATCGATCACCGAGGCCGAGCCGCCGGACGCGTTCATCGTGGCTCTGGACGTGGTCTACGCCGGTGAGACCTGGTGCCGCTCGGTGGTCCACGTGGACGGCCTCACCGCCGCCGGTCTCGGGGGCGAAGAGCACGCAGTAGTCGGGGCCGCTCGAGACTGCCTACTGGAGTTGCTCGCTCTCGAAACGGCCCCGGTGTCGTTCCATCTCCGCCTCGCTCCCGAAGGCGTGACGGTCCTGGCTCGAGCGACCCCGGCCTAGCGTCCCACGATCCATTCGTCGGTCCACGCCGGACGGGGCGGCGCCTGCCCGGAGTCGAGCAGGGCGATCCATTCCTCGTCGGTCATCCGTCCGTCCAGCCCTACGGTGAACTCGTAGTACGAGTAGGAAGCGCCGGCGAAGAGCCGCACCGCGCCGGCGACCTCGAAGGCCGCGTACAGCACCAGCGGATAGCCGGTGGCCTCCTCGAGGACCTTGCCTGAGTTGTAGCTGGAATGCACGTCGGCCACGAGGGGACTCTTCTCGGCGGTGGGCGACAGTGTCCGTCCCTCGGCTTCGTCGTCGAACTGCTCCAGATCCTCCAGGTAGTGGCCGTAGGAAGCCACCACCGCCTGCTCGTCCAGCTCCAACTCCCGTCCGGTCAGTTCCTTCTCGGCTATCGCCTGCAGGGTCTGGGCAAGATAGATCATCGTCTCGAGCTTGTTGGCCGATTCAGGGTCGATGAGATCATGGTCGAGGAGTCCTTGGCGAAGGGTCTCGGCCAGCGAGGCGATCTTGGCATAGAAGGCCGGATAGGGTTCGACGTACCCCGGGATCTCCGGCTGCTCTCCACCGTCGCCTTCTGCCGTCACCGACTGCTTGGCGTACAGGATGGTGTCGTGACGGAGCTCCGTCCAGCTGCCCAGGGCGGTGTTCAGGCTCTTGCGCGCCCACGCCCGGGTCTTCATGAAGTCGGGGGCTCCGTCGGCCGGGAACGCGATCACACGACGAAGTGCCTCGAGCCAGCCCGTGTAGAGGTTCGCCGGCCAGACGTCGGGATCGCCGCTCGCGAACTCCCTGTGGACCTTGTCGATCTGTGTCTCCCAGTTCAGATACCGGTCTTGGGCAAAATCTTGCTTCTCTATTCTGTAGGCCTGATCCGAACCCAACACCGACATCACGTCGAGGCCCATGGGAAGGTCACGCTTGGCCTCCGGCGGCACCTCCTCGCCCACGTAGGCCCATACCAACTGCTGGAAGGCGTACGAATCCGGGATGTACCGTTGCCCCATGACCCGGAAGCTGCGCTCGTTCTCCTCCCGGTCCTGGGTGTCTCCGGGGGCGCGCACCGCGCCGGTCAGGATCTTGGGGGCGGGAAGCTTGCCGAGCTCCTCCCTGAGGGTGGCGAGCTTCCCGGCATCGGCGAGAGTGTCGGGAGCGGGCTGGGCGCTGCCGTACACCTGGGCGAGCACCTTCTCCATGTCGTCGACGCTGAGGTCGTCGGAGCGGCCGACCAGGAAGCTCGTGGGCTCGTAGATGGCGAGCCAGGCCTCCTTCGCTGCCCCCACCAGCGACGATGAGATCAGAACGGCACGGCGGGTCAGGCTCTGGGCGAGCTCTTCACTGATGTCCGGCGGCCGAGGGTTGATGTAGAAGCCGGTGTGACCGAGCCACATCATCCCCCGGAAGTAGCGCTCCAACCTCTCGCTCCGCGTGTAGTGGCCGCGCGGCTTGTATTGGCCGTAGTCCTCGGTGTACCCGAGTATGGGCGACCGGTCGGGGCCGGCGGCTCCTTCGATGAGGGCCACTTCCTGTTCGGCCAGGTCGACGACGTCCGCGAACAGCTCCCGATAGGTGAGGTCCTCCACGACGCCGGGGATCTCGCTCGATCCGGTCAGCAGTATCTTCTCTACGTTGAAGTAGGCCATGTTGAGTCGGGCGTCCTCTTTGACGACGGGATCGACGGCGGCCTTCCATTGCTCGAAAGCGGCGGCATAGAGTCCTTCGGAGAGGACGATCGCATGCTCATAGAGTGCCTTCTCCTCCATGCGCTGCAGAAGGGTGTCGAAGAGCCCGTGATACGCGTTGAGCACCGAGTCGGTGGTCACGAGCAGGGGCAGACCTTGATAACGGGCCGACTCGTATACCTGCCAGAACTTCCAGGGCTGCTCGCCGATCGGAGGCGAAACGGCGACGAAGCTCTGCCGGGCAAGTACCTGTCGTTGCGCCTCCGTGAGAATGGCGGAGGCCAGGTTGACCACTTTGTCGAGATCGACGGGCTGGGGTTCCAGGTAGCCGGGTTCCTCAAAGGGGCCGATCAGAGCTGCGTCGGGATAGTCGCCGGAAGGGCCGATCGTAGGGTCGTAGGCACTGGTCGAGGTGGGCTCGGAGGTGACGGGCGAAGTCGCGGGCACAGTGAGGGTGGTGGAGGTCTCGGTGTCCCCGCAGCCCGCGAACGCGAACGAGGATACCGCGACCACGAGGGCGAGGGGAACGATCATCAGTCCGTTGCGTTTCACGTGACTTCCCTCCTGAAGAGTGGCCCCAGACGCTGGAAGAGCGTTCTCCGCCTACAACCCTAGGGCTTCGATGTCACACTTGAGATACGAACGCGTAACGAAATCATCACGGTGCCGCTGTAGTGGTCGTCTGATCGGCTGCAGGATCGAAGATGGTGAACCCGAATCCGTTCCAGCGGTAGATGCGGATCAGCGGGCCGTGCTCCGGCCCCGCCTCTTCAGTGACGAGGAGTACGTCGCCGTCGGTATGTGAGGTGTCCACGTGCATCGTCTGCGGCGGCGGCTGCAGGGAGGCGGTGACGATCCGCTCTCCGTATCGTCCATCGATGTAGCCGAACAGTCCGACATGGCGACCGTTCGCATCATCGAGAAGAGCGGCCACCTCGGGGAGCCCGTTCCGGTCGCAGTCACCGATGTGGGCCTCGACTATCTGCCACTTGTCGCGGCTCCGGTAGACGACATCACCGTCGGTCAGGGTCAGCGGGGCGGCCGCCTCGAAGAGCACTCGTTCCAAGTCACCGTCGCCGTCGAGATCGGATTGGACCGTCCGGCCGGCGGTGAGGGCACCGCGGTGCTCGACATCCGCCTGCGAGCAGCCGGCACCGAAAAGGGTCGCGGCGGCCGTCAGGACCGCCATAGCGAAAACTGCAGACGCGACGAGCTTCATCGCTCCTCCTCAGGCGTATCGGTCGGCCGCGCTCGGGGCGACCGGCATCTCTAACCCGTGGACGCGCGCTGGCGGTAGTCGTCGATCGCAGCCCGAAGCCCGTCGGCGGCCAGGTTGGAGCAGTGCATCTTGGCCGGCGGAAGACCGCCCAGGGCCTCGGCCACCGCCTTGTTGGTGATCTCCAGCGCTTCATCGAGGCGCTTGCCCTTGGCCATCTCGGTCACCATGCTGGAGGTGGCGACCGCGGCCCCGCAACCGAGTGTCTGGAACTTGATGTCCTCGAGGACGTCGTCCTTGACCTTGATAGTGATGCGCATCATGTCGCCGCACTGGGGATTGCCCACCTCACCCACGCCGTCGGCATCCTCGATGACTCCCATGTTGCGGGGATTGCGAAAGTGTTCCATGACGAGTTCTGAGTACATCGTCGTTACCTCTACCTCGGTCTTGGGCTCCGGCCTCTGCGCCGGTTCAGTCCCTTTGCTTGCAGACGCAGTTGGCGCACCAGATGGGCGACATCTCCCGGAGGCGCGCGACGATCGGCGGGAACACATCCAGGAAGCGATCGATGTCGGCCTCCGTCGTACCTCGACCCAGGCTGACCCGCAGCGAACCGTGCGCGTGCTCTTTCGGGATCCCGAGGGCGAGCAGCACGTGGCTCGGCTCCAGAGACCCCGTGGTGCATGCGGATCCGGAGGAGACGCAGATGCCCTCCATATCGAGCATGAGGATCATCGACTCGCCCTCGATGCCGTCGATCCGGACGCTCAGGTTGTTGGGCAGCCGGTGAGTGGGGTCCCCGTTGAGATAGATACAGGGAACGGTTTCCCGCAGACCGGCCCAGAGACGGTCGCGCAACGCGGCTTCTCGGAGCGCGTCCTCGTCCATCCTGCCCGCGGCCAACTCGAGGGCTTTCGCCAAGCCCATGATCCCGGGGACGTTGTGAGTGCCGGCCCGCCGACCCTTCTCCTGGGCGCCGCCATGCAGCAAGGGGCTGATCCGGGCACGCTTGCGCAGATACATCAACCCGATCCCCTTGGGTCCGTAGAATTTGTGAGCGCTCATGGAGAGCATGTCCACTCCCAGTTCGCCCACATCGAGAGGGAGCTTGCCTGCGGACTGGACCGCGTCGGTGTGGAACAAGACTCCTGCCTCGCGGGTCACCTCGCCGATCTCGGCGATGGGCTCGATGGTGCCGACTTCGTTATTGGCGTGCATGATCGACACCAGGACTGTGTCGGGACGGATGGCCCGGCGCACTTCGTCGGGGTCGACCAGGCCTGTGCCGTCGACGGGGATTCGGGTCACCTCGTAGCCACGCTTCTCCAGGAATTCCATCGTTTCCAGGACGGCGTGGTGCTCGATGCTGGAGGTGATGAGATGGTGTCCTCTGCCTCGATGCGCATCGGCGGCCCCCAGGATCGCCCAGTTGTCGGACTCGGTGCCGCCGGCCGTGAAGTAGATCTCGTCGGGCTCGGCTCTGATCGTCCGGGCGATCGACTCCCGGGCTTCCTGCGTAGCGTGAGCGGCCGCCAGTCCGAGACTGTAGACCGTGGAGGGGTTACCGTATCCCTCCGTGTACCAGGGGAGCATGGCCTGCACCACGTCGGGGTCGGTCGGCGTGGTGGACGCGTGGTCCAGATAGATCAGATCAGTCATAGAACCTTCTTATCGCGGTCACCCGGCAATTGTATATCAGCGGACGTCACCCGGTCCGGAGGCGGGCGCCGGGCGGTGGAGACCGTACCACGCTGATCCCGCCCGCAACCATCCATACCGCTTGCGCAGCCGTTTCCTCACCAGGCGCCGCAGGGCCTCGGCTCGGTCGATGTCCTCGGAGGTCGCCGGTCGGCCCCCGAAGAGCACCGCCTCGGCCCTGTCGACGAGATCGGGATCAGGTCTCGTCCCCAGGCGGGCTTCGATCAGCCCCATCAACTCCTCGAGGGTGAGGGACGAGGTCGGATGTACTTTGAAATCGGTGAGTGTTCCTCGTAGGAGGGCCAGCGAAGCCTCCAGTCTCTCCTCGGGCGTGCCCCGGTGCAATCCTCGGCGGCGCCACAGCGAGCGGCCGACCGGCCATGCGACCAGCAGCACGACAAGGCCCACGACCCAGGGCAGCCACGCCGATCGGCTGAGCCAACTGCCTGTGTCGGCACCGGATGCACCTCCAGACGCGGGATCCTCATCCGGGGACTGGTCCCGAGGGGCTCCCGTCGTGACGGTGGTCGGGTCGGAGATGTCGCCGTCGGCGAAGGGGTTGACGAATCCCGGGCTGGTCGAGGAGCCTGCCGAATAGGGCACGCTGCGACCGGGCGTGGGGTCGAACGCCACCCATCCGATGTCGGGGAAGTAGGCTTCGACCCAGGAGTGCGCGTTGTTGGTGCTCACCAGGTAGCTGCCGGCCGCGTCTGACTCGCCCGTGGTGAAGCCGACCGCCACCCTGCTCGGGATCCCGTTGAAGCGGAGGAGCAGGGCCATGGTTCCGGCGAAGTGTTGGCAATACCCGGTCCGGGTGTCGAAGAGGAAGGCCGCGTAGGGCGACGAGAGGTCGCTGGGCGGTGGCGTGAGGGAGTAGCGGAAGAACTGTCGCAGGTACTTCTCCAGGCGCAGGGTGATCTGGTACGGGTCGGTCGCTCCCTGCACGATCTGCTGGCTCAGGTCGTAGAGATCCAGCCATTCAGCGTCCTCTCGGCCGGACTCCGACATCGTGGTCCGCCAGGCAGCGGCCTTGTCGCCCCCCGGGATCTCTGCCAGTCGGGGAAAGGGCAGGTCCAGGTAGCGGCCGAATCCCTCCGGGTAGTCGATGCCGCGGCCGACGAGCACCGCCGGATCGAGTTCGGGGATGACCGCATCCACCTGGTAGTCCAGGGACGGTCCGAGCGCCGTATTGACGTGGAGCGCACGGATGTCGTTCGTCCGGAGTTCGAGGTCCTGATCGATGGTCAGAGAGCGTGGGTCGCCTCCTACGAACAGGTAGTTGGTGAAGACCGACCGGATCCTGAAGAATTCGCCCACATCGTGGCCTTCCGGGGTGGGGTCGGTCTCAGGGAACGTGAAGACGAACGTCTGTCCGCTCTGCCGCGGGCCTAGGCGTTCGGTGAAGGCTTGAGACGTCACCCATGCCGAGCCGGTGAAAGTGTCGAGTGCGCTCGCCCGCCAATAGGAGGGCCGGGGCGACTCCACCCGCATGATGAGCATGTCGTTACCGGGATCCAGGAGCTTGGGGTAGTTCTGCAGCCAGTTGAAGGTGTACGTCGATCCGCCGTCGCGGAAGGGGTCCCATGCTCGCCAGTCCTGCCAGGGAGTGGCCACCGCGGAGGGGACGAAGCTAAGGAAGACCAGCGCCAACGCTGACGCGACCACGCCGACGGCTCCCCCGACCAGAATCTCGCGCAGTCTCCACGTCTCTCGCTTGAGCCCACTCGAGAGCACCAGCAGGCAGGCGGCGAGCACCAGGAACAGGAGCGCCAGAGGTATCGATCTTGCGGAGACGTCCACCGTCAGGCTGAAGCCCAGTCCCACGAGGGTGAGGACCACCGCCGGCAGGGCTCGGCGCAGGCCGAGAGCCAGGAACGCGGCTGCTCCTGTCAGCCAGTAAACGGCGCTGGCGAGCAGGAGCCGGAGTTCGGGAGCCTCGGTGAGGGTCAACGGGAAGAACTGTTCGACGTAGCCGGTCGCACCCGCGCGGAGGGCCTCGGTGTAGAAGCGATACTGGCCGCCGATGCCCTCGACCAGGCTGGGTACCGGGATGATCGTGCGGGCGAGGAGGTAGGCGCCGAGAGGCAGCAACACTGCGCTCAGCGGCCATAACTTACGGTAGACGAGTCCCGGGGCGCCGCACAGAGCCGCTACGACGACGGCCCGGACCAGGATGGTCGACATGGAGGGTTGCACCACCCGGTTCAACGCCAGAGCCGCGGTCAGCGCCAAGCCGATGAAACAGAGGAAGTGCAGGGATCTCGGGATCGTCTTCATGACGCCACTCCCGGGCGTTCGCCAGGACTGCGGCGTCGAGCCTGCCACAGAGAAAGGGTCCGGACCAAGTCCTCGTGCCGGCTCAGGGTGAGGCAGGGGATGCCGGCCGACGAGAGGGAGAGCAGCAGGTTCCGAGTCTCGACGGCCAATCCCGACCCCGGCTCTTCACCCTCGGCGGCCGCGACTGGATCGCGGAGCTCACGAGGGGGGAGGAAGGGGAGCAGGGCCGACACATCCTCGCCGTCTGCTCCGGAGAACGAAGACCCCACGACGTGAAGGAGGGCCAGTCGGACCCCGTCCTCTCTGAGGCCGATGAGCGTGCGCGCGAGCCGCTGATCCAACGAGATGGTCACCAGGGTCACGCTCTGCGCGCGCAGCAGATGCGGTCCGTCGGTGCGGAGATGGCGGAGAGCTTCAGCGAGGGGGGCGGTCGCGTTGGGTCGAGCCTCCGCAAGGATCTCGAGCAACTCCCGGCGGCCGCCTCCATCCGGGGTTAGCCGGGTCTGTCGCCAGGCCCGCTCGTGCGAGACGAGGCCGACGGTGCGTCCCGCTCTCAGGGCGAAGTCGGCGATGCTGCCGGTCGCCCGCACCGCGAGTTCGTAGTTGGTCTCGGGGAAACGGCCGGTCACTCGGTCGGCACTGCCGTCGAGAAGCATGGTGATGTCGCTGCCCGCTGGTTCTTCCATCTCGCGGAGCATCAAGATGCCGGTCTTCGCCGTGCTCTTCCAGTCGATGTGACTGAGCGGTTCTCCGGGCTGATGGGGTCGGACGCCGCGGAACTCGGACGCACCGGGCGTGGGCAGACCTCGTTGTCCGCTCCAGTCGTGGCGCAGGCCCATCTCCGGATGGAGCGCGGACGAATCCAGTTGGACGATGCGCGGATAGACGGTCACCGGCAGAGAAGGGCTGACTCGGTGGACCGAGCGGACGATCCCGAGGGGGTCTTCAGCGACGGCTTTCGCTGAGGGTAGGAGATGGACTCCCCGGAATACCCGGTCGGAGCGAGCCGAGAGCGTGCGCCGACCGCGCGGGCGAAGGCTGCCCACCTCCAGTTCGATGTCGTTGAGAGCCAGGCCCTCGAGCGAGTTGGAGAGGAGCAATTGCGGGCCGGGCAGGAGTGAGGAGTTGTTCACGCGGAACGTGAACTCGGGCTCGTCACCGGCGACCGGCCGCTGGGGTCGAAGGGATCGCTCGACTCCGATCCTCCGACCGCTCGAGGCGACCACCGACCACGAGACGATCAGCGCTGCCAGGAAGGCGAAAGCGAACAGATACAGCTCCCAGGTGCCGACGACCCGCCCTGCCGCGTAGGTGCCGGCGGAGAGACCCAGGAGCGCGTAGCCCCGGCCGGTGGGGCGGGGCATGACTCTACCCCCCGCCTTGGGGGACCGGCACGCTCTCGAGCAGCTTAGCTACGACGTCTTCGCCCCCGATACCGTGGATCTTCGCGTCCGGAGAGAGCATTATCCGGTGAGCCAGGCAGCGCACCGCCAGGTCCTTGATGTCTTTCGGCACGACGAAATCCCGGCCGCGGAGGAGAGCGAGGGCTTTGGCGGCCCGCACGAGCGCGATCCCGGCCCGGGGGCTTGCTCCCAGGTAGACGTCGCGATGCGAGCGGGTGGCGGTCAGGATATCGACGACATACCGGCGGAGGGCGGGGGCGACCCTGACCCGGGTCACCGCCTGAGTCATCGCCAGGACCTCGGTCCCATCGAGTACCGGTCGCTGCTCGGCCAGGGGGTTGCGAGAGGTCTGCTCGTGGATGATGGCCTCTTCGGCGTCCGCGTGTGGGTACCCGAGGCTGAGGCGCATCATGAACCGATCGAGTTGAGCTTCGGGCAGGGGATACGTGCCTTCGTACTCGATAGGGTTCTGCGTAGCGATCACCATGAACGGCGCCTGGATGGGGTGGGTGACGTTGTCGATGGTCGCCTGCCGCTCCTCCATGCATTCGAGCAGACTGGACTGGGTCTTCGGAGAGGCGCGGTTGATCTCGTCGGCGAGCACGATGTTGGCGAATATCGGACCGGGTCGGAACTCGAACTCCCCGCTCTTCTGATTGAAGACGCTGACCCCGGTGACATCGCTGGGCAATAGGTCGGGCGTGAACTGGACCCGGGTGAAGCGACAGTCGATCGACCGGGCGAGAGACTTGGCGAGCAGTGTCTTACCGACCCCCGGGAAGTCTTCGATGATGACGTGACCGCCCGCGAGCAGTGCCACCACGCAGGCGCGGATGACCTCCTCCTTGCCCAGGATCACCGAGGCGATGCCCGCCGCGATCTCGGCGGCCCGTCGGGCGACCTCGCGCATCTCATCGTCTTGGAGGACGACCGAGCCAGGTGTGGCGCCGCCGGAGGCGGCCGCCGAGCGCTCACTGTCGAGCACTGTGCGGGCGTCCGTGGCATCGGCCGTTGCGAACGGATCTGCGGGACCGAGGATCCTATCGGGCATGTCGCCCCTCCCATTCGGTGGTCCAGTACGAGGCCGGCTTGCTGATTATCTCTTCGAAGGCGTCGATGGCACCTTCGATATCGGCCGATGTGGTCGCGTGACCGATGCTAAGACGTACCAGGCCCGTCTTCAACGTTCCCGCGACCCGATGGGCCTCGGGAGCACAGTGCAGTCCGGCTCGGACTGCGATGTTGAACTCTTTGTCGAGGACACGGGCCAGGTGGCCCGAAGGGACGCCTTCCACTTCGAGGGAGACCAGCGGCGCGGCGTCCTCCTGGCCCGCCCGGCTTGCCGGACCATAGGTCCGGATGCGCTCAAAGCCCTCCAGGGAATCGCGCAAACGCCGGGTCAGCGCGATCTCCCGAGTGCCACGAGCGAAGACACCTTCTCTCTCCACCACACCTATCCCGGCGCCCAAGCCGGCGATGCCCGGGCTGTTGGGGGTGCCGGCTTCGAAGCGGTCGGGGCAGGTAGTCGGCTGTTCGAGCGACTCCGAGCGACTCCCGGTGCCGCCTTCGACGAGCGTATCGAGTTCGAGTCCGGGTGCCATGCAGAGGACACCCACCCCCTGGGGCCCGAGGAGGCTCTTGTGCCCCGAGACGGCCAGCAGGGCTATGCTCATCGCCTGCACGTCGATGGGGAAGATCCCAGCGGTCTGAGCCGCGTCGACGAGCAAGGGCACCCCCCGCTCCCGGAGCCGAGGACCGACCTCGGCGATGGGAAGCACGGTACCGAGCACGTTGGACGCGTGGGTGAGTACCACCAGAGCCGTGTCGGGGCGCACCGCTGCCAGGATGTCATCGGGGTCGGTCGTGCCGTCGGACGCGCAGCCCACCCTGGTGATCTCGACGCCTCGGCGTTCCAATGCCGCCAGCGGTCTGGCGACGGCATTGTGCTCGATCGAAGAGGTCACGACGTGGAACCGGTCCGTCGCCTCGGTCTTCGACGATGACGATCGGGCAGAACCGGGGTCCCGACCGGGGGCCACCAAGCCCTTGATCGCCATGTTGAGAGCGTGGGTGGCGTTCAGCGTGAAGATGACTCCGGAGGCGTCGGGCACATTGAAGAGACGCGCGAGAGCTTGGCGGGTGTGGAGCAGGTCGCGCGAGGCCTGCAGAGATAGTTCGTAAGCGCCCCGGCTGGGGTTGGCGCATACATCGGTGAGGGCCTGAGCTACTGCCTCGACCACCTCGGGAGGCTTCGGACACGAAGTGGCGGCATTGTCGAGATAGATCATGCATCGCTCCGCGCGGGTGTGTCACAGATTGTACCGTCCCAAGGCGCGAGCGACACATCCACGGACCGACGCGGTCGGGGACGGACTCGACGCGGTGCCCGAGATTAGGGGTGAGCTGCAGCGGCGCTCACGAGAGCGGCGAGGTCGCCCCGCGGTCGCCACGTTCGGCCGCCTCGGGAGATCGTCCCCTCCTCGAGGTCGAGGGCAAAGGTGAGGGTCTCCCGAGTGGGAAGGACGAAGGTCATGGTCGGTCCGGTACCTGGGTCGCCGGCCACGGTGGAGTCCGTCCCGGCCGTCGCGTCTGCGCCGAGTTCCTCGGCGCCGCGGACGGCCTCGAGAAGGGCTTGGGTGGTCGCCAAGTCGGTACTCAGTCCGTAGCTGGTCAGTCTGCCCTCAGCGTCAGGGATCGAGAGGCTCACGAAGGACGCATCGTCGACGGCGTCGAGGTCGCTGTCGTCGGGCAACTCGGTGAGGTCGTAGGGCGAAGGGAAGCCGGTGGTCGACGCGGCCGCCGCCGCGCGGCGGGCCTCGTCGCGGGAGCGGTCGGCCAGGATACCGATCACCACGGCCACGATCACGGCAAGGACCAGTACGCCGATCCCGAGGAACACGACCCAGCGTCGCGACACGCTCCGTCTCCTTGAAGTTTGCCCTGCATACCACTAGACTACGCCAGCACGAAGGCGATGACGGGAACGAGTAGACGCTGCTCTTCCCCTGAGCGAGCCGGGGATGGTGCGAGCCCGGCGGGAACCAGCGTACGAATATCATCCCTGAGCCGCCAGCCGAACGGTCGAGCCGACTCCGCTAGGGTACCCCAGCGGGAGCCATGACGCCACGGAGCGTCCCTGCGAAACCGGTCTGACGGCCACCCCGACCGGGGGGGCAGGGCCGCCACCGCGGGCTCGTACTCAGTAGACCTGGCCGGGTCCTTCCCGTTACAGAAGGGGGACGTGAACGCCGCCGACGGCGCCGCGAGGATCGCGGGCCGTGCCGGTCGGGCGGCCGCACCGGGCTCCGCCGCCAAAGCGCGGGGAGCCGCGAAGGGCCGGCCCACCGGGGTCAGAGCGTCCGCTGAGTGGGTCGTGGCGGCTCGATGCTGAGGGAGAGGATCCCCGGCGACGAGCACGGTCCGGCCAAGTAGGGTGGTACCGCGGGTCACGTCCCGTCCCTACGCGCTCCGGTCCCGCGTCGGCGGGCCGCCAGGCAGGCGGCCTTCGACCGCGAGACGGGCAGGCGTCCCGGCGACTATCGTCGGCAGGCGCAGCGCGGGGCGGGGCGTATTTGTTTCTTGGGGCCCGAACGGAGGACGAGATGACAGCCAAGTATCGACCGGTAGACACGGGACAGAGCTTCCCCGCCCTGGAGGAGCGGATCCTTGGCTGGTGGAAGGAACGTTCCATCTTTGAGAAAAGCCTGGAACTGCGCTCCGGCGACCCGGAATGGGTGTTCTACGAGGGCCCGCCCACGGCCAACGGCAAACCGGGCGTCCATCACGTGCTGACCCGGGTGTTCAAGGACATCTACCCTCGCTACAAGACCATGCGCGGGTTCCACGTGGGCCGGAGAGCAGGCTGGGACTGTCACGGCCTGCCGGTCGAGTTGGAGATCGAGAAACGCCTCGGCTTCGACCACAAGGAGCAGATCGAGGCCTACGGGGTGGCTGATTTCAACCGGCTGTGCCGTGAGTCGGTGACGGCCTATGTGGACGACTGGAACCGTATGACCGAGCGCATCGGGATGTGGCTCGACCTCGACGACGCCTACATGACCATGACCGATGGCTACATCGAGTCGGTCTGGTGGATCCTGTCGGAGTTCGCCAAGCAGGACCTTCTCTATGAAGGTTACAAAGTGGTGCCTTACTGTCCGCGCTGCGGCACGGCCCTGTCGTCGCACGAGGTGGCCTCGGGCTACCAGATGGTCACCGACCCCTCGATCTTCGTGCGCTTTCCGCTGTGTGCCCGCTCAGGAAAGAGCGGAGACGCGACTCCCACGCCCGTTCCGGAGATCGCGCCCGACGGCCTCCCGGTCAGCCTGCTCGTGTGGACCACCACTCCCTGGACGCTGATCTCCAATGTGGCAGCAACCGTCGGTGCCGAAATACAGTATTCCCGGGCTCGGCTGGGCGACGAGTATCTGATCCTGGCCGCCGACCTGGTGACAGCCGTACTGGGACCCGAGGCCGCGGTGGAGGAGACCTTCCCAGGTTCTGACCTGGTCGGACGCCACTACCGGGCGCCGTACGATTTCGTCACGCCCGACAAGCCGGCTTGGCGGGTCATCCCGGCTGATTTCGTCGCTACCGACGAGGGTACCGGCATCGTCCATATAGCTCCGGCTTTCGGTGCGGACGACATGGCCGTAGGGATGGCCAACGACCTGCCGGTGGTCATGCCGGTGGATGAGGAGGGGCGCTTCACCGCCGAGGTGACGCCTTGGGCGGGGACGTTCGTCAAGGATGCCGACGCCGGGATCATGGACGAACTCGAATCCCGCCGTCTGCTCTTCGCCCGCCAGCCGTACGAGCACAACTATCCGCACTGCTGGCGCTGTGACACGCCCCTCATCTACTACGCCAAGACCTCGTGGTACGTCCGGACCACCGCCCGCAAGGACGCGGTGCTGGGCGCCAACGAGGAGGTCGATTGGCATCCCGACCACCTGAAGCACGGCCGCTTCGGCAAGTGGCTGGAGAACAACGTCGACTGGTCGCTCTCCCGCGACCGCTATTGGGGCACGCCTCTGCCGGTGTGGCGCTGCGAGAACGGTCACGACACCGTTGTGGGCTCCAGGGCCCAATTGGGGGGACTGGCCGGCCGCGATCTCTCCGACCTCGAACTGCATCGTCCCTACGTGGACGAGATCGTCTTCGCCTGCCCCGAGTGCGGCGCCGAAGCCCGCCGGGTGACGGCGGTGATCGACGCCTGGTTCGATTCCGGCTCGATGCCGGTCGCCCAATGGCATCACCCGTTCGAGAACCAGGAGATGTTCAAGAAGCGCTTTCCGGCCGACTTCATCTGCGAGGCCATCGATCAGACCCGGGGCTGGTTCTACAGCCTCCTCGCCATCAGCGCTCTGCTGACCGGGCACACCTGCTACCGCAATGTGCTCTGTCTTGGCCACATCCTGGACAGCGAAGGCCGCAAGATGTCCAAGCGCCTCGGCAACGTGGTCGATCCCTGGAGCATCCTCGACAAGCAGGGAGCCGACGCGCTGCGCTGGTACCTGTTCACGGTCAGTTCCCCCTGGCTGGCCCGGCGTTTCGGGCCCGAGAACGTCGACGAGGTGATCCGCAAGTTCACGCTCACTCTCTGGAACACGTACTCGTTCTACACGCTCTACGCGAACATCGACGGTTTCGACCCGGCGGAGCACGACGTGCCGGTGGCGGATCGCAGCCTCATGGATCAGTGGATCCTGGGCGATCTCCATCTCCTCATCAAGAAGGTGACCGCCGAACTCGACGCCTACGACGCCTTCGCCGCCGGCAGGGCCATCGCCGATTTCGTCGACGAACTCTCCAATTGGTACGTGCGCCGCAGCCGCCGCCGCTTCTGGAAGAGCGAAGCCGACGCCGACAAGATCGCGGCATATCTGACGCTGAACGAGTGTCTGGTGACCTTGAGCGAGTTGCTCGCGCCTTTCACACCGTTTCTCGCGGAGGAGCTCTATCAGAATCTGGTGGCCGAGCATTCACCGGAGGCGCCGGAGTCGGTGCATCTCGTGGATTGGCCCACCGCTGACGAAGCCCTCGTGGACGAGGATCTCTCCTTCCGCATGGCCGTCGCCCGCCAAGTCGTCAACCTGGGGCGGGCGGCCCGTAACGCGGCGCAGATCAAGACCAGGCAGCCCATCGAAGTGGCGCTCGTCGCCTGCAAAGCGGCCGAGCGGGCCGCCGTCGAGAGTCTCGCTGACGTGGTTGGCGAGGAGCTGAACGTCAAAGCCGTCGAGTACGTGGATTCGGCGGGCGAACTGGTCGACTACGTGGTCAAACCCAACTTCCGCACCCTGGGGCCCAAGTTCGGCAAGAACATGCCGGCGGTCGCGGCGGCCGTGGCCGCGCTCCCGGCCGACGAGACGGGTGATCGTCTGGCTTCCGGCCGCTCGGTCATGGTGACGGTGGGCGGCCACGAATACGAGTTCGCATCGGACGACTTCGTGGTCGAGACCCACGAGCGGGAGGGCTTCCGCGTGGAGCGCGACGGCGGGATCGCCGTGGCGATCTCGACGCGCCTCTCGGCCGGACTCGTACAGGAAGGTCTGGCCCGGGAACTGGTGCACCACATCCAGAACACCCGGAAGGCAGCCGACTTCCAGATCGACGACCGCATCCATCTGCGGGTGTCGGGCCCGGTCGAGGTCGTCGAGATGTTGGCTGTCCACGGCGACTGGGTCAAGAAGGAGACCTTGGCCCTCACTATGGAGTCGGCCTCCGAGCTGACCGCCGAGGGGACTCCAGGGGCGACCCCGGAAGCCGCGACCGCCGACGCGGAAGGCTACCACCAGGAGGAACTCAAGGTCAACGGCCTGGCGGTCACTGTGCAGGTGGCGAGGGTCTGAAGTGATCCTACATCCGCAGGTCGCTCGAGCGGCTGAGACCACTCGCCATGACTGCCTTGTCGGCAGCGGCCGACTAGGCTAGTCTCGCCGCATGCCTGACGATCAGGTAAACGCCGCCGAGTCATGGCTGACCGCCGGCCGAAGAGCCATCTTCGGCCGGTCGAGCCGTCTCTTCCAGCGGTTCTGGTCGTCCGAAGTCGCCGGCACGGCGGGGCTGGCGGCCATCGTGGGCGCGATCACCGGTCTGGGCGCGGTGGCGTTCATCGAAGTGATCTCGCTGTGCCAGCGCCTCTTCTTCGATGGTGGCGCCAGGGCTTTCTCGGCTCTCGGCGGCTGGTACGTGCTCCTGCTCCCCGTCCTCGGTGGAGTGGTGGTCGGCCCTCTCATCCATTTCCTTGCTCCGGAGGCGAAGGGACACGGCGTCCCCGAGGTCATGACGGCCATGGAAACCCGGGGCGGACGCATCCGGCCTGTCGTGATCCTTGTCAAGACCATCGGCTCGGCCATCACCATCGGCTCGGGCGGCTCAGCCGGCCGTGAGGGACCCATCGTCCAGATCGGCGCGGCGGTGGGTTCGACGCTGGGCCAGGTACTCAAGATCAGCCGGCCGCGACTGCTTGCCCTCGTCGGGGCGGGAGCAGCCGGCGGGGTGGCGGCCACCTTCAACGCCCCGATCGCAGGGGTGATGTTCACGCTCGAGGTGCTGGTGGGCGGCTTCAATGTCGCCTCGGTCAGCAGCATGGTCTTCGCTTCGGTCTCGGCGAGCGTGGTCAGCCGGCTGATCCTCGGGGACTACCCGGCCTTCCGCGTTCCGGCATACGAACTGGTGAGCAATTGGGAGTTGCTCATGTACTTGGGCCTGGGGGTCGTGGCAGCCTTCACCGCCCTTCTCTTCGTGCGGGCCCTGTACTTCTCCGAGGACGTGTTCGACCGTTGGAAGATCCCCGGTTGGGCGAAGCCCCCCATAGCCGGACTTGCCATCGGTCTCATCGGCTACTTCCTGCCGCAGGTGTTCGGGACCGGCTTCCCCGCGATGGACAGCGTGCTTCGGGGCGAGATGGCCCTCTGGCTGCTCATCACCCTTATCTTCGCCCGTATCGCCGCGACCTCGCTAACACTCGGGTCCGGTTTCTCCGGGGGCGTGTTCGCGCCCGCTCTCTTCATCGGGGCGATGCTAGGGGGTGCCTACGGCCGGATCATGCACACGCTGTTCCCGGGCGTGACGGCCACGAGCGGCGCCTATGCGGCAGTGGGCATGGCGGCGGTCTTCGCCGGGGCGGCTCGCGCCCCCGTCACGGCGATCGTCATCCTCTTCGAGATGACCCTGGACTACAAGATCATGCTGCCTCTGATGTTCGCTACCGTGGTCGCCACGCTGTTGGCCGCACGGTTCGAGCCGGAGAGTATCTACACGCTGAAGCTGGTACGGCGGGGAATCGATTTCCTCGGCCAGCGGGCCGGCCGGCTCCACCCCATCGGGGTCGCCGAAGCCATGACCCCCCTCAAAGAGGCTCGACTGGTCGATCAGGGGATGTCGCTCGACGGGCTACGGATGTACTTCCAAGAGACCGGGCAGCGGGGGGTGATGGTCGTCGACGCAGGAGGAAGGCTCACGGGGGTGGTGACCCTCACCGACCTCGAGCGGGCCCTCGTCGAAGGAGACGATCCCAAGACCACCGTCGCCGACATCCAGACCACTGAAGTCGTGACAGCCTATATCGACGAGACCATCGACGAGGTCGTCAAACAGGCGGGCATGCTGGAAGTCGGCTACATCCCCATCGTGACCAGGGAAGAGCCGAAAGTGCCGGTGGGGATCCTTCTCAGGAGCGATATCATCCGGGCTTACGGCTCGGCCATCTCCCGGCGGGACAGGCGCCGGGTGAGCTTCGAGCGGCGCCGTGCTGAGCACGTGTTCGGCCTACAACCGTTCGAGGTGGTCCTCGAAGAAGGAGATCCGGCGGTCGATCGGGCCCTGCGCGACATCAACCTTCCGGCCGAATCGGTGATCGTGTCGATCATCCGAGGCGAGACCACCATGGTCCCCAGGGGCGAGATCAAGTTGAAGCCGGGAGACCGGATCATGGCTCTCGCCCTCGGCGGCGGGGGTCCGATCCTCGGTCGCCTACTGAAAGGGCGCAACTACCGCTGAGTTCCCGATCCTACGAGGATCTCGCGGCCCGCCTGCAGGTTCGCCCCGGCTTCCTCGGGCACCGCCTTCAGTCCTTCGTCGATCACGGCGAGCGCTTCGTCGTCACGTCCTTGCCGCCAGAGTAGTTCGGCCAGATTCAGATAGGGCGGGGCCAGGGTGGGATCGCCGGCAATCGCCTTCCGATAGGCGCTCTCCGCCCCCGCCTCGTCGCCGCTGTCACGAAGGGTGTTGCCCAGGCGATTGCGGAGGACGGCGTCCTCTTCGATGGCGAGAAGGTCCCGGTAGATGTCGGCGGCGTCGTCCAGATAGCCGAGATTGTAGTAGGCGAGGGCCAGCTTACGCCGGGCGTTCACGTCGGCCGGGTCGGCAGAGACCACCTCCTCGAGCCGAGGGAGGAGCGCGGCCCATTCTTCCTGTGAGGGCTGGATCCGTCCAGGGGTCGGGGCCACGGTGGGGAGGGTGGAAGTCTCGCCCGCGGTGAGCTCGTCGGTCGTACCCGTGACGGCGGAGACGAGCGGGCCTTGGACGGCGCGTGCTCCCTCGTCTTCCCGGCCATCGCCCATGGTCCCTGCGAGCAAGGCGATGATCACGACGAGGACCACGGCCACCACGAGCACGACCGCCGACCGCAGTCCTCGGGGCAGCTGGGCTTCGCGGGGCCGCCGACGATGTCGAGCGGTACGCTCGACATCGTCGGCGCTCGCAGCTACTTCGCCGTGGTCAGGTTGTCTTTGTATGTCTGCAGACGTTGTAGGTCTTCTTCCCCGGTGACCGCAGTCAGTCCTTCGTCGAGGACCTTCACCGCTTCTTCCACGTTTCGTTCGGCAGCCAAGACGGAGGCGAGGTTGAGATATGGGACCACCATGCTCGGGTCGCCGGCGATGGCCGTTTCGTACTCTGCCTTCGCCTCTTCAGTCTTCTTCCAGTCGCGGAGCACGTTGCCGTAGTTGTTGTGAGTGAAGGGGTCATCCTCGATCTGCAGCATCTTCTGGTAGGTCGCGGCCGCCTCCTCATACCTGCCGGTGTTGTACTGCGCCACCGCCAAGTCCTGGAGGGCACCGAGGTCTTCGGGGTCGGCGTCGACGGCTGCCTGCAGATCCGGTATGGACGCCTCGTATTCCTCTTTGGTCTTGCCTCCCACGACCAGCCTCTCCGGCTGGCTGGAGGCCGTGACCTGAGTCGTGGTCGAGGCCTGCTCCTGGTCGCTCGAACAGCCCACCACGGCCAGCGAAAGCGCATTCACGGCGAGAAACGCTCCGATCAAGAGGGCAGTTCCGGCGACTCGGAGGCCGGCCCGGCCCGGCCTGTTCCTCCGTGCGGTCGAGGGGGCGATGTCATCCTGCCGGGTCCGAGATGCGCTCATATGACTCTCTTTCTCAAGTGCGGGTGGGTCTCTACGGTACGGTTGGACTGTCTATGGTACGAGTATCTCCAAGGCGCGGCTGTCTATGTCTATCACTGCGGGCAATCTCCCGGCCAGTTCTCCGTCGGTTTGGTACCACACCACCTGCGAATCGTCGAGCGGAAGCAGCTCCGCCTGCTCGGAATGCAGGTACACGACATTCCTGTCGCGGAGGTGAAGACCGCTGGGTACGCCCAACCAGAAGACGGCAAGGCCGGCGCGGCTGGTTCCGGTGTAGAGCAGGAGGTCGAGTGTGCCATCGGTGGGGTCCGCGTGCGGAGTCAGGCCGAACCGCCCTCCGTAGTAGCGGCTGTTGCCGGCGACGAAGAACGTCGCCCGGTGCTCCTCGCCGTTGGCACGCACGAGGAACTCGGGAGGTTTGGCGGCGAAACCGCTCTTGAGGCCGGTGGTGACGAAAGCCAGTTCCTTGAACCGGCGCTTCTGTCGCAGATCGATGTTGCGGATGGTCAAGGCGTCGATCCCGGCGCCCATCATGAGGACGAAATGCCGGCCGTTGACGCGACCCAGGTCGAAGGCGACGGTCTTGCCGCCGGCGATGACGTTGCAGGCCCGTTCGACCTGGAACGGCAGGCCCAGCTCAAGGGCGAGCACGTTCACGGTGCCGGCAGGCATGATGCCCAGCCGCGCTCGCCGGCGGGCACGGTCTTGAACGCTATCGGCGGCGCCGTCGACGGCCTCACCATCCCGGGCTTCGCTGCCGGCTTCGGTCGCCGGAGGGTGGTCGTCGAAAGCGGCGGCCATGCCGTTCGCCACCTCGTTGATGGTGCCGTCTCCTCCGACCGCCACCACGATGTCGACGCTCGGGGCGCATCGACGGGCGATGGTCATGGCTTCTTTCGGGCGTGTCGTCGCCTCGAGATCCACCTCGAGGCCGCGTGTCGTCAGCCCCCTCCGCAGCGCCGCCGCGATGGCGTCGCCTCGGCCTCTACCGGCCGACGGGTTGTAGATGACGACCGTTCTCATGAGGCGGGTGGCGGCAGGGGTTCGAAACGGGTCAGGGCGTGGGTCGCCTCCGGCGGCGCTGCGACCAGGGTCGCGAAGGAGATGTAGCCCGCGTCCCTGGCCAGATCCGCCGCATGCGCGAAGTCGCGGCCCACTTCTTGGGGCCGATGGGCGTCGGAGCCGAACGTGACGCCCACCCCGGCCTCTTGGAGCCGGCGGAGTATGTCGAGGGTCGGGTAGGCTTCTCCCACCGGCTTGTGCAGGCCGGCGGTATTGATCTCGACCAGCGTCCCTGCGCGGGCGATGCGGTCGACCAGCCTACCCAACTCGGCATCGAGTGTGCGGGTGGGTCGGTATCCGAACTTCTTGACGAGGTCGAGGTGGCCGAGGATGGAGAAGAGACCGGATTCAGCAGCATCCCCCACGAGTTCGAAGTATTCGACCCAGACGTCGTCGATATCGCGGTCGGCGTAGTGTTCGATCTGGCGAGGGTCGTCGAAACCCCACGGACCGATGTGGTGCACCGAGCCGATGACGTAGTCGAAGGGGTGGTCCGCCAACATCGATCCGACCTCTTCGGTGGTCTCGGGGCGGAAATCCGCCTCGATCCCCAGAAAGACATAACCGGGGTTGGTCGTCTTCAGCTCTTGGATCTCAGCGACGTAGTCGGTCAGCTCGCAGTACTCCATGGAGATACCCGGATCGGGCTCGGGAAGCAGGGGGATGTGGTCGGCGATACCGATGGCGCTGAGGCCCTTGCTCCTCGCCGCGGCCACGTAGTCGGCCGGTCGGCCCGAAGCATGCCCGCAGCGGACAGTGTGCGTGTGGTAGTCGGGAAGGTTCACTGGCCGGCCTCCTCCGGTGCGCTCGGGCCTCGGCGCGGGGCCTCGAGGGTCTCGCTGTCGAGGACGATGGTATACGGTCCGTCGTTTTCCAGGGCGACGTTCATATGGGCTCCGAAGCGGCCCGAGGCCGTGGGCACGCCGAGGCGTTCGAGCGCTATTCGGAACTCTTCGACTGACTCTTCGGCAGGGGCCGGGTCGGCGGCTTCGGAGAACGACGGTCTCCGACCCTTCCGACAGTCGGCGAAGAGAGTGAACTGGCTGATGACGAGAGCGGCTCCGCCGGTATCGAGGAGCGAGAGGTTCGATCTGCCTTCCTCATCGGGGAAGATGCGCAGGTTGGCGATCTTCTCGGCCATCGTGACGGCACGTATACCGCGTCGGCTGGGTGGAGAGCCCCCGGCTTCGACTGTCGGGCTCGCCACGTCGTCCCCGCCGACGCCGACGAAGAGCACCAGGCCCCTGTCGATCCGGCCGACTATGGACCCGTCCACCTCCACCGAGGCGTGGACGACCCTCTGCGCGACCACCCTCATCGAGCGGGCTCCTTGGGTCCCAGCACCGTGACGTCCCAGCGCCCGTCTGGGAGGGGACGTTCGAGTCTCACGGCGGCGTGACTGTTCATGAGGGTGTCGGCACCGCCCACGAGGACCTCGACGTAGTTGCCGGTGATCCCGACGATCCGTCCGTCGTCGGCGCGCTCCCGAAGGAAGAGGGCCCGTTGCTCGGTGCCGGCGATGGCATCGCGGAAGGCGGTCTTCTTACGCTCCCCCGACGCGCGGAGGCGCACACTGCGCTCGTGGATCACTTCCGGATGCACCTTCGGGGTCATCGCCTGGGCGGCGGTGCCGGGACGGTCGCTGTAGCTGAACACGTGCAGGTAGGTGAGAGGCGTGTGCTCGACGAAGTGAAGAGTCTGTTCGAAATCGGCGTCCGTCTCGCCAGGGAAGCCCACGATGACGTCTGCTCCGAGGGCGGCATCGGGGAAACGGCGGGCGACCGCCGACACGACGTCATCGTATTCGACAGTAGAATAGGGGCGGTTCATGCGGCGGAGTACCGAGTCAGACCCGCTCTGCAGCGGGAGATGGAAGTGCCGGGCGACCCGATCGCCCGCGCTCTCGACCTCGTCGAGGAGGCGCGCGTCCACTTCCAGGGGCTCGATGGAGCTGAGCCGGTACCTCTCGGCGCCTCCGTCGGCGACCAAGGCGGCCACCAGGTCGGCGAGCCTCCCCTCGTCGGTGTCGCGGCCCCAGCCACCCAGGTGGATGCCGGTGAGCACGACCTCCTTGAAGTCCCGTTCCACCAATAGGCGCACCTGCTTCAAGACCTCGGCTCTGGGCATGCTGCGGGCCGGACCTCGCGCTAATGGGATGATGCAGTACGCACAACGCGAGTCGCATCCGTTCTGGACTTTGAGGAAGGCACGGGTGTAGCCGTGGAAATGGGTGATGAAGTCGCTCTCGAATCGGGCGTCGGCGGGATAAACGGACACGGAGGTCCTCACCGGGCCGGGGCTCGCGCCGCTGCGTTCAGGAGGCGAGCCGCCACCCAGGTATTCGGCGAGCCGCAACTTCTCGAGGTTCCCGAGCACGAGATCCACGCCCGGGATCGCGGCCACTGTCTCCGGTTCGATCTGAGCGTAGCAGCCTGTCACCGCCACCAGACAATCGGGGTCGAGGCGCTTCGCGGTGCGGATCTCGTGGCGGCACGTGCGGTCGCTCTTGGCCGTGACGGTGCACGTGTTGATGACACGTATGTCCGCGGGCCGGTCCCAGTCGACGAGCTCGTAACCATCCGCGAGAAGGGCTTCCTGCATCTGGGCGGTCTCGCACTGGTTGAGCTTGCATCCGATGGTCCGGAATGCCACGGTGTTCCGAGGTGTTGACTGGATGTCGAGAGGCGGCATGATCGAGCGTCGGTCGCTTCCTGACCCTTGCTTCTGCGAGCCACTGAAAGACTGAGGGATGTTAGCATATAGACCGCTTGCCACCGGCAAGCTCGGCCGTTTCGATGATGGGGGACCGTGAGCTCCATTCCCATACTTCCGGATCCCGAAGATAGCCCTGCTCTGCGCGAGGGGCTACGACGGCTTGTGCCGGGGTTGCTCCACAAGGACCGCATCACGGGCCAGGCCGCCCGCTTCATCGTCGTCGGCTTGATCAACACGGTGGTCGATCTGGCCGCTTTCTATCTCTTGAGCCTCATCCCCGGGATGCCCGAAGTGGCCGCGAAGGCCATCTCGTATGTCCTCGGTATCTGCAACAGCTTCTTCTGGAACAAGTACTGGACGTTCGGGGCTCGGAGGTCGGCACGAGGCGGCCGGGAGTTCGCCGTCTTCTTCGCGGTCAATCTTCCCCCGCTTGCTGTGAACGTCATCGTGTTCACTCTGCTCGGCTTGTGGATGGATTCGGGGACGTTCTGGATCCGCATCGGCAAGGCCTTCGCCGCAGCGGTGGTGTCGGTGGCATGGAACTTCTTGGGCAGCCGCTACCTGGCCTTCCGTCACACTGCCCTCAAGGAGCGGGACCATGAGTGAGACCGGACCGCAGTACTCCGTCGTCATCCCGATCCACAACGAGGCGGATTGCCTCGCCGACGAGGTCGCGGAACTTGTCGGCGAACTCGATGCCCGATCAGTGGATTTCGAGCTCCTTCTTGCCGAGAACGGCAGCGTCGACGAGACGCCTGCTATCGCCGAGAGCCTGGCGGCGGCCGACTCCCGCGTGCGGGTGCTGCGGGTGCCCGTGCCCGACTACGGTGCGGCCATGAAGGCAGGGATGCTGGCGGCGCGGGGCGGATACGTGGTCAACTTCGACATCGACTTCCACGATGCGGACTTCATGGTCCAAGCGGGCGCACTGATGGAGCGGTCCGGAGCGGGTGCTGTGGTGGGCAGTAAGCTGATGGAAGGGGCCGACGACCGGCGCTCCCCCGCCCGGCACATGGTATCGCTGGGGTTCACCACTATCCTGAGGCTGCTCTTCGATCCCAAGATGGACGATACTCATGGCATGAAGGTGCTGCGGCGTGACGTCGTGACCCGGTTCGCACCGCTCACGGTGATGACACGCGACCTGTTCGACACCGAGTTGATCATCCGGGCGCGGAGGGCGGGCGTCGCTGTCGGGGCCCTACCGGTGACAGTGGAAGAGAAAAGGAAACCGCGTTCGTCTATAGTGCGTCGTATACCGCGCACCATGAAAGGCCTGCTGCGGCTCCGGGTAGTGTTGTGGAAGGAGGGGAACGCTGGGTCCTGACCGGGAAGATCTCGTCGAGAAGGGTAGTGTCTGGGATTGGCTTCCCACCCTGATCGCATTCCTCGCGATCTATGCGACCCTCCTCATCTTCTACAAGCCCAACCTCCTCTTCAGTCTGACGACGACAGCGGGCGGCGATACCGGAGCGCATCACTATCCCGCGCAATACCTGATCCAGGAACTGCTTCCCAACTTCCGGTTGACCGGGTGGGCGCCCGGGTGGTACGCGGGCATGCCGATGCTCACCTTCTACTTCCCGTTCCCGTTCCTGTTGATCGCCATCCTCGACTGGTTCATCCCGTACCTGTTGGCCTTCAAGATCGTCACGGTGCTGGGCGTGTTCGCCCTCCCGGCCACGGCCTATGCCCTCGGCCGACTGTGGAGGGTCCGTCGGCCGTTCCCCATCTTGGCCGCCATCTTCGCCTTGGTCTTCCTCCTCATGGAGAGCTACTCGATCTACGGCGCGAACATACTCAGCACGTTGGCCGGGGAATTCGGCTACATGTTCAGTTTCGCCCTCGTGTTCCTCTTCTTGGGCACTCTCTACCGGGGCATGGAGAAACCTCGGTTCAACATGCTCTTCGTTCTCAACTGCCTGATCCTCATGGCTCTGGTGCTCTCGCACATCGTGACGACCATCGTGCTGGTGGCGATCGTGCCGGGGCTGTTGCTCGTGAACCCGCGCTGGCGCTCCTTCGGTTACGCCGTGGCCGTGGCCGTGGTCGGGTTCTGCCTGAGCGCCTTTTGGTCGCTCCCGTTCGCGGCCAATCTCGAGTGGACTGCGCATATGGCCTGGAACCAGCTCGATTCGATCAAGGATCTTCTGCCACTGCAGCTTCTGCCGGCGGCGTCCTTGGGCGTGATCGGTATGGCCTACGCCGTTGCGCGCAAGGAGAGACGGCTGTTGCCCCTCGCCTGGGTGACCTTCATCACTCTCGTCATGTTCTACGTGTTGCCCGACGGTCGCCTCTGGAACGCCCGGGTCCTTCCGTTCTTCTACATATCCATCCATCTCTGGGCTGCCTACGGCGCCACCTGGCTGGTCCGCCCCTTCACCGTCATGATGCGCGACCTGTTCCGGCTGCGCGGGATCTCGGCTCGGCGTATCTACATGCCGGTCGCCGCGGTCGTCCTGGGGGCGGTCATCATCGTCACCAGTACCACCGCAGCTGGTTGGATCAGGTGGAACTACTCGGGATACGAGGGCAAGACGAGCTGGAGTCAATACAAGGAGATCAACGACTTCATCGCCACCCTCACGCCGGGGCGGGTGATGGTGGAGCACGCCAACAAGATCGACGAGTTCGGCACCCCGCGCGCCTTCGAGATCATCCCCTATTGGACGGGTCTTCCGACCATGGAAGGCACTCTGATGGAGGCCTCGTACACGGCGCCGTTCCACTTCATCAATCAAGCCGAGCTCTCCAAAGAACCCAGCAACGCCATCATCGGCGTCGACTACCCGAGCCGCGACGTGCCGCAGGGGCTCACCCACCTTCAGTTGATGAACATCCCCTATCTGTTGACGGTGTCCCCCGAGGTCACCGGGGAGGTCACGGCCGATCCCCGAGCCGAGTTGCTGGCCACGTTCGGCGACTACAACGTCTTCCGGATCTCGGGCACGACCGGGTACGTGGAAGTGATGAAGAACCAGCCGGTGCGGGTGAGTGTGCCGGTGGTCGAATGGCGCGATATGGCGGTGGAGTGGTACCTGAACGAGGCCGATCTCGATACGCCGCTGGTCTTGGACAAAGGCGAGGAAGCTCTTCAGGGATTCGTCTCGATCTCGCCGGAAGAAGCCGCGGCCCCGCCGGTCATCCCCATCCAGACCGAGGGTCGGGTCATCGGGGAGTCGATGGAGAACGAAAGACTCTCCTTCGACACCACCGCCATCGGACAACCCCATTGGATCAAGGTCTCGTACTTCCCGAACTGGCATGTGAAGGGGGCGGAAGGGCCATTCCTGGCGTCGCCCTCGTTCATGATGGTGATCCCCACCGAGAGCCATGTGACTCTCTACTACGGGCGGACGGCGGCCAATACGATCGGCCAGACGCTCGAGGTGCTGGCGTGGGTCCTCCTGGCGGGTCTCGCGGCCTGGCGCTTCATCCTGTGGCGTCGTCGCCGGCGGCTCGCCGGAGCAGTCCTCGAATCGGGTCCCATCGTCGCCGAGCACGGCCTGCGCGGCGCGGGGACGAGCCCCCCTGCCGAGACCGCGGATGAGTCACCTCTCGACACCTGGGTGGACGAGCCGGAGGAGTCCGACGACCGGCTGGATGAGCCGGCGGATGAGCATATCGCCGATCTCGAGCCGGACGAGCCCGCCTAGGTCCGATCCGCCCGGCCGGTGGGGATGCCTGTTTCGCACGGCACTCCCGTTTGGCACAGTCCGCAGCCGTAGCCCGCGAATCCGAACTGTCGGTCGACATAAGGGGCGGTGACGTCGTCCAGATGGCGGGAACAGGCCTCCTTGTCTCGACCCTCCTTGCTCACCGACCCCGTGGGGCATCGGTCGATACAGATCCCGCAGGTCCCTTCGCGATGGAAGAGACAGTACGCGAAAGCGTCGTCCCCATAAGGCCTCGATGTGGCCGGGATCTGCGCCTTGACGATCACCGAACCGAACCTCACGGCCTGTCCACGTTCGGTGATGAGCCCGCCGGCGAGGCCGAATGTGCCCAATCCCGAGACGAACGCCGCGTGCCGCTCAGACCACGTCGACGCCTTTCCGTAGGTGGCCGACAGGCGGTCGCCGGCCTGAGGGAGGAGATTCGGGGCCACCGCCCGGTAACCCCATCCCTCCAGCGAATCCAGAAGGGCACGGTGCAGAGCTACGTTGCCGGCCTGACCGAAGATCCGGGCCCGCGCCCAGGGCTCGGAAGGCAGCCGGGTCTCGGCGCGATTGGAGATCCTGGTGTGCTCTGTCTGACAGAGAGCCCAACTGATGACGGTCAGGTCTTCCGGAGGGACTGGGACGGGGATGCCAGCTCGGGTCGAGGTACCAGTCTCCAGCGGCTCGGCAGGAGGGAGGCCGAGCGCGAACGCCTCAGCCGGGGTCCAGTGGAAAGGACCGATGTGCTCCTTGAAGAACGTATAGAGTCGGTCGGCACCGCTTGAGAATCCGACAAGGACGCCGTCCCATGCGGGCACGGTCGTCCCCGGACCCATGTTGTTGAAGGCGGGCTTCGACAGGAAAGCGTGGATCGACTCGATCACGCGCCCCCCAAGGTCCTTTTCGCCAAGCACGGTCGGTCGACTCAGCGCTCGGCGGTCGGCAGACAGGTGACCCAGACGCGGCGGGTGCGAGGGCCGTCGAACTCGGCGAGATAGATACTTTGCCATGTGCCCAGGCGGAGTTTGCCCTGTTCGACCGGTACCGTGACGCTGCTGCCTATGAGGCTGGCCTTGATGTGGCCGTCGGAATTGCCCTCGCTGTGGCGGTAGCCTGCGTCGAGCGGGACGAAACGCTCGAGTCCGTCGACGATGTCGCGGATCACGGCGGGGTCTGCACCCTCGTTGATGGTCACACCCGCTGTGGTATGGGGCACGAAGACGTGGACGAGCCCGGTCATATCGGGATGGGACTCGGCGACGCTATGCCGTACTCGCGTGGTGATGTCGACCAGCACTTCACGGGTAGGGGTCTGCACCGAGAGCTCTCTCACCAGTCCCCTCTGTTCATGGATCTAGCCCCATATGGTCACTGTGTCGCGGCCGACACTCGATGAGTAGTGGAGGTAAGGGGATTCGAACCCCTGGCCTTCGCATTGCGAACGCGACGCTCTCCCAACTGAGCTATACCCCCGTTCGGCGAACCGCCTACCGCGCACAGCGCGGAGGGTATTTATAGCACACGGCGGGCTCGACTATCATCCTTCCTCCGGCCTGCATGTTCGCGGATCTCTCGGAAGGACCACAGCCGAGCCCGCCCGGACGGGCCTACGTCGTGGACGAACCGCCCCGGCTTCTGAGGAACGGCTCTATCAGGTCGATAGGGATGGGGAAGATGGTCGTGGAGTTCTTCTCGGTGGCCACTTCGCTCAGGGTCTGGAGATACCGCAGTTGGAGCGCTGCCGGGTTCCTCGACAGCACTTCGGCGGCCTGTGCGAGTTTCTCCGACGCCTGGAACTCGCCCTCGGCGGCGATGACCTTGGCGCGCCGCTCCCGTTCCGCCTCGGCCTGCCGGGCCATCGCCCGCTGCATGCTACTGGGGATCTCGACGTCCTTGATCTCCACCGTGGTCACCTTGATGCCCCACGGGTCGGTCTGCTCGTCGATGATCTCCTGGAGGCGGGTGTTGAGCTTGTCGCGCTCCGTGAGCAGATGATCGAGGTCGGATTGGCCGAGCACGCTCCGCAACGTGGTCTGGGCGATCTGAGACGTCGCGGCGATGTAGTTCTGGACCTCGACGACCGAACGGGAGGGATCGATCACCCGGAAGTAGACCACGGCGTTCACCTTCGCCGGGACGTTGTCCTTGGTGATGACCTCCTGCGCCGGCACGTCCATCGTGATAGTCCTGAGGTCGACCCTCACCACCCGGTCGACGATCGGGATGATCACGAAGATGCCCGGTCCCTTTGGCGGGCTGAGCCGGCCGAGGCGGAAGATCACTCCCCGTTGGTATTCAGGGAAGACCTTGATGGCAGATGACAAGATGATGATCACGAAGATCACCACGATCACGATGACCGCGATCACGCCCGAGTTCATGGTCGCTCCTCTCCCTTGTCAGCAGTGCTCACCGGGGTCTCGGATGTCAGTTCCCGAACACCGGTTTCAGCCTCGATGGGGCCTGCCCGCCGCACGAGCAGGGTCAGGCCTTCTCTACCAAGTACCTCTATCGGCCCATCTTCAATCGGGTCGCCGTCGACGATCCGCGCTTTCCATGTCTCTCCATGGAGCCTCACCGTGCCGGAAGGAGTGAGCGGCGACACGGCCACGCCGACGGTTCCGATCAGGCCCTCCGCTCCCGTCGCGGGTCTGCGTCGCCGGGCTTTCGTCACCGCACGGATGACGAGCAACGAAACGATCAAAGCCAGGACTGCGACGATGACCAGGGCCGGCCAACTCACGCGAAGGAAAGGCACCGGGGAGTCGAAGAGCAGGAGGCCCCCCGCGATGAGCGCAGCCGTCCCGCCGATCCCCAAGATCCCCCCGCTGGTGACGAACAGTTCGGCTACGAAGAGGATGACGGCCAGTACGACGAGAGCGATCCCGACGATGCTCACCGGCAGGATCTGGAAGGAGTAGAAGGAGAACAGCACTGCGATGACACCGGCTATCCCGGAGGCGCCGATACCCGGGCTGGAGAACTCGAGGACTATCCCCAGAACGCCCAGACTGAGCAGAACGTAGGCGATGTCAGGGTTCGCTATCAGGTGGAGGAGCCGCTGGACCCAGCCCATCCCTTCCTCCCGGATGGGGGCGCCGGCCGTCTGGAGAGTGAGAGCCTTGGGGACGGTCTCATGACCGTCGATCTGACTGAGCAGGGAGTCGAGGTCCTCAGCCACGAACTCGATGACATCCTGCTCCAGGGCCTCCTCGGCGGTCAGAGAGACCGCCTCGCGGACTGCTTGTTCGGCCCACGCAGCGTTGCGGTCATGGGTCGTCGCAAGCGCGGATATGTACGCCGCGGCATCGTTGGTGACCTTGGCCTGCATGGTCTCGTCCATCTCGCCGTTCAGCGAGACTGGGGTAGCCGCGCCCAGGTTGGTCTGTGGTGCCATCGCCGCGATGTCGGCGCCCATCAGGATGTAGACTCCCGCGGACGCGGCGCGAGCTCCTTGGGGGGACACGTAGAACACCACCGGAATGGCGCAGTCGATCTCGGCCTGGATGATATCGCGCATGGAACTGTCGAGGCCCCCGGGCGTGTCGATCTGGACGACGAGCGCCCCGGCTTGGCCGGCGGCCGCCTCGTCCATGAGGCCGACGAGATAGCCCGCGACGGCCGGGTCGATGATGCCCTCGACCCGAGTCACCCAGATGGGGGCTTCCCCCTCTGCGTGGACCGGGGTGGCATCCGGCAGTACGGCTCCAGCGGCCAGGATCAGCGCCGCCATCACGATCGCAGCAGTGAATCCGGCCAGGAAAGCCCGCCTTGGGCTGGGGGTCTCTCGTCGCCGGCGCGGCATCACGTGGATTCCCAGCGGCTCCAGGCGGCGGGGCTGGGGGTGGGGTCGTTTCGCAGCAGTCTTCTGAGGGCCGTCTCGGCCTGACTGAGAAGCCCCAACAGGCCTCGGAGGTCGGCACGCATGAGGAAGACCCCCCCGTTCTCGGCGATGCATTGGAAGCCGTTGTCTTCCAGCAGGCCGAGGGAGAAGAACTCACAGCGGTCCCCTTCCGCCGAACCACCGTCGGGGCTGGCGAACGCATAGACTTCTTGGATTCCGCGGTCTCGCAGTTGGCCCATACTCTTATGTAGGAGGCGCCTGGCTTGCGCGACGGATCGGCTCGAATCGACCCTCAGGCAGAAGACGAGGACTGCGTCGGGTGGTAGGGCGTCGAAAGGGAGGGCCCGGGCCCGGGGGACAGAGGCCGCGGGTGCGTAGTGGATGACCGCGGCGGCCGACGGGGCTTGCGATCCATCCGTCCGGCCGCCGTTCTCGGCGGCGCGGGCGACGGTCAAGAGGAGGCCGGTGCTACCCCAGGTGGGCTCGAGTCCGGTCATCCACAGACGCCGGATCTCCTCGGGGGACGTGGGATCATGTCCTCCGTCGACCTCGGTCTGCCACCAGACACACGCGCGACAGGCTGAAGGCAGGAGTCCCTGCCTGAATGCGCACAGAGGAAGGTAGTCGGGTATGGCCCTAGCCCTCCTTCTTTGAACCGACCTCCATCGGTCCGGCGATCTCGTCGACAAAGAGGGTCACCGTGCCGAGATCGATACTGAGAAGTGCGGTCACTCGCTCGCGCACCGCTTGTTCCACCCGGGCGGCCAGGTCGGGTATGGCCACTCCCCACGCGACTCGGACGTGTACCTCGACGTCGAGGATGCCCGGCTGTGAATCCTTGATGACCACCCCGCCGGTGTGTGTGTCTCGCACGCGGGAGGAGAGGCCCTTCCAGGCAGAAGGATGGAGTTCGACCACTCCCGACACCGACCGCGCGGCGTCGGCTACGTACGTCGCCACCACGTCGTGGGAGAGTGCCGGCTGGCCTTCGTCGGCGAACGCCGTCGGAGAAGACGGCAGATCGCCCGAAAAACGTTCGTCCTGCGGTTGAGTCATGGGCGCTCCCTGTCGCGGGTCAGGTTCTCGTCGTCGCTCACTACTCCCTGCAAGTTTATACCAATCGCCAAAGGGTGGCTTCCGGTCGCGTGAGTAACCGGAACGGGAGGAAACTCGTGCCAACTCCGCGGGAGACGACCAGAAGCCCGGGTCCCCATGGGTAGACTCCACCCAGGCGCTGGCCCCCGTCATCGTGGAGTGGTCTGAGGCCGCTGCGTCCCGGTGTTCGCAACTGTCCGCCGTGGGTGTGGCCGGAGAATGCGAGAGGGAAGCGACCGCAGAGACGGGAATCGGTGGGAGGAGGCTCGTGGGCGAGCAGGATGGCGAAGGTCTCGAGCGGGGGCCGATGGCAGAGGTCGTAGCCGCCGCTGACGTAGTCCGCTCCGCAGAGGACGACAGCTTCGCCACCGCGGTGCGGCAGGGTGACGCAGTCGTCTGACAACAGAGTGATGTCGGCCTGCTCCCACAAGCGCGCGGTCTGCCGTCTCCGGGCGAGAGGTCCTTTGCCAAGGCCGTATTCGTGATTCCCGGTGACGGCGAACATGCCGAGCGTCGGCCGGAGGCGGGCAAGCAGGTCCAGGCAGGCGCGGCTCTTGTCGGGCTCGCCGAGGATGTCGCCGGTGAGGAACACCAGATCGTATGTCTGCGCCTCGGCCCAGTCCACGACCTTGGCGAGGCTCCGCTCGTTGGTGGGAAAGAGGCCGGCATGGACGTCGGAGAGGTGGAGGATGGTCAACCCCGTCCACGCTGGGGGAAGATCCTCCACCGGGAGATCGGCTGTGCGGCAGTGCACCCATTGAGCTTCATAGGTCATGTAGGCTGCCGCCGCAGCACCAGCGGTGGCAGCCCGTCGCAGCCAGCGTGACGGGCTGCCACTGCCTGGTCTTCTCTCGGTGTCCGGCAAGAGACCGCTCCTCTCGTTCTAGGCCGACAGACCGGCGCGGTCACCGACCGGCGGGATCGGCGGGAAGCCAGATCCGCCTACGTCATAGTAGCGCGGGTGATGTGGGAGAGTGGTATGTTGGAGTCTGATATGACTGACGTCCCGATCCATTCTGGAGGCTCCGCCCCGAACAAGCGCGCTCTCACCGAAGAGGAGGCGCGGTGGCTTTCATGCGCAGAGCGCATGGCCGCCGTCGGGGCCGAGATAGCCGCGCCGCTGTACGGGACGGCCTCCGGCCAGGTGGTCCTCGGCCGGGGGGCCGGGGGCGACCGCACTCTTGAGATCGACCGGGCGTGTGAGGCCGCCGTGCTCGAGGTGCTCGAGGCGGAGGCGCCGGCCTCGTACGTGCTCGTATCGGAAGAGGTAGGGATCTCCGGTCCGGATGACGCTGCGTGGAGGGTCGTGCTGGACCCGGTGGACGGGAGCCTCAATGCCAAGAGGGGACTCGAGCCCTTCGGGGTGTCGATCGCAATCGCCGATGGGCCGTCGCTGGCGGACGTGAGGGTGGGGTACATCCGTGACTACCTACGGCCGCATTGTTTCGGTGCTGTGAGAAGCGCGGGGTTGACCGTCGCGGGGCCTCCCGTCGGTGGGGACCGTGCCGCGCCTCTTCTCGATCCCCGGCGCTTCGAGAGCGACCTGGTGGAGATCGTGCTCTTGGAGGCCGGCCGACCGGATCGTCACCACTTCCAGTATCACGATCTCAGCACCATGGGTTCGACAGGCCGGAGTCGCGACATGCGCATCCGACAGATCGGATCGCTGGCTCTCTCTCTGTGTTACGTGGCGACAGGGGTCGCCGACATCCTCGTCGGAGCGGTCCGGTCCCGCTCGGTGGATCTGGCCGCCGGACTGCTCATACTCGCGGAAGCGGGTGGAGGAGCGGCCACTCTGGCGGGCGAAGACATCCTCGCTCAACCGCTCGACCTCGAGAAACGGTGTCCGTTCGTCGCCTGGAGAGCGGGCCTCGACAGCCGACAGATCGTCACTCGGGCTCGACACCTCGGCGCGAGCCTGGTCACCCGCGGGTGGACGGAGTCTTAGCGGTCCACGCCGAGAAGCCTGTCGGCTGCCTCCAACGCATACAGCTGGACTTCGGGATCGGGATCGTCGAGACACCGGCGCAATACGTCGAGCGAACTCGGGTTGCCGACATGCTCGAGCATGTCTACCACCGACTTCTTGAGGGCGGGATCGTCTGTTCCTTGGAAGACTTTCGATAGCTCACCGGGCTCCAGGAAGACCACCATGTCGGCCTGCTGTTCCGCGGGGAGGGCCAAGAGGTCGTCCGCGGTCCTGATCTTCATGTGCAGACTCGAGAGTGAATCATCCGGGCTGTGGGTGCGGGCCGCCAGCACGTCTTTCTCGGCAGACGCGCTTGTCTCAGACGATGCCTGAGCAGCGTCCGCGGGCGCCTCTTCGGCGACGACTTCTTCGAAGGTCTCGACCTCCTCGTATTGCCAATCGGCCGTGTCTGCGAACCATTCATCAGCTTCCGCGGCCTCGGTCTCGACCGGCCCGGGTCCGGCTTCGGCCGGCGCGACTTCGGCTGGTTCCGGCCCAGACGTTGCGGCCTCCACCGGCTCGGTCGAATCGGCCACGGCGGCCTCTGCCGGCTCTGCCGGCTCGGCCACGGAAACCTCTGCCACGGGCGTTGCGACTGCTTCGGGAGTCTCCGTCGGAATGGGGGTCGCGTCCGCCGCCGGTTCGACCGGCTGGATCGAGGGGGTCTCGACCTCGGTGCGCTTGGCCTTGACCTCAAGACTCCCGGCGTATTGGCGCAACTGGGTCAACCGTGTGCGGGCATACTGGCTGCCCTTGATCTCTTTCGAAAGGTCGAGCGTCTCGACCGCCTCCACCACCTTTTCGGGGCGGAAGACCCCGAGGCGTTTCGTATCGTCGTTGGTGAGATCGCCCCAACCCTGCAGTAGGTCGACGATCACTGCACGGAGAGGATCCACAGCAGGGGCGGACCCCCGCGACCCGGTGAAGGAGGTCACGGCCAGAGCCTCTTCGGGGGCGGTGACGAGAGATGGGGTCGCCGCCCTCGGGGACGAGGGAGCTTCGGCTTCAGGCATGACGGGCGTCTGCTCTATTGGCGCCGTGACAGCGCCGGCCGGCGTCGCAGCCGCTTTCTCCCCAGTGGGTTTCTGGGTCCCCGGCTCGGGGGCGGCTTCGGTCGCCGAGGCCGGCGGTGCCGGGGCTTCAGTCGGGGCACTGCGCGTCGGCATGGTCACGATCTGGTCCTCGCTCAGCGGCCTCCGCACACGTTCGGCCGTGACCGTGGGCGCCGGCGGAGCAGAAGCGGCCGGCTTGGCTTTTTTGACGGCGGTCTTGCTTCCGCGTTTTCGCGTCGCCAAGATGGCGAGCAGGATTATGAGCAGCACCACCACGATGATGGCCGGCAGAAGGTAGGCGCTCCCGAACAGTACTGGCATGTTATTCCACCCTTCTACGGATCCCGCACAGCACACCCTATGTCTATATACTATCGGCTTCCAGGGGCCCTTGGTAAAGCGTCGGAACTAAGGTCTTGCGCCGAGGGGTCGAAGATATACGTGTAGGAGCAGGCTCACCGGGGGTGTCTGGCCGGTTGATCGATACGCACTCTCACCTTCTGCCGGGGTTGGACGACGGCTCACCCGACCTCGAAGCGACCGTGGAGATGGGCCGCGCGATGGCGGTCTCGGGGGTCTCCACCGTGGTGTGCACGCCGCATCTCCTGGAGAGGGACGATTCGAAGGTCGAACGTGCCCGGGAGACGATCGCTCTCGTGAAGCGGCGGTTCGAAGCAGAGGGGATCCCTCTGAAGCTGGTCCTGGGGTTCGAAGTGGACATGGCGGTCGCGGCCAGCACCGCCCCTGACGGGCTGGTGCCGTTCACCGTCGAAGGAAGTGAGAAGACCATCATCCTCGAGATACCGCATTCGACCTGGCCACCGTATGCCGAGGAACTGGTGTTCCGACTGGGATCGGAAGGTTTCCTGCCGGTCCTCGCCCACCCAGAGCGCAACGTCCGCATCCAACGAGACCCTGGGCTGTTGACCGCCTGCCTGCGGGCCGGCGGGTTCGCCCAGGCCACGGCCGCCAGTATCGCCGGTGAGTTCGGCCGTGACACCACGCGCGCTTTCTATCGCCAATTGGCCCGGGGCGACGTGAGTTTCCTCGCCAGTGACGCGCATCATCATCGGCGCTCCGGATGGACACTGGCCGAAGGCATGGTCTCGATCCGCCGGCGTTTCCCCGGGGTAGACATGGAGGCGCTCGTTCGAACGAACCCAGCTCGTCTCCTGGCGGGGACGCGACCCTTGCCGGTACCCACGGTGGAACCGCGGGCCTGGTTCGCGAGAGTGGCTTTGGGGTTGATGCGATGAAGCGCGATCCGTTCTGGAAGCGGTGGACGTGGAAGCGGTGGGTCGCCAACCTGATGATCATAGCGGGGGTGGGTCTGCTCGCGTATCCGTTGGGGACGTGGGGATACACGTGGTTCCAGCAACGGGAGCTGAGGAATCAACTGGAGGAGTCGAACCCTCAGATCACGGCGTACGGTGACGACGTGGTCCGCGGCGATTTCATCCCGGCCGAGGTGAAGGCCGCCAACGCGGAGGACACTTCAGCGCAGGCGGCGCAGACGGCCGAAGAGGTGGCGGCTGCTGAGGCGGCTGCTGAGGCGGCGGCAGCGGCAGAAGCCGAACGGCAGGCTCGACTCGACGCGTTCCGCGCGGCTTCCCTCGCCTACGAAGAATCGGTCGCCGGCAAGACCGGCGAACCCATAGGCAAGATCCTCATCCCCAGCATCGGGATGGATGTGATCATGGTCGAAGGCACGGGCAAGGGCGATCTGGCCGATGGGCCCGGTCACTGGCCGGAGACCCCCTTTCCCGGGCAAGGGGGCAATTTCGTCGTCTCCGGTCACCGCACGACCTACGGCGCTCCGTTCCTGAAACTGGACAAGGTCGAAGCGGGTGATCAGATCGACCTGGTGCTCCCGTACGCCGTCGCTCGCTATGAGGTGACCCGGGTCATCATCGTCTACCCGGACGAAGTGGACGAGGTCGCTCAGCGCGGACGCGAACAGGTGTCGCTCGCTGCGTGCCATCCGCTCTACAGTGCCAAGCAGCGGATCGTCGTCCAGGGTGATCTGACGGGTTTCATCTTGCTCGAACAGTAGGCCGTCCGCGTGGGTGGCTTGCACGGAGGGCCAGGGTAAGGCAAGCTTCTTTCCGTGGCCATCGAACTTGGAGAACAGCTCGGCTTCTGGATGATCCTGCCTTTCGCGGCGATGCTTCTCGCCATCGCCGTACTCCCAGTCGCGGCTGGGCACTGGTTCGAGAGTAATCGCAACAAAGGCGTGGTCGCCGCCGTGCTGGGCGTGCCCACCGTGGCGTATCTGCTCGCTCGCTACGGGGGCCTCGGCTGGGAGAGCGCCGTGGCCACCGCGGAAGAGTACGTCGCCTTCATCGTGCTCCTCACCTCGCTGTACACGATCTCGGGGGGCATCTACCTGACCGGCAACCTACTCGGCACTCCCCGGGTCAACGCGACGTTCCTCCTGGTGGGGGCCGTCCTCGCCAACTTCATCGGCACCACAGGGGCGGCGATGGTCCTCATCCGCCCGCTGCTGCGGGCGAACTCGGAGCGGCGCCATACGAAGCACGTGGTGGTGTTCTTCATCTTCGTGGTCTGCAACATCGGCGGGATGCTCACTCCCTTGGGAGATCCCCCGTTGTTCCTGGGGTTCCTCCGGGGAGTGAGCTTTGGCTGGACCCTCCGACTGTGGCCGCAATGGCTGTTCACCACGGCCCTCGTGGTGCTGGTCTTCCTGGCTCTGGAACGCTACTTCTATCGTCGGGAGACCTTCAAGAGCCGGCGTGAGGACGAGGCCGACTACGTACCAATGCGGATCGCGGGCAAGGCGAATCTCTTCCTTCTGGGGCTTGTCATCGTGGTGGTCCTGCTCTCCGGACCGCTCCACGAAGCAGGCGCGGCCATCCATTTCCCGCTGCTGCGCGAAGTCGCTCTGATCGTCCTGGCCTTGGCCTCGCTGAAGCTGGGACCCCGAGGACCGCGGGCCTCGAACCACTTCTGTTGGCACCCCATGGTCGAGGTGGGGGTGATCTTCGCGGGCATCTTCGCCACGATGATCCCCGCGCTCGCCATCTTGCAGGCGAAGGGGGGTGCCATAGGGCTCGACGCACCGTGGCAGTACTTCTGGTCCACCGGTGCACTCTCCGCGTTCCTCGACAACGCGCCGACCTATCTGGCCTTCACCTCGGTGGCGCAGGGTCAAGTGGGGGTCGCGACCATCGGCGGGCTGATGAGCACCGCTGTGACCACAGGTGCGAGTTTCGCTCCGGCGGCTTTCCTGACGGCCATATCGACGGGCGCGGTGATGATGGGTGCCAACTCGTACATCGGGAACGCACCGAACCTGATGGTCAAGTGCATCTCGACGACGGCCGGAGTGCGCATGCCGTCCTTCTTCGGGTACGTGGGTTGGGGGGCGGTCATCCTTCTCCCCATCTATGCAATCGTGACCGCCGTCTTCTTGATCTAGGATCGGGGCGGCGGTCGGGTAGACAGGTCCGTCGGTCCGGCCGCCCGGCCGCGTGTGCTATCGTCGTGTCGGCGACCACCCGGCTCGACGTTGGTGAGTCGGCGGCGCACCGGACGGGTCCGATCGTGAAACGGAGCGGCTGTACGTGGGCGGAGACCTCTTTGTCGAGTACCTGGTCGGGGTCAGCCCGAAGATAGACCGGCGGCTCCACGGGTTCCTGGACTGCGTGCCTGAGGGCAGCCCTCTCCATCGATATCTCTACAGCATCCTGGACGAGTTCATCGCTCGCGGGGGCAAGCGGGTGCGTCCGGCCATGACGATGCTGGCCTGTGAGGCCGCCGCCGGCGATCCCGACGACGCGCTCGCCAGCGGCTGCGCCATCGAGTTCTTCCACGCTGCCGCTCTGATCCACGACGACATCATGGACGCGAGCATCATGCGCCGCGACCAGAAGTGCGCTCACATCCTGCACGGAGAGCCGCTCGCCATAAACGCCGGCGACTATGCGCTCGGGCTGGTGTGCACAATCGTAGTGCGCGACGATCGGCTGGAAGACGCGACCAAGCTCGCGGTCCTGGACGCGATCGGGGAGATGAGCGCCCGCACCGTCGAGGGGCAGGCCCTCGACGTGGGGTGGGTGCGCGACGACGTCTACGACCTCACCCCCGCAGACTACCTGGACATGGCGCTCGGCAAGACCGGGTACTACTCGGGCATAGCTCCGCTCAAGATCGGGGGGATCATCGGGGGGGCGACGGACAGCGAAAGAGAAGCTCTCGAAGGATTTGGCAGAGGGTCTTCCATCGCTTTCCAGATCCAGGACGACCTCCTGAACATCCTTGGCGAAGAGCGGACCATGGGGAAAGACCGGCTGACCGACGTGATCGAGAGCAAACGCACCCTCATGGTGATCCACTGTCTGACGGAGGCGGAGCCCCGAGACCGGGAACGGTTGGTCGCTCTACTGCGGTTGGGACACGGAAAGAGCCGGGAGCAGGCCGGGGAGATCGTGGAACTCATGGAGCGCTACGGGTCGGTCGACTACGCGCGTTCGGTCGCACGGGGCCTCATCAGGGAGGCCCGCTCGTATCTCGACGTGGTACGCGATTCGCCCGCGCGGCAGGTCCTTTCTTCCATGGCCGACTTTTTCCTCGAGCGGGAGCGCTAGCGACCGCGTCGAGCATGGTGGTCCGGTGACGGTTCTGGGAAGGGGCGGAGGTGGACCAAGCGATACAGAAGGCGTTGCGGGCTCTCCCGTCGGTGGACGAGCTCCTGAATCATCCGAGGGCCGTCCCGTTCAAGGGGCTGCATCCTCGAGCAGAGGTAGTGGCGGCCGCGCGAGAAGCCCTCGCTGCGGCGCGGCGGGAGATCCTCGCCGGTGAAGGTGGCGGTACGATAGACGTGCCTGGACCCCAAGCTCCCACGGCGGAGGATCTGCTCACGACAACAGAGGCACTCTTGACGGCCTGGTCGGCCCCGGGGCTACGGCGGGTCTTCAACCTCACCGGTGTGGTCGTGCACACGAATCTCGGGCGCTCCTGTCTACCGGCATCGGTGACCGACCGGGTCGCCGAGGTCGCCCGCTCGTACAGCACTCTCGAATACGACCTGGACGCGGGGGGACGGGGCACGCGGGAGGTCCACGTCGAGGCCCTTCTCACCAGGCTGACCGGAGCGGAAGCGGCTTTCGTCGTCAACAACAACGCCGGAGCGGTGCTGCTGTTGCTCATGGCCCTCGCCTCGGGCCGGGAAGTGCTCGTGTCACGCGGGCAACTGGTGGAGATCGGAGGGTCGTTCAGGCTCCCCGACATAATGCGCGCGGGCGGCGTGACCCTGGTGGAGGTGGGCACCACGAACCGCACCCGGGTCGGCGACTACGAGGCGGCCGTCACGGCCGATACCGCTCTCATCCTGCGGGTGCACACGTCGAACTACCGGATCCTTGGCTTCACGGAGGAGGCGGAGCTGCAGGAGTTGGTCGAACTCGGCCGGCGCCGGGGTGTGCCGGTCGCCGACGACCTGGGGAGCGGGGCCCTGGTGCCGCTGGGGGCCTTCGCAGCTGAGCCCGACGTGGCGGCGTCGCTGCGGTCGGGCGTCGACGTGGTCTGTTTCAGCGGTGACAAGCTGCTCGGCGGCCCGCAGGCGGGCATCCTGGTGGGGCGGGCCGAGGTGATCGACCGGCTTCGCAAGCATCCGGTCGCCCGGGCCCTCAGACTCGACAAGTTGACGCTGGCTGCCCTGGAGGCCACTCTGCAGCTGTACAGGGACCCGGAACGGGCCATGCGCGAGATCCCGACCCTGCGCTGTCTGAACCGGACGCCCGAAGAGACGGGGGCGCTGGCCCAGGCTCTGCAGGCGGCCATCGAAGATCGCTGTGAAGACGGGTTCATCCTCGAGGTCGAGAAGACCGGCGCCCGGGCCGGGGGCGGCGCGCTGCCGCTGGCCGAAGTGCCGTCGCACGCGGTGAGACTGCGCATCCCCGAGCCGCCCGTCCAGAGTGCCGCCCCCGAGGGGACCGCCCGCCCGGCCGGCGCAGCCGGCGGGCCGGGAGGGTCCGAAGGCACCGACGTCGCGGCTTCGCGAGCGACGAAGGCGACCGTTTCGGCGCTCGAGGCTCAGCTCCGGCGGGCCCCCGTGCCGGTGATCGCTCGGGTCGCCCAGGACAGCGTGTTCCTGGACGTGTTGGCGCTCGATCCGGACGACGTGGAAACGGTCGCCGACAGCATCGCCTGGGCGGTCGAGCAGGTGGTCGGCTGATGGGAGAGACCGCCGTGCGCCCGGAGGCCGCCGAACCGCGGCGGGCCCTGACCCTGGGCACCGCCGGCCATATCGACCACGGCAAGACCACTCTGATCAAGGCCCTCACCGGTCGGGATACCGACCGGCTGAAGGAAGAGAAGGAACGCGGCATCAGTATCGAGTTGGGCTTCGCCGAACTGCCTCTTCCCAGCGGGCGCCGTTTGAGCGTGGTCGACGTGCCCGGTCACGAGCGGTTCGTGCGGACGATGGTAGCCGGCGCCACTGGGATCGACCTGTTCCTCCTGGTGGTGGCGGCCGACGACGGGGTAATGCCCCAGACCCGCGAGCACCTGCGCATCATCGAACTGCTCGACATCCCCACCGGGATGGTCGCGCTCACCAAGACCGACATGGTGGAGCCCGACATGGCCGAGTTGGCTCGGGCCGATGTGGAGGAGTTCCTGGCCACGACCCGGTACGCAGACGCGCCCGTGGTGCTGGTGAGCGGCGTGACCGGCGACGGGATCCCGGGGTTGCTCGAGACCCTCGACCGTCTTGCCGCGAAGGTCCCGCCTCGCCCCTCGTACCCTGCCACCCGCATGCCTGTGGACCGGGTCTTCTCCCTCAAGGGGGTGGGTACGGTCATCACCGGCACCCTGTGGTCGGGGGAGTTGAGCGCCGAGGACGTGGTGACCATCCTGCCCTCCCGGTCGGTCCGGGGCGCGGCCGACCTGCGCGACGTGCGAGTGCGGAGCATCCAGGTGCACGACCGCGAGGTGGCGGCGGCGACAGGCGGCCAGAGGGTGGCCCTCAACCTGACCGGCATCGACCGGGACGAGGTGTTGCGGGGCCAGTGGGTCGTGAAGGACCCGGCTATCGAGCCGACCTATCTGGCGGACGTCCGCCTGAGCCTTCTGTCGGACGCCGAGGCGCCTCTTTCCCGGGTATCGCGGGCCCGGGTCGACCACGGCACCGCGGAGATCCTGGCCAAGGTCGTGCTGGCCGATCGGGAGTCGCTCGAGCCGGGAGGATCGTGCTACGCGCAGGTGAGGTTCGAGCAGAAGGCCCTGGTCTATCCCGGCGATCAGTTCATAGTGCGGTCGGTGACTCCGGTCAACACCATCGGCGGAGGCCGGGTGATAGATCCCGCTCCCCACAAGCACGGCACCGGACCCAAGTGGCACGACCGCCTGACCCTCCTGGAAGAGGGAACGCCGGACGCCGTCGCCTCTCTCCTCCTCCAGGAATCGTTCCCGTCGGGCCTGGTTCGCGGGAGACTGGAAACGAGTCCTTACCTATGGCGCTTTGCCGCCGCGGATACGGCCGCCGCCGTGGCTGCGTTGCTGGCCGACGGCCGGGCCCTCGCCGCCGGCTCGGGCCGGGCGGCTCCGGCCGTTCAACGGCTGTTCGACGGGCCGTCCCTGGTGGCGCTGACGGAGAAGACTCTCGCTGTTGTCCGTGCCCGGGCCGAAGCCGACGCCCTCGACCCGTATCTGACCCTGGGTGACCTGCGGCGCGAGCTCGCGGCCGGCAAGGAATGGCCGGCGCTCGACGTGGCCTTGGAGCGGCTACAGGGTGAAGGAGGGGTGATCCGCACCGACCACGGGTTCCGGTGGACTGAAGCGGGCGAAGAGCCCGACTCCGACCGGGCGGAGACCGCCGAGCGGCTGCTTGCCCAGTTCGGGGCGGCCGCCGATCAGGAGGGTGGACTCTCGCCCGATACGCCCAGCGTGACGGTCGCCGCCGAGGGCGCGGGGATGACCCCCCGTGAGGCCCAGAAGCTGGTGGACGCCCTGGTTCGCCAAGGCAGGCTGGCGAGAGTGGGTGAGGACCTCTACTACCCGCCCGCGGCGCTGGAAGGTCTCATGAACCGGCTGGCCGCCGCCATGGAAGCGGCCGGTCAGCTCACCCTGGCCGAAGCCCGCGATCTGCTCGGCACGTCGAGGAAGTACGCCCAAGCCCTTCTGGAGCACATGGATTCGGAGGGCATGACCTTGAGGGTGGGGGAGTCGCGGCGCCTTCGGCGCCGCCGCCGGTAGGCTATCGACGCTATCATGTGGGGACTGCCCCGCGGAGCGGCGTTCGGTCTGGTGACCGGCCCGGTCTTCAAAACCGGTGTTGGGCGGTAGTCCCGTCCAGGGTGGGTTCGATTCCCATGCCGCTCCGCCATATGTCCTGTGACCGCGAGAACGGCGCCGTTGGGAGCCACTGATATCGACACTGAATCCATGCTGATCCACTTCGACCCGCACGTGCACGGCAGTGCCTCCACATGCTCGCAGATCGACGACAGCGAGATCATCCGCGCGTATCGCAGTAGTCCAGAGTGGGTCTGCTCAGTCTCTGACCACATGGCCCTGACGTTCTACGACCGGGTCGCTCGGGAAGGGTCGGGCTGGGCCGGCAGCCGGGGGCAACGGGCGGGGATACCCGGGGAGCGGCTGGTCTACGGAGTCGAGGTCTCGGTCGCCGCCAAGGAGACCGACCTGGTGCTGATGACCGATTCTCGCGACGCGTTCGCTCCGATCACGGAGTTCCTCGACTGGGGGTTGTTCAGTTTCGAGCCCGACCGGCCGGAGTTGCTCCAGGTGATGCGCGATCAGCAGGTCCTCGTGACGTACGCCCACCCGCGCCCCTGGGCCGCGGTGCCCGACTACCTGCACGGGTATCCCCTCGACTTCCTCGAATACAACGGGCTCCGTATGAGCTACGCGGTCATGCGTGGAGGGATGGACGGCGTCCGTGAGTTGGACGAGTGGTTGCAAGAGCTGCGGCAGCGCCATTTCCCCGAGGCTCGGTTCATCGTCGGCTCCGATTCGCACAGCGTCGACTCGCTCAAGTCGGCGTTCACTACCCTCGTCGGCCGAATCGGCGAACAGTCCGGAGTGCGCACCGGCAGCGAATACCTGGCAGAACTGAGGGCGGGGCGCTACGAGGGGCTGGTCACGCTCGCGACGGGCCGCGGGTGGACGCGCGGGCGCGGAGGAGGGTCGGGTCAGACCACCGTCCGGGTCCTTCCCGAGGACGGGTTGACCGAGGTTGCGCTCTGACCGCTCAGGGAGTACATTATCCGCTAGTAGAGGTCTGACGACGGACGTGCGCGCTGGGGGAATCTGTGGAGAACGCCATCGTCGTTGCCATCTTGGCCGTGCTGGCACTGGTGTCGGAGGTGTGGATCCGGCGGCGGGCCCCACGCTGAGCAGCTAGAGATCTGAGGTCCCCGTGGGATCGGCGTTTGGCGCTGACCATGCGACGCTGATCGTTGTCCCGCGAGCGGGCGCCGAGGTCACGTCGAGGCGGGCCCCGATCGCTTCCGCCCGCTCGCGCATGATGCCCATGCCGAGTTGACCTCCTCCCGCGTGAGCGGGATCGAAACCCGATCCGTCGTCGCGGACGTTCAGACGCAGGATCTTCACCGGGTCGCCCTCTGACCGCATCTCGACCGTCGCTGTCTGCGCTCCTGAGTGCTTGGCCACGTTGTTCAGGGCCTCCTGCGCCACGCGATAGAAGGCGACGCTCACTTCGGTGGGCAGGTCGTCGGAACCGTCGATGCGTACCTCGACCGGGATCCGCGCTCGTCCCGTGACGGCCTCGCCCAGTTGCTTCAGCAGATCGGCCAGCTTGGCGTCGCCCAGTGCAGCGGGACGGAGTTCGAGAAGCAGCGTCCTCATCTCGGCCAGCGCCCCCCGCGTGAGTTGGCGTAGCTCCGCGAGTCGTTCGGCCCCCTGAACGGGGTCGCGCTCGTAGATGCGGGGAAGCACATCGGCTATCAGGCTCACGGAGAACAGGGTCTGGCTGACCGCGTCGTGGAGGTCGCGGGCCAACCGCTGCCGCTCCTGGCTGGCGGCCAACTCCCGGGCTTGGTGGTAGAGCCGGGAGTTCTCGATGGCCACCGCCAACTGGTCGGCGAGCGTCCGGGCGGCGAACAGGTCCTGCTCGTCGAGGTCGTCGCCGGTGCCCGCCACGATGTCGATGGCTCCGACCAGGTTCTCCCCGATACGGATGGGGACGGCGAGCTCAGCCCGCCGTTCGTCGCTCGCTCGACCGGGGGTGGTACTGTCGTCGGGAGGTGAGGGGACGACGGGCTTGCCGGTATGGAGGACCTCCGTGAGCGCATCCCCGGGGAGCGGGTCCGAATCGGAGAGGTCGAGGGGAGTCGGAGCTTCGCAGCCCGGCTCCGCGCAGGTGAGCAGGCGTCCTTCCTCGCCGTCGCGAAGCAAGAGGATGCGCACGGTGTCATAGTCGAACGTTTGGCGGAGAGACCCGGCGACGTAGGGGAGCAGTTCGTCCAGGTCGAGGATGGAACTGATCCGTCTCCCGGTCTCGTTGATGGCACGCAGGTGGTCCGTCCGGCGCCGCAGGCTCTTGACCAACTCGTCCAACTGCCCTGTCATCCTGTTGAACGTGTGAGCGAGACTGCCGATCTCGTCTTCGCGGACGACTTCCGCCCGAAGACCCAGCTCTCCGCCCGCTATCCGGCTCGCCGTGTCTCCCAACCGGGCAAGCGGCCGCACGATGCGCCTGGTGAGGGCTATCCCGGCCAGGATCGCGAGGGCCACGGCCAGCGCCGCTACTCCGCCGATGATCCATAGGGTCCCCCGGGTGGCTCCGAGCGCTTCCGACTCCTCCTGTTCGGCCAGAAGAGCAGCCTTCAACTCGGGTATCCAGGCATACACGCCGATGACCTGCGCGCCCGAGTAGCTCTCGTACGTCTGGGAACCGCTCCTGCCTTCGTCGACGGCGGCGTCGGTGCCCGCGGTCCGGATGTACGTGTCGGGAATGGCGAATCCGGGTCGACGCAGATGGGTGAGCAGGCGGTGGTTGGAGCCGACCAGGTAAGTCTCTCCCGTCTCGCCCAACCCGGCTCGTTCTATCAGGATCTGGTTGAGGCCGGTGAGGTTGGCCCGGCCGGCAAGCACTCCCAGGGTCTCACCGCCGTCGAGTACCGGTGTGCTGGCCACGATCGTCATCTTTCCCAGAGACAGGGAATACGAGGGCTGCTGGATGAAATCCCCGAGGAGACCCTCGGTGAAGTAGTCGTTGAAGCCGAGTCTCTGACTCTCGTGGACAGGGTCGGTGGAGATCAGCACGGTGCCCTCGGTATCCATGAAGAAGAGCTCTTCGAAGAGTTCCATCCGGTTCGAAGCCCACATGAACTGTTCCTGTACCCGGTAGTAGGCACCCAGGTCCATGGCTGAACCGGCCGACCCCTCAGCCTGAGCGAGGGTACGCAGGTCTCCGGGCACGTTGGAGCCGGAGAGCACGATGTCGAGGTTGAGTATCAGCCCATCGGCCCAATCCCTGATTTCGTTCTCCTTGAGGGTGGCCACCGACTTCAATTGGCCGACGACACGCTCTCGGCCCTCCCTGAAGCCGAGCAAGGCCGTGACCAGACTGATCGCCAAGGCGGTGATGACCACGCTCAGCGCGAGGAACAAGAGGAGGCGGGTACGGATGGTGCGCGCGCGAGGGACATAGGACCGACTCATGGCGATGCGCTCCCTCGATACCGCGGTGTCAAGGGGTCACGGGACTGAACTTCATGGTGAACCCCGGGTCCTCCGGCGTATAGACGTCCCCCATGAGTTGCTGCCAATGGGCCGCGTCTATCCAACCCACCGGGAACTGAGGAGTATCCACCAGCGGGGCCACAGCCCGTATGGCGAGCCGGTGGAAATCGACCCCGTTGTCCGGCGCCCAATCGGCGAGGATCCCAGCCGTCTCGTCCTGATGTTCCAACCCGTAGCGCCACCCGTCGTAGCACGCCCTGAGGAACCGTTTGACGAGAGCCGGGTCGGTATCGATCAGGTCCTGAGTCGTGATGAGCAGGCCCTCGTATCCGCCGATACCGAAGTCCGCCGGATAGATGTTGGTCACCAGATATCCCGCGGCTTGGGCCTTGATCGGTTCATCCTGCGCGTAGCCCAACCAGGCATCGACCGACCCGTCGTAGAGCAGGGTGAGATCGTCGGGACGGACCCTGATCTCGGTCACCGAAGCGGGATCCACCCCTGTGGCCTCGAGTACCGCTCCGAGCATCCGCGACCAGTAGTCGGTGGTGACCCCCACTTTCCTGCCAACCAGGTCGATGGGGCTCTGGATGCCGGATCTGGTGAGCGAGAAGATGGTCGCTGGTGAGATCTGGAACGCGGCCATGATCGCTACAGAGGGTTCGCCTGCCGCGATCAAGTCGCGCTGCTCGGCGAACGAAGTGATGGCGAAGGTAGCCTCGCCGCTGAGCAACTGGTCACGGGCGGGGGTGCCGGGCCCACCCTCCAGGATGGTGACATCGAGGCCCTGGGCCTCGAAGAAGCCCCGGTCGTGGGCCACGTAGTAGCCGGCGAACTCCGACTCATGGAACCAGTTGAGTTGGAGGGTGACCGTGTCGAGCGGCTGGGCCTCCCCGCAGGCGGACAGGGATACCGCGGCGGCCAGCAGCGTCAGCGCCCCAAGGCATCCCCCGAGGCGACGAGCGGCGGAGCGGCCGCGCGGGCGCCCGATCGCGCGGCCATCACCGCGGACGGCTCGGCAACTGGCGCGGCGCGTGAAGAGACGGTTCACTCGACCAGCCGCCCGTGGATCGCCATCGACACGGCTTCGGTACGGCTGGTCGCGCCGAGCTTCATGAGGATGTTGCTCACATGGAACTTGACCGTCGAGCGGCTCACATAGAGCTTCTTGGCGATATCGGGGTTGCTGAGGCCGTCGACCATCAGCCGCAGTATCTCGAGCTCCCGGGGTGTGAGGCCGGTGTCGGGTTCTTGGGGATGCGTGGCGGCCCTGATGAGCACCTGCGCGGCCTCCGGCGCCAGCGTGGGTCGGCCGGCGTGGGCGGCCCGGATGGCCTGCGCCAACTCGTCGGCCGAGACGTTCTTGAGCAGATAGCTGATGGCGCCTGCCTTGAGCGCTCCCTGGACCAGGTCCTCCTCCTTGAAGCTGGTGAGGGCGATCACCTGCACGTGCGGGCAGGCCTCACGGATGAGACGTGTGGCCTCGGCGCCGTCCACATCGGGCATCACAAGGTCCATGAGCACGACGTCCGGCTCGAGGTCTCGGCATCTGCTCACCGCCTCGACGCCTCCGCTCGCATCACCGACGAACTCAAGATCGTCGTAGGCCATGAGGAACGCGGACAGGCCGCTGCGTACCACAGCATGATCGTCCACGATCATCACTCGCACCGGTTGTTCCGCCATCATGCTCCTCCCCCGTTCAAACCCGACCGTCCTCGTCTCGCAGACGTGACGTCTCTAAGCGTATCGCGCCCGGCACCGATTCGGTAACCCCCCACCTGGCTAGGACAAAGACCCGCCGGCCGGACAATCCAAGACTGCCCTCCCGCCCGATTCGCCGTCGGAGCGCGGGCGAGAACATGGGAGCCATGGAAACCACGTGCGTCCGGATCGATCGGGCGCCGCAAAGTGAAAGTGGAGGCAGATGATGAGGATCCTCAGAAACGTTTTCCGCAGGCGGCTACGGGCTTTTCTCACCATCTTCGGGATCACCATCGGGGTGTTCGCGCTGGTGGTCATGGGCAGCATGGCGGAGAAGATCAACCTGTTGATCGATGGCGGCACCCGCTACTACAGCGACAAAGTGATCGTGAACGACGCGTCCACGGGGATGGGTGAGATCACCACCACCCCGATCTCTGTGGGACGAGTCCAAGAGATCGAGGGAGTCGAAGGCGTCGCCCGAGCCTCGGCCGGCATCTACATGTTGCTGGACGAGGAGGGGGGCATGTCGATGGGCGTGCCTCAGGGCATCATCGGCGGCGACTTTCGCAATGTAGGCTACGAGAAGTTCGAGTTGACGATGGCCGACGGCCGGGACCTCACTCCCGAAGATCGCGGCAAAGCCGTGGTCGGGTGTGACGTCGCCAAGGCCCTGGAGGCCGAAGTGGGCGGCACCGTCGCTCTCAGAGGCACGAGCTTCGAGGTCATCGGTATCTACGACAAGACCCTGACCGCCCCGGACAACACCGTGGTCATCAGCATGGAGGACGTACAGGGACTCCTCTTCGCGCAACTGCCGGCGATCGTGCAGCAGCAGGTGGAACCTTCGCAATTGGCCACCAGCATCACGGCCTATCCCGAGCCCGGGGTCGATCCCGATCAGCTCGCCTCCACCATCGAAGGCGCTGTGCCCGGCGTCAAAGCCACCGGTCCTCAGGCGTTCACCGATCAGTTCAAGAGCGCGACCAAGATCTTCAACAGCATCATCTTCGGGGTGGCCCTCATCTCCCTGCTGGTGGGCGGCTTGTCGGTGGTCAACACGATGACGATGTCGGTGTACGAGCGGACCCGCGAGATAGGCATCCGCAAGGCCATCGGTGCCTCGCACCGGCAGATCGTGGGGCAGTTCCTCACCGAATCCGCGCTCATCGGCTTCTTGGGCGGCGCGACGGGGCTCGTGCTCGGCTGGGTCACCACGCTCGTGGTCAACACCCTGATGAGCAGCAGCGGCACGGTGCTCTTCCAGCTGACTCCGAGACTGGCCATCGGAGCGGTGGCGTTCGCCATAGTGCTTGGTGTGGGAAGCGGCTTCTACCCCTCTCTCCATGCGGCCCGGCTCCGCCCGGTCCTGGCCCTGCGCTACGAGTGACGAAGCGGACACGATGATGAACGACCACGAGACGACAGATACCGAGACTGCAAAGAGTGAAGAAGGGACGGATACGATGAAAGCGATAGTCAGCGTACGCGACTTGGCCAAACGGTACCAACTGGGCAAAGAGAACTATGTGGACGCGCTGCGCGGCGCCTCGGTGAACGTGCAGGCCGGCGAGATGGTGGCCATCATGGGGCCTTCGGGCTGCGGCAAGTCCACCATGCTCCACATGATGGGATGCCTCGACGAGCCCGACTCCGGCGAAGTCTGGGTGAACGACCGTCGGGTCGACGACCTCGGCGCCGCGGCGACGACCAAACTGCTGCGGGAAGAGATCGGCTTCATCTTCCAGGGCTTCAACCTCATATCGACGATGTCGGCGCTGGACAACGTGGCCTTGGCCGCCCAGTATGCCGGCAGGTCGCGGCGCGAGGCCCAGAGTCTGGCTCGCGAGGCCCTGGAGGACGTGGGCCTGGCCGGTCGGGCCGATCACCGTCCCGGCGAGCTCTCGGGAGGACAGCAGCAGCGGGTGGCCATAGCCCGGGCTCTGGTCAACCGGCCGGTGGTCATCATGGGCGACGAGCCGACCGGCAACCTCGACAGCGCCAGTTCGGCCGAGGTGATCGACATGATGCGCGAGATCAACCTTACGACCGGCACCACCTTCATCCTGGTCACCCACGACCCGGATGTGGCCGAGGCCTGCGATCGGGTCATCCACATGAAGGACGGCGTCGTCACCCACCTCGAGGGACCCGAGGTCACCTCTACCAACATCCCCGAACCGGCCCGGCGCGAACTCGCCTACGCGAGTTGAGCCACGTCGATGCCGACTGGGATGTCGAGGCCGACTGGGATCACAGCACTTCTATGCGACAGGGAGTCATCATGAACGCCTTCGACCGTCGGATAGGCGGTTTCTTCAGAGACGCGGTACGCACCAACTGGCGCGACCCGGCCGCGGTCGCTCGTTTCACCCGCATGGCGGTACGGCAACGGCAGGCCGCCGACCGGAGACGGCGCTGGGAGCAGTCGGGCGTGCACGTCCCCCCGCTCTTGATCGTCAGCGTGACGAGGCGGTGCGACCTGAGCTGCACCGGATGCTACGTCCAGGCTCAAGACCGACCGGCCGAGGCCGAGCTGAGCGTGGCCGAGCTGACGACCATCCTGGAAGACGCTCGGGACTTGGGTGTCTCCATGGTGGCGCTGACAGGCGGCGAGCCTCTGATGCGACCGGAAGTCATCGACGTGGCCGCGAGTCTCCCGGAGATCGCGTTCCCGATCGTGACAAACGGGAGGCTTCTCGACGAAGCGGTCCTGGATAGGCTCGAGCGTGCCCGCAACGTGGTCCCGGTGATACGCATGGAGGGTCTCTCCGAGGAGACCGACGGCCGGCGGGGTCGCGGCGTGTACGACACGGTGACGGAGGCCATGGAAAGGATGCATCGACGCGGTCTGTTCTTCGGGGCCTCGATCATGGTCACCCGGCCCAATTTCGCCTTCACCACGAGCCGGTCGTTCGTGCGCGGTCTGGTCGAGCGAGGGTGCCGACTGTTCTTCTACGTCGACTACGTGCCGATCGAACCAGGGACCGATCACCTGGCACCCAGTGAGAGTCAGAGGAGTTCGGAACCTCTGACTATGGCTCTCTTGCGGAGCGAGTTCCGCAGACTCTTCGTCGCCTCCTCGGTGAGCGAAGCGGCGCTCGGGGGCTGCCTGGCGGCGGGGAAAGGTTTCGTCCACGTGAGCGCCGAAGGAGATCTGGAGCCGTGTCCTTTCTCCCCGTTCTCAGATACCAACCTGCGGGAGGTGCCGCTGCGCAGCGCCCTGCAGTCTCGGCTCTTGAGGCACATCCGGGAGAGCGAGGAACATCTCGACGAGGGCGACGGTGGGCGTGCCCTCTGGACCAAGAGGGAGTGGCTGGAGACTTTGCAGACCGGGCGTGCGACTACCGGGGTAACACGGTGCGGACCCGCCGGGGGGCCTCCGGAGCGGCGCGCCGCCTGATCACTCCGCGGTAGACGTCGGCCCCTCCGGACGGGCCCCGTCCTGAGGGGCCTCTCCTAAGGGCTGGGCGGAGGGCTCGTCCCGCAGAGCGCGCACCAAGGCGTCCACCACGTCGGGATCGAACTGCCAACCGCGTTCGCGGTCGATCTCGGCCAACGCCTCTTGGACAGGCCAGGCTTCCTTGTAGGGACGAGTGTGAGTGAGAGCGTCGTAAGCGTCGGCCACCGCCACTATCCGGGCAGCCAGGGGGATCTCTTCACCTTTCAGGTTGCGGGGATATCCCTGGCCGTCCCACCGTTCGTGGTGAGAAAGGGCGATCTCCTGTGCCATCTTGACCAGGTCGGACGTGCCCCCGCTGAGCAGCTCGGCGCCGAGAGTCACGTGCGCCCGCATCGCCTCTCGCTCCTCGTCGGAGAAGGGGCCCTTCTTGAGAAGGATGTCGTCGGCGATGGCCACCTTGCCGAGGTCGTGCAGGGGGGCCGCACGCATGATCAGCGTGACTTCTTCCTGGGGGAGATGCAGTTCCTGGGCGATGAGCGCGCTCAACCGTCCCACCCGGTTGGTGTGTTGGCCGGTGGCGTCGTCCCGGACCTCGGCCACCCGGCCGAGTCTGTCGAGGATCTCCATATGGGCCTGGTGGAGTTCGAGGGTGCGGCGCCGGACCAGTTCCTCGAGGACGCTCCGGGTGCGGTTGAGCCGGAGGCTCATGAACCGGGTCTCGAGCAAGGAGCGGACGTGGACCAGGAACTCCTGGATGTCGATGGGCTTCATGAGGAAGTCTTTGGCCCCCGACTCGACCGCCCGAAGCCGAGCCTGGATGTCGCCGAGACCGCTCACCATCAGCACGGGCAGGAACGTGTCCTGAGCCAGTCGTCGGTCGAGGTCCTGCAGGATCTCGTAGCCGTCCATGACGGGCATGTTGATGTCGAGGACGACTAGGTCAGGGGTGATCTGATCGAGATAGGCGACGGCTTCGGTGGGGTCGGTGAAACCCTTGACGGCGGTATACCCGGCGGTCTCGAGTGCCCGAAGCAACATCCGGACGATACTCGGCTCGTCGTCGATGACGAGGATGCACGCATCGTTGTGGTTCGACTCGGTCATGTGGGCACCTCGTTTGCCGACTGGTCGAGCAGTTCCCTCACCCGGCTGGCCAGACCATGGGCGGTGAACGGCTTCTCCAGGTAGTTCACCCCGGGGTCCAATCTACCTTCATGGACGATAGTATCGCGTGCATAGCCCGACATGTACAGGACGGGCAGGTCGGGCCGGAGAGCGGTCGCCTGTTCGGCAAGCTCGTCGCCCCGCATGGAACCCGGGAGGATCACGTCGGTGAGCAGAAGATCCACGGCTCCGTCGAGCGCGATGAGGACCCCGAGCGCTTCGTCGGCCTCCGCCGCCGCCAGCACCAGATAGCCCAGCTTCTCGAGGATCCGCACCGCCAGGGCGCGCACTCCGGGCTCGTCTTCCACCACCAGGATGGTCTCGGTACCGGCGAGCGAGGTCGGGGCAGCCGCAGAGCTGGGATGGGAATCGGCCTCGCGTTCCACCTGGGGCAAGTAGATCGAGAAGGTCGTCCCCTCGCCCGGCGCGCTACGTACGTCCACCGAGCCGCCGCTCTGCCGGACGACCCCGTATACGGTCGACAATCCGAGCCCCGTCCCTTTACCGGGGTCCTTGGTGGTGAAGAAGGGCTCGAAAGCTCTCGACAGAGTGGCTTCGTCCATCCCATGGCCTGTATCGGAGACGGTCAGCACGACGTACTCGCCCGGTTCTATCCCGGGATGCGACTGGGAGTAGCGTTCGCCCAACCGCACGTTCACGGTCTCCAGGGTCAGCGAGCCTCCTTCGGGCATCGCGTCGCGGGCATTGACGGCCAGATTCAAGAGCACCTGTTCGAACTGGTTGCTGTCGATCTCCACCAGCCCCAGATCTGCCCTGAGGCGCGTGATGAGTTCGACGTCTTCGCCCAACGTCCGGCTGAGCAGCCGTTCCATGTTGTTGAGCACGTCGTTCAGCTGGAGCACTTCCGGACGAAGTGCCTGCCGCCGGGAGAAGGCCAGGATCTGCCGGGTCAGAGTACTCGCCCGGATGGCGGCCGCGCGTATCTCCTCGACGTCCGCCAGGATCGCGTCGGGGGAGTGAGCGCCCGATCCGAGGATCAGGTCGCTGTATCCGATGATCGAGGTGAGCACGTTATTGAAGTCGTGAGCGATCCCGCCGGCCAGCTGACCCACCGCCTCCATCTTCTGGGCCTGGCGGAGTTGCTCCTCACGCTCGCGTAGTTCGGTCTGGGTCTGGAGACGCGTCGTGATCTCGTCGGAGAGGATGAGGATGCCCTGCGGCACCGGCTGGATCATCAGCTCGAACCACCCTTCCTCACCTCCGGGGAAAGTGAACAGATTCTCCATCCGGCGTGGCTCACGGTCCTCCATCGAGCGCTTCATGGTGCGAAAGAGTTCGGTCTCCTCGACCTGGGACCAGACCTCCAGGAAAGACCTGCCCAGGAGGTCTTCCTTCGAGCGGCGGGCCTGGGTTTCCACCGCGTCGTTCAGGTAGAGGTAGCGCCAGTCGTGGCTGATGACCTGGCAACCCTCCATCATGTTGTCCATCGTCGAGCGCAGCAGGTTCTCACTGTGGAGCAGGGCCTGTTCGGTCCGCTTGCGGTCGGATATGTCTTCGAACAACGCTACGAAATGCTCGGGTGCGGGGCTTGAAACGGCTATATCGAGCCACATCCGCAGAGGCAGGAACTCGATCTCGAAACGCTCGGGGATGCCGCTCTTGGCGACGCGTCCGTAGATCTCGAACAACTCGGGGTTGTCGACCTTCATCCTGGGGAAGAGTTCGGTCCCCCGTTTGCCCACAGCATCCGCGATCCCCGTGAGAGTGGCGAACGACGTATTGACGTCGAGATAGACCCAGTCCAACGGCCGGCCCTTCTCGTCGTAGAGCATGCGACAGTAGGCCACGCCTTCCATCATGGAGTCGAAGAGCGCCTGGTAGCGGGAGAGGCTCTCCCGCAGCGCGTCCTTCACCCGCCGCTCACCGACGAGCGGCGCGAGGTGGGCGGCCAGGTCCTCGATGGCGGCGACGGCCTCGGCCGTGAACCGGTCTCGTCGCTTGTCGCTGAGGTGGATGAGTCCGAATGTGTGACCCTCAGAAACGAGAGGGATCAGGGCCACCGATTCGTAGCCTTCCTGGCGACAGCGATCGCGAGTGTGCGTCCGGCACTCGCTCTCTACGCCGCATGCGGGCGACTCGGTCGCACTGTTCGTCCAGAAACTCCCACGCTCGGTGAAGAACGGCTGGCTGGGATCGAAGCGACCGGAGAGGACTGCGCCGCACATGCAGTCCAAGACCGGTCTGCCTGCGGTGTCGTGCGGCCTTGCCCCATCGGGGTGGCGGATGCAGAGACTGTTCTCGAGAGCGACGAACCAGGCGGGAAAGCCCAAGGTCTCGAAAAAGGGGAAGTCGTCGCCCTCTCGCAGCCGCACAGCCGCGGCCTCACAGCCCGACCATTCGCGCAGACGCTCGAGTGCCGCCAGCGCGAGCTGCCGGCTGTCCGGCTCGGGACCGGCCGACGCGAGGATGTCCCGTATCAAGGTAGCGGCGACGTCAGGCAAACCTTGCCTTCCTGTCATCGATGGTACCGGGGACGGGTGTCCTCCGACGACACCCTACCCCAGCATTTCCACCGCTTCTTCGATATCCACTATGCCGTAGAACGACGCAAAACGGTAGTCGGAAACACTCCAGTGCAGCGTGTCGTCAGCCCGTCTGCTCCTCGGTGACGGCGCAGGTTTCGTCGAGGGCGACGCGGGCGGCACAGCGCTGGGCCTTGGGATTCAGTCGGAGTGTGAAGAAGAAGGTGACGAGCGCGAACCCGCAGGCGATGAGGAAGGGCACCTGGTATCCGACGAAATTGAGGATGAAACCGGCTACCACCGGCACGGCGATGGCCGTGGCGTGGAGGATGGTGACGCCCATGGCCAGGCTGGGAGCTACATCCTCCGGGACGGCGATCTTGCGGAGGTAGGTCGCTGCCGCGATGGGCGATACCGGGGTGATGAAGGCGTAGATCACGTAGCAGGCGCAGGCCACCCACACGCTACCAGCCAGGGCGTAACCTGCCAGTGCCACCACGTAGGCAAGGTTGATCAGCGACAGGATCCTTCGTTCGCCGTACCGGTCGATCCGCCCCCCTATCCAAGAGGCGGAGATCATGCTCCCGAAGGTCACGGCCAACAGGAGCAGAGAGATCTGCGACACGGTCAGACCGAAACGGTTGACCAGCACCCAGAGGCCGAACGAGAAGAACAACTGCTGCCTGGCCCCATCGAGGAGGTTGAGCCAGTAGTAGTAGCGGTAGGCGCGGCGGAAGACGAACGGCGCCCGTTTGGGGGCCGTCTTTCGTGGGGCCCCTTCGTGAAGGTGGGGGAAACCGATGATCGCGACGGCGGCGATGACGGCGACCACTCCCAGGATGATGAACGTCGGTCGGAAGGAGAGCAGGTCGAACTGGAACACGACGAAGACCATGATCAGGGCCGCGAACGTGCCGCCCTGAGCGAAGGCGGTCATCTTCCCCAGGATGGTGCCGCTCTTGGCCTCGCTGGTCAGGCTCATCCCGAGGTAGTACTGGGTCTGGAGAACGGTGTGGAAGCCGAAACTGGTAATCAGCACCCAGGGGATGACCGTCCAGAAGTCCACCGACAGGGTGTAGAGACCGTAGCCGATGCCGAGGACGACCAGGGCCCCGGCCGTGACGTGCTGCAGCGAGATGCGGTAGAAGAGCGCAGTCAGGAAGATGAGGACGAACCCCCCGACCTCCCTGATAGCCGTGATGTACCCGAACTGCGGCCCGTTCAGGTGGAGTATCTCTTCGAAGTAGTTGGTGACGATGTTGTTGTGGGCGTTCAGGGCGAAACCGAACGCCGCCGACATCACGGCCAACATGATGAAGCCTCGGCCCGCGGGGGTGCCCCATATCTCCTTGAACCGAGACGTCATCGATGCAGAGGCACTTTCATGGGCGCTCCGTGGCAGTTTGATCGGCCAGCGGAGTATTGTACCTCCGGAGCGCCGACAAGGCCCGCCACCGGCTCGAGGGGGTGCTGTATGATTCGAATACGGGTACCCACTAGGCCATGGAAGGCCCACATGTGACTAAGGGCGAGCGGCAGCGGTCCGGGTCCAAGCCGTCGGTCCCCCCGGAGATGGTCGAGGCATTTCTCGGGAGCAGCACGGCGCTGCTCTACGTCCGTCTCGATCGTGAGGGTCGGGTCACGTGGGCCGGTCCGTTCCTCGAGGATCGTGGCGGAGAAGATATCCGCGGACGGGATTTTTCCGATCTGGTGGTCGAAGGTCAGCGCGATCGAGTGCGACGCTTGATCGAAGACGATCTGCTCGATGACGTCCTCCTTCGACTCCATCTCGCTCGAGGTACCCATTCTCCCGTGACGGTCACGGCGCTTGTTCGCCGGGTCGGCGACGAAGTGATCATCTTCGGAGAGCGACCGGCCGCCGATCTGGAGGCCACTCAAGCTCGTTTGGTCGATCTCAACAGCCGGGTCTCACAGCTCGCCCGTGAGAACGCCAAGAAGAGTGCGGCGTTGGAGAAGGCTCTCCGGGAGCTCAGAGAGGCCCAGGTCATGCTCGTCCAGCAGGAGAAGATGGCTTCTCTCGGCCAGATGACGGCCGGCATCGCCCACGAGCTCAACAACCCACTCGCGTACGTGAGCAACAACCTCTACATGTTGCAGCGCGACTTCGAGGGGCTGGTCGGCCTGGTGAACAGCTTCGGTGAAGGGCTCGGCCTGCTCGAGGAGGAGAGGCCCGATCTCGCGGCTTCGATCGTGGAACAGGTGCAGGATCTGGAGCTGACACACCTGGTGGCGCGGGCTCCCAGGCTGTTCACTGCCGTTGGCGATGGCGTGGCTCGGGCTACTGATCTCGTCAAGCGCCTGCGCACCTTCGCACGTTTGGACGAGGAGGAGGCCAAGTCGGTGGACTTGAACGACTCCCTGCGGTCGGTCGTGGAATTCGCCACCTTCCTCATGCGCGAGAACGAGACCCAGTTCACGGCCGAATATGGGGAGTTGCCTCCCGTGTATTGCGCAGCCGGGCAGATCAACCAAGCGGTCCTCAACGTGCTCACCAATGCCGTCCAGGCGGCCGGCCGAGGGGGCAGTGTGGTGCTCCGGACCGACGTGGAAGGCGATGCTGTCACCGTGACCGTCGCCGACGACGGGCCGGGCGTCCCGGAGGAAGTGATGGGGCGCATCTTCGAGCCGTTCTTCACGACCAAGCCGGTGGGAGCGGGCACTGGTCTTGGTCTGAGCATCGCCCACGCGATCGTGGCCGCCCATGACGGTGCGATCGAGCTAAAGAGTGCGCCTGGGGAGGGCGCCGAGTTCCTGATCAGGCTACCGCTGAGGGGGGAACGATGAGGATCAACCCGGTGTTCGAGCAGGCCACGTCGAGACGAAAGGCGGCAGGGGACAGGTCAGGAGCCCGCCACGGGTCGACCGAGGACAGAAGGATATTGGTGGTCGACGACGAGGCCGAGATCACCGCTTCGGTCGCCGAACTCCTATCGCCCGACCACCTGGTGCTTCAGGCGAATTCGACCCCAGAAGCCCTTGGACTGCTCCAGGAGAACGATGTGTCGCTGGTCCTGACCGATCAGCGCATGCCCGACGGTTCGGGCGTGGAGCTCCTCTCCCGGATGGTCGACCTCGCTCCGGACGTGACCCGCATCCTCTTCACCGGCTACTCGGACATCAGCGCGGTCATCGAGGCGGTGAACAGCGGTCGGATCTACTACTACTTGGTCAAACCCTGGCAACCGGACGAACTGCGGGCGGTGGTGGGAAGGGGGATCGAGCGTCATCATCTGTTGAAAGAGAATCGAAGACTGGTCGACGAACTCACACGGGCCAACGAGGAACTCGAACAGAGAGTCAAGGATCGGACCGCTCGACTCAGGGCCCAGAACGACAGGTTGAGGGAGGCTCGGGAGCGCATCGAGGTACTATCGCGCACCGACGCTTTGACCGGCCTGGCCAATCGGGGCTGGTTGAACGAAGTGCTGGGAGCGGAGATCGAGCGGTGTCGCCGGTACGGCTCGAAGCTCTCCGTCATCATGATGGACCTCGACCATTTCAAGAGCGTCAACGACACCTACGGTCATCTTGTCGGCGATAGCGTTCTCCGTTCCTCCGCCGATACCATTCGGAGTAAGGTGCGGGCGACCGATCTCGCGGGCCGGTTCGGGGGGGAGGAGTTCCTTCTCGTGCTCCCCAACACCGGTCTGGATGACGCATGCGCGCTGGCGGAGCGGCTGAGAGTATGTTTGGAGGAGACGAGGCCGGGCTTTCGGGAGGCGCCGGTCACCGGGAGCTTCGGGGTGGCCCAGTGGGAGCCGGACGAAACAGTGGACGGTCTCACCCACCGGGCCGACGAGGCGATGTATGCCGCCAAAGCGGCAGGACGCAACCGGGTGGTCGGCTCCGAGAGACGGGAGGAGGAAGGGTGATCACGGCGATGGGCGGGCGGATCATCGAGAAGGAGCGTGCCAAGGTCCTCGTCATCGACGATGACGCCGATGTCCTCGACAGCCTCGTGGAGCTGCTTCGCAGGGACTACCGGGTGATCGGCACGTCCGACCCCCAGGAGGCGCTCGGGATCCTGCGCGAGACCCACGATATCGCTCTGGTGCTGTCTGACCAGCGCATGCCCGATATGACCGGGGTGGAGCTCCTCGCTGAAGCCGCCGAACTCAGTCCAGAGACCGTCCGCATGCTCTTCACGGGCTACTCGGACATCGGAGCGGTCATCTCGGCCATCAACGACGGCCGCGTGTACCGATATGTGACGAAGCCGTGGGATCCCGAGGAGATGCTCGCCCACGTCGCGGGGGCCATCCGCACGTTCACGGTGTCCGCTGAGAACGTACGTCTGACCGGGGAACTCAGGAGCGCGCTGGACGAAGCTGACGTTCTGCGGCACCGGGCGGAGAGCTTGGAGAAGTCGGAGGGAGATCTATCCACTCGGAACGAGACTCTCCGCCGCGCTCTGGGGGAACTGCGTGAGTCTCACTGGCATCTGCGCAAGTTACAGGAGCTCCTGCCCATCTGTGCCTACTGTGGCAAGGTCCGCAACGAGGATGACTACTGGGAGAATGTCACCGAATACCTCAACAAGCACGCTGACTTCCTTACGCACGGGATCTGCCCGGATTGTGCCGCCAAACTGCTGGCAGGGGGTGCCGACGATGAGCCCGATTGAGCTGGAGGGTTTCCTGGGAGAGAGTCGGGGTGAGATCGTGGCGGCATCGGCCGCCCGCATGGAGTCCGAACCCGGCATGGTGGAGATGGCCGCCCAGCGGGGCATGAGTGCCAAGGAGATCTGCACGCAGATCGTCGGATTCTGGTTCGATGGCATCAGGAGCGACCTGACCCTCGGCACCACCGCGGCGATGGAGCAGAACATGGCGTGGTTGCCCAGTTTCCGAAGCGGCCATTCTCTCTCGTTCGACCGCGACCTGGTCCACCGGTTCCTCGCGGTCATCTCTGAGGAGATCGAGAACCGCCTCGATGCAGCCGGATCCGTTGCTGAGTACCGAGAGTATGCCGCCAGGGTAGGACAGCTCATCGATTCCGCTTTCTCGGTGGTGGAGGTGCGTTCGGATGGACGTTGACGAATACATCGAGCATCTCGTGGCGGGAGAAGACGAAGCCTGCTTGGCGGCGGCTCGGGAGATGGCCGAAGACCTCCCCGGTCTGCACCGCCTGTATGTCGATCTGATACAGCCTTCCCAGTACCGAGTGGGCGAGCTCTGGGAGGGGGGGAAAGTCTCCGTCGCGGTGGAGCATCTGGCCACCGCGACCAACAGTTACGTTGCCGGCCTGTGCTATGCACCCCTGGCCGAGGCATCCACCGGCGGTCCGAAGGCCATGATCGCGTGCACCCCCGACGAACTGCACGAGCTGGGGCCGCGATTGTTGTCGGATCTCCTCGAGTGTGACGGGTGGGATGTCGACTTCTACGGCACATCGATGCCGCTACGCGATCTTGTCGATGCGGTGAAAACGCGTCGCCCCCGCTTCGTCGGCATCTCCGCGGCTCTCGTCATGCACCTGGGAAGCGTCAAACGGACGATCGCCGCCTTGAGGGAGGCGCTCGGCGAGGAGTGTCCTCCTATCGTCGTCGGCGGGAACGCTTTCCGTGGTCCCGGTGAGCTCTGGAGACAGGTCGGGGCCGACGCTTACGCCGCGAATGCATCCGAAGCCGTGGAGCTGGTGAGGCGCTTCCGGGAGTAGAAGCCGTCTCCCCGCTTGCCCGGGCCCGGACGCCCGCTGTAGAGTGGGTCGGTGGAGCCGTTCCCCGAAAACCCGTCCTCCGGTCTCTCCCCTTCTCTCTCGCCCGCGCCATCGGCTCGGCGCAGTTCCTCGACAGCCGTGGCCTTGGTGGTCACGGTCGGTCTGCTCATGCAGGGCGGATCGGCGCTGGCCGTCATGGTCATCGACGCCGTCGGCGTGGTGCAGGCCTTGTGGCTTCGGACGGCCCTCGCGGCCATCATTCTGGGGATGGCACACCCGCGATGGCTGCGTCTGCCGGCGCGCGGCGACCGGCTGCTGCTCGCGGGGTTGACCATCAGTCTTCTGGCGATGAACTTCGCCTTCTACGAAGCCATCAGCCGGGCCCCGGTGGGGATCGTGGTGGCCGTCGAGTTCCTCGGCCCCCTGGGGGTCGCCGTGGCCGGATCGCGGCGGCTGCTCGACGTGTTGTGGGTCGTGTGTGCCGGGCTGGGCGTGGCTCTTCTGGCCCGGCCCAGCGGCACCGTCGGGACGCTCGGTCTCGTGTTTGCCTTTGTGGCGGCTCTCTGCTGGGCGGCGTTCCTGCTGCTCGCCAAGCGGGCGGTCACCCGGATGGAGCCGCTCCGGGTGACCACTCTCATGCTTCTCGGTGCGGGCCTCGTGCTCACTCCGGTCTGGCTGGCGACCGGCGTGAAGATCAGTGGTCAGGGTCGAGCGTGGTTGCTCGGTCTGGCCGTGGCGGTACTCTCTTCGGCTCTGCCCTACTTTCTCGAACTGGCGGCGATCAAGCGTGTCCGGGCCGCCACTTACGGGGTGCTTCTGAGTATCGAGCCGGCCATCGCCGCGTTGATGGGGTTCGTGGTCCTCGGCCAAGCACTGGTGGCGCGGGAGCTCGGCGCGATCGCAGCGATCATCGTCGCCGCGGGTGGAGCCAGTTGGGCCGCCGCCGTGGGGCGGCGGCGGCGCTCCGAGGGGTCGCAACGCGGCGACCCGCCTTCCAGCGGACCCCGTCCCGGCGACGCATCCAGCGACGACTTGCCCTCGCGAGCGCGGAGATGACATCATCGAGGATATGATGACCGAACCATCCCGGGGCGCCCGCTCCACCCAGCTCGCCGTGGCCGCGATGGCGGGGCAGACCATCTTCCTCGGGTACAACTGGGTGGTGATGAAGCAGGGTCTCCAGTACGCGGATCCCTGGCCGTTCACCGCGCTTCGCACCGGCTTCGGGGCCCTGGCCCTGTTCGTCCTCCTCGCGCTGCTCCGTCGTCCGTTGCGGCCACGACAGCTACCGCTGACTGCTCTCCTCGGTCTCCTCCAGACCACAGGGATGATCGGCCTGCTCATGTGGGCGTTGCAGACGGGGGCCGCGGGGAGGGTCTCGGCTCTGGTCTACACCATGCCGTTCTGGGCTCTCATCCTCGGTTGGGTCTTCCTGAAGGAGCGGATCAGGGGACTGCAGTGGCTGGCCGCGTTCTTCTCGCTGGCCGGCTTGCTCCTGGTCCTCGACCCGGCACACTTGGGGGGCACTCTGCAGAGCAAGTTCCTGGCCATCGGTTCGGGTGTGTGCTGGGCGGCCAGCGCCATAGTGGCCAAGCGGATCAACCGCCGCGGTCCGGTGGATATCATCAATCTGACCGCCTGGCAGATGCTCCTGGGGACGATCCCGATCATCGTGATCGCGGTGGCGGCCCCGTCGAGACCGATCGAGTGGACAGGCGGCTTCGTCCTCGCCCTGGCCTACAACGTGATCCCGGCGACGGCCATCGCCTGGGCGCTGTGGTTGTACGTGCTCCGAGTGCTGCCCACCGGGGTCGCCGGCATCAGTACCCTGGCGACGCCGGTGATCGGGATAGGCGCTGCCGCGTTGCAGTTGGGAGAGCGGGTCTCGCTGCTCGAAGGGTTGGGGATGGGCGCGATCATCGCCGCGCTCCTCACGCTGACCCTGCGCGGGTTGCTGAGCCGACAGGGGATACGAGTGAAGGATGAAGGCGGCTAGATCTTGCCCTCTTCCACGAGCCGGACGAAGTGCTCGTAGGACCGGTCGTAGGTGCGTTCGGCGTCTTCGGGGAAGACGCAGGCCGGCAGTTCCCGACTCTTCACGTGATACGCGAGGCAATCGCAGCACATCCCATGGCGGGAGCAGCCCGGCCAACTGCAGTTGCAGCGGGCGTCGTTGGCGGTCTTCTTGCACTCCATCTGTGTCTCCTTGGCCCGGCTACGTGTCGCCGGGGACGTCCCGGCCGCGTCCGCATAGGGTACCGGCGGTGGGTATGCCGGTCAATATGCGGGCCTGCTATGCTTGGGACGATCATGACACCTCTGACCATCACCGCCCTGGAAGAAGCCACCGGCGTCCCGCGGAGCACGATCTACTACTACGTGCGCGAGGGTCTGCTGCCCACTGCGCAGAAAGCGGCGGCCAGCCGAGCTTTGTATACCGAGGCCCACGCCGAACTGCTCGCGGATATCGATCGACTGAAGAAGGAAGGTCTCTCTCTCGCGGCCATCAAGACACGGCTCGCGCCGAAGGTGGCCGCAGCAGGTGCCAGCGAGGTCGATCTCGTCGCCCGGCAGGCCGAGCAGACTCGACAGGCCATCTTGGAGACGGCCGCTCGCCTCTTCGCGCGGAGGGGTTACAAGCGGACCAGGGTCGTCGACATCATCAGAGAAGTGGGGATCACGCCCCCGTTGTTCTACAGCCACTTCAACTCGAAGCAGCAACTTCTGGTGGAGGCGTTCGGTGTCTTCATCGGATGGATGCGCGTCTTCGTCGAGCCGCGTCTGCTCTCCGAGCCCGACGCCGGCGAGCGGCACCTGGCTCGCACGCAGGCTTACCTGGGCGTGCAGGCCCTCAGCCCCGATCTGTTGTCGCTGATACGCGCCGAAGCCATGCACGAAGACGGCGAGGTGCGGGCGGCGGTGCAGAAGACCCTCACGGACATGATCGAGGGTACTCGGCGGGAATTCGTCGATCTGCGCGGCGAAGGGCACGCCCCGGTGCAGGTATCCGACGAGTTGATGTCCCATGGGCTCCTGGGGGGGTTGGAGAACATGCTCCGGCGGGCCTCCTGGGATGAGACCTATTCCTCGCGAGACGTGCTGTGGGCGGCGCAATGCATGTTCCTAGCCGTGCAGGCTGTCTATACGGGGCAACTCGACCTGACCGGAAGGCTCGCCGAGTACGAGAAAAGCATCGACCGCCTGACCGATTCGGCCCCGCCGGTCCCGCCCGCGGCGCTCTCCTGACCTCGGCCGCGTCGCGCCTGGGACCGGCAGCGGTCCGCGTCGCGCCTGGGACCGGCAGCGGCCGCGTGGCACCCGGAGTCATAGTCAGCCCGTCCGCGACTCAGTCTTGATCCAGGGCCTCGCGCACCTTGGTACTCAACTCCTTCAGGGCGAAGGGCTTCTGGATGAAGTGGACGCCTTCATCAAGGATGTTCCGGTGGGCGATGACGTCGGCCGTGTATCCGGACATGAAGAGTCGCTTCACACTGGGATACAGGTGGAGGATGTTCTTGGCAAGGTCTCTTCCGTTCATCTCGGGAAGGATCACATCGGTCATGAGCAGGTCGATGGTGCCCGCATGCTCGCGCGCCAGTTCGATGGCCCTGCCGGGAGTCTCGGCGGCCACGACCGTGTAACCTAGCCCGACGAGCATCCTCTCGGTCATCCTGAGGATCGCCGGTTCGTCTTCCACCAGCAGTATCGCCTCGCGCCCTCTGATGGGCAGTTGCTCAGCACTCTCCACCAGATCAGAGTAGGTGCGGTCCTTCTCACGAGGAAGGTAGATCTTGAAGGTCGCACCCCGACCGGGTTCGCTGTATACGTTGATGAAGCCGTCGTTCTGCCCGACCATGCCGTACACGGTGGCCAAGCCGAGACCGACACCTTTGCCCTGGGCCTTGGTTGTGAAGAAGGGTTCGAACAGATGTGATTGCGTCTCGGCATCCATTCCTCTTCCGTCGTCGCTCACGGCCAGCAGGACATACTCGCCGGGAGTGAGATCCGGGTATTCGGAACAGTAGTCGTCGTCGATGGCTCGGTTCTCGGTCGCGATGGTGATGGTCCCGATGCCGTCGATGGCATCTCGAGCATTGGCACAGAGATTGGCCAGGATGTGGTCGACCTGGCTCGGGTCGATCTTCACGGGCCACAGACCTTCGCCCGGCGACCACCTGAGGTCGATCTCCTCGCCGACGAGTCGTCTCAGCATCCTGACGATATCTGTCACGCGTTCGTTGAGGTCGAGCACCTTCGGAGCCACCGTCTGCCTCCGGGCGAAGCCGAGCAACTGCTGGGTCAGGTCGGCGGAGCGCTCCGCCGCCTCGCGTATCTCTTCGAGATCCCCGCGGAGTGGGTCCGCCTCATCGATCCGATCGAGGATCATCTCCGCGTGACCGAGGATCACCCCGAGCATGTTGTTGAAGTCGTGCGCGACCCCCCCGGCGAGCCGGCCCACAGATTCGAGCTTCTGAGCCTGACTCAGTTGTGCCTGGAGCTTCTCCCTCTCCTCCTCGGCCCGCTTCCGCGCGGTGACGTCGATCATGGTGGTGACCAGGCAGGGCTCTCCGTTCAGTTCGATCGGGTTCGAAGAGAAGAGGAGGTCGAGAGCCTCTCCCGACCTGGTGTAGGTCCGCAGTTCCGCGCCGCGCAGTTCCCCCGACTCGAGCGCCGCCTGGAGCAACTCACCACGCTCCGGCAGTTGGAGCACGCCCAGTTCCGTGGATGTGCGGCCGGTGACTTCGTCTCGATCAAGCCCGAACATCTCGAGGAAGGAGTCGTTGACGTCGACGAACCGCCCATCGGAGATCCGGGTGATGGTCATACCGGCGGGACCGACGCGGAAGGCACTGGAGAATCGTTCCTCCGACTGTCGTAGCCTCTCGTCGGCTCGCTTGTGTTCGGTGATGTCGATGACCGTGGTGACGAAGAAGAGGGGCTTGCCCCCCTCGTCGCGCTGTATGGCGGCGCTGACGTCGGCCCAAACGTGCGAACCATCCTTGTGGACGTATCGCTTGATGAATCGCGCTGAAGCCTCGGCTCCGCTCGCCAGCCGGTCGAGTCTTGCCTGGATCGCTTCGATCTCCTCCGGGGGCGTCAGATCCCGCCAGGTCTTGTCCCGGAGCTCCTCTCGAGTGTAGCCGAGCATGTCTGCGAACGCCTGGTTCACCTGGACGACTCCCGACGGGAGGGTCATCGACTTGCCCACGTTGGCCGCCTCGAAGACCTGCTTGAACCGGTCCTGACTCTCCCTCAGAGCCCGCTCGGCGCGTTCGTGCTCGGTGATGTCGGTCACGACGACCAGCACCATGGGTTCACCCTTGATCTCGATGATGTTCAGGGAACCAAGGGTGTCTCGGATCTCACCGGACTTCGTGCGTACCTTGGCGTATTGGCTGCGGAGTTCCCCACCGGCGCGAAGCGCCTCCATCCAGGCACCGCGCTCAGCCGGGTCCACGATGAGATCGAGTTCGTCGAGGCGATGGCCCTCTATCTCTTCGCGGGAATACCCGACGATCTCAAGATAGGCGTCGTTCACCATGATCGATCGATCGTCCGCAAGACGAAAGATGTTGATCCCGGTAGGGCTGGATCGGAACACAGCGGCGAAGAGGGCCTCGCTATCCTGAAGAGCCTGTTCCACCCGCTTGCGCTCAGTGATGTCGCTGACCGTGTGGACCGCCCCCGAGTAGGCACCGCTCGAGTCCTGGATAGGGTCTATCGTGACCTCGAACCAGCCCTCGCCCATCGAAAGCTCCATGATCTCGCGCTCGAGACTGTGAACGGCGCGGAGGAGCGGGCATTCCGGGATGGGCTCGGTCGTGCCGTGGACGATGTCCCAGCAATGTCTGCCGAGCATCCGTTCGTTCGGCAGGCCGAAGATCCGCTCGGCTGCCGCGTTGGATCGCATCACGCGTTGTTCCGCGTCGACGATCCACACAGCGTCCTTGACCGAGTCGATCGTCGTCTGCCACTGTCTTTCGAGCAGGTCTGCCGGTTCGGCGCGCAGAGCCTCCAATGCGACCTGAGCGCGGTCGAGTTCTTCCTTCAGATCCTCATAGGAGACGTCGTCTGAAGCCAAGGAGGTCCTCCTCGCGGCCGCGTGGCGCGTGCCTAGATTATGGGGGCGGCCATCTCCCCGTGCAAGCCGCTGTTACGGCAAGCGGGCGGGAGCAGGCAGCGAAAGCCGCTGGACGCGAGGAGGAGGCGGCCCCGGCCGAAGCCGGGATCCTCGACGTTGACAACAGCCGGTGGCCACTCTAGGATGGCTAGTGTTATCGTCTAGTCCTATAGTGCCCGCTCGTTCATCGACCGAAGAACGTACGAGCTCCCAGGAGGTGTCAAGTGCCCATCAAGTTGATGGCGGCGTCCCGGCGCCGACCCGGATTGACGAGAGCGGAGTACTTCCGGTACATCGAGCACTACCACGGCACGGTGGCCCGCGAGGAGCGCTTCAAGATCACCCGCTACATCCAGAACCACGTCATCGATGGCGCCTTCGGCGTCCTTTCCGACACAGAACACAAGAACAGGGCGGTCGACCGCGAGGGGGTCGTCGAGCTGTCGTTCGACGAGTTCCGGGACATGCTCGACACTCTGGAGCCGCAAGGGGTGGAGCAGTCCCGCGCCAATCAGGATGGGAAGTTCTTCGCCGACGAGCCGACCAACATCATCGTGATGGCCGAAGAGGTCGAGTTGCCGGTGTCCGATCCGCGACCCAAGTTCAACCCTGGGTTGGGGGAGCCCGGCCACGGGGCGGTCAAGGTGATGCAGTACATCATGCGTAAGCCGGAGGTCTTCCCCCAGGACTACTATCGGCTCTGGCGACGCGCTCACGACGAGGCCATGGCCAAGTCTCCCTATGCCCGGGAGATGTTCCGCAAGGTCGTGATGAACAAGCGGTCCAGGATCAACGACAACGACGCCGCCGCTCGGGCTCATTTCCGTATGGTCGATCCCCCCGTCTACGATCTGGTCGTGTCGATCACCCTTGACAGCATGGAGCAGGTGGGGGCCTTCCGGCAGTACCTCGAGGCCATGCTGGAGAGCGACCTCGACTTCGCCGACTGGTCGGAGTCGTTCTTCCTCTACACGCGTCCGGTGCGCATCATCGACGACGCGGCGCCGAAGGAGTGAGGTCGTCATGACGAGAGACATGAGTAAGCCCGAGTGGAAGGCGCAGAAGTCCTACGCCCAGAATCTGGCCGACAGCCGGATCAAGGCCACACTGCCGCCTCTGACCCCAGAGGAAGAATCCCGTCCTTTCGCCAAGTACTACTACGAGCCCATCAAGCCGCACGATCCCGCCCACATGGCCCTCATGGACGAGCCGATCGATCCGGCTCGGGCCTTCGGTCCCGAGGACATCAACCGACTTCTCGACCCGGAGAAGCTGCAGACCGAAGAGGTCGAGATAGGCTGGTGCAATCTCCCCAACGGAGCCGGCTTCATCGCCAACAAGATCTTCTATCCCGGTGTGACGGCGGAGATGATCGACTGGTGGTTCGCTTGGCACCCCCTCGAGGACCTTCGCTACCGCATTTGGTATCCCCCGCAGCATGCCGGGATCATGCTCAGTCCCATCGACCGGGAACGCATCCTCGACCCTTCCATCCCCGCTAGGGAGAAGAACTGGGGCGTGGTGCACAACGTCACGGAGAACTGCGACTGCGGGTTCGAGAACATCGACATCGCCTTCCGCTCCCCCGCCGACATGGGCTTCGACATGGAACGCTTCGACAAGGTGGCGGCCACGTTCGCCGGAGGCATGGGTTGGGCGGTCGCCGTGGAGAAGTGTGATCTGTCGATCACCGCGCCGGCCATCATGTGTCACATGTTCTACGACGCGCCGGGCGGTCTGATCCACCGCACTCGGTTCTGGATGGGCTACCGGATCACCGAGCAGGGTGCGCCCGAACTCGGTCTTCCTCCGGGGGTGGCCGTGCCGGTGGAGGCGGTGCAGGGACTCGCCCGTCACAACGTCAAGGAATACACGCGATTCGGCGATTTCCTGCCCCGTATACATACGGAACTCGGAGACAGCATGTACTGTTAGGCGGCGAGGGCCGTGAGTGCCACGGCGGAGCGTTGCGAACGCCGCGACGGCGGTGCGGTGAGCTTCGCGAAGCAGCGGCACTCACGGCCCTCGCGGGGAATGGGGGACGCAGATGATCAAGAACATCGTCATGATGAGCCTGCCCATCGACGACATCGCCGAGATGGAGCGCTGGTACTACCGCGACCACTCCTCGGAGATAGCCCGCCGCTACGGACCCTGGCTGCAACGGCACGAGAGCTACGTCGCTCTGAACGCACCGGCCGACGCGCGCGAGTACGGCTTCTACGATTGGCGGGTCACCGAGACCTACTGGCGTGAGGTCCCCGAGCCGGGGCCGAAGGGTGCGTACTGCTTCACGCCCGCCCCGGTGTGGAATCCGATCGTGGCTTGCGCGGTACCCGCTCAACCGACCGAAGACTTCTTCGGCTGGGACGGTTTCGCCACCGACCGGGCCTGCATCCGCTGGTATCAGATATTCCGTTACCCACTGGGCGTCCGTCTGGAGGAGGGGGAGGACTGGTATCTGAACGTCCACGTCCCCGAGGTCATGAAGCAGCCGGGACTGCGTCGCTTCTTCAGCCACAAGGCGGTCAAGCCTCCTGTCCCTCTCCCCGGGATGTGGCATCCCGACGCCACTCCGCCCGACGAGTTGATGATGGTCCAGTGGGACCGGGTCAGCGAGTTGTGGTACGACAGTTTCTCGGCATGGCGGAACGCGGTGATCGATGATCCTCCCGCGTACACGCCGCCTGAATGGGCTACCGACCCCTTCTATCCGCACACTATCGATCGGTTCCCGTTCTTCAAGCCCGGAGTCGATCTCGTGAGCACCTTCCTCCTCGAGCGACCGTCGGACGAGTTCCTTCGCGATACCCGCTACTACCTGCCGTAGAGACAGCCGCCCGACGCGAGAGGGAGTTGGAGACATGGTGAAGATCCGCGAACTGACCGCCGAGGAGAAGGCGAAGCCGTACTCCAAGTACTACTACCGTCCGGTGGACGATCCGGACCCCGAACTGATGGGACTGGTCGGTGCCGACCGGGCCATGGACCCGGCCCAGGCTCTGTATCCCGAAGACATCGATCGCCTCCTCGACCCCGGATACATGGAGGTCGAGACCGGGTGGTGCAATTTGCCCAACGGAGCCGGATACATCTGCGTGAACAACAAGATGCCGGGCGTGACCGTCGACATGCTCGATTGGTGGTTCGCTTGGCACTCGTTGGCCGGCATGCACTACGGGATCTGGTATCCGCCCGGCCACTTCGACATCACTATCAGCGAGAAGGACCGGGCGCGGGTCCTCGATCCCGCCGTCCCCATCAAGGAAAAGATCTATGGGCGTACCGACCACGTCGTCGAGGACGTCGGCACCGGGCCGGAGGACATCTTCATCTTCTTCTGTCATCCGGCCGAACTGGGCTTCGACATGGACCGTTTCCACCCGCCGAACGTGGCGGCGGTGTACGGAGGATACGGGCTGGATATGCCTCAGAACGCGGAGCCCTGGCAGATCCGCGCGCCGGCCATCATGTGCCATTTCATCCGGGAGATCCCCGGAGGGGTGGAATTCCGGACGAGGTTCTGGATGGGCTATACGCTGATCGACCGCAAGCCGGTGATGATGCTTCCCTACGGGGTCAAGGTACCGGCAGTGGCCATCCAGGGTCTGGCGGAGCACAACGTGCGGGAGTATACGAACCTGCGGAACGTTCTCCCTGAGATCTATGCCGAGCTGGGGGGACGCATCCCGTAGTCGGCGGTCCCGGGTTCGACGATGTTGGCCCGGAGATGGATGGTGAGAGCGCGAGCGGCCGCGGAGAGCGGCCGCTCGCGCGAGAAGATCAAGTTGAGATCCCGGGTCAGCGGCTCCTCGAACGGTATGGCCACCAGGCCTTCCATGGTGTGCGGGTCGAGACCCATCTTGGGGAGGAGGGCCACGCCCAGACCCTGTCTGGCGAACATCTTCGAGAGTTCGAGGTAGTTGGCACGATGCTGGACCCGGGGCTCGAAACCCGCGCGGCGGCAGGCGTCGGTGAGATGGTTGGCCATGTTCAGCGACGGGGCGGGCAATAGGAACGATTCGCAGGCGAGCTCCGAGAGGGCGACCTCGGCGCGATCGGCCAACGCATGGTCTTGGCTTACGACGAGGAATATCTCCTCCGTGACGAGCCGCACCACCGACGTTCGAGGGGATCCCCAGCCTGTGACGATCGCACAGTCTATCTCGCCCTCCACCACCGCCTCCTCAAGAAGTGAATCTTCTCTCTCCACCAGGTCCAGTTGGATCTTGGGATAGGCTTGATGGAAGGAGGCCAGAACGGGCGGGAGCATGTGGGCGAAGACTATGCCGGTGGAGCCGACGCGCACCTTGCTGGAGACCATGCCCGCATGTTCGCGGATGAGCCGGACCGCCTCGTCGGAACGTGCGACGATGGCCCGAGCGAGGGGAAGGAGGAGTTTTCCGTCGGCCGTGCATTCGACGCGCCGCCCGTAACGCTCGAACAGTTTCGCGCCCAACTCCTTCTCGAGCCGGGCGATCTGTCGGCTGATCGCGGGCTGAGACAGGTGCACGAGAGCGGCCGCTCTGGTGAAACTGCGGGCTTCGGCGACTGCCACGAACGATCTGAGTTGGTCAAGCTCCATCCATGCAAGATTGTAATGGTTTCGAACAGCGATTCAAGGGCAGACCCCGTTCGCATGAACGGCCACGATGCCGCGACTCTCACGCTCCCCGACCGGGCCACGCCGGCGCGGAGTCGGGGTGGCAGGAGCGGCCTCAGCTGAGATACGAGCCGGGGTCGGCCAAAAAATCCCGATAGAGCCGGAAGTGCTCGGTCGACTCGTACCCGGTCTCCTCGATACCCGTGGGAGTGAAGTGGAAGACTTGGCTGTCGGGTAGAGCCATGATTATGGGCGAGTGAGTGGCGATCACGAACTGGGCATGACCGGATCGGCGGAAATCGTCGAGGACCTTGAGGAACTCGAGTTGGCTGGCGGGAGAGAGCGCGGTCTCCGGCTCGTCGAGGAAGTACAGTCCCGGCATGCGGTAGCGGCCGCGGAAGTAGGCGAGGATGCCCTCGCCATGAGATCGGGCTGTCAGGTCGGTGGCGCCCTGATACTTGGCCTGTCCGGGGTCGAGTCGGGTCACCTCGTCGAGGAACTCGGCCCACTCTCTGAACGCTTCGGCAGTGAACAGGCCTCCTGTCATGGGGCCGCCGTTGAGGCCGACCTCGACGTGCCTGGTGAGTGAGGCCGCCGACAGCTCACCGGCGGCCAGCCGACGTCGAGGTTGGGCCCAGAGGTCGAGCCCGCAGCGCCTCGCCACCGCTTCGATCAACGTGGACTTCCCCGACCCGTTCTCGCCTACCCAGAAGCATATCGGGCCTTGGATGTTCAGGGTCTGACGGCCCTGGAGAGGCTCGATATTGAAGGGATACTGGTCCGTGTCCGGGTACTCGTCACCCCTGATCTCGACGGATGCCAGGCGAAGTGACATCTCAAACAGCCCCCGTGCTATCGGTGGGCGGATCGCCACCGCCGAGGTCCAGGATCACGAGGGCGTCGGCGGCTTTGGCCCCTTGGCCCTGCTCACCCACCATCAACGGGTTGATGTCGATCTCGAGCAGGGATCGCTCCAGCTCGAGGACGAGCACCGCCATCTTTTCCAGCACGTCCTCCAGCGCGGCGACGTCGGCCGGGGGCCGGCCCCGGGCACCGGCGAGGATCTTGAAGCCTTTGGTCTCCCGGACCATCTCGGCCGCGTCGGAGCCCTGCAAGGGGGCGAGCCGCAGGGCCACGTCCTCGAACACCTCGACGAAGATGCCACCGAGTCCGAACAGCACGGTCGGACCGAACTGGGGGTCCTTCTTCATGCCCACTATGCATTCGGCCACGCAGCCGGTCACCATCTCCTGCACGAGGACGCCGTTGACCGCGGCCTCTGGGTGGCGCTCCCGCGCCCGTTCGAGCAGTCTCGGGATCGCGGCCCTTGCCTCCTCGGGCGAGGGGCAGCCGATCTCTACCAAGCCTGCCTCGGTCTTGTGGAGGATGTCGGGGGAATCGACTTTGAGGACGACCGGAAAGGTGAAGGTCGCCAGCAGGGCGTCGAGTCCGGCCGGCTCCTCGCCTTCATGAGCCCGCCCGTCGGCATTCGCGTCGGCGGGATCGGTGACGAGTACCTCCCTGGTCACAGGGATGTCATACGCGGCCAGCACCCGTTTCGCCTCGTGTTCGCTGAGGGTCCTGCGTCCCTGGGAGAGCGCCGCATCGATGACCGTTCGTGCTTCTTCGTAGCTCATGCCGTCTCACCCGCCCGTCTTTCCACCTGTCGATAGTAGCCTACGACGTGTCCCAGAGCTCGGAACGCCCGGTCGGCGGTGGGATACACGGCGATGTCGTGTTCCTGATAGTAGCGGCGCAACCTGATCCGCTCGCCTTCGACGGCGACATCCCCGTCCGGGTCCAGATGCTCGCGCAGCACGACCACTACCGGGATGCCGAAATCCTTCTGGATCGTGATGGGTACCTCCGAGAGCCATTCCTCATCTTCGGTCGCTGTCTGATCCGCGTACTTCATGAGACGCCGCAGTTCGGTGGACATGACGATCCTGTCGATGACGATGGCGCCGACCTCGCCCGACCCAGCCATCGCCTCGAGTATGCCCTTGAGGACAGTCGGCGACGGGAACGGGGCGAGTACGTCCACGGGGTTCGAGGCGCTCGCGCCCACTGGGGGCAGCAGGGATGCGATCGTGTCATGGACCGGAGCTGTCATGTGCGGCAGAGTGAGGCCCGCTCGGTACGAAGCGTCACTTGCCGCGACGCTGGTCCCTCCGCCGGCACAGACGTAGCCCACGCGCAGATCGGTGTGACGGGGCAGGAAGTGGAACGCAGCCAGGGTGTCGAGTAGCTCCTCGAGGCCGCCGACCTGCACGACGCCGGCCTGGCGGAGAACCGCTTCCCAGACCTCGATGCTGCCCGCGAGAGAGCCGGTGTGGCTGCTGGCGGCGCTCGCGCCCTGGGGGGTCAGGCCGCCCTTCCAGACGACGACCGGCTTCTTCGCCGCGGTCCGTCGCAGGATGCGGGCGAGCTTGCGGCCGTCGCGCGGCCCTTCGATGTACATCCCGATCAGCCCGGTGTCGGGATCGGCCTCCATGTACTCGAGGAGGTCGGCCTCGTTGAGGTCACAGGCGTTCCCGTAGCTGATCACCTTGCTGGCGTAGAAACCGAAATTGGGGGAGCTCCGAGCGAAGTCTTCCGACAGGCCCCCGCTCTGGGCGATGAAGGCGACCTCGCCGCTCTTCCGCGGGTATCCTTCCCCGGGGTGTTGGGTGACTCCCCCAGCGGGTGAGTACACGCCCAGGCAGTTGGGTCCGATCATACGGAAGGAGCCGTCGAACTCCTTGACGAGCTCAGCCTCCAGAGCCCGGCCCTCCTCGGTGCCGGTCTCACTGAACCCGCTCGTGAAGGCGATGATCCCCCGTACGCCTTTCTGCTTACACTCGCGGACCACTGCCGGAAGGACGGTCGCGGGGACGAAGAGGAAGGCCAGTTCGATCTCGTCGTCTATCTCGCCGACCGAGCGGCGGACTTGGAGACCCAACAACTCACCGCCCCGCCCTCCCACGGGGTAGAGCGCCCCGGGAAAGCCGAAGCGCTGGAGTGCTCGTAGCATGGACGACCCCGGTTTCCAGAGGTCCTGGGAGACGCCTACCACCGCGACGCTGCGTGGGAAGAACAACGGGCGCAGTTCCTCGTAGATCCCCGTTCCTTCGGAGTCGACGCTCTTCTCGCTCATGCGGACAAACCACCTTTGCAGTATATGAGACAGCCGACCGGACCCCGCGCGCGAGCGCCCGCGGGCCCGGCCGATCGACGATGGAGAGAGACCGTCCGCCCCGGGCGCCGACAACCCCACCAGGGGTCACGCGTCGCAGGAGCCGTCACGCTCTGTCCGGGACGTCAGACGTCGCCGGAGCCGTCAAGCGCCCCGATCGTCGAGTATATAGACCACACCCACATCGCCGTCGACCCTGACCCGCATCCCGGTCTTGAGCTTCTTCGTCCCCTCGACACATCCGGAGATGACCGGTAGGCCGTATTCGCGGCCCAGGATCGCTGAGTGGCTGAGGATGCCGCCCACGTCGGTGATGACGGCCGTGGCGATGTTGAACAACGGCGTCCAGACCGAAGAGGTCTCGATGGTCACCAGGATCGAGCCGGGCTCGAACTTGTCGAAATCCTCCTCCGAGAACAGCACATTGACGATCCCCTCGGCGGCACCGGGAGTGGAGACCGTACCGTAGAGGTCGGCCTTGAGTTCCGGTCTGACTCGGGGGTGCGGCTGCTGGGTGCTTCGGAGCATCGGACTGCTGGCTATCACCTCACCCAACTTGGTGATGTCGCCGATGAAGAAGTCCGGCTCCGCCCGACGGAACCGGGCGTGCTCCTCTTTGCGCTGGGCGACCAGCTTCTTGGCCGAGAACCGGCCGAGGATCCGCGCGCTGATCTCCTCGGGGAGCAGGAAATACACGTCCTGGGGATCGTCGATGATGTCCTGGGCCGCGAACCTCTTGCCGATCTCCTTGGTCACCCTGCGGGCGAGAGCGTTGCCGTAGTTCTCGGCGTAGAAGGGATGTTCCTCATCCACGATACTGGACCACTGGGCCGCCTTCATCAGGCTGGCGAATTCGTCCTTCTTGGCGTCCGGCACCCGGGAGAGGACCTCCTTCTCCGCCTTCTCCCTGGCTTCGACGAGTTTGGGCGCCGCTTCGTCGAGCGCAAAGACCGGGACGGACATGAACCGCCTGATCGACGGCAGGACCTGACTGGGCTTCTCGATCCAGGTCGGGTGGCTCGCGTCCCAGTTCTCGATGGTGCGCCAGCCGTACTCGTCGAGGAACGCGTGGAAATCCTTCAACCAGGAGCGGCCGATATCTGATCGCCCGAGCTTCTCGAGGAGTTCCTCGTTGTCGGACGTCTCGTCGAAGAGGGGGTCCAGGCCTTTCGCCCGGGCCTTTGCCCCCAGCTTGAACATCTCCCGGTCGGTCTGGAGGATCTTGTGATTGAAGCCTGCCATGAGGTCGTTCCAGAGCCGGTCGTTGCGATCGATCCCCACGACCTCTTTGCACATCTCCTCGAACATCTCGTAGATCTTGCAGTAGGCGAGGAGCCACACCATGTGCAGATTGCCGGCGCGTCGATACAGGATGATCCAGTCGTCGAAAGCATCGGACAATTGCCAGTCCTCACACCCTTCGACGTCGATGGCCTTGGCTTTCTCATAGAGCGCCATGACCTCCTCGACCCCTTTGTTGTACTCGCGACCGAAGTCTTCGATCCAGGGGGCGATCCGTTCCTCGAACTGGACCCGCCGGACTGCGCGCTCTTCGTCGGTGGTGAAGATGGAACCGTTGTAGACCCAGCCCTCCCTCAACTTGCAGTCGAAGCCGCGACATTCGGGCACCGAGAAGTACTCGTGCCCGTACTGAAGGCCGATGTTGTCGTAGTTGTACTGAAGCATCCACAGGTCGAAAGGCGTGGCGCAGCGGAGGGTCTCCTTGCGATCGAGGATCCAGACCTTGTACCGCTCGAGGAGCGCCATGTCCCGCTCTTCATCCCAGTTAACGAGAACGCCCTCGCTTGAGTACCCTGACATCTTCATCGCTCCTTGTTGAATCCCACTTCGGTTCGGAACGTCTACGGCTGTGTCCATCGAGCAGGGACACGGCCGGGGTTACCATGACCAAAATAACAGACTGACCGCACAATTACGGTACGATCGAGCAGGCACCCGGTTCTCGAGACGACACGTCAGCCTGTCGGTGGCAGTAGGCCGAGATGCTCGTCGTGGTCAGGCCTGTTCTTCGGCTGCGTATTCCCCGGATGAACTCCCCTTCCGGTAGCCCAGATCGAAGGAGAGAGCGGCCGCCACCTGCTTGAGCATCTGGCCGTACCGCTTGGCCTCCGTCGGCCCGTACCGCGTCTCTGAAACGACGACGGTCAGGCTGGCCCTGATCTCATCGCTGAAATCCCACACGGGCGCGCTCATGGCGCAGACACCGAGTTGCTGTTCCTGGATGTCGTAGGCCAGGCCCTCACGGGCCACTCGCTGCAGCTCGGCCTCCAACCTCTCCGGATCGGTGATGGTGAACGGTGTCAGCGGCTCCAGGTGCCGGCGAAGATGCTCCTTCCGCCGCTCTTCGGGTCCGAAGGCAAGGTGTACTTTGCTGTCGGCATTCGCCAGATCGGTACTCTTCTGACCCACCGACATCATCAACTTGAAGGGCCGCGGAGACGGCGAGTGCGCGACGCACAGCGGGCCGTCTCCGTTCCACACCATCAGGTTGCTCGTCTCACCCGTGGCTGACGTGAGCCGTTCCAGATGCGGTGCCGCCGTCCGCGCGAGCGCCGCCTGCGATATCCAGACGTATGCCAGCTGGAACACAGCCGGACCCAAGGAATACGTGCCGGTCCGCTCGCTCAAGGAGATGACACCCTCCGCCTCGAGGGTGTTCATGAGCCGGTAGGCGGTGGTTCGTCTCAGCCCCGACCGTTTGCCCAGGTCGGAGGGAGTCCATTCAGGATGCGCGGAATCGAAGAGGCTCACGATCCGCATGGCTCGCTGGACCGCTTTGACCAGCGAGCCGCCGTCCGATTCGTCGAGCTCTGTCTCTTCGGCAGAGTCGGCTGCGATAGCGTCTGTTGGGTTCTCCGTCATACCTCGATACCCCGTATCTACCGTAGTGCTCGGTTGACTAGCGCGGCAGCGCGCCGCCCAGCGTCGGGTAGGGTTTGTCGAAACCGTACTGCTGCCACTTGTCGATCACGTGTTTGGTGGTGGCTTCGTCGAGGACCACCGGGAGAGGTTTCTTCTCCCACTGGATGGGGATGGTGGCGTCGATCAGGATCTTGGACCCGAATGTCTTGTGGCCGATCTCCAACGATGGATCGAAAGGCGTGGGGCGCATCTTGTTGATCATCTGGGTGTCGGGCACGGGGTTGTATCGGCAGGCCAAAGACCACCAGACGCCCGCCATGTCGTCGGCTGCGATGTCATCGTCGACGACGATCGCACCTTTGATCCCGAAATGCCCGGTCGGGCTACAGGAGACCGCTTCCAGGATCCGCTGGGCATGGCCGGGGAAAGCGATCTGGGCGGAGACTATGGCCCAGAACCTTCCGGCGGCTTCCGGCGGCACGTAGACGGACTGGACCCCGGGCACCTTCATGGTCTCGAGGTCCGCCCACAGGGCGGCGGTCAGGGTGATGGTGTTGATGAGGTGTGTATCGCCGATCGGACGGCCCACCGTGGTCACCACGAAGATGGGGTCTTTCCGGCGGTACATGCGCTGCACCGTCATCGGGGGCTTCGGGGTCCCGGCACCGCTGGCGCCGTAGTAGCCGACGTATTCGCCCAGCGGACCCTCAGGCCGCCAGTTGGCCTGGTCGAGATCGAGTTCACCCTCCAAGATGTACTCGGCATGAGCCGGCAGCTTGAGCCCCGTGAGATCGCTCTTGAAGACCTCCACGGGCTCGCCCATCATCGCGCCGATGACCCCGTATTCGTCATGCTGTTCAGGCACCCGGGCCGATCCGGCGACGAAGTGGAAGATGTCGCAGCCGCAGTAGATGGCGATCGGCATCTTGGTCTTGCCGGCCTTCAAGTACTTGTCTATGTGGTGCTTGCCGTGTTTGGTGCCGATCCAGATGTTGCATCCGAGCGTCTTCTCGTCGAGTACCTGCGCCCGGTAGGTCCCGAGGTTCGTCCAGCCGGTCTCCGGGTCCTCCGTGACGAAGCACGTCGCCAGACCGAAGTAGCGGCCTCCGTCCTGCGGATACATCCGCGGCACGGGGATACTCCAGAGGTCGATGTCGTCACCCTCGATCACGTCGTACGTCGACGGAACACTCGGCAGGACGACCGGATCCACAGCCCGACCCTCTTCGTGGATGGATTTCCAATCCTTGGCCACCTCGCACAACGAGTAGTGGGACGGCCTGCCGCACGTGATAGCCATCCTCTTGGGAGTGCTGCACGTGCTCGCAAGCACCGGGACGTCGTAACCCTTCACGTTCTCGAAGAGCAGGGCGGGACCCTGCTGCCTCTCGTTCAAGGTCGCGATGTGCCCGAGTTCCAGCTCCCAGTCGACTTCCGTGGTGATCCTTTTCAGGTCGCCCTCGGCCTCGACCGCTGCCATCCAGTCCCGTACGTCTTTCATGACCCGGCTCCCCCTTCTTGTGTTCTCACCAGCATCTCGATGAGGCCGTAGACGTCCTCCTGCCTTCGTCCTCCCCGTAGGCCCAGGACGGCGGCAAGTTCCTTGTACGTGGCCACACGCTGCGTCCCGTCGAGCGAGATCAGCTCTTTGGCAGAGAGACCTCTCTTCTGGAGTTCTTCCCGCAGCAACTCGGTCATTCCCGCGAAGGAATCGGAACCGTCGGAGGAATCATGAGGGTAGGAATCGCTCGTCTTGTCGTACTTCACGAATTCCTTCTTGCCTCCGTCCTCGAAGATGCCCTCCCATCTGTCCACCTGGGTGTCCAAGCCGTAGGACCGGACGCCGGCGTCACCGACGATCATCGCCTCGATAACCTTGCCGGGCACTCGATCGAGGATGAACAACCTGGGGTACTCCTCGCCGACATCGACAGAGAGTCGGCCCCTATCCTCGATCCTCTGGATGACGAAATATCGCAGCAGATCGGCGGAATCAGTGTCTACGGCGAAGACCTCCTGCCACCCGTCTTCCCATCGCACCACCAGGTAGTGCTGGGATGAGCCCACCGCCTGAGGGGGTGGGCAGAGTCCGGCCTCGGCCAGCTTGAGCCTCAACTGGTCGTCCAGGCCGGCGAAGTCGGCCTCCTTGGTCGAGCCGTCTTCATACGCTACGACCACTCGCTTCGGCTGGTTCATCTTCATCCCTCCACCGGTCGGATGATGTTCTTGAGTTCGGAGAGATGCCGTATTTCGCACGAGGCGTTGGATGGGGCATGGAAGATGTATCCGGAGTAGTGGATCGCTTGGAAGCCGCGTTTCTGAGCGGGGGTGATGTCGGACCACTCCTTGTCGCCCACCATCACTCCATCCTTGGGCTCTATCCCGCGAGAGCGAAGGTCTTCCGCGAGGACGTCGTAGAGGTCCCCCACTTCCTTGGACGAACCCTTGTATCTCAGGTCGGTCTCGCCCGTACGAAGATCGACCTTCCCCTGCGGGGTGATGAGTTCGTCGAAGTACTCGATCGCATTCCGCTTCATCAGGAACGCGCTCACCATGTCGGTGCCGATAGGCCCAAGAGTCCTCTTGAGCTCCGCCACGATGGACACCTCGATACCCTGGTCCCTCAAATGCTGGATCGCGTCGAGCGCGCCATCGGCGACCTTGAGGTAGTTCTGTTCGATCCGGCTGAAGACTTCAGCCACGCCGGGCCGATCATCGAAGACGTAGCTCATGATCTCAGGACGGGCCCTCTCCTTGATCACCGGATACGAGCCGTACTTCTCCTTCATCATGCGCCAACGGTGACACCGCTCCTCGACCAGCTCGGGCTCCCCCAGTTCCTTGCTGGTGTCGCCGATCATCCAGTACGTGCGCTCGGGCGACGAATCCATAAGGGTCTGGCCGAAGTCGATCCCCACCCACTTTGCGCGTATGACCATACCGTGTCGCTCCTTTGTTTTAGAGGGGTAATGTTAGCAGGCAGCGTGGTTCGTCCGACTTCCCCGGATCGCCTCCTGTGCACTCATGTTTGCGTCACGCACGAGTCCGATAAGGAAGCCTCATGCCTCATGCGTGGAATGGTGGCTGCAAGCCGGCAAAGGTCCATGCCATGAGCGCATTGTCCAAGAAAACGACCACGGTGTCAATATTTTGGTACGGATAGGTGTCTTGGCGTTGACATGGGTCGTACCCCGTGGCTATTCTTACTGCGGTTTGCGATGGTGACTCGCCAAAATGGACCGGAGGCGGTCTGTTCGAGCGGGAAGTCGCGTGAGCTCGTCTCGGTGCCGCCGGGAGGCGGTGGTGAACCGCCGGTGAGCACCGTTGGGAGTCGCTCTTCCAGTCTTCAAGGGAAGCTGAGGTCTTGCTGATGGAACGTAAGGTCAATTACCCGCCGCAACTGCAGGCAGACAAGCTCCCGCCTGGGTGCCTCCCAGACTTGATATGGCCTCCGGAGATAGGGATCGATCTGCCCGATGAGGTCAACCTGACAGAGCACTTCCTCGACCGGAATCTCACCGGTGGGCAGGCGGACAAGGTCGCCTACTACTCCGGCGACAGGGCGGTCACCTATCGGCAGCTGAACGAATGGGTGAACAAGTTCGCCAACGCGCTCAGGGACCTGGGGATCGAGCAGGGCGACCGCGTGCTGCTGCGGATAGCCAACAAGGTCGAGTATGTGGTCAGCTCGCTGGCCATCAGTCGGTTGGCAGCCGTGGTGGTTCCGACCATGACCTTGCTGCGGGCGAGGGTCCTCGTGCACGACGCGAATACGGCCGGGGCCAAAGCCATCATCTGCGGGTACGAGCTCCTCGACGAGATCGAGGCGGGCCGGCCCGAGTTCGAGACGGTGGAGCACATCATCTCCGTCGGGGGGGATACCGAGGAACTGAAGGGCCGCGGGCTGCTCAGCTACGAAGAGCTCCTGGCCTCGGCGAGCGACGAGATCGAGAGTGTCAGGGTATCACCGGACACTCTCGCCGCCGTCTTCTTCACGTCGGGCACCACCGGCATGCCCAAGGGCTGTATGCATCTCATCAGCTCGATCATGGGGTCGGTGCACTCGTTTCCGCTCACGTTCGGCGGGGTGCGCCCCGACGACGTGTTCATGGGTTCGCCGCCGTTTGCGTTCGTCATCGGCTACGGCTACAACATGCTCCTGCCCCTTCTGAGTGGAGTGCCCTGCGTGATCCTCGAAGGACGTATGTCGGCGGATGCGCTGCTCGGCGCCATCCCCAAGTACAAGGTCACCATGTTCAATGCTGTGCCGACCGCCTTCAACCAACTCCTCAACCTCCCGGAGATCCACGACTACGATCTGAGCAGCCTCCGGGTGGTCATGTCGGGCAGCGCTCCTCTGCTCTCCTCGACGTTCCACGCGTTCAAGGAGTTGACCGGACTCGAGATCGTGAACGGCATCGGTTCCTCCGAATCGATCGGGACCCAGCTCGCCTCGTATCTGCCCGGGTACAAGCCGGGAGCGACGGGCTGGCCGGTCCCCGGCGTCCAAGCCAAGATCATCGACGAGAACGGTGACGAGTGTGCGCCCGGCGTCGTCGGTCGCCTCATCATCAAGGCCTGCTACGGGACGATGTACTGGAACAATCCCGAGCGGCAGAAGGAGGCCGTGATCGACGGCTGGAGCCTCTCCGGCGACTACGCCTACAAGGATGAGGACGGCTTGTTCTGGCACGTCTCGCGGATCGACGACATCATCAAGAGTCGAGGCTACCGCGTATCTCCGGGGGAAGTGGAGGACGCCCTCAACGAGCATGAGGCGGTCTACGAGTCGACGGTGATCGGCGTGCCCGACCCGGTCCAAGGACAGCGGGTCAAGTCCTTCATCATCCTCAAGGACGGATACACAGGTTCGAACGAACTCGTGGAAGAGCTGAAGGCGTTCGTCAAGAAGAAGGTCGCACCCTACATGGCGCCGAGCGACATCGAGTTCGTGGAGTCGTTGCCCCGGACAGAGACGGGTAAGGTTCGCAGGGTCGAACTGCGGGATCTGGAGATGCGGCGAGCGGAAGAAAGCGCCCAAGCGGACTCTCGGGAAGGGTAGATCCCGGTGAACGTGCCCACCTTCTCGTACCTGCGGGCCGCCTCCCTTGAGGAAGCCTCCCGCCTGCTCGTCGAACACGGGGAGCGGGGCCGGGTCCTCGCCGGAGGTACCGACCTCCTGGTCAAGATGAAGCACAGGCGGATCGTGCCCCCGTACCTCATCGACCTGAAGCGCGTCCCCGGACTCGACTACATCGAGTACACGCGGGGCGAGGGCCTGCGCATCGGTCCGCTGGCGACCATCGAAGCCTTGAAACAATCGCCGGAAGTGCGGAAGTACTTCCCGATCCTGCATCAAGCCGCCGCGTACATGGCGACGATCATCATCCGCAACCGGGCGACGGTGGCGGGGAACATCTGCAACGGCTCGCCCTCCGCCGAGACAGCCCCCGCGCTCATCGCGCTGGGAGCGAGCGCCCGTGTCCTGGGGCCCTCCGGTGAGCGGATCGTCGCCGTGGAGGACTTCTTCACCGGTCCCGGGAGTACTGTGCTCGGTCCCGGAGAGGTGGTGGCCGAGTTGCTCGTGCCCGAACCTCCCGCGGGGAGCGGCGGAGCCTACGACAAGTACAGCCTGCGGAGGATGGATGTGGCCGTGGTCGGAGCCGCCGCCTTGGTCGTCCCGGAGGAGGTCGCGGATGACGGCGAAGCCGGGAAGGGAAGCGGCAGCCCGGGCGGAGGCGAGGTCCGTCTGAGGGACGTTCGGATGGTCCTGAGCGCCGTGGCGCCCACGCCGCTCCGGGTGAAGCGAGCTGAGGAAGTGTTGCGCGGGCGCGTGCTCACGACCGAGCTCATAGGCGAAGCGGCGCGTGTCGCGGCTGAGGAGTCTCGGCCCATCTCCGACATCCGGGGGTCCGCGGAGACTCGCAGGACGATGGCAGAGTCTCTGACCCGGCAGGTGCTCGATCAGGCCTTGAGGGCCGCGAAGGTGAGGGTAGGCTAGATGCCCGGTCAGACTGTGCAGAAGATCGCGCTCACCGTGAACGGCGCCCGCCACGAGTTCGAGGTCGAGCCGTGGGAGACGCTTGTCCAAGTCCTCCGGGAACGTCTCCGCCTGATGCGGACCAAAGAGGGCTGCGGGGTGGGCGAGTGCGGCTCGTGCACGGTCATCATGGACAAGAAGGCGGTGGCCTCCTGTCTGGTGCTGGCCGTCGATGCCGACGGCTCGGAGATCCTTACCACGGAAGGCATGTGTACTGACCGTGAACTCCATCCCATGCAGGAGTCGCTCGTCGACCGTCTCGCGTTACAGGCTCGGATCGGCGTCTCGTCTCTGAGCGAGCGCCGGGAGTACCTCACCTTCTGTCACCTCTGTTGCGGCCACTGCGCCGTGAAGGTGACCGTCGCCGACAACGTCATCGTGGACATGGCCCCGGACCTGGAGAGCGGGCTGTCGAACGAGCAGTGTGTATACAAGAAAGGCCGTCTCTCCATCCCCGAGATCCACAGCCACCCCGATCGTCTGCTGCACCCGATCAAGCGGGTCGGTGAGAAGGGCGAGGGCAAGTGGGAGCGCATCTCTTGGGAGGAGGCTCTCGACACCATCGCCGACAAGTTCCGGACTATCAAGGAAGAGTCGGGGCCCGAATACGTGGCTTTCGCTCTCGGTGAGCCGCATGGGCTGGAGTTCGCCTTCGCCCAGCGTTTCGCGTCGGTCTTCGGCACGCCGAACGTCACCACCCCCGGGTGGTTCTGCGGGGTGCCGTTCCAGACGGCCAACGCCTTCACGTTCGGCCAGGGCGCGGTGCCGGAGGAAGAGAACACCCCCGCGCTCATGGTGATATGGGGCACCAACCCCAATCACACCTCGGGGGGCATCCGCAGGCAGACGATGACGCGCATCGTCGAGGACGGCGCCAAGATCGTGGTGATCGACCCGCGCAAGATCGACGTGGCCGGCGTAGCCGACATGTGGATCAAGCCGCGTCCCGGCACGGACGGCGCGTTGGCCATGGGCCTGCTCAAGGTGCTGGTGGAGGAGGAGCTCTACGACAAGGACTTCGTCCGCGAGTGGACGATCGGCTTCGAGGCGCTCGAGGCCGAGCTGAAGACATTCACAGTCGCCGATGTGGCCGCGGCCACTTGGGTGCCGGAGGAACAGATCGTAAGACTCGCCCGGATGATCGGCGAGAACCATCCCACCTGTCTGCATTGGGGCAACGGGATCGATCAAGGAGTGCACCCCTTCCAGACCCACCGAGCCATCTCGATCCTGGCGGCGATCAGCGGGAACCTGAACGTGCCCGGAGGGATCGTCCTGCCGGACTCCGAGCACAACTTCGTGCGTCCCGGACGCTTCTACATGCTGAGCAAGCGGCGGCCGGTGGCCGGGAAGACCATCGGGAAGGAATACCCGATGACCCTGATGTCGACGTCGGTGCCGTCGTGGCGGCTGACCGACGCCATCCTCGACGGACAGCCATATCGGCCTCGGGCGGCCTTCTTCATGCTGACAAACCCGGCGACCAGTTTCGTCGACAGCAAGCGCACGCGCGAAGCTCTCGAACGACTCGAGTTCAGCGTGGTGCTCGACCTCTTCATGACTCCCACGGCCGCTCTGGCCGACATCGTGCTACCGGTGGCTTTCGGCATGGAGCACGACGAGGTGGGCTACTGGCCCGGCTGGTACAACGAGGTGCGGGCTCATCCAAAGGTGGTCGATCCTCCGGGTGAATGTCGCTCCGACACGTGGATCATCAACGAGTTGGCGAAGAGGCTCGGCCTGGAGGACTTCTGGGAGGATGACCATGAGGCCCTCGACGCCTGGCTCGCTCCGAGCGGACTCTCTTTCCAGGATCTGAAGAACGTACGCACCCTCCTTCCCAAGAAGAACTACGGGAACGCGAACCTGCGCACGCCGTCGGGCAAAGTCGAGATCGTAGCGGAACCGCTGGCCGATCTCGGACTCTCGGTGTTGCCGACCTGGGAGGAGCTCGGCGCGATCCCTGAGGTCCCCGAGGAGTATCCACTTCTCTTCACCAACTCGAAGTCGGAGATCTTCATAGGCACCAGCTACAAGAGCGTCCCGACCCTCAGAGGCATGCGGCCCGAGCCTATGATCCAGATGAACCCGGTCACGGCCGAGGATCTGGGGCTCGAGGACGGGGACGAGGTCTTCATAGAGACCAAGACCGGGAGGATCAAGCAGCGCCTGGTCTTCGACCCGGACATGGACCCGCGGGTCGTGTTCACTGATTTCGGATGGTGGTTCCCGGAGGATCCCTCGGGCCGTCTCGGCTGGGACACCGGGAACATCAACGTGCTCACGAGCGCCGAGGGACCGGTAGACCCCGCGGTGGGGGTGATGGTCCTGCGGGGGGTGCCGTGTCGCGTCTATAAGGTATAGAGAGACCGGAGCAAGGGGGCGAATTGGCGGCTAAGTTCATATACACGCTTGAGGAACTGAACAAGGACGACGGCGACCTGGTCGGCAAGAAGTGTGCGAACCTGGGTGAGTTGACCCGGGCCGGCTTCCATGTCCCCCCGGGCTTCGCGCTGACCCTCGAGGCGTATGACGAGTTCCTTCGTGAGACCGGCCTACAGCAGCAGTTGAGCGATTATTTCTCGGGTTTCAGTGCCGATCCCACAGATCCCAAGGAGTTGCGTGCCTTCGGGGAGGCGGCCAAGCACGTGCAGGCCACGGTCGAAGCCACCAAGATCTCAGGAGAGATGGCCGGAGGCATAGTCGAGCACTACCGCGGACTCTGCCGGAAGAGCCAGGACGACCAGGCCAAAGTGGCGGTGCGGTCCGCCGGACCCGCGAGTCACCCGGGGCAGTACGACAGCTTCCTGAACGTGTGCGGAGAGGAGGACGTACTGGCCAACGTCGTCAAAGTATGGTCGAGCACGTTCAACACGCGCTCCCTCGTCGCCAGGGCCCGAAAGGGGCTGCCGCTGGAACGGGATCCTATCGGGGTGTGCGTGCTCAGGATGGTGAACGCTCGCGCTGCCGGCGTCATGTTCACGGCGGAGCCCACCACTGCAGATGTTACGAAGCTCACCCTCGAGGGGAGTTGGGGGCTCGGGGAGAGCGTGGTGAGCGGGTCCGTGATCCCGGACGTATGGATGGTCGACCGGACCAAGTTCGCGATCATGGACCGTCGGGTGAACCCCACCCCCGCGGCTGCGAGCGAGCCGGGCTGTCTGACCGACGACGAGGTCATCCAGTTGGCCAGGATAGGAGCAGAGGTAGAGACGCATTTCGGGACGCCCCAGGACATCGAGTGGGCGGTCGACAGCGAAGGTTCGGAAGACCCGTATTATGTTCTTCAGACGAGGAACGAGAAGTTCTCCATCCGGTTTGCAGGCTTCTAACGAAGGGAGAGGCTAGATGTCCGGCTACTACCACGAGGGTCCGATGTCGAACTGGGTCGAGGAACGGGACATGGCCCTGCTTTCGAAGTACAGGGTCTGGATACTCGACCGCAAGGAGACTTTGAGTTCCATCACGCCGTTCGATCTGTGGTGCTGCCAGCACAACTACAACAATCGCGGCCTTCAATACGGGCACGAGGCGATGGCCATCCCGACCTGCAAGGGATACGACTGCCGACTGAAGGACGGTTGGGCGTACGTCGCCGTCATCCCCACGACGCCGGAGGAGCAGGCCGAGCGCGAAGTGCTCTGCGCCGAGCGTATCGCTCCGTGGATCGAGGACTTCGACCGGGAATACCAGAAGGGCAAGGACGCTCTGATGGAGCGGTACCTGCCGTACCAGGCGATCGATATGGAGTCTCTGGAGGACTACCAGCTCCAGGATGCTTTCGACGACTGGATCGAACTCTATCGCCTCGGTGGGAACTTGCACATGGTGTGGCTCTTGGCCTTCGCGCGGATCTACACGAGGTTCGACGACCTGTGCCAGAAGGAAGCCGGGTTCGGCGTGGACGATCCTTTGTTCAGCGATCTCATGGCCGGCTTCGAGCAGAAGATGATGGAAGGCGACCGCGGGCTGTTCAAGCTCGGTGTCCGGGCTCGCGAACTGGGCCTCGAGCCTCTCTTCAAAGAGACGCCGAACGACGATGAGCTGTACGCCAGACTCGGATCGACTGAGGCGGGGAAGACGTGGCTCAAGGAATTGGCCGACCATCTCTGGGTCTTTGGTTGGCGTTCGGCTGAGAACTGGGACTGTGGCCGTCCCTCCTGGGTCGAGAAGCCGAGCCTGTCGTTCCCGTCGATACGGCGCTTCATGGCCCGACCGGCCTTCCCCCCGGATGAGCTGCGGCCGACTCTGATCGCGAGACGGGAGGCCGCCGAGAAGGAAGCCATCTCCCGCGTGGCGGAGGACAAGCGTCCGGAGTTCATCAGACAGATGAAGGCCGCCCAGAAATGCGGCCCCATCGACCAGGACCACGTCTTCTACTGCGAGCACTACGGCAATGCTCTGGCCCGCAAGGTCACCAAGGAGGTGGCGAAGCGCTTCGTGGCAGAGGGGGTCATCGACGAACCCGACGACATCTACTACATGCTGCCCGACGAGATCAGCTTCCGCATCCTCGGCCGGTATCCCGCTCACGAGTTGGTCTCCATCCGCAAGAAGCAGCATGCCGAGTTCCGGTCGGCCGACCCCGACATGTTCATCGGCGACCCGACGGCGATACCGTGGGCTCTGGCGAGCAGCCCGATGCTTCGCGCTACCGTGGCGTCCCTGCCCCGGGTGAGGCCGGAACTCGGCGCCGACCTGTACGCCACCGTCTCCACCCCCGGTGTGGTGGAAGGAGAGGTGTGCGTCGTCCGGGACGCTTCCGACTTCGACAAGTTCCGCCCCGGTGCCATCCTGGTCGCCAATCTGACGACCACGGCGTGGACCCCGCTCTTCAGCTTCGCCAAGGCCATCGTGGTCGATGTCGGCGGGGTGTTGAGCCACTCCGCCGTGTTGGGTCGCGAGTATGGGATCCCGGTCTTGGCCGGCTGTGAACAGGCGACGAAGAAGCTCAAGGACGGCATGAGGATCAAGGTGGACGGCGATCTGGGAGCGGTGTGGATCCTGGGGGACCAGGAGCGCTGAGCCTCGAGCGTCGGCTCGGTCAGCTAGCAATGCGAAGGAGGCGGACCCGATGCACCGCACTCTGAGACCTTTCGATCTGCTGGAGCCGGGGAGCCTTACGGAGGCGCTCTCCCTTCTCACCCAACGCGGTCCGGCCACGAGCGTCTTGGCCGGGGGGATCGATCTGGTCGCGAAGATGAGACGCTGGCAGGTGAAGCCCGAGTGTGTCGTCAGCCTCCGGCGCATCCCCGGCCTCGATAGGCTCTCGGTGACTCCCGGGGGGGAGCTGGAGATCGGGCCCCTTGTCAGCCTGCGGGCGCTGGAGCGTTTCGCAGACACAAGGGCGCGTTGGCCCGTCCTGTACGACGCGGTGAGTCAGATAGCTTCCGTGCAGGTCAAGTCGATGGGAACGGTGATCGGCAACTTGTGCGTGGCCACTCCCGCTTCCGACGTGGCGGTGGCCCTCTATGTCCTCGACGCCCGTCTCACCCTGGCCGGACCCCACGGAGAACGCACCGTCCCCATCGAGGACTTCTTCGTACCGGTCGCTACCAGTGTCTTGGCCGATGATGAGATCGTGACCGGGGTGACGGTGCCTCCGCTGCCGGCCGGGAGTGGCACGTCGTTCCAGAAGTTGGCGCATACGAAGGCCTGCATCGCCAAGGTGAACGCAGCCGTCCGGCTCACCCTGGACGGGGATCGCTGCGTCCAGGCGCGGATCGCACTGGGAGCGGTGGGACCCACTTTCATCCGGGCCCACGGCGCGGAAGCCCTGCTCGAAGGCGCCTTGCCCGCACCGGAGTTGATCGAAGCGGTTGCCCGCTCGGCCGCTTCGGTGTCGCGGCCCCAGAGCGATGTGCGGGCCGGCGCAGACTATCGTCGTCGCATGGTAGGCGTCCTTGCGAGCCGGGCGCTCACTGAGGCTGCCCGCACAGCCCGGGAAGGGAGCTAGAGACATGACCAAGGAACCCGCCGTCTTCCTGGTGAACGGCCGCTCCTACGAGGTCCTGGTGGAGTCCAACCTCACCCTGCTCGAGTTGCTTCGGGACAGGCTGGGCCTGACCGGCACCAAGCAGGGTTGTTCGGGGAGCGGGAATTGCGGAGCGTGCACCGTTCTTCTGGACGGGGTGCCGACGCTGTCCTGCCTGACCCTGGCGCTCACCGCGCGGGACACACCCATCCTCACCATCGAGGGTCTCGCCCCTCCGGGGGGTCTGCATCCGCTCCAGCAGGCGTTCCTCGACGAGGGCGCGGTGCAGTGCGGCTTCTGCACTCCCGGGATGATCCTCTCAGCGAAGGCCCTTCTCGACGAGAATCCGGATCCCACTGAGGCGGAGGTGCGCTCCGGCCTGGCGGGCAACCTTTGCCGGTGTACGGGTTATGTCAAGATAGTGGAGGCGGTCCGGGCCGCCGCTCGTGTTCTCCGATCGGGAGGTGATGGGTCGTGAACGAGTCCGGACTCTCCGTCGTAGGCGCACGCCTGCCCGACAAGAGAGGGGTCAAGAAGGTCACGGGCGCGGCACGGTTCGTGTCGGACATCTCGCTCCCCGGCATGCTCGTGGGCAAGATCCTGCACAGCCCCCACGCCCACGCGCGCATCCTGCGCATCGACGCGTCGGCCGCTCTCCGGTTGCCGGGAGTCGAAGCGGTGGTCACGTATGAGGACGCTCCGGCCAAGCTCTACACCGGTCAACTCCTGAATCTGCAGAGTGAGGGGGGGATCGAGCCTTGGGGTGTCTACGACCTGCGGGTACTCGAGGACCGGGTGCGGTACGTGGGTGACGCCGTGGCTGCCGTGGCCGCTGTGGATGAACGCACAGCTGAAGAAGCGGTCGAACTGATAGACGTGGAGTACGAGATCCTGCCCGCGGTCTTCGACGAGACCGAAGCCAGGAAGCCGGGCGCCCCGAGTCTGCACGACGAGGTGCTCCGACGCCAACCCGATGGCTTCCCCGGACGCGAACCGGTGGAGGGGAACCTCGCCGTGCGTGTGAGCCTTCCCCCTCTGGGGGATGTGGAGGCGGGTCTCCGCGAGGCCGACTTCGTGGTCGACGAGGTGGGATACACCTCCAAACAACGCCAGGCTCCTCTCGAGACTCTCCACTGCGTGGCTGATTTCTCTGCCGACGGCAGTCTCAGAGTCTGGTCGATCACGCAACAACCCTTCATCCTTCAGTCCATGCTCAGCTACCTGTTCGATCTCCCCGCCGGCCGCATCCGTGTCCTGAGCGAATTCATCGGAGGGGCCTTCGGCGCGGGCATGTCCGGCTATCGGGAGCCCATCTGTGTGCTGCTGACCAAGAAGACGGGCAGACCCGTGAAGCTGATGTACTCGCGCCAGGAGGACTTCTGCGATCGTCCCACCCGTTCGTGCATGGGTCCGTTCCGCTACCGCTTGGGGGTCGGCGGCGACGGCTCGATCGTGGCCATCGACCGGGAGATCATCACAGCGGCGGGGGCGCACGTCGAGGCAGCTGCCTTGTGCTCCCTGGTCGCGGGAGGATCGACAAGCCCTCTCTACCGCTGCCGACACGCCCGGACGCAGGCCGAGGCTGTCTACACGAACAAGAGCCCCTCCGGGGCGATGCGGGGGTTCGGCAACCCCGAAGAGACCTTCGTGCGCGAACAGGTGATCGACGTCGCTGCCGAGAGATCGGGGCTGGACCCGGTCGAATTCCGGATCCGCAACCTCTGCCAGGTGGGCGACCCGGGGATGTTCGGACCGGATTATCCCCTCATGACGATGGGGATGGAGCAGTGCTTGAGGCTGGGAGCCGAGCGGATAGGCTGGCCGACCGGTCGGGGTCGCGCGCATGCGGAGGCCCATAAGCGCCGGGGAGTGGGAGTAGCCTGTATGGCCCACTCCAGCGGGGCCTGGCCGGTGCATGTCGATCACAGCAATGCCACGATCCGTTTTGTCGAGGACGGATCGGTGGTGCTGAGCGCGTGGCCGGCTTCCATCGGTACGAACTGCTACTCCTCGCTGGCTCAAGTGGCCGCCGAAGTGTTGGGCTTGGCGTATGAAGACGTCGAGGTGGTCTGGGGAGACACCGCCACCTCGCGCTTCGAGGTGGGCTCCTACGCCTCTCGGACCATGTACACCCTCGGCAACGCGGTCATGCATGCCGCCGTCGATGCCCGCGACAAGCTTCTGCGCCGGGCGCTCGGCCACCCGCTCATGGTCGAGGCCTCGGTCGACGACATCGACCAGTTGACGCTCCGCGAGCGGCGGGTCTTCGTTCGGGACCGGCCGGACGTGAACCTTTCCATCGCCGAAGTCGTGAAACAGTCGGTCTACAACCGTTTCGACGTGGGAGAGATCGTGGGTGAGGCCTCCTGGGGACCCAAGACCTCTCCCTCGCCCTACCAGGCTCTCTTCGTCGAGGTCGAGGTGGACACCGAGACCGGAGAGGTGACGGTCGAGAAGATGGTCATGGTCAACGACAGCGGACGACCGATCAACCCTATGACCGTGGAGGGACAGTTGGAGGGCGGTATAGCCCAGGGGATCGGCTACGCGTTGTTCGAGGACCCGGTGCTCGATGCGGAGACCGGTCGCCTTCTGACCGACGATTTCGACACCTATAAGATCGCGTGCGCTCTGGACATGCCGGAGTTGGATGTGATACTGCTCAAGGAACCCGACCCCTCCGGCCCCTTCGGTGCCAAGGGAGTGGGGGAGCCCGGCTGCGTGACCCAAGCGCCCGCTATCGCCAATGCTATATACGACGCCGTGGGCGTGCGGATGTGGAGCCTGCCGATCACTCCGGAGAAGGTGTTGGAGGCTCTTGACAGGAAAGGTCGCCACGAAACCAAGGAGACAGACTCATGAAGCTCTACGTACTCGACTGCGGACAGATGTGGACCGAGAAGGGGTTCCTGCAGCACTTCGGGACCGTGACCGACACGGGGCAGGAATATGAGGCCGGACCCTTCGGGATACGTAACTGCCAGT